>Ga0209023_10000126_pt1 | contig 131416 bp, 133 predicted proteins | sample LakOneMetagenome_FD_187468 | JGI IMG/M metagenome (GOLD analysis project Ga0209023, IMG submission 187468) | Freshwater and sediment microbial communities from Lake Erie, Canada (SPAdes) (version 2) | ecosystem: Environmental > Aquatic > Freshwater > Lentic | place: Lake Erie, Canada...
CAGGTTCGCGGGCGGCCTCGACCCCGTGACCGGCGCGGGCGCGGCTGAGCGCGCGAACCTGGCCGAAGACCAGCAGGGCCAGGGTCGCGGCGGCGAAGAGATAGTAGTCCTGGTCGAGGAAGCTGGCGTCCGGCCAGGCCCATAGCCCGATCCCGACCGCCGCGGCGATCGACGCCGCGAGCCCGCCCGGACGGCGGCGGCGCATGGCGTCCAGCCCGCACAGGCCCAGCGCCGCGAGACCTGCCAGCAGCGCGGTCGCGGCCTTGTTGTCGTAGCCCGGCGTGAACAGCACCGAGGCCAGGCCCGCCGCCGCCACGACGGCGACCACCGCGCGGGGCCGGCCGACCTGAAAGCGCCGGACCGCCCAGGCGGCGGCCGCCACGGCGGTGAGCGCCGCCAGCACGGCGATGGCGCCCACGCGCAGCACATGCCAGGGATAGGGGTAGTTGACGAAGACCCGCAGCGTCTCGACGGCCAGCTGGGCCGTCGTCAGCCAGGCCACCGCCGCCAGCCAGGGCGCGCCCGTCTGCGCGCGGTCCAGCACGCTGGTGGCGGTGAAGTAGATCCCGGCCACCGCCAGCACCCCGATGACCAGCAGCGCCGGCAGATAGATCATCAGGCCGACGCGCAGCGGGTCGACGTAGTCGGTGACCTCGAACATGTGCACCGCGTTGATCACCGGTAGCGGCAGGTGGTGCGAGCTGATGCGCGCGGTCGCCACGTTGCGGCCCGGATGCACCAGCTCCTGCGGCACCACGAAGACGGCGGTGAAGCGGCCGGGAACCTCCGACGCCGCGTCGGGGCCGGGCCGGCCGTTGCGGCCGATGACGACGCCGTTCCAGCGCACCTCCGAGGAGCCCATGGCCACGATGGCGACCATCAGCGGCCGGTCCGAGCGGACCGCTTGGGGCGCGAGCAGCACCTCGCGGACCAGCACCAGTTCGGGCGCGTCGCGCAGCGAGGTGTTGGTGCGGCCCATCGGCGCGCAGGTCATGGCGCCGGCGACCCGGTGGCAGATGTCGACCCGCAGCGTCCGGATGTCGTCGGCGCGCGACGGCGCCGCGGCGCGCGCAGGGGCCGGCGCGAAGCCGAGGAGAAGGAGCAGCAGGACCGCAAAGGCGCGCATCGTCACAGCATAGGTTGCGGTCCGGCGCCGGTCACCGCCGTATCGGGCCGTTCACCGAACCGGCCGGCCGTTTGCCGACGCAGGGGGTGAGACGCCGCGCCGGTCTCGACCCGGGCGGGCCGCGGGCCTCCGATACGGCCAAGCCCGATCCAAGGAACCCGACCATGCGCCTTTCCCGCCGTTTCACCGCCGCCCTCCTCGCCTGCGCCCTGCTGGCCCCCGCAGCCGGACATGCCGCCGCCCCGGCCCACCCGGCCGGCCTGAGCTGGGAGCCCTTTACCTTCAAGCTGAAGGACGGCTCCGACTACGCCACCGAGAAGGGCACCATCTGGGTGCGCGAGGACCGCAACGATCCGGCCTCGCGGATGATCCCGATCCGCTTCCTGCGCTTCAAGTCGACCAACCCGCACCCCGGAGCGCCGATCGTCTACCTGGCCGGCGGACCCGGCGGGGCCGGCACCGAAACCGCGCGGGGCCCGCGCCAGCCGGTCTTCCTGGCGCTCAGGGCCGTGGCCGACGTCATCGTCTTCGACCAGCGCGGCACCGGCCTGTCGACTTCGGTGGAGCCCTGTACGCCGGGCGGCCCCTTCGACTTCGCCGGCACGGTGCTGACCGAAGCCACCTACACCGCCGAGTACCGGGCGGTCCTGGCCCAGTGCCTGACACGCTGGCGCGCTGCGGGCGTCGCCATCAACGGCTACACCACCGTCCAGAGCGCCGAGGACATCGAGGACCTGCGCCGCCACCTGGGCGTGCCCAAGGTCAGCCTCTGGGGCATCTCCTACGGCACCCACCTGGCGTTCACCTTCATGCGCGCCCACCCCGGATCGGTGGACCGCGTGGCCCTGTCCTCGCTGGAGGGCCTGGACCAGACGGTGAAGCTGCCCGCCCACCTCGACCGCGCCATGGAGCGCATCGCCATCGCCGGGGGTCATCCCGAACTGATCGAGACCATGCGCCGCGTCCACGCGAAGTTCGACGCCGAGCCCCAGACCATGCCGCTGCGCGCGCCCGACGGAACCACCGTGACCTTCCGCATGGACAGCTTCGGCCTGCGCATCCTGGCGGGGTTCCTGCCCAAGAACCCTGACGGGATCGCCAAGCTGGTCCAGCTCTACCAGGCGCTCGACGCCGGGATGTACGAGCCGGTCGCGGGCATCCTCTACGCCAACTTCCTCAAGGACCCCCTGACCCTGCGCGGCATGCCCGAAGCCATGGACATCGCGTCCGGCATCACCGACGCGCGGTTGGCGCAGGTCGACCGCGAGGCGGCCACGAGCCTGCTCGGCCGCGCCACCAACGCGCCGATGCCCCAGCTGCGCGGCGCCATTCCCGGCATCGACCTGGGCGACCGGTTCCGGCGCGAAATCCGCTCGGACCTGCCGACCCTGATCTTCGAGGGCGACCTCGACATCCGCACTCCCCTGGAGGAGCAGGCCGTCGCCTCGGCCGGCCTGCGCCACAAGCAGGTCATCCTGTTCCGCAACGGCGGCCACGACCTCTTCGAGGCCCACCCCGATGTCGCGAAGATCCTCACCGACTGGTTCAGCGGCCGGCCCGTGACGGTGACCGAGCTGGTGCTGCCGGCGCCGAAGTAGGGCCCGCCTGTTTTCACCTGTTATGCCTGTTTTGCGCATAACAGGTGGCGGCCGGGGAGACCCGGGAGGGGCGGTGGGGAGCCCCCTCTCCCGGCGATCGCTTCCGGCCGCCGGCCCTTGTTTCCACACGGAAAACCCGGCCATGGCGATAAGCGTCCCTTGATCCGCCGTGTGGGGTCAAGGGCGTTGCGCGGCCGGGAGCCGGCCAATGAACTGTATACAGTTTGCGGGCGACCGCGGCGCCCTGGCGGCGCTTCACGCCCCGATCGGGGGGCCGGGCGATCACCCGTTCGATGCTTGCCCGCGGGCGGCCGCGGCGCTCCGCTGCGAGGGTCTTCCTCCCCCTCCCCAACCCCGGAGACCACCCATGCCCTACATCACCACCAAGGACGGAACCCAGATCTTCTACAAGGACTGGGGCTCCGGCCAGCCCATCGTGTTCCACCACGGCTGGCCGCTCAGCGCCGACGACTGGGACAACCAGATGATCTACTTCCACAGCCTCGGCTACCGCGTCATCGCCCATGACCGCCGCGGGCACGGCCGCTCGACCCAGACCTCGGGCGGCAACGACATGGACACCTACGCCGCCGACATGATCGAGCTGGCGCGCCAGCTGGACCTGAAGGGCGCCTTCCACATCGGTCACTCCACCGGCGGCGGGGAAGTGGCCCGCTACGTCGCCCGCGCCGAACCCGGCCGGGTCGCCAAGGCGGTGCTGATGAACGCCGTGCCGCCGATCATGGTGAAGTCGGCGTCCAACCCCGGCGGCACGCCGATCGAGGCCTTCGACGCCCTGCGCGCCAGCCTGGCCGCCAACCGGTCGAAGTTCTACCGGGAGGTGCCCGTGCCCTTCTACGGGGCCAACCGCCCCGGCGCCGAGCCCAACCAGGCGCTGCAGGAGAATTGGTGGCGGCAGGGCATGATGGGCTCGGCCCTGGCCCACTACGAATGCATCAAGGCCTTCTCGGAGACCGACTTCACCGAGGACCTGAAGAAGATCGACGTGCCGGTGCTGGTGCTGCACGGCGAGGACGACCAGATTGTGCCCGTCGCCGACTCCGCGCCGTTGACCGCCAAGCTGCTGAAGAACGCCACCCTGAAGATCTACCCCGGCTACCCGCACGGCATGTTCGCGGTGCATCCGGACGTGATCAACGCCGAGCTGCTGGCCTTCCTGCAGGGCCGCACGGCGGAGAACGTCGCGGCCTAGGGGCGAGAGGGGGCGGGCGGTCCGGCCGCCCGTCCCCGGCCTGTTATCTCCTGTTATCGCCTGTTTTGCGCATAACAGGTGGAGGCCCACCGGGCGTTCTTTCCGCCCCGATGAGACGCCGGGGAGACCCCTGCCCCGGCCGCCGTCACCGGCCGCCGGCCCTTGTTTCCAAACGGAAAACCCAGCCATCGCGGAAAGCGTCGCTTGATCCGCGGGCGCGGGTCAAGGGGGTCGGGCGCAGTCCATTCGGCTCGACGAACTGTATACAGTATGCACCCTGCTGGTTTGATCCGGCGTGACGGCCTCAGCAGGGTTGGTAGGCTCTCCCCACCACTCCGGGGGGAATCGCATGACGCTGTTCGAGTTCGTCTTCGGGCTGCAGGCCATCATCCTGGGCCTGGCTTTGACGCACCTGGCCATGTCGGTGAACCGGCTGGTGCTGGCGCGCGATCGGGTGAAGTGGGACGCGCGGCCGCTGCTGGCCGCGGTGCTGATGCTGCTGGCCGTCCTGCTCTACTGGACCCAGGCGTGGAACTACCGCGACATCCAGGAGACCACCGTTGGCGAGACCATCCTGAAGGTCATGGTCAACCTGGTGGTCTACGCCGCCGCCGCCGCGATCCTGCCCGAGGAGGTCCCCAGGGGAGAGACCCTCGACCTGGGCGCCCACTACGACAAGGTGCGCGTCTATTTCTTCGCCCTCTTCCTGGCCCCCATCCTGGTGATGAGCACCCTGCGCCCCGCCATCCAGGTGTGGCTGGGCCAGCGCGAGCGCTTCGACAACTGGGACAACGTCGCCCTGATCGCGGCGGGCGCCGTGTGCATCGCCTTCAAGAACCGCTGGGTGAACCTGGTGGTGCTGGCCGGGCTGGTGCTGTGGATGCTGAGCGCGATCAGCGGCTATGAGCTGGCGCCGACGGGGATGCGGCACTAGGGGGCGCCCTCCCCGCCTCCCGCATCCCGCATCCATTCCATTCCATCGTCACCCCCGGGCTTGTCCCGGGGGTCCAGGGGTCAGGACAGCAAACCGGTGAAAGGCGAACCGCGCCGGCGAGGCTCGTCGTCAAACGGCGCTGCGACGGGCAGCCTGGACCCCCGGGACAAGCCCGGGGGTGACGAACCCAACGTGGGTGGATGCAGAAGCGGACCGCGCGGGCCGCTCCCCTGAACGGAGGCGCCGCCCATGGCCGGCAAGAAACCAGAGACTATCGACGACTACCTGGCCGCCCTGCCCCCGGCCCAGGCCGCGGCGCTGCAGATCCTGCGCGAACAGATCCGCCGCGCCGCGCCCGACGCCGAGGAATGCATCAGCTACGGCGCCCCGGCCTTCCGGCAGAAGAAGATGCTGGTCGCCTTCAAGGCGGCCAGGAACCACCTGTCGCTGCACCCCTGGGACAGCCAGACCGTGGCGGCGCTGGGGGATGCGCTGATGGGGTTCGATTGCAGCCGGGGGACGATACGGTTCACGCCGGAGAAGATGCTCCCGGAGGCGGTGGTGCGGTCGGTTGTGGCGCGGAAGTTGGGGGCGGAAGGGAGCGCCTAGGCGTCGTCGGTCAGACGCGCGGGCAGGTCCATGGCGTCGTGCAGGACGCGCGTCAGGTTCAGGAGCGTTTCGTTGGCCGTGAAGATCAGCAGGTGGCGCGGTCGCCCGACCGGCTCTCCGAACACGCGCGTGCGACTGTGGCGAAGGTGGTAGGTCAGGAACGGACCGCCCTCGGCCGCACGCACGCCCGGCCGTGCTGGATCCGAACGAACGTCTTCCAGCGCGGTCTGGATAAGCAGCCGGTAGCGTTCTACAGCGGCCATGCCGAAATGCGTCTCGGTCGTCGCTAAAAGCGCTACGATCTCGCGCGCCGCCGTCGGCGCGATCCGGACGCGCCTCACTCGTTCAGGCCGCTGCGGCCCAGGGACTGGAGCCAGGGACCGATCTCATCGGGCGCCAGCTCGATGAACTCGCCTCGCTCGATCTCATCCAGCCCCACCTGTCCCGCCGCGTTGATCGCCGCCACCTTCGCCGAATACTCCTCTTCTCGCTCCTTGAGCAGGCGCAGTCCGGTGCGGATGACTTCGCTGGCGTTCTGGTAGTCGCCCGATTGCACGCGTTCTTCGACAAAGGCGTCGAGCTTGTCGGTGAGGCTGACGTTGCGGGTGGCCATTGCGGCAGGTTAGCGGTATTGGCAAAGATTGCCAAGACTTGCCTTACGTCCCCACCGCCACATCAATCTCCCCCACCGCCCGGAACTTCTCCGCCATCGCGTCCAGCCCCTCCTGGATCTCGTTGGGGCTCATGCCGGCCGCGTATTCCCGCACCTCGGCGCTGATCTTCATGGAGCAGAACTTCGGCCCGCACATGGAGCAGAAGTGCGCCGTCTTGTGCGCTTCCTTGGGCAGGGTTTCGTCGTGGTACTGGCGGGCGGTTTCAGGGTCGAGGCCGAGGTTGAACTGGTCTTCCCAGCGGAACTCGAAGCGGGCGCGGCTTAGGGCGTCGTCCCAGGCGCGGGCGCCGGGGTGGCCCTTGGCGAGGTCGGCGGCGTGGGCGGCGATCTTGTAGGCGATGACGCCGTCCTTGACGTCCTGCTTGTCGGGCAGGCCCAGGTGCTCCTTGGGCGTGACGTAGCAGAGCATGGCCGTGCCGTACCAACCGATCATGGCCGCGCCGATGGCTGAGGTGATGTGGTCGTAGCCGGGCGCGATGTCGGTGGTCAGCGGGCCGAGCGTATAGAACGGCGCCTCGCCGCAGTGCTTGAGCTGCTCATCCATGTTGGCCTTGATCTTGTGCATCGGCACGTGGCCGGGGCCCTCGATCATCACCTGGCAGCCGTGCTTCCAGGCGACCTTGGTGAGTTCGCCCAGGGTGCGCAGCTCAGCGAATTGGGCCTGGTCGTTGGCGTCGGCGATGGAGCCGGGGCGCAAACCATCGCCCAGCGAGAACGACACGTCATAGGCGCGCATGATCTCGCAGATGTCCTCGAAGCGCTCGTAGAGGAAGCTCTCCTTGTGGTGGGCCAGGCACCACTTGGCCATGATCGAGCCGCCGCGTGACACGATCCCGGTCACCCGCTTGGCCGTCAGGTGGATGAAGGGCAGGCGCACGCCGGCGTGGATGGTGAAGTAGTCCACCCCCTGCTCGGCCTGTTCGATCAGGGTGTCGCGATAGACCTCCCAGGTCAGGTCCTCGGCGACGCCGCCCACCTTCTCCAGCGCCTGGTAGATCGGCACCGTGCCGATGGGCACGGGCGAGTTGCGCACGATCCATTCGCGGATGTTGTGGATGTTGCGGCCCGTCGACAGGTCCATGACGTTGTCGGCGCCCCATCTGATCGCCCAGACCATCTTCTCGACTTCCTCGGCGACCGAGGAGGTGACGGCGGAATTGCCGATGTTGGCGTTGATCTTGACCAGGAAGTTGCGGCCGATCGCCATCGGCTCCAGCTCGCCGTGGTTGATGTTGGCCGGGATGATGGCGCGGCCGCGGGCGACCTCGTCGCGGACGAACTCCGGCGTGACGAAGTCGGGGATGGCGGCGCCGAAGTCTTCGCCGTCGCGGATCACGGCCGCGTCCTGCTCGCGGCGCAGGTTCTCGCGGATGGCGATGAATTCCATCTCGGGCGTGATCATGCCGCGCCGGGCATATTCCAGCTGGGTCACCGAGACGCCGGGCTTGGCGCGCAGGACAGGCGGCTTCAGCGGGAACTCGGGGACCTTGTACTTTTCACTGACGTTGCCGTTGTCCTCGGGCTTCACGGCGCGGGCGGCGACCTCTTCCACGTCGCCGCGCGCGCGCACCCAGGCCTCACGCGGCCGGGCCAGGCCGGCGGCGATGTCGATGACCGACGTCGGGTCGGTGTAGGGGCCGGAGGGGTCGTAGATGGTCACCGGCGGCTCGTTGGCCGACGGGTGCAGCTCGACCTCGCGGAAGGGCACCCGGATGTCGGGAAACAGGGTCCCGGGCTGATAGACCTTCTTCGATCCGGGGCGCTCTTCGGCTTCGATCTTGGAGACGGGGACGTGAACGTTCATGGCGGGATCAGTCCTCGAAGGCGGTGGGAACGGGCTCGGCCGGGACGAGCCAGCCCTGCCAGGTGAAGAACAGGCCGACCAGCAGGGCGAAGCCGCCGGCGAAGGGGGCCAGGCCCTGATGGGTCTCGCCCACCATGGTGGACAGCTGGGCGACGGCGTCGGGGAAGAGGACGCGGATCGCGCCGCCGATGAGCGCCAGCCAGCCGAACACGGTCACCGTGATGGGCCATCCGCGCCAGACGTTGTGCGTACGCACGATCAGCAGCCCCAGCAGCATGGCGGCCATGCCGGTGACGATGAGCAGCGCGCGGCTGTGGGCCAGGTCGGTGGTGATGGCGACGACCAGGCCGGGGTTGAGCAGCAGGCTGATGCCGACGGCCGTCACGATGGGGCCGATCAGGCTGGCGACAAAACGGGAATGGTCGATGGCTGGCGCTCCTACTGGAGGGTCAGGCAGCAAACGGCGGGCGCGTCCTGGACGAAGCGGCGCGTGGTTCCCATCCCTTCGCCGGCATGACCCGGATCAGGTTCGACGGGTCGCGGGATCACCCGCCTCTCAGCCGCTCGCGCGCGGCCCCCCGGAGAACTTTTGTGGCGGGGACGATAGGCGCGTTGGCGGGCGGGCTCCACCCCAAATTGGCGAGCCGGGGTTATTCGAACTGACTGCTTTCCAGCGTGTAGTCCCGCTCCACCCTGGCGATGCGGGTGGTGTAGGCGCTGTACCAGCGCGCGCGGCCCGTGGCCTGGGCGGCGCGATGGGCCATCACGGCCTTCCATGCGGCGATACTGTCCAGGTCTTTCCAGTAGCTGACGGTGATGCCGACGGCCTCGCGGGCGCTCTCCACGCCGAGGAAGCCGGGCTGTTGGCGGGCCAGCGCCTCCATGGCCTCGCTCATGGCGGCGTAGGCGTGCGGCTCCAGGTCGGTGCGCACGGAGGTGAAGATGACGGCCCAGTAGGGCGGCGTCGGGGTCGCGGCGATTTGGGTGGCGGCGATGGGCGGGTCGGCCATGGCGCGACCCCTAGCCGGATTCGCCTAGCGGCGCCCCGGGACCTTGGGCAGGTCGGGTTCGACCAGCGGACCCAGCGTCGCCGTGAGCTGGCGGATCAGGGCGGACACGTCGCCGCGCTCCGACCCGGCCTTCCACTGCTTCACAGTGCGCACCAAAACGTCCTTCAAGACCGGCGACGCCATGGCTCAATCCCCCGATTGATCTGACCGACGCAACTAGATTGCCATGAGTCGAGTAAACGAAAAGTGCGTCCCGTGGCCGCGACGCCGTTCGGTTGTGGATATCAGAGCGTGTTGGTGTTGAAGGTGTCGCAGGCGTCGCTCGAACCCGTCTCGTAGCCGCGCGTGAACCAGCGCACCCGCTGCTCGGAGGAGCCATGGGTGAAGCTGTCGGGCACGACCTGGCCCTGGGTGCGGCGCTGGATGGTGTCATCGCCGACGGCGGCGGCGGCCTGCAGGCCGCTTTCCAGGTCGCCGGGGTCGAGCCAGCGGCGGGAATCGTTGGCCTTCTTGGCCCAGAAGCCGGCGTAGCAGTCGGCCTGCAGCTCCAGCCGCATGGACAGGGCGTTGCGTTCCTCGTCGCTGCCGGCGGCCTGCATGCGTTGTTGCACATCGCCGGAGACGCCGGTCAGCAGCTGCACATGGTGGCCGACCTCGTGGGCGATGACATAGGCGCGGGCGAATTCGCCGGGCGCGCCGAACTTCTGTTCCAGCTCGTTGAAGAAGGCCAGGTCCAGGTAAACCTTCTGGTCCTGCGGGCAGTAGAACGGGCCCATGGCCGCCTGGCCGACGCCGCAGCCGGTGATGGTGCCCTCGGTGTAGAGCACCGTGGTGGTGGGATGATATTCCAGGCCCGAGGCCTTGAACTCGTCGGTCCAGACCTGTTCGGTCGAGCCGAGAACCTGGCTGACGAACTGGCCGCCCTCGTCGCTGGGAGTTCCGATCTGGCCCTGCTGCTGCTCGCCCGTGGCGCCGCCCAGCGCGGTCAGGGTCTGGTCGATGGGGATCTTGAAGAACACCGCCCCGACGATGGCCAGCACGATGCCGACGATGCCGACGCCGGCCACCGGACTCATGCCGCGCCGGTCTTCGATGTTGCCTGAACCGCTGCCCTCACGCCACCGCATGCCCGCCTCCTGAAGTACCCACATTCACCTTAACAGCAGGAAACGCGCGAAGGCCAATTCGGCGCCGCCGGACGGTTACTTGGGGCGGGCCTGGTTCAGGTAGGCGTCCATCTGCTGCAGCTGGGCGTCGAGGTTGCGCATCGCCGCGTCGGCGGCCTGGCGATCGGCGCTCTGGGCCTGCTGGTCGGCCGTCGCGGCGGCGGTCTGCGGGTCGTAGACGTCGGGGCGCACCACGGTGCGGACACGGTCGGCCTCGAGCCGGCGCAGGGTGGCCTGGGCCTGGGCCTGGTTGGCGGCGGCGGCGGCGGCCTGGGCGTCGGCCTGGGCCCCGTAGGCGTTCAGCTCGGCGCGCGTGCGGTCGGCGTCGGCCTGGGGGTCGTAGGCCTGGGCCAGCGCCGGGGTGGCGGCGGCGAGCGCGATGAGCAGCGGGATGAGACGCTTCATCCCCCGAAGATGCGCCCAGCCGGGCCGAAATGCGAGCGTGGCTGTTACTCGGCCGGCAACGGCGGCGGCGCCTTGCCCTCGTCCTCGTCCTTGCCCTCCGGCGTCAGCCGCCGGCCCACCAGCTTGCGCAGCCAGTTGGAGAAGCGGTCGACGAGACCGAACACCACCGGCACGAACAGCAACGACAGCAAGGTCGAGGTGATCAGCCCGCCGATGACGGCCACGGCCATGGGCTGGCGGAACTCCACCCCCACGCCGAGACCAAGCGCGATGGGCAGCATGCCCGCGCCCATGGCCACGGTGGTCATGATGATCGGCCGCGCCCGCTTGTGGGCGGCGTCCAGCAGGGCGTCGCGGCGGCTCATGCCCTTCTTCATGCTCTCGATGGTGTAGTCGACCAGCAGGATCGAGTTCTTGGCCGCGATGCCCATCAGCATGATCATCCCGATCAATGCCGGCATGGACAGCGCCATGTGCGACAGCAGCAGGAGCGCGAACGCGCCGCCAAAGGCCAGCGGAAGGGCCGCCTGGATGACCAGCGGGTGGGCAAAGCTGCGGAACAGCAGCACCAGCACCACGTACATCAGCAGAACCCCGGTGAGCAGGGCGAAGCCGAAGCCCGCGCCCAGTTCCTGAAGGCTTTCCAGGTTGCCGTTGGGCGCCTCGCTGACGCCCGGCGGCAGGTGCTGCATGGCCGGCAGCCTGCGCACCTTCTGCGAGGCCTCGCCGAGGGTCAGCGTGGTCATCTCGGCCTGGATGGTGGCGGTGCGGCGGCGGTCGAGGCGGTCGATCTGGTTGGGGCCGGCGCCGAAGGTGATGTCGGCCACCGCGGACAGGGGCACGGAATCGCCCGCGGCCGTCGGCACGCGCAGATTGGAGATCACGTCCATGCGCTCGCGCGCGTCCTGCTCGAGCATCACCCGGATGGGGATCTGACGGTCAGCGAGATTGAACTTGGGCAGCAACTGGTCGGCGTCGCCCAGGGTCGCCACGCGCGCCACCTGCGAGATGTCGGCGGCCGACACGCCCAGCAGGGCGGCCTGGTCGCGCTTGGGCGTGATCAGGATCTCGGGCCGCACCAGGCTGGCGGTGGAGAAGACGTTGGTGATGCCGTCGATGCCGCGCATCTCGGATTCCACGCGCGCCGCGGCCGCCTCGAGGTTCTGCGGGTCGTCGCCGACCAGCGAAATCTGCATCAGGCTGGAGCCGCCCCCGCCCTGTTCGCCCAGGCTGATGCGGGCGCCGGGGATGGCGCGCATGGCCGGGCCGATGTCGCCCTCGAACTGCTTCTGGGACAGCTTGCGCTTGCCCTTGGGCACCAGGTTGACCGTCAGGTTGGCGCGGCGGACCTCGCCGGCGCTCGAGTTGGCTCCGCCGCCCGCCGTCGTGGCCGAGCCGATCGAGGCATAGACCGACGTCACCTCCGGGCGGGCCAGCAGCATGGTGGTGAGACGGCTGACCACCGCGTCGGTTTCCGCCAGGGTCGAGCCCGGCGGCAGTTCCGCGGTGAGCACCGTCTGGGCGCGGTCTTCCGCCGGGATGAAGTCCGAGGGCAGCTTCGAGGCGAGGAAGAGCGAGAAGGCGAACCAGATGACCGCCACGACGCAGACGATGATCTTGTGATCCAGCGACCAGTTCAGGGCCTTCTGGTAGCCCGCCATCCAGAACGGGTCCTTGTGCTCCTTGCCCTGATCGGCGCGCAGCAGGTAGGCGCCCATCAACGGCGTCAGGGTCCGCGCCACCAGCAGTGAGAACAGCACGCTCACGCAGCAGGCGATGGCGAAGCTCTTGAAGAACTGGCCGACCACGCCCGGCATGAAGCCGGTCGGCGCGAAGACGGCCACCAGGGTGGCGGTGGTGGCCACGACCGCCAGGCCGATCTCGTCGGCGGCCTCGATGGCGGCGGGATAGGGCTTCTTGCCGTCGCGGATGTGGCGGACGATGTTCTCGATTTCGACGATGGCGTCATCGACCAGGATGCCGACGGTCAGCGAGATGGCCAGCAGGGTCACCACGTTCAGGGACTGACCGAGCAGCCCCATGACCCAGAAGGTCGGGAGCAAGGACAGCGGCATAGCCAGCGCGGTGATGAAGGTGGCTCGCCAGTCGCGCAGGAACAGCCAGACCACGAACACCGCCAGCACCGCGCCCAGCAGCAGCGCCTCCACCGAGGCCTCGAAGCTGTGATTGAGGTTCTCGGTGGTGGAGGTGACCAGCTCGATCTGGATGTCGGGCTTGCCGTTCACCAGCGGGCGGGCGGCGATCATCTTGTCGATGGCGACCTGCACGGCCTTGGAGACGTCGCGTTCGGACGATCCCTTGGAACGGGCCACGCCGAAGCCGACCACTTCCAGGTTGTTGAAACGCGCGTGGCCGCGCGGCTCGGACCACTCGTCCACCACCTCGCCCAGGTCGCGCAGCAGCACCGAGCGGCCGCCCGGCAGGTCGATGCGGGTCTGGCGCAGGTCGTCCAGGGTGCGCGCCGAACCGATGGTGCGCATGGCCTGTTCCTGGCCGCCGATCTCGCCGCGGCCGCCGGGCAGGTTGATATTGGAGGCGCGCAACGCATTGGAGACCTGGGCGGCGGTTACGCCCTGGGCGGCCAGCTTGCCGGGATCGAGCTTGATGCGGATCTCGCGGTTGACGCCGCCGTCGCGCTGGATCTGGCCGACGCCCTTGATCGACAGCAGCGCCTTGGCCACGTCGTTGTCGACGAACCAGCTCAGTTCCTCGGGCGACATGGACGGCGCGCGCACCACATAGTTCACAAAGGGCGCGCCGGTGAACTCGATGCGCTGGACGATGGGCTCCTGCACGTCGGCGGGCAGGCGCGAGCGCGTGCCGGTCACCGCGTTGCGCACGTCGTTGGTGGCCTTCTCCAGGTCGGTGCCGAGCTGGAACTCAATGGCCGTGGTGGAGACGCCCTCGTTCACCGTCGAGGAGATGTGCTTGACCTGCCCGAGGCCCGAGACGGAGTCCTCGATGATGCGCGTGACCTGGCTTTCCATCTCGGTCGGGGCGGCGCCCGACTGCACCACCGTCACCGCCACGACCGGCAGGTCGACGTCGGGGAAGTTGTTCACGCGCAAGGCGTTGTAGCCGAACAGGCCGGCTATGGTCAGGACGATGAAAAGCAGGACCGTCGGGATCGGGTTGCGGATCGACCACGAGGAAATCGTGTTCATCAGCGCGCGGGCCTCGCCGGGGCCGCCGCCGGACGCGCGGCTTGCGCCGAACCGACGGTGACCAGGTTGTTCTCCGCCAGGAAGCCGGCGCCGCCGACGGCCACGCGCTGGCCCGGCTGGACGCCTTCGACGGCGACCATGCCCGACGCGCGATCGCCCAGCGTGACGGGGCGGAAGTGAACATGGCTGTTGGCGTCCAGCACATAGACCCCCGGCTTGCCCTCGCGATAGACGATGGACGCGGCCGGTACGACCATGGCCGGCACGGCGCCGACATTGATCGAGGCGCGTGCGAAATTGCCGGGACGCAGGCCGGCGCCCGGCGACAGGCTGATGCGGGCCAGGCCAAGGCGGGTCTGGGGGTCGACCTGGGGCGTGACAATGCGCACTGTGCCTACCGAGACGCCCTGCTGCTCACCGGTGACCGTGGCGGTCATGCCCGGGCGGATCAGGCGCAGCTCGGCCTCGGGCACCTGGGCGTTGAGCTCGATGGCGGCCTGGCGCGTGAGCCGGAACAGTTCGGTCCCGGCCGCGACGATCTGGCCCTTCACCACGCTACGCGAGGTGATCTGGCCGGCGACCGGCGCGCGGATGTTGGTCTGGTCGAGCCGCACGCGCGCTTCCGAAAGGGCGGCGGCGGCGACCCCGTGATTGGCCTGGGCGGCGTCCAGCGCGGCGCGCGACATGAAGCCCTTGGCGGCCAGGTCCTGGGCGCGCTTCAGGGCATTGGAGGTCTGGTTGACGGTGGCCTGGGCCGAGGCGACCTGGGCGCGCAGCAGCCGGTCGTCGAGCTTCACGACCACCTGACCCTGGCGGACATAGGCGCCTTCATCGACGTAGACGCCGACGGCCTCGAGGCCGCCGGTCTCGGAGCCGACGGGGACTTCCTGCCAGGCGGCGACGGTGCCCGAGGCGTCGACCGTGCGCGGCAGGGCGGTCTGCACCACCGTGGCGGCGGTGACGGTCAGAGTCGGCTTCGGCGCCGGCTTGGCCTTCTTGTCGCCGCCACAGGCGGCCAGGGCGAGCGCCAAAGCCACGCACGCAAAAACACCGGACGCTCCCCTTAGGCCGCGCATTCGTCATCCCCTTGCCTGGCCCGTGAGGTATTGGTCCGGGGCGACGGTTTCAACGCGTCCGGTCGCGTTTTCTGGCACTTTTGTCGCAGCCGGCTGTCAGGATGTTGTCAGGAGCACGAGCCTTGCGGCCATGATCGACGCCAAGACCCTTCACGAAATAGCGCTTTCCCTGCCCGAGGCGCACAGTTCCTCCGACGAATTCCGCTTCGGTTTCGGCGTGCGCGACAAGGGTTTCGCCTGGAGCTGGAGCGAGCGGGTCGATCCGAAAAAGCCAAGGATACCAAGGCTCGACGTGCTGGCGGTGCGTTGCGCCCGGGCTGAGAAGGAGACGATCCTGGCCTCCGATCCCGAGGTCTTCGTCACCGAACCGCACTACAACGGCTTTCCCGCGGTGCTGGTGCGGCTGGACCGGATCGAGGTCGAGAGCCTGAGCGGATTGCTGCGCTCGGCCTGGATGCAGGTGGCGCCCAAGGCGCTGGTCAAGCAATTCCTCAGCGAGGCCTAGAGGCCCTTCAGGAAGCCGATCAGGGCCTCGTTGACCACTTCGGGGCGTTCCTGCTGCAGCCAGTGGCCGGCGCCGGGCACGACGATCTTGCCGCGCAGGTCGGGAACCCACTGCTCCAGCTCGGCCTCGCCGGAGCCGGAATAGCCGCGCACGGGATCGTTCTCGCCGACCATGAACAGGGCCGGGACGCTGACCGTCTTGTCCTGGTGGAAGGCGCCGAGCTCCCAGTTGCGGTCCATGTTGCGGTACCAGTTGATCGGCCCGGTGAAGCCCTTGGCGGTGAAGGCGTCGACGTAGACCTTGAGGTCCTCGGCGCTCATCCACGGCGGTCGGGTCGCGCCCTCGCCCATCGCCCCCAGAAAGCTGACGCCCGGCTCCAGGAAGCCCGAGCCGCGGCGGTCGTCGGGGGTGGCGCCGTCGTAGGACCAGAAGGCGGTGGTCAGCCCCTTTTCGACGTCGGCCGCGAACTCGACCTCCGCATCCGGCTCCTGGAAGCGCAGCATGTAGAAGTCCTTGCCCATGGCCTTGGCCATGGCGCGGAAGGTCGGGATTGGCGGGCGGTTGGCGCGGCGCGGATTGAAGGGCACCGACAGGCAGGCGACGGCGCGGAACATGTCGGGCCGCAAGAGGGCGCAGGCCCAGGCCACCGGCGCGCCCCAGTCATGACCGACCACCACGGCCTCGGTTTCGCCGAGCGCCTGGACGAGGGCGACCATGTCGCCGACCAGATTGAGGACCCCATAGGCCTCGACGCCTTGCGGCGCGTCAGTGCCGCCGTAGCCGCGCATGTCGGGCGCGACGGCGTGGAAGCCGGCGGCCGCGACCGCCTCGACCTGGTGGCGCCACGACCAGCCCAGTTCGGGGAAGCCGTGGCAGAACACCACCAGCGGGCCAGATCCGGCCTCCCAGACGTGCTGGGTGGTTGTGTTGGTCTTGATCAGGCGTGACTGCATGGCTTCTTTCCTCGGCCTGGAAATCCCATCATGACGGCTTCGTCCCGGGAGTCATCCGATGCGCGCATCCCAACTCGACGTCGAAGGTGTCAGCCCGGCCGAAATACTCTCCATGCAGCGCGAAGATCAGGACGCCCTGCTCGCGTTCGAGAGGCCCCTCACCTTCAGAATGGGCACCTCGACAATTCTCGCCGAGTTCGGCGTCGAGGACGATGTGATGACTGTGAACCTCGGTCACATCGACGGCGGCGGCGAGGGTGTGTTGCTGCAGTTGTGGAAGGCGATCGAGACGTTCGCCGCCCAGCGAGGCTTTCGGCAGGTGCAGTGGAATGTCTTTGCCGCCACCTGCGCCAAACCCAACCCGCGCTTGCAGCGATTCCTGAAGGCGAATGGTTTCACCCTCATTGACCACCCCAAGCACGGGCAGATTTACAACCGACTGGTAGCTCGCCGGCAAGGTTGACCGCGACTTACGCCGCCGCCTTCTTGCCCGAGAACTTGCCGTAGAAGGTCTCGCCCTTGGCGGCCATGTCGCGGAGCAGCTGCGGGACCTTGAAGCGGTCGCCGTAGGTCTTGGCGAGGCGGTCGGCGGTTTCCACGAACTGCTTCAGGCCGGTCTGGTCGATCAGGGTGATCGGGCCGCCGGTCCAGGGCGCGAAGCCCCAGCCCAGGATGGCGCCGACGTCGGCCTCGCGCGGGTCGTCGACCACGCCCTCTTCCCAGCAGCGCGCGGCCTCGACGGCCTGGCGATACAACAGGCGGGTCTTGAGCTCGGCGATGAGCGCGTCGTCGCTGTCGTTGATCTTCACCGGGGCGAGGTCGTTGAGGCCCTTCCACAGCGTCTTGGGCTGACCCTTGGCTTCCGGATAGTCGTAGAAGCCCTTGCCGTTCTTGCGGCCGAAGCGGCCCATCTCGACCATCTTGGCGACAATGTCCTGGCCGGGGTTGGGGACGTACTTGTCGCCCAGGTCGGCGGCGGTCTGCTTGGCGATCTTGTAGGAGAGATCCAGCGCGACGTCGTCGTGCATCTCCAGCGGACCGCGCGGCATTCCGGTCATGCGCCCGACGTTGTCGATCAGCGCCGGCGCATAGCCTTCCTCGAGCATGGCCATGCCTTCGATCAGGAAGGTGCCGAAGCAGCGCGAGGTGTAGAAGCCGCGGCTGTCATTGACGACGATCGGGGTCTTCTTGATCTTCATGACGTAGTCGAGCGCCTTGGCGAGCGCGGCCTGGCCGGTCTTCTCACCCATGATGATCTCGACCAGCATCATCTTGTCGACAGGCGAGAAGAAGTGGATGCCGATGAAGTCGGTCGGGCGCACCGAGGCTTCGGCCAGGCCGGTGATCGGCAGGGTCGAGGTGTTGGAGCCGAAGACGGCGCCTTCAGCCAGCTGGGCCTCGGCCTTCCTGGTCACGTCGGCCTTGATCTCGCGGCTTTCGAAGACGGCTTCCACGACCAGGTCGCAGCCCTTCACATGGGCGTAGTCGGTGGTGGCGAGGCACAGGCCCAGGGTCTTGTCGAACTTCTCCTGGGTCATCTGACCGCGCGAGAGGCGCTTCTTGAGCAGCTCCTCGACGTGGGCGCGGCCCTTGTCGGCGGCTTCCTGCGTCACGTCGATCAGCACCGTCTCGATGCCGGCCATGACCTGCACATAGGCGATGCCCGCGCCCATCATGCCGGCGCCCAGGACGGCGACCTTCTTGGGATCGGAGGCGGGCACGTCCTTGGGCCGCAGGGCGCCCTTGTCGAGTTCCTGCTTGGAGAGGAACAGCGAGCGGATCATCGCCTGCGCCTGGGGCGTCATCAGGGTCTTGATGAAGTAGCGGGTCTCGATGCGCAGGCCCGCGTCGATGGGCACCTGCACGCCCTCATAGACGGCCTTCATCAGGTTCACGACGGCGGGGTAGTTGCCATAGCTCTGCTTGCGCAGCAGCGCATTGCCCATGACGAACACCTGCATCCCCGCGGGATGGTAGGGGCCGCCGCCGGGCAGCTTGAAGGCCTTGTCGTCCCAGGGCTGCTGGGGCTTGCCGGTCTTGACCCAGGCCTTGGCGTTGTCGAGCAGGTCGGCGGCCGGAACCACCGCGTGGACCACGCCGGCGCCGAGCGCCTCCTTGGGACGGAAGGACTTGCCCTCGCTCATGGCCATGAGCGCCGCCTGCACGCCGATCAGGCGCGGCAGGCGCTGGGTGCCGCCGCCGCCGGGGAACAGCCCGACCTTGATCTCGGGCAGGCCCAGCTGGATCTTCGAGTCGTCGGCCACGACCCGGTAGTGGCAGGCCAGGGTGAACTCCAGCCCACCGCCCAGCGCCAGGCCGTTGATGGCCGCCGCGATCGGCTTGCCGCAGGTCTCGAGCGCGCGAAACGCCGCGTTGATGCGCCAGCCGGCGTCGAAGGCCGACTGCAGGGCGGCCTCGCCCGTGCCGACGCCCGACAGGGCGCCCGAGGCCATGTCGCCGAGGTCCGCGCCGGCGCAGAAGCCCGAGGCCTTGCCCGAGGTGATGACCGCGCCCTTGATGGCCGCGTCGGTGGCGATGCGCTCGACCAGTTGCGGCAGCTCTTCCATGACCTTGGAGGTCAGGGTGTTCATGCTGCGTCCGGGCACGTCGAAGGTGACGAGCGCAATGCCGTCGGCGTCGACGTCGATCTTGAAGGTTTCCATCGTGATCTTCCTCAGACGCGTTCGATGACGGTGGCGGTGCCCATGCCGCCGCCGATGCACAGGGTGGCGAGCGCGGTGCCCTTGCCGGTGCGTTCCAGTTCGTCGAGCACGGTGCCCAGGATCATGCCGCCGGTGGCGCCCAGCGGGTGGCCCATGGCGATGGCGCCGCCGCAGACGTTGATCTTGGAGTGGTCGATGTCGAGCGCCTGCATGTAGCGCAGCACGACGGCCGCGAAGGCTTCGTTCAGCTCGTAGAGGTCGATGTCGCCGACGCCCATGCCGAGGCGGTCGAGCAGCTTGCGGGTGACCGGCTCGGGGCCGGTCAGCATGATCGAGGGCTCGGAGCCGATGGAGGCGGCGCCGCGGATGCGGGCGCGGGGCTTGAGACCGGCGCGCTCGCCGGCTTCCTTGGAGCCGATCAGGACGGCGGAGGCGCCGTCGACGATGGCCGAGGAGTTGCCCGGCGTGTGCACGTGGTTGACGCGCTCTACCTCGGGGTAGCGCTGGTTGATGACGGCGTCGAAGGCCATCTCGCCCATCTGCGCGAAAGAGGGGTTCAGCGAGGCCAGGGCCTGCATGTCGGTGTTGGGGCGCACGTTCTCGTCGTGGTCGAGACGGGTCAGGCCCAGCTGGTCGCGCACGGCGACCACCGACTTCTTGAAGCGGCCGTCGGCCCAGGAGGCGCCCGAGCGCTTCTGGCTTTCCACCGCGTAGGCGTCGACGTCGTCGCGGGAAAAGCCGTACTTGGTGGCGATCATGTCGGCCGACACGCCCTGGGGCACGAAGTAGGTCGGGAAGGCCGAGGACGGGTCGGTCGGCCAAGCGCCGCCGTCGCTGCCCATGGGCACGCGGCTCATCGCCTCGATGCCGCCGCCGATCGCGAACTCGGCCTCGCCGGAGATGACCTTGGCGGCGGCGATGTTGCAGGCCTCCAGGCCAGAGGCGCAGAAGCGGTTCACCTGCACGCCGGCGGTGGTCTGGGCGTAGCCGGCCATCAAGACCGCGGTGCGCGCGATGTCGGCGCCCTGCTCGCCCACCGGCGAGACGCAGCCCAGGATCACGTCGTCGACGTGGCTGGTGTCCAGATTGTTGCGGTCGCGCACGGCTTCCAGCATCTGGGTGGCCAGCGAAAGGGCGGTGATCTCGTGCAGGGATCCGTCCTTCTTGCCCTTGCCGCGAGGGGTGCGAACGGCGTCGTAGATGTAGGCTTCGGTCATGACGGCCTCTGTTTGCTGGCGCCCTCTAAGCTCGCCTTTACGTCAACGTCAAGATTACCTAGGGGAAGGATCGCACCTTTCAACCCTGTGAAGCTCGCGGTCCAGAGGGCGCGGGAACACGGTTGCGAGAGGGCCCGCCCCATCTGTCCGATCCTTAACTTGCCGCCCCGCGCCGCCTGCCTAGGCTGGCGGCCGCATTGTGGGGGATATCGCCATGCGTTGGGTTCGTGGGCTCGCCGTTCTGACCGCCGCCGTCCTTGTGGCCGCGCCGCTGGTCGCCATTTCCAAGCCCGCCGAGCCCGCGCCGCTCAGCCAGCTCGTCGCCCAGGTGAACATTCCCTACGACGAGTTCACCCTCGCCAACGGCCTGCGCGTCATCGTGCACACCGACCGCAAGGCGCCGGTCGTGGCCATTCAGGCATGGTACAATATCGGCTCCAAGGACGAGCCCAAGGGCCACACCGGCTACGCCCACCTGTTCGAGCACATCGGCCTCTTCAACGGCACCGAGAACCTGCCCAACGGCCTGATGGAGCCGCTGCGCGCCATGGGCGCGACGGACTGGAACGGCACCACCTGGTTTGACCGCACCAATTTCTTCCAGACCGTGCCGACGCCCGCCGTCGAGCAGGCGCTCTACATGGAGAGCGACCGCATGGGTCACCTGCTGGGCGCGCTCAGCCAGGAGCGGCTCGATGCCCAGCGCGGCATCGTCCAGAACGAGAAACGCCAGGGCGACAACCAGCCCTTCGGCCTGGTCGACTACGCCAAGCTGGAGGCCCTGTTCCCCGAGGGGCACCCCTATCGTCACGACACCATCGGCTCCATGGCCGACCTGGACGCCGCCAGCCTGGAAGACGTGCGCCAGTGGCATCGCGACAACTACGGCCCCAACAACGCCGTGTTGGTGCTGGCGGGCGACATCGACCTGCCGACGGCGAAACGGCTGGTCACCAAATACTTCGGCGACATCGCCCGCGGCCGCCAGAACCATCCGGCCGAAGCGCCCGTCCCCACCCTGCCCCGCCGCATCGACGCGGTGATGCATGACCGGGTCTCGTTCACGCGGCTGTACCGCTCATGGGTGGTGCCGGGCGTGACGAGCGAGGACACCCCGGCGCTGGACGTCGCCGCCAATGTGCTGGGCGGCCTCGCCTCCTCGCGGCTCGACAACGCCTTCGTGCGCGGCGAGCAGATCGCGGTCTCGGTCAACGCCAACGTCCAGCAGTTCCAGCGCATCTCGACTTTCGACGTCACCGTCGATGTGAAGCCCGGCGTCGATCCGGCCGTCGTTTCCGCCAAGCTGGACGCGCTGATCGCCGACTTCATCAAGACAGGCCCGACCGCCGACGAGGTGCGCCGCGTGGTGACCTCGCAGCTGTCGCAGCAGATCCAGGCGCTGGAGCCGACCGGCGGCTTCGGCGGCCAGTCGGTGGTGCTCGCCGAGGGCGCGCTCTACGCCAACAATCCCGGCTTCTACAAGATCCAGCTGGACCGCTACGCCCGCGTCACCCCGGCCTCGGTGAAGGCCCAGATGGCCAAGTGGCTGACCCGGCCGGTCTGGGCCCTGCGCGTCGATCCGGGCGAGCGCGAGCCCTACCAGGAGGCCGCCGCCGTGCGCGCCGCCCCGACCCCGGCCGCGCCCCTGCCGATCGCGCCGCGCGCGGCCATGCCCCCGGTCGGCGAGATCGCCAACCTCGACTTCCCGACCGTCGAGCGCGCGCGCCTGTCGAACGGCATCGAGATCGTCTACGCCCGCTCGACCACCGTGCCGACCACCCGCGTGGCGGTGGAGTTCGACGCCGGCATCGCCGCCGATCCGGCCGATGCGCTGGGCACCCAGACCCTGCTGATGAACCTGATGACGGCGGGCACCACCAGCCTCAACGCCGTGCAGATCGCCGAGACCCAGGAGCGCCTCGGCGCCCAGGTCGCGGCCTTCCAGACCATGGACCGCACCCTGGTCACCCTGGCCACGGTCAGCCCCAACCTCGAGCCCTCGCTCGACCTGCTGGCCGACATCGTGCAGCACCCGGCGCTGCAGCCCGGCGAGATCGAGCGCCTGCGCGCCCAGCAGATCGCCGGCATCCAGGCCGAGCAGTTGAACCCCGCCGGCATCGGCTTCCGCGCCCTGCCCGGCCTGATCTACGGCGACAGCTTCCCCTACGGGCGGCCCTTCAGCGGCTCCGGCGATATCGCCGCGGTCGGCAAGATCACCCGCGACGATCTGGTGCGCTTCCACGCGACCTGGATCCGTCCGGACAACGCCCGCATCTACGTCGTGTCCGACCGGCCGCTGGCCGAGTTGACGCCGCAGTTCGAGGCCCGCTTCGGCCATTGGGCCGCGCCGGCCACGCCCAAGGGCTCCAAGTCCTTCGCCGGCGCCCTGCCCCAGCCCACGCCGCGCATCATCCTGATCGACCGGCCGCAGTCGCCCCAGTCGGTGATCCTGGCCGGCGAGGTGCTGCCGGTCACCGGCCGCGACGACCTTTTGGTGATCAACGCCGCCAACGAGGTGCTGGCCAACAACTTCCTGAGCCGTATCAACCAGGACATCCGCGAGGCGCGCGGCTGGAGCTACGGCCTGCGCGGCTACCTCAACACCTTCGAGCACCAGACGCCCTACATCATCAACGCGCCGGTGCAGGCCGACCGGACCGGCGAGTCGATCGTCGTGCTGCTGGATCACTACCGCCACTTCCGCACCGACAAGGGCGTCACGCCGCTGGAGCTGCAGCGCACCCAGCTGGGCAATGCGCGGCAGCTGGCCGGCAGCTTCGAGACCAGCCAGGGCCTGCTCAACACCCTGCGCTCAAACCAGCTCTACGGGCGCCCGGACAACTACTGGGAGACCGTCGCCAGCCGCTACCAGGCGCTCACCGCCGCGCAGCTGGATCAGGCGGCGCGGGCCGTGATCGACCCCGACCGCCTGGTCTGGGTGGTGGTCGGCGACGCCGCCACGGTGAAACCACAACTGGACCGGTTGGGTTTACCGGTGGAAATCAGGGCCGCCACGGCCCCTTGAGGACATCACCATGCGCAAGACCCTTCTCGCCGTCCTCGCCCTGCTGAGCCTCACCGCCTGCGCCGGAACCTACGTCGGCGGCGACATGGGACCGCGGCGGGTCGTCGAGCCGGCCGGGCCGCCCTTCCCCTAGCTCCAGAGGAAGTCCGAGGCGTCCACGTCCGAGGCGATCACCCCGGTCAAGGTGATGGTCGAGCCGTCCGGGAAGGTGATCACCGCCCAGCCGGAGCCGTTGGTGCTGACCGCCACATCGTTGAACGCGTCCCAGCCGGCCACGCCGGTGACGCGGATCTTGTCGACGCCGTTCTCGAAGTCGGTGACCGTATCGTTGCCGAACAGGGCCGTGGTGACGCGGAACTGGTCGGCCCCGGCGCCGCCAGTCAGCTGGTCGTTGCCGGCCTCGCCGATCAGCTTGTCAGCGCCGTTGCCGCCGTTCAGCACGTCGTTGTGGTCGCCGCCGTTCAGCGTGTCGTTGCCGTCCATGCCGTTCAGCGTATCGACGCCCTTGTAGCCCGCCACCCAGTCATCGCCGGCCGAACCGGTGAAGCTGTCGGCCAGGGTGAAGCCGTTCGAAAGCTGGAAGTGCTCCACGGAATTGAACGTATCGCCCGCCGCTTCGCCGGTGTTCACGCCGCTGGTCAGGTTGATGCTGACCCCCGAGGTGGCCAGGAGATAGACGGCCGTGTCGACGCCCAGTCCGCCGTTCAGGACATCGGCGCCAAGACCCCCGTTCAGGAGGTCATCGCCGTCGTCGCCGTTCAGGGTGTCGACGCCGGCCTCGCCACGCAACACGTCGATGCCCCCCGCGCCATTGAGGGTGTCGTTGCCGTCGTTGCCCCGCACTTCGTCGGCGCCGGCCGAGCCCGTGTAGGTGTCATTGAACTTCGACAGCCACAGGATCTCGATGGAGTTGAAGGTGTCGCCCGTGGCGTCGCCCGTATGCACGCCCGTCGTCAGGTTGATGGTCAGGCCAATGGTCGATTCCTCGTAGCTGGCCGTGTCGCGATCGGCCCCGCCGTTGAAGATGTCCGCCCCCGCGCCGCCCAGCAGGATGTCGTTACCGGCGTCGCCATTGAGGGTATCGTTCCCATCCTGGCCGTACAGCCGGTCGATGCCCGCCGCGCCCGAGAGGTTGTCATTGCCCTCGGCTCCGTAGGCGTAGTCGGTGGCCGCCGAGCCCACGAAGCTGTCGGCGTTGGCGGACAGCCGGTAGCGCTCGATATTGACGAAGGTATCGCCGAGCGCGTCGCCGGTATTCACACCCGTCGTCAGGTTGATCCCCACCCCGGCTGTCGCCGTGATGTAGCTGGCGTAGTCGAGATCGCCGCCGCCATCGAGCGCGTCGGCGCCGGCCCCGCCGATCAGGATGTCGCCGCCGGCCCCGCCCTTGAGGGTGTCGTTGCCGGCCTTGCCGTCCAGCGTATTGGCGCCGCCGTCGCCGGTCAGCACATCGTTGAAGGCCGAGCCGAGGATCTGCTCGATCCCGGTCAGGGTGTCGACCCCCGCGCCCCCGGTGTTCTGCGGCGTTGTGATCGACAGGTTTACCGTCACCGCCGAGGCGGCGGCGCGGTAGTCGGCCTTGTCGATTCCAAGGCCGCCGTCGAGCGTGTCATCGCCATCGCCGCCTTCCAGGATGTCGTCGTTATCACCGCCGTTCAGCTGATCGTTGCCCGCCAGTCCCTTGAGCGTGTCGTTGCCGCCCAGGCCGTTGATGATGTCGGCGCCGCTGGTCCCGGTGAGGGTCTCACCCGACGACGTGCCGTTGATGGTGTTTGAGCCCAGCGGAATGTTGATGTCGGCGGCGGTGAAACTGGCTGCCGTGACGTTTTTCAACAGGATGGAATTGTTGGCGTCGAAGACGACGCGAAGATCGGCGCCCTCCTGGCTCAGCGTGTAGCTGGCGAAGCCGGTGACCTGGATGGAGTCATCCGTCCCGCCGGCCACGAAGCCTGTGATGGTGTCGACGCCGTCGCCGGCGGCGAACTTGAAGAGGTCGTTACCCGCGCCCCCGTCGAGGGCGTCATTGCCCGCACCGCCGATAAGGGTGTCGTTGCCCGCCATGCCTTCCAGCTTGTTGGCGCCGGCGTTGCCGGTCAGGGTATCGGCGAAGTTTGAGCCGGTCAGGTTTTCGGTCTCGGTGATGAGGTCGAGGCCCTCGCCACCGGTCGCCTGCTGCGTCGTGATCGCGAGGCTGACGGTGACGCCGGAAGCAGCGTCCGAGAAGTCGACCGTGTCGATACCGTCTCCGCCGTAGAAGTAGTCCTCGTCGGCGCCGCCCTTCATGACGTCGTCGCCGTCGCCCCCATTAAGACGGTCCTGGCCCGCGCCGCCTGAAAGCTGGTCGTTTCCGCCTTCGCCGATGAGATTGTCGTTGTCGACATTGCCGGTGAGGATGTCGTTGCCGTCCCCGCCGAACATCACGTCAGCCTGGTTGGTGTCGTCGCCGACGTCGATGTTGTCCCCGGTGATGATGTCCACGCCGGACCCGCCGTAGAACCGGATGGCCTCCACGTTCACGAAGCTGCCGCCGCCGGCGATGGCGCGCACCGGCCCGCCGGAGGAGCCGATCAGATTGATGGTGGCCGCCGCGCTCGTGCCGCGCAGGTCCAGGGTCAGGTTGTCCAGGCCCGAACCGCCATCGAAGATGTCGGCCACGCCGCCCATCAGGGTGTCGTCGCCGGCGTCTCCACTGAGCGTGTCGGCGACCGTGTCGGCGCCCCCGCTGAGGAAGTCGCTGTCGTCGCCGCCGTGCAGGTTGTCCTTGCCGCCCTCGCCCCAGATCTGGTCGTTACCGACGCCGCCGACGATGATGTCGTCGCCGCCGCCGCCGTGCAGGCGATCATCGCCGGCGCCGCCGTCGAGATTGTCGGCGCCGCCGATGGTCAGATCGCCTGCCGAGTCTCCGTAGAGATAGTCGAGGCCATCGCCGCCGGAGAGAACATCGATGCCCGCGTCGCCGAAGAGCCGGTCGTTGCCGCCCATGCCCGACAGGTGATCGTCGCCCCCGCCCCCGTGCAGGGCGTCGCTGTTCAGGGCGTCGATGACCGTATCGCCGGCCGATCCACCGAAGAACTCCAGAGCGATGACGTGCACCAGCGAGCCGCCGCTGCCAGTTTGCTGAACCGCGCCGTAGTAGCTGGCCAAGACATCGATCGTGGCGGCGGTGGTGGAACCGGTCAGCATCAAATGGGCGACATCGATCCCCGTGCCGCCGTCGAGAATGTCGCCGACCCCGCCGTAAAGGGTATCGTTGCCCTCTCCGCCGATCAGGGTATCGGCATCGATCCCGTTATCCTGGTAGCCATAGGACCCGCCGAAAAGCTGGTCGTTGCCCGTTCCACCCTCGAGACGATCGGCGCCGGCTAGTCCGGACAGCCTGTCGCTTCCTCCCAAGCCCTGGATCAGGTCGCTGCCGGACGTCCCTTGCAGGAATTCGCCGTTGTCCGTGCCGACGATGGTGTGGTCGAACGCCTCGGTTCCGTCTGGAGTCGAGAACTGGCTCTCCCCGGTTGCAGTCGCGAGTTCGACGCTCGAGATGACAATGGGGCCGGACGATCCGTTGTCGTCGACCCGATTGAAGATGACCGGAGCGTCGGGATCGGTGATCCACAGATGCGACGCCTTCAGCACGCTGGGAAGGGCAGAAACCGACGGGTGATGCATGACAAACTCCAGTGCGCCGGCCGCGTCGTCCGGGACGACCCGCGTTTAGCTATGGTTGTAGACCCCCTCGTTCACCACTGAAAGCGTTGCAGCCCCACGCCCAGCCATGTCGCGGTTCCAGGCCGCGGACGCATGGCGCCGACCGCTAAAGCCGCTAGATTGCGATCAAGTGGGGAGACAGTCCGATGAACAAATGGATGGCCGCCGCCGGCATCTCGGCGCTGCTGGTTGCGGCGGCGATCGGGCAGTCGACCGCCCACGCCGACCAACCGACCTATGACGTCGTGATCCACGGCGGCACCATCTACGACGGAACGGGCGGGCAGCCGTTCGTCGGCGACGTGGCCATCGAAGGCGACCGGATCGCCTATGTCGGGCCCTCGGGCCAGGTGCGCGGCGAGCGCACCATCGAGGCGGCCGGCCAGGCGGTGTCGCCGGGCTTCATCAACATGCTCAGCTGGGCCACCGACAGCCTGATCGCCGATGGGCGCGGCCAGTCGGACCTGCGCCAGGGCGTTACGCTCGAGGTGTTCGGTGAAGGCGAGAGCGGCGGGCCGCTGAACGCGAAGATGAAGCAGGTCGCGCTCAAGGCCCAGGGCGACATCCGCTATCCGATCACCTGGACAACCACCGACGAGTACCTGCGCTTCCTGGAGCACAAGGGCGTGTCGATGAACGTGGCCTCCTTCGTTGGGGCCGCCACCGTGCGCATTCACGAACTGGGCGAGGACGACGTCGATCCGACGCCGGCCCAGTTGGATCGCATGAAACAGCTGGTCCATGAGGCCATGGAGGATGGGGCGCTGGGCCTGGGTTCGGCGCTGATCTACGCGCCGGCCAGCTACGCCGAGACGCCGGAACTGACCGCGCTCGCCAGCGAGAGTGCCCGTTGCGGCGGCATGTACATCAGCCACATGCGCTCGGAAGCCGATCGGCTGCTGCCGGCCATCGACGAGCTGATCGGCATCGCCCGGGCTTCGGGCGGACCGGCCGAAATCTATCACCTGAAGGAAGCCGGCCAGGCCAACTGGTCCAAGCTCGACGCCGTCATCGCCAAGGTCGAGGCCGCCCGCGCCGAGGGCCTGCGCATCTCGGCCAACATGTACAACTACACCGCCGGGGCCACGGGACTGGACGCGGCCATGCCGACCTGGGTGCAGGCCGGCGGCACGGAGGCCTGGATCAACCGGCTGAAGGACCCGGCGATCCGCGTCCGCGTCATCGCCGAGATGAAGACGGCCGGCGACGGCTGGGAGAACCTCTACCACCACGCCGGATCGCCGGACCGGGTGCTGTTCATCAACTTCAAGAACCCCAAGTTGAAGCCCCTGATCGGCAAGACCCTCGCCGAGGTCGCGGCCATGCGCGGGGTCAGCCCGGAGGATGCCGCCATCGATCTGGTGATCGAGGACGGCAGCCGCGTCGACACGGTCTATTTCCTGATGGACGAGGCCAATGTAGCGCGCCAGACGGCCATCCCATGGGTCAGCTTCGGCTCCGACGAAGGGGCGGTGGCGCCGGAAGGCGTTTTCCTGCTGTCCTCCAACCATCCGCGCGCCTTCGGCAACGTGGCGCGGCTGCTGGGCAAGTACGTGCGCGACGAGCGCCGGCTGAGCCTCGCCGAGGCGGTGCGCAAGCTGTCGGGCCAGCCGGCCATGAACCTGTCGCTGCACGACCGCGGCTTTCTGAAGGTGGGCAATTACGCCGACGTGGTGGTCTTCGATCCCGCCACCGTGGCCGATCACGCCACCTACGAGCGGCCCCAGCAGTTCGCCACCGGCGTCAGCCAGGTGTTCGTGAACGGCATGCAGGCCTTGAAGGACGGCGAGCCCACCGGCGCCGCCACGGGCCGTGTGGTGCGCGGCCGGGCCTGGAAGGGCTGGCCGGACGGGGGATGCCGCGCGCGCGCCGCCGACTGGACCTGGCAGTGGCCGGCGCCGCCCGCCGCATAGGGCTATCCACAGCCAAGGCTTCGGAATCCGCCGTTCGCCCCATTGCTGCCCGGAACATCCTTAAGGTCGCGCCCGTTAGGGGCTCCAGTTGGGGCCTGCAGTAGGAGCGTAAGCTTATGGCGAGCCGCACCCGGAAGCCCCGCAAGGCGGCCAAGCAGGCTGAAATCCAACGCACCATCGAGCCGCTGGCGTTCCTCGCCCAGCAGCCGCGTTCGTTCGCCTATGTGGAAGACGAGGACGAGTTCGAGATCCCGCAGATCCCAACCGCGTTCGCCCGCTCCGGCCGCGAAGTCCGCCTCAGCCTGGCCATGCGCCCGGCCTCTTCCTTCGACCGCCTCGAGGTCAACTGAGGCCTACCAGCCCTCGCGCCGATAGGCCGTCTTGCCGCCTACGATGGTGAGCAGGGCGTGCGCCTTTGGAATTTCGGCCTCGGGCGCGGTCATCAGGTTCACTGAAAAGACCGTGAAGTCGGCCCGGAAGCCCGGGCGGATCTGACCCAGTTCGTTCTCGCGGAACGAGGCGTAGGCCGGCCACACTGTGTACATCTTCAGCGCCGTCTGCCGGTCCACGGCCTGGTCGGCGCGCCAGTCGGGCCCCTGGAAACCGTCGAGCGAACGCCTGGCGGTGGCCGCATAGAATTCGATCAGTGGATCGCCCCGCTCCACCGGCGCGTCGGTGCCGCCCGGGATGATCGCGCCGGCCTCGATCAGCCGTTTCCAGGCATAGGCGCCGTCCAGCCGCGCATCGCCCAGCCTGGCCGGCGCGAAATAGAAATCACCAATGGCGTGGCTGGCCTGCATCGAGGGGATGACGCCCAGCTGCTTGAAGCGCGGGATGTCGGACAGGCGCAGAATCTGGGCGTGTTCGATGCGGAAACGCGGGTCCTTCACCGGGCGCTGGGCCTTGGGCACGGCCTTGAAGGCCGCCTCGTACCAGTCCAGCACCGAGGCGTTGCCGCGGTCGCCGATGGCGTGGGTGGTGCACTGGATGCCCTTGCGCAGGGCCTGCTCGTAGAGCGGGATCATCTGCTCGGCGGTCGACTGCATCAGGCCACGCGTGTCGGGGCGATCGCTGTAGGGTTCGAACAGGGCCGCGCCGCGCGAACCCAGGGCGCCGTCGGCATAGACCTTGATGGTGCGGGTGATCAGCTGGCCGTCGCTGCTGAACTTCGCGCCTTCGCGCAGCAGGCGCGGCGCGGCCTCCGGCGTGACGGCGTTGTAGACCCGCAGGGGCACGCCGCCGGCCAGCTGGCGTGCCTCCAGCGCCTCGCGTTCGGCCTCGCTGACGCTCATGTTGTGCAGGCCGGTCCAGCCGTAGCGGGCATAGACCTCGAAGGCGGCGGTGTGGGCCCGGTTGATCTCCGCACGGCTCTCGGCCGGCAGTAGCGCGCCGATCAATTCCTGGGCGGCGTCGATCAACATGCCGGTCGGCTCGCCGGCGCCGTCCTTGAGGATCTCGCCGCCGGACGGCGCCGCGGTGTCTCGAGTTATGTGCGCCGCCGCCAGGGCCGCGGAATTGACCGCCACCGCGTGGCCGTCGGCGCGGCGCAGCAGCAGCGGGCGATCCGGAACCGCCTTGTCCAGATCCTGGCGGGTGGGGAAGCGGGCTTCGGGCCAGTGGGTCTCGATCCAGCCCCGGCCGGTCAACACGGTGTCCGTGGGATGGGCCGCAGCCCAGGCGCTGACGGCCACCAGCATGGCCGCGAGCGAGGGCGTGCCTTCCAGGTTCAGGGTCAGTTCGCGCTGGCCGATGCCCAGCAGGTGCGCGTGGGCGTCGGTGAAGCCCGGATACATCGCCGCGCCTTTGAGGTGGATGCGCTGGGTGTCGGGGCCGACGAAGCGTTCGATCTCGCTCATCGGGCCGGTCCAGACGATGCGGCCGCCGGCGACCGCCACGGCCTCGACCTGGGGACGTTCGTCCATGCCCGTGTAGATCGGCCCGCCGTAGATGATCAGGTCCAGCGGCGGAGGCGCCGAATGCGCCGCGCCGCCCAGCAGCGCCACGAGGGAAACACCGCCCAGGGCGAAAGATCTGCGATTCATGGCGGTCTCCCGATTGCTGCCGTCAAACAGCCCGGCGCGGTTCTCGGGTCAAGGCTTCAGGCGAGCGGGCAGACGCTCAGCGCGGATTGGAGCGCGGCGCATAGGCCGAAGGCTGCATCCGGTCGCGGGGGCGGCGCGAATTGGCCCCGCGCGGCTTGATCGAGATGGTGAAGGCCAGGAACTGCTGGTCGCGGGACTTGCCGTAGATGGAGATCTCGCGGTCGACCAGCGACAGCGAGGCCTGGAAGGCGCCGCGGCGCCAGCCGACGCCGACCTGGGCGTCGCCCACGGCCGCAACCCGGTCGGTGGTCCAGCTGAGCCGCCGGGCTTCCCCGTCGCGGGAGCGGAGCAGGTTCACGCCCACGGCTTGCTGGTCGTCGGAGGCGAACAGCAGCCAGCGGCCGCGGCGCTCGATCTCGCGGGTCGGCTCCAGCCGGTCGCGCAGGCCGTTCAGGCCGCCCGTCGACACGGCGGCGGGACGGCGCACCCGCGACGGACGGTTAAGGCCAAAGCTGACTTCCGAACGGACCCGGCCGGCGTCGGTCTGGGCGCTGGCGAATTGGATGCGCGGCTCGTAGTCGCGCACCGCGCCGCGCACCTGGCTGAAGGCGGGACCCGCGACGCGGGAGACAGCCGCGGCGCTGGCCTGGGCATATTCCACCGCCACGGGCGGCCCCGGCGCGCGGATGGCGTTCACCTCGGCCTGGGCCTGGGGCGTCGCGACGTCGGAGAAATCGGGAATGGTTTCGGGCGCGGTGCGGATCGCCTCGTCGGGATCGTCGGAGACGATGTCAGCAATTGCGCTTGTACAGGCCACGACCAGGCCCAGCCCGCACAGTCCGCTGAGGACTACGCCGGCCGTCCAGGCAGCGATGCTCCTCCCCGAGCCCCGCACGCAACCTCCCCTGATGCAGCACCGTTAAGGTTAACCTTTCGGCAAGGCTTCGCACAGCGGAAAAATTGACGTTCTGCGGAAAACGATTGAACCTGTTCGTCAGGTTCGCGCGGGCGGCGTTCGTTCGTGCGCGGGACTCTCCCAGGGAGGGAAAAGCCCATGTCTAACAAACTTCTGACCGTCGCCACGGTGTGCGCCGTGGGGGCCCTGGTCCTGACCCATGCGCCGGCCCAGGCCCGCGCGGGCTCGCCCGACGCCGCCACCCTCATCCACGCCCGGCAGTCGGCCCTGATGCTCTCGGCCGCGACCTTCGGCAGCATGAAGGGCCCCATCGATTCGGGCGCCGACATCGGCAGCCAGGCCTTCGCCGCCAAGGCGCTGGCTCGCTGGGCGCGCACCCTGCCCTCGCTGTTCCCCGCCGGCACCGGCCCCGAGGCCGGCGTCCCGACCCACGCCCTGCCCACGGTCTGGTCCGACCGCGCCGGCTTCGAACAGCGCGCCGCCGACTACGCCGCCGCGGCCGACAAGCTGGCGGCGCTGGCCGCGGCCAACGACAAGGCCGGTTTCGCCGCCCAATGGGGCGTTGTGCGCCAGGCCTGCCAAGCCTGCCACGACAAGTACCGGGAAGCGCCTCCGGCTCCGCCCCCCGCGCCGCCGACGAAGTGACGGCGGCCATGGGCGTTGATCCGGGCGAAGGCGTCGCCGGCCTGCCGATGGCCGGCGAGCGCTTGTTCTCCACCTTGGACGACTACCTCGCCTTCCGGGCCGAGTTGGGGGCCTACGACGCCCCGCACTACACCGAGGTCGAGCCGGGGGTCTTCGAGTTGTGGGGCGGGCGCAGGCCGCCAGGGGTCACGCCGGCGCGCTTCACGCGCGCGCAGCTGCTCGCCGAGTTCGGCTTCAACGAATAGGGGCGGCGCCTCCCAGCGCCGCCCCCTACTTCTGTCAGCCCGTGGAAGGCCTCAAATCCAGAGGAAGTCCGTGGCGTCGACCGCCGACTGCAGCACGCCGTCGAGGGTGATGACCGTGCCGTTGGCCAGGGTGATGGTGGCCCAGCCGTTGACGTCGTGGCCGATGGTCAGGTCGGAGAACTGGGTCGCCCCGGTGCCGATCAGGCGGATCTTGTCGATGCCGTTCTCGAAGTCGGTGACGTGATCGGAGCCCAGGTTCGAATTGGCGTTCCAGATGAACTGGTCCGCCCCCGTTCCGCCGGTCAGGGTGTCATTGCCGGCGTCGCCGTAGAGCTTGTCGACACCAATCCCGCCCAGAAGCGTATCGGTCCCAGCGCCGCCCTGCAGCGTATCGTTGCCGTCGCCGCCATCGATGGTGTCGTTGCCGGCGAAGATGGCGCTGAACAGCGCGGTCTCGTCATTGGCGGCGATCGCGGCGGTGATCGAGGCGACGTTGAGCGACATGCCCGAGAAGAACAGGGTGCCCGATCCGGTGTTGACGTTGATCGAGGTGATGGTTCCGCCCGTGGGGAACCCGTTGACGTCGTAGGTCAGCGACGTGCCGTTGAAATTCCACGTCGGCTGCCCCGAGGGCGTGATCGACCATACCGTGGCGGTCTGCGTGAGGACCGCGGCGCTGTCCCAGTTGTCGATGTCGAACGTGTTGAAATTCACACCGGCCGTAGCGCCGGAAACGTTGAACGTCGTCATTGCTGAAAGTCCCCACGGCTGCGCCATACGCGCACGCACCAGTCGAGGACTGAAACAGAACGGTGGTCACCTAACAAGCGAAACTCACTTGCAGAAACCGCGAATGTCGCGAGTTTCCCCAAGGGCGCGAGCGGACTGACCCCGGGAACCCTCCAAACGAGCAATTTAACCAGACACTTCCGGGAGATAGCTACGTTTACGTAACCAATCCGCGAGGCAGGCGCCGATGGCCTTTGGGTAGCGCTCAGATCACCCTGACACACGACGGCCGAACGGCCGCGGGCGGGTTACCCGGGACCTGGCGACTCCTCTGTAGTCTTTCCGTCGAAATGTTCCTCCATCGCCACGGCTTCGGCCTTGGTGGCCCGGACCACGCCGTCCCTGTGCTCGGGCGGCCCATAAAGGGTGTAGAGCTTCATCGCCTCGCCGCCCGTGTTCCTGACGTTATGGCGCGCGCCGGCGGGAACGAGGATCGCGTCGCCGGCTTTGACCGCCGTGGACTTGCCCTCGATCAACACCTCGCCGTCCCCTTCTTCCACCCGAAAGAACTGGTCACGGTCGGCGTGCACCTCCTCGCCGATGTCTTCGCCCGGCTTCAAGGCCATCAGCACCAGCTGAAGGTGCTGACCGGTGTAGAGCACCCGACGAAAATCTTCGTTCGATTCAGTAAGGCCTTCGATGTCGTCGACAAAACCCTTCATCAATGCGGTCCCTTTGCATCATGCCGCCGACAGACTTGACCTGATATCGGCGCGGGACCATGCGCCAGATCAACCCGCCTGTGAAATTGCATGCGCCGGCCGCACTGAGATGAGTGGTGCCCCAGGCCGGACTCGAACCAGCACTTCCTTTCAGAAAGCAGATTTTGAGTCTGCCGCGTCTACCATTTCGCCACTGGGGCACAGTGCGAGGCGGCGCAATCTAGCGATGCCGCCCCTTGGGTCAACGGCCCGCTCATCACGGGGTTTGCGCGCTAGTGGATCACTTCCCAGAAGATCCCGATCACGGCGATGAAACCCACGGTGAAGGCCAGCGTCCGCACCAGCGGCACGGCCAGAAGATAGACCACGGCGTGCACCAGCCGGGCCCAGAAGAACACCATGCACCACATCGCGGTCATGGCGTCCGCCTTGCCGGTCACCTGGGCGATCAGCACCAGGGCGGCGAAGGGGGCGAAGGCCTCGACGGCGTTCAGGTAGGCGCGGTCGGCGCGCTTTCCCCAGTCGGGCAGCGGCCGGGGGCTGGGGTCGCGCCAGTTGGGCAGGCCGTTGTGCTTCACCTGGGCGACGACGTAGGGAATCCACAGCGCGGCGGTAAGCATGGCTGTATAGGCCAGGTACTGAAGGTCGGTGGCCATGACGCTCCTCCCGTCTGGTCAGGGGGATGAGCCTAACCCCAAGGCTTGAGTCGCGCCTAAAGCGTCGCGGCCGACAGGATCGGGCCGCCGCCGGCGCCCTGCACCAGCACCGCAGCGCGCAGCCCCGGCTGTTTGGCGGGCGGCACGGCCAGGCTGACCGCCGCGCCGCGCCAGGCTCCCAGCCGCAGCAGCTCGCGCACCACATTGCGGTGCGGCAGGGTGCGCCCGCTGTTTTCGCCGCGGGCGACCGGCACCTGCACGATGCGCGGGTCGTAGCGCACCAGCCAGACGTCGGCGGGCGCCGCCGGCGCCGCGCCGGCCGCCACGCTCACCTGGCCCGGCACGATGCGGATGGCCGGTCCGGGCGGCGCCTTCGCGCCCTCGGCCACAAGGCGCGACAGCGTCGCGGCGTCGATGCCCGTGCCGTCCACGCGGCCGTTCACCACCACCTGGGGCGTAAAGACGTTGTCGTGTCGCAGGCCCTTGGCGTAGTCGCGCTGGCGCTGGGTGAACTGCTGGCTGGCGAAGGTGTCGGTCCAGCCCTGGAAGTCCCAGTAGGTGACGCCCCAGCTGACCGCCAGCACCCCGGGCTTGCCGATCAGGGCCATGACGTTGGCGTTGGCCGGCGGGCACGACGAGCAACCCTGGCTCTGGAACAGCTCGACGACGGCGACCACGCGGGTCGCGGCGAGCGGGGCCGCCTTGGGCGCCGGCGCGGCCGCCGCAGGAAGCGATGCGGCGAGCAGGACGGCGAAAAAGGCGGACAGGGTGGCTTTCAGGCCTGTGGACGGCATGGTCGATCTCCCGCGAGGTCCCGGCTGCAGGTTCGCCGAACGGTCTGTCCGGGTTACACCCTGCCCGACCGCCGACAAGCGCGCGTCGGCGAAGGACCGTCGATCGCAGACCGGCGACCTAGCCGCGGCCGGCGGCGTCCAGGGCGGCGAACTCGGCGTCGGACAGGTTCACGTCCACCGCCGCGACGTTCTCCTCCAGGTGCTTGACCTTGCCGGTGCCGGGGATGGGCAGCATCACGGGGCTGCGCTTCAGCACCCATGCGAGGGCGACCTGGCTCGGCGTCGCGTCATGCGCCTTGGCGATGTCATCGAGCACAGTTCCGGGCCGCGCCAGGTCGCCGGCCGCCAGCGGATACCAGGGGATGAAGCCGATGCCCTGCGCCTCGCAGTAGTCCAGCACGTCCTCGCTGCCGCGGTCGACGAGGTTGTAGCGGTTCTGCACCGTGGCTACCGGGAAGACCGCCTGCGCCGCCTTGATCTGGTCGACGGTGACTTCGCTGAGGCCGGCGTGGCGGATCAAGCCGTCGTCGAGCAGGCCCTTGATGGCGTCGAACTGGGCGCCCGCATCGACCCTGGAATCTATACGGTGAAGCTGCCACAGATCGATCTGCTCCAGCTTCAGCCGGCGCAGGCTGTCGACGGCGCACTGGCGCAGGTAGGCGGGATCGCCCTTCTGGTCCCAGATGTCCGGGCCCGAGCGCGTCAGCCCGCCCTTGGTGGCGATGAGCAGCCCTTCGTAGGGCGCCAGCGCCTCGGCGATCAGCTCCTCGGAGACGTGCGGACCGTAGGAGTCGGCGGTGTCGATGAAGTTGATCCCGAGCTCGGGCAGGCGGCGCAGCACCGCCAGCGCCTCCGCCTTGTCCGCCGGCGGGCCCCAGATGCCGCGGCCGGTGACGCGCATGGCGCCGAAGCCCAGCCGGTTCACCTCGATGTCGCCGCCGATGCGGAAGGTCCCGGACTGGCCGGCGTTGGGGGTGGTCATGGGAGCGCTCCGGGTTGGCGTCGCATATGGGCGTCCGGAGCGCCGCGCGCTAGCTTGCCCGCCGCTGCGTAAGGAAGATCGCCATGGCGTCGAAGAAGGACGAGGGCTGCGTGGAGGGCCGTTGCCTGTGCGGCGCCGTCGAAGTTGAGATCGACTTCCCGGCCTTCTGGGCGTGGCACGACCACACCGTCGCCACCCGCCGCGCCCACGGCGCCGCCTACGCAACCTACATCGGCAGCTGGAAAAAGCGCGTCCGGATCACGAAGGGCGCCGATCTGCTGACGCGCTTCGAGGACGCGGCGACCGACAGCGCGCGTCAGTTCTGCAGCCGGTGCGGCTCGCCGGTCACCTACGAGCGCGGCCATTCGCCGAAGTGGATCAACCTGCCCCGCTCCCTCTTCGACGAGCGGGTCGGCCGCGAGCCGCGCTACCACATCGGCATCGGCGAGAAGCGCGACTGGATCTTCACCGACGCGCGCCTTATCCCATTGAAGGGCTATCCCGGTGTCGTTTGGGAACGCCCCGGCCGCAAGCGGCGCGAGGAGCCGGATCTTTTCTAGAACAGGCCTGTTCTAGGTGAACATCCTCACGTCGCCTTCCAGCACGGTCTGCTTCAGCTCAGGCCGCTCGCCTTTCCTCCACAGCGGAATGTCGTGGCGCACGCGGTAGGTGAGCGGACCGCCGTCGGGCGTGGTCGCCCGCTCGTTGGGATTGGGAATGCCCACGAACTCGCAGCTCAACCCGTTCGCCGTGCAGGTCACAAGGCCGTAGCCGTGGCCGCCCTGGTCGAGGAAGCTCAGGTGCGGCGAGACGTCGGGATTGTGCAGCGCCTTGGCCTTGTCGAAGTCGTGCGTCGCCTGCAGCTCGAACGCGGCGCGCACCCCGTGCAGGACGGTGAAATCGATGCAGGACACCGCCTGCGCGCCGTTCGGCGGATCGTAGACCGAGATCGACCGGAGCGGATCGTCCTTCTTGGTCACCCGCGGCAACACCTCGCCGCCGCCCACCGAGGTGATCGAGCCGGTGACGAATTCGAACGCTACCGGCTCGAAGGGATGCGGCGGCAGGGTCGGGGCCAGCACTCCGGCGTAGAAGGCGTGGCGGTCGCCGGCCACCGTGCCGAAGCCGGTTATGCCGTGGTCGCGCACGAAGTCGAGAATTTCGGCTCGCTCGGCGCGGTGGCCGGCCCAGTCGGCGACGGCGTACATACCGTAGCCGCCGTCGGCGGGCCACTCCGGCCGCCCCGGGGCCTTGGGCGTGTTCTGCGGGTCGGCGCGGCAGTCCAGCGCGCCCATGGAATTGCCCCACACCTTCCAGGTCGCGCGGCTCTTGCCCAGCCGGTCGAGGAACCAGGCCTTCTGCTCCGCGCCGAGGACCGCACCCGGCGGTTGGTCCTTCGCCCAGTTGGGCGCCTCGTCGGTTCCGAAACGAATCTTCTCGGGCGGCTTGCCCCCGTCATAGGTCCGCCCGGCGTCGATGATCCGGTTCACCTCGTCGGGCGCGAAGGGGAAGCCTTCGACGCCGAAGACGTTGCGCTCGTCGTTGAGGGGATTGGGTCCCATGAAGGAGTGGTTGTCGGTCAGCAGCAGTTCGAGGTGTCGGCCGTAGCGGAACGAGCGCCACAGCTTGAGCGACGAGATGGCGGCGATGTTGGAGGGCTCCTGACCCAGGCCGTTGTCGTCATAGGTGGCGGGCAGGACGTCGGTGACCGGCGGGGACACCCAGACGTCCCGGCCGCCGTCCGCAAGGCGCACGCCGCGGGCCGGCTGGTATTCGAACCACGCCTGGTTGGCCATGAGCTTGACGCTGGCGCCCGGGCGGGCCTTGCCGCCGAACACCTGCACCGACTGGTAGCCCTGCCAGGAGAACTCGTGGTTGTCCCACATGCAGACGAAGGGCCAGCGGGCGCGCGCGTCCTGGATGTCGGGGTCGTTGAGCACCGCCTGGTAGACCAGCCGGTAGTCCTCCAGCGTGGTCGGGATGTGGAAGTTGCCGATCTTCTCGCCGTGGGGATAGCGCACGAACTCGCGGACGCGACGGCCGTAGCGGCCGTTGGGCGCATCCTCGGGATAGACCGTCACCTCATAGATGAAGTCGCCCAGGTGCAGGACGAAGTCGAGGCGCTGATCGGCCGGCTTGCGCTCGTCCTCCCAGATCATTCGCATGTAGGCGTTTTGGGCGCCCTCGTTGGGGCTCTGGCACGAGACGAAGGTGAAGCGGACGGTCTTGTCCGAATTCTCGGTCGGGGCGGTGATGGTGCGGCCGATGCGCGAGCCGGCACCGGTCTGGTCGGTGAAGCGGTAGAAATAGACGTGGGAGGGCTTGAGGCCGCCGGCCAGCACGCGACTGGTCCAGTCGCTCTCCAGTTTGGGTACTGCACGGGCCGTGGCGACCACGCGGTGGAAGCCTTCGTCCTCGGCGATCTCCAGCGTCAGCACCGGCGCCGCCTGGCCGGGCGTGGCGGGGCGGCGCGTCCACAGGATGACGCTGTCGGGCATGGGATCGCCCGAGGCGACGCCCTGCGGATAGAGGTCGCGGCGCTCGGTCCAGTTGATCCTGGAGGGTTTCGCCTCGGCGCGACCCCAGGCGAGGCTGGCGCCCATGGCGGCGGCGGAGGCAAGGAAGGCGCGGCGGCTGGCGGCGGACGTGTTCATGGCGGGCTCCCCAGAGAGCGGCAATAGGCGCCAGCCCTGCCGCACGCGCCAATGAATCCCTTGTAACTTTTGAACTCTTGAACGGAATTGACGCCGGGCCGATGCTCGCCTGCATGACCGCCAGTCCGCACAGCCTGCGCGAGGTGAGGCCCGGCCGGGAGTTCATCCCCGCCGGCCAGGGCGCGCCGCGCCACCGCCACCTCGACGCCTATGCGCTGGTGGTGGTGAAGGGTGTGGTCGCCCAGTCCAACTACGCCGGACGCGTGGTGGCCCGCGCGGGCGACCTGTTGTTGCAGCCGACGCTGGATTGCCACGCCAATGCGTTGCAGTCGCCGGGTGTCGAGATCCTGCGGTTGCCGTGGGATCGGATGGAAGGGCTGGGCGGGCTCTATCGCGTCCGCGACCTCGACGCGCTCGTGCGCCAGGCCGAGCGCGATCCGCTCCAGGCCGCCGCCATCGTCGCGCTTGAAGTCGCCGCCGCGCAACGACAACGTCCCGCCGACGACTGGCCGGACCTGCTGGCCGGGGACCTCGCCGCCGACTGCACCGAGCGCCTGCGCGACTGGTCCGACCGTCACGGCCTTCGCCCCGAGACGGTCTCACGTGGTTTCGCCGTCGCCTACGGCGTCACCCCTGCCCGCTTCCGGCGCGAACTGAGGACGCGCGAGGCGTGGCTCAGAATCACCGGTTCCGGCGAGCGGCTGTCATCCATCGCCTCGGAGACCGGCTTCGCCGACCAGGCCCACATGACCCGCGCCGTCAGCGCCATGACCGGAGCCGGCCCGAGGGTATGGCGGGCGCGGACGTCCTAGAACGATCCCTTCAGGCCGAAGCGCAAGCCGTTGGTGATGTCGCCGTTCTCACCGAAGGCGCCGCGGTAGTCGAACTCCATCTGGAACCCGTCGCCCATGTCCATGCCGAAGCCCAGTTCGACCTGAACCGTGCTGCGCGAGCGCACCTCGGGATCGAAGCTGTAGTGCGGGCTGCCGAGCCAGTCGGCGTAGCGCAGCACCTGGGTCGCATCGCCCTGGAACTCATAGACCCACTCCACGCGCGTGCGCGGCTGCAGCCGCAGGCCGCCCAGGTCGGTGGCCCACCAGGCGCGCACCCCCAGCGTTCCGGACTGCGAGCTGACATCCATCGCCTGATAGGCCAGGTCGTAGATGCCGGCGCCGGACTCGGTGAAGGCGCTCAGGGTCGCGCTGAGCATGTCGACGCGGCCGTAGGGCGACCAGCGCAGGTCGCCGGTCTCCTGCTCCAGCCCAGCCGTGACCGAACCGAACACCATGTCGCCGTTGCGGCTGCCGAAGGTGAACGCCCCGGCGGTCTGGTCGTAGCGGCGGGTGTCGAAGGACAGGTCGCCATAGCCCAGCACGCCGTCGAGGAAGACCGTCTCATTGGGGTGATAGCCGGCATAGACCGCGCCCACGACCGTGCGGGCCTCGGAACGGGTTCCGTTGTCGCCGACCTTGGTGACATCCTCGCCGTAGCCTATGCCGCCGCCGATCACGAGGCTGTCGGACACCCGCATATCGACGCCGCCGCTGAGCGCGCTGGTGGTGAAGCGGTTGTCGCGTTGGCCGGTCTGCACATCACGGCGGCCGAAGTCGATGTTGCCGGCCGTCCAGGCCCCGAACACCGACGGCCGTTCGTCCAGCTTGCTGGGCGGCGGGCCCTGCGGCGCGGCGCGCAGACTGGGCAGGATGAAGGGCTCGGGCGCGGCCATCATCCAGTCGCGGTCATGCGGCGCGGCTTCGATGCCGAGGCGCTGGCGGCGCTGGTCCTGAGGGTCGATCTCGTCGCCGCCGGTGCTGAGGTTGAGGCCGAAGCTGGACTCGTTGGAGCCGTCGCGGATCTGCTCGAGGCGGCGGTTGAAGTTGTCCATCTGGCCGTCGGCGAAGCGCGCCGTGGCGCCCGCCTGGGCCGACACCAGCCCGCGCACGTCCGGATCCAGCGAGGGATCGGGACGGGCCACGACCGTCACCGTCACCTTGGCCGGGCTGGAGGCGCCCGAGGCGTTGCTGAGGGTGAAGCCGATGTCCGCCACGCCGGTGAAGGCGTCGGCCGGGGTGAAGGTCAGGCTGTAGGTGTGGGCGCCCGCCGGTCCGGCCTCGGTGATCGTGGCCGTGCCCGCCGAAGACGGGCTGATGCCGGTGATCGTCGCGCCGGTGAAGGGCCCGCCCTGGGCGGCCGCGGTCAGGCTGACCGTGACCGGACGCCCGGCCGGGGTGGTGGCGGTGATGTCCTGGGCGGTCGGGACCGGCGCCACCACGATGGTGATCGTGCCGGGCTGCGACTCGCCGAAGGGCAGCACCACGACATAGCCGATGGTCGCGGGCGTGGCGTTCGGGCCGCCCGGGGTGAAGCGGACGTCCAGGCCGTTGACGCTGGCCGCGCCATAGGCCGGGGCCGTGGTGATGCGCAGGCCCTGGAAGGGTCCGCCCACCAGGGCAGCGGTCGGATGCACGTCCACCGAGCCATTGGACAGCACGCTGGCCGAAAGGTCCGGCGCCTGGCCCGCGACGTTGAAGCTGATGGTGATGGGCGCGGAGTCCCCGCCCGGCCCGAAGGCAACCACGGTCACCGAGTCCACGCCCATGAAGTTGGCCGCCGGCGTGTAGGTGGCGGTGAACTGCTGGGCCGCGGCGGTCGAGGCGGTGGTGCGCGCGCCGGGGTTGCCGATGGTGAACTGGCCGTGGTCGGCCGCGTCGGTGACGCGGAAGCCGGTGATCTCGCCGTCGGCGTAGTCGGCCAGGTTGACGGTGACCGAGCCGTCGGTCACCGCCGTGGCGGCCGGCTGCTCGGGCGCGGGTGTCGGGGCCTCGGGCTGGGCGATGGTCAGGCTGACCGTCGCGGGCCCGGAGACGCCGCCCGGACCCGCGGCGGTGTAGGTGAAGCTGTCGGTCCCGTAGTAGCCGGTCGCGGGCGTGTAGGTCGCCGTCGAGCCGCTGACCGTCACCGTCCCGTGGGCAGGCTGGGTGGCGTCCAGGCTGGTGTAGACGCCCGAGGGCGCCAGCGTGACGGCCTGGCCGGAGCTGTTGAAGTCGACGTTGGCGCTGACCGGCGCGACGGTCGGGGCGGCGGGCGTGCCCACCGTGATGCTGACCGTGGCCGAAGCCGACGTCCCGCCCGGACCGGTGGCGGTGTAGGTGAAGCTGTCCGCCCCGAAGTAGCCGGTCGCCGGGACGTAGGTCGCGGTCGTGCCGGTGAACGTCACCGAGCCGTGGGCCGGCTGGGTCGCCGACACGCTGACGTAGTCGCCCGACGGCGCAAGCGCGATGGCCTCGCCGGTGCTGTTGTAGGCAACGGTCGCGGTCACGGGCGCCACGGTCGGCGCCGGGGGTTGGCCGATGCTCAGGCTGTAGGCGACTGCGCCTTCGTAGGGGCCGTCGCCGGTCGAGGAATCGGTGGCGGTGACCGTGAAGTCAAAGGTCCCCGCCGTGGTCGGCGTGCCCGACAGGGCGCCGCCGGGCGACAGGGTCAGGCCGGCCGGCAAGGCGCCGGCGGTGACCGCATAGCTGTAGGGCGCGATGCCGCCCGTCGCCGAAAGGCTCTGGGCGTAGGCGAAGCTCGCCTGGCCGGCCGGAAGGGTCGTCGGGGCGATGACGATCGCCGCGCCGCCCACGGTCAGCTGGTAGCTCTGCGAGCCCGAGAACGGGGCCCCGGCGCCGGTGGAGGAGTCCGTGGCGGTGATGGTGAAGTTGAACACGCCGCCCGCGGTCGGCGTGCCGGAGAGCGTCCCGTCGCCGGCCAGGGCCAGGCCGGCCGGCAGCGCGCCGGCGGTCAGCGCATAGCTGTACGGCGCCGTGCCGCCCGCCGCCCCGAACGAGGCGGTGAAGGGCTGGGCCACGGTCGCGGAAGACAGGTTCGACGGGGTCAGGATGATCGAGGCCGCGCCCACCGTGCCGGAGAAGCTCTGGCTGGCAGTGGCGACGGCGCCCGTCGAGGAGTCGGTCGCCGTGACGGTGAAGGCGTAGGCCCCAGCCGCGCTCGGCGTGCCGGTGATCTGCCCGGTCGCATTGAAGGTCAGGCCCGCCGGCAAGGCGCCGGCGGTGATCTCATAGCTGTAGGGCGACTGGCCGCCGGACGTGCTGACCGAGCCGCTGTAGGCGGCGCCGACCTGGAAGGCCGAGGGCGACAGGCTGACGGTCAGGGTCGGAGCGCCGATCGTGATCGAGACGGTGGCGGTCGTCGCCGAGGTCCCGGCCGAATTGCTCGTCGCATAGGTGAAGCTGTCCGGACCGTTGTAGCCGGTGCTCGGCGTGTAGGTGATCACCGTGCCGGAGACCGAGGTGGTCCCGTGGCTGGGGGCGCCGCTGACGCTCGCGCCGGTGGGAATGCCTTGGCCGCTGTTGGCCTCGGCGACGTCGATGCCGACGGCGGTGTTGTAGGCGGTCGAGACGGTGACCGCGCCGGGGACCGGCAGCACCTGGTTGATCGTCACGGCGTAGGCGCGCATCCCCGTGTAGGGCCCGGTTCCGGTCGAGGAATCGGTGGCGGTGATGGTGAAGTTGAACGTGCCGACCGTGGTCGGGGTCCCGCTCAGCAGGCCGCTGGTCTCGTCGAGGGAGAGTCCGCCCGGCAGGGCGCCGGCGGTGACGGCGTAGGCGTAACTGGGCGTACCGCCCAGGGCCTTGATTGTCTGGCTGTAGGCGGCGCCGATGTCGCCGGCCGACAGGGTGGCCGGGGCGACCACGATGGTCGGCGCGTTCACCGTCAACGTATAGGCCTGGGTGACGGTGGCCGCCGCATTTGCGCTGTCCGTGGCCTTGATCTGGAAGTTGAACGCCCCGCCCGCGGTGGGCGTGCCGGCGAGTTCGCCGGTCGCGCCGTCCAGCGTCAGGCCGGCCGGCAGCGCGCCGCCGGCGACGGCGTAGCTGTAGGTCCCCGACCCGCCGCTGGCGTCGAAGCTGGTCGAATAGGCGACGCCGACGGTGGCCGCCGACAGGTCGTCCGTCGGCAGGGTGACGGGCGACAGAACGGTGAAGGTGTTGGTGGTGGAGGCAGCGCTTGCGTTGCCGGAAGCGTCGATCGCGGTGGCTTTCGCCGTGTGCGGGCCGATGGCCAGGGTCCCCGTCGTCAGGCTCCAGTTGCCGGACGCATCCGCCATGGTCGTGCCGACCGAAGCCCCATCGATGTAGACGGTGACGGTCGCGCTTTCTTCCGAGGTTCCGGTCACCGTCACCGTGTCGTCAACGCTGCTGGAGCCGTTGGCCGGCGCCGTGATCACCGGGGCGGCCGGCGCGCCGGTGTCGATGGAGAAGCTCAGGGTGGCCGATTGCGGGCCGAGATTTCCGGCAATGTCGGTGGCCGTGGCCCACAGTGCGTGCGTACCGTCGGCCAGGGCGCCGGGGGTGTAGGTCCAGGTCGTGCCCGTCAGTGACGCCAGCCCGCTGAACTCGCCGTCGATGTAGACGCGGACCGTGGCGTTAGCCTCAGCGGTCCCGGTGACGGTGGGGGTGTTGTCGCTGGTGGAGGCGCCATTCACCGGCGCAGTGACGACCGGGGCGGCCGGGCCCTGGGTGTCGACCGTGAAGCTGTTGGTGTTGGACTCCGCGCTCACGCCGCCGGCCGTCGTGGCCGTGGCCTTCACCGAATGAGATCCATCCGCCAGGGGCGTGGGCTGGGTCAGGATCCAGGTCCCGCCCGAAACGGTCGTCGTACCGATGGCGCTCCCGTCGACATAGACGGTGACCGTCGCCCCGAAGGGCCCGGCGCCCGCGTAGTCCGGCGTGCTGTCATTGGTGCGCGCGCCATTGGCCGGCGTCACGGCGGTCGGGGCCGACGGCGCCGGGACGTAGGTGAACTGGTCGGCCGCGCTGGTGGCGCTGGTTCCGCCCGGGGTGGTGACGCGGATATCGACCGTTCCCGTGCCGGCCGGAGCCGTGGCGGTGATCTGGGTCGCCGAATTGAACGTGAAGCCGGTCGCGGCCGTCGCCCCGAAGGTTACGGCGGTGACGCCCGTGAAGCTCGTGCCGGTGATGGTCACGCTCGTGCCGCCGCCGGTCGGACCGGCCGTCGGGCTGATGGAGCCGACAGCGGGCCTGGCGACATAGGTGAACTGGTCAGCTGCGCTGGTCGCGCTGGTCCCGCCGGTGGTGGTCACGCGGACGTCGACCGTTCCCGTCCCGGCCGGGGCTGTGGCGGTGATCTGGGTGGCGCTGTTGACGGTGAAGCCAGTGGCGGCCGTCGCGCCAAAGGTGACGGCGGTCGCGCCGCTGAAGTTCGCACCCGTGATCGTCACAGACGTGCCGCCCGTGGACGGGCCCGCGGTCGGGCTTACCGAACTGACGGTCGGAGCCCCGACGTAGGTGTACTGGTCAGCCGCGCTGGTCGCGCTGGTTCCGCCGATGGTGGTGATGCGGACGTCAACCGTTCCCGTCCCGGCCGGGGCTGTGGCGGTGATCTGGGTCGCAGAGTTTACGGTGAAGCCGGTCGCGGCCGTGACGCCGAAGGTCACGGCGGTGGCGCCGGATAGATTCGTGCCGGTGATGACGACGGTCGTGCCGCCCGAGGTCGGGCCGGCCGTCGGGGTGATCGAGGTCACCGTCGGCGTCGAGACATAGGTGAACTGGTCGGCCGCGCTGGTGGCGCTGGTCCCGCCGACGGTGGAGATGCGGACATCGACCGTCCCCGTCCCGGCCGGGGCCGTGGCGGTGATCTGGGTCGCCGAGTTGACGGTGAAGCCGGTCGCGGCCGTGGCGCCGAAGGTCACGGAAGTGGCGCCGGACAGAATCGTGCCGGTGATGACGACGGTCGTGCCGCCCGAGGTCGGGCCGGCCGTCGGGGTGATCGAGGTCACCGTCGGCGTCGAGACATAGGTGAACTGGTCGGCCGCGCTGGTGGCGCTGGTTCCGCCAGGGGTGGTGACGCGGACGTCGACCGTCCCGGTCTTGGCCGGGGCCGTGGCGGTGATCGAGGTCGCCGAGTTGAAGGTGAAGCCGGTCGCGGCCGTCGCCCCGAAGCTCACGGCGGTGACGCCGATGAAGTTCGTTCCGGTGATGGTCACGCTCGTGCCGCCGCTGGTCGGACCGGCGGTCGGGCTGAGGGAGGTTACCGACGGCGGCGCGATATAGGTGAACTGGTCGGCCGCGCTGGTCGCGCTGGTTCCGCCGGGCGTGGTGACGCGGATGTCGACCGTGCCGGTCCCGCCCGGAGCCGTGGCGGTGATCGAGGTCGCCGAATCAACCGTGAATCCCTTCGCCGCGGTCGCGCCGAAGCTGACGGCGGTCGCGCCGGTGAAGTTTGTCCCGGTGATGGTGACGCTCGCGCCGGTCAGGCCGGCGGCGGGGCTGACGCCGGTGACCGTCGGCGTGGCCGACGACACCGTCAGGGTGACGGTCTGGGAGCGGCTGTAGGGGCCTGCGCCGGTGCTGGCGTCCGTGCCCACGACGGTGAAGACGAATTCGCCTGCCTGCGTCGGCGTGCCGGAAATGACGCCGTCGGCAAAGGTCACGCCCTCGGGCAATTCGCCGGTGTAGCTGAACGTCAGCGGCCCCGTGCCGCCCATATAGGTGAAGCCGTACTCCAGGGGTTCGCCAACCACGCCGGTTGCCGCATCGGGGCCGGCCGAGGGGCTGAACTCCGGGGGCAGGACCGTGAGCGTGAAGGCCTGGGCGTCCGTTTTCGGCGTGGCCGAGGTGTCGGTGGCGGTGATGGTGAAGGTGAACGGACCTCCGGCGGTGGGCGTGCCGGTGATCTTGTCGGCGTCCAGCGTCAGGCCGGCGGGAAGCTCGCCCGCGGTCACGGCGTAGGTGAAGCTTCCAGAGCCGCCGGTGGCGGTCAGGGTCTGTTCGTAGGCCGCCGCGATCTGCGCATCCGGCAGGCTGTTGGTGGTGATCTCAACCGGCGGGACCACCGGGACGAACTGGAAGTGGGTGTCGGAGCTGTCGCTGGAGTCCGTCGTGTCTGAATAGACGAAGAGCGTGGTTTCGCCGGTGTACGCCGGCGAGACGGCCCGGATTTCCGTGTTGCTGACGATCTCGAAGCTGGCCGCGGGGGCGCCGGTGAAGGGTTGGAGCCCGGCGAACGCCACTTCGGTGACAGCCAGGAAGCCCGTGCCGGTGATGGTCACGACCGTGCCGCCGGTTTCGGGACCGGAAGTGGGGCTGATGCCGGTGACGTCGACGGGCCCGGTGTACTGGAACACGTCGCCGGCGCTGATTGGCGAGGTCCCGCCCGGGGTCGTCACCCGAACATCGACCGGACCTGCGGCTTGGGCGGGCGCCTGGGCGGAGATCTGGGTGTCACTGTCGACACTGAGCCCGATGGCCGGCGTGGAGCCGAAGTTGACGGCGGTGGCGCCCGTGAAGTTCTTGCCGGTGATCGTGACGAGCGTGCTGAAGTCGCCGACCGTCGGCGAGATGCCGGTCACGGTGGGCGAAACGGCGACGGTGATGTTGCGCGCCGTAGCGGCATTGCCCTGGATTCCGGAACTATTGGTTCGGCGGGCGGTCCAGGTGTGCGCGCCGTTGGTCAAGGATGTCGTCGGCGTGAAGGACCAGATGGTGGTCCCGTTGACCGGGGTGACGCCAATGGCCGCGCCGTCGACATAGATGGTTGCGAACTCGTTGGCCGCCTTGGTGCCGCTGAAGGTCGGCGTGGCGGTAGCCGAAATGGCGTTGGGCGCGGGGGCGTTCAGGACCGGAACGCCTGGCGGAGTAGTGAAGGTGAAGCGGTCCGCCGAGGTCGTCGGACTGACGCCGCCCGGCGTGGTGACGCGGATGTCGGTGGTGCTGGGAGACCGGGCCGGCGTGATGATGGTGATCTGGGTGTCGCTGTTGACCGTGATGTTGCCGGGGGCGACGGCGGCGCCCACGCTGACTGCGGTGGCTCCAGTGAAGCCGGTCCCGGTGATGACGACCGTCGTACCGCCGGCCGTGCTGCCGGAGGTGGGGCTGATGCCGGTGATGATCGGGCCGGACACGTAGGTGAAGATCGCGCCGGCCGAGGTGGCGCTGGTCCCGCCGGGTGCGGTGACCGTCACGTTGAAGGGTCCGGGCGCGCCGCTGGGCGGGGAACTGACCGTGAGCGTCGTGTCGTTGAGGACGGTGACCGCTGAAGCGAACGTGCCGCCGAACAGGACGGCGGTGGCCCCGGTGAAACCGGTTCCTGTGAGGGTGATCGTCTGGTTTCCCGACAGGCTTCCCGTGGCCGGCGAGACGGCGGTCACCGTGGGGCCCGCGACCCAACTGTAGCCTGCGCCCGTCCCCTCGCCGAAGGGCGTCACGACCTTGATGGCCGCTGGACCGCCGGCGGCGTGGGCCGGCGCGACGGCCGTGATCTGGGTTGAGCTATTGACGACAAAGCTGGTCGCCGCGTCCGTCCCGAAGAAGACCTGCGTGGCGCTGGTGAAATCCGCGCCCGCGATGACCACGGAATTGCCGCCCGCCAACGGGCCGAGAGGGACGGCCACTCCGGTCACGGACGGCGCCGCGACATAGGTGAGATCGTCGGCGGCCGAGTTCGCGCTGGAACCGTACACCGTGGTCACGACGATATCGGCGATGCCGGCCGCGTGCGCCGGCGCCGTGAAGCTGACCTGGCTGTCGCTGATCTGCGTGAAGGCGACGCTGGCGCCGCCGACCGTGACGCCGGTCGCGCCGGTGAAGGTCGTGCCCGTCACCGTGATCGTGCCGCCGCCGGCCAGGGCGACCTTGGCCGGGCTGACGCCGGTGACGGCCGGGAGGGCGATGTATGTGAACTTGGCGTTCGCATTGATGGAGCTGGCGTGGTCGGCATTGGCGACCACGACATCCACGAGGCCGGCCGTGTGCGCGGGTGTGGTGGCGGTGATCTGGGTGTCGCTGTCGACCGTGAAGCTCCCGTTGGCGCCGCCGAAACCGACGGCGGTCACGCCGGTGAAATCGCTGCCGGTAATGGTGACCGACGTGCCCCCGTTGGCCGAGCCGATGGTGGGCGAAACGCTAGAAACCACAGGCGTGACCAGGGACGCCGTGGCGGTGAACTGAATGTTGTAGTTGCGCACGATCGGCCCCGTGCCGGTGGTCGAGTCCGTGGCCGTCAGGGTGAAGTTGAACTGCCCTTCCTGGGTCGCGGCGCCGTGCACCGTGCCGGTGTTGCTGTCCACGATGATCCCGACAGGCACATTGCCGCTCAGCGACCAGGTGACCGGATCGGTGTGCAGGATGCCGATGGTGTAGGTGCGCGAAACCGATTGGCCGGCCCGTGCCTCCCAGCTCGGCAGATAGTTGGCCTCACCAAACTCACCGCGGCCGATGTTACCGCTGAGGGTGGCGCTGCCCGACCGGGGCGCGCCTGGCGTCGAGTCCGTGACGGTGATCGTGAAGTTGAAGGGCCCCATCTGCGTGGGCGTGCCCGAGATCGTGCCGTCGGGGTGCAGAACCAGGCCGGGGAGCAGCGTGCCGCTCGTCACGGCGTAGCTGTACGGCCCCACGCCGGCGTCGCCCGTGAAATAGATTTGACCCGTGGTGGGCTCACCGACGATCTGAGCGTCGATGTAGCCGGCGACGTCCAGCGGCGCGCCGGGCGTTTGGTAGTTGAAGCTCCCCGCATTGGACGTGCCGCCGGCGGTGACCACCGTGAGCCCGACGTACCCGGGCGCCGCGCCCGCGGGCGAGGTGGCGACCACCTCGTAGTAATTCGACGACACGATCGTGCCGGCGTTGGCGCCGAACATCACCGCGGTGGGGTTGGCCAGGAACGCGCCGTGGATCGTGATCGTCGTCCCGCCGCCCAGCGGGCCAGTGGGATTGTCGACCGAGCTGATGCTCGGCGGGCCGGCCGTGTAGGTGAACTGGACTACGTTCGATCCTACCGATGAGCGGAAGAGCTGCAGATTCACCGCCCCCAGGGTCGTCGTGGACGGAGTCGTGACGATGAGCTCGCCGCTGGAGACGTGGCTGATGGCGGCCAAGGTGTCGGCGCCGAAGATCGCCGTGTCGACGGTGTCGAGGTTCGAGCCGAAGACGTGCACCTGCGTGCCGCCGGCCTGCGAGCCGTTGCTGGGCGAAATGGAGGTGATGGCGGGAGGGGCCGCGAGGGCCGCGGCGGGCGTGGCGACGGTCGCGCCGAGAGCCGACAACAGCCACGCGAGCAACACCCACACCGACTTCGACGCCAGCGACGCCGGGCGTTGGCCTTCGGGATTCCGGGGATGGGCAAACGCGCGCACGACGTCGTGCGCGGACGCGACCGCTGAACTGAACATGCCCTGAAGCCCCCGGCCGCACCCGAAACCCAAGCCGGGCGCACGTGTGCGAAGCTTGGCTACGACTTCCCATTGTAGGGCAATGACGATTGCGCTCGTTCGTCCGCCGAAGGCCGATTTGGAATCACGGCTGTAACAATTAGGGCGCTAATGCTTACGACGCCGGAAGTAACTGAACGTTCAGAGAAATTTCGGCGCCCTCGGGCGAGCGATAAGTCTAGGCCGCTGCCGGATCGTGGCCGGTCTCGGCGATGCCCTTGGCGCGAATCCACATCTCCAGCCGCGACACCACGATCAGCCCGACCGCGAACAGGATGAAGGCGTCGCTCAGGGTGACGAGGCTGATGTGCCAGGCGTCGGCGTTGGCCGCGATGTATTCGCGCAGCGCCAGACGCACGCCCACGAAGGCGAAGATGATCACCAGCCCCAGCGGCGAGGCCTGGGCCATCAACAGGTTGGTCTGGGGGTCGCGGTGGATGTCCACGGTCTTGCCGCGCCACCAACCGAGAATGGCGCCCACCACGAGCGAGCCGCCCATGATCGCATAGGCCTCGTTGTCGAAGGCCGGGTGCGGCTGGAAGCTGGTCCCCCAGATGGCGAACCCCATCAGCAGCATGTAGACCAGCGGAAGCACCCACATCCATTTCACGTTCAGCGGCCGGGCCTGGCGGTTGCGCAGCAGCACCATGCCCACGACCAGCGCGACGACGACCAGCGTAACGATCGTCTGGGTATTCAAGGCCATAGTTGCTTCCCCCGAGGACTAGGCGGTCGCCACCGTCTGCTCGATGGCGCCGAAGATGGAGTGATGCTTGTCGTCCAGCATCTCGATACGCACTGTATCGCCGCCACGGAGGAATTCGGTTTCAGGCTTGCCGCGCAAAATCGTCTCGACGGTCCGCACCTCGGCGATGCAGCTGTAGCCGAGGCCGCCGTCGGCCACCGGCTTGCCCGGGCCGCCATCCTTGTCCTTGTTCGAGACCGTGCCCGAGCCGATCACCGTTCCGGCGGCCAGGTCGCGCGTCTTGGCCGCGTGAGCGATCAGGGTTCCGAAGTCGAAGGTCATGTCCTGCCCGGCGTCGGCCTTGCCGAACAGCGCATCGTTCAGGGTCACCTGCAGCGGCCCATGCAGCTTGCCGTCGCGCCAGCGGTCGCCGAGCGCGTCGGGCGTCACCGCCACGGGCGAAAGCGCCGAGTGCGGCTTGGACTGGACGAAGCCGAAGCCCTTGGCCAGTTCGCCGGGGATCAGGTTGCGCAGGGAAACGTCGTTGACCAGGCAGACCAGCCGAACGGCCGCCAGGGCCTCTTCGCGGGTGGCGCCCTGCTTCACGTCGCCAACGATCACGGCGACCTCGGCCTCGAGGTCGCAGCCCCAGGCCTCGTCGCCCAGCGGAATGGGATCGCGCGGGCTGAGGAACTGGTCCGACGCGCCCTGGTACATCAGCGGGTCGGTCCAGAAGGTCTCGGGCATCTCGGCGCCCCGGGCTTTCCGCACCAGTTCGACGTGGTTCACATAGGCCGAGCCGTCGGCCCACTGGTAGGCGCGCGGCAGGGGCGAGGCGGCGTCGCGTTCGTGGAAACGTTCGCGCGGCACGCTGCCGTGCTCCAGGCTTTCGGCCAGGCCGCGCAGTTGCGGCTCCGCCACGTCCCAGTCGTCCAGCGCCGCCTGCAAGGATGGGGCGATCAGGTCGGCGTCCGTGTACCAGGCGAGATCGTCCGAAACGACGATGAGGTGGCCGTCGCGGCCCGACTTGAGAGAAGCGAGTTTCATACCCGACGCTTAGCCCAGCCTTGGCGTGTCGGGAACAGCCCTTCTGCGGGCCCGCCGATTCAACCCATCAGGGCGCGTTGCGCGGCCCGCAGTTCGCCCTTGGTCTCGGCGCGGTCCCAGTAGTCGTGGAAGGCCGACACCGCCTTGCGCACGGCATTGATGTCGATGCCGTGGCCGCCGCCATGCCCCGCCCCGTGAGCCTTGTCGGGTTTGCCGCCGTGGCTGATGTCGCCGATGTTGATGTGGATTCCCGGGCGGGCCGCCTCCGCTTCGACGGCGGGTTCGCCGTGTCCATGCCCGGACCCATGATCGTCGTGGCCCTTGCCGTGGTCGCCGTGCCCGTGACCGTGGCCGTGGTCGTGAACCGGCTCGCCGTTCAGGGCGTGGGCCAGGTCGTTCACGCTGGCCCCCAGGGCCCCGACCACCACCACCGGGCCAATGTGCTTGTTGATCTGGTTGAGCAGTTCCTGGGCGGCGGCGATGACCTGGTGGCGCGGCGCGGCGGCCGCCGTGCGGGCCTTCTCGTTGATCTCCTTCCACAGGTGATCGATGTGCTTGTCGCGGCGGCGGCGCTCCTGCTCGGCCCCGTGCCGGTCACCGAAATGCCACCCCAGGAAGAGGATCAGCACGATCAGGGCGATGACCGTGAACAGCACCCACGGGTTGCCCAGCGACATGGGATCGACTCCGGCCGCAGGGCTCACGCCGTCCTGGAACTCTGTGCTGTCCATGGCCGCCTCCGGAAACGCTGCACTCGGCGGAGCGCTCAACTGGAGACGATCATGGCCCAGCTTCGCGCAAAGGTTAATAGCGGCGCCTGCGTTAACCCTGTTTCTTAACCCCGCCCGGTTTCGGCCAGCCGTTCCAGGACCGGCCCCAGCAGGGCGTCCATCACCGCTAGCGCCTCGCCCTCATGGGCGGCGATGGCGCAGCTGTCGTCCCTGACCACCAGGTGCGCGCGGTCCATTCCGGGCTGGGTGTGGGCGTCGTGGGACGGGCGTACGAACTCGACGTAGCGGTGCACCACCTCCTCCACCGGCCGGCCGCGCTGGGCGATGTCGCGCAGCACGCGGCGCGCCAGGCGAACGTCGGCGGGGGTATCGACAAAGATCGACAGGTCGAATTGCCCCGCGAAGGGCCCGCACAGCACGTGGATACCCTCCACGATGATCCAGGGCTTCGGCGCCACCGCCACGGTCTGGCCCAGCCGCGAATGGGTGCGCATGTCGTACATCGGCCGCTCGACCACCTCGCCGGCCCGCAGCCGCTCCAGGTGTTGCCCCAGCATGGCCAGGTCCTTGGCCGACGGGTCGTCGAAGTTGAACCGGGCCGGATCGAAGGGCCCTTCGCTGGGCTTGCCCAGGTAATAGTCGTCGTCCGAGACGATCAGGCACTGGTCCGGTCCCAGCCGGTTGGCGAGCGCCATCGCCAGGGTGGTCTTGCCCGATCCGGAGCCGCCGGTAATGGCGATGAGAACCGGCGTCCCCACCGCTCAGGCCTTCTTCACGAACTCGGTGCGCAGCACCAGGCCCTTCACCTTCTCGTGGCGGCAGTCGATTTCGTCGGTGTCGCCGGTGAGGCGGATCCCCTTGATCAGCGTGCCGCGCTTGAGGGTCACACCGCCGGCCCCCTTCACCTTCAAATCCTTGACCAGGATGACGTTGTCGCCGTCGGCCAGCTCGGCGCCGTTGGCGTCGCGGGTTTTCTCGTCACTCATGCTTCCGGTCTCCTGACCACGCCGAAGGCGCGGGCTTCCCGCTCGCCGACACGGGCGGTGACTTCGCACATCACGTCGCCGCCCGCGTCCTTGAACCAAAGGTAGTTGCGCTCGACTTCGACCTCGTCGCCGCCGGGCGCCAGCGCCTAGTAGACGTCGCCCCAAGGGGTCACCTTGATCAGCTCGCGCCAGCTGAGCGTCAGCGCCTGGGCCAGCTCGTCGGCGGCGATATCGGTCAGGTCCTGGTCGCTTACAGCCACCGGCGCACCCTCGCCTTGTAGTCGGTATAGGCGCGGCCGAACTTGGCCTCGAGATAGCGCTCCTCGCGACCGATCACGCCCCAGCCCATCAGCATCAGGCACGGCACGATCAGCGCGATGGCGATCATCGACTGCAGCCCGAAGGCCAGGCCCAGGTAGGTGACGGCGAAGCCGACATACATCGGGTTGCGGGTGAACTTGTAGGGACCGTCGGTAACCAGCGCCGTCGACGGTCGCCAGGGGGCGACATTGGTGCCGGCCTTCTGGAACAGGCCCGCCGCCCAGAACTCGAGCAGCAGCCCCCCGATGATCAACACCAGGGCCACGCCCTTGCGCACCATCGGATCCAGCGGCAGCGGCGCAATGCCCATGCCGCGGCCGGCCAGGAACTGGTCCAGCATCCAGCCCGCCACGAGGAAGGCGATGAAGATGAACGGCGGCGGCGCGATCACGCCGGGCACGTCGGTGGGTCTTTCGGGGGGAGCCATGGCGCCTTCTAGGCCGCCCTGCCCCGCGTGCCTATCCCTTGGGACAGCGGGTGCGCGTCATCGGGCTCGCCTCGCCGGGCACACTGGCGTCGGTGAGGGTCTTGCCGTCGGCCGAGAGCCGGAAGGTGGTGACGTCGGTCCAGGTCTCGCCCTCGCCGGTCAGCTTGGCGGCGATCTGGATCAGGTTGGGCGCCTTCTGGGTCACCGCGTCGATAGGGCCGCCGGATTCGTAGAAGAAGATGCGGTGCGCCTCGATGGTCAGGCTGCCCTCGCCGTGCCCCTTGCCGCAGTCCTTCGGGTCGGAGTTCCACTCGCCGATGAAGCCGGCCGGGACGGCCGAGAGATCGCTCGAGCCGCCGGCGCCCGAGGCGTCGGCGCCCTTGGCGGGCGCCGGCGCGGTTGCGGGCGCGGGCGGCGCGGCGGGCTTGGCGGAACAGGCCGCCGCGATGGAGACCACACAGGCCAGGCAGGTCAACGCGAGTACCGGTTTCATGACGCCCCTCTTCAATCGGAGCTGTCAGGGTGCGTCAGGGCGCGACGGAGTTCAAGAACCGTGTTCGGCGAAATGCCTCACGGCCAGCCGTCGCAGCGCACCCGGTCGAAGCGATTGTCGTCACCCACCTCGGTCAGGGTCTTCCCGTCGGCGGAGAGGGTGAAGCGCAGGGTCCCGCGCGCCTCGCCACGCTCGCCGCCTTCCTGCGAGCGGATCAGGGCGTGCAGGACGATCCCGCGCGGGCCCTTCCGCTCGACGCGCAACACCGGACCCTCGCCGGCGTAAAAGCGGATCGAGCCGCGCCGGATGACCACCTGGGAATCCTCCGCCCAGGGCTCGCAGGCCTTCCCTTGGCCCACCCACCAGCCCTGGAAGGCGGCGGGCACGGCGGCGGGGCGGGCGGCGGCGAGGGTCGGCGCCGCCAAGGCGGCCAGCAGCACGATCGACGCCGCCCGGCGCCTCACCACGGACTGGCTTCCTGGTAGATCAGGACGTTCTGGATCACCTCGGCGCGGAAGTAGAGCTGGGCATAGCGGGCGCGCGGATCGTCGGTGAGCATGTGCAGCCGCGTCAGGTAGGGCGTCCAATCGAGCGCGGTGGTGTCGGTGGCGTTGCGCAGCACCGCGATGGTGCGCACCTCCAGCGCGTCACGCAGCGCCGGCGTGGCCGCCCAGGCCTGGCGCAGGGCGCTTTCGGGCACGCCGTTCCTGGCCAGTTGGTCGCGCGCGGCGGCCTTCATGGCGTAGGCAGGGATGATGGTGTCGGCCAGGGTGGCGTGACCGGCATGGCCGGGGTCGCACTTGGCGATGGCCGGCGCCCAGGTCGGCTCGGCCTGCAGGTTCTGGCGGGTCACCTGCATCGAGGCCCCCATGCGCAGGGTGCCGGCGGCGACCTCCTGCCCATGCAGGCCGAGGTTGTTCCAGACGCACTCGGCCACACCCACCAGCGCGTCCTCGCGCACCAGGGCCAGGCGCGGGGCGACGGCGCCCGGCGCGGAAAAGTCCTTCAGGCCCTCGACGATGCCGAAGGCGCGGCGCGTACCGACGGCCAGGGCCGGGTCGGTAGTTGATTTCGAGGCGCGGTCCAGCACGCGGGCCTGCTCAGCCGCGGTCAGGCCGGGGGTGGCGATCTCGCAGGCCGACAGCGCCGCCTGGGCGGCGACCGTGCAGGTGACTGCGATGGTGGCGTCGGCGGCGGGGTGGCCGCGCGGGGCGGCGGCCGGGGCCGGCGCGGTGGAGGGCGCGACGGCCGGCTGAGCCAGGGCCTGCGGGGCGATGACGCCGGTGATCGCCAAGGCGCAAGCCGCCGCTCGCGCGCTAAATCCTTGAAACTTCAACCCAATCTCCCGACCTGCAGCCTTGGACATGCCCCGCCCTGAGCTCACGGCGGCCAAGGTGCGCTGACGGCGCGGCGTGTCAAGGAGGACGCGAGCGGCCGCCGCCCGCAACGCTGAAGCTTGCGCGACAAATTGTCCGAATTCGCCGGAAGGGGGCGCAATCGCGAGAACCCCTCTAGGTCGTAAACCAATTCCGGGGCTGTAGTCGGTCCCGCCATTTCGGCGGCTCGGCAGTTCAATGATCCGCGTAGATTACCCGTGACCCGCTCTGCCCTGGCCACCAAGATCCGGATCGTGGCGAGCGACGCCTCCAGCGCGTTGGAACGTTTCAGCGATCCCGCCTTGCTTGGCCGCGGCGTGGTCAGCCTCATCGGCCTGGACGCCGTCATAGACGCCCTGGGCGACCGTTGGCCGGCCCGCCGAGAGCAGGTCTACGCCCATGTCGACCGCACGCTTGGCAAGTACGTGGAACCCGGCGGCTACCATATCCGCGTGTCCGAAACGGATTATCTGGTGGTGCGCCCCGACCTGTCGCGCTTCGCCGCCCAGGCCGCCGGCCTGACCTACCTGCGCGAACTGCTGCAGCATTTCCTGGGCGCCGCGGCGCCCGCCGTCATCAACATCCGCCAGGTCACCCGCCTGGAGGGCGACGTGATCGAGGCCGAGCCGGTCGACATGGCCGCCTTGGCGGTGGCCGATGGGGCGGCGGCCGGATTGGCGGGAGAGGCAGCCGCGGGACCTGCCCAGGCCGCGCTGTTCAACGAGACGCGCTGGAACCCCTTCCTCTCGGCCGACGGCCGCCTGCTGACCGTGTCCTGCGTGCTCGAGCCGCTGTTCGAACTGCGTGGCTTCACCAAGGTGGGCTTTCGGATGCGCCGCAAGGTCGTCGACCGCGGCGGCATGATCCTGACTGAGAAGCAACTCGCAGTCCTGGCCTCGATCGACATCGAGCGTGTGGACCTGGCCACCATCGCGCGCGGCGTCAGCCGCTGCCTGAGCCAGTCCAGCAACAAGGAGCCCACCCTGATGGTGCCCCTGTCCTGCGTGACCCTTTCCAGCCACCGGGGCCGCCTGGCCATGGCGGAAGCGCTGGAGATCGCCGCGCGCGCCGTACACCGGGGCCTGGTGGCGGAACTCATTGATGTCGACCTGGCCGCCTCGGGCGCGGTGCTGGCGGCGACCAATCTGCTCAAGCCCTACTGCCGCATCCTGGTCGGGGGGCTGAGCGTCCCGCCCACCTCCACGCTCGAGCACCTGCGTCACGCAGGCCTGCAGGGCCTGACCTTCGACGGGGCCGAGGCGCCCGCGGTCCACGGCGCTTTCAAGCGATGGGCGGATGCGCGGGTGTGCTGCGCCAAGCGCGTGGTCCGCTCAGTGGTGATCCACGGCTTGCCGGACGCCCGGCACGCGGCCTTGGCCGGGCTGGCCGGAGCTAGCCACGCGAGCCTGGGGTCGCGATCCCCCGTGTTCGGATAAAGCCCGCCTCGGCCTAGTAGGGCCAGCCCGTGCCCGGCACCACGGCGACCAGGGCCTGGGTGTCGATCAGGTCGCTGACGCCCGAGCCGCAGCGGGTGCGGGCGGCGCGGGCGACGCTGAGCGCCGCGCGCGAGATCACCGTGTACTTGTCGAAGGGGCTCAGGCCGTTCAGGTCGGCGGCGTGGATCGGGCGCGAGGCGACCGGCCCGCAACCGCGCACCTGCGCCATGGCCTGCAGTTCGCTCTGGCCGCGGCGAACCGACAAAACGAGGTCGCCGGAATGGTAGCCCGCCTCGCAGGTCTCGGCGCATTCGCCGCGCGAGCCGGCCAGGCCGCTGCCCACGACCCAGGTCCGGTCGGGCAGGCGGAAGAGGTACTCGGGGCTGCTGGAAGCGCCGCCCGCACCGCTCGCGGAATCGCCGGGCATGGCGGGCGCATCGGCCATGGCCGTGGCCCCAAGGCTCAGGCCCACCAAGGCCGCCAACGCAAAGCTCGCCCCTCGAACCTGTACGCGCATCATCCGCTCCGGGTCTGGGCCAGGGCCATAAGGCCGCGGCTGCATCCTTCTCAACGCGCGAGACCCCGACATGGGACCGTCGCAAGCGTCACAATGCACTTCCATGGCTAAGGTTTCGTCAGGGGGGAGGGTTAATGGCGGTTTTTGCGCGGGGCATTGCGCGGGATCAAATCAGTCCCCCGCCGGCAACGGCAGCCGACCTATCGCTGGCTCTTCCAGCTATCCACGTAGGCCCCGTTCTCGACGCTGGCGGCCCCGTCGCCGACGTCCAGCGGATCGCGGGTGTCGATCATCACGGCGTATTCGTCGGTGGCCGCCTTGGTCTGCACCAGCATGTTCTTCAGCGCCTTGGGGTGCGGGCCGTGGGTGAAGCCGGAGGGGTGGAAGGTCATCATCCCGGCGTCGATGTTGTCGCGGCTGAAGAAGTCGCCGGCGTGGTAGAACAGCACCTCGTCGAAATCGTCGTTGTTGTGGAAGAACGGGATCTTGATCGCGCCCGGATCGGTCTCGAACGGGCGCGGCGTGAAGGTGCAGACCACGAAGCGGTCCGACAGGAAGGTCGTGTGCACCGACGGCGGCAGGTGATAGCGCGCGCTCATCAGCGGGCGGATGTCCTTCACATTCAGCCGCGCCGGCGCCAGTTCGCCGTGCCAGCCCACCGCATCGAGTGGATTGTAGGGATAGGTCACCACCGACACCTGGCCGCGCTTCTTGATCTGCACCCGGTGCGGGCCGTCTTCCGCCTGGTGGGCCTTGAAGGCGTCGTCGAAGTGCGGCGTGTCGAGGACGGCCGGATCGAAGATCGCGTGCGGACCCAGCAGGCCCTTGTCGGGCAAGGTGTAGTGGGTGTTGGTGGCCTGGATCATCAGGACCGCCGTCGCCGATGCCGGGCGCAGCCGCCACATCGTCCCGCGCGGCAGGTAGAGGTAGTCGCCCTTCGTGTAGACGATGCGGCCGAAGTCGCAGAGCAGCTCGCCCTCGCCTTCGTGGATGAACAGCAGCTGGTCGCCGTCGGCGTTGCGGGCCAGGTCGGGCATGGCCGAACCCAGCTTCCAGAAGCGCACCTCGACCGACTTGTTGTGCAGCACAAGCGGCGCGTCCCACGGCGAGGGCTGGGCCTCGTTCAGGCCGTTCAGGTCGAAGGCGCGCGGGCGCAGCGGGCCCTCGAAGCTGGTCCAGCCGGTGGGCGGGTTGCGGTGGTAGAGGAAGGCCGCCGGACCGAAGAAGCCCTCCTTGGACATCTCCCGCTCATAGGTGCCCTCCGGCAGGTCGGCGTGGGCCTGGCGGGAGTGGACGCCCTCGGCGCCGCGAACAGGGATCCAGTTGCGCTTGCTCATCGTAAAGCTTCCGAACTCGGGGGCGCGTGGCGCCGATTTGGGAGACTTATAGATGCGAACCGCGTTTGTGGGAGCCATCCTCGTATTAGCCCTTAGCGGGCCGGTCGTGGCCCAGACCACCGGACCCTCGGCGCCCGAGGCCGTGCGGCCGGCGGCCGATCCGCTGATCGGCGACTGGCTGGTGGACCTGACCGGCAAGCCGGGCGACGGCCCCTATTACACCGACATGCGCATCGACTCCGTCGAGGGCGATCGGATCACCGGCACCTTCTACGGCAGCCCCATCGAGAAGGGCCGCATCAACCGCAGCTGGGGCACGGTGCGGTTCGCCTTCGTGACCCACGACGGCGGCGGCGGGACCTACAACCATTCGGGCGAATACCTCGACGGGCGTGAGATCCGCGGCATCAGCCACGCGCTGGACCGCGACTTCGTGATGCCGTGGGTGGCCGTGCGCGGGAAGCTTCCGCCGGAGAAATGAGCCCTCTCCCTCCCCTTCATGGGGAGGGACGGCCGCGTAAGCGGCCAGGGTGGGGCAAGTGCGCCGCCACCGCTCCCCACCCGGCCCTTCGGGCCACCCTCCCGTGAAGGGGAGGGAGAATCCGCCTTACTTCTCGTCGGCGTAGATCGCCACGTGCGGCGCCTGGGTGCTCGACGCCGAGGCGCGGTACATGCCCGAGGTGTTCAGGGCGAATGCGATGGAGCCGTCTTCGCCCAGCGCGATCAGCCCGCCGTCGCCGCCGATGGAGCCGACCTCGGCGATCTTGGCGTCGGCCGCCTGCTGCAGGGTCATGCGGCCCGAGTGCAGCAGGCCGCAGACATCGCGCGCCACCGACAGGCGGATGAAATACTCGCCCGTGCCCGTGGCCGAGACCGCGCAGCCGCGGCCCGCCCAGGTGCCGGCGCCGATGACCGGCGCGTCCCCCACGCGGCCCCACTGCTTGCCGGTCAGGCCGCCGGTGGAGGTGCCCGCCGCGATGTGGCCGGCCTGGTCCAGCGCGACGACGCCGACTGTGCCGAAGCGGTGATCGTCCATCCCCGGGTGGCCGGCCAGGGCCGCCATGGCGCCGGGCGGCGGCGGCGGCGGCGCACCTTGCGGGCGAGGCGGAATGGGCAGGTTCTTGGCGGTCAGCGCTTCGACCAGCTGGCCCCAGCGGCGCTCGGTGAAGAAGTAGCCAGGCTCGACCATCTCCATGCCCACCGAGCGGGCGAAGGCTTCTGCCCCGTCGCCGATCATCATCACGTGCGGCGAGCGCTCCATCACCGCGCGGGCCAGGCTGATAGGGTGCTTGACGGTGGTGACGCCCGCGACCGAGCCGGCGCGCATGTCGCTGCCGTCCATGATCGCGGCGTCGAGCTCGTTGCGGCCGGCCGCGGTGAAGACCGCGCCGCGCCCGGCGTTGAACAGCGGGTCGTCCTCGAGGTCGCGGATCACCGCCTCGATGGCATCCAGCGAGCTGCCGCCGGATTTGAGGATGGCGGAGCCCTTCTCGACGGCGTGCTGCATGGCGGCGCGGTAGGCGGCGTCCTGCTCGGGCGTCAGGTCCTTGCGCTCGATCACGCCGGCCCCGCCGTGCACGGCGATGGCCCAGCGCGGCGAGTCGGCTTGGGCGGGCAAAACCCAGACCGCCGCTGCGGCGACGGTGAACGCGGCGGCGGCGGCAAGGACTGAGCGGATCATGACGGCCCTAGTGGCTTTGCGAAAAATAGGTGATGGCCGCGAACGCCAGGATCGCGATGGCGAGGACGATGAGCACCTGGGTGCGCCGGCGCGCGTGCATCGCCTCCCAGGCCGGTTCGTCGAGCCAGTAGCCGCCGTTGGCGCGGTGCACGACGCCCTTGTCCTCCAGCCGGCCCAGCCGGCGGCGGTCGATGCCGCGCTCGGGCTCGAAGCTGACGGCGCGCTCGGGCGCCGTGGCGCCGGCCTCGCGCAACTGACGCGCAATCCGACGGTCGCTGGCCGCGACCAGGGCGGCGACGGCTCCGCTCACGCGTCCACCTTGATGACGCCGCGGCGGATCTGGTCGAGTTCGATGGAATCGAACAGGGCCTGGAAATTGCCCTCGCCGAAGGCCTCGTTGCCCTTGCGCTGGATGACCTCGAAGAAGATCGGGCCGAACAGGTTTTGTGTAAAGATTTGAAGCAGTAAGCCCTCTTCCGACGAGCCGTCGATAAGGATGCGATTCTTGCGCATGCGCTCCACGTCGTGGCCGTGGCCGGGCACGCGCTTGTCGATCAGGTCGAAGTAGGTGTCGATGGTGTCCTGGAAGAGGACGCCGCGTTCCTTCAGCAATTCAACGGTTTCGAAGATGTCGCGCACGCCCAGCGCCAGGTGCTGGATGCCCTCGCCGCCGTACTCGCGCAGGAACTCCTCGATCTGCGACTGATCGTCCTTGGATTCGTTGAGCGGGATGCGAATCTTCTTGTCCGGCGCGATCATCGCCTGGCTGACCAGGCCGGTCGCCGAGCCATTGATGTCGAAGTACTTCTGTTCGGTGAAATCGAAGACCTTGCCGTAGAAGCCCGACCAGGTGCGCATCTCGCCGCGGCGCACATTGTGGGTCAGGTGGTCGAGGTACATGAGACCCACCTCGTTGTCCTTCTCGCGCCCGGCGCCCGGCAGCGGCGTCCAGCCCTTCCAGGCGGCGTCCTTCTCGACCAGGTACAGCACCGAACCGCCAATCCCCTCAAGGGTATGCGCGCCCTCGCCGAGCGTGGTCGTGGCCGGGTTCATGGTCGCCGCGCCGCGCTTCACCGCCTCGTCATAGGCCGCCTGCGAGTCGTGCACCCGGAAGCCCATGCCGTTGGCCGAACCGCCGTGGGCCATGCGGAATTCCGCGCCCTGCCCGACCCGTTCGCGGTTGAGCAGGAAGTTGATGTCGTTCTGCTTGTAGCGGACGACGTCCTTGGTCGGGTGCTTCGAAACCGCCGTAAAACCAAGCAGTTCAAAGGTCGCGGCCATGCCCTCCGGATCGGGGCTGGTGAACTCGACGAATTCAAAGCCGTCGGTGAGGATCGCGCCGGTCATGCTCAGCTCCTGAAGAAAGTGGCCGGAACCTAGTGCCGCGCGAGCGCTTCGCCAAGCGGTGTCGCGCCCCTTGCGATGACGCGCCCCGGCGCCGATCTGCACGAGGCCTTGATCACAGTCTGACAAGACTTGGCCGCATAAGACTGCTAGCTGACCCCGGCCAACCGCCGCTCTCACCCCGGATCGCACGTGTCCAAACCTGACGCCGCCCTCGACGCCACGCTGGGTCCCATCGAACGCTTCTTCGGCATGCTGTTCCGGCCGATCGGCGCCCTGTTGCGCCCGATCTACAACTGGATCATGGGCCAGGCCGACAAGCCCTACGCGCCCTGGACGATGTGCGTCATGGCCGTCCTCGAGGCCTCGGTGTTCCCGATCCTGCCGGACCTGATGCTGTGGCCGATCATCCTGAAGCGGCCGGACCGGGCCTACCTCTACGCCTTCATGTGCACCGTCGCCTCGGTGCTGGGCGGCCTGCTCGGCTACGCCATCGGCTACTACCTGCAGGACTTCGCCCGCGACGTCCTGACCTTCACCGGCCACGATGCGAAATCCCTGGCCGCCTTCCAGGCCTGGTTCCAGGCCAACGGATCGTGGGTGATCCTGGCCAAGGGGCTGACGCCTATCCCGTTCCAGGTGGTGACCATCGTGGCGGGTCTGACCAAGCTGAACCTGTGGGTGTTCATCGGCTCTGCCGTGGTGATCCGCTCGTTCCGCTTCTTCGTGACCGCCTTTGTCCTGCAGCGCTTCGGCCCCTCCATGCTGAAACTGATCGAAAAGCGCATGGTCGAGTTCGCGCTGGTCGTGATCGCTGTGGTGGTTGGCGTCTACTTCCTGCTCCATGCCGTCCAGCCGCACTGATCAGCCGCCTCGACGGCAGCGCTGACGCAAGTTAAGTCTCGGCCAAACAAGTTTCAGGCTGCATGAAAACGCTGCGCTTCATCGCCCGCTGGTGGGCCGCCTTCGCCCTGGTGATCGCCATCGCCATGTTGGGCGTCGCACACTCGTTCGAGGTCTTCGGCGGCCTGTCACCCTGCCCGATGTGCCTCAAGCAGCGCGACATCTACTGGTTCGCCATCGTGGTCGCCCTGCCGGCCACCGCCTGGGCCCTGCTCAGCCGCTCCAAGGGCACGCCGCGCCTGGCCGCCTTCCTGCTGTTCGCCATCTTCACCGCCGGCACGGCCGCGGCCGTGTTCCACGCCGGCGGCGAGCTGCACTACTGGAAGCTGCCCCCGACCTGCGGCGGCTCGCTCGGCCCGGTCAATCCGGATGACCTGATGACCGCGCTTGCCGGCCGAACCCGCGTCCCCGCCTGCGATGTCGCCGCCTGGAGCATGTGGGGCATCTCCATGGCCGGCTGGAACGCCATCGTCTCCGCCTTCCTGGCGCTCTTCAGCCTGATCAGTTCGATGCGCAGCAAGACCGACAAGGGCTGGCACGACAATGTCCTCCGCTGAAGCCCACATCCGGCCCGGCCCCGACGCGCTGAAGCGGCGCCTGCACGAGATCCTGCGCGTCGATCACGCCGGGGAACTTGGCGCCGTGTGGATCTATCGCGGCCAGAAGGCGGTGTTCGACGCCGCGCCCGGTAAGCAGAAGATCAGCGACGATCTCGGCGAGATGGAGGGCCACGAACAGGTCCACCTGTCGCGCTTCGACGCCCTGCTCAATGAGCACAAGGTGCGCCCCACCCTGATGGCCCCGCTGTGGCGGCTGGCCGGCTTCGGCCTTGGGGTCGGCACCGCCCTGATGGGCGAAAAGGCCGCGCACGCCTGCACCGAGGCGGTCGAAAACGTCATCGAGGACCACTACGCCGGCCAGATCGCCGAACTCGCCGACCGCGAGCCGGCCCTAGCGAGCGAGCTCTCCCGGTTCCGCGACGAGGAACTGGCCCACCGCGACAAGGCCGTCGAGGAAGGGGCGCACGAGGCGCCCGGCTACGACGTGCTTTCGACAGTGATCCGGCTGGGCTGCCGCGCGGCCATCAAACTCAGCGAAAAACTCTGAGCGTCTTTGCACTGTCGGGAACGCCTGACAGGATGACTGAGTCTTACATCCACCTTCCCGCATCCGGAGCCCGCCCATGATCCGCGCCCGCCGCGCGCGCATCGTCGCCACCCTCGGCCCCGCCAGCCGCTCGCCGGAGATGGTGCGCAAGCTCGCCGAGGCCGGCGCCGATGTGTTTCGCCTGAACTTCAGCCACGGCGCGCCCGAGGATCACCGCGCGGCCCTGGAGGCCGTGCGCGCCGCCGAGGCGGCCATCGATCGTCCGCTGGCGGTGCTGGCCGACCTGCAAGGTCCCAAGCTGCGCCTGGGTCAGTTCGAGGGCGGCAAGGCCGAGATCGTGGCGGGCCAGCCGTTCCGGCTGGAGCTGAACGGGGCGAAAGGGACGGCCAGGGGCGCGCCCATGTCGCACCCGGAAATCTTCGCGGCGCTGTCGCCGGGCGTCACCATCCTGATCGACGACGGCAAGCTGCGCCTGCACGTCGACAAATGCGGACCCGACTTCGCCGACACCACGGTCGTTCAGGGCGGTACGGTGTCCGACCGCAAGGGCGTCAACCTGCCGGGCGTGATCCTTCCGCTCTCGGCCCTGACCGACAAGGACCGCGCCGACCTCGTCTATGCGCTGGATCTCGGCGTCGACTGGGTGGCGCTCAGCTTCGTGCAGAAGCCGGACGACATGGCAGAACTGCGGATGCTGGTCGGCGGCCGCGCCGCCTGCCTGGCCAAGATCGAAAAGCCCCAGGCGCTCGATCGCCTCGACGAGATTCTTGAGCTCTGCGACGGCGTCATGGTGGCTCGCGGCGACCTGGGCGTGGAATTGCCCCCCGAAGACGTGCCGGTGGCGCAAAAGCAGATCATCCGCGCCGCCAAGCTGCGCGGCGCGCCGGTCATCGTCGCCACCCAGATGCTGGACTCCATGGTCCACTCGCCCACCCCCACCCGGGCCGAGGCCTCCGACGTCGCCAACACCGTCTATGAGGGCGCCGACGCCATGATGCTGTCGGCCGAGAGCGCTTCGGGCGACTTCCCCATCGAGTCCGTGGCCATCATGGACCGCATCATCAGCCGGGTGGAAAAGGACCCGCGCTGGCCCCAGCTGATGGCGGCGGAGCACGCCGGCGACGCCAAGGGCGACCTCAACGCCATCGCCGCGGCCGCCACCCGCGCCGCCGAGGCCTCCAACGCCGCCTGTCTGGTGGCCTTCACCGCCGGCGGCACCACCGGCCGGCGGCTGTCGCGCGAGCGCCCGCTGCAGCAGATCCTGATGCTGACGCCCTCGATCCAGACGGCGCGCAAGCTGGCCCTGGCCTGGGGTGTCGAGCCCCGCGTCGCCGCCGACCCCGCCAATGTCGAGGAGATGGTCGACGAGGCCGTCTCCGAGGCGCGCAATCTCGGCATCGCCCAGCCGGGCCAGGTCATCGTCATCGTCGCCGGCGTACCCTTCGGCCGCGCCGGCTCCACCAACATGATCCGCATCGCCCACGTCTGAGGTGGCAGGCCTGATCCAGCGTCTGCGCCGGGCCGTCGCCACCGTCCCCTCGGCGCGCGACTGGGGCGAGGCCGTCGTCGCATTGCTGTTGCTGGCCCTGACGGTCGCGCCGATGCAGATCGCCACCGGCCTTCTCGCGCCCGGCGCCCGGCCGCTGCGCGAAACCGCCATCGTCGCCCTGGTCGCGTTCTTCATTCCGGCGCTGGGTGAAGAGCTGCTCTTCCGCGCGCCCATCCCCGATCGCCACGAGGCCCCGCGGGCCGCGCGGGCGGTGGCGATTTCGACCGTGGCCTTCATGGCCTGGCACGCCCTGGAGACCCTGTGGCTGCCTCAGGCGGCGCCCGTATTCCTGCGGCCGGAATTCCTCGCCTCGGCGGGGCTGGTCGGCCTGGCCTGCGCCACCATGCGCCGTCGCTCCGGTTCGATCTGGACGGCGGTGGTCGTGCACTGGGCGGTGGTCGTGGCCTGGAGGGGGTGGCTGGGCGGTCCCGACCTGGTTCGGTTAGGCTAGGCCGGAATCGGTCGCGCGGAGGCGGGCGTGCAGGCTTTCGACTACCTGTCGGTGATGGTCTCCATCGTGCTGGGCCTGGGCGTGACCCAGCTGCTCACCACGCTCGGCGTGATCATCCGCGAACGCGACCGGCTGAAGCCCTACTGGCTCACCGTCCTGTGGATCGGGATCCTGATCCTGGCCCACATCCAGACCTGGTGGGCGATGTTCGGCATGCGCGAGGTCGCCGACTGGTCGTTCCTCGGCTTCTTCATGCTGCTGCTGCAGCCCATCCTGCTTTATCTGCTGTCTTCGCTGCTGACGCCCAACCTCGACCGCGACACCGACATGGAAGCGGCCTTCGAGCGCCAGACGCGGGCCTTCTTCGGGACTTTCATCCTGTTGCTGCTGGTCAGCCTGGCCAAGGACCTGGTCATCGGCGGGCGCCTGCCCGATGCGCCGAACCTCGGCGCCCACGTCCTGTTCCTGACCCTTTCCGCGATCGGGGCCCTGACCCGCCGCCGGCGCGTGCATGAGATCATGGGGCCGGTCACGGCCCTGCTCATGCTGGCCTACATCGGCGCCTTGTTCATGCGGCTGGACTGACCGGTAGAATCGAAAAGGGCGCGGATCACTCCGCGCCCTTCCCAATCAAATGGGTCTAGCCGCTCAGCCGACCGGGCACTTCTGCGCGGACGGACCGCCGTGGCCGCAGTGTGTGCTGCAGAACGTCGGCACCAGATCGCACCAGCCCTGCTGCTCGCTGGCCGAGGTCTGGCCGGTGGTGGAAGCCTGGGTCGAGCCGCCGAACGCCGTCAGCGACGCGACCGCGAGGCTGGCGAGGAGGAACTTGCGAACAGTCGCTTTCATGGTGGTCTCCAAGGATGAGGCGCCGCCAGGAGAGCGCGCGCGAATCAAGGCCGTCCCGACGCAGGGCGCGTCGCGCTCATAGAACACCTAGCTTGGCCGTAAGGAAAGAGCGAACCGCGATATGCGGTTCGCTCTTCCGGTCCTCAGTCTTCGCGGTTGGCGGCGCAGAGTTGCGAGTCGCGCGCCTTCACGCCGGTCGCCCGCTCAACGCAGGGATTGCACTTGGCGGCGGGGCCGCCGCGGCCGCAGTGCGCGTCACAGAAGGTCGGCACGACCTCGCACCAGCCGGCCGCCTGGCCCTGGGCCGAGCTCTGTTCGGCGCTGGCCGCATAGACTGGCGCGGAGAATGCCATCAGCGACGCTGCGGCAAGGCTGCCGGCCAGGAATTTCACAAGGGTATTACGCATCGGGGTTCCTTTCGGGAGAGCGGCGGCGATGCGGGCGCCGGCTCGGGACGAGCCGACCGACCCGTCCCGCCGAATGGCTTAGTCCTCGGGCTTGTAGACCGGGCAGGCGCCCTGCTCGCGGCCTTTCACGATCGTGACATTGCCCTGGCAACGGCAGCGCGCGTTCACCTGGTTGTTGCAGAAGCAGAAGGGCGGAACGACGTCGCACCAGCCCGACTGGGCCTGGGCCGAGCTCTCGCTGGCCGTGGCGGCATAGGTCGGCGCGGCGAAGGCGGTAAGCGACGCGGCGGCCAGGGCGGCGGCGAAAAATTTCACTACGGTCGTACGCATCACAAGGTCTCCCCTCGGGCGAATGAAGCGACCAATAGACACCTTACGAGAGAGCAAGGAAATAGGGATAACGTCGTTTTTCCACCCCAGTTTGACCGGGTCTCACGGCTCCAGCTCGATGTCCCAGTAGAGGTAGTCGGAATCCATGCAAATGCCTTATTGGTAATGGATTTCAGCACTGACGTTGATCGATGGTCACCACATGGTCACCACCGAGCGTCAGTGGGTGATGTTGGCGCAGAACACCGGCGGATTGGTGTAAGCCGTTTTCGCGCCGAACCCCCGAACGCACGACTGATACGGCGAGAAGTAGATAACCAACCCAGTCACGATGATGGCGGTGACCGCCGCGATCAGCGCAATTTTCACCTTGTCGCTCACGTAAGTTTTCCCAGCATGTGAATCCGCACATTTGCCAAGGGCCGCTCTAGGCTCACGCTTATCATGCAGCGACACCCAAGGGCGACGCCCCCCCGACCCAAACGACGGTCTCCGGCTCCGGTCATCCGAACCGCTCCGCCCACCAACGAAAGCCGAGGCCACCGAGGCCAGCCAAAACCCAACCAACAAGAGCGCCCGCGCCGCCGCCAGCGAAACCGCCGATCAAGACCGCGATTATGGTGGCAGGCCACACGATCAAACTGCCGACCAAAATGACCAGAAACAGGCAGACGGCGAGCGCGAGACCGATCAGACCCGCAATCACCGCCAGCGCCGCTACGGTCCAAGGGTGTAGTTCGGTCCTCCCGGCAATCAGGTCATCGACGCCCCATATTGCCGACAAAACAGCGGTGGCGGCGCATATCGTGGCCAGCAGCCCCCCAACGCTCCGAAAGAACGGAACCGGCGGCCTGGCGTGTCCTTCCGACTCGCTCATTTCCCTCCCCCGAAGGCTGCGGCTAGTTCGCCTTCTTGTGGCCGGTCACGTGCTGGATTGCAGCCTTTATCTCTCCAATCCCGAGTCAGAGATAGCCAAGGGCGTGGTTCGAGAGCTGTGGTTTCGCCTCTACGCGATTGGGTGCATGCTCCGCCCCGGGAGGGAACATCATGGGCATTTTGGCTGGGGTGCTGGCTCTTGCGCTATCGGCAGCCCCCTCGGCGGCGGACGACGCGACTCGCGACATGCCAGTTGCTGCGAGCGACCTACCCCGTGACATGCCGACATCGGAAGCGGATTTCTACCTCGCGGGCCAGGACTTCGCTCGCTGCGGTGGCCATCTCGCGTTTGCTGCCGAAATCGCGCGTGGCCAGAACATGCCCGCAAATGCCACAGCTTTCGAGAACAACGAGAGAGCTTGGCGGATCGCGGGGTTGGTGCTGCTGGCGTCTGGGGTTGACCCAGCGCGGCAGTCAAACGTCGAGCAACTGTTCGACGACATGGAAGCAGGAAAGGTCGCGCAATTATTGGCATGGCGCGAATCCGATCCGGACGGCTATGGCGAGCGCATGACAAGCCAGTTTCGAGACGACTGCCTACCTTGGGTGCCCGTTCAAAACGCCATCATCGCTGCGCTTCGAGGTGCGGCGGCTCCGCGCTAGGGCGCGAGGTTCAAGAACGATGTTTAGCCTAATTGAGAACGCCAGAGCCTTCGTGACCGCTTGGAAATTCCGGCGCACGGCGCTCGGGCGCGCGCTATCAAATCTGAGCCAGGAGTATTTCTATTCTGGCCATACGCTTTCGGCCTTCGATGACGCCGCAAAGAAACGGCTGATCGCTCGCCTCTATGAACACCTCGGCCAGATCGCCAGCGCGCCTGACCCGGCTCGGCAGCTTCGGGAAATACTGGCCGACTACGTCCTTCAGTTCGCGGCCCTCCAAGTGCTTGGTCTCTCAGCGGAGGACAAAGCTGCGTCATTCTATTCGAATAGCCCTTACATCTCCGGGGCTCTCGCTCCGCACATTGGCGACGCCGCCCTGCATCATGAAGAAATGGCCAGACTGGTGCGAACCGACGAACCCCAATCGGATGCTGATCTGGTTGCGTTCGCAAACAAGCGCAGCGCCCTGGCGCTCTTCTACGCCAACGGACTCAACATGGCCCGGATCGACATGGGCGATACCGACCCGCAGAACGACTGGTATCGGCCGTTCGTCGAAGCGATGCTGGTTTGGGAGGAAGACGTTATTCGCGAGAAATTGAGCCTGCCCCGTCTTACTCCGGGTCCGCTCTATTCGCTCCCCTACAGCACATATTTTAATGCGGTGATGAACGGAGACGCCAACCCCTTTGTCGAATGGCGCAACGCGTTTCCAGACCTTTATCTCTCAGGCGAAGGACCGCTGCCGTAGGGCGTGACCCTCGATGTATTAGAAGTCAGCTAGCAGCGCCGACGCCTCTCGAACTACCGCCGCCAGCTCCCGTCGAAGCGCCCGAATTTCGTTCGAGCTGCCGCCGCCCCTCCAAGCCCCATTCCGCTCGCCGGTAGGCGCACCGCTCCCGGCCGCGCCGCCGTGCATCCTACACCTAGCCATGCCGGTCACTCTCGGAGCGCGGCAGACATCGCCGCTGCGCTTCGAGCGCGCGCCGCAGCGGGCCGATTGATGCATCGGCAGACTCGAACGTTCTTGCGCGCGGTCTGGCGGAGAATGCTTCGTCATGGCCGGTCCAATTCGGCAAGAAACTCGTCTGCCAGTTCGATGATGGTCCGAAAATCGACAACGAGCTGCGGGTGAAAAACGATTGGGGGGCGGCGGTCGGTGAGCGTGTGCTTCATCATCGGCTGGAAGACGCCCAAGGCATCTTGCTGGCGATCCAACTCGCGAGAGCCTTCCACGTCACCTGCCAATGCCGCCGCCCAAACTGCCTTCCCCAGTTCTTCGTATTTGGCCGCGTCCTTCTCGGGGACCATAAAGGGTGGAATGTAGAGAGGTATCCGGTGCGCTAGTGCGTCCCGAAAGTCCTTTAGGAACTCAAACCATTCAGTGCGGCTGTCCAGGTAGGCTCGAAACGCGTCCGAAAAGCTCGACCGAACCACGGTGCAGCCCGGCCCCAGACCCACCGCATAACGGCTAAGGGGCTTGCCGCCTGCACCGGTGACACCACGCTCCAAGACCCAAATCCACGCGAGGTTCTCGCAACAACCGAAAACATTCATCAGAAACGCTTGAATGCAGACCGACGCATCCATCGTCTCGTCGCGAGACGGAACGTCTTCACGGTCGGGGGGGAGTATTTCGAAGACTCGTTCCAGACATCGCAGGAGGGTGCCCACCCTCCGAGAAAACCCGTGATCGGCGTGTTCACGAGATTCCGGATTCGCAAATTGGCGTCGCACGAAGCTTTCGCGAATGCGGTGGTGCGACTGCCCCGCCTCAAGGACTGCAAGTTGCATCTCTTCCACGGCCGCTTCGCTGAAGATCATGCGCAGTTGGCTCCTAGGACTTCATCGTCGGGTTCACGAGCATAGTCCCCTTTGCATGGGGTTGGTTCGCGCTTTCGAGTGCGCCCCCTCCCCCTCCATGCACGTCTCCGATGACGGCGTTGCCGTTGACGTGGACATGGCGCACCTCGACTTGCTGTTTTCCACCACCGCGGATTTTTGCCAGGGCCTCCATTTGGGCCGCGTAGGTCCGCGTCAACTTCACCCCCAAGCCCCCGTAGAGCGCGATCAGGTCCGGGCGATCCGCGTGTCTAGCGCGGCCCAGCATGTCGCACGCCAGGCTGTGAACGCCCGCCATCTGGATCGCCAGCGCGGCTTCAAGCTCGTTCTCCGCTGCGACTGCCGCGACCATCGCAAGCCCGGCGTTGATCGCCCCCTTGGCCTTGTCCGTGCTTGAGCCCCGCTCCCTCCCTGAGAGGGCGAGTGCCCATACGCTGAACGACGTAAAGTCGGTCGAATCCGTGCCCAAGGTATCCAGCAAGCGCGCGGCCCATCCAGCAGGATCGGAATGAGGGGACTCGACGGTGGCGTCCGTGGCGCCTCCGTCGAAGCCAACCTCGACCGGCCGCGTTCGAGCTAGCTGGCGCTTCGCGGCAGCAGCGATTTCAATCTGTTCACGTGTGGACGGAGCGGGCCTTTCGGCCGCGATGCTGTTTGACGACTTCAAGATCTTCCTCCGTCTCAAGGTTTGGCGTGGCCGATTTTTGGAAAGGTGAACGGTCGCATTCGTCTTCGCGGCTTGAATGGGGTGCGGTTCGCCGCCGCCTGCCGCTCAATAGCGTCGGCGGCTCACCCCCTGCCCCAAGGGCTTGTCTCCTCCCAAGATATAGAAAGGAGTCCGCACTTGAGGACTGGGCTTCAGTCGCACATGAGGACCGGAAACCGAGATCATCCGACCGCTTCCAGTTCGCACTTGAGGACCGGGACAGGTCGCAAGTGAGGACTTGTCGAACGTTTTCGGCCATGTCCCCGCCGGGTGTCTGCGGTTTGCACCGAGAGCCACTTCTTGATCGACTTCAGGGTGAAAGTCCCCTCGGTGCGAAGCCGGTCCAGGACGGCCATCCAGAGATGCGACGGCGGAGTCGCCTGCGCGATGTCCCCGGCATGCGTCGGAAGCCAAGTCAGCGCATAGAGGGAGGGAGTCTTGGAGCTTGCAACTCGGAAGCCTTGGCGGGTCTGCTCGACGAACCCGGTGACGTAGAGTTCCTCAAGTCCGCGCCTGATATCGTCACGCGTCACGCCCCATTCCTCGAACTGGTCGTAGGTGACGACGAGCGCTCCATTCTCCATTCCGGCGTGGGCCATATGCTCGACGTGTAGCCGGTCCAGGATTCGCCGGGCAGCGATGCTCAAAGCCCTGAACGTCAGCGCCCCCATCATGGTCGAGGTCATCCACGCCCACTGCTGGCCCTCCGGCGGCCCAAGTCCCAGTGTCCGGCCGGGCTTTGGACGACGATTGCTCATGCGCTGCCCGTCCGCTTAGCCTCATTAGCCGCTTGAGCATGCCCGCCGGCCATGATTCAGGCGGCCTCATAGTCGGACGTGGACGCGAACGTTTGAGCGTCCAGGAATGCTTCCAGATCGGACAGCCGGTAGCGAACTGAGCGCCCCAGTTTCACGAACCGGGGGCCACCGCCCTTGGTGCGCAGGTTGCGAAGGTGACCTGGCGTGCAGTCGAGAATTGCGGCGGCGCGTTCGTCACGCACAAGGGCGCCAAGATTGGCGGCGCGATTATCAGCATCGTGTTGGGTGGGCATGGGACGTTCCTTGTCGGGTTCCGGCGAACCGGGATGACAAGGAGATTTGCCCCTGCTGGTTGGGCATAAAATACGCCAACTCGAAGTTGGTTGATATCAACGCCGCCCGTGATCGGGATATTCATTTCACCCCGGGTAGAGGGAGCGCGCCTGTCCTGCTCGCATTAACGCCCTGTGGCTATCAATCAGCCGTCGGGCAAGATTGTTGTGGTCTTGCCCTGTCGCATGTTCGGCAAATTCAAATGCGATCTCGAACCACCCCGCTAGTTGCTTGCGGGCGGGAAGCTTGATTGGAGCGCCCGGCCGGAACGCGAGCGCGAGCCATGTGTCGAACGCGTCGCGAGCAAAAAACATTTCCGGGCTACCCCTGTCCGCACCTGGCTTCGCAATGAGGTGAATCGCGCTTGAAACCGTTGCAAGCGCCCTCTCGGCCCAGGCCTTAGATTGTCTCAGAGATGTCGGCTGGTTCATGCTCGCCCATTCGAGCGGGTCGGGCAAAACCTCCCCGTTCGAGGCTGTCCACGCCGGTGCCTCCGCCCCGGCGCGGTCATACACCGAGTCAAGCAAAGCTATCTCTCGACCACCAACACCGTCGTAAAGTTCGCTTCCGAGGAGTTGGCGCAATTCGGACGTCGCAGAAATGAAATCGGTGAGCGCTTTCTGCAATCGGACCAAGTGTTCGCGGACGCCGCGCTTTGATTCACGCGCTCCGGGTTTCATGTGCTCGGAGAGAAATCTCAGCGCTCCTGAATCCGTGGCGAGCTTTTGGATCGCGACGGCGGCGGGCATTCCCCCGGGACTCTCGGCCGGGAAATGGCCGGAGTTTCTCGCAAGTTGAATGTATCGCGTCACCGCCAAGACCGACTCTCGTCGGGGCCTGTGAACCTCAAAGATGAATGCCGGAAGCGGTGGTAGGCTCACGCTCTAGCCTTCCCGAAGTCCACAACTTCACCACCCGGCTGCCCGTCCAGCGCGCTTTGGAGCTGGCTCGCGATACGGTCGGCGGCCTCCCGCAAAGGGTCGGCCGAAACGTGCGCGTAGCGGGCGGTGGAGCGGCTGTCCTTATGGCCCAGCAGCTTGCCCAGCATGATAAGCGATAGGCCGCCCATGGCCCCGACACTGGCGAAGCCATGGCGAAGATCATGAAGCCGGACGTCGGCCAGATCGGCGCGGTTTCGTGTCCGGACCCATGACCAATCTACGTTCCGCAGCGGCTGGCGCAGGTCGGCAGGGTCGGGGAAGACATAGGTTCCCGTCCGTTCCAGACCTGCCAGAATTTGAACGGCTGGCGCCGCCAGAGTGACAATGCGGGCGCCGGTTTTGCTGTCCGCCAGCTCCAGCCGCGAGGCTGCGAGGTTCACTTCCGACCACCGCAGGCGGACAATTTCGTTCTTGCGACAACCGGTCAGCAGCAGCAGCCGGACGGCGGCCGCAAACAGCCGGTTCCCCCCCGCTTCCTCAATGGCGAGGGAAGCCCCCAGGCGGCCCAGCTCGTCGGGCGACAGATACCGCTCGCGCCGAATGTCCCTCGGCCGCTCGGCCCCGCTGGCGGGGTTCTCTTTCAGATATCGCTTCTTACCGGCGTAGGAGAACACGCCCATGAGCAAGCCCACGGTCCGCGAGGCCGCGCCCGGCCCGCCGCGAGTGTGCGGTGTCTTGTCCTTGATCCGGCCCGCCGCGATGTCTTGCGACAGCCGTTCGATGTCGGCGCGGGTCACTTCGGACAGGCGGCGCTTGCCCAGCGCGTGCGTGTCAATGTGACGTCGGACCCGGAGCCTATCCAGCACCAGTGTGGACGCCTTCTTGTGCTTGGCTCCATGCTCCAGGTATTCGGCGCAGAGCTGGGAAACGGTCAGCTCGGCCCGCCGGGTCGCCAGATCGTCCTGCGGGTCCTGGCCCAGCAGAACCATGGCCTCGGCCGCCTTGGCCTTCTCGCGCGCCTGGTCAGGCGTCAGCGCGCCATGCTGGCCTAACTTGAGAAGCCGCAGGGCCGCGTTCCGCCCCCCGGCCCCGGCGCGATACCGGTAGAAGTAGGTCTTGGTCCCGGTCGGGGCGACACGCACGCCAAACCCCTTGATGAGCGTATCCCAGACCATGAACCGCTCGGCCTCGGCCAGGAGCTTGCCCACCGTCGTCTTGTCGAGCTTGGCGCGCCGCGCGTCCGACTTACCCATGACAACCCATCCCGTTTTCCGTGGTCACCACCGGGTCACCACCGCGAAAATGGCAGTGACGACCCCTCCAATGACAGAGATAGGGGTTGAATCGCTTGTATGCTAGGGGTTTCGTGACGGCGGATGACGTCCGCAGATCGTCACGGCTCCAGCTCGATGTCCCAGTAGAGGTAGTCCAGCCAGCTCTGGTGCAGATAGTGAGGCGGGAACTTCCGGCCCGCGTCCTGCAGCTCGTACATCGATGGCCGCCGCGAGGTTCGCGCCGGATGCATCCCGGCCTCCTTCGGCGTCCGCCCGCCCTTGCGCAGGTTGCAGGGTGCGCAGGCGGTGACGATGTTTTCCCAGGTGGTGCGCCCGCCGCGCGAGCGCGGGATGATGTGGTCGAAGGTCAGCTCCGTGTGCGCGTGGCAATACTGGCAGCGGAAGCCGTCGCGCAGGAACAGGTTGAAGCGGGTGAAGGCGGGCGGCCGGTCCTGGTCGATATAGGACTTCAGCGACACCACGCTGGGCAGGGTAAATTCCAGCGACGGCGAGTGGATCACCTTGTCGTAGGTCGAGACGACCTGGACCCGCTCCTGGAAGACGGCCTTGACCACCTCCTGCCAGGGCCACAGCGACAGCGGATAGTAGGACAAGGGCCGGTAGTCGGCGTTCAGCACCAGGGCCGGCCAGCCGGAGGGGGGCTTGGTCAGAACCTGCATCAGCCGCCACCCGCGCCGAATAGCGGGCGATCGGTCGAGCGCGCCTTGACCTGCGCGGGGATCACATCGTCGGGACTGAAGACACGCCTCCTATCCGTTCGAACCATCCAGAATCACAAGGCTTCCGGACACCTCGACTATAGGCCACAAAATACCGCCGCTCCATGACAGGCCGAAGGAAGTCATCGCGTGTTGCGCGCCGGACTCAGGCGGCCCGGCTCAGGTCTCGATATGCGGGGAAGGCTGGGTCCCATCCTCCGGCGCCATCCCGCTGAACCCCGGCAGCTGCCAACCCCAGGCCAGGGCGCCGGCGCGCAGGCCAAAGCCGGCCAGGAACCCCGCCGCATAGGCGGGGATGTCGGGCACGCCCGCCCATTTGCCGAGCACGAACACGGTCGCCGCCAACAGCGCCGCCGAGACGGTGATCTCGCGCCGCAAGAGGATCGAGGGCTCGCCCGCCAGCACGTCGCGCACCACCCCGCCGAAGCAGGCCGACAAAGCCCCCATGACGATGCAGACCAGGGGCGGCACGCCGTAGCTGGCGGCCTTGGCGGCGCCGATGACGCCGTAGGCGGCCAGGCCGATCGCATCCAGCCACAGGATGGCGTTCAGCCGCCAGGCGCGCGCGCCCATCACCCAGATGGCGCAGGCGGCCACGATGCAGACGGCGATGTAGCCGGGCTCCCACACCCAGAACACCGGCGCCCCGATCAACAGGTCGCGCAGGGTGCCGCCGCCGATGCCGGTGGCGGCGCCGAAGAAGGCGAAGGTGACCAGGTCGTGCTGCTTGCGCGCGGCCGCCAGCGCGCCGGTGGCGGCGAAGACGGCGACGCCGGCGTAGTCGAGGGCGACGAGAAGGGGAGCCGGGGCGATCAGGGCATGGGCGATCATAGGGGACGAGGTAACTCGCCGCGGCGCACCGCGCCATACCAGGCCCACAGCAAATGCGCCGCGGTCGACCGGTGCGGCGACCACGCCAGCGCCCGCGCCGCGCTCTCCTTCTCGGTGGGCCGCGTCTCCAGGCCGTCCAGCCAGCGCAAGGTCTCGCGCAGGGCCACGTCGCCCACCGGGAAGAAGTCCGTTCGCCCTTCGCAGAACATCAGGAACACCTCGGCCGACCAACTGCCTATGCCCACCAGCGAGGTCAGGGCCTCCAGCGCGGCGGCGTCATCCAGCGCATCCAGGTTGTCGACCCCGTGGCGGTGCTCCAGGAAGGCCTCGGCGATGCCGAAGATGTAGCGCGCCTTGGGCCGCGACAGGCCCATGGTGAGCAGCTTCTCCTGCCCGGCGGCGACGGCATTGCCCGGCGTGATCTCGCCCAGCCCCGCCTGCACCCGCGCCCAGATGGCGGAGGCCGATGCGGTGGAGACCTGCTGGCCGACGATCATCGACACCAGGCCTTCGAAGCCGCCGGTCTCGGTGCGCCAGGGGATCGGGCCGATGAGGTCGTTCACCCGCGCCAGGGCCGGATCGGCCGCGGCCAGCTCGGCGCGCCAGGCGGCGATCTGTTCGGCGGTGGGGTGAGGACGAGACAGCAGGCGGCTCCCTAAACGGCGAGGATCGGTGTAGGCGGAGCCATGGCCTTCGTCACCCGCTTCGCGCCCTCGCCGACCGGATACCTGCACAAGGGCCACGCCCTTTCGGCGATGACCGCCTGGCAGGCCGCCAAGCAGGCCGGGGGCCGTTTCCTGCTACGCATCGAGGACATCGACGCCACGCGCTGCAAGCCGGAATTCGAAGCCGGCATCCAGGAGGATCTCGCCTGGCTCGGCCTCGACTGGGAACAGCCGGTGCGGCGCCAGTCCGACCACCTCGCCGACTACCAGGACGCGCTCGACCGGCTGCGCGCGATGGGCCTGCTCTACCGTTGCTTCCGCACGCGCCGGGAGGTGCTGGACGAGATCGGCCGCGCGCCGCACCACGCCGGCGAAGGCCCGGACGGGGCGGTGTTCACCGGCGGTCCCTTGCCCGCCGCCGAGGAACAGGCCCTGCTCGATCAGGGCCGGTCGTTCGCCTGGCGGCTGTCGCTGTCGGCCGCGCGCGAGCGGCTGGGCGCGGCTTGGAACGACCTTTCCTTCGTCGAGGGCGGCGAGGGCGCCGTCCAGGCCCGCCCCGAGACCGCCGGCGACGTGGTGCTGGCGCGCAAGGATGTCGGCGTCGCCTATCACCTCGCCGTGGTCTGGGACGACGCGCTGCAGGGCGTGACCCACGTCATCCGCGGCCGCGACCTCTTCGAAGCCACCCACATCCAGCGCCTGCTGCAGGCCCTGCTGGAACTGCCGACGCCGACCTATCGGCACCATGGGCTGCTCACCGGCCCCGACGGGAAGCGCTTCGCCAAGCGCGACCGGTCACAGACCTTGCGCGAACTGCGCGCCGGCGGGATGACGGCCCAGGCCCTGCGCAGCGAGCTGGGATTCGGAGACCCGCCATGACGGCGCCTGTCACAGCTCCCGCGCCGAAGACCGACACCCGCGCGCTGATCGTGCTGATGATCGGCGCGGCCGCCATCGGTTTCGCCCCCATCTTCGTCCGCCTGACCGAGACCGGGCCCGCCGCGGCGGGGTTCTGGCGGCTGCTGTTCGCCCTGCCCTTCCTGGCCCTGCTCACCTTCCGGCCGGGCGCGCCCAAGGCCGAAGGCCCGCCGCAATGGAAGTGGACGGCGCTGGCCGGCGTGCTGTTCGCCGGCGACCTGCTGTGCTGGCACTACGGCGTCACCTACACCTCGGTGACCAACGCCACGGTGTTCTCGAACCTGACGCCGGTGGTCGTGACCCTGGCCGCGTGGATATTTTTCCGCGAGCGTCCCAAGCGGATGTTTCTGGCCGGCCTCGCCCTGGCGCTGGCCGGGGCGGTGACCATGGCGCTCACCCACACCGGCGCGAAGGGGACCAACCCGCCGCTGGGCGACCTGCTCTCCATGGTCACCGCGCTCTGGTACGGCGGCTACTTCATCGCCATCGGCCAGGCGCGCAAGACCGGCGGGGCGACGCGGGTGATGTTCTGGTCCTCGGCGGTCGGGGCGCCCCTGCTGCTGATCTCGGCCCTGGTGCTGCGCGAAGACCTGCGGCCCGACAGCCTCGCCGGCTGGGGCGCGTGCGTGGCGCTGGGGATCGTGCACGTGGTCGGCCAGGGCGCCATCGCCTGGGCGCTCGGCCGCCTGCCCACGGCCCTGGCCTCGGTGGTGGTGTTCGTCCAGCCGGTGGTGGCCGCCGGCCTGGGCTGGGTGATCTTCGGCGAGCCGGTCGGGTCGATCCAGGCCCTGGGCGCCGTCATCGCGCTCGTCGGGGTGGCGGTGGCGCAGCGGTCGGCGGCCAGCAAGACCGCGGTCGAGACCGGAGCGGCTACCGCCTGAATCCTCCTCCCTTGGAGGAGGTGGATCGATGCGACACGCATCGAGACGGAGGTGGCGCCCGGCCGGGCGCGGCGCACCGCCGCTCCGCGGCCACCTCCACCCCCGGCCTGCGGCCGGCGGTCCCCCTCCTCCCTTGGAGGAGGATTTACGGAATCAGCAACGTGCTCCCCGTCGTCTCGCTCGCCTCCAGCGCCCGGTGCGCGGCGGCGGCCTCGCCGAGCGGATAGCGCTGGTTGATGGCGATCTTGACCACGCCCGACGCGATGACGTCGAACAGGGCCGCGGCGCTGGCGTCCAGCTCCTCGGTGGTGACGACGTAGTCGAACAGCGTCGGCCGCGTCAGGTACAGCGAGCCGCCTCGGCTCAGCGCCTGCGGATCGACGGGCTCGGCCGAGCCGGAGGCGTTGCCGAAGATGACCAGCATGCCGCGCCGCCCCAGGCTGGCCAGGGAGGCGTCGAAGGTGGCCTTGCCGATGCCGTCATAGACGACGCGCACGCCCTGCCCGCCGGTGATCTCCTTCACCCGCGCGGCGATGTCCTCGCCGTGATGGTCGATGACGTGGTCAGCGCCCAGGTCGCGCGCGATCTGCCCCTTGGCCGCCCCGCCCGCGACCGCGATCACCACCGCGCCCAGATGTTTGGCCCAGGGCACCAGGATCGAGCCGACGCCGCCCGCCGCCGCATAGACCAGGATGGTGTCGCCCGGCTGCACAGGGTAGGTCCGCCGCACGAGATACTCGGCCGTCATGCCCTTCAGCATGGCGCCCGCCGCCGTCTCGCTTGAAATCGCGTCGGGCAGTTTCACCGCCCGGCCCGCCGGCAGGGCGCGGAACTCGGCATAGGCCCCGAAACCGCCCGCGTAGGCGGCCCGGTCGCCGACCTTGAAGCGCGTCACGCCCTCGCCGAGCTTCTCGACCACGCCCGCGCCCTCGCCGCCCAGGACGAAGGGCGTCGGGACGGGATAGAGCCCGCTGCGCTGGTAGGTCTCGATGTAGTTCAGCCCGACGGCCTCCTGCCGCACCAGGATCTCGCCCGGCCCCGGCTCAGGCGTCGGCAGGTCGACCAGCTCGAGCACCTCCGGACCGCCGGTCCGCTTCACCTGGATTGCTTTCATGGGAGGCTCCTTGCTGGGCCTTCTCAAATGGGGCGCTTCTGCTCGCACCCAAGCCCAGCGCCTGTGTTTCGTCGCCCCAGGGCTTGTCCCTGGGGTCCAGGCGTTCCGCCCACGCGTCCCTCTGAAGACGGCCCTGCCCGCCGCGCCTGCCCCGACCCCGCATGCCGGCCGACGCCCTGGATCCCGGGGACAAGCCCCGGGATGACGAGGTTGGGTTTGGGCAATGAAAACGGGCCCGGGGTCGCCCCCGGGCCCGTCTGAATTACTGGTCCGAACGCCGCCTCAGAGAACCTGCAGGTTCACCGCCGCCGTCTTGCCGCGCTCGTTCTGTTCCTCGTAGCTGAGCCGCTGGCCCTCGTTGAGGCCCTGCAGCCCGGCGCGCTGAACCGCCGAGATGTGGACGAAGACGTCCTTGCCGCCATCCTCAGGCTGGATGAAGCCGAAACCCTTGGTGCTGTTGAACCACTTAACCGTGCCAGTCGACATCTCGGCATCTCCACGTTTGCCGTTCCCGGACCTCGGACGAACCCCTTCGGTCCATGCGATCCAGTCCAGAAGCAGCGTCAGGGAGAAGGCCTTTTGGGGCCGAATTCCGGTCGTCGGCAGCCAAGCATCGGATCGCGGGCGAAAGTTTTGCCCTCCCGCATAACGACGGTCAAATCGAATCAAATTGCCAAGCTGGTGAATTCTCAGGGGGCCGCGGGCGGCGGCGGAGCAGGCGGTGGCGGCGCCGGCAAGGTGCCGGGCAACAGGTCGTTCAGGTCGGGCTGGTGGGGACAGAAATCCGAGGGTCCCATGTCGAAGTGCAGGTGGTTGGCGTGGGCGGCGTTGTAGTCGGGGCCCAGCACGGTGCGGAACACCTCGCAGCCGCCGTCGCGCACCCGGCGCAGGAAGTCGGCTTCCGAGCCGAAGGTGTTCCAGCCCTGCAGCACGGTGACGCGCCGCCCGTCGGCCAGCTTGAACTCGCCGATATCCAGCGCATTGGCGGTGGCGTGCTCGCTGGGACTGTTGGCGCGGCCGCCGGTCTTGGCGCGGCACGAGTAGCTGCCGTAGCTGACCAGGCCGGTCAGCTTCGAGCCCAGCGTCGCCTCGGCGATGGGCTGGGCGTACTGGCGGTCCCAGACCACGAAGGCCGCCGCCATGGGGCAGGTCATGACCAGGTCCGAGGGCGACAGCGGCGTGGTTCCGGACTGGATGCGCACGCCATAGCGCACGTGACAGAAGCTCTCCGCCCCGTCGATGTCGTCGGCTGGCACGGCCTCGACCCCGACCTCGTGCAGGGCCGCGATGCAGGCGTCGCGGTTGGCGGCCAGCTGGTCCAGCTGCATGCCGGTGGCCAGGCCCGGCGGCTGGGCCAGGTCGATGGCTTTCCACGGCACATGGCGCGACGGCACATAGGCGTCGATCACGAAGAAGGCGATCACGCCGAGCGCGGCCAGGAAGGCGAAGCGGAAGATGAGATTGCCGAGGGCGTGCACCCCAGACCGTCGCACGCCCCCCGCGCGCCCTCAAGCTTGGCCGTTCACGTCGGCTTGGGGGCGTAGACGCCCGCCAAGGCCTTGGCCAGGGTCTGCACCGCCTTGCGGCCGCTGGAGTCCTCGGCGTAGTTCGAGAAGGCGGCCACCGCCACCTTGCGCGACGGAATGACGATGGCGCTGCAGAACCACATGGTGTTCGAGCCGCTGTGGGTCAGCAGCGGGCCCCTCGGGTCGTCGATCACGCCCCAGCCCATGGCGTAGGGGTTGGCGTCGGATCCCAGGGGCGTGGTCAGCTTGCGGATGGTCTGCGGCTTCAGCACCCCGCCGCCGCCGGTGAGGAAGAGCCGCAACCAGCGGGCATAGTCGCCCATGGCCATGTGCGCCGTTCCGGCCGGGCCCAGTGCGGGCGGATTGTCGGCGTCCGGCGTCGACGGATCGACCGGGCGCGGCTTGCCGTCGCCGCCGAAGAAGGGCGGCAGGTGACCCCAGGGCTGGGCCCCGCGCGGCGCGCCAAAGCCCGCGCTGGTCGCGCGCAGCGGTTTCCACAGCAGGTCCTGGATCGCCGTCTCCCACGGCTTTCCCGTGATGCGCTCGATGGCGGCGCCGACGATGACATAGTCGGCGTTGGCGTAGGAGAAATCCCCGACCTTGCCCTGCGGCGGCTTCGAGAAGGCCGTCCGGGCCATCGCCATGCGCTGCTCGGGCAAGGGGCGACGGTCGGGATAGGCCGCGCCCAGCCAGGCCTCGTCCATCAGCCCGGCATCCACCAACCCTCCACGGTGGGCCATCAGGTGTTCGATCGGGGTGGCGCGCCAGGCGGGGTCCACGGCCAGGCCGGGAAACAGCTCGGGGATGGTGGCGCCCCACTTCGCCTTGCCGAGTTCGACCAGCCTGCCATAGACCGCCGCGGTCATGGCCTTGGTGTTGGAGCCGAGGTGCCATTTGTCCGCGACGGTGACCGCGTCGGCCCCGTTGGCGCGGCGCAGGCCCGCGGCCTGCAGGTAGGGCACGCCGGTCGGCGTCACCACCAGCCCCGCCAGGGCGGGCGTTCCCGTCGCCTTCAGGGTGTCCGTCAGCAGCGCCGCCGGCACGACCGGCGCGGCGGCGCGGGCGACCCCGGCGGTGAGGCCCAGCGCCAGCCCCCCGAATCCGAATTGACGGCGATCCATGGTCAGTCCCCTCGCAACCCTGCGGCGGCCAGCTTATGCTCCCGCCAATTCCGGGGGGATGAAATCTTGCTCATCTTGAAAGTGGCCAAGCGCGGCTTGCAGGGGCTCGGGATTCTGATCCTCGGCCTGGTGATCATCTTGCTCATCCGCACGGTGACCTGGAAGGCGCCCAGCTATGAGCGTCCCACGCCCTTGGCCACCGCCGTGCCCATCGACGGCGCCGCCGCAGCCCAACGGCTTTCGCAGGCCATCGGCTTCCAGACCGTCTCCAACCAGGACGAGACGCAAAACCGCTGGGAGCAGTGGGACGGGCTGCACGCCTGGCTGGCGACCACCTATCCGAAAACCGCCGCGACCCTGACCCGCGAGACGGTCGCCGGCCACACCCTGATCTACACCTGGAAGGGCTCCGACCCGTCGCTCGCCCCGATCATCCTGATGGCCCACCAGGACGTGGTGCCCATCGTGCCGGAGACCCTGGCCGCCTGGAAACATCCGCCCTTCGCGGGCCAGATCGTCGACGGCGTGGTCTGGGGCCGCGGCGCGCTGGACGACAAGGTCTCGCTGGTCGGCATCTTCGAAGGCGTCGAGGCGCTGCTGGCCAGGGGCTTCGTTCCCAAACGCACCGTGATTCTGGTTTCCGGCCATGACGAGGAGGCCGGCGGCAAGGGCGCCAAGGCCGCCGCCGCCCTGCTGGCGTCGCGGGGGATCAAGCCCGTCCTCGTGCTCGACGAGGGCGGCATCGGCCTGACCCAGGACCCCGTCACCGGCAATCCGCTGGCCTTCATCGCCACCGCCGAGAAGGCCTATGCGACGCTGAAGGTCGAGGCCCACGCCAAGGGCGGCCATTCCTCGGCGCCGCCCGGCGACACGGCGGTGCTGATCCTGGCGCGCGCCATCGACCGCATCGCCTCGGACCAGTTCCCGCTGCTGTTCACCGGCCCGGGCGCCGACACCATCCGCGCGCTCTCGGGCAAGTCGCCGCTGCTGCTGCGCGGCGTGATCGCCAACGACTGGCTGTTCGGGCCGCTGATCGCCAGCAAGGCCGCCTCGACGCCCACCGGCGCGGCCCTGCTGCACACCACCATTGCACCTACAATGCTGGAAGGCTCGCCCAAGGAGAACGTGCTGCCCGAACGGGCCACGGCCTTGATCAACTACCGCATCCATCCGCGCGACAGCCGCGCCTCGGTGATGGCGCGCGCCCAGCGGGACGTGAGGGGGCTGGCCGTGACGCTGAGCTGGCTGCCCAGCGCCAGCGACCCGCACCCGCCCGCGCCCACCGACACGCCCCAGTGGTTCCAGCTGGCGGCGCTGGCCCGCGCCGCGGTCAACGCCCCACCGATCCCGGGCCTGACCGCCGGCGCCACGGACGGCCGCTCGATGACGCTGCTGACGCCCAACGTCTATCGCTTCTCGCCCCTGATGATCACGCCCGACGAACTGGAGACCATCCACGGCGTCAACGAGCGGGTGTCGGTCAGGAACGTGCAGCGCGCGGCGGAATTCTACGCCCGGCTGATCGCGACCATGGCGGGGTAAAGGCGCCGAGCGTCCCGCCGCGTCGCGGGCCGTGCGCAAGGCGTCCCCGGCCATGGCGGACGCGTCCTCGAAGATGGCGAAGGCGTCCGTGAGGATGCGCGGCCGCTCCGCAAGGGCGGTTTTGCAGCCAGGCGGTTAGCGGGTCCGTGTTCCGCCGCCCTGTTTCGACCCTGGCGCGCCTGTTTCCTGAGCCCATTTCGGCCCTGTTATTTCACATCGCCCGCAGGCGCGATTTCGCCCGTTTGACGCCCGCCCCCGGATCAACGGACCCTATTGGGGCTGCCGTGCCAAATCCTTGCGTCAAAACGCTTTCCGCAAGGCCGACGGGCGATGTGGAGGGGGCGGCGGACACGACCGGACGCGGGGGTTGGCGGCGTCAACGAGCGGCGTCCCTGCTCGAATAACAGGAGGAACAGGCGAAACAGGAAATTCTAGCTGGCCCCCACGGCCTCGCCGACGCCGGCAAACCCGTCGGCCTTCAGCCGCGCCGCAAGGTCGCGCTTGATGCGCGTCACCAGGGCGGGGCCCTCGAAGACCATCACCGAATAGAGCTGCACCGCCGAGGCCCCGGCGCGAATCTTGGCGTAGGCGTCCGAGCCCGAGCCGATGCCGCCCACCCCGATCAGCGGCAGCCGCCCGGCCGTGGCGGCGTAGAAGTCGCTGAGCACCTGGGTCGAGGGCTGGAACAGCGGCGCGCCGGACAGGCCGCCGGTCTCGCCCGCGAAGGCGGACTTCAGGGTCCTGGGCCGGTCGACGGTGGTGTTGGAGACGATCAGGGCGTCGATGCCGCCGGCCAGGCAGGCGTCGGCGATTTGGCCGATCTCGCCGTCGTCGAGGTCGGGCGCGACCTTGAGGAACAGCGGCTTGGCGCCGTGCGCGGCGGTGAGCGCCTTGCGTGCCTCGCCCATGCGCCCGAGCAGCTCGTCGAGCGCCGCACGGGTCTGCAGGGCGCGCAGGCCGGGCGTATTGGGCGAGGAAATGTTGGCGGTGAAATAGCTGGCATGCGGCCACAGCCGCTGCAGGCCCGTGACATAGTCGGCGGTGCGGTCGGTGGAGTCCTTGTTGGCCCCGATGTTGGCCCCGACAATGCCGCGCCGCCGCGTCCGCCGCTGCAGCCGCGTGGCGAAGGCCTCCAGGCCCTCGTTGTTGAAGCCCATGCGGTTGATCACCGCCCGGTCTTCGGTCAGGCGGAACAGGCGGGGCTTCGGATTACCGTCCTGGGGCTTGGGCGTGACCGAGCCGCACTCGACGAAGCCGAAGCCGCTTGCCAGCATGGCGTCGGGGACCTCGGCGTTCTTGTCGTAGCCGGCGGCCAGGCCGACGCAGTTGGGCAGGGCCAGCCCCGCCACGCTGGTCGCCAGGATCGGATCGTCGCCGCCCGCGCGCGGCCCCAGGCCGAGCTTCAGCGCCTGGATGCTCAGCCCGTGGGCGGTCTCGGGATCGAACAGGCGAAGCGCCGCGGCGCCCAGGTCGTGCAGGCTCACTCCCCGCCCCCGCCGCCGTGGTCCTTGGCGTACCAGATGTTCCAGAAGCGCGGCCGCATCGCCTCGTCGAATTCGAAGGCCACGGCCGAGGCGGTCGGGAACGAGCCGCGCGCCTTGTCCAGCACCGAGGCCGGCTCGGCCGCCTCGATGATCAGCTCCAGCATGGCCATGGGGATGCCGGGGTTGTGGCCGATCACCATCAGGGTCTCGGCCTCCTCCGCCGCGGTCTCGATGGCGGTGTGGATGGTGACAGAGGGGGCGTTGTGAAGCTTGCGGTCGAAGCGCGCCTGGGCGTTCGGAAAGCTCTCGGCCACGCCCGCCCAGGTCTGGCGGGTGCGCTCGGCGGCCGAGACCAGCGCCAGGTCCGGCGTCAGGCCGGCCTCCGCCAGCACCTTGCCCATGAGGACGGCGTCGCGGTACCCGCGCTCGGTCAGCGAGCGGTCGAAGTCGTCGCCGGAGGCGGCCTTGGCCTCCGCCTTGGCGTGCCGCATGAGGATAAGCTTGCGCATGGGCGCCGTTCTAGGCGGGTTCGGCGCGGCTATCTACTTTTCTGGCGCGGCCGTCCGGCGCGAGGGCGACGGCTGCGGCTGCAGGATTTCGGGCAGGAAGTCGGCCAGGGGATTGGCGGCCGGTTCGGGCCGCACGGCGAACTGACGCTTCACCGCCTCCATCAGGATCAGGCCCGCGGCGCCCGGCCATATCTTCGACCCGACCTGCTCGAAGGTCTCGGCCCAGTCGGCCAACGGATTCCACGGCGGCACATAGAGCGCCTGCGACCAGGCCGTGGGCTCCAGGTCGGCGGCGCGCACCAGCCGTTCCAGTTGGCCGCGGGTGAAGGGCCGGCCGTGGCCGAAGGGGGTCTTCTCGGCGTGCGACCACAATCCGCCCCGCGCCGCGGCGGCGATGATGACGCGCCCCGATCCGGACAGCACCCGGCCGATCTCGGCCAGCATGGCGGCGGGGTTGTCGCTCTCCTCCAGGCCGTGGACGACCAGCACCCGGTCGAACATGGCGGCGGGGAACGGCAGGGCGGCTTCGTCCACCAGGGCCACGCGGCGGCGGCCGTGCGCCGGCCAGGGCTCCACGCCTTGCTGGGCCGGCATGGCGGCGGTCACGCGGCGCGCGGACAGGAAGGGCTCAAGGAACGGGGTGGCGTAACCCAGGCCGAGCATGTCGACGCCCGGCGCATCGCCCCAGGTCTCGAACACCTTGCGGGTGACGGTCTCGCGCACGGCCACGCCCAGCGGCTGGGCGTAGAATTCGCGCAGTTCGAGCACGTCGCGACGCATCGTTCCCTCGGAGGTCAGCACGACATATATGCGCAATTCCGCGAGTCGCCCGTCACTCGCTCGAAGGAAACGCCCCGATGACGCTGACCGTGCGCCAATTCGCCTGCCTGTCGGACAACTACGGTTTCCTTATCCGCGACGAGGCGACGGGCGCCACGGCGACCATCGACACCCCTGACGCGGACGCCATCCTGGCCGAGCTGGCGGCGTCCGGCTGGGGGCGGCTCGACTTCATCCTCAACACCCACTGGCACCCCGACCACGCCGGCGGCAACGCGCGGCTCAAGGCCGAGCTGGGTTGCCAGGTCGTGGGGCCGCAGGAAGTCTCGCGCATCACCGCCCTGCCCGACCGCGTCGTCGCCGGCGGCGAGACGGTGATGCTTGGCGACACGGCGCTGCGGGTCATCGCCACGCCGGGCCACACCCTTGGCCACATCGCCTATGTCTCGGACGCCGACGCCATGGCCTTCGTCGGGGACACCCTTTTCGCCCTGGGCTGCGGGCGGTTGTTCGAGGGCACGGCCGAGCAGATGTGGTCGAGCCTGCAGGCCCTGGCCGCCCTGCCGCCGGAAACCAAGGTCTACTGCGCCCACGAATACACCGCCGCGAACGCCCGCTTCGCGCTCAGCGTCGATGACGCCGCCCAGACGGCTGAACGGGCCAAGGCGGTCTTCGCGGCGCGGGAGCGCGGCGAATGGACGGTGCCGACCACCATCGGGGCCGAGCTCGCCGCCAACCCCTTCCTGCGCGCGCCGGCGCTGGCCCAGGCGGGAGAAGCGGATGCGAAGGCCTTCGGCCGGCTGCGCGCGGCCAAGGATCAGTTCGCGGGCTAGGCCCTAGCGCGCCGCTACGGTCCGCATGATCACGCCCGAGGACGGGCGGCCGGCCATGCCGTAGCGCTGGGTGATGATCACCTCCAGCACCCCGTCGCGCAGCCGCGCCGTGGGGCGCGGGCCGTAGAGGATTTTCACCGAGGTGACGCGCGTCAGGGCCACGCGGCCGCGCGGCGTCAGCGACAGGCGCGCGATGGCTTCGGCGGCGATGCCGGCGGCGTCGGCCACCAGATAGGCCGAGCCGGGCGTGACCTCCTGGCCGCGCACGCCGGCCTCGAAGGAGATCACCCGCCGCGCCGCGCGGCTGGCGCGCTCGGACGAGTGGGCCAGGAACTGCAGGACTTGCTGGGGGCTGAGGACCGGCGGACGGAAGGGGCGGGCCGCGGCGACCAGGGCGGCCGGCATGCCTTCCGGGTTTTCCTGGGTGAACAGGGTCAGGCCGCCCAGGCGCGTGGTGCGCAGGACCGGCTGCTCCAGGTCGTTCTTGTAGATGACGTCGCCGCGCGGACCGGGCGTCGGATGCAGCACCCAGATCTCGAGCCCGCGGTCGAACTGCAGCAGGGGCGCGCGGCCGGAACGGTCGAACACGAAGCTCGCGCCGGTCTCGGACCGGTAACGGGCGGTCGCCGGGGCCTGGTCGCGATCGCGGCCGTCGTCGGCCACCGATCCGACCATGGCTTCACGCAGGGTGCGGGGCGGCTCGGCCTGGGCGGAAGCGATACCGCTCCGCGCCAAGACGATACCGACGAGCGCGTAAACAAGCGCCGTCCTGACCGAGACCCATGAAAGCATTGCCATACGTTAGGCTACCGACCGGGGCGGTTTTGGGGCGTTCAGGCGCCCTAACCCACCATGTACTGACCGCCGTTAAGCGAAAGCGTACAGCCTGTGACGAATCCGGCACGGTCGCCCGACAGCCAGGAAACCATGTCGGCGATCTCTTCACCCTTGCCCAGACGGCCGACCGGGATGCCGGCGATGATGGAATCCAGCACCTTCTGGTCCATGGCGCCGACCATCTCGGTGTCGATGTAGCCGGGCGCGATGCAGTTCACGGTGATGCCCTTGCGGGCGTTTTCCAGCGCCAGCGCCTTGGTGAAGCCGATCATGCCGGCCTTGGCGGCGGAATAGTTGGTCTGGCCCATCTGGCCCTTCTGGCCGTTGATGGAGCTGATGTTCACCACGCGGCCGAAGTTGCGCTCGCGCATCCCCTCGATGACCTGGCGGGTCATGTTGAAGATCGAGTCCATGTTCACCGACACAACCTGCTGCCACTGCTCGGGCGTCATCTTGTGGAAGAAGCCGTCGCGGGTGATGCCGGCGTTGTTGACCAGCACGTCGACCGGGCCCAGCTCGGCCTCGACCTCGGCGACGGCGCGCTTACAGTCCTCGAAGTTGCCGACGTTGCCCTTCACCACCATGACGCCAAATTCCTTGGCGGTGGCCTGGGCGGCTTCCTCATTGCCGGAATAGCCGGCCGCGACCTTCAGGCCGTCGGCCTTCAGTCGTTCGACGATGGCCTTGCCGATGCCGCGCGTGCCGCCGGTGACCAGTGCAACTCTTTGCATAGTGACGTTTCCTCGTGCCCTAGGCGTCGCCGTCTGCGCGGCGAACGCGTTCAATGAAGAGTGTTAGCGGTGCGCGTGGACGCGCGCCAGCTTTGGCCGGAATGGCCGGGTGGTCAGTCGCGCTCGACGCACATGGCCACGCCCATGCCGCCGCCGATGCACAGGGTCGCGAGGCCCTTCCTGGCGCCGGAGCGCTTCATCTCGTGCAGCAGGGTGGTCAGGATGCGCGCGCCCGAGGCGCCGATGGGGTGGCCGATGGCGATGGCGCCGCCGTTGACGTTCACCTTGGCGGGGTCGAGGCCCAGCTCCTTGACCACGCACAGCGACTGGGCGGCGAAGGCCTCGTTGCTTTCGACCAGGTCGAGGTCGGCGACGGTCCAGCCCGCCTTCTCCAGCGCCTTCTTCGAGGCCGGGATCGGGCCGGTGCCCATGACTTCCGGATCCACGCCCGCGTTGGCCCAGCTGACGATGCGCGCCAGCGGCTCAAGGCCGCGCTTCTTGGCTTCGTCGGCGCTCATCAGCACCAAGGCCGCGGCCCCGTCATTCAGGCCGGACGCGTTGCCGGCGGTGACCGAGCCTTCCTTGGCGAAGGCGGGGCGCAGGCCGGCCATGGCTTCATAGGTCGAGCCGGCGCGGGGGTATTCGTCCTTGTCGACGACCGTGTCGCCCTTGCGGCCCTTCACGGTGACGGGGGCGATCTCATTGGTGAACTTGCCGGCGCCTTGGGCCGCCTCGGCCTTGTTCTGCGAGGCGACGGCGAAGCGGTCCTGGTCCTCGCGGGTGATCTGCCAGCGGTTGGCGATGTTCTCGGCGGTCTGGCCCATGTGGTAGCCGTGGAAGGCGTCCCACAGGCCGTCCTTGATCATGGTGTCGACGAAGCCCAGGTCGCCCATTTTCTGGCCGTTGCGCAGGTTCGCGGCGTGCGGCGCCTGGCTCATGCTCTCCTGGCCGCCGGCCACGACGATGCTCGCATCCCCGTTGGCGATCTGCTGCATGCCCAGCGCAACCGCGCGCAGGCCCGAGCCGCACAGCTGGTTGAGGCTCCAGGCCGGGCTTTCCTGCGGGATGCCCGCGGCGATCGAGGCCTGGCGGGCCGGACCCTGACCGGCGCCGGCCTGCAGCACCTGGCCCATGATCACCTCGTCGACGTCAGCGGCGGTGATCCCGGCGCGCTCGACGGCGGCCATGATGGCGGTCTTGCCCAGTTCGTGGGCGGGCAGGCTGGAAAGGGCCCCGAGGAACGAACCGACCGGCGTGCGGGCGGCGGATACGATGACGACGTCGGTCATGACGGAGGACTTTCTGTCTTTGGGGGGTGCGCCCCGGGAACGGTCCCTGGGGCGGCAATTCGGGGCGCCATATGCCTGAAGGAACGGCGTTCGTCACGTGCTGCGGCGCCAAAAACTCGCCCGGCGGGCGAAAGCGCAACACCCGGTAGGAACTCTTGAAGGGTTGCGGGCTTATGGTTGCCACCCTGGCTCCCTAGGTATTCAGAATGAAGCACCTGTTCCAGCCGAGCGAAGAAGAGCTCTGCGAGCACTACCCCAACAGGGCCGAGCGCACGGCCGACATGATCGTGCACGCGGTAGCGATCGGGGCGGCGGCGGTGGGTGGTCTGTTCCTGGTGGTCATGGCCCTGCTGCGCGGCGGAGTCAGCCTGGGATCCTCGACCCTCATCTACGCCATCTGCCTGATGGCCATGCTGGTGGCTTCGAACATCTACAACCTGCGCCGCGCCGGCCCTGAGCGGCGGATGCTGCGCCGGCTGGACGAGGCGGCGATCTTCCTGCTGATCGCCGGCTCCTACACCCCCTTCACGACGCAGCGCTTCGATCATCCCTGGGATATCGCGGCCACCGCCGTGGTCTGGGCCTTCGCGGCCGCGGGCGTGATCGGCAAGCTGTTCTTCCCCAAGGTGCCCGAGTGGCTGTGGACCGGCGTCTATGTCGCCTTCGGCTGGCTTGCGCTCCTGATGCTCAAGCCGCTGCTGATGGGCGTTTCGGCCGTAGCCCTGGTGCTGTTGGCCATCGGCGGCTTGCTCTACACCGCCGGCGTGCCGCTGTTTCTGAACCAGCGCCTGCCTTTCCGGCGCGCCATCTGGCATGGCTTCGTGGTCGCCGGCGCGGCGGTCCACTACGTCGCGGTGCTTACCGGCGTGGTCTTCGTGGGCGCCTCGGCCTAGGCCAAATTCACGGCGCTGGCGCGACTCTCCCGCACAAGCGATAATGCCGCATCGCAACACGACGGGAGCAACCGTTGACCGAGCCTCAGGGAGACAGCGCCGCCAAGCCGGAAGGTGAGCGCGTCGTCATCAAGAAATACGCCAACCGCCGTCTCTACAACACAGCATCCAGCTCCTACGTCACGCTGGACCATCTGGCAGATATGGTCCGCGAGGGCGTCGACTTCGTCGTCTTCGACGCCAAGACCAACGAGGACATCACCCGCTCGGTCCTCACCCAGATCATCTTCGAGGAAGAGAGCCGCGGCGAGAACCTGCTGCCGATCCAGTTCCTGCGTCAGCTGATCGGGTTCTACGGCAACAACATGCAGGCGCTGGTCCCGACCTATCTCGAGATGAGCATGAACGCCTTCACCCAGCAGCAGGAGCAGTTCCGCGGCCAGTTCGCCAAGGCCTTCGGCGCCGGCGGTACGGGTCTTCCGGGCGCGGGCTTCTACGACGAGCAGGTGCGCCAGAACCTGGCCATGTTCGACCGGGCGATGAAGATGTTCACCCCCTTCGCCTTCGGCAAGGCCGACGATCCCAAGCCGGCGCCCGAGGCTGCGGCCGCGGAGGCCGGCGACGCCACCATCACCGCCCTGCGCAAGCAGATGGAAGAAATGCAGCGTCAGATCGAAAAACTCGCCCGGTCGCGATGAGCGACCCCATCGACCCCATCCGCAGGTCTGTCTCCGCCCGCCCCACCCGGCGCGGCGGGGTCGACCGGCGCCGCGAGGGCGAAGGTCAGGAGCGGCCGGACATGATGTTCCCGGTCCCCGCGCCCGAACGCCATGACCCCGATCCCCCCGCGCCGCCGTCGGACTCGGCCTTCAACGCCCAGGTCATGGGCCAGGGCGAGCAGAAGCGGGGGCTCAAGGGGGGCAAGGAAGTCCTGGAGAAGGCGCGCGGCGCCTACCTCGGCGCGGAGTACTCCGGCGACGCCGACCGACGCCCGCCGCCGGGACTGATCAAGAAGACAGAAATCTAGCCTCACTAGGCGCCGCACCCGCGAACAAGCTATGCGGAGGCATGGCTTCGCATACCTCCCGCACCGTCATCTACTCAGCCCTGGCCGGCAACGCCGCCATCGCCGTGACCAAGTTCGCCGCCGCCGCGTTCACCGGCTCGGCCGCGATGATGAGCGAGGCGGTCCACTCCGTCGTCGACACCGGCAACCAGTTGCTGCTGCTGTTCGGCTTGCGGCAGGCCGCCAAGCCCCCCAACGCCAAGCATCCGTTCGGCTACGGGCTGCAGCTCTATTTCTACACCTTCGTGGTCGCCGTCCTGATTTTTGGGGTCGGCGCCATGGTCTCGATCTTCCACGGCATCGAGAAGATCCAGCACCCCGAGGTCATCTCCCACGTCTGGGTCAACTACGTGGTGCTGGGCCTGGGCGTACTGTTCGAGGGCGCGGTCTGGATCGTGGCGCTGAAGGAATTCAACAAGGAGCGCGGCCGCCGGCCCTGGCTGACCGCCGTGCGTCAGTCCAAGGATCCCACCGTCTTCACCGTCCTGTTCGAGGACACAGCCGCCCTGCTGGGCCTGGCCACGGCGCTGATCGGGGTGTTCCTGTCCGACACGCTGAAGATGCCGGTGATCGACGGCGTCGCCTCTGTCATTGTCGGCCTCATCCTGGCGGTGACGGCCGCCTTCCTGGCCATGGAAAGCCAGAGCCTGCTGACCGGCGAGGCGGCCAGCCACGACACCCGCCTGGGCATTAACCGCATCGCCCGCGCCGACCCGGGCGTGATCAGCCTCAACCAGGCCCTGACCATGCACTTCGGCCCCAACGACGTGTTCGTCGCCCTCAGCCTCGATTTTGACGACAAGCTCACCTCGAAGGACGTGGAAGCGACGGTCACGCGCCTGGAGCAGGCCATCAAGGCGGCCCACCCCGACGTCACCCGCCTGTTCATCGAGGCCCAGAGCTTCGCGGCCGACCGGCGCGGCCGCGCCCTGCTGGAGGCCAAGCGCCGGGAGCGCGAGAAGGAGGCCCCCTGAGAGTGGCCCGAGGCTTGCTTAAGGACTGGGCAACCATACCCAGTCCGGGACCACGTTCATGTCCAGCCTCGCCACCATCGCCGTCCGCGCCTTCGACATCGTCGTGGTGGCGCTGATCTTCACGGCCTTCAGCTGACACGAAAAAGGGCGCGCCCGCGGCGCGCCCTTCGTTGCGTCAACCCCTTGTGGGGATGGCGTTAGTTTGCGCCAGCGAAGTCGAAGTCCTTGCGCGCGGTGATGATGGTCACGATGAAGCCGGCCAGCACGTCCAGCAGCGTCATCATGGTGATCAGGAAGAACACCGAGGTGGCGAAGGCCGGCACCAGCAGGAATTCCACCAGGCAAACGATGAAGACGATCATCGACAGCGAGTGGTTCACGATGGCCACGCGGCGGCTGGTAGTGGCCTTCAGCAATTCGAAGAACAGCATGAACAGCGACAGCAGGATGAGCAGGTCGCCGCTCGTCAGGGCCCAGGAGGCGCCCGACGCCATGGGCACGCTGAACAGGGTGCGGGTCAGTTCGGCGTTGGTCGAGGTCGCCGCCCCACCGGCCATCTTGGCCACGGCGATGAGGTTGTAGAGAACGACCGGGATCGCCAGCAGCGGCAGTGCGATGAACATCGGCTTGTTCTCCCCTGAAAACCCAGCGTGTCAGCTCTACGGTTAATATCGCCGTTAGCCTCAATGCGCCAGACGCACCGTTGGTTCAACCGCGCTCGCCGTCAGGGGGAAGCGGCGGGAAGACTGCACGAGGGCATTGAACCGCTTGACCCCACGGCCCCTGTGCTAAGACGGGGACGATGACGAGTCTGGACCTCGAGCGGCTGATGGCCGGGTGGCGCGGCCCCGCGCTGGCGGCCCTCGTCGCTTTCCTGGCCTGTCTGCCCGGCCTCATCGCCATGCCGCCGCTGGACCGCACCGAGGCGCGCTTCGCCCAATCCACGGCCCAGATGCTGGAAGTCGGCGACTGGACCGAGCCGCGCTTCCAGGACCGCCCCACCCACGATTTCAGCCCCGCCGTGCACTGGCTCCAGGGCCTCAGCGTGGCGGCGGCGTCTTCGGAAGAGGCCCGCTCCATCGGGGCCTACCGCATTCCCTCCATCCTGGCCGCCATGGCCGCCGCCGCGGCCTGCGCCTGGGGCGCACGCCGGTTCTGGGGCCCCAAGCAGGGCGCCGCCGCCGGCATTGTGCTGGCCTCATCGTTGCTGCTGTCCACCGAAGGCTTCATGGCCAAGCCGGACGCATTGCTTTGCGCCCTGGTCACCATCGCCATGCTGGCGCTGTCCCGGCTCTACGAGGCCGGCCGCGAGGGCGAGCGATTGCCCCGACGCTGGAAGCTGGCCTTCTGGGCGGCGCTGGCTGCCTCGGTGCTGGTCAAGGGCGCGGTCGGGCCGCTGATCGTGGGCCTGACCCTGGCGACCCTGGCCATCTGGGACCGCAAGACCGCTTGGATCGGGCGGCTGGGCTGGGTCTGGGGACTCATCCTGGTGCTGGCGGCAGTCGGGCCGTGGGCGGTGGCGGTGACTGTCACCAGCGACGGCGATTTCTGGCGTGGCGCCTCCGGGCAACTGTGGCGCGCCATCGGCGGCGACGGACGTTTCGTGGGATGGCCCGGCTATCACTTGGCGCTCTCGCCGCTGCTGTTCTTCCCCGGCTCGCTGTTGATGGTCGCCGCCGGCGTCTCGGCCTGGGGGCGGCGGCATGAGACCGGCGTGCGTTTCGCCCTGGCCTGGCTGCTGCCGGCCTGGCTGCTGTTCGAGCTGACGCCCGGGAAGCTGCCCCATTTCGTCCTGCCGCTCTATCCGGCCATCGCCTGGCTGGTGGCGGCGGCCCTGTCGCAGCACCTTTCGCGCGCGGCGCTTTGGGGCGGCATCGTACTGTCGGCCGTCGCCGCCATCGGCTGGAGCGTCATTTCGGTTTGGCTGCTGGGCCAGTATGGCGACCCGTCCGACCAGATCTACGTCAGCCTGGCCGTCGTCTGCCTGCTGGGGGCGGTGTTCATCGGCGCCTGGTTCATGCTGAACCGGGAGGTGATCACCGCCCTGATGATCACCTGCCTGCTCGGCGTCCTGGCCCACGCCGCCCTGTCGGCGGGCCTGGTCCCGCACCTCAAGCAGCTTTGGCCGACCCGCAATCTGGTGCGCACGCTCAACCGCGTCGGGCTGGATCCGCGCCAGGGTTTGGCCTCCGGTCCCATCGCCATCGCCGGCTTCTCCGCCCCCAGCGCCGTCTTCCTGCTCGGCACCGAGACGCAACTTGGCGATGTCGCGGCCGCCGCCCGCGCCGTCTCCGAAGGTCGACCGGCCGTGGTCGAGGACCGGCTGCGCGAGGGGTTCAACAGCGCCCTGGCAAGCCGCCACGCCAAGGCCGCGCCAGTGGCGACGGTGAAGGGCTATGACTATACCCGCGGCGAGCCCATATCCCTGACCATCTATCGTCCCGGCCCGCCCAGGAGCACGCGTTGAGCCGTCTCATCGAGATCGTCGAAGTCGGACCCCGCGACGGGCTGCAGAACGAGAAGGCCATCCTCTCGGTCGAGGACAAGATCGCCTTCATCCAGAGGCTGGAGTCGGCCGGCGCGAAACGGATCGAGACGGTCAGCTTCGTCAATCCGGCCCGTGTGCCCCAGATGGCCGGGGCCGAAGAGGTCTCTGCCGCCCTTCCCCGTCAGGCCGGCCGTTCGCGCATCGGCCTGGTCCTGAACCTGCGCGGCTGGGACCGGGCGGTGGAAGCCGGCGTCGACGAGGCCAATGTGGCGCTGGCCGCCACCGATGGCTTCGGCACGCGCAACCAGGGAATGACCGTCGCCCAGCAGCTGGACATGCTGGGCCAGATCGCCGAGCGGGCCCACAATTCGGAAGGCGCCGGCCAGGGGATGCCGTCCCTGTCCGCCACCATCTCCGTGGTCTGGGGCTGTCCCTTCGACGGCGAGGTCGACGAAGGCCAGGTCGTCGCCATGGTCAAACAGATCGCTTCCCTCGGCATCAGGGAGATCGCCTTGGCCGACACCATCGGCGTCGCCGATCCCTGGACGGTGCGCCGACGTGTCGAGGCGGCGAAGAAGGCCGCGCCGGACGCGACCTTGCGCCTGCACTTCCACGACACCCGCAACACCGGCCTGGCCAACGCCTATGCCGGGATCGAGGCGGGGGTGACGGTGCTGGACGCCAGCTGCGGCGGCATCGGCGGCTGCCCCTTCGCCCCCAACGCCACAGGCAATATCGCGACCGAGGACCTGGTCTACATGCTGCAGCGCGGCGGCTTCGAGACGGGCTACGACCTCGATGCCCTGATCGAGACGGCCCAGTGGGTTGGCGGCAAGTTAGGGAAGAAACAGCTTTCGGCCCTCAGCCGTGCGGGCGGCTTTCCGGTGATCGCGGGCTAGGCCAGCCGCGCAGCGGTCAGGACGGCGTCCAGGTCGCGACGCATCCGGCGCAGCGTGGCGGCGCGAATCGACCGCCGCGCCACGAACCCCATGCCCGTCCCCAGCACCGTCACGATCAGCGCGATCGCCAGGGCTTCGCTGAAGCGAAAACCGTGACCCAACACCGACATGGCCGCCAGGGCGAAGCCCAGAAAAGCGCCCAGAAGCGGCGCCGCCAGCCAAACCTCGGGCCGGCGCATCTCGATCACCAGATCCAGTCCCGCCGGCCGCACGCTGACGCGGCGGGCCGCCGACCCCATCGCCGCCTCGGCTCCGGCCACGGCCTGGGATTCGGCCTGCGCGCGCTCAGGCAGAACCGTCCGTAACCGAGCCTGCACCAGGCCGGCCTCGAAGCGGGGAACGGCCGCGGGCCGTCCAGCCGCTTCGTCCAGGGGCCTGACGTCGGCGATAAGGCGATAGCCGCGCTTGGTGATGGTCTCCAACACGCGCGGTTCCTGTGCATCGTCCTCGAAGAGCCGGCGGATCAGGCCGGCGCAACGGGAGAGAACATCGTCGGAGATGTTCGATGTCTTCCACACCGCCTCGATCAGTTCATCGCGCCCCACGACCTGGCCGGGGCGCTCGGCCAGATAGCGAAGCACATCGGCGACGCGGGGCTCGATCTCGGTCTCGACGCCGCGCCGGGCCAGGCGATTGCGGTCGAAATCCACCTCCGCGTCCCCAACGGCGTATCTCATCGACGTGCGTCGCGAGCATCCATGATCGCGTCCAGGGCCGGATCGAAGTAGGCCACGACGTACTCCTTGGGCGCGTGGGAATCATCGGTCATCAGCAGGAAGGCCATCCGTTGGTCGGGCCAGTATTCATAGTAGCTGGAAAAGATTCGGTTGGAACCGTTGGTGCCATAGGTTCGGCGCTTGGGAACCGATCGGTCCTGCCGCGAAAGCTTGTCCTTCATGAAGGCGGTGTCGGCGGGATTCAGCAGCTTGCCGGCCCATAGCGCCTCCAGCCAGTTCGCGAGGTCACTCGGCGTCGTCTGCAGGCCGCCGTTGCCGACCAGGTGCCAGGACGGTCCGCGCCTGTCGAAATAGTCGGTCACCGCGCCCCACGCGGCGCCGTCCAGGATGCCGCAGACCTGCCGCGACTTCGGCCAGCGGTTCGTGTAGCCGATGCTGGTCACACCGGCGGGACGAAGCACCAGATCGCGCAGGGCGCGCTCATAGGGCTTGCCCGTGACCTTCTCGATAATCGCAGCCAGCACCGAATAGCCAACGTTGGAGTATTCCTCGCCCTCCCCCGGGGCGAAGAGCAGGGGTGTCGCGAAGGCCTGGGCCAGGAGGTCGGACTTGCTGATGTAGGTCTCGTCTTCACCCAACGAGTCCACCAGCCCCGAAGAGTGCGTGATCAACTGGCGGATGGTGATGGACGCCTTGTCCGCCGGTACGCCCGGCAGTCGATCGCCCAGCCGGTCGTCAAGACTCAGCCGTCCCTGCTCCACCAACTTGAGGATCGTCGTGGCGGTGAAGACCTTGACGATCGAACCCATGTCGAAGCGATCGCCCGGATCGAGCGGGTCCTTGCCCGCGCAGTCACGCGTTCCTGATTGATAGCGCCAGACTTCGCGCCCTTGGTCGAGGACCAGGGCGACTCCCCTGAATCCGCGCCGGGCTACGACCAGATCAGCAGCGGTCTGCATGCCGGCAAACTCAGGCGCGACTGCTGGCGCCGCCGGTGCGGCGTGCGGAACAGCCGGGATCAGGACCGCGACGACTGCCGCCAAGGCCGATAGGTGTTTCATGTCTTTCTCCTCATCAAAGCGAGGTCAAGCGTGCCGCAAGCGCGGCGAATAGACATGAGGAACGGCTGATCGTTCACCGAGGCGCTGACGATATTTGCTGTAAAGACGGCCAGTTATGCGGACAGGCGGCCCGGTCGGGGAACTACGGCCGGCGGTAGACCACTCCGTCCTTCATCACGAACACCACGTGCGAGGCCGCGCCGATGTCGGCAGTGGGATCGCCCTGCATGGCCACGAGGTCGGCGAGCATTCCCGTCTTCACCCGCCCCAGCTGGTCGCCCTGGCGCAGGATTTCGGCGTTCACGCGCGTGGCCGCCAGCAACGCTTCGGCCGGGGTCATCCCCGCGCGCACCAGCCAGCCCAGCTCGCGCGCGTTGTCGCCGTGGCGGAACACCCCGACGTCCGAACCCAGGCCAATGACCACACCCAGCTTGCGCGCCGTGGTGAAGGCGCCGAGCGCATTCTTCAAGTCGTCGGGATAGGGGCTCTGGCCCGGCACATAGCCCTGGAAATAGGTCGCCACCGACTCGACGGCGGTGAAGGTCGGCAGCCAGGCCACCCGCTTCTCGGCCATCAACTTCAGCGTGACGTCGTTCACGTGATAGCCGTGCTCGATGGTATCGACGCCGGCCAGCACCGCACGGCGCACGCCCTCGTCGGTCATGGCGTGGGCCGAGACGGGCCGGCCCAAACCGTGGGCGGTCTCCACCAGCACCTTCAACTCGTCGAGGGTGAAGGTCGGCATGGCCTCGCGGTTGAAGCCGACGCGGTAGTCGGCATAGACCTTCACCCAGTCGGCGCCTGAGGCGACCTGTTCGCGCACGGCGCGGCGGATCTCGTCGGAGCCGGATGCCTCCTGCGCGCCCTGCGGCACATCCATCGCGTAACCTCGCCGCGCCGGTCCGTAGGCGCCCGCCGCCACGATGGCGCGGTCGGCGACCCACAGGCGCGGCCCAACGATGTGGCCTTCGTTTATCGCCCGCTTCAGCGCGCTGTCCGCGGACCCCGCCCCCTCGGTGCCGAGGTCGCGCAGGGTTGTGAACCCCGCCATCAGCGTCTCGCGGGCATGTTCGGTGGCCAGCGCCGTGCGGTAGGCCAGGGTCTCCTTCAGCACCTGATCGTCCCAGACGGTCTCATTGTAGGGATGCAGGAACAGGTGGCTGTGCAGGTCCATCAGCCCGGGCGTCAACGTCGTGCCCGGCAGCTCGATGACCTGCGCCCCGTCCGGCGCGCTGATCGAGGCCGCGGGGCCTACGGCGGCGATGCGGTTGCCCTGCACCAGCACAACCCAGCCCGGATGGGCCACGGCGTCGTCGGCGGTGAACACGCGGTCGGGGCGCAGCAGGATGGGGCGCACCGCGACCGGTGCAGCCGCCTGCGCGAAGGCGGTCAAGAGCAGCAGCCCCAGGCCGGCCAGCAGGATCGTCAGATTACGCAGCACGGCGGCCTCCCCACGAGGCGGGAGTAACGCCCAAGCCCCGAGGTTTGTCATCCCGCAAGTCGCTTATTGGCTGGCCGCGAGGACGCCTGTGGTCTTCGGAAGTGAGGCGCTATCCCCGCTGATCCGGCGCCAGGGCTTCCTGGCTAAGCATCCGCACCGCCTCCTCCAACCCAACCACCGTCTGCTCCTGGGAGCCGAAGCGGCGGATGGCCACGGTTCGGTTCTCGGCCTCGGCGCGGCCGACCACGGCGATGGCCGGAATCTTCTGTACCGAGTGCTCGCGAATCTTGTAGCCGACCTTCTCGTTGCGCAGGTCGGTCTCGACCCGCAGGCCCGCCGCCTTGAAGGCCGCGCGGACCTCCTCGGCATAGCCGTCGGCGTCCGAGGTGATCGTCGCCACGACCGCCTGCACCGGAGCCAGCCACATCGGGAAGGCGCCCGAATAGTGCTCGATCAGGATGCCGATGAAGCGCTCCAGCGAGCCCAGCACGGCGCGGTGCAGCATGGCCGGGCGGCGCTTGGAGCCGTCCTCGGCCACGTACTCGGCCTCGAAGCGGTCGGGCAGGTTGAAGTCGACCTGCACCGTGCCGCACTGCCAGGCCCGGCCGATGGCGTCGTACAGCGTGAACTCCAGCTTGGGGCCGTAGAAGGCGCCCTCGCCCGGGTTCAGGGTGAACTCGATTCCCATCATCTCGCAGGACTTGGCCAGCTCGGCCTCGGCCTGATCCCAGATCTCGTCGCTGCCGATGCGCTCCTCCGGACGCGTCGAGAGCTTCACCTCGACGTGCTCGAAGCCGAAGTCCTTGTAGGTGTCGAAGATCAGGTTGCCCGCATCGGCGGCTTCCTGGGGCAGTTGCTCGGGCGTGCAGAAGATGTGCGCGTCGTCCTGGACGAAGGCGCGCACGCGCATCAGGCCGTGCAGGGCGCCGGACGGCTCATAGCGGTGGCAGGAGCCGAACTCCGCCATGCGCAGCGGCAGGTCGCGGTAGGACTTCTGGCCGACGTTGAAGATCTGCACGTGGCCGGGGCAGTTCATCGGCTTGATGGCCAGCTGCTGGCCCTCGTCGGCGACTTCGCAGACGAACATGTTGGCCTTGTACTTGGCCCAGTGCCCGGATTTCTCCCACAGGCCGCGGTCCATCATGATCGGCGAGCGCACCTCGACGTAGCCGGCGATGTCCAGCCGCCGGCGGATATAGGCCTCCAGCGTCCGGTAGATCGTCGCGCCCTTGGGGTGCCAGAACACCGAGCCCTGCGCCTCCTCCTGCATGTGGAACAGGTCGAGCGCGCGGCCCAGCTTGCGGTGGTCGCGCTTCTCGGCCTCCTCGATGCGCTTGAGGTAGGCGTCCAGCTCCTCCTGCGTCGCCCAGGCCGTGCCGTACATGCGCTGCAGCTGGGCGTTGCGGTGGTCGCCGCGCCAGTAGGCGCCGGCCAGCTTGGTCAGCTTGAAGGCCTTGCCGACGAACTTGGTCGAGGGAAAGTGCGGCCCGCGGCACAGGTCCAGCCAGTCGCCCTGGCGGTACAGAGTGATCTCCTCGCCGACCGGCAGGTCGGAGATGATCTCGGCCTTGTAGTTTTCGCCGATGTTCTTGAAGTGGGCGATGGCCAGGTCGCGGTCCCAGACCTCCCGCACGATCGGCGCGTCGGCGTCGACCAGCTGGCGCATCTTGGCTTCGATCTTGGGGAAGTCCTCGATGGAAAACGGCTCGTCGCGGGCGAAGTCGTAGTAGAAGCCATCCTCGATTGACGGGCCGATCGTGACCTGCGTGCCGGGGTAAAGCGCCTGTACCGCTTCGGCCAGCACGTGGGCGGTGTCGTGGCGGATGGTCTCCAGCGCCTCGGGGCTGTCGCGCATCACCAGTTCGAAGGCCCCGCTTTCCAGCGGCCGCTTCAGGTCGCGCAGTTCGCCGTTCAGCTTCACCAGCGCCGAGCGCTTGGCCAGGGACGGCGAGATGGCGTGGGCGACGTCATAGCCCGTGGACCCCTCGGGGTACTCACGTTTGGCGCCGTCGGGGAATTGCAGTTCGATCATGTTTCACACTTGCGTGGGGGCACCGGGTCGTAGCCCGATCCCCCCCAGGGATTGCATCTGCACACGCGCCGGGCGGCCATCCAGGATCCGCGCCAGAACCCATGCTCGATCAGGGCCTGCGCCGCATACTCCGAACACGTCGGGGCAAAGCGGCACTGCTGCCCGATCAGGGGCGAGAGCGTCAGTTTGTAGGCGCGCAGCGCGCCCCTGACGGTTCGTTCGTAGAGTTTCATTGCCGACAAGGACCCCGAACGGGTCGCCGCTTATCGCACCTGCGAAAAGCCGCGATCAAGCCGCGTCGGCGGTGCTAGTTCGATCAAGCGCTTTTCGCGCGGCCTCGGCGGCGGCCTCGATGGCCACCAGGGTCGACGCGTGGCGGGGCGGATAGTCCTTCACGGACTCCATCAGGGCCAGGTCGGCGAAGCGGCCGGTGGGGGCTGGCCCGCCCCGTTTCAGCATGGCGATCAGCTGGTCGCGGGCAAGCTCGAGTTCCTCGACCATGGCGCCGATGATGTGCTCGCCGACGATGCCGGCGACGGCCTGGCCCAGCGCGCAGGCCTTCACGTCCTGGGCGTAGTCGACGATGACGCCGTCGCGCACGACCACGTCGACGATGGCGCGTGAGCCGCACAGCTTGGACACCCGCTCCGCCGAGGCGCCGGGTGCGGCAAGCCGGCCCGACCGCGGCAGGTTGGCGGCCAGCTTGAGGATTTTCGCGCTGTACAGGTCGTCGATCATCGTGGGCCGAAGGTAGTGGTTTCACGGGCCGAATAGAAGCCTCAGCCGGCCGCCATCGGTCCTAGACCGGCCGCTCGGCCTTTTCCTTGATGGCTTCACCCAGGATGCCAAAGCCCAGCTTGAAGGCCCGGCCGCGCTTCTTCAGCTCGCGCTTGGCGAAATAGCCCTCGAAGAGGATACCGTTGGAAAACAGGCAGCTGCCCGGGGCCAGCTCCTCGATCTCGAGGTAGCGCAGGCTGCGCCACAGGAAACCCTGCTGGGCCCAGACCAACTGCTCGCGCGGGGCCCATTCGGTGACCTTCGCCTCGATGGTGCGCTTTTCCTCGCCCGGATAGGCCTCGCAGATGCGCAGGGTCTCGCCGTAGCCGATGCGGCCCGAGGCGCCCGGATGCAGCGGGTTCCAGTGCTCCCACTTGTCCAGCTCCGAGACCAGCTCCCAGAGCCGGTCGGAGGTGGCGCGGATGCCCAGGCGGTGTTCGATCTTCAAGGCCATGACGGAAACCTAACGCCTCAGGCCTGGCTCTTGAAGCGCCAGGTGGCGCCGGTGGGGCCGTCCATCACCTCTACGTTGAGCGCATTGAGCTCGTCGCGGATGCGGTCGGCCTCGGCCCAGTTCTTCGCCGCGCGGGCGGCGGTGCGGGCCTCGATCAGTGCGTCGACCTTGGCCTTTTCGCCCTCGTCCACGCCCGCGGTGAACCAGGCTTCCGGATCAAGCCGCAGCACGCCGAGTAGCTCGCCGGCGGCCAGGAGGCGGTCGCGGCAATAGGTGATGTCGCTCAGATCGCGCGCCATGACGGCGCCGCGCAGATGGTCGCCGAGTTGGAACATCCGGGCCATGGCCAGGGGCGTATTGAGGTCGTCCTCGAGCGCCGCCTCGAAGTCTGCGAACGCTTGATCGGCCTTGGCGTGGGCGACGCCGGCGACGGACTCGAATATCCTGGCGTCGGCCAGCACGCGGTAGAGCCGGTCGAGGCTGGCCCGCGACTGATCCAGCAGGTCCGGCGTCCAGGCCAGCGGCGCGCGGTAATGGGCGCTCAGCAGGGCCCAGCGCAGTACCTCGCCGGGGTGCAGGGCGATCAGGTCGTGAATCTTTGCGACGTTGCCCAGCGACTTGGACATCTTCTCGTCGCCCATGTTCAGGAAGCCGTTGTGCATCCAGTAGCGGGCGTACTCCGCGCCGCCGTGGGCGCAGCGCCCCTGGGCCAGCTCGTTCTCATGGTGGGGGAAGATCAGGTCCTGGCCGCCGCCGTGGATGTCGATGGGCATGCCCAGGACGGCCTCGATCATGGCCGAGCACTCGATGTGCCAGCCCGGGCGGCCGTCGCCCCAGGGTGAAGGCCAGGACGGCTCGTTTTCCTTGCTGGGCTTCCACAGCACGAAGTCGGCGGGATTCTTCTTGTAGGGCGCGACCTCGACGCGCGCCCCGGCGATCATGTCGTCCAACGACCGGCCCGAGAGCTTGCCGTATTCGGCGTAACTGTCGACGTCGAACAGCACGTGGCCCTCGGCCGCATAGGCATGTCCGCGCTCCATGATGTCGCCGATCTGGGCGACGATCGCGTCCATGTGGTCGGTCACGTGCGGGGCCAGGGTCGGCGGCGTCACCCCGATGGCGGCCATGTCCTCGAGGTAGATCTTCTCGTAGCGGGCGGTGATCTCGCCGATCGGCACGCCTTCGTCGTGGGCCTTCTTGTTGATCTTGTCGTCCACGTCGGTGACGTTTCGCGCGTAGATCACGTGATCGGCGCCATAGTCGCGGCGCAGCAGGCGAAACAGCACGTCGAACACCGCGGGCGGCCGGGCGTTGCCGATATGGGCGTAGTCATAGACCGTGGGGCCGCAGACATAGAGCGTCACCCGCGCAGGATCTTGCGGCTCGAAGACGCGCTTTTCGCGCTTCAGGGTGTCGTAGACGGCCAGCGGCATTCGGTGAGTCCGGTTGCGGGTAGTGGGGCCCGTCCCATATAGCGTTGCAGAGTTCCGGGAAACCAAAGACGCATGGACGTGAATTTCAAGAAGCCGAGCCTGGTCGGTGTCGAGGCCGCCAATGCCGCCCGCCCGACCCGTGAACAGGCGCTGGACGCCGTGCGCACCCTGATTTCCTGGGCCGGCGACGATCCCTCACGCCCGGGCCTGCTCGACACCCCCAAGCGCGTCGCCGACGCCTTCGGCGAGTGGTTTTCCGGCTACGGTGTCGATCCTGCCGACGAACTGTCGCGCACCTTCGAGGACGTCGAGAACTACGACGACATGGTCATGCTGCGCGACGTGGAGGTCGAAAGCCACTGCGAGCACCACATGGCCCCCTTCCTGGGCAAGGCTTACGTGGCCTACGTGCCCAATCAGAAGGTGGTCGGCATCTCCAAGCTGGCGCGGGTGGTGGAAATCTTCTCGCACCGCCTGCAGAACCAGGAGACGCTGACCAACCAGGTCGCCGAGGCGATCGACGCAAATCTTGCGCCCAAGGGCGTAGCTGTCTTGATCGATGCCGAGCACCAGTGCATGACGACGCGCGGCGTGCATCACCGGCACGTCTCGACGATTACGACCCGGTTCTCGGGGGTGTTCAAGACAGACCCGGTCCTCCAGGACCGTTTTCTGCGCCTGACCCAGCGGGGCTGAAGCGAAGGCCGCCGACACGCAATAGGGGAACCGACTTGCGCATTGGCAGCTTTACTTTGAGACACGGGCTTGCGAATTTCGCGAACGGCAGGGCTATGCGCGTACGCGACTAAGAGGAGAGACTGGCAGTGGCAGCAAAGCTCGGCGGCAGCGGCGGCGGCAGATACACGGTCGAACAGAACGCGGACATCAACGTCACGCCGTTCGTCGACATCATGCTTGTCCTGCTCATCATCTTCATGGTCTCGGCGCCGTTGGCGACCGTGTCCATCCGCCTCGACTTTCCGCCCGCGGTTCCGCCGCCCCCGAACCAGAAGCTCGAAGAACCCACCTTCATCTCGATCCAGAAGACCGGATCGATCTTCATCGGCGACAAGCAGACCTCGGCCGAGACCCTGGTCGCTGACCTCTATGCCAAGATCGGCAAGGGCGACGCCTCGGTGAACGAGCGCATCTTCATCCGCGCCGACGCCGACGTCCTCTACGGGGACTTCATGGCGGTCATGAACGAACTGCAGGACAACGGCTTCTTCCAGGTCGGCCTGATCGGCGAAGACGTCTCCTAACCTTCGGCGTCAGCCAGAAATTCGAAACGCCGCTCCGGGAAGCCGGGGCGGCGTTTTCGATTCCGCCGCCATGTTGTGGGCGCAAAGGCCAACCTAAGCTGTGGGCGGGGGGCTCAACTTCGTTCGCCGCGCGGACCACCTGAGCCGCGGGACGAGGCGAAGAGGAGGAGGATCGCCCATGGCCGCAAGGCTCGGCGGCGCCACTGCGTCGCGCTACACCATCAGCCAGAATGCGGAGATCAACGTCACGCCCTTCGTGGACGTGATGATGGTGCTGCTGATCATCTTCATGGTCGCGATCCCGCTGGCGACCAAGTCCATCAGCCTCGACTTCCCGCCCACGCCGCCCAACCACACCGTGGTCCCGCAGGTTCCGACCTACGTCTCGATCCAGCAAGGCGGCGCGATCTTCATCGGGGATGCGCCCACCACGCGCGCGGCCCTGATCGCGGACCTCAAGGCGAAAGTCTCGGTGAAGGACCGGATCCTGATCCGCGCCGACGCCGACGTCGACTACGGCGACTTCATGAGCATCATGAACGAGCTGAAGGCCAACGGCTTCACGCAGGTCAGCCTGATCGGCGAGGACATCACCTGACGGCCTGACCGGGGCCGCCTGGGAAGGCATCAACCGCGCGCAAGGGCGGCATTGCACATGCCTGGCGAAGCTGGAACCATGACCGCATGGACGCCATCCTGCCCTCCCTCGCGGCCTTCATGGCCGCGGCCGTGCTGCTGACGATCACGCCCGGCCCTGACAATGCGCTGATGCTGCGCACCGCGGCGGCCGAGGGTTCGCGCCGCGCCTTCGCCGCCGCGTTCGGGATTTCGCTGGGATGCATCCTGTGGGCGCTGCTGACGGCGCTGGGCCTCAGCGCCCTGCTGGCGGCGTCGGAGACGGCCTACACGGTGCTGAAATGGGTGGGCGCGGCTTACCTGTTCTGGCTTGGCGGGCGGATGCTCCTCACGCCGCGCGAATCCTTCGACCTCGGCGAGGGCGAAAAGCCCGCCGCCAGGGGCGACGCCGGACCGTTCCTGCGCGGCCTGCTGACCAACCTGCTTAACCCCAAGGTCGGCGTCTTCTACGTTTCCTTCCTGCCGCAGTTCATTCCCGAGGGCGCGCCGGTGGCGGTCTGGACAGCCATGCTCGGGGTCGTGCACGCGCTGGTCGGCATGGCCTGGTTCGTATGCCTGATCGCCGCGACGCGGCCGCTGGCCAATGCGCTGCGCAAGGCCGTCGTGATCCGCTGGCTGGACCGGCTGACCGGCGGGGTCTTCCTGGCCTTCGGCGTGCGCCTGGCGCTGGAAAGCCGGCGCTGAGGTGAGCCCCGGCGAGATCGACACCCCTGACGACGAGCTCATCGCCGATGGCGGCGAGACGCTCGAGATCGAACTGACCGCGGACGACACCGGAGCGCGGTTGGACAAGGTGCTGGCCGAGCGCGCGCCCGGCCTGTCGCGGGCGCGCTTGCAGGCCCTGCTGGACGACGGGGCGGTCAGCTTCGCCGGCCAGGCGGTGAAGTCCGGGTCGGCCAAGGCCAAGGCGGGCCTCTACCGCATCGACATTCCCGCCCCCATCCCCGACATCCCGCAGCCGGAAGGCATCCCTCTGACGGTCCTCTACGAGGACGCCGAGCTGATCGTCATAGACAAGCCCGCCGGCATGGCCGCCCATCCCGGCCCCGGCAGCGAGACCGGCACCCTGGTCGCTGCCCTGCTGCACCATTGCGCGGGCCAGCTCTCGGGCATCGGCGGCGTGGCGCGCCCCGGCATCGTCCACCGGCTGGACAAGGACACCTCCGGCGTCATGGTCGCGGCCAAGACCGACCGGGCCCACCAGGGCCTGTCGGCGCTGTTCGCCAGGCACGACATCGAGCGCGCCTACATCGCTCTTACCCGTTCGGCGCCCGAACCGCGCCAGGGCCGCATCGAGACCCGGCTGGGGCGCTCGCCCTATGACCGCAAGAAGATGGCGGTGCTGGCCAGCGGGGGGCGCGAGGCGATCACCGACTACGTCGTGGAGCGCGTCTTCGGGCCGGAAAAGAAGCCGCTTGCCGCGCGGGTCGTATGCCGGCTGCACACCGGCCGCACCCACCAGATCCGCGTCCACCTCGCCTCCAAGGGCGCGCCCTGCCTGGGCGATGCGGTCTATGGTTCGGGCGCGCCGGCGCGGCCAGTGAAGGAGGCCATCGAGGCCGCGGGCCTGCGTCGCCAGGCCCTGCACGCGGCGGTGCTGGGCTTCGTGCACCCGGTCACGGGCGCGCCGATGCGTTTCGAAACGCCGCCGCCACAGGACATGCGCCTCCTCGAAGAGGCGCTGGCGGCGCTCTAGGCGGCCGGCGGCGGCGCGGCGGCCGGCGCTGGCGGTTCAGCCGGCCTGGGCCTGCTCAGGAACACCATCACCGCCCCGATCGGAATGGTGAAGCTCCAGATCCACGGCCCCGCGCCCGGTGGCGTCTGGCTGATGGAAAAGCCGATCAGATTGACCATCAGCCACTGCGTCGTGACCTGGGCGGTGGCCCAGTCCATGGTCACGCTGGCGACGCCCAGGAACGACAGGATCACCCATAGCCACTTGTTCTTGTAGGGCAGGCGGAACACCCGCGCCGCCGCCGCCAGCATGACCAGCGGCGAGGCGACCGTGACGACGGCGAACAGGAACTTCAGCATGGGGCCGGACGGGTCAGATCAGTTGTTGTGATAGGGCTTCTGGAGTTCGCCGGCCCCCTCGCCCGTGTCACCCCCCTTGCCCTCGACGGGCCGCGCTTCGGAACCGGCCGGAGACTGGCCAGCCGCGGCATCATCGCTGGGCTGATCGACGAAATCGTTGCTCACGCCGGTCTGGCCAGGCGCCGCATTGGCGCTGGTCGGCGTGGTCTCGGCCGCGGCCTCGCCCTTGGCCGGCGGGCTCGCCGGTGTGGCCGCGGCGGCGGGCTTAAAGTGAAAGCCGCGCAGCTTCCACTGTCCGACGGGTCCTTGCGCCGGATAGTCCCTGGACATCACCGTCTCGACATCCAGCGTGACCGCCGGGAAGGTATATTGGTGGTTGGTCACCAGGGTTTCGGTTCGCGCGCCCGTCAGGCCGGTCGAGTTCGAGCTCCAGCTCGTCAGCCGCACCTTGCTCGGCTCACCCTTGGGGATGGCGGCGAAGATCTGCGGCATCGCTGCTTGGGCCTCGGGCGTGGACATCTCAGGCCCCAGTTGCAGACCCGAAATATCGCCCTTCTGCATGGCCTTGAATACCGCTCGGGCGGCCTCGTCCTTGTCATGGGACAGGCCCGGCGCCTGCAGGTTCGACAGGTTGCAGGCGGCCAGCAGGGCCAGGCCCACGGCGGCGAAGACGCCGATCGCGCGACGGGTGATGACAGTCATGGGAGCCCCTCCGAAAGTTCGCGTAACAGTGTTGCGCGAGCCGGGGGCCGCTGTCCACGGCCCCGCCCGCCGAACATTACGAATAGTTAGTATTGAAAAAGGACGGACTTCGCTTTATATAGCTCGCACACCGTTTCAAGTGGCGCCCGAAAGCCACGGTCGAGCTAGGCCGTGGGCAGGGGTGACTAAAAAGGGACGCAACGCTTCCCTAAGTGAACGGTTGAGGGGCCAGGACGCCGTGCATCTCGGTGGCGTCGTCCGGCGCGCCCGCTCAAGGAGTTAAGGGGACACAATGGCCGTACAATCGCTTTCAGTACTTTCGCCGGACGGCGGCCTATCGCGCTATCTGACTGAAATCCGCAAATTTCCGATGCTGGCGAAGGATGAGGAATTCATGCTCGCCAAGCGCTGGACCGAGCATGAAGACACCCAGGCCGCCCACAAGATGGTCACGTCGCACCTGCGTCTCGTGGCCAAGATCGCCATGGGCTACCGCGGCTACGGCCTGCCGATCGGGGAAGTGATCTCCGAGGGCAACGTCGGCCTCATGCAGGCGGTGAAGAAATTCGATCCGGACAAGGGCTTCCGCCTGGCCACCTACGCCATGTGGTGGATCCGCGCCTCGATCCAGGAATACATCCTGCGCAGCTGGTCGCTCGTGAAGATGGGCACCACCGCCGCGCAGAAGAAGCTGTTCTTCAACCTGCGCAAGGCCAAGAGCGCCATCTCGGCCTTCCAGGAAGGCGACCTTCGCCCCGAGCAGGTCGACACCATCGCCACCAAGCTGGGCGTGACCAACGACGAGGTCATCTCGATGAACCGGCGCCTGTCGGGCCCCGACGCCTCCCTGAACGCGCCCCTGCGCGCCGACGGCGAAAGCGAGTGGCAGGACTGGCTGGAGGACGAGACCGCCGTCAGCGCCGAGACCCAGGTCGCCGAGAACGAAGAACGCGGCCTGCGCATGGGCCTGCTGGGCGAAGCGATGCAGGAACTGACCGACCGCGAGCGCCACATCCTGACCGAGCGCCGGCTGAAGGATAACCCGACCACGCTGGAGGACCTGGCCTCGCAATACGGCGTCAGCCGCGAGCGGGTGCGCCAGATCGAGGTCCGCGCCTTCGAGAAACTGCAAAAGCAGATGAAGGCCGCCGCCCAGGACCGCAACCTGGTCAACGTCTAGGGCTCTGCGAAATAGTGATTTTGAGCGGGCTCGGTTTTCGGACCGGGCCCGTTTTCTTTTGCGCCTAACGCCGCCGCGTCATCCAGAAGCCGGCCACGATGGCGGCGCCGGCCAGGCCCACCAGGGCGGCGAAGGCGATGGTCTCGATCTCCCGGTCCGACATGCGCCGGCGGCGGCGAATCTCGGGATAGGTGTCGGCCCAGGCCTCTTCTTCGTAGTCCTCAACCCGGAACGGGCGCGGCGCATAGGGCTTGGACATGGTTCTCACGCCGCGTCCTTGATGCCGCCGAAGGCGTCGATGACCTCGGCGATGGCGTTGGCCAGCAGTTCGCGCGAGGCCGAGCCCCCCGACAGCGCCAGCTCCAACCCGGCCACCGCGACGGCCAGCTTGGCCTCGCCCTTGGCCGAGGCCATTTTCTTCAGTTGCTGGGTCTGTTCGGTGATGGCGCGCAGCGCCTGGTTCGGATCGGATTCATAGTGGCCGACGGCCGAGCGCAGGATGCGCAGGCAGCGGTCCATGGCGTCGGCCAGCACCGCGGCCTTGCCGGTCTCCCCCGCCCCGCCATCGGCGCGGCGCTTGCGCGGCCCTTGATATTCGCCCGAGTTGAAGCGCCGCCGGTCAGGGCCGACGTACTGCACCGCCTCGATCCAGTCGCGTTGTCTGAGCACACAAACCTCGATCCGTTTCACCAGGTCACCCACGGTAAACGGCTTGCGGAGGAATTCGTGCACGCCGGAATCGCGCGCGCCCTTGATGGAGGTCGCGGTGGCGTCGCTGGTGACCATGATCACCGGCGCGCGGCGGCAGTTGAAGTTCGAGCGGCGCAGGCGCTTGGTGAAGCTCTCCCCGTCCAGGCGCGGACCGCCGCGTTCGACGAAGATGACGCCCGGATCCAGGTCGTTGGCCATCTCCAGGGCGCGGCGCTCCTCCGGCTCGAAAGCCAGCTGGCGCGCGCCCAGGCCCTTCAGCAACTCGCCAAGCAGCCGCGCGGAACCCGGATTGGGATCGACGACCAGGACGCGCCGGATGAAGGGCTCAAGGCGCTGGATATTCTTGGTGTCGGAAGCGAACACGCGACGTAGCTCCGGGATAGCGACCCCGAACATTAACCACACAGGGTAAAGAACGCCTTGACGATCTTACCGATGTAACCGTTTTCAGCCGGCGAACGGATCGCGCATCAGGATCGTGTCGTTGCGCTCGGGCGAGGTGGAAACCATCGCCGCCGGCGCCCCGATCAGCTCCTCCAGCCGCTTGACGTATTTCACCGCCGCCGCCGGCAAATCCTTCCACGAGCGCGCGCCGGCCGTCGATTGCGACCAGCCGTCCATGGTCTCGTAGATGGGTACAATGGCAGCCTGGTCGTTCATGCCGGCGGGCAGGTAGTCGAGCACGCGCTCGCCGATCTTGTAGCCGGTGCAGATGTTCAGCTTCTCCAGCCCGTCGAGCACGTCGAGCTTGGTGAGTGCGATGCCATGAATGCCGTTGATGGCCACCGACTGGCGCACCAGCACCGCATCGAACCAGCCGCAGCGACGCTTGCGCCCGGTGACGACGCCGAATTCCTTGCCCTTCTCGCCCAGGTGCTGGCCGACCGCATCGTCCAGCTCGGTGGGGAACGGGCCCGAGCCCACGCGAGTGGTGTAGGCCTTCACGATGCCCAGCACGAAGCCGACCGAGGACGGGCCCATGCCCGAACCGGCCGCCGCCTGGCCCGAGACCGTGTTGGAGGAGGTCACGAACGGATAGGTGCCGTGGTCGACGTCCAGCAACGCCCCTTGCGCGCCTTCGAACAGGATGCGCTTGCCGCGCTTCTTGTAGGCGTCCAGCTCGCGCCACACGGGCCGCGCGTAGGGCAGGATCCTGGGCGCGATCTCGGTCAGTTCGGCGACCAGGGCGTCGACGTCGATGGGCGGAAGGCTCAGGCCGGCGCGCAGGGCGCTGTGGTGGGCCAGCAGGCGTTCGATCTTGGCGGCCAGGGCCTCGGGTTCGGCCAGGTCGGCGACGCGGATGGCGCGCCTGCCCACCTTGTCCTCATAGGCCGGGCCGATGCCGCGGCCGGTGGTGCCGATCTTGCCGGCGCCCAGCTGCGTCTCGCGCGCCGCGTCGATGTCGCGGTGCAGCGGCAGGATCAGGCAGGCGTTGTCGGCCAGCATCAGCACGTCGGGCGAAATCTTGATGCCCTGGGCCTCGATCCGCCCGATCTCGTCCAGCAGCGCCCAGGGATCGACCACCACGCCGTTGCCGATGACGGAGGGCTTGCCCTGCACAACGCCCGAGGGCAGCAGGCTCAGCTTGTAGACCTTGCCGTCGACGACCAGGGTGTGGCCCGCGTTGTGGCCGCCCTGGAAGCGTACGACCACGTCGGCGCGGTCGCACAGCCAGTCGACAATCTTGCCCTTGCCCTCGTCGCCCCACTGGGCGCCGACCACCGCGACGTTCGCCAAAGTCTTGATCCTTGCTGGAATGCGCCGGGGCTATAGCCCGGAATCAGCCCGCTTGTCCTCAGGCGGCCGCCAATTCCTGCGTGGAAGCCGCATAGGCCCACTCCAGCCACGGCGTCAGCGCTTCCAGGTCCTCGGTCTCGACGGTGCAGCCGCACCAGATGCGCAGGCCCGGCGGGGCCGAACGGTGGGCGTTGATGTCGAAGGCCACGCCTTCCTGCTCCAGCAGAGAGATCATCCGGTGCAGCACCGCCCACTGATCGGCCTCCAGCGAGGCGGCGAAGCCCTTGTCGGTGATCTTCAGGCACACTGAAGTCTCCGAGCGGATGGCCCGGTCCTCTGCGACGAAGCCGATCCAGGGCGTGCGCGCGACCCAGTCTTCCAGCACCTGGTAGTTGGCCAGCGTCCGCCGCTTCAGCTCGGCCAGGCCGCCGACGCGCGCCGCCCAGCGCAGGGCGTCCATCCAGTCTTCCAGGGTCAGCAGCGAGAAGGTGTTGATCAGTCCGCCGTCGAACAGGCTCTCGTCGGCCTTGCCGTCGATCTGCATGCGGATGACCTTGGGCAGCGGCCGCGGCGCCTGGTAGCGGTTCAGCCGCTCGATGGCGCGCGGCCCCAGCACCGCCATGCCGATGCCCGCCTCGCCGCCCAGCGCCTTCTGGAAGCTGAAGGTGGTGACGTCGAGCTTGTCCCAGTCCAGGTCCATGGCGAAGGCGGCGCTGGTGGCGTCGCAGATGGTGATCCCCCGGCGCGCGGCGGAGATGAAGTCGCCGTTGCGGACGCGCACGCCCGACGTCGTGCCGTTCCAGACGAACACCAGGTCGGCGTCGGGATTGACCTCGCCCAGGTCGGGCAGTTCGCCGAAGGGCGCGCCCAGCACCTCGGCGCCCACGCCCAGGTGTTGCAGCAGGTCGTTGGCCCAGACCCGGCCGAAGTTCTCATAGGCCAGCACCTGCACCGGCCGCGCGCCCAGCATGCTCCACATGGCCGCCTCCATGGCGCCGGTGTCGGAGCCGGGGATCAGCACGATGCGGTGGCTGTCGGGAACCTGCAGCACCTCGCGGGTCATCTGCACGCCCTGGCGGAAGCGGGCCATCACCGCCGGCGCGCGGATATTCCGGCCGATCAGGGCGCCGGCCAGGTCGTCGGTCTTCCAGCCCGGGCGCTTGGCGGTAGGGCCGGATGAGAACCACGGCCGCTCGGGGCGGCGGGAGGGCTTGTCAGGATGGGTCATCGAGAACGTCTTTGGGGGAGGATGTTCAACGAACGCGGGTCTTTGGGGTGGATAGCCGAGCTTAGCAGGGATAGCATCGGTTCGTCGCCCGCCGGCAGGGGTCTCGGGCGCTCAATTTTGAAGTCTCGCCGTAACGGCGGACCCCAGACCCGGAGTGACCATGAAGAAGATCATCCTTCCCCTGTTCGCCGCCTTGGCGGTGGCCGCCGTGGCCGCCCCCGCCATGACCGCGCCAGGGTGGCGTTCCATCAACGAGCGCCAGCGCGAACTGGACGACCGCATCGATCGCGGCGTGCGCTCCGGCTGCCTGACCCGCATGGAAGCCGTGCGCCTGCGCACCGAATACCAGCACATCGCCTTGCTGGAGCGGAACTACCGCGCCTCGGGCGGCGTGTTCACCACCTTCGAACGCCAAGATCTCGACCGGCGCATGGACATCCTGTCCAGCGACATCCGCCGCCAGTGCCGCGACGACGATTACCGCGGGCCCGGCGTGGGCCCCATCCCCCTGCCCGGCCCGCTGGGCGGCTGGGACATCAATGACCGTCAGCGCCGGCTGGACAACCGCATCGACCGCGGCCAGCGCAGCGGCTGCCTCAGCGGGCGTGAAGCGGCCCGGCTGCGCGCCGAGTTCCGCAACATCGCCGACATCGAGCGCAGCTACCGCCGCTCCGGCGGCGGGCTCGACGGCCGCGAACGCGCCGACCTCGATCGCCGCTTCGACCGGCTGGGCCAGGACATCAAGCGGCAGTGCCGCGACGGCGACTGGCGCTAACTACAACTCGTTACATCGGTAATAATACTGGCGCGGTTCCTCACGGAGCCGCGCCTTTTCTTTTAGCACCGAAGATTTGCAACCTTGACCGTGGGCTCGCGTTATTTCGCGATGCTGGCGTTACTCTGGTCCGTCGGTTCATGTCCGCGTCATGTCGGATGTGTTTTCTCACCCCATCGCCGCCGTCCCCCGCGGCTTACAAGAAAGACGGAGAAATTCCGATGAAAAGACTTACGCTCGCCCTTCTCGCCGCCACCGCCCTGGCCGGCGCCGCCGCTCCCGCCACGATGGCCGCGGCTCAACCCGCGTTCCAGAGCATCAACCAGCGGCAGTCCAACCTCGACGCCCGCATCGACGCCGGCGTCCGCAACGGCTCGCTGACCCGCGCCGAAGCCGCCAACCTGCGCGCCGAGTTCCAGGCCCTGGTGCGGATGGAAGCCGACTACCGCCGCTCGGGCGGGGTGTTCACCACCTTCGAGCGCCAGGATCTGAACCGTCGCTTCGATCTCCTCAGCGCCAAGATCCGCATGGACCGCAACGACAATGACAGCCGCGACTGGCAGGCCATCAACCAGCGCCAGGCCGAACTGGACCGCCGGATCGACATGGGCGTCCGCAACGGCACGCTGTCGCGCGTCGAGGCCGCCCGCCTGCGCGCCGAGTTCCAGAACATCGCCCGCCTGGAGGCCCAGTACCGCCGCTCGGGCGGGGGCCTGAACATGGCCGAACGCCAGGACCTCGACCGCCGCTTTGACGCCCTGAGCAATCAGATCCGCGATCAGCGCCAGGACGGCAACAACGGCTGGTACGGCGAAAGCGGCCGCCTGCAGATGCTCGGCCAGCGCATCGACAACGGTGCGCGCAACGGCACCCTGACCCGCGAAGAGGCCTCGCGCCTGCGCAGCGAGTACCAGTTCCTGGTGCAGCTCGAGCAGAACTACCGTCGCGGCGGCCTGACCAACCAGGAGAAGATGGACCTCAACCGTCGCTTCGAACTCCTGGCCGCCAAGGTGAAGTGGGAAAAGCGCGACTGGGACCGCCGCTAGGCCTCCAGCAACGCTGAAATGAAGAGGGCGCGGTCCGCGAGGGCCGCGCCTTTTTTTCTGATCCCCCTCCGGTGGAGGGGGACGGGTCGGTGCGAAGCGCCGGACCGGGGGTGGCGCGGCGCGAGCCGCGTCGAGACAATGTCGGTGGCGCACCGACCGCGCCGCCGCGCGGCCACCACCGTCACGGCGCTTCGCGCCGCGCCACCTCCTCCATCGGAGGAGGATTCAGACCCGCAGCACGCCCTCGACGGTGGTGAAGGCCTTGCCGCGCAGCAACACGCGATCACCCTTCATCTCGCATTCGAAGTCCCCGCCGCGGCCCGGGTAGGCCTGCAGGAAGGTCACCCGGTCGCGCCCCAGCTTGTCGGCGTAGAGCGGCGCCAGGATGCAGTGCGATGAGCCGGTGGCCGGGTCCTCGGCGATTCCCGACCCGGGCGCGAAGAAGCGGTCGATAACGTCCACGCTGGATCCCGGATCGGCGAAGGCCGCCACCGCCAGGTTGCCGCGCCCGCCGGTCGCCTCGCCGGCGATCTGGCCGATGGCGGCGATGTCGGGCTTGAGCCCGCGCACCTGCGCCTCGTTCTCCAGCACCGCCACCAGATAGGCCCCGGCCCAGACCTCGGCCGGGGTCACGCCCAAAGCCTCGGCCAGGCCCTCGGGGATGTCGGTCCGCTTCGGCGGATCGGCTGGGAAGTCCATCTCGTAGCCGTCAGCCGTGCGTCGCACGATCAGCGGCCCGGACCTGGTGTCGAAGGTCACAGGGCCCTGGGTCAGCTTCAGCTCCTCCATCAGCATATGCGCCGAGGCCAGGGTGGCGTGACCGCACAGCGGCACCTCCATCCCCGGGGTGAACCAGCGCAGGCCGTAGCGGTCGGGATCGCCGGTCTTGAGCAGGTAGGCGGTCTCGGCCTGGTTGTTCTCGATGGCCAGGGCCTGCATCCAGTCGTCGGCGGGCCACTTGTCGAAGGGCTCGACCACGCCAGCGGGGTTGCCCTTGAAGGGGGCGGCGGCGAAGGCGTCGACGATCCACTGGCGCATGACGAACGGGGCTCCTAACTGCACAGCCTAGGTAGGGAGAGCGGCGATGGCTTTCGAGGTGCGGTCGGGCGGATATCTCATCAGCGACGATCCGGCGAAGTTCGACATCCAGCGCGCCCACGGCTGGATCGCCAACGAATCCTACTGGGCCGAAGGCATCCCCTTCGCCGTCTTCGAGAAAGCCATCCGCCACAGCCTGACCTTCGCCGCCTATGCCCAGGACGGCCAGATGGCCGCCTTCGGCCGCGTCGTCACCGACCGCGCCACCTTCGGCTGGCTGTGCGACGTCTTCGTCGACGAGGCGCATCGCGGCGCGGGCCTCGGCAAGGCGATGATGGACTACTTCAAGGCCCACCCTGACCTGCAGGGCTTCCGCCGCATGCATCTGGCCACCAAGGACGCGCACGGGCTGTACGCCCAATACGGCTTCGGGCCGCTGACAGCGGCGGATCGGTGGATGGAGATCAGGGACCCGGATGTGTACCGGCGCCATCGGGGCTAAGGTCGGTTCGGGGACTGGCCGCTTTTCTCCGCAGCGAAGCGGAGGAAAAAGTGTCCTGTCCCCGATAAAGCCGCCGCGCTATTTCGGCCGAACCGTTGCTCACGCTTATTCGGGGACAGGGCACTTTTCGCTGCGCGGGAAAAGTGACCAGTCCCCGAAACGCTACGGCCCGACGACCACCGCCTCCGGCCAGCGACCCTTGGCCGAGGCCGTCACGCGCTCCCAACCGGACGCCAGCGGGCGGTTGGGGTTGGGGCGCAGGCGCATGGCGAAGACATCGTCCAGGCCGAACGGCGCGGCGATCTCGAACTGGCCCTCCGGCGACAGGCGCACGCCGACCGAGAAGGCCGGGCAGACGAAGCGCTCCAAACACTCCGCCGCCGAATGCAATTCCGCGTAGGATTCGCCGAACTTGGCCTCGAACCACAGGTGCACCCGCGCCTGGTTCCTCACCTCCACCAGATCCGACAGCGGGGGTGCGAACCGCGCCGCCACCCGCTTGATCCAGATGTCCTCGGCGTCCCAGCTGGGGTCGGGATCGTAGTAGACCGCGTCATAGTCCTTGATGCCGTAGTCGGGGTCGCGCCCGGTCAGGGCGTTCCACACCGTCTGATAGACCCCGCCCGAGGCCAGCCAGTGGTCCGGCAGACCGACGTCGCGCAGCCCTTCCAGCACCGCCATCACCCGCGGGCTGGCGCGCACGATGGCCTCCAGCTCGTCGCCCCGGCTAGTCGTCATTGTCGGACACTTCGAACAGGGACGGATCGAACCAGACGTCCTCGCGGTCGGCGGTCAGCACGAAGCGCCAGCCCGGCGGCAAGGCCAGGAACTGGACCACCCGCGGATCGATCGCGGCGGCGTCCTCGACCGGCACGTCGCGAAACTCGCCGTCCGCCAGATCCCCGGCGCCGGTCCAGATGTACCAGCCGCTGGCGCCCGGTTCCGGTGGGAAGCGCTGGCCGTGCATCGGCGCGCCCAGCGCCAGCGGCAGGGCCGCCCCCAGGGTCTCGCCCGCGCCGGGCGGGGTGAAGGCAGCCTTGTGCCGCTGGCACAGTTCGCGTTGGTCGTCGGCGCCGCTCATGACGCGTCCCGCAGCGGCCAGCCGTGATCCAGCGGCCCGTGCCCTTTGCCCAACCCAGGCGCGCGCCGGATGGCCTCGGCGACGTAGGCCCAGGCGCGGGCCACCGCATCCTCCAGCTTCATGCCCTGGGCCAGGCCCGTGGCGCAGGCGCTGGCCAGGGTGCAGCCGGTGCCGTGGGTGTTGCGGGTCTCCAGGCGGGGCCCCTCGAAGGTGGTCTCGCCATCGGGCGTCAGCAGCAGGTCGATCACCATCGGGCCGGCCACGTGCCCGCCCTTCATCAGCACCGCCTTCGCGCCCAGCTGCAGCAGCCGCTCGCCGGCGCGGCGCTGGCCGTCCAGGTCCGCCACGGCGATCCCGGTCAGGGCCTGCGCCTCCGGCGCGTTGGGGGTCAGCAGGGCCGCGCGCGGCACCAGTTCGCGCACCACAGCCGCCACCGCCATCTGGTGCAGCAGGGCCGCCCCGCCCTTGGCGACCATGACCGGATCGATCACCGCCGGGATGCCGGCGCCGGGCCCCTCCAGCAGCCGAGCCACCAGTTCGACCACCGGCACGGAGGCCAGCATGCCGGTCTTGATGGCGTCGGCGCCGATGTCGGCCAGCACCACCCTGGCCTGGGCCTCGATGATCTCCAGGGGGACCGGATGCACGGCGTGGACGCCCAGAGTGTCCTGCACCGTCACCGCCGTGATCGCGGTCGCCGCATAGCCGCCCAGGGCCGTGACGGTCTTGATGTCGGCCTGGATTCCGGCCCCGCCGCCGGAATCGGAGCCTGCAATTATCAACACCCGGCCGAGGCGGGGGCTCTTGTTCTCACCCATGATCCGACGCATAGCCGCCTCGATGATCCTGGGCTAGGTTCGTCCTGCCCGCCGAGAGAGACTGTGATGACGAGCTCGCCTGTCGCGCCCCCGCCCAACCTCCCCGTCGAGCTGCCCGCCATTCCGCTGGACTGGGACAACGCCGCCGAGCGCCTGGTGGGGACCATCACCGTGGTCGAGATCCAGCACTACGACGCGATGAAGAACTTCCTGCGCCACGAGCACGTCTGGGGCCAGGTGACGTCGGCGGATCAGAAGAACGGCATCCGCATCCTGGTCGCGGGCCGCACCTTCGCCGGCAAGCTGATGGTGCTCCCCGCCGCGCTGGACAGCTTCACCAAGCCGGCCTCGGGCATCTACCGCCTGAACTCCACCGGCGAAGAGGTCACCGACCCGCACTGGTTCACCACCTGGATGGTCACCAACGCCGACCAGATCAAGGCCAAGAACCCCAAGGCCGTCCGCTCCAGCCCCTCCAAGCCGCCGCCCGTGAAGGTGAAGAAGGCGAAGTAGGCGAGCGCTCCGCCGCCCACCGGTTTCCACTTCCCTCTCTTCGTCACCCCAGGGCTTGTCCCTGCGGTCCAGGCTGTCTGCCCCATCCCGCCTGACGGGAAGGCTCGAACCGCCGCGCCTCCCTTCCAGCCATTCGCCGGTTGAAGCCCTGGGCCCCGAGGACAAGCCCTGGGTGACGAAGGTTTTTATATGCACTTGCAGTTATATAACTACGTGTGTATATACCGGCCATGACCCCCGCCTTCGAAGTCCTGGCCGAGCCCAATCGGCGCCGAATCCTGGATCTGCTGCGCCAGCAGGAGCGGCCGGCGGGAGACTTCGTCGAGGCCCTGGCGATCAGCCAGCCCGGGGTGTCCAGGCACCTGCGCATCCTGCGCGAAGCGGGCCTGGTGAGCGTGCGCGGCGACGGGCAGCGGCGGCTCTACAGCCTGCGGCCGGCCCCCCTGGCCGAGATCGACGCCTGGCTCGCGCCCTACCGCCAGTTCTGGACCGAGCGCCTGGATGCGCTCGAGCGCCACCTTGATGAGGAACAGTGAGATGACCGACCTCAACGACGCCCTGGGGACGCTGGAGACCGCCGGCGAGGCCCGCACCCTGCGCTTCGAGCGCCGGCTGAAGCAGTCGCCGGCCAGGGTCTGGGCGGCCATCACCACGCCGGAGCGGATCGAGGCCTGGCTGTATGTGAAGGACGTGGTGATCGAGCCGCGCGTCGGCGGGCGCTTCGCCTTCCACTTCACCAACACCGATCACCTCGTCGAGGGGGTGGTCAGTCGCTGGGAGCCGCAGACCACCTTCGAGCACAGTTTCGGCGACCCCGACTCGCTGGTCTGCTGGACCGTCGCGCCCGACGGCGATGGCGCGCGCCTGACCCTGGTGCACCGCATCCGCAAGGGCGCCGACCACATGATCGTTCTGCGCACCCTGGCCGGCTGGCACGACGTGCTGGCCCAGCTGGTGGCCGCCGACGAGGGCCGTGAGCGAGGCTGGGACTGGAGCGCGTGGGCGGGCTTTCAGCGCCAGTACGCGGATATCTACGGCTGGGGCGACCGGCCGCCGGCGGACGTGACCTACACGGGCGACCTGGCCGAGATCCGCTTCGAGCGCCGCCTCAACCACCCCGTCGCCAAGGTCTGGGCGGCGCTGACCGATCCTGAGCGCCTGGTCATGTGGTTCGCCGACATGGACCCGCGGGTGAAGATCGGCGAGGCCTTTGACGTCAACCTGCCGCACGCGCCGCAATACAAGAGCCAGGCGGTGCTGACCGCCTTCGAGCCGGAACGGCTGGTGGCGTGGGACTGGGACGATTCCGGCGTGGTGCGCTTCGAGCTGGAGCCCGACGGCGAGGGCACGCGCCTCCTGCTGATCCACAACACGCCCAAGGTCTGGGACGTGCACGGCTTCGGGGCCGGCTGGCATGTCCACCTGGACGCCCTGCACCGCCTGCTGGACGTCGGCCAGGCCACCGACATCAAGCACGATGTGCCGCTGGAGCGCGTCTACAAGGCCCGCTTCAAGCCGCCGGCCAAGGCCTAGAGCGTTTCGGGGGCTGGCCACTTTTCTCCGCAGCGCAGCGGAGGAAAAAGTGTCCTGTCCCCGAATGAGCGACGGCCCGCTTTTTCGGGGACAGCGCACTTTTCGCGACGCGAGAAAGTGAGCAGTCCCCGAAACGCTAACCCAGCGCGGCGCGCACCTTCAGCGCCTGCACGGTCTCGCGGACGTCGTGGACGCGCAGCACCGCCGCCCCCTTCTCCGCGCCGTACAGCGCCAGCGCCAGCGACCCGCCCAGCCGGTCGTCGGGGCTGGTCGCCGTGGCATCGATGGCGGCGATGGAGCGCTTGCGGCTGACCCCGAGCACCACCGGAAAGCCCAGCGCCCCGATGCGGTCCAGGCCGCGCAGCAGGGCCAGGTTGTGCTCCAGCGTCTTGCCGAAGCCGATGCCTGGGTCGAGGCTGATCTTCTCGCGCGCGATGCCCGTCGCCAGCGCTTCGTCGGCGCGGGCCTTCAGCCAGGCCGTCACCTCCGCCACCACGTCGGCATAGACGGGCGCGTCCTGCATGGTGCGCGGCTCGCCTTGCATATGCATCAGCACCACGTCGCAGTTCAGCTCCAGGGCCGACTGCATGGCCATCTCGCCGCCCAGCGCCGAGACGTCGTTCCAGATCGTCGCGCCCACGCTGATGGCCGAGCGCGCCACGGTGGGCTTCACGGTGTCGATGGAGATCGGCCCGTCCCAGGCCGCGCGCAGGCCCATGATCACCGGGATGACGCGGGTCAGCTCGTCGGCCAGCTCGACCGGCTCGGCGCCGGGCCGGGTGCTCTCGCCGCCGATGTCGAGGATGTCGGCCCCCTCGGCCACCAGCCGCAGCCCATGCGCCACCGCCGCCTGCACGCCGCTGTAGCGGCCGCCGTCGGAGAAGCTGTCGGGGGTGACATTGACCACCCCCATGACCTTTGGCCGCGTGAAGCTCATCCCGCGCCTCTAGCACGAAAAAGGGCGGACCTCGCGGCCCGCCCCTTCCGTCTCAATTCGCTCAGCCCTTAAGCCGGTTGCGGCATGGCGCCGGGGGGCATCTTGGGCTCCTTGGTCGCCACCGGCGTGATCGGCACCGAGACCGCCGGACCCGTGGCGGGGGGCTCGATGTCCTCCTCGCGGCTGGGCTTTACGTCGTTGTCGAGCAGGTTCTTGATCTCCTCGCCCGACAGGGTCTCGAACTCGAGCAGGGCCTGGGCCAGCTTTTCCAGCTGGTCGCGCTTTTCGGTCAGGATGCGATGGGCCGTGTCCCAGCCTTCCTGCACCAGGCGCTTGACCTCCTCGTCGATGATCTGGGCCGTGGCTTCCGAGACGTTCTGGGTGCGCGCGACCGAGTGACCCAGGAACACTTCTTCCTGGTTGTCGCCGTAGGCCACGTAGCCCAGCTTCTTGGAGAAGCCCCAGCGGGTGACCATGGCGCGGGCCAGGCGCGTGGCCGACTCGATGTCGCCGCTGGCGCCGGAGGTGATGTAGTCGTCGCCGAAGATCAGCTCTTCCGCCACCCGGCCGCCCATGCCGACCGCCAGGTTGGACAGCATGAAGCGTTGCTTCCACGAGTTGCGGTCCTCTTCCGGCAGCCGCATCACCATGCCGAGCGCGCGGCCGCGCGGGATGATGGTGGCCTTGTGGATGGGATCGGCCATGGGGACGTTCAGCGACACCAGGGCGTGGCCGGCCTCGTGATAGGCCGTCATGCGCTTTTCTTCTTCGCTCATGGCCATGGACTTGCGCTCGGCGCCCATCATGACCTTGTCCTTGGCGTCCTCGAAGTCGCGCATCACCACCATGCGGCGGTTCTTGCGCGCGGCCAGCAGGGCGGCCTCGTTGACCAGGTTGGCCAGGTCGGCGCCCGAGAAGCCGGGCGTGCCCCGCGCGATCGTCTTGACGTTGACGTCGGCGGCGAGCGGCACGTTCTTCATGTGCACGCGGATGATCTTCTCGCGGCCGTTCATGTCGGGGTTGGGCACCACCACCTGGCGGTCGAAACGGCCCGGACGCAGCAAGGCGGGATCGAGCACGTCGGGACGGTTGGTCGCCGCGATCAGGATGATGCCCTCGTTGGTTTCGAAGCCGTCCATCTCGACCAGCAGCTGGTTCAGCGTCTGCTCGCGCTCGTCGTTGCCGCCGCCGAGGCCAGCGCCGCGATGACGGCCGACGGCGTCGATTTCGTCGATGAAGATGATGCAGGGCGCGTTCTTCTTGGCCTGTTCGAACATGTCGCGCACGCGGCTGGCGCCGACGCCGACGAACATCTCGACGAAGTCGGAGCCCGAGATGGAGAAGAACGGCACGCCCGCTTCACCCGCGATGGCGCGGGCCAGCAGCGTCTTGCCGGTGCCCGGAGGGCCGACCAGCAGGGCGCCCTTGGGAATCTTGCCGCCCAGGCGCTGGAACTTGGCCGGCTCCTTCAGGAAGTCGACGATCTCGGCCAGCTCTTCCTTGGCCTCGTCGACGCCGGCGACGTCGTCGAAGGTGACGCGGTTCTTGTTTTCGGTCAGCAGCCGGGCCTTGGACTTGCCGAAGCCCATGGCGCCGCGCGCCCCGCCCTGCATCTGGCGCATGAAGAAAATCCAGATGCCCACGATCAGCAGGATCGGCAGGAATCCCATCAGCACCTGGATCCAGATCGGCTGGCGCGAGGACTTCACCGTCACATCGACGCCGGCGTGATCGAGGCGGGCCAGGAGGTCCTCCTGGGTCGCGGGCGTGGTGGTCTGGTAGCGGGTCTTGCCGTCCTTGGCCGTGGCCACGACGTGGTCGCCGTTGATCTGGACCTTGGAGTAGGTCCCCTTGTCGGCCGCGCGCAGCAGCTCGGTGTAGGTGATCGGCTTGGGGGCCGTCTGGCCCGGCACGCCGTTGCCCATCATGCTGTACATGCCAAGCATGACGAGGATGAAGACCCCCACCAGGGCGAAGTTACGCAGGTTCATTCCGGCCTCTAGATCCCTCGGCCCGTCGTCGGACCGCTGTTGCCAACATAGGATGACCACGGCTCCGGCGCCACGAGGCCGGACGTGAACTCCGTTTCATGCGCGATCTGGCCGCAGGCGGCCCGCAATCGGGCCAGGGTCAGGCAACGCACGCTCGCCACGCCTGCTGCAAGAACGGGGCGAGTCTCGCCGCCTTCCCGACCACAGCCAACCAAGAGGGGCTGCGAACCCCTAAGAATTGGCGAAAGCGCAAGGATTTCCTTTCGATCCGCCGCCGACAGCCGGGCCATCCGCCCCGCCGCCGCGACCACCGCCAGCCCGTCTTCGTTCACCAGGATCTCGAACCGCCCGTCCCATACGGACACGCCGCCGGGGCGCACCGGCAGGCGCGGCAGCCCGCCGCGCGGCGCCTCGCGCCCGATCAGGATTTCGTCATCGACGGCCTGCACGCGCGCCCCGGCCAGGGTGGCGGCGACCCCGCCCGGCCCGTTCAGGCGCGCCAGCAGGGCGTCCAGCCGCTCACCGCGCGGCGGCCGGTCGGTCCCTGCGGCGCAGAGCAGGGCGGCGGAGAGGAAGCGGCGGGCGGCGGCGGGGTCGGCGTCGCGCAGGGCCTGACGGGAGAATGAGATGCCGCCGCCGGTTTCCCGCAAACCTTCGAACATCGCCTTCAATTCTTCCGGCATCCCCGGGCGCGGCGAAGCGGCGACCGGGGGCTGATGGAAGGGCTCAACGGAAAGCTGGGCCCGCGCGCGGCTGCGCCCGTATTTCGGATCGTTGTTGGCCGGATCCTCGATCCAGCCGATGCCGCAGGCGGTCAGGAAGGCCCGCAGCCCCGCCCTGCTCTCGCCCAGCAGCGGCCGCAGCACGAACACGCCGCGCCCTTCAGGCCAGGCCGGCGACGGCCCCCAGTCGCGCAGGCTTCCCAGGTTGGAGCCCTCGGCCCGCATGACGGCGGCTTCCTCGATGTCGTCGGCGGTGTGGGCCATGAGCAGCACCCTGCCTCCAGCCGCCCGCGCCGCGTCCGCGAGCAGGGCGTGACGCGCCGCCCGCGCCGCCGCCGTCAGTCCGGTCAGCGGCTTGTCGCCCGTCCAGGCCAGCACCCGGCCCTCGGCGCCCAGCCGCCGCGCCGTCTCTACCGCCACTCCGCTCCAGGCGGCGCTGTCGGCCTGCAGGCCGTGATCGATGCTGAGCGCAAGTACGGATCGGCCCCGCGCCTCGCCCCAGGCGCAGGCCAGCGCCAGCAGGGCCATGGAATCTCCGCCCCCGGACACCGCCACGCAGACGGGCGCGGCCAGCCCCGCGCCCAGGCGGGCGTCCATCGCGGCGTGAAACCGGGCGGAAAGGTCGGTGGCGTTTCGGGGACTGGTCACTTTCTCGCGCAGCGAAAAGCGCCCTGTCCCCGAACAAGCCGATCCCGATAAGGCTGGCAGGTCATGGCGGCGGCACTCTAGCGCCGGCTCTTTCGGGGACAGGACACTTTTTTCGCCGCGCTTCGCCGCGAAAAAAATGGCCAGTCCCCGAAACGCTACATCAGGCCGCGCACTTCGCCCGGGTCTTGATCGAGGCCGCGCGGTTCTTGGCGTTGGCCGAGCTGGTCGAGGCGTAGCGCTTGTTGAACTCGCCCAGCGCCGCGCAGGCCTCGGCGTTGCGGCCAATGTTGGCCAGGGAGGTCGCCAGCTTCAGCGTCGCCTCCGCCGCCCAGCGCGCCGTCGGCCAGCCCTTCAGGGCGCGGGCGTAGGACTGGGCCGCCAGCGCCGCCTCGTCACGCACGTAGAGGCTCTCGCCCAGGCGATAGTGGGCCTCCGGCGTCTGGGCCGCGTCGGGCCATTTGGCGATGAAGGCCTGGAAGGCGGTTCCGGCCTCGGTATAGGCCTGGTCGTTCATCAGCTTCATGGCCGCGTCGAAATCGACCTGCGGGTCGCCGAGGGCGGCCTCTTCCGATCCGGTCTGGGCGCCGCCGGCCTCCAGCGCCGCCAGGCGCGCGTCGAGCGCCGCCAGCTGGGCGCGCAGCGGTTCATTGGCGGCGCGGGCGTCGGCGTTGTCCTGCTTGGCGCGGGCGAGGTCGAAGTTGGCCCGTTCCAGGTCGCCCGACAGGTTGCGCACGGTGCCTTCCATGTCGGTCAGCTTGTCGGTCAGGTCGCGCACCTGTGACTGCAGGGCCACCACCTCGGGATCGGGCTCGATCACCGTGGGCGGCGCGTTGGGGTCGCGGTTGATGCGGTTCAGCTGGGCTTCCAGCTTGCGCACGTTGCGCTCCAGCTGGGCCAGCCGCTTCTTGTCCCACTCGATGGCGGGCGGCGGCGGCAGCGGGCCCTCGCGGTCGCGCGTCTGGGCGATGGCGCTGGTGTCGGCGATGAGCAGGACGGCCAGGGCGGCCGAGGCGATCCAGATCTTGCGGTTCATGACGGCAGCTTCCACCCCCTTAAGGGCCTCAATTTGGCGAACAACTCAGCGAAAGGGGCGGCGCGACATCCAGCCGCGCCGCCCCTCGCCGTAACCATAGACGATCAGATCAGCGCGCGCCGCTGGTGATGGCGGTGTGGCCGTTGCGGTTGCGCGCCCAGGCTTCCTCGTTCGAGCCCGGATCGATCGGGCGTTCCTTGCCGTAGGAGATCGTCTCGATGCGGGTCGGGTCGATGCCGCGGCTGACCAGGTAGTCGCGCACGCTCTCGGCGCGGCGGCCGCCCAGGGCGAAGTTGTATTCGCGGGTGCCGCGCTCGTCGGCGTTGCCTTCGATGCGGATGCGCACCGAGCGGTACTGGTTCAGCCAGCGGGCCTGGCCGTCCAGGATCGGCTGGGCGTCGGAGCGGATGGTGTACTGGTCGTAGTCGAAATAGACGCGGTCGCCGACGTTGACGACGAAGTCCTGCTCCGAACCGGGGATCGGGGCCATCGAGCCGCTGTCCACGCCCGTGGACGAGCCCGTGGTCGAGCCGGGGCCCATGCCGTCGTTCGTGCCGGGCTTGGGCTTGGAGGCGCAGGCGGCGCCGGAGATCAGAAGCACCGCGCACGCCGCGGTCAGGAGCTTTCTCGTCACGGACATCGTCATTTCCTCCAAAGGTCTCAAACAGTTCTACGGTTTTTCCGCCGCAGGTCCCACAAGCTAAGCCGTTACCCTAGGCGGTGGTTCCAAATTCTCCAAACGGGCTAGTTAACGGCGCTAGTTCAACAAAGGCGACCAGGCCGGATCCGAGGCCGAACCCGAGTAGGGCACCTGGCGCTCCACCCGGCCCGTCAGGTCGACGTACCAGAGCCGCGGATTCACGCCCGGCGCCTCGCGGTGGAAGATGATGTAGCGGCCATTGGGGGCCCAACTGGGGCCTTCCTCGAAATAGCTCGAGGTCAGCAGCCGTTCGCCCGAACCGTCGGGCTTCATCACCCCGATCGAGAAGCGCCCGCCCGAGGACTTGGTGAAGGCGATCCAGTCGCCCTTGGGGCTCCACACCGGGGTGTGATAGCGCCCGCTGCCCTGGCTGATCCGGCGCACGCCCGAACCGTCGGCGTTCATGATGTAGAGCTGGGGCGAGCCGCCGCGGTCGGAGTTGAAGACCAGGAAGCGGCCATCGGGCGAGTAGGAGCCCGAGGTGTCGATGGAGGGATCCGAGGTCAGCCGCGTGGTGGTGCGGTTGCGCAGGTTCATCTGCATCAGGTCGATGTTGCCGCCCTTCTCCACCGAGAAGACCACCTTGGTGCCGTCCGGCGAGAAGCGCGGGGCGAAGACCACGCCGTTGAACTGGCCCAGGCTCTCCTGGCGTTCGGTCTCGATGTTGAACAGGTAGATCCGGGCCCAGTTGTCGCCCAGGCACATGTAGGTGATTTCCTGGCTGTTCGACGAGAACCGCGGCGTCATCACCTGGCAGGAGCCGTTGGTCAGGTACTGCGGGTTGGCGCCGTCCTGGTCCATGATGGCCAGGCGCTTGATGCGCGCGGTCTTGGGGCCGCTCTCGGCGACGAAGACCACGCGGGTGTCGAAATAGCCGTCCTCGCCGGTCAGCTTCTTGTAGATGGCGTCGGCGATCTTGTGGGCGATGCGCCGCCAGTTCTCGGGCGTGGCGGTGTACTGCAGGCCCAGCATCTGCTGCTGGCCGAACACGTCCCACAGCCGGAAGTTCGACTTCAGCCGGCCGTCCGCGTCGCCGACGTCGGCGCCGATGACCAGGGCCTGGGCGTTGATGCGCTGCCAGTCATCGAAGCGCGGCGTCACCGCCACGTCGACGTCGCGCTGGATGAAGGACGCGGGATCGACCGGCGCGAAATAGCCCGAACGCTCCAGGTCGGCCGAGACCACCCGGGCGATGTCGTCGCCGTGGGGCCCGGCGAAGGGCGCGATGGCGATCGGATAGGGCCGCAGCACGCCTTCGGTGACGTCGCCGGTGATGACCTCGGAATCGGGCGCGGCGGCGGCGCCGGGCAGCGGCGTCTGCGGCTGGGCGGCCGGCGCGCTGGGCTGGCCGCCGGTCTGGGCGACGGTCGGGGCGCCCGACAACATCAGCAGGGCGGCGGCGGCCGTAGCGGTCAGGGCGATCAGGCGCATGGTCGGGTCACTCCGGCGGTCGGTACGGCTGAGTTTAGATCATGACCCGGCGAATTAGGCGACCGCAAGGCATTGCCACAGAACCAACATTTCTTCGGCGTCTCGACAGCCCAACTTCGTCACCCCAGGGCTTGTCCCTGGGGTCCAGGGGTTCGGACGGCAGTCCGCTAGATGGCGATCCGCGGCGTGGCGCATCACAGGACGCGAAGCCGCGACGGACAGCCTGGACCCCAGGGACAAGCCCTGGGGTGACGATGGATCGGTCAGCGCTCCTCCTGGGGAGGATCGTGCCGCCACACCGGCTCAGGCGCGATCACCGGATAGAGGTCGGCCCAATCCGGGTTCGTCCGGTTGATGAGGTTTATCTTCCAGTCTCGCGGATAGCTCTTGATGAGCTTCTCCTTGCCGATTGCATGGACGATGGATTCGTGGGGCTGAAACCAAACGAGACGCGTCAGCCCGTATCGCTTGGTGAAACCCGCCAGCCGGCGCTCGCGATGGTCCCGAACGCGCGTAATCAGCGTGCTGGTCACGCCGACATAGAGGGTGCCGAACGTTTTGTTGGACATGATGTAGACCGCGATGAACGAACGGTCCCAACCCATCGGGTCGCCCCTTTTGTTCCTTTTATGTTCTCACATCCGCGGTCCAGTATCAACCGGCCGCCAACCTCCAATTCGTCACCCCAGGGCTTGTCCCTGGGGTCCAGGGGTTTGAACGGCAGTCCGCCAAGAAGGGATCCGCAGCGTGGCGCATCGCAGGAAACGACGTTGTGGCGGACAACCTGGGCCCCAGGGACAAGCCCTGGGGTGACGAGTTAAAGCGTGCGGATGGGTTGAAGCGGCCGCGCCGCGCTCTTCACCGCCCCGCGCACACCTTTGAGGCCCGGAAGGTGAGCTCCAGGGTGCGGCCGACCAGGTCGTCGGTGACGTCGTCGAAGGGCGCCGCCTGGCGCATGGCGGCGATGGCCATGCTGCCGTTGGCGTGGGCGGCGGCCGGGTCGCCGCTCATGTAGGTCGGATCGCCCACCAGCCGGCCGGTCGAGTCCAGCTGGAAGCGGATCACCGGGTTGATGTCGTCCAGGTTCGAGGCGTTGCAGTTCGGGCTCCACTTGCGCGACACCTGACGCGAGATCAGCGCCAGGCTGGCCTTGCCGGTCAGCGAGACCGGGCCGCGGTTCGGCGCGCCGCCGGGGTGCGACTCGGGCTTGGGCGGGGCGGCCGTCGTGCGGGTGGGCTTGCGCGGCGTGGCCGGGCCGTCGGCGACGCTGTCCAGCCAGTTGTCGCTGACCGCCGGTGTCGGCTTGGGCCTGGCCGGCGGCTTGACCGGGGTGGGCTTGGGCGTGGGGGTCGGCTTGACCTGGGGCGCGGGCTTGGGCTCGGGCGGCGCGGCTACCGGCG
>Ga0209023_10000127_pt1 | contig 130958 bp, 115 predicted proteins | sample LakOneMetagenome_FD_187468 | JGI IMG/M metagenome (GOLD analysis project Ga0209023, IMG submission 187468) | Freshwater and sediment microbial communities from Lake Erie, Canada (SPAdes) (version 2) | ecosystem: Environmental > Aquatic > Freshwater > Lentic | place: Lake Erie, Canada...
CTATTGATTATTGCTTCTGCTGCCTTATTTTTGCAGGTAATCAGAACAATGAATCCTATGCATTTTTTCTTGTTACAGGCAAACGATGTTAACAATGCAGCAAATTACCTGCCCATTGCGCTCCAGCTGATCTTTGCCATAGGGTTAATAGCAACCATCATTATTGGATCAGATTATCTTGGTCCCAAGCGAAAAACATCCGACAAACTTCAGAATTTTGAAAGTGGAATTGAAATAAAAGGCAATGCCCGCCAGCCCATGGCCATTAAATACTTCCTGGTAGCCATATTATTTGTGTTGTTTGATGTGGAGGTCATCTTCTTTTATCCCTATGCAGTAAACTTCCGGGAATTAGGATGGAGTGGCTTCGGGGCTGTGGTTATTTTTGTCGCATTATTTATAACAGGGTTGATCTATATTTTTAAGAAAGGTGCTTTGAAGTGGGAGGAATAGAATTTGGTAGTTAACCGATTTGGAGATTTGAAGTTGATAAGAGACTTTGAATTCGGCAGGAGATAAATCATCGCCAAATTTCCAAATCATCAAATCGAATAATCAGTATGTCCCGTCCGGTACAATTTAATAATCACGTCAAATTCGAAGGTATTCCCGAAGGATACATGGGCGAAGGATTTATGGCAACCAATTTTGAAAAAGTTGTCAGTCTTGCCCGTAAAAATTCTATTTGGCCCCTTCCGTTCGCAACAAGCTGTTGTGGTATTGAATTCATGGCAACGGCGGCAAGTCATTATGATTTAGCCAGGTTCGGAGCAGAACGTATGAGTTTCTCCCCACGCCAATGCGATCTCATTATGGTTATGGGAACCATTGCAAAGAAAATGGGGCCAGTGTTGCGGCAGGTTTACCTGCAAATGGCTGAGCCACGCTGGGTGATGGCTGTTGGTGCCTGTGCTTCTTCCGGTGGAATATTTGATACTTATTCTGTATTGCAGGGAATTGACCAGGTGATACCGGTGGATGTTTATGTGCCCGGTTGCCCGCCCAGGCCCGAAGCGATCCTGGATGGGTTTATGAAAATACAGGACCTTGTAAATGCAGAAGGATTGCGGAGAAGGCACAGTGATCAGTACAAAGAATTACTCGCTGGATATGGAATACAGTAGTAATTAAATGAGGAAGTTCAGTGTGGTAAATGATAAACTTCATGAACACAAGCCAGTTAACCCCTCATTTATCTATAAGTTTGTAGAGTGAAATGTAACATTGATGCTGAATAACGAAATAATAAAACTAAAACTAACAGAAAAATTCGGCAACCAGCTAACCAACTGGGATGAGCCATACGGCATGCTCACTTTCATTGCGCCCAAAGACCTGAACTTAAAAGTTATCCAGTTTCTATACGATGATGCAGAATTAAGGTTCCGGTTTCTTACCGACCTGCAGGCGGTGCATTACCCCGACAGAAAGGGCGAAGAGTTGGCTGTAGTATATCACCTGCACAACCTGGTTGATAATGTCCGCATCCGGTTTAAAATATACGCCGATATAGAAAAGCCCGATGTGTTCAGTGCAACTGCATTGTACAGGTCGGCCAATCACATGGAAAGGGAAACCTATGATTTTTTCGGCGTGAATTTTATTGGGCACCCTAACCTTAAAAGGATATTGAATGTGGACGAGATGGATTATTTCCCGATGAGAAAGCAATATCCTGTTGAAGACCAGTCGAGGATAGATAAGGATGATGAGATGTTTGGACGATGAAATTGATTCATTATGAATGAACATATTATTTTACCGGAAGGAAGTATTGAAAAGCAAACCAATACGCTTAACCTGGGGCCAACACACCCGGCTACGCATGGTGTGTTTCAGAACATCCTGGAACTGGATGGGGAACGCATACTGAAATCTACTTCCACCATTGGATATATTCACCGGGCATTTGAAAAAATTGCAGAGAGAAGACCTTTATATCAAATCACGCCGCTTACCGACCGGCTGAATTATTGTTCATCACCCATCAACAACATGGGCTGGCACATTACCTGCGAAAAGTTACTGGGCGTAAAAACACCTAAACGAGTTGATTACTTACGGGTGATCATCATGGAACTGGCGAGAATTTCCGATCACCTGATCTGCAATTCCATCGTTGGGGTGGATACCGGTGCTTTCACCGGGTTCTTATATGTAATGCAATACCGTGAACTAATTTATGAGATATATGAAGAAATATGTGGCTCCCGTCTTACTACTACTATTGGGCGTATTGGCGGTTTTGAAAGGAATTTCACTCCTGCGGCATTCCAGAAACTCGAAAAATTCTTAAAGGAGTATCCCAAAGTATTAAAGGAATTTGAAAACCTGTTCACCCGTAACCGGATTTTCATGGACAGAACGATCGGCTGTGGACCAATTAGTGCAGAGAAGGCTTTGAACTATGGGTTCACGGGTCCTAACTTACGGGCTGCAGGGGTTGATTACGATGTTCGTGTGCATACACCCTACAGCAGTTATGAGGATTTTGATTTTATCATTCCTGTTGGCACAACCGGCGATTGCTACGACCGCTTCCTGGTTCGTAACGAAGAGATGTGGCAGAGCTTAAGTATTATTGAACAGGCTTACCAGAAAGTGCAGGAATTCAAAGGTGCCGAAGCTGAAGTTTTTCATGCCGATGCCCCTGCCTATTATTTGCCAGAGAAGAAAGATGTTTATACCAAAATGGAAGCACTCATCTATCACTTTAAAATTGTGATGGGTGAAACGGCGATGCCGGAAGGGGAAGTATATAGCTGCGTGGAAGGTGCCAATGGAGAATTGGGATTTTATTTGATAAGCGATGGCGGAAGAACACCATACCGGCTGCATTTCCGCAGGCCATGTTTTATCTATTACCAGGCTTTTGAAGAGCTGGTGAAAGGCGGTATGCTTAGCGATGCCATAGTTACCATGAGCAGTTTGAATTTGATAGCTGGCGAGATGGATGCATAAAATTTTGAATTTAGAATTATGAGTGTTGAGTTTTCAAAAGAGAAATTAGAAAAGGTTAACGAGATCATTTCACGTTATCCCGAAGGCAAACATAAAAGTGCCTTGCTTCCCGTATTGCACCTGGCCCAGGAAGAGTTTGGCGGCTGGCTGGATGTGCCGGTAATGGATTACGTGGCATCGGTGTTAAGGATCGAACCCATTGAAGTGTATGAAGTGGCCAGTTTCTACAGCATGTATAATTTAAAGCCCGTTGGTAAATATATGTTCGAAGTTTGCCAAACAGGCCCCTGCATGATCAACGGAAGCGATGAGATCATTGCTTACATCAAGCAGAAACTGAATATTAATGTTGGTGAAACAACGGCCGATGGACTGTTCACTTTAAAAACGGTGGAATGCCTCGGCGCCTGTGGCTATGCACCCATGATGCAACTGGGAAAAAATTACCGAGAACATTTGACAAAAGAAAAAATAGACGCCATCATAGAAGAGCACAGGGCAAAGGCTAACTAAGCATTGAAAAGATCATTGACGATACTGTTTTTACTTATTGCGGCCGGTTGCTTGGCGCAGACAAACGAAGAAAAACTGGTAGCTACTTTAAAAGAATTTCACCAGGCGCTGGTAAATAAGAATACGGTCTCTATAAACCAGCAAACGGATAAAGTGCTGAGTTACGGACACAGCAATGGCTGGGTGCAAACGAAGGCAGACATCATTAAAGATTTTGAAACAGGTTATATCAGTTATCAAAGTTTTAAAGAAGACAGCATCAGCGTAGCAATAAACGGGAATATGGCAAATGTGCGTTTTGTGGCAGATATAACGGCAACAATGAAAGGATCATCCTATAACTTTCATTTAAAAGTACTGGAAGTGTGGGTGAAGAAAAGTAAACGATGGGTGCTGTTTGCCCGGCAGGCGGTAAAAGGATAAATAAAGGGTGTAAAACTTAATAATTAGCCCAGATGCAGACAAAAGGAGAATTAATTTATAAAGATGTTTATGTTGCAATTATTCTGGCCATAGTTATTTACTGTTGGAATAATGAGTTACATAATTTCTGGAGATTATTGTTTCTGTATTTTTTTGTTAGGCAAATACTGGCGCACATCAAATTTTATAAATTGAACAACAGGTTTTACTAATAGATATGCGGTCAGCTTAATGGCTGATTCGCAAATTTGCAAATATGTCAAGAAAATTATTATTAGACAAAGCACATGTGGAAGGCATTCGTTCTTACGAAGTGTATCGCCGTGAGGGTGGTTACCGCAGCGTAGAGAAGGCATTAAAAATGGCGCCGGCCGATATCGTGGAAGAAGTGAAGAAGAGTGGTTTGCGTGGCCGCGGTGGTGCCGGTTTTCCTACCGGGTTAAAATGGAGTTTCATCGCAAAACCCGAAGGCGTTCCCCGCCACCTGGTGGTAAATGCCGATGAAAGCGAACCGGGAACTTTTAAAGACCGTTACCTGATGGAGTTCATTCCGCATAGTTTGATTGAAGGAATGATCGTCTCATCTTTTGCACTTGGCTCCAATGTTTCCTACATATACATACGTGGAGAATACCACTGGATCGTTGATATCCTGGAACAGGCCATTGCAGAAGCAAAACAAAATGGCTTTCTTGGAAAAAATATTTTAGGTACTGGTTTCGATTGTGAAATTTATGTTCATCGTGGGGCCGGCGCTTATATCTGCGGAGAAGAAACTGCACTGATAGAATCATTGGAAGGCAAGCGTGGTAACCCAAGAATTAAACCACCGTTTCCTGCTGTGAAAGGAGCCTGGGAAAGACCTACTGTGGTTAATAATGTGGAGACGATCGCAGCCGTTGTTCCCATCATTAACGATGGTGGAGAAGAGTATGCGAAGATCGGCATTGGAAAAAGTACCGGAACAAAACTGATGAGCGCCTGTGGCAATATCAACAAGCCCGGTGTGTATGAAATTGACATGACCATCTCCGTGGAAGAATTTATTTACAGCGATGAATATTGTGGCGGTATTCCCAAGGGAAGAAAATTAAAAGCCTGCATACCAGGTGGGTCATCGGTTCCCATTCTTCCGGCTAATTTATTGTTAACTACCGCCAAGGGTGAAAAAAGACTGATGAATTATGAAAGCCTGAGTGATGGAGGTTTTGCAACGGGAAGTATGATGGGTTCGGGTGGTTTTATTGTACTGGATGACAGCCAATGTGTAGTAAGACATACATACACGTTAGCAAGATTTTATCGTCATGAGAGTTGCGGACAATGTTCGCCTTGCCGGGAAGGAACAGGTTGGATGGAAAAAATTTTATTGAATATAGAGAACGGGAAAGGAAAGATGAGTGATATTGACCTGCTTTGGGATATCCAGCGTAAGATCGAAGGAAATACCATTTGTCCATTGGGTGATGCCGCGGCCTGGCCGGTAGCCGCAGCAATTCGTCACTTCCGGGATGAGTTTGAATGGCATGTGAATAACCCCGTAGAATGTTTGAAGAATAATTATGGGTTGGCACATTATGCTGATCCGGTACATGTGCCTGTAACAGCGTAGCCCCCTCCGCCAGCTGGCAGGGGAACTTGGGACTCTGCTGTTAGTCGGAGAATTTAAAATTTGTGTTTTTAGTTATTGAAGAAGTATATAAAATTATAAACGTAAAATTCCTCTTTAGGGGATAGGGGTATGGCAGAAGAAGTAAAAAATTTTAAAGTAACCATCGACAACATCACCATCGATGTTGCGCCGGGCACTACTATATTAAATGCCGCCAGGCAAATTGGTGGAGATGTCACGCCTCCAGCTATGTGCTACTACAGCAAGTTGCAGGGCAGTGGTGGCAAATGCCGTACCTGCCTGGTGGAAGTGGCTGCCGGTTCTACCGCCGACCCAAGGCCCATGCCTAAATTGGTTGCCTCCTGCCGCACCAATGTAATGGACGGCATGGTTGTAAAGAACATCACCAGCGATAAAGTAACCGATGCAAGAAACGGCGTAGTTGAATTTTTACTCATCAATCATCCGCTTGATTGTCCCATCTGCGACCAGGCCGGTGAATGTCATTTGCAGGACCTGGGATATGATCATGGCAAAGCAGGCACCCGTTACGAATTCAAAAGAAGAACTTTCGAGAAAGAAGATATTGGCCCATACATACAATTGCACATGACCAGGTGTATCCTTTGTTATCGTTGTACGTATGTGGCAGATCAGATCACCGATAAAAGAGTACACGGTATTTTAGATCGTGGCGATCATGCAGAAATATCAACCTATATTTCCAAAGCCATTGATAATGATTTCAGCGGAAACATGATCGATGTTTGCCCGGTTGGTGCATTAACCGATAAAACATTCCGCTTTAAGAACCGGGTTTGGTTCACCAGGCCGGTGGATGCACACCGCAATTGCGAAAATCCAAAATGCTGCGGCAAAGCAACACTTTGGTTACGGGGTGATGAAGTATATCGTGTTACTGCCCGTAAAGATGAATGGGGTGAAGTGCAGAGCTATGATGGCAAGCCCGGATGGATCTGCAATACCTGCCGCTTTGATAAAAAGAAAACAAGTGACTGGGTGGTGGAAGGATTAACAACCATCAGCCGCCATTCGGTTATTGGGGCAAATAAATATGCCACACTGGAGATGCCGAAGGATACCATCAGGGAAGTGATGGGTGGAAGGGATCCAAAACTGTTGATGAATATTCACAATGTAAGCGGGGTAAATAATCCCAACATACAGTTAAGTGAAATAGACAGGCCGGCGCATACGGGTGACTTTGCTAAATCGGGCGACCACGTAAATGGTGCCGGAGAATCTACCCAGTGGGGTTTAAAAAAGGATTAAATTTTTCAATATAGGATTATGCTTTTAGCGATCGATTGGTTTTTAATTGTGGAGAAGCTGGTACTCATCGTCATTGTTGTAATGGCATCCTTACTGATTGCCATGTATGCAACGTATGGCGAAAGAAAAATTGCAGCTGTCCTGCAGGATAGGCGTGGACCAAACAGGGCCGGGCCTTTTGGAATATTACAACCGGTTGCAGATGGATTGAAACTGTTTTTCAAAGAAGAGATCATTCCGAACTTCTCTTCCAAATTCTTATTCATACTTGGCCCTTCACTGGCCATGCTTACGGCCATCATGACGGGGGCTGTTGTTCCCTGGGGGAATACGATACACTTATTTAACCGGGATATCTCGTTGCAGATAGCAGACGTGAACGTAGGTATCTTATATGTGTTTGCCGTTGTGAGCATGGGTGTATATGGCATCATGATCGGTGGCTGGGCCAGTAATAATAAATATTCCCTGATGGGCGGATTAAGGGCTGCCTCACAAATCATCAGTTATGAATTGCCGATGGGTATTTCGCTGATAGCCTTATTGATGGTGACCGGAACACTCAGCCTGAAGGAAATGGTACTACAGCAACAGGACGGTTACTGGAATATCATTTACCAGCCTTTGGGATTTTTGATCTTTCTGATCTGTGCATTCGCCGAATGTAACAGAACCCCGTTTGACCTGGCCGAAGCGGAGAATGAACTGATCGGGGGATATCATACCGAATACTCCTCCATGAAACTGGGCTTCTATCTTTTTTCCGAGTACATTAATATGTTTGTGAGCAGCGTGATTATGGCTACTTTGTTCTTTGGTGGATATGATATTCCATTTATAAATGAGGCTGATTATAATCAAAACTGGATGGCATTGTTTGGGATCATGATGCTGATGACAAAAGTGGTTTGTTTCATCTTCCTGTTCATGTGGGTGCGATGGACCATTCCAAGATTCCGGTACGACCAGTTAATGAACCTTGGCTGGCGGATATTAATTCCATTGGCATTGGTGAATATGCTGGTAACAGGAGGGCTGGTTTTGCTGAAAGCAAACAATTGGCACTTTTAATTATTAAACGTAAACTCCCCTTTAGGGGATGGGGGCAAATATGCAAGCATTAACAAGCAGATTAAAACAGGTTGACCGCCGGAAAATGAATTTCCTGGAGCGACTTTACCTGGTAGCTATCTTTAAAGGCATGATGATAACCTTCATGCACATGTTTAAGAAGAAGCCTACCATTAATTATCCGGAAAAGACACGTCCATTCAGCCCGGTGTTTCGTGGACTGCACATTTTAAACAGGGATGAAGAGGGGCGTGAGAATTGTACTGCCTGCGGGTTGTGTGCTGTTGCCTGTCCGGCAGAAGCCATTACCATGGAAGCAGCAGAAAGACGGCCGGGCGAAGAAAATTTATACCGGGAAGAAAAATACGCAGCCAAATACGAGATCAATATGCTGCGTTGCATCTTTTGCGGATTGTGTGAAGAAGCCTGTCCGAAAGATGCCATTTACCTGAGCGAAACATTTGCGCCGGCCGATTACCAACGCAAACAATTTATTTATAACAAAGGAGAATTATTAATACCTCATCCTAAAGAAGATCCCGAGGCATATAAAAAAGCACTGGGCAACAGGGTGAAAAGAGAAAGCATTAATTAACAAAACATAATCAACCCTCCCCCTTGGGGGAGATGGAGGGGGCCATATGAGTATTACAGAAATATTATTTTGGGTTTTATCAGTTTTGGCACTGGTGAGTGCCATCATGGTGGTTGCCAGTAAGAGCCCGGTGCACAGTATCCTGTTCCTGATCGTGGTTTTCTTTGCCATATCCGGGCACTATATTTTATTGAATGCCCAGTTTTTGGCCATCGTAAATATCATTGTGTATGCGGGCGCTATCATGGTGTTGTTTTTATTCGTGGTGATGCTGATGAACCTGAATGCAGAATCAGAGCCCAAGAAAAACAGGCTCCTGCAGTTTGCCGGCTTGATCTCCGGTGGTTGTTTGTTTTTAGTATTAATATCAGCCATTACCAAATCAACTTCAGCAAATAATATGATGCAGATGGGCAGTGGCAACAGCGGGCTTATAAAAAACCTGGGCATGGTATTGTTCAAGGATTATGTGATCCCGTTCGAGATAAGCAGTGTATTGTTTTTAAGTGCGATGATCGGGGCGGTAGTGATCGGTAAAAAAGAAAAAGCAACACAAGATGGAAATTAAATGGTACATAGGTTTGGCAGTGGCTCTGTTCTGCACCGGGATCGTGGGGGTTCTAACCCGCCGCAATTCCATCATCATTTTTATGTGCATTGAACTGATGCTGAACTCGGTGAATTTATTGCTGCTGGCATTTTCAAAAATGCATGCAGCATCCTCCATCGCACAAAGCATGCCCAACGTGGTGAGTGATGCACAGATATTCGTATTCTTCATCATGGTGGTGGCAGCAGCAGAAGTGAGTGTGGGACTTGCCATCATTGTTATGATGTACCGGAACATCCACTCGGTGGATATAAACTTTTTAAACAGGTTAAAGAATTGACGCCCCCATCCCCTGAAGGGGAGCGAGGCAGGTGTATTAATAATATTTTGAAATCAAAACAAAAATTCCCCTTTAGGGGATAGGGGTATGAGAAATGTCTTACACATGGTTTGGTTAATTCCCGTGCTGCCTTTGCTGGGATTCTTACTCAATGGCCTGGGCAGGAAGAAGGTTTCAAAAGGCCTTGCCGGCATCATCGGCAGCGGAACCGTTTTTATGTCCTTCCTCATCAGTGTGTACGTTTTCTTCAGCGTTAAAGGAGGCAATACATACGTTGCCCATTATTTCGATTTTATAAATATCGATGCACTTAAGATCGGTTTCGATTTCCAGGTGGACCAGCTTTCTTCGCTCTTCTTATTAATAATTACCGGTGTGGGTTTTTTGATACACGTGTATTCAACCGCCTACATGCATGATGAGGAACCGAAGGATTTTGCAAAATATTTTTCCTTCCTCAACCTGTTTGTGTTCTCCATGCTGTTATTGGTAATGGGCGCCAATTATGTGATCATGTTCATCGGCTGGGAAGGCGTGGGGCTTTGTTCTTACTTACTCATCGGCTTCTGGTTTAAAAACACCAGTTATAATATTGCCGCCAAGAAAGCATTCGTCATGAACCGCATTGGTGACCTTGGGTTTTTACTGGCGGTATTCTGGTTGGTTTCAAAAGTTGGTTCGGTTGACTTTCATAATGTGTTTGATGCTGTTTTAAATCCAAAGACCAACCCGCTGACAACTTTCGATATAACCGGTATAACGTTGTTACTCTTTGTTGGTGCCATGGGTAAAAGTGCACAGATACCTTTATACACCTGGTTACCCGATGCGATGGCGGGCCCAACGCCGGTGAGTGCATTGATACATGCGGCCACCATGGTTACGGCAGGTATCTACATGATCGCCCGGAGCAATATCTTATATACCATGGCGCCGGTTTCGCAAACCGTTGTTGCGGTGGTTGGTTTATCTACCGCCATTCTTGCTGCTACCATTGCGCTGAAACAAAATGATATTAAGAAAGTGCTGGCTTACTCAACTGTTAGCCAGTTGGGTTATATGTTCTTAGGCCTGGGTGTTGGTGCTTATACCGGCGCTGTATTTCATGTGATGACACATGCATTCTTTAAAGCGTTGTTGTTCCTCGGTGCCGGCAGTGTTATTCATGCCATGAGTGGTGAGCAGGACATTCGCAATATGGGTGGACTGAAAAAATACATGAGTATTACGCATATCACATTCCTGTTATCCTGCCTGGCCATTGCAGGTATGCCGCCTTTCTCCGGCTTCTTTTCAAAAGATGAAATTCTTGCAGCGGCCTTTGCAAAAAATCCCTTGTTCTGGGGAGTGGGGGTTGCCGGTGCAATGATGACCGCATTCTACATGTTCCGTTTATATGCCATGACCTTCCTCGGTAAATTCAGGGGTACGCATGAGCAGGAACATCATTTACACGAAAGTCCGAAAGCGATCACCATACCTCTTATCATCCTTGCTATACTTTCTGTTGTTGGCGGATGGATCGGTATTCCTGAAGTATTCATGCACGGCGGGCACAGGCTGGAAGAATTTTTAGCGCCCGTTTTTGCCCAGAGCAATGCCATCACCGTAAAACATGAAGCAAACCATGCAACAGAATACATTTTGATGGGTACTTCTGTGGCGCTGGCACTGGTTGCTTTGCTATATGCATGGAACCGGTTCAGCAAATATCAAAGAACAGAGAAAGAAGAAACAGGCCTGGGCAAAGTGCTGGAAAATAAATGGTACGTGGATGAGTTGTATGACAGCATCATCGTAAAACCGGTGATGTCCATCGCAAAATATTTCAACAACGTGGTGGAGAAAAAAGGCATTGATGGTTTTGTGAACGGCATCGGCAAAGCGGTTAATTACAGCAGCCGGCAGATACGTCTGTTACAATCCGGACAAGTTGGTGCGTACGTGCTGATGATGGTGCTGGGTATTTTAATTTTATTCATCGTTCAATTGTTTTTTTAAGAAGATATGGACCCGAAAAATATTTGGATAACATTCCCGGAGTTGCTCACCTGGTTCCCGCTGCTGGCAGGGGTGGTCGCTTTTATCCTCCGTGAGGAAAAAAAGGTGAAGGCATGGGCATTGATCGCTTCGCTGATCACGCTGGGCATCTCTATAGTAAGCCTGGTCTATTCAGATAACACAAAATATTTTTACCTGAATAATGTAAGTTACTTCTGGCTGAAATATGTGGGCAGTAACCTTACGCTTGGACTTGATGGCATGGGCCACATGCTTACTGCTTTAACGGCGGTTGCTTTCCCCATCATCTTTATTGCAACCAGCAAGACCAGTTTTAAAAATGCCAATGCATATTATGGGTTAATGCTCTTAACGCAGGCAGGACTAATGGGCGTGTTTACTGCCATGGATGTGTTGATCTTTTATTTCTTCTGGGAACTTGCTGTTATCCCTGCTTATTTCTTATGCAGCCGCTGGGGCGGAGAAAGAAGGATACAGGCCACGTTCAAATTTTTTGTGTACACGTTTGCCGGCTCGTTGCTCATGCTCATCGGCATTATGTACGTTTACACGCATACCTACGCAACAGCCTATGCTGAACATTCTTTTGCGATGAATGCATTTTACAGCGCTGCTCTTTCTGTTAAAGAACAAAACTGGGTGTTCTGGTTATTCTTTGTTGCGTTTGCCATCAAGATGCCGGTATTCCCTTTTCACACCTGGCAGCCCGATACCTACGAACAGGCACCTACATCAACCACGATGGTGCTGAGCGGCATCATGGTTAAGATGGGCATCTTTGCCGTGATCAGGTGGCTGGTTCCCGTTTTTCCGCAGGCAGCTATCCGTTTTGATAATATTGTTATCGGTCTTTCTGTAGTTGGTATGATATACGCAAGCCTGATCGCCATAAAACAGGATGACCTGAAACGTTTTGTGGCATATTCATCCATCGCTCATATCGGTTTGATGTGTGCAGCCATTTTTGCCAAAAGCAGTATTGGCTTGCAAGGCGTGATGATACAGATGTTCAGTCATGGAATTAATATAATCGGCATGTGGATCGTGGTTGACCTGGTAGAGAAACAAACGGGTACCCGTAAGATATCGGAGCTTGGAGGTATTGCACACAAAGCGCCGGTACTCACCATCTTCTTAGTGGTGATCGCATTGGCGAATATTGCGTTGCCATTAACCAATGCATTTGTTGGTGAATTCATGATGTTCAGCGGGCTGTTTAAATTCAATATCATCTATACCGCCGTGGCGTTGTTAAGCATCATACTGGCTGCGGTGTATACATTAAATATGGTGCAGAAGGTTTTTTACGGAGAAGCAAATGCTGTTACAAATACAATTCAGGAAATCTCAATTAACCAGAAACTGGTGTTGAGCGTATTGGTGGTTTTTATTTTCCTCTTTGGTGTTTTTCCGCAGCCGCTGCTGGATTTAACGAAGGATACAGTAATGACTATATTAACAAGATTTAAGTAACAAAAACTAAATGGTCTTCCGCCGGTTGGCGGAATAAAGGTATGAACGCAATTATATTAACAGCAGCCTGGGGAGTACTGATGATGTTGTGCGGCGCTTTTATTAAAAGTAAGTCTGCACCAAAATACCTGGCCATCGCCGGATTGCTGTTGGTGCTTGTATCGAATTGCCTTGAACTTGGCACCGGTACTTCACTCTTTTCTATTGATGCAAAGGATATGATTCGTGTTAACAGTTTTAATTTAACCTTTATCAACATTGCCTTGGGTTGCACCTTGCTTTATTTTCTGCTCAATGGCAGGGATATTGAAAAAGTGGGTGAGCACGTGTCGGAATATTTTGCGCTCATATTCTTTGTATTGTGTGGTGTTGTACTGATCTCTACATTCAATACGTTGCTGATGCTGTTCATTGGCATCGAGATAGTTTCCATACCCCTGTATGTTTTAACCGGCAGCGACAAACGGAACCTGAAGAGCAATGAAGCTGCGCTGAAATATTTTCTAATGGGATCTTTTTCAACCGGGATCATGTTGCTGGGCATCGCCTTTCTGTATGGCGGCAGTGAAACCGGTTCCTTCTACATCAGCAATATTATTTCAGGTAACGACCCAATGCCACCCATGATCGCTGTTGGGTTGGTGCTGCTGTTAATATCCATGTCGTTCAAAGTTTCTGCAGCTCCTTTTCATTTCTGGACGCCCGATGTGTACGATGGCGCCCCAACGGTGTTTACTTCCTTTATGGCCACCATTGTAAAGGCAGCCGCTTTCTTTGCTTTTGTGCGTTTGTTTGAAAATGCCTTTGGCAGCATGCATGCCCAGTGGCAAAAACTGATTGTGATACTTATAGCTGCTACATTGCTGATCGGAAACCTTACCGCCGTATTCCAGCAAAGTGTAAAGCGTATGCTGGCGTATTCCAGCATTGCACAGGCAGGATTCATGTTATTTTCATTATTTGCATTGAACGGCATGGCCAAAGAAGGCCTGGTACTTTATACTGCTGCTTACAGCCTGGCAAGCATCGGTATTTTTGCCATCCTGGTAAAAATGAACGATTATACCATTGATGGTTTCAATGGCCTGGCGAAACAGCAACCCGTATTAGCGCTCACGGCTACCATATTTCTTTTATCACTAACGGGTATTCCCCTTACTGCCGGTTTTCAAAGTAAGTTTTACATGTTGCTGGCTGCCGTAGAAAACGGGCAACATATATGGCTGGTGATACTGGCTGTTTTATGTGCGGCCATCAGTGCCTATTATTATTTCCGGGTGATACAGGCCATGTATTTTAAAGAAAGTACTTCTGCAGAAAGTGTCAACAACTCAGACATATCCATTTCCTTTAAGCTACTGCTTGTGATCACGGCTGTGCTCATTATTGTATTGGGAATGTTCCCCAATTTCATTACAGACTGGCTTTACTTTTAAAAAAACCACTGCCGTTTATAAAAGTTTTGTAGCTTAATGCCTATCTGTTGTTAACTTTAGGCAGAATACAGGCACATGACTCTCAAGGATACCTTTGCACTTTCCTGGCGTAATATAACAGGCAATAAATTACGAACAGGTATTACTGTTGCCATTATTGCTTTTGGCATCATGGCTCTCATCGGCATCGTCACTTCTATAGAGGCTGCCAGCGCCAGCCTTACCACCAGTTTCTCAACCATGGGTGCTAATTCTTTCAGTGTTCGTTATAAGGACAGGAATGTACGCATTGGCGGCGGACGGCAAAAGCAAAACACCAAACTCAGCAAATCAGCCTTGAAAGAAAAAAAATCAAACATGGGTAAAGTGATCACCTATGATGAGGCAAGGGCCTTTAAGCAGCGGTATAATTTCCCGGCAAAGGTTGGGCTGGCCTTGAGTGGTCCAAGAGGTATTGTGGTAAACAACGACCGGAAAAAAACCAATCCGGATGTAGCTCTACTCGGTGGTGATGAGAATTACCTGGAATTAAATGGCTACAAGGTTGCCTATGGAAGAAATATGACTGAAACGGATGTGGAGTCGGGCAGGAGTGTTTGTTTACTGGGAAGTGGGGTTGCGCAAAAGCTCTATCCCGAGAACCCGGAAAAGGCGATCGATAAAGTAGTGAGTGTGGACCATACTCCTTACCGGGTGATAGGTGTATTGGAAGAGAAAAATTCCAGCGCTTTTTTTAATACCAGTAAAATAGTTATCACTTCTTACAACAATATCAGGCGACTGTATGCCACGCAAAGCTCTTCGTTTAATATAGGGGTGATGGTGAATGATATTAAAATGATGGATGCGGCTATCGGGGAAGCAACAGGCACTTTCAGGCCGGTTCGTAAACTGGATGTAAAGGAAGAAGAGAATTTTTATATCGATAAAAGCGACAGCATTGCCGAAAGCCTGATCAACAATCTGGGTTTCCTGGAAAAAGGAACCATCGGCATTGCATTCATAACACTTATTGGCGCCGCCATCGGTCTGATGAACATTATGCTGGTGGCAGTTAATGAACGGACCAAAGAGATCGGGTTGGTGAAGGCACTTGGGGGTACCAAACGGGATATCCGGCTCCAGTTCCTGGGCGAATCAATTTTGATAAGCCTGTTAGGCGCCGTGGTTGGAATTATTTTAGGTATCCTTCTTGGCAACGGGGTAGCAGTTTTGGTGAAGTCGGGTGTTGTGATCCCGTGGGGATGGGTAATTGCAGGGATATTTGTTTGTTCAGTTGTTGGTCTGGTAGCTGGTTTATACCCGGCTCATAAAGCTTCAAAACTCGATCCCATTGTGGCACTTCGCTATGAGTAAGCATTGATTTTTTCCAATATTTTATCCACTTTCGGAATAAATTTATGTAAATGAACGATTTTGTCATCGTAAAAAAATATTTATAAAATAAAAATTTCGTAAGTTGGGGCCTTCAATTATTTATTTACCTTGTGCGTCCTGCATAGGGCAGGATAATGGTAAATGAAAATTGATGATGTTTCAAACTGAGTTAAATCCTTAATTTATCATTAAACAGAGAACCAAACTTTAAACACACTAAAAATTTGAATTTTATGGCAGAGACAAAAGCAACCGTAAAACCATCCACTTCAGTTCAGGCGAAGAAATCAAGTAATGCTATTTCCTTATTAGCACCTGTTTTATGCCTGCTTGCCGGGTATGCGATCTGGCGTTTTGGATTGGGTAATCCTTCCAATTTTGAAATAAATGGCGAAGGCTGGTTTTGGCCTGACCGTGATAAACCAAAATCTGGTTTAAGCAAAATGTACCTTGGAGGTATCATCGTTCCGATCCTGATCGGATGTTTCTTAACAATGCTCACCTTTGTTATTGAAAGGTTCCTGACAATTGCAAAAGCGAATGGTACCGGCAATAATGCCGATTTCATCCGCCGGGTTCAATACCAGCTTGCTAATAAAAATATTGATGCTGCATTGGCAGAATGCGATAAGCAAAAAGGTTCTGTAGGTAATGTAATGAAAGCAGGGCTGCATCGCTATAAAGAAATGACCACCAACACCGAACTGAGCACTGATCAAAAGGTAATGGCCATTCAGAAAGAAGTGGAAGAGGCTACATCGCTTGAACTTCCTATGTTGGAAAAAAACCTGGTATTCCTGTCAACCATTGCATCCATCGCAACCCTTTTGGGCCTTTTGGGAACGGTATTGGGTATGATCCGTTCATTCTCTGCCCTGGGTGAAGACAGTGGCGGTACGGCTGCAGCAACCAAGCTTTCTGTGGGTATCTCCGAAGCCTTGTATAACACAGCATTGGGTATTGGTACTTCAGCATTTGCCATCATATTCTATAACATTTTCACTACCAAAATAGACGGTATTACTTACGGTATTGATGAATCAGGATTTACTTTAACACAAACTTTTGCATCGCTGTACAAATAATTTGTATGGACAGATCATGATTTTGCATCTTAAAGAATAATTGAAAACAGATAACCATGCCAAAAGTTAAAATACCAAGGAAAAGCACCAACATCGACATGACGGCGATGTGTGACGTGGCTTTCCTGCTGTTGTCGTTTTTTATATTGGCAACCAAGCAAAAGCCGCCGGAAGTGCTGAGCGTTAAAACGCCGAGTTCTGTTTCCGCCAAAGCAACGCCGGATAAATCGATCCTCATTACCCTTACTAAAGAGGGTAAAGTGTTTTTAATGCTGGGCGATGACACCAAGAAATCCGCCATTATCGAGGACGTAAACAAAACCCGTAACCTTCAGTTGTCAGCTACTGAACTTGCCAAACTTAAAAAAGCCGAATACGTAGGGGTTCCTTTTAATCAATTGAAATCATACCTCAATTCTCCTACAGAAATTCCTGCAGCTTCTTTGGCGGGAATACCTTGCGATACAACCAATAATGAATTGACTTATTGGATACGCAGCGTGACCAACGTTTATGCAGGTGAAGACCAGCGTAAACTGCAGGAGATGTTGCTGGTGAAAGGAGACGGGGAAGCTTTATACCCTGTGTTTAAAAATATCAAAGACTCCTTTAAGGCCAACGAGATTTTTAAGTTCAGGATCGTAACAGAAGGCGAAGCTGCTCCGGCAGGATCGGAACTGGCTAAAGCCCAAAAAAGCGGGGAAAAATAAAAGTTAACAACTAAAAAGAAATTGCTATGGCAGAAATGGATACCTCGTCGGGTGGCGGTCATAAGAAAGGTCCCGGCGTCAAAAAAAGTAAAAAGCTTTCCACCCGTGTTGATCTCACACCGATGGTTGATCTTGGTTTCCTGCTGATAACCTTCTTTGTGTTCACCACCACCATGAGCCAGTCGACGGCCATGAATATGAATGAACCAAAGGATGAAAAGGATAAGGAAATGAAAGTTAAGAATTCGGGAGCCATGACCATCCTGTTGGGAAAAGGAAACCAGGTCTATTATTATTATGGACAGTTGGATGCGAATACGGTGAGTGAACAGTTCAAGTCAACTACGTTCAAAGAGATCCGCAAACTGATCCTTGATAAGAAAAATGCTACTCCTATTGATGACCTGATGTACATCATCAAGTCTGATAAGAAATCAACGTTTAAGAATGCCATTGACATACTGGATGAAATGAGCATTTCGGCCGTGCCCCCCGGGCACTATGCCGAAGTAGACATGACACCGGTGGAGGAAATGCTGATCAGCCAGACTGAACAGGCCAATGGTATTAAATAAATGTATGGAATGAGTCCTATTTTGAATCTAATTAACTAAAGAGATTATAATGGAAGCCAATAAAATTTTAGGTGCCGACATACTGGACATTATCTTCGATGGTAAGAATAAGCAATACGGAGCTTACCAGTTGAGAAAGTCCTATAAAAAGACACTTACAAAAGCCCTCGTCATAACCGGGTTGGCACTGTTACTGGTGCTGCTTGGAACCGTGTTTGCTGGAATCATAGAAAAAAACAGCAACAAGCCGCTTAATGTGCTGGATACGCAGATGGCTGAGGTGAAAAACGACGAACCACCACCACCGCCGCCGCCACCACCACCACCTACACCGCCGCCGCCACCAGAAATAAATCAGGTAAAATTCACCCCTCCTAAAATTGTAAAGGATGAAGAGGTTAAACCGGATGAAAAGATCGAAGAGATCAAGGAAGAACAGGTGATCAGTACTAAAACTGTTGAAAGTGATAACAAGACGCAGATCGTACAGGCCCCGGTAGAAGATAAAGGAACCCAGGTAGTAGAAGTAAAGAAAGACGATGATGAGAATAAGGTTTTCACCAAAGTGGAAGTAGAAGCTGAATTTCCAGGCGGACAGGCAGCATGGTCTAATTACCTGCAAAAAAATCTGAATGCCAGCATACCGGTTGATAACGGTGCCAGCGGAGGAAAATATACGGTGATCGTTAAATTCATCGTAAGCAGGGATGGTAGTCTGAGTGATGTGCAGTGCGAAAACGATCCCGGTTTTGGAATGTGCCAGGAAGCTGTAAGGGTAATTAAAAAAACCAAGAACTGGACACCGGCAATTCAGAACGGACGTAATGTAAATGCATATCGTCGTCAGCCAATCACTTTTGTTGTGGAAGAATAAAATTTTGAAAGTATATAAGATTAATCCCGGCAACCGCCGGGATTTTTTATTTGTGGAAACCGGCCCTTCTGCCATCTCAATAAAAACTGATTGTTATGGCAGAAGCAGAAATCAAAAAACCATCTTCCGGAAACAAAAGGATGAACAAGAAAAGTACCCGTGTTGATCTTACACCCATGGTTGACCTTGGATTTTTACTCATCACTTTTTTTGTATTTACCACTACAATGGCGCAGCCAAAAGTAATGGGACTGAATGAGCCCATCGATACAATACCCAATGATCCAATATGCAACTCTTGTGTATTGACAGTATTGCTGGATAAAGATGATCAGATAAGTTATTATGAAGGGATGCCTGAAAATGTTCCGCCGGTAAAACAGACATTCTTTGCAGCAAAGGGCATCCGGGAAGTGTTGTTATTGAAAAAAGAAAAGGTCCGGGTAACTACCGGTAATGCGAATGATTTTGTGCTTATCATAAAACCGGGTGAACAATCAACCATGCAGAACTTTGTGGATATCATGGATGAAGTTGCCATCAACGACATCCGGCATTATTATATTTCGGAGATCAATGCAGCTGATAAAAAGCTGATCCGCCTTCAATAAAGCTTTGCCAAAGAAAACGGAGTGGGTATCTTTGCCGGATGCTGAATAATATTTCCGGTTGGGATGATACCATTGTTGCGCTGGCCACTCCACAGGGCATTGGTGCCATTGGTGTTATCCGCCTGAGCGGAAAAGATGCGATCGGTATTGTAAATATACTTTTCCCCTCTAAAGATCTCAGCAAACAAAATTCTCATACTATTCATGTGGGATTTCTTAAAGAAAAAGGCAGCGATATAGATGAGGTGGTCATTTCACTTTTTAAAAATCCTAAAAGCTATACTGGCGAAGATGTGGTGGAGATCAGTTGTCACGGCAGTTCATTTGTGCAGCGGCAGGTTGTTCAGGCATGTATTCGCAATGGAGCCCGCCTGGCAAAACCCGGAGAGTTTACGCAACGTGCTTTTTTAAATGGCAAGCTTGACCTTGCACAGGCTGAAGCAGTTGCTGACCTGATTGCATCAAATACATCGGCATCTCAAAAAGCAGCTCTTCATAATATCCGTGGAGGCTTCAGCAATGTACTGAAACAATTACGGGAAAACCTTATCCAGTTCTCTGCCTTGATAGAACTGGAACTGGATTTCAGCCAGGAAGATGTGGAGTTTGCCGACCGCACAAAATTCTATGCGTTAATTGATGATGCCAATTCAGTAACAAAGCAATTGCTGGAATCATTCAAGTTAGGCAATGTTATAAAGAACGGTGTAAGCGTGGCGATCATTGGTAAACCCAATGCAGGAAAAAGTACTTTATTGAATACGTTGCTGAATGAGAACCGGGCCATCGTAAGTGATATTGCAGGCACCACCCGGGATACGATCGAAGAAGTGATCAATATTGACGGAATACTTTTTCGTCTGATCGATACAGCCGGCATACGGGATAACAGCAATGATGTAATTGAATTGATCGGTATTGAAAAAAGCCGGGAGAAGATAAGGCAGTCTGATGAAGTGATCTATATTTTTGATGTGAATACTGAAACACATGCAGAAGTGGGAGCAGCCATGGCGCTGGTAGGAGAGGCCAATCCTAATTATTTACTGGTGGGTAACAAGGCGGATGTGCTGGGTTTGGATAAAGCTCCTCAAAAATTTGCCGGAGAAGATATTTTATTTATTTCTGCAAAAGATAAACTGCACATTGGCTTATTGAAAGAGCGGCTGGTTGATAAAGTGATACAGGGAAACATCAACTCCGAGAATACCATCATTACCAATGCCCGTCATTATGAGGCACTGAAAGAAGTAGATAGGTCGCTGGCCGATATTAAGGCCGGGCTGGATATTAAAATACCCGGTGACCTGCTTGCGCTGGATATCCGCCGCTGCCTTCATTATATTTCAGAAATTACCGGGGATATCTCCAATGAGCATGTACTCGATTATATCTTTTCCAAGTTCTGTATCGGAAAGTAGCAGCCCCAAATAAGGATCCCTGATCTTACACATTAATTTCTGCAGGTTAAAAAAAATGGTAACTTTCCCTAAAAGATTTTTTATGAGAAATAAAAACCTGGCCGCTCTATTAGTTGCGCTGTTTGTTCTTGTGAATGTTGGTTGTAATGAAGAGCAAACGAAAAATGCAGAAACTGCAGCCGTAACGGAACAATCCCAGCACCCATCCTGGAGTGGGCAAAGTAATATCTACGAGGTGAACCTTCGCCAGTATTCTGCCTCTGGCTCAATAAAGGAATTTGAAAAGAATTTATCCAGGCTGAAGGATATGGGTGTCGAAATATTGTGGTTCATGCCCATCACTCCCATAGGTAAAGAAGGAAGAAAAGAAAAAGAAACTGACCTGGGTAGTTACTATGCAGTAAAGGATTATAAAGGCTTTAATGAAGAGTTTGGAACAATGGATGATTGGAAAGCTTTTGTAAAGAATGCACAGGCGATGGGGTTCAAAGTAATTACCGACTGGGTTCCCAACCATACGGCTATAGATAATTATTGGATGAAGGCACACCCGGGCTTCTATGTAAAAGACTCTGCAGGAAATACTGTTGCTCCGCATGGCTGGATGGATGTGCGTAAATTGAATTACGACAATCGTGAATTGAGGGACAGTATGATCGATGCAATGAAATTCTGGGTCACCCAAACAGGCATAGATGGCTTCCGTTGTGATGTAGCTGAAGATGTGCCTGCTGATTTCTGGAAGGAGTGCATCGACAGCCTTCGGAAAATAAAAAATGTTTTCATGCTTGCCGAAGGAGAGAAGGCCGATCTGCATGAAGCAGGGTTTGATGAAACCTACGCATGGGATATGATGAGAGCGATGACTGAGCTGTATGCGGGAAAAAAATCGGTAACGCAGTTTGATTCTGCTCTTAATGCAACCATTGCTAAATTCCCGGCCAGTGCATACCGCATGTATTTCACCAGCAACCACGATGAGAACAGCTGGAATGGAACAGAGTTTGAAAAATTTGGGGATGCGTATAAAACCTTTGCAGTTTTTTCGCAGACCATATACCAGAGTGTGCCATTGATCTACTCAGGCCAGGAGGCGATGAATAAAAAACGACTGAAATTCTTTGTTAAGGATACCATCTCCTGGAATAATAAATACGGCATGGCGGGGTTTTATAAAACCATGCTGGCATTGCGTAAGGCTAACCCGGCATTGGCAGCCGGTGCTTCGTTCAGGAAATTATCAAGTTCGAATGATGGCGCCGTGTTTGCTTACCTGCGGGAGTCAGGCGGGCATAAAGTAGCGGTTGTATTGAACTTATCCAAACAACCCCAGAAATTCACCATAAAAGATGCGGCGGTCACCGGCGAACCGCTGAATGTATTTATGGGCATGAAAGAGAAAGTAGATGCGACCCATGAATTCAGCGTTGATCCCTGGGGATACATTGTTTATGATTACCAGTAAAGACCGGCCAGATTCTTTAACGGCACTTGTTCAACCTGACACAAGAATATTTTTTGCCGGGTGATAATTTATTGTATTTTTAGCAAAGTGTATTTTTTACACAATTGCTGTAAATTATCAAAACGATTGCTATGTCAGAAATTGCTTCATGGGAAAAACCCAAACTCAGCCTTTCGCAGATCATCAACATGAGTGTTGGTTTTTTTGGTATCCAGTTTGGTTGGGATCTTCAGCGTGCCAACATGGGCCCGATCTATGAACACCTTCATGCCAATGCAGATGAGATCCCGTTGCTTTTTTTAGCGGCACCTTTAACAGGGTTACTTGTGCAACCGGTAATAGGTTACATGAGTGACCGGACATGGCATCCAAAGTTTGGGAGAAGACGGCCTTATTTTTTAGTGGGTGCAATACTGAGTACAATAGCCCTTGTCTTTATGCCGCATAGCAGCGCACTCTGGATGGCAGCGGGATTACTCTGGGTGATGGATGTATTTGGTAACGTTGCCATGGAGCCCTTCCGGGCATTTGTGGCAGATAAATTAAATGAAGACCAGCGTACCCAGGGATTTGTAATGCAAAGCCTGATGATAGGATTGGGCGGAAGTATTGCTTCCGCACTCCCATGGATGATGACCAACTGGATGCACTTCAGTAACACAGCTGCAAGCGGGATCATACCGGATAATGTAAAATGGAGTTTTTATATCGGCGCCTTCTTTTTTACTGCCGCTGTTTTATACACCGTTTTCACATCAAAAGAATATCCGCCACCTGATCTTGGATTTAAAGACAAAGTGAAAGAATCCAACAGGGGATTTGGAGGCGGTGTCAAAGAAATACTTGAAGCCATCATGCACATGCCAAAGCGAATGAAGATTTTGTCACTGGTTCAGTTTTTTACCTGGCCGGGATTATTCCTTATGTGGTTTTTTTACAATGCCGCTGTAGCAAGAAATATATTTCATGCCAGCAGTGAAACGGATCCTTTGTACGGGCAGGGTACTAATTTCGGAGGACTTACTTTAGCTTTTTATAATGTAGTTACATTTTTGTTTGCTTTTGTCTTACCCGGCATTGCAAAAAAACTTGGCCGCAAACTCACACACAGTATTTGTCTTTTATGTGGAGCGGTGGGTTTAATAAGTGTAGCATTTGTTGAAAATAAATACATGCTCTATGGTTGCATGACGGGGGTGGGCATTGCCTGGGCAAGTATCCTCTCAATGCCCTATGCAATGTTGAGTGGTGTTTTACCCGAGAATAAGATAGGCGTTTACATGGGCATCTTTAATTTCTTTATTGTACTTCCTGAAATTATTGCTTCACTGGGCTTTGGATGGATAATGAAAAATGTACTAAACAACGACCGCCTGGCAGCCGTTCAGATAGGCGGGGTACTAATGGCTCTTGCTGCCGTGTTCTGTTATTTTTTAATAAAAGAAAAGGATTAATACAATGAAAAGATTCTTGCTGTTTTTAGTTTTTCTGCTTTCCTTTTTTAATAATGGTTTTTCACAGGAAGGGTACAAATGCTATCCCACCAACTGGTGGACGGGTATGAAATGGAATAAGGTGCAGGTAATGCTGCATGGAGACGCCATTGCAAATGCGGCAGGCGGATTCACCATCAACTATCCCGGGGTAAAACTTGAGAAAGTAAATAAAGTGGAGAATGTTAACTATGTTTTTCTCGATCTGAATATTGCTGCTACTGCAAAGCCGGGTATTCTAAAAATAAAAGTGAATAAGGCGGCTTCTTCATTTGATATTTCTTTTGAGTTAAAAGCAAGGCGTAATGGAAACGGAAAAAATTACGCACAGGGTGTTACGTCCAAAGATTTTATGTACCTCATCCTGCCTGATCGTTTTAGCAACGGCGATGAAAGTAACGACCGGGTGCCAGGTATGAGAGACCAGTCATTGCGGAGAGATACGGTGTACAATCGTCATGGCGGCGACCTGGTGGGGATACAAAATCACCTCGATTATCTGCAATCACTTGGCGTTACTGCATTATGGCTGAACCCGGTTTTGGAAAATGATATGCCCGAAAGAACCGAACATGGCTATGCATTTACCGATCATTATAAAATTGATCCACGTCTCGGGGGAGAAAAAGCTTACCAGGACTTAATTGATGCTGTACATGCAAAGGGAATGAAGATCATCCAGGATGCGGTGTATAACCATGTAGGCCTGTATCATTTTACAGTACAGGACATGCCCATGAAAGACTGGCTGCATCAATGGCCTGCTTACACCAATACCAGCTTTAAAGATCAAACCTTGTTTGATCCCTATGGAAGTACCCTGGAAAAACAGATCATGGCAGATGGCTGGTTCACCAAACAAATGCCGGATCTGAATCAATACAATCCGTATGTAGCAAATTTTTTAATTCAACATGCGCTGTGGACGGTTGAGGAATTTGGCATTGACGGATGGCGTATTGATACCTATGCGTACAACGATCTTGCGTTTATGAACCGCTGCAATAAGGCATTGGTGGATGAATATCCCAACATAACCATGTTTGGTGAAACCTGGGTACATGGGGTTCCCAATCAATCTTACCTGGTTCAGAATAACTATACCATTCCTTTTAAAAGCAATTTGCAGGCCTCTACAGATTTTCAAACGCTTTGGGCCATCATGGATGCAATGACAAAAGACTTTGGATGGGATGACGGCGTAAATAAATTATATACCACCCTTGCACAGGATTTTGTTTATAAAGACCCCACCCGGCAGGTTATATTTCTGGATAATCACGACATGGCCAGGTTTTTTTCAGTTGTAAATGAGGATGTAAATAAATACAAATTGGCATTGACATGGTTGCTTACCTGCAGGGGCATTCCGCAAATGTATTATGGAGATGAATTCGCCACCACCGGCACTACCAGTCCAAACGACGGGTATGTTCGCCTGGACTTTCCCGGCGGCTGGCCGGGTGATAAAGCAAATAAATTTTCCATCGCAGGCCGCACACAAAAAGACCAGGAGATATTTCAGCACTTAGCTACACTGGCCAATTACAGGAAGACCTCAGGTGCGTTAACTACGGGCAGGTTCATGCAATTTACTCCCCAGGACGGCGTGTATGTTTATTTCCGTTACAATGCCGGTCAAACCGTAATGGTGATCATGAATACGGCGAAAGAAAAAAGAAGTGTCCACCTGAAGAGATTTGAGGAAAGAACCACCGGCTTTTCTAAAATGAAAAATATTTTTTCGGGCGATATTACTGGGCTGCAGGATATTGATCTCGATACCTACGAAAGCAGGGTTTACGAATTGTTGAAATAACCGGTACCCGGTCTCTAACAAGGATATTTTTTGCAGAAACCAAATAATGTGTTTATTTTACACATTAAATCGCTTGCTGTATGAGGAAGTTCCTCCTTTCGATGGTATTATTTTGTGCCGGATTGAACCTGAATGCCCAACGCCTGTTGAGCTGGACCCCGGAATTTCCCATTGATAACTCTACCCTTATTTTTACCGTGGATTGTAACAAGGGCAACCAGGGCCTTTTGAATTTTGAAGCAGGTAATTCAAACAATGTATATGTTCATATAGGTTTGATCACAAGTTCAAGTACCAGCCCTAATGACTGGCGCTATGTAAAATTCACTTGGGGAACACCTGATCCGGCTGCTCATGCAACTCCGCTGGGAAGTAATAAATATCAATATACAATTACCGATATCCGTAGCTTTTTTTCCGTACCTGCTGGAGAGACCATTAAGAAGGTCTGCGTCATTTTCAGGAATGCCACCGGAAGTTTAAAGCAGGTGAATTCTGATGTGAGTGATATGTATATTCCTGTTTATGGAAATTCAGAATATGCAGTTCGTATAAACCTTCCTCCTTTTGAACCAAGGTATATCCCCTGGATAGAACCCATTAGTGTAAATGTTGGCGGCAATATCAGCATCACCGGTGTTTCATCTGCCAATGCAAACCTTACATTGAAACTGGATGGTACGACGATCAACACAGCATCAAATGCCATCACGATATCTGCCAATCCAACCATCAGCAGCGCCTGCGCCCACCAGGTTATGCTGGAAGGATATAATGGCTCTGTGACCGTGAAGGATTCATTCAGTTTTTATATTTCTCCTTCCAATACCATTGCTGCATTGCCGGCGGGTGTGCAGGAGGGAATTAACTATGCAGCCAATAATACGTCTGTTACATTGGTGTTATATGCGCCTAATAAAAATAATGTGCTGGTAACAGGCGATTTTAATAATTGGTCTGCCGACTGTAGTTATCAAATGAAGAAAACCCCCGATGGAAATTATTACTGGATAACAATTAACGGGCTTACACCCGGAACTGAATATGCTTACCAGTACCTGGTTGATAATTCCATAAAGATCGCCGACCCTTATACACAAAAAGTATTGGATCCCGACAATGATCCGTTTATTGACAATACTACTTATCCAAACCTGAAACCATATCCAACAGGTTTAACCACGGGTATTGTAAGTATTATGCAAACAGCAGAGCCGCCATATAACTGGCAGTCGGCCAGCTTTACCCGGCCGGATAAAAAAAACCTGATGGTCTACGAATTACTGATCAGGGATTTTACGGCACAACATAGTTATCAATCCCTGATAGACTCTTTACAATACCTGAAGAATATCGGTATCAATGCCATTGAGCTGATGCCCATCAATGAATTTGACGGTAATGAGAGCTGGGGATATAACCCGTCTTTTTATTTTGCACCGGATAAATACTATGGAACAAAAAATAAATTAAAAGAGTTTATTGATAAATGTCACCTTAACGGCATTGCTGTTATTCTTGATGTGGTTTACAATCATTGTACGGGTAATGCACCACAGGCGAAAATGTATTGGGATGCAGTAAACAACCACCCGGCAGCCAACAATCCCTGGTTGAATACGGTGGCGCCGCATCCATACAGTGTGTTCAATGATTTCAATCATACCTCTACCGCTACACAATATTTAGTGCTGCGTTCATTGGATCATTGGCTCACCGAATATAAAGTGGATGGGTATCGTTTTGATCTTGCCAAAGGATTTACTCAAACACAAACCAATACCACTACCGTGGAATTATATGATCCTGCCAGGGTGGCCAATCTGAAAAGGTATTATGATGGTACGGTTCCCAATCACCCGGGTATTTATATGATACTTGAATTTTTAGGAACATTGCCCTGCCAGGAAGAACAGGAATATGCTGCTTATGGGTTCATGCTCTGGGGCAATAATAATGCGGTATATAATCAGTGTACCATGGGATACACGTCCAATTCAGATATATCTCCCATCGTTTACAGCGATCCTAAAAAAGCATTTAGCAACCCCGCCGAAGTGGGTTATATGGAAAGCCATGATGAAGAAAGGACCATGTATAAGAACCTGACTTTTGGAAATTCTTCAGGAAGCTATAATGTAAAAACACTGTCAACGGCTTTGGCCAGAGAAGAAGCGGCAGCCACCGTATTCTTCACCGTACCCGGTCCAAAGATGATCTGGCAGTTTGAAGAAAGGGGATATGATATCCCATTGAATTTCGGAGGTTCCAATGTTGCCAATAAACCCCCGCACTGGGAATACATGCTTGATCCCAATCGCAAACATTTGTATGATACTTACAGCAGCATCATGCAACTGAGATTAAATAACCCGGCCGTTTTTAACAACAGCACATTCACCTATGATTTTTATAATGCTGGAGGCCTCGTTAAATTATTCCAGATCGCCGATCCCAATTCCAGTGGAATAAAAGTTACCGTGGTAGCCAATCTTGATGTTGTATCACAAACCAAAGCGGTTACCTTTCAATCAACCGGTGACTGGACCAATTATATAAGCAATGGAACAGGCACTGGAATAAACGGTGCAACCGGTTCAAATTTTAATCTCACTGCAACTGCCCAAACGATCAGCCTGCAGCCGGGAGAGTACCATATTTACGTGAGTGTTCCAGCCTGTGTAACATCGGCACCAACAGCAGTTACACCAGTCAATTATTGCCAGAATGCCGTGGCGGTTCCTTTGCAGGCTACGGGTGTTAATTTACTTTGGTATACAACTGCAACCGGTGGTACCGGTAGCCCAACTGCCCCAACACCGTCAACAGTTTTGATTGGCAGCACAACATATTATGTGAGCCAGACCATTGGCTGTGAAAGCCCACGGTTCCCGATAGTAGTTAATGTAACCGCAACCACACCTGCACCAACCGTAACCAGCCCGGTTAATTATTGCCAGAATGCGGTAGCAGTTCCGCTTACAGCCACCGGCACAAACTTATTGTGGTATACCACGGCAACGGGCGGAACAGGAAGTACCACGGCGCCAACACCTTTAACTACCCTTGTTGGTAGTACAACATATTATGTATCGCAAACACAGAGTTGTGGAGAGGGGCCACGTGCTGCAATTGTTGTAAATATTATTGCAACCCCGTTGGCGCCTGCTGTAACCAGTCCTGTTACTTATTGTCAGACTGCAGTTGCAGTTCCACTCACGGCAACCGGCACCGCTTTATTATGGTATGCAGCAGCAACCGGAGGAACAGGTAGTACCACAGCACCAACCCCTTCAACAACTGTTGTTGGCAGTACTATTTATTATGTAAGCCAAACGGTTGGTACCTGCGAAAGTCCACGTGCAGCGATAACTGTTATTATAAATGCAATACCCGGTTTGCCTGCCGTAGTTAGTCCTGTTAGCTATTGCCAGAATGCAGTTGCTGTTCCTCTCACGGCAACCGGTACCAATTTACTTTGGTATACTGTTGCTACAGGCGGTACAGGAAGCGCAACCGCACCAACACCATCAACAGCCTTGACCGGCAGCACTATCTATTATGTAAGCCAAACGGTTAATACCTGTGAGAGCCAGAGAGCATCAATAACAGTTATAATTACAGCCACTACACCTGCACCAACCGTAACCAGCCCGGTTAACTATTGCCAGAATGCGGTAGCAACTGCGCTAACTGCAACAGGCACCAGCTTATTATGGTACACTGCCGCAACGGGCGGTACAGGCAGTGCAACGGCGCCTGTGCCATCCACTGCGGTAGTGGGGAGCACTACATACTATGTAAGTCAAACACAGAGTTGTGGCGAAGGTCCAAGGGCAGCCATCGTTGTAAATGTATCTGCGTTACCTGGGGCACCCGTTGTTACCAGCCCGGTTACTTACTGTCAGAATTCAACAGCAGCTCCACTTACCGCAACAGGAAGTAACCTGCTTTGGTATACTGTTGCAACCGGCGGCACGGGTAGCACAACCCCACCGATACCATCAACAACTACTGCCGGAAGCACTACTTATTATGTAAGTCAAAAAACAAATAATTGCGAAGGCCCGAGAGCTGCTATTGTCGTAAATGTAATTGCATCACCTCTTGCACCTGTAGTAAACAGCCCGGTTAGCTATTGCCAGAATGCAGTTGCCATTCCTTTAACTGCAACGGGTAATGGCTTACTATGGTATACTGTTGCTACTGGAGGTACAGGAAATACAACAGCCCCAACGCCCTCTACAACATCAGCCGGAAGTACCTCATACTATGTAACTCAAACCATTAATAATTGCGAAAGTCCGAGAGCTGTTATTACAGTGAATGTTAGTTCTCTTGCTGTTGCTCCTGTTGTTACCAGCCCGGTTAACTATTGTCAGAATTCAACAGCTGTACAGCTAACTGCAACAGGCAGCAACTTATTATGGTATACAACTGCAACGGGTGGTACAGGCACTGCTACGGCTCCAACACCTTCTACCTCAACAGCCGGAAATGCTGCCTTTTATGTGAGCCAGTCTAACACTTGTGGTGAAGGACCAAGGGCTGTTATCAATGTGATCGTAAATGCAACGCCTGCAGCACCGGTAGGATTGAATGTAACAGCACTGACCAGTAATTCAGTGGTGCTTAACTGGACAATATTGCCCGGTATATATTATTCAGTTGATTATAAAGCATCCGTTTCAGGAACATGGATCAATGTGGCAACAAATATTACAACAGGTTCTGTACCCATACCGGGTCTCACCGCCTCAACTGCTTATGACTGGCGTGTAACGGCAAACTGTTCGGCGGTGGTTATTAATAATTATTCTGTTGCGCAGTTTACCACCAGTTCACACAACAGCCTGATCACCCATATTAAAAACGGGTACGGCCTTAAAATATCACCCAACCCGGTAAGCAACAGTGGAGCGATCGTTGATTTTATGGTATACAATTATGGTCCTGTAATTATTACCCTGCTTAATTCATCCGGGCAAAGACTACAGGTTTTATATAATACTTATCATTTCAAGGGACAATACCAGTTCACACTGACAAATGAATTAAATACATTGCCCAAGGGCAACTATTTCCTGAGGTTGGACCAGTTTGGGAAGGGTTATTTCACCCAATTCATTAAACAATAAATTCTCTTTAACCTAATAAATAATTCAGCAAATGGCAACTGTAGCAAATGGCAAACAAGTAAAAAGCATAAAAAGCCTGCAGGCGATACAAACAGAGGTACAGAGCAGTAATCGCATCGCCTTATCTGTTGATTGCGTGATCTTTGGATTTGATGAAAATAAGCTCAAAGTTTTGCTGATAAGAAGCGACCTGAAAAAATACCAGAGCAGGTGGTCTTTGCTGGGAGACCTGGTGGGGGCCAAGGAAGATCTTCATGATGCAGCCTACCGTATTCTGAAAGAACGTACAGGCCTGGATGATGTTTACCTTGAGCAGGTACATACGTTTGGTTCCGTAAGCAGGCACCCTGCAGGCCGTGTAGTTACAGTAGCCTATTGTTCATTAATAAATGTACAGCACCACAAATTAAAAATATTGGATAATGAATTGCACTGGCATGATGTGAATGGTGTTTCAGACCTGGCTTTCGACCACCAGGAAATATTTGAGGCCTGCTACAGGTGGTTACAAAAAAGGATACAGGAGCACCCCCTTGGTTTCAACCTGCTGCCAAAGAAATTTTCCCTGCGAGACCTTCAGAACCTGTATGAAGCCATATTGAATACCAAAATGGACAGGCGTAATTTCCGGAAAAAGTTCTTTGCCATGGATTTCCTGATCGACATTGACGAAATGGAGCAGGATGTGCCGCACAGGCCGGGTAAGCTGTATAAGTTCAATTTTGAAAAATATTCAAAGAAGAAGAAGAAATGGGTGGGTATTGACTTTTAGCGCCTTTGCCAACCGGCCCACGTTAGAATTCTTATAATAACTGTCCTGGCCGGGTATTGAGGGTTTAAGAATTCCGGATTTTCTGAAAAAAATAATTAACAAAAAATTGGTATTAAAGAAAAAAACTTTACTTTGTGTAAGTTTTACACATTTAAAGTGTGTAGAATGTACACGACAGTAAAAACTGATTGCAAATTTTTAAAAAACGAAATGCTTGTTTTATGAGAAAGACTAATAGAAAACTATTCCCTTTTCTTCCACTGTTATTTCTGATGCTGGCGTTTTCCCCAGCCGCGTTTTCACAAAATGTAGTTACCGGTAAAGTAACCGATTCAAAGGATGGTTCGCCCGTTGCCGGTGTAACAGTATCTGTAAAAGGAACTAAGACAGTAACCCAAACTGCTGCCGACGGTACGTTCAAAATTGCGGCAGCGGGTGATGCCACACTGGTATTCACTTCTGTTGGATTTGCAACCTACCAGGCAACTGTTGGAGGAAAATCTTCGGTGGATATAAGTTTTGTACAGGTTAACCAACAACTTAACGAAGTAGTGGTTGTTGCTTATGGAACAAAACGCAAAGGCGACCTGACAGGCTCTGTAACTTCTATATCTGCCAAAGATTTCCAAAAAGGCGTTGTTAATTCCTATGAACAATTGTTGCAGGGCAAAGTTGCAGGCCTGGAAGTTACAACAGGAGGTGGTTCTCCCGGAGGTGGAAGCAGGATTCGTATCAGGGGAGGGTCTTCTTTAAATGCAAGCAATAATCCTTTATTAGTTATTGATGGGGTTCCTGTTAGTGGAGATGGTATTGCAGGTTCTGCAAATCTTTTAAATAGCATCAATCCAAATGATATTGAGTCCATTTCAGTTTTAAAAGATGCTTCTGCTACGGCGCTTTATGGGTCACGGGCATCAAATGGAGTGCTTATTATTACAACAAAAAAAGGAGCTAAGGGAAAAATAGTGTTTAATTTTAATACTAAGTTGTCTACCGGGGTGGTTGGTAAAACGGTGAAAGTGCTTTCGGGAGATGAAGTGAGAGCTATAATTAATGCAGATGGTAACAATACTTTTAAAGCATTGTTAGGAACTGCTAATACCGATTGGCAAAAGGAAATTTACCGCCCTGCTTTTGGATGGGATAATAATATAAGCGCCAGTGGTGCATTTAAAAATATTCCCTTCAGGGCATCTGTCGGTTATTTAACCCAGGACGGGATATTGAAGACTGATAATTTTAAACGAATTACCGGTTCATTGAACCTTTCTCCTAAATTTTTAAATGATCATTTAAGTGTTAACCTGGCCATAAAAGCGAGCAATACAAAAAATAATTTTGCTGACCAGGGAGCTATTGGTTCTGCAATCGCATTTGACCCTACAAAATCTGTTCAAGGTTCTTCAGGCAAATTTGGCGGATATTATGAGTGGCTTGATGGTAACAGCACGCTTATAGACCTGGCTACCAGGAATCCTATGGCTTTACTTAATCAAAGAGATAACACCTCAAGTGTTAACCGGTTTGTTGGGAATATACAACTGGATTATAAGATCCATTGGTTTCCTGATCTGCATGTGTTGTTTAACTATGGTATTGACAATGCCAAAGGCAGCGGGAATGATAATATTGACTCTGCATCCGCTACCAATTATAAAACAGGCGGCCGGAAAACATATTATGAGCAAAGTAAAACAAATACAATAACTGACATTCAACTTTTTTACAGTAAGGATCTGAAAAAACTAAAAACCAAGGTTGATGTTTTAGTTGGACACAGTTACCAGGATTTTGTAACCAATGTTAAAAATTTCGCTTCTTTTAGTTACAGGTCAATTGCCGATGCTTCAAATCCACAAAAGAAAGATACGATAGCTGGTTCTGAACCAACCTTCCTTACTGACAAACCTGAATACCGTTTAGAGTCTTACATTGGAAGGGTGAATCTTTCAATAGCAGATAAATATTTGATCACTGCTTCTCTCCGCAGAGATGCCAGTTCTAAATTTGCCAAAGAGAACAGGGTGGGTTATTTTCCTGCTGTGGCTTTAGCATGGAAATTAAAGGATCAGTTTTTAAAATCCGTAAACCTGGTAAATGAATTGAAATTGAGGTTTGGCTGGGGTACCACCGGCCAGCAGGATGGAATTCCTTATTATTCTTACTTGCCTTATTATGCCCTCAGCAATTCTGCTGCTCAATACCAGTTTGGGAATACGTACTACAGTTTTTTACGCCCTTCAGCATATGATCCCGACAGGAGATGGGAAAGCACAACTACAACTAATCTAGGTCTTGATTTTGGGCTCCTTAATAACAGGATCTCTGGTACGGTTGATTATTATTTCAAAAAAACAAAAGATCTTTTAAGTGTAGTGCCCGTAGCGGCTGGCGGTAATTTTGATATTCAGGTGTTAACCAATGTTGGTAATATGGAAAATAAAGGCGTGGAATTTACCCTGAATACAGTACCGGTTAAAAAGAAGAATTTGCAATGGGATTTTGGATTCAATTTTACTTATAACACCCGGAAGATTACCAACCTGTTAAAACAGCAGGATCCTAACTTTAAAGGAATTGAAACAAGCGGAATTTCAGGTGGTACAGGAAATAATATCGGCAGATTTAATGTTGGCTACAGCCCCTATGTTTATTATGTTTATAAGCAGGTATATAATCCAAGCACGGGTAAGCCCATTGAAGGGTTGTATGAGGATATCAACAGAGATGGTGCGATCGATGAGAAAGACAGGTATTATTATAAAAAACCTGCCTCAGATATTTTCATCGGTATAAGCACACAGGTTGTTTACAAAAAATACTCATTGGGTATTACCGGCCATGCAGCTTTAGGAAACTACCTCTATAATAACTTCAACTCTAATAACGGCGTGTTGAGAGCAATTAAAAACCCGATAAACTTTATTGGCAATGCATCTGTCAACTACCTCGAGAGTGGTTTTACGAACAATCAATACCTGTCTGATTATTATATCGAGAACGCTTCTTTCTTCAGGCTTGATAATATCAACCTTGGGTATAACGTAGGAAGTATCCTGAAAAATAAAGCAAGCTTACGCATCGCTGCAAGTATTCAGAATGTCTTTATAATTACAAAATATAAAGGCCTTGACCCGGAAAATTCAAGTGATACGGGCGTGGATAATAATATTTACCCACGGCCACGAACATTTTCCCTGGGCTTTAATTTAGATTTTTAATTAAAAAATAACGATTGATATGAAAAATAAATTAATTAAATATTTAGCAGGCGTTCTGGTTGTGGTGATCGTTGACAGTTCATGCGCTAAAAAACTGGACCTGTACCCGACAAATGATCTTACGCCGGAAAAAACCTATGCTACTGCCGCAGGTTATAAAAGTGTGCTGGCAAAAATATATGGTACGCTTGCCATAACCGGTAATTCAGGACCAGCCGGAAACCCCGACATCAGTGGTGGACTGGATGAAGGTTCACAGGTTGCCTTTATCAGGATGTTCTTCAATTGCCAGGAATTACCAACGGATGAAGCCGTTGTTGCCTGGAATGACCAGACCATCCATGATTTTCATGACCTGAAATGGACCAGTGCTGATCCGTTCTTGAAAGGAATATATGCCCGGCCTATTTACAATATCACATTGATCAATGAATATATTAGGGAAAGCACCGATGCTAAATTAGCTGAAAGAGGTATTACTGGTGCTGAGGCAACAGACATTAAAAAATCAGTTGCAGAAGTACGTTTTTTGCGTGCTTATAATTACTGGGTAATGATGGACCTCTTCGGTAAGTCCACTTTTATTACTGAAAGCGATCTGATAGGAACAACCCTTCCTAAAGAGATCAGCCGTGGAGAACTGTTCCTTTACATCGAAAAAGAACTGAAAGCCATTGATGGAGACCTGGCTGCTGCAAAATCAATCGAATATGGAAGGGTTGACCAGGGAGCTGCCTGGGCATTGCTTGCACGTATGTACCTGAATGCTGGTGTTTATACCGGTGCAACAAGATATACCGATGCCATTACCTATGCCAAGAAAGTGATCGGGGCAGGATACTCTTTATATACAGGTTATCCAAAAGTATTTATGGCAGACAATGATAAAGCCAAAGATGAATTTATGTTTGCTGTTAATTGTGATGGCTTGCGTACCCAGGCTTATGGAAATACAACTTTTTTTGTACACGCTGCCTGTGGTGATGAAGGAGTGGAATATGGAGTAGGTGGTGGCTGGTACGGGTACAGGGCTACGTCTGCTTTTGTAAATCTTTTTGCTGATAATACAGGAGCAACAGATAAGCGGGCCATGTTTACCACTTCAAAATATGGCACAAGCCCTGCACAGTTAGCGATTGCAGATATCAGCAATTTCGACCAGGGCCCGCATGTAAAGAAATATGTGAACGTACGCTCTGATGGCGGCCCCGTTTCAGATTCAAAGAAAGAATTTTCTGATGTTGATTTCCCCGTTTTCCGTTTATCCGAAATGTACCTGATTTATGCAGAATCAGTTTTAAGGAACGGAACCGGGGGCGATGCTGCAACTGCATTGAATTACATGAACCTCATCCGGACAAGGGCATACGGAAATGCAACCGGTAATATATCTGCCGGACAATTGAATCTTCAATTCATTCTTGACGAAAGAGGAAGGGAGTTATATTGGGAAGGACACCGCAGGACTGATCTGATCCGTTACGGCATATTGACAAACAGTACCTATTTATGGCCATGGAAAGGCGGCGTATCATCCGGAACAGCCGTGGATTCGAAATATAATTTGTTTCCTATTCCGGCATCTAACATTGTCGCTAATCCCAACTTAACACAAAACACCGGTTATTAATCTGAAATAATTTAAACTGTTTTATATGAAAAATGTTATAAAATTATTATTTACAATTTTCTTCTCTGCAGGGATATTGATTTCCTGTAAAAAAGATGAGAATAAAGTTTATTACGAAGGAGGCACAAACCCGGCTCTAAGTGTATCATCCAGTAATGCACTGGTATTGCTTCCGGCAAATGCAACGCAGACTGCCTTAACGTTTAACTGGACAAATCCAAACTACCAGTTCAATACCGGTGTGAGTTCACAGAATGTTACCTACATCCTGCAGATAGATACAACTGGTTCTAACTTTAGCAACCCCGGTATCCAGGAAGCTTCTATTTCGAGTAACTTAAGTACTTCCATGACGGTGAAAGAACTGAATACCTATCTTACCAAACTGAACCTGAATGAAAACATACCCCACAACGTGGAGTTCAGGGTAAAATCGGTGCTGGTTAATAATTCAGTTCCATTATATTCCAATGTCATTAAGATCGTGATCACGCCTTACCTGGATGTGGCGGTGCCAATTCCGCCTACAGGTGAATTATATATTACCGGAGATGGCACGCCAAGCAATTGGACAAATGCACCCCCTCTGGCACAGAAATGTACCAAGATAAGTAACACACTATATAGCTATACGATTGCATTTAGTGGCGGCGGAAAATTTTATAAATTCCTGTCTACATTAAATCAGTGGCAGCCACAATATGGCGGCAGCAGTGCAACCGGTGGAGACATCGGATACAATATGGGCGGTGGCAGCGATCCGGATGCAATACCAACCCCATCGGTGGCCGGCAATTATAAAATAACGTTGAATTTTAAAACGGGAAAATACACTGTTGAAAAACTATAATGACATTCTAAAATTTTGAAAATGAAACATATTTTAAAAATATTTGCCGCGGTGATCGCCATAATTGGATTTACTACCGGCTGTAATAAAGTAGACAACCTGACAAAAGTGGATGCATTACCTGTTTACGCTGCAGGTGTTTCGCCGGTGTTAAGCAGTTCTCTCACATCTGTTGCACCTACGATTGCAGACACAAATACCGCAGTGATCACTTTTTCCTGGACCGATCCGAAATACGGAACCGATCTTTCCAACACCAAGTATATTCTTACAATAGATTCAACAAACAAGAACTTTGGTGCACAGAATAATACCAAAACCGTGTTCGGGGTATTAAAGACGACCATGACAGGAAGAGAGTTGAATGCCTATTTATTGAATATCGGATTTAAGGTGGGAGTTTCCCAGAGCATTGACCTGGTACTTACTTCTTCCTATAAAAATAATAATGAGCGGTACCTTTCAAATGTGATCACCGTTAAAGTAACTCCTTTCGCAGATCCTTCTATCCTGGTTACACAAAATACGTCAGTAGTTTGTACACTGGCCAACGGCGCATTGCCTTCCAATAATTTTTGGTGGACCCCAACCTTTACCGGGTTTACAGGTACCATAAATTATACGTTGCAGTACGATTCGGCAGGAAAGAATTTTGTATCGCCCATAGAAATTCCTGTAGGAGCATCCCTGTTAACCAAAGGACTTACACAGTCTGAAATGAATGCAACTGCATTGAACTCCGGTATTCCCGGTGGCACTACAGGTAAAGTGGAGTACCGTATCAAAGGCGTTACTTCTAATGGAACAACGATGTACTCAAATATTGTGAATGTTACCATTACGAGCTATGTGCCGATCTTACGGGTCTATCTTCCCGGAGGATACCAGGCATCAACCGGAAACGGAAATGACTGGGATCCCGGAACAGCTCCTGAATTAATAAGAGACCTGCGTTCAGCTGTATTCAATAAAATGTACTACATCTATATTTATCTACCGGCAGGTGCCCAGTTTAAAATTACTGTAGGAAGAGATTGGGCAATAAATTATGGCGGAACCGGGGGCAACCTGTCTGCTGGCGGAGCAAATCTTTCAGTTGGTGCAGCCGGCTTCTACCGTGTTTCAGTTGATATCAGTGCTTTAAAATATGACATAATTGCCGGAAGGATGGGCTTTGTTGGGGGTGCTACAGGCGCCGGCTGGAATCCGCCAAATGTATTCCCGGCTTATGCATTGGGAAATTCAGGTACTAACCTTTTTGTTGGCCTTACCAACTTCACTTCAGGTGGATGGAAATTAATTGACAACAATGCATGGAACAGTGGCAGCAATACCGTAGATGAAACAAGAAGTTATGGAACACCTAGCGGAGACGGAGGTACATTGGAAGTAAATGGCGCTAATTTCAATGACTATACTACAGCGGGCCGCTACCGGGTTATCTGGGATGGCCGCGACAGGGATAATATCAAATATTTTACCAGCTCAGGAACCGAGATGAGAGTTGTTGGAGATGGCATCAACCAGGCAGGAGTAAATGACTGGGATCCGCCAACTTCACCACAGATGACCTATACAGGAAATGGTATCTGGACAATATCAATTACATTAAAAGCAAATAAGGATATTAAATTCCTTGCTGGTAATGCATGGGGTGCTTTTGATTATGAAGACAACAGCGGACAAAGCCAAGCTACCGGTGTGCCAAAAGCTATTAAGTGGGAGGGAGGAAATAATTTTAAAACACCCGCAGCCGCAGGTACCTACACAATTACTTTAAATGAGAACCTGCAAACAGTAACAATAAACTAGTTTTAGATTCAGGTATTCGATAAAAGAATTGCCATCCGATCAGGCGGATGGCAATTCTTTTTTATGGGGGTCAATTAAAATTATGCTCTTAACGCAACCTTAAATGCAAGGCTGAGGTAGGTATAAAAACTGCCTGGAAGTTCCTCTGATGAAGAAGCCCATTCCTGGCCGCCATTAAAAGGCAAATGATTAACACTGCCTGCAGCTTCGCCTACACCAATAAGGCCTGTTTCGCTTTTTAAACGAAAGCCATAGGTCATCCCTTTTTGAAGACGAAGCCCATTAAGCGGAAAAGAAACCCATTTACCGGTATCCAGATTGTTGAACTCAACGTTTGAGGTTCCCAGTACTGGTCCCCAGGTTTTGTTTTCAGCGTCAAATGCGTGAATGCTGAGGTTAACAGGCCCGCTGTTGGTAACATGAGATGAAAAGATCTCTATGCAGTCCAGCTCTCCTTCTGAAGGACATAGGAACGTTTGTCCACTTACCCTGTTCTTTGTTTCTCCCTGCCAGTGGCCTATCCAGGAGGTTGCATTATTGGTAACTTGCTGAACTACGGCCCTTAAATGAGATTTTGATTGATTAGTTTCCATAAGGTTATTTTTTTAATGGGTGAATACCCGGGGTTACAGGATCTAAATATTCTTAAGATAGTAACTTAAACAAGTGGATAAATATTGTACAAAGCAGGATGTATTTTAGAGTTTGAAAATGTTAAAATATGTTATATGAATAGCCTGCTTTAAGGCAGTGTTGCAGAAAATGCCAAAACGGGAAATGGCAATGGATCAAAAGCGGAAATAAACAAACAGCCTTCCAAAATTCTTACTGTCATTCTCAATGCGGTGATAGAGTGGTTTGATGTGAGGTTGCTGCAGGAAACGTTCCACTTTTTTACGTAACTGCCCGCTGCCTTTTCCGGGAATGATCTCTACTTCCCGGATCTTTTTTTCAACTGCATCGTCAAATGCCTGCTGCAAAGCTTTGTCAATGGCTTTGCTGTTGTTGTAGATGTCGTGAAGGTCGACTTTTATACGGGCCATTTAATAATGAAGAATTAAGAATTGCTAAGTTTAATTCCAGTCTTTTCAAACGAGATCTTTCGTTGTTTGTAAAGATTGCCGGTTGTCATTTTAAATGTCTTTTTACTCATTCCGAAAAAGGAGTAGATTTCTTCCGGGTCAGACTTATCGTAATAGGGGAGATACCCGTCATTCTCTTTAAGCAACCGCAGTATTTTTTCTCCTTCATCTTCCACCCGCTGGTAACCCGGTTTTCCGGCTGCCACATCAATTTTATTTTCTTCGGGGTATATCTTTTTAATAAATCCCGTGAATTTATCTCCTACCGTAATGTTCCGGTATATCTCATTGTGATGCAGTACACCGGTATGTTTGTTATTGATGATGACCACATACCCAATATCGGTGCGGCGGTAAACGATCAGGTCAACAACTTCCAGTTCTTTTACAGTCAGTTCCTCATTACTTAAGAATGATTCAATCCGCTCCGTTGCTGCCAGCCTTCCGGTTTGTTCATCCAGGTAGATCTTTACCAGATATTCCCCGTTTGGGATCATTCCTTGCTGTTGTTTCGACTTGGGAACAAACAGGTCTTTCATCAATCCATTATCTAAAAAGGCGCCCTGTGGAGTAACCGAAACTGTCCGCAGTTTTACAATATCACCCAGTATGCCTTTTGGTATTTGCGTTGTGGCAATAAGCCGGTCTTCGCCATCGTGGTATAGGAATACTTTTACTTCATCCCCGATCTTTGTGTTGGCAGGAACAAACCGCTTTGGTAATAAGATGCCTTCTGCACCATCTTCCAGGTAAACACCAAAATCAACTTCCCTGATCACTTTCAGGATATTGTAGTCGCCAACTTTTATCATTTTTTATTTTGTTACCGCAAAGGTAAGCTATTAGGCTTTCAGCTTTTTTTATCTTTATTCATACAGCAGTCATGCAGGTCCTGTACCATCTTCAAGCGAAACTTCATACGCAGTTAAGGTAAGCCCGGTTTCTTTTTTATAATCCCGGCTGATACCGGCTGTAAGTTTTTCCACCGCATGGTCTTTTATGAAGTTAATGGTACAACCACCGAAACCTCCACCAACCATCCGGGCACCGGCCACATCTTCGTTTGATCTTACGTAGTCAACCAAAAAATCAATCTCCTTACAGCTTACTTCATAATCAAACCGCAATCCCCGGTGCGTTGCATACATTTTTGATCCCAGCGCTTTTATGTCGCCTTTTTTCAGGTCTTCACAGGCGCCCAGCACCCGTTCATTTTCCTCCACCACATACCTGCAGCGTTTATAGATCAATTCATCAACAGGTACTACATGATCATGCAGCATACCCATCGTCACGTCTCTCAGGCTTTTTACTGCGGGATGAAATTTTTTGATCATGGCAATGCCGCTTTCACATTGCCTTCTCCGGGTATTATATTCGGAAGAGGCCAGGTTATGTTTTACGTTTGAATTGAACAGGATGATCTTATATCCATCATGTTTAACAGGCACGTATTCGTATTCCATCGACCGGCAATCGAGTTTTATGGCGTGACCTTTTTTACCGAAGAGGCTGGCAAACTGGTCCATGATGCCACAATGAACGCCTGCAAAAACATGTTCGGCCTTTTGTGCAAGCAGAGCCATCTGCATACGGGATAATCCCACTGCAAAAATTTCATTCAGCGCATAGATCACTACACATTCTACTGCAGCGGAGGAGGAGAGGCCGGCACCGATGGGAATGTCGCCATCTATCAACAGGTTAAAACCGCCGATCGTATGTCCGTGTTTCTGCAACTGGTCAATCACACCCAAAATATAATTGGGCCATTGTAAAGATGCCGGTCTTATATTTCCCGTGTCGGTTGTAAAACCTTCATTGAAATCTGTGGCATATAAGTTTACCTGGTCATCGGGTCGTTTGCCTATGGCAACATAGATGCGTTTATCAATGGCAGCCGGCAACACAAACCCTTCATTGTAATCCGTGTGTTCGCCTAAAATATTTATTCTTCCAGGCGAATGGAAGACCAGTGGCTGCCCGCCAAACCGGTCGATAAAATCAGCAGTAATTTTTCCTGTCATTTAGGATCCTGGTTTTCTTGTGTTCAATTTTATTTCAAATATTTTTTACTTAGCTCGTCATAGATCAGTAAATAGTCATTTGCTTTTCCGTTCCGGTCAAAAAAACGTTCCCAGGTATTCAAAGGTTCCCAGATGCAACTCCCTTTACCCCTGTTATTGGCAACATTGAACGAGCGTTCATTCACTTCCTTTTTTACGTTGGAATATTCCACCACGATCACATCCTTATTGTACCGGTGAGAAAGGTCATCGAGGTTGTATTCGAGATCGGCCAATGTGTTATGCCATTTGGGATAGTAAGACAAACCGATCACATCGAATTGCACGCCACGGCTGATCATGTTGTCGATAAAAAATTTACTCTCATCATTTTGCCCGCCCAGGGCAATGTGCAACATGATGCTGGTTGAAGGCGAAACGGCTTTCACTCCCTGTATGCCGGCATAGATCAATTGCGCAAGGTTGTCTAAATTAGTAACACTTCCATCCGGCCATACCATGCCGTGATTGATCTCGTTGCCGATCTGTACCATTTCTGGTGCTGTACCCTGTTCTTTCAAAGCCTGTATCACCATTTTTGTATAATCATACATGGCCTGTTTTATTTCTGAAAATGATTTACCCCGCCATGCTGCAGGCATATAAGCATGCTGCGGATCGGCCCAGTAATCACTGTAATGAAAGTCGAGTAATATCTTCATGCCGGCTGCTTTCACCCGCTTTGCCATCTGCAGGGTATGGGCCAGGTCGCAGAATCCTTTTTTGGGCGAATAGCCGCTGTCTCTTGCCGGGTCATTGAAAATGCGCAGGCGTATATAATTCAATCCATGATCTTTCAAGATCTTAATAGCATCTTTTTCAGTTCCATCTGTATCATAGAATTTCATGCCCCTGCTTTCCAGTTCGGGAAGATGAGAAATATCTGCCCCCAGCATCTTATCTACTGCTGTTGCTTTGAAAGGCAATACCGGGAAACGGTTGTTAGAAGAAGTAACCTTTGTTACGGGTGCTGCATGTATGGTCATGATATCTGTTGCACCCGTCCACATACTGTCTGCCTTTGCTTCAAAGTGGATCATGGATTCAGTAAGTCCTGATTGTACGATCACCTGGCATTTGCCATTGAACAAATGGCGTTGTGCTGTGGTATCAAAATACTTATCCTGCTCATGGCTGCTGGGGTCGCCATTGCCAACGCCGATTATTTTTGCGTCGCCCCGTAAAGAAAAACGAATGAGGTTATCAGCATCAGGTACTTCACGGCCTTGCCTGTCAATAACACTGATGTTGATCACTGTTGCATCTTTTCCATCAGCCATCATGGTTGTTTTATAAGGGCTGATGACAAGTTCAGCAGGTTTGCCGGTTGTTTCAACCTTTGCCTGGAGTTTTTTGCCCTTCTTGTGTGCAATGGCTTCTAATGTGCCGGGTTCATAATTAACAAGCCAGTTTAAATGGCCATTGCGGGGCATATCTTTTTTGCCCAGGCTTTTTCCGTTTAAAAATAATTCCACATCATCAGCATTGCTGTTCACCCAAACGTCAATAGGCTGCCCTTCTTTTCCTGGCCAATTCCAATGTGGTGAGATGTGTAATACATCCTTATCTGTCCACCAGGATTGGTAATAATAATAAATGTTCTTCGGAAACCCACATACATCCATGATGCCAAAGTGCGAACTTACATTCGGCCAGGTAAAAGGAGTAGGCTCTCCGCGGTAATCTAGGCCGGTCCATACAAATCCGCCCAGCCAGTAATCATTGGGTGCTGCAAGTTTCCACCAGGCTTCTGCCGTGCTTGCCCACCAGGGGAAACTGATGTCCTGGTCAGGCACGTAACCGATCACCGAATCCCTTACATATTGTCCCCTCGTGGTGACGGTACTTCCCATTTCCGTTCCCATAAGCGGTTGACCGGGATGTTCGTTGTGATACTTTTCCACTTCTTTATGCCGGTAATTGAAACTCCGAACCGGGATCACTTCATTCACACCATAAAACTGTTTACCGTTATCGGCGGCATAGGTACTTAATCTTGTAGGATCTAATTCTTTTTGTTTCGCAAGAAGCGATAAGGCTATAAGTTTTCCTGTTCCGTTGCTGTGTACCCATTGTTCTTCATTACCGATGGACCACATGAAAACACAAGCCCTGCTCCGGTCACGTTTTATCAGCCACTCAAAGTCGTTCATGTATTGCGGGCTGCTGTTGAGTAAACGATTCTCATCCAACACGAGCATACCCAGGCTGTCGCAGGCATCCAGCAATTCTTTGGTTGGAGGATTGTGACTTGTCCGGTATGCATTGGAACCCATTTGCTTCAACAAAAAGATGCGGTAATACTGTAAGTAATCCGGAAGCGCAGTTCCCACACCTGCATGATCCTGGTGATTGTTGGTGCCTTTTATTTTTACATACCTGCCATTCAGGAAAACACCTTTGGTTGTAATATCAATGGTTCTAATTCCAAACCGCATCTTATCGGTATCAATTATTTTCCCGGCTGACCGTACAACAGGAATAACCCGGTATAGATACGGATCCTCCAGTGACCAAAGTTTTGGATTGTTGATTTGCAGCGATTGTTTAACGGTTGTTTTTTCATTTACAGCAAGCAAAATATTTTTTGCAGTTGTTTCCCCGATCTTATTTCCACCCCGGTCGGTTATGATGGCCGATACAGAAATATTTGCTGAAGCATACGATTCATTTTGAACAGAAGTTTCCACATAAACCGTAGCGGTGTTTTTTTGAACAGTGGTATGAACAAATACCGGGTTCTCATCCAAATGAACCGGGTCATATTGATTCAGCCATACATGACGATAAATACCTGCCCCTTCATAAAACCAGCCTTCATACTGTGTTGCATCAACCCTTACCGTTAAAGTATTTTCTTCTCCATATCTTAAGTAATTGCTGATGTCGTATGATACACCCACATAACCACTTTTATTATTGCCCAGGTAAAAACCATTTACCCAGAAAGCAGCATCCCGGTAAATGCCGTCAAACTGCAATTGAAAAAGCTGGCCCGAATCTGCCCGTGTAACAGTAAAATGTTTCCGGTACCAGCCAATGCTTGTTTCAGGGTAAGCGCCACCCACGGGTTTATAGCCGTGCGATTGTTCATCGAAACTTTTTGAATAAACAAAGGGCAATTCCACCGCCCAGTCATGAGGCAGAGAAAGTTTGCGCCAGTTGCTGTCATTGAATTTTGGATCGATGGCGGTGGTTTGTGCAGCACCGGTTTTGGCGAAAATGGTGGCAATGCTGTAATTAAAATCCTTTGCCGGATCGTTGGCATTGCCAAAAGCAAATTTCCAGTTGTCATCGAAATTTATTTTTTTACGCTGCTGTGCAATCACGGTGACCGTGCTGCAGGTGAGCAGGGCGATCAAAAAATAAATAATTTTTGTCTGCTTCATAATTCACATTTGTCCGGTAAGAAAATTAATTAAAAGGATTTAATGCGATGGTTGGTTTACCCGAATTATCAAAGGCCCCCAGGGTATAGCCCTGCCAGTTATTGTAGGCTTCGGGTTCCCAATAAAAAACACCAATGCCTTTGCTGTTGCTTACTGATTTTACTTTGGAGATGAGGTCTGTTAAGAATGCATTGCAGGCTGATGCCTGGTCCCAGCTCATGCCCACTTCACAAATCATTACTTCAGATCCATACCGGGCAACCATATCATTCATATTCGTTAAACACTGGTTGTTAAGCGTACTCCAGTTTGCAACCGATGGGTATAAAGACATGCCGATCACATCCCAGGCAGCACCGTTTGCTTTTAGCCCATCGAGGTTCCAGCGGTATAATGCATTATCATAACCGTTGGGAAGATGTACCATCACTTTTGAGGTTGGGCTTACGGCTTTAACGGCATTGTATCCTGCGATAAAAAATTTTGCATAGTTGGCCATGTTCACCGAAGCTTTCCCGTCGGGCCAGAGCATACCATCGCTTGTTTCGTTGCCAACCTGTACCCAATCGGGAGTAACACCATTTACTTTTAAGGTGTTCATCACGCTGTATGTATGATTGTAAACGGATGTTTGCAGTGTCGCCACATCCTGTGCAGCCCATGCAGCAGGTTTTGTCTGGCTTCCCGGATCGGCCCAGGTATCGCTGTAATGAAAGTCGATCATTATTTTCATCCCCAGGTTTTTTGCCCGGATCGCTTTGGCCGCCACATCGGCTGAACTGTTCCAGCCGCTTACCGGGTTCACCCAAACACGTAGCCGGATGGAGTTCACCCCAAGATTCTTAAGCAGCAGCATGCATTCTGTTTCGGTGCCGGCACTGCTGTAAAATTTCATACCGGCATTTTCCATTTGGGTTACCCAACTTACGTCTGCACCTTTGGCAAAGAATGCACCGGGTGCTGGAGTTGGGGTAGGGTTACCTCCGCCTGAAGATTTGCTGCAGGTAATTCCGGCAAACATTACCAGCATGATAGCAGCCGTAATTTTTATTTTCATAAACAGCGTATTTATTTTTCCGGACATAGTTAGTAGTATTTGATCTTTGACGAATTATTTTCTTAAAGAAGAATCCCGGAATACCGGGATCGGTTCTAAAATTATTTTTTGAACGGTTTTGTTTTTCCTGGTTTTTTCTTCGATCAGTTTTATCATAAGCTGAAAAGCCTCTTTTCCCATATTTACTGTTTGCTGATCGATGGTAGAAAGAGAGGGACTGATGTGTTCCCCAAAACTTTCATTGGCAAAACCGATGATGCCAAAGTCTTTCGGGATAGCAATATTGTGGTTCTTTAATTCTTTGATGGCGCCCAATGCGGTAAAATCTTCCACCGCAAAAATTGCATCCGGGGGCTTGGGTAATCCAAGGAAATATTTTACAGCCTCCCTGCCGGCATCTATGGAAACGTCGCCGTTATAAACAAGTTTGGCATCAAATGGCATCCCGAGTTTTTTAAGTGCTGCTTTGTATCCTTCAAGCCGTGCTTTAAATACCTTTAAATGCTGGGGCCCCGAGATATGAGCAATACGTTTATAGCCCTGTGCAATAAGATGAGTGGTGGCCATATATCCCGCTTTGTGATCGTTGATCACGACCGAATCAATATCAAGTTCATCGCTGGTCCGGTCAAAAAAAACGATCGGCATCTTTGCCTGGCGGGCGTTTAAAAAATGGGTGTAGTCATTTTTTTCCTTGGCCATAGAAACCATGATGCCATCAACCCGTGCATTCAAAAATGTCTCGATCCCTTTCTTTTCATGTTCCCAGGATTCGTTGGATTGATAGATAAGGACATTGTACCCATTTTTGTTTGCCATGTTCTCAATGCCGTGAACCACCGAGCCAAAGAAATTGATCTCGGCACTTGGAATGATCACGCCGATGATGCCTGTTTGTCCCGATCGTAAGGAAGAGGCTACTGTATTCCGCCGGTACTGCAGTTTTTCCGCAGCCTGTAAAACCCTTTTTTTCGTCCGGGTACTGATGGCAGGATGATCATTTAATGCACGGGAAACTGTTGCTGACGTGGTATTCAGCTTTTTGGCAATGTCGGCAATGGTGACGGTAAGGCTCAAGTTTATGCAATCGTTTGCATAAACTTATGCATTTATTCTTATCTGCCAAAAAAAATGACCCGGTTCCTATCATTTTTAATTTAGAGATCATGCCCTGCCTCCCTATTAACTGTATAACAGCAGGATGAAATCGTTTGTTGTTTATGGCTGAGGTCGGGGTTTATTCATTATCTTCACCCGATTTTTAAAAGCGATAATTTGAAATTTACAGAATTCGGATTCGACCAGCGGTTGATGGAGGGGATAGAGGCCTCCGGTTATGAAGATGCCACCCCGGTGCAGGAACAGGTGATACCGCTTGTTATGGCAGGAAGGGACCTGATCGCTTCAGCACAGACAGGTACCGGGAAAACGGCAGCCTTTTTACTTCCCCTTATTAATAAGATCATTACCGATCCGCACGAAGATCATACAAACAATGCATTGGTTATTGTGCCCACCCGTGAACTGGCCATTCAGATAGCACAGCACATGGAAGGTCTTTCTTATTTTACTTCGGTTAGCTCTATTGCGGTATATGGCGGTGGCGATGGCAACGCATTTGTGCAGGAGAAAAAAGCATTGAGCCATGGTGCCGATGTGGTGATATGCACACCCGGTAAAATGATGGCGCATATAAAAATGGGCTATGTGAAATTGAACGGACTTAAATATTTAATACTGGATGAGGCCGATCGTATGCTGGATATGGGTTTTTTTGACGACATCATGTTCATCATAAACCACCTGCCTAAAAAAAGACAAAACCTTTTATTCTCGGCAACCATGCCGCAGAAGATAAGGGAAATGGCAAGAAAGATATTGCATGAACCGGCCGAAGTAAACATCTCCATCAGCAAACCAAACGAACGGATAAAGCAGGAAGCGTTCATTGTATACGATACCCAAAAGATACCCCTGGTGAAATACCTGTTGCAGAAAAATAATTTCAAATCGGTACTGATATTCTGCAGCAGTAAAATAAGTGTAAAGCAACTTACCCGTGATCTGAAACGGGCAAAGTTTTTAGCCGATGAAATTCACAGCGACCTGGAACAGGAAAAAAGGGAAGATGTGCTGATGCAGTTTAAAAGCAGGCGACTGCCCATCCTGGTGGCAACCGATATCCTCAGCCGGGGAATTGATATTGATAACATCGACCTGGTAATTAATTACGATGTACCGCATGATGGAGAAGATTATGTGCATCGTATCGGCCGAACGGCAAGAGCCGAAGCAGATGGTACGGCTTATACATTTGTAAGCCAGAAGGAACAGCGTAAATTCCTGGCAATAGAAAAACTCATTGGCAATGTGGTTCCCAAATCTCCTGTCCCGGAAGAGTTGGGTGAAACGCCGTCATACAATACTACTCCTTCAAGATCTCATTCTGGTAACAACCGCAGCTTTAAAAAGCCCGGGCAATTCCGGAATAAACCCCGGTAATTTTCATTTTCTTCCCAAAGCAAAGGACAACCACCCATTGTATATTTGTAGAAATAAATATTATCAGTCCGATTTCTTCCATATTAAATAATCCCATCGAGTATATCCAGGGAGTAACTGCAATAAAAGCCGATCTTTTAAAAAAAGAACTCGGCATATTTACTTTTAAAGACCTGCTGGAGCATTATCCTTTCCGCCATGTTGATAAAACAAAGCTTGATAAGATCGCTGCTTTGTCTTCGGCCAACGAATATGCACAGGTTTCCGGAAAGATAACAGAGATAGAATTGTTGGGTGAAAAAAGAGGCAGGCGCCTGGTGGCAACTTTAAAAGATGAGACCGGTGAAATTGAACTGGTATGGTTCCAGGGAATAAACTGGATACAAAAAGCAATTCATGTCGGCCAGCAATACCTGGTGTTTGGCCGCCTTGGGTTTTTTATGAGCAAACCACAGATCGCTCATCCGGAAATTGAAAATTTCACTCCACAAAAAGCAGATGGTAAGAATTTCCTGGAGCCTGTTTATCCATCGACCGAAAAATTAAAAATAAAAGGACTGAATGGAAGAACACTTGGAAAACTTACCTACGCCTTACTTGAATTAATTACAGAAAAAGACCTGCCGGAGAATTTACCGGAGCAGGTCGTTAAACAATACAAATTCATCAGCCGGTTCAATGCGTACCGGCAGATTCATTTTCCGGCAACAGAAAAACATTACCAGCATGCCGTTCGGCGGCTAAAGTTTGAAGAATTATTTTTTGCCCAGTTGCGTATGGGATTGATAAAGTCTTCCCGGCACAGGTACAGCAAGGGTTTGGTATTTGGCCAGGTAGGCACCTTGTTCAATACTTTTTTTAATAATTACCTTCCGTTTGACCTGACGAACGCACAAAAAAAAGTGCTTAAAGAGATACGTAAAGATGCAGGCAGCGGCAAACAAATGAACCGCCTCTTACAGGGAGATGTGGGTAGTGGAAAGACCATCGTGGCATTAATGATGATGCTGATCGCTGCTGATAATGGCTTTCAAAGTGTGCTGATGGCGCCAACAGAGATATTGGCCCGGCAACATTTCAACAGCATCACGGCTCTTTTAAAAGATATGCCGGTTTGTGTAAAACTGCTTACCGGCTCATCCAAAGGAAAGGAAAGAAAAGAAGTATTGAAACTTTGTGAAGACGGCTCTTTGCATATTCTGATCGGAACACATGCCGTGATCGAGGATAATGTGCTGTTTAAAAATCTTGGTTTTGCCGTGATTGATGAACAACACAAATTCGGCGTGGCACAACGGGCACAGTTATGGAAAAAAAATTCCATACCACCGCATGTGCTGGTTATGACGGCAACACCCATTCCCCGAACGCTGGCCCTTACCGCTTACGGTGACCTGGATTACAGTGTGATCGATGAACTGCCGCCCGGAAGGCAACCCGTAAACACCCTGCAGCGTTCGGAAAGTACAAGACCGCAGGTAATGAGTTTTGTGAAAGATGAGATACAGAAAGGAAGGCAGGCTTACATCGTTTACCCATTAATAGAAGAAAGCAGCAAAGTGGATTATGAAAACCTGATGAAGGGATATGAAGAAGTGAAATCATTCTTCCCGGAACCGAAATACTGGATAAGCATGGTGCATGGAAAGCAGGATGCAGTTCAGAAAGAAACAAACATGCAACGTTTTGTGAACCGGGATACACAGATAATGGTAAGTACTACTGTAATTGAAGTTGGCGTGAATGTTCCAAATGCGAGTGTAATGGTTATTGAAAGTGCAGAAAAATTTGGTTTGTCGCAATTGCACCAATTGCGTGGCAGGGTAGGGAGAGGCGCAGAAAAAAGTTTTTGCATATTATTAACGGGTCCCAGGATATCAAACGATGCCCGGGAGCGATTAAAGATCATGGAAGCAACCAATGATGGATTTAAGATCGCAGAAAAAGACCTGGAAATACGTGGCCCCGGCGATATTGAGGGTACCCGGCAAAGCGGCCTCTTAAACTTTAAACTGGCGAATATAGTCCATGACAGGGTCATGCTGGAAGCAGCAGGAAATGCAGCCGAAGAGATACTGGATACCGACCCTGATATGAACAAAGAAGCTAATCTACCTGTTAAGATTTATCTCCAGCAGCAAAAAGGGAAAACGGCCTGGAGTAAAATTTCGTAGATTAAAATCATGTTAGTAACAGCTACAAAACAGGAAATTTTTCGTTTAATTTTAGTACATTGTAAAAAAGAAAAGTTGAAGATCTTGCGTAAAATATCATATCCTGCCATCCTGATCCTTTCTGCGTTATTAAGCATAAAAACAGCCACAGCTCAAATTGAATTTATACAGAATAAAGGCCAATGGGACAGCCGGGTAGTGTACCGGGGTGATTTCTCCACCGGTTCATTTTTCCTCGAAAACCAGGGCTTTACCGTATTGCTTCATAATACCGATGACCTGACAAAAATATCTGACCAGTTGCATGGACATAATCCTAATTTAGCAACCACCGGCCAGCCCATCACATTACACTCTCATGCCTATAAAGTAAAATTCCTGGGCACCTCATCATTTGCCGCCCAAATGCAGGCTGATAAAATTCAACCCTACACGAATAATTATTTTTTGGGTAATGATGAAAGCAAATGGGCATCCGACTGCCAGTTATCGCAGGCAGTTACTTATAAAAACGTTTATCCAAATATTGATGTGCGCTTCTACAGCGATGCTGCAAAGCTTAAGTATGATATCATTGTTCATCCCGGCGGAAACATCAACGCCATTGCGATGCAGTATGCCGGGGCAGATAAGATACAGGTTCAGAATAAAGAATTGCTGATCAATACTTCGGTGGGTAATGTAAAAGAACTTTATCCATACAGCTACCAGGTTACTGATGGTCAGAAAAGAACCGTGGACTGCAGGTATGTTGTAAAAGATAATATCGTTCGGTTCAAGGTAGGGGACTACGACCCAAAAACAACCATCATCATTGATCCTACATTGATCTTTTCAACCTTTACCGGAAGTACGGCGGATAACTGGGGTTATACGGCTACCCCGGGCCCTGACGGAACTTTTTATGCAGGGGGTATTGCTTTTTCGGGTGGGTATCCAACTTCTGCCGGTGCCATACAAACAACATTTGGTGGGGGTGCTAATGAAGATGGAAACGGACCATTTGATATTGCCATCATTAAATATTCTTCCAATGGCTCCAACCGCCTGTTCGCTACATACCTTGGTGGAAGTGGCAATGAGCAGCCTCATAGTATGATCTGTGATCCGCAGGGAAATTTAATTGTGGCCGGCAGAACATCCTCTACAAATTATCCAGGTACTCCAACAAGATCAACCGTAGATTATGATATAGTGATCACAAAAATAAATGCACTGGGAAACGTACGGATCGGGTCTGTACGAATCGGCGGATCCGGAAATGACGGGGTGAACATAAGAGGAAAGTATGTAACACCTGCCGGTATAGATGCTACCCGGCGTAATTATGGAGACGACGCAAGGAGTGAAGTGATAACAGATGCAGCAGGAAATATTTACCTGGCTTCCTGCACCCAATCAAATAATTTCCCGGTAACAGCCGGAGTTTTTCAACAAACATTTGGTGGAGGAAGTTCAGTAGGGCTCAATCACTTTCCACAGGATGGGGTGATACTTAAATTTACTCCTAACCTCTCAGCCCTTTTATTCGCTACTTATTTTGGTGGCAGTGGTGATGATGCCTGTTTTGTATTGTCTCAAAACCCGGTTTCAGGTGATATATATGTTGGCGGTGGAACTACCAGTACAAATTTACCTGGTAATACAGCGGGTGTTGTGCAGCAAACCAATCTTGGTGGCGTAGAAGGTTTTTTAACTGAAATAAAGAATGATGGTTCCGCCATCATCAGAACAACATACCTGGGAACCCCTGGTGATGACCAGGTGTACGGTGTTCAGTTCGATAAAAATGGCTTTCCCTATGTAATGGGTACAACTACGGGAAACTGGACAGTGTTCAATGCCCCGTTCAGTAACCCGGGCAGTAAACAGTTCATCAGTAAACTCAGGCCCGATCTCTCGGCCTATGTTTACTCCACTGTTTTTGGCACCAATGCTTCGGTACCTAATCTTTCTCCCATTGCTTTTCTTGTTGACCGTTGTGAGAACGTATACGTTTCAGGATGGGGTGGCGGAATAAATAACCTGGCAGGATTTCAATCTGCTGGAACAATGGGCTTGCCGGAAGTTAATCCGCTGGGTGGAATTCCTGCGCCCGACGGAGCGGATTTTTACTTTTTTGTAATGGAGAGAAATGCGCAGAGCCAGTTATTTGGCACGCACTTCGGCCAGAACGGAAGTACGGGCGACCATGTGGATGGTGGTACCAGCCGCTTTGATGCCAATGGAATAATTTACCAGGGAATATGCGGTTGTGGTGCCGGCGGAACTTTGTTCCCTACAACGCCGGGTGCATGGTCACGTACTAATAATTCCGTCAACTGTAACCAGGCGGCCGTAAAAATCGAGATGAATTTTGCCGGTGTTGGCGCCAGTGTAAAAGCAACCATTGACGGCGTTGTTGATACCATTGGTTGTGTTCCCCTTTCTGTAAGATTTACCGACACCCTTGCAAAAGGTAAAATATACATATGGGATTACGGCGATCCATTCAGCCCTAAAAAAGATACTACGCTTACACCCAATAATACGGTACTGCATACCTATAACCAGGTAGGTACATATCGGTTGATGCTTGTAGCAATTGATTCCAATACCTGTAACATTGCCGACACGGCTTATGTGAATGTAAAAGTAGGAGCTAACCTTGTAAATGCTGATTTCAACTTCGTAAAACTAGATTCCTGCAACAGCTTACGGTATCAATTCAATAATTTGACCACGGCGGTAGTACCCACTTTTACCAACCAGTCATTCCTTTGGGATTTTGGAGATGGTTCACCTAAAATAAGAACTGGCATTGCACCGATCATACATACTTTCCCTTCAACGGGTTCTTATGTGATCACTTTAATCGTTGATGATACCGTGTTTTGTAATGCGCCAGATACGGTAATAAAAACATTGCGGATCAGCCCGAATGTAAAAGCCATATTCTCAACCCCGGCACGTGGCTGTGTTCCATATACGGCTGAATTTAAAAACTTATCCCAGGGTGGAACCGATTGGATATGGGAGTTTGGCGACAGTGGCACTTCAACAGCCTTTGAGCCTACGCATACATATACCGCAACAGGTACATACAATGTGCGTTTGATCGCCATTGACACCAGTACCTGTAACAAGCGGGATACCTCTGCCTACTTTGCCATAACCGTTTTTCCAATACCTACCGCTAATTTTACGTGGACACCGAACCCGCCAGTGGAAAACACCATCACAAGGTTTACGAATTTGTCCATCGGTGCAAACCGGTATCTCTGGGATTTTGGGGATGGTGAAAATTCAACAGATGTAAATCCATCTCATCTGTACAACGCAACCGGTACTTACCAGGCCACTTTATATGCATTCAATGTGGCAGATTGTGTGGACAGCATCACCCTTGATGTTCCCATCCTCATCCGGCCATTGCTGGACGTACCCAATGCATTCACGCCGGGCAGGTTTGGTAAGAACGGCATTGTGAAAGTGGAAGGCTTTGGTATTGGTAAGATGAGTTGGAAGATATATAACCGCTGGGGACAACTGGTATTCTCTACTTCCGACAGGAACCAGGGATGGAATGGAACATTTAAAGGACAGGTGCAGGCAATGGATGTTTATACATACACGCTGGATGCTGAGTTTACCGACGGAACCAAAGTGCGTAAAACAGGCGATATAACTTTACTGAGATAAACTAACTGGCCGAATGATGAATAAATGAAACAGTAAGATGAAAAGAATTTCAAACATATTAACTCTCCTTGCTTTCGGCTTGCTTACAGCAACCGGGACCAACGCACAGGACCTGCATTTTTCGCAGTTCTTCAATACGCCATTAACAACCAACCCGGCCAACACCGGTTTTATACCCGATGCCGATTACCGCATCGGGGCTAATTATAGAAACCAGTGGAGTTCGATCATGTCAACGCCTTATAAAACCATCAGTGCCTTTGCCGACTTTCAGCTTTTTCGTGATAGACTGGAGAATGGCTGGCTGGGAGTGGGAGCTGTGATACTTAGCGACAGGGCAGGTTCCGGCAGTTTGCGCAGCACAAAGATATACGGCTCGCTTGCCTACCACCAGATGTTGGGCCTGAGTAGTCTTGTTTCTGCAGGATTTAATATTGGCTGGGCAAGCAAGAGCATCGACCAGACCCGGTTGAAATTTCCTGACCAGTTTGATGGTAAATTTTTTGATAACAGCTTGCCCACTTCGGTTGTTTTAACCAATAATGATGTTAGTTACCTGGATGTACAGGCCGGTATGAACTATGCATATTTTCCACAGGAGGATGTATATATCAATGCAGGCTATTCTATTCAGCACGTGAATCGTCCAAAAGAAACTTTCTTCAGCGATAACACGAACAATGGCCGCATACCCATGCGCCATACCGCTTTTGTAAACGGGATTTTTAAAGTGAATGACAGGCTGCTTGTAAACCCCAATGCCTATTTCTCTATGCAGGCACGGGCATCGGAACTGGTGCTGGGTATAAACGGCAATTACGGACTGACTGAATATGGCGAAAAACAATTACTGGCAGGCTTGTATTACCGGCTGGGCGATGCGATCGTACCCATGGTTGGTTTTGAGATCAAGAAATTGCAGTTCATGTTCAGTTATGACGTAACGCTTTCCGGCTTGAGTAAGTTTAATGGCTATCGCGGTGCCAGTGAACTTACCATCATCAAAAAAGGTTTCTATCCCGACAATGTAGACAGGAAGTCTTTGTGTCCGACGATCTATTGATTTCAACTATAAAAAAAATCATCCGCCACTGGCGGATGATTTTTTTATAAAAGCCATACTGGTTATTCTTTTTCGATCTTTATTTTAAAATCATCTTTCTTAAAATACTTCCGGTATTTATCTGTCACTTCATCTGGTTGCTTTTTACCATCAATATAGAGTGATTTATTCTTGTACTCCAGTGCAAACCCTTTCTTCGTATCTACCAAGCCATCTTTTTCCAGTTCGGTGATCAGCTCTTTGGTCAGTTTTAATTCCTCTTTGGCTTTGTCAATACCTTCTTTTGCCTCACTCATTATTTTATCTATGTCGATCTTGTCTATTTCGGCCTTGCTTTTTTCCACTTCCTTTTTTGCTTCTGCGAGTTCTTTCTTAATGGCCTCTTTGTCTATATTGCTGATCTCTTTCTTTGCTTTCTCAATTTCCTTTTGTGCTTCTTTCATTGCCTTTTCTATTTCTTCACCTTTTAGGTTAAGGTCCAGGTCCTTCAGGGAAGAACTTACGCTGGCGAGTGTTTTGTCCAGGTCAATACTTTTCAGCGAACGCTCCACGTCTTTCATTATTTTTTCAGCATCAATACTTTTTAAGGAGGCTTCTATCTCCTTCTGCATTTTCGAATAGTCGATCTTCTTCATCTCTTCACTTAGTTGAGATAAAGTCTTGTCGAGTTCACTTTGCAGCTTGTCAAAGTCCTTCATTTTGATGGAACCATTGTCGGCTTTATCCGGCACGGTGTCGGTACAGCATTTATGCAGGTCGTTGTTTTCCTGCACGGCAAACCGGTTGTATCCGAAAGGAGAATCCTGGAACGACATGGTGACACCGCCAACCAGCAACAGGGCGATCATGGTGCCCAGCATTTTTTTGTTCTTTAAAATAAATTGTTTCATGGCTTTACTTTTTTGTTTATTAAAAATGAATACGAATAAATTCGTAACAAATATAGATGTCCATTTCAATAATTACAATGCGTTAAAAAGATTTAACATTTTGAAAGGAAGGGATCATTCACCAACATCTTTTTATCAACTCATCATTTTATACGATTTTTACACAAATAATGTTACATGCCAAATGCAGCAGCAACTGCCGATAAAGCGTTGCAGTATATTGACTCCTTAAAAAAAATAGTGGGCGACGCCTTTGTTTTTACCGATGATGAAAGCCTGGACAAGTATGCGCATGACGAAACGGAGAACCTTCATTTCCTTCCCGCTGTTGTTGTTAAACCCCGTTCAACGGATGAGATAAGTGCCATCATGCAGCTTTGCAACAGCAATAAGATCCCGGTTACACCAAGAGGTGCAGGAACCGGGTTAAGCGGTGGTGCTTTACCGCAACTTGGTGGCTTGTTGCTTTCTACGGAACGGATGAATACTATTTTAGAGATCGATGAACGCAACCTGCAGGTTACAACCGAGCCGGGCGTGATCACTGAAGTTTTACAAAATGCGGTAAAAGAAAAGGGATTGTTCTATCCACCCGATCCCAGCAGCCGGGGCAGTTGCTTTATTGGTGGTAATATTGCCGAGAACAGCGGTGGCCCGAAAGCAGTTAAGTACGGCGTGGTGAAAGATTATGTGCTCAACCTGGAAGTGGTGCTGCCAAACGGCGAGATCATCTGGACAGGTGCAAATGTGTTAAAAAATTCCACCGGATATAATTTAACACAATTGATCGTAGGCAGCGAAGGAACTTTAGGGATCGTTACCAAGATCGTTTTAAAACTTCTGCCCTTTCCGAAATACGACCTGTTGATGCTGGTGCCTTTTAATTCATTAGAAAAAGCAGGCGAAGCAGTGAGCGCAATTTTCCGGGCAGGGTTTACGCCCAGTGCCATGGAACTGGTGGAGATAAATGCCCTGAAGATCGTAAGTAAGTTCGTTGATAGTTCGGTGGTGCCGGTTACCGATGAAATGGAAGCTCATTTAATAATTGAAGTAGATGGCAATCACATGGAAACATTGATGAGTGAGATGGAAGCCATTGCTGAACTGCTTACAAAGTTTGACTGTGGCGATGTTTTTTTTGCAGATGATGCACAACAAAAAGCAGAATTGTGGAAGTTACGCCGGCGGGTGGCTGAGGCAGTAAAGATAGATGGCTATACCATTGAGGAAGATACAGTGGTCCCAAGAGCAGAATTGCCGGCTTTGATAAGGGGTGTAAAGGCGCTTGGAAAACAATACAGTTTTGAAGTGGTTTGTTATGGTCATGCAGGCGACGGGAACCTGCACATCCGCATAAAAAAGCCAGGCAGTATTTACAGTCTGAATAACCCCGATGTGATACCGGCATTAAAAGCGTTGTTTGAACTTGTAAAAAAACTGGGCGGTACCATCAGCGGCGAACACGGCATAGGGCTTATTCAGAAAGAATACATGAACATTGTATTTGATGATGCCAGCCTGCAGCTGATGAGAGGGATCAAAAAAATATTCGACCCAAATAATATTTTAAACAGCGGTAAAATATTTGATGCGGATTAAACCATCCCGGTATTCAATATTCAAAACTGCCGCAAACGAAAACTAAAATCGGACATATGAAAAAACTGATCATTGCCTTCTTGTTTTTAACCGGTACCTACAACTCCATTGCCCAGGGTGATGAAGCTGAAAAGAAAGGAGGGTTTAAAAAAGAGAATCTTTTTGTTGGTGGCGACCTTACGCTTGGATTCAGTAACATCTATACAGCCATTGGGATAAGTCCTTATTTTGGTTACAGCCTCAACAAATATGTGGACGTAGCTGCATCTTTTAACTTCAACTACATTGCGCAGCGTGACTATGTTGAGTATGGTGACAGGGTAAGACAAACCATTTATGGGCCGGGTGCTTTTGTAAGAGTATATCCCTTCAAGTTCGTATTTGCCCAGGCTCAGTTTGAACACAACTTTGTCAAGCTAAAATATATTCCTTCAAGTAATACTTCTATCTATCTTCCAAGTACCGATCATATTGATGCCAACAGTTTTCTCGTAGGTGCAGGATATGCCGGTGGCCGTGATGAGGATAATAAAAATTTCTACTACATATCCATATCGGTTGACCTGATCGCAAACAAAAATTCTCCCTATGTTGATGGAGTAGGAAGGCGGGTGCCTATCATAAGGGCCGGGTATAATATTGCCCTTTTCCAGGGTGGGGGCAGAAGGCGCAGGTAATATCAAATAAGATAGTTTCCCAGTTCACCTGGCGAAGTAATAACCACCAGCCTGTCTTCAATATTATCATACAGGAAGCCTTCTTTTTGCATCACTTTTGCTAAAGAAAGTAAATGATCGTAGAAGCCTGCTGTATTAAGGATGAATATTTTTTTATCGTGAATGCTCAACTGGTTCCAGGTAACCATTTCAAAAAATTCATCCATCGTTCCAAAACCACCTGGCAATATGATGGCGGCATCACATTTTTCGTAAAGCATCTTTTTACGGGTGTGCATATTGTCCACAACGATCAGTTCGGTAATTCCTTCGTGATGTACCTCCCTGTCTTTTAATATGGAAGGAATGATGCCGGTTACTTTCCCGCCTTTCTCCAGTGTGGCATTGGATATAATACCCATGATCCCTACATTGCCTCCGCCATAAATGAGGGTGATATTTTTTTCTGCAAGCATAAATCCAAGTTCTTTTGCCTGTTCTTCAAATAAGGGATTGTTACCCGTTTTAGAACCACAAAAAACCGCCAGTGCTTTTATCTGCATAAAACTTTATTATTTATTTCAGACAAAGACACGATATTTTCTCTAAATTGAATTTTATTTTTACGTAAACGCCGTCTATGTCGCCCATTCTGATGTTCTCGTTTGTGATAGGTTATTTTGCGCTGTTGCTGGGGGTTGCTTATTTCACTTCCCGCAACTCCAACAACGAATCTTTTTTTATCGGCAACCGCAACAGCAACTGGATGCTGGTGGCATTTGGCATGATCGGCACCTCCCTCAGCGGGGTAACATTTGTAAGCGTGCCGGGTGGCGTAGGCAGCGGAAACTTTTATTATTTCCAGATCGTACTTGGCTATTTGATCGGGTACATGGTCATTGCCTTTGTTTTGATCCCGTTGTATTACCGGATGAACCTTACATCCATTTACACCTACCTGGAAAAGCGTTTTGGAATAAATGCCCATAAAGCGGGTGCATTCTTTTTCATACTGTCACGGGTGGTAGGGGCTACGGCCCGCTTATACCTGGTGATCAGCATACTTCAGCTATTCATTTTCGACAAACTAAAGATCCCTTTTGAAGTGACGGCTTTCGTGATCTTATTGCTCATCCTGCTGTACACCTTTGAAGGCGGCGTAAAAACAATTATTTATACCGATACGTTGCAAACAACCGGCATGCTGCTTGGCCTGGTGGTTTGCATCATTGTTATTATCAAAGCCATGGGACTTGATTTTGGAAGTACCTTATCCCTTTTAAATGAGAAAGGATACACCAAAATTTTTAATACCGATGTAAAAGCCGGCTCCTTCTTTCTGAAGCATATCATCGGCGGTATGTTCATTGCCATTGCAATGACGGGGCTTGACCAGGAGATGATGCAAAAGAACATCAGCGTTAAGAACATTAAAGACTCCCAGAAAAATATCATGTCATTTACTGCAGTGTTGATGGTGGTGAATTTTCTGTTTTTGTTTTTAGGCGGCATTCTTTATTTGTATGCCGGCACAAATAATATTAAAGTTGCACCCGATGATCTTTTCCCTACCATTGCATTGAGTGATGCATTCAGCGGTTCAATCGGCATTATTTTTATCATTGCGCTGATATCAGCGCTGTTCCCAAGTGTGGATGGCGCCATCACTTCCCTTACTTCCTGTTTTTGTATTGACATTCTGGGGATCAATAAAAAGGAAGGAACCGAAAAAGAAAAGAAACGGACAAGACTCAAAGTACATTTTACTTTTGCCGTTGTGTTCTTTTTGATGGTTCTGATCTTTAAAGCCATTAACGATAAACTGATCATAGACTTTATTTTGAAATTTGCCGGTATTACTTACGGACCACTGCTTGGGCTGTTCTCTTTCGGGATATTAACAAAAAGGCAATTGAATGATAAACTGATCTGGACAGTTTGTATCATCGCTCCGTTGGTAGCCCTGGGGCTGGATATGATGAGCAGCCCGGAGTGGTACGAAAAGAAACTGCATGTTTCCCTGGGAGTAAAATCAATTTCAGATAGCTTATTCAATGGGTATAAGATCGGGAATGAATTGATCTTAATAAACGGCATGCTTACCTTCTTAGGATTGTGGCTGATCTCTAAAAAAGGCGGCAGTAAAGCCGATATTTCTCTGTAACTTAGCAACGTTAGTAAGTGCCATTCTACGCTTTTAAAAGCTGCAGGATGGCATTGTGTTTTTAAGATTCAGTCAGGTAAAATATTTTTATGGAATTGGTGAATCTCAAGGTGGAAGAATATTCAAAACTTCATACCACCCGGTTGGATATTGTTTTGCAGGAAATAGAGGACCATACATTGGCCAATCATCCGCATGCGCAAATGCTCAGCGGGCATGTACAGGGAAAAGTACTTGAAATGATCAGCCGGATGATAAAGCCAGAAAAGATCCTGGAGATAGGAACATTTACAGGCTTCAGTGCCCTGTGTTTGGCAAAGGGTTTGCAGCCCGGGGGGAAACTGCATACAATAGAATTAAGAGAGGATGATGCAGCAACTGCCGGAAATTATTTTAGGCAGGCCAGGGAAAAAGAAAAGATAGAACTGCATGTTGGCGATGCATTACAGATCATTCCAGCCCTAGAGGAAACATGGGACCTTGTTTTCATTGATGCGGATAAAGTGAATTATATTAACTATTACGAATTAACTTTGCCATCGGTAAAAAAAGGTGGCTGGATACTGGCAGATAATGTACTCTTTCACGGCGAAGTACTGGAAGAAAACGTGAAGGGGAAAAATGCAAAAGCGATCAAAGCATTCAATGATCACGTGAAGAATGACGGGCGGGTACAACAGGCTATGTTAACCATACGGGATGGACTTTTACTGATTCAAAAGCAATAACCGGATGAACAGATTTATTATAGCAATATTGTTTTCTTTTATCTCGGGTGCAGCTGTAGCGCAGCGTATCTCTATTGAGGAGTATGTTGACCAGTTCAAGGATATTGCGATGAGTGAAATGAAACGGTCCGGTGTTCCGGCGGCCATTACCCTGGCACAGGGCATCCTGGAATCGGAAAACGGCAACGGCGACCTGGTGAAAAAATCGAACAACCATTTTGGTATAAAATGTAAAAGCACCTGGGCAGGCGAAAGCGTGAACCATGATGACGATGCAGAAGGCGAATGTTTCAGGGCGTATGACAGTGCTGTACAGAGCTACCGTGATCACAGTGATTTTTTGCGGGGTAATAAACGGTATGCACCTTTATTCAGCCTGGATGCAGATGATTATAAAGGATGGGCCAAAGGATTGAAGAGAGCGGGCTATGCCACCAACCCCAGGTACCCGGAATTACTTATCAAATACATTGAACAATACAACCTGCAGCAATATACCTTGTTCGTATTAAATAACACAGCATCGTTAAACATAGCAAAAGCGAATGAAGAGAAAGCTGATGTATCATCTTCTGAAGAGATAAAAGATGAAAAACCGGTTGTAACCGAAGAAGCTGTTGCAATAACTGGTGACCCGAACAAGATCATTGCAATAAATAACAGCAAATGTGTTTTTGTAAATAAGGGAACTTCATTATTGGTACTGGCCACTAAGCATAACATCAACCTGAATAAACTGATGGAGTATAACGACCTTACCGAAGAAGGCATACTTAAAAAAGACCAGTATGTTTTCCTTCAAAAAAAATCAAAGACAGGCGAAAAAGAATACTATATTGTACAACCCGGCGAAACAGTGCATGATGTGGCGCAGAAGAACGGCATACAGCTCCGATACCTGCAGGAGTATAATGACCTGCAGCGGATAGAAGCAATGCCCACAAATACAAAACTGTTTCTTCAGCCCGGGCTGAAAGCAGAAAATGCCAAAGAACCGAAAGTGAAAATGCACACCGTTGAACCAAAGGAAGGATTGTATGCCATTGCCCGCAAGTATAATGTAACCGTGCAGCAACTAAAGGAATGGAATAAGCTTAGTGGCAATGAACTGAAGGTAGGACAGGAAATAATTGTATCAAAGTAATTCATCATTGCCTGCAACAGGCATTAAACATTAACCCCCATGGTGATCCAGGTATTGGATAAAAAATTTCAGCCGTATATAAAGGCCGAGCAGATCAAGGAAGAGGTGGCCCGTCTTGGCGCCCAGATCAATGCAGAATATGCGGGGAAAAATCCCTTGTTCATTGCCATACTCAACGGCTCTTTTATGTTTGCATCCGATCTTTTTAAAGAACTTACGGTTGATGCAGAAATATGTTTCATCAAGCTGGCCTCTTACAAAGGCACAAGATCCACCGGCAATGTTATTACGTCCATTGGCCTGGATGAATCACTGAAAGGAAGGCACGTGATCATTGTGGAGGATATTGTTGATACCGGTAAAACGCTGTATGAATTTTTACCACAGCTTACAAACCAGCAGCCGGCCAGCTTAAAGATCGCTGCATTGCTGCATAAACCGGAAGCACTGGCTTTTCCGCTTACCATTGATTACCTTGGTTTTACTGTGCCGAATAAGTTTTTACTGGGGTATGGACTGGATTATGACGGGCATGGAAGAAACCTGAAAGAAATTTACCAGTTGGTCGGCGACTGACCGGGCAACATTACCGGTTGAAAAGATGTCTTGGAAGGGATAGAACGATTTTTTATTAATAGCCTGCTATATTGAAAAAGCTGTTTGCCTATATTCCGTTACTTCTGGTGGCTTTAACCACAAATGCCCAGTATTATTTACGTGGCGAGATCACGGATGAAAAAAATCAGCCGCTGCAAAGTGTAAAGATCCTTCTTCACTCAAAGAACCAGCTTTTTTTTTCAGGAACGACCGGCGGTTTTGGCATAACTACCAATAAGCCGTACGATTCACTTACATTGACCATGGAAGGATATGAATCGAAGTCGCTGCGGGTAAACTGCGATCAATGGCAATACATCACCATGAAAGTATTGCCCTCCAATGTTAACCGTAACCGGCCTAAACTGATCTCTGTAACAAAGAACATGGATCACAGCTCGAAGGTTAAATGGTATATAGATAATGAAACATATTTTCAACTGGTGGAGAATGAGTATGTGAATGCGGTCAAGTATCCCAATACCGGGTTTTCACTGAATGTAAACAAAGCCTCTTACAGCAATGTGCGGCGGTTCATAAATATGCAAAGCACGGTGCCACCTGATGCGGTACGAACTGAAGAGATCATAAATTATTTCAACCTGCACTACCGCGAGCCCGAAGGGAAAAATATTTTCCGGATGGAATCGCAACTAACATCCTGTCCGTGGGATGCGGAAAAAATGCTGCTTATCCTGAACATCAATGCCCGCAAACTTGACCTGGATAAGATACCTCCCAGCAACTTTGTTTTTTTGATCGATGCATCGGGCAGTATGGATATGCCCAACAAGCTTCCATTGCTGAAGGCCGCATTCCAGCTTTTTGTAAAGAACCTGCGGCCAATAGACACGGTCTCTATTGTTACATACGGCGGAACGGTGGGTATATGGTTACAACCAACAAGCGGATCTGAGAAAGAAAAAATAATCAAGTCAATTGAAGAATTGACCGCAATAGGTGATACACCTGGCCAGTCGGCCATTATGGCTGCATATACCCTCGCCAATAAAACATTTATAAAAGGAGGGATCAACCGGGTGGTATTAGCCACAGACGGTGATTTTAATGTGGGAGCCAATTCCGAAAAGGAATTAGAAGAACTTATAACCAAAGAAAGACAAAGCGGCATTTACCTTACCTGCCTGGGCGTAGGTATGGGAAACTTCAAGGACTCAAAACTGGAAACGCTGGCAAAAAAAGGGAATGGCAACTATGCATACATTGATGATCTGCGGGAAGCCGAAAAAGTATTGGTGAAAGAACTTACACAAACTTTTTATGCAGTGGCCGATGATGTTTTTCTGAACATACAGTTTAACCCAAATCTTGTAAAGGAATACCGGCTGATCGGGTTTGACAACCGCCGGGATGCGGTAGCAGACAGTAGCATAGACCTGGAAGGTGGAGAACTGGGCAGCGGCAATAATGTATTGGCTTATTTTGAGATACTGCCTGCCACTGATCAGCTTTTTAAAGAAGAGCTGTTTGCAAAAGATAAAGTGGCAACAGTTGATATGCGCTATAGCCTTTGTAACGACACCACCCACCTGCGCTTTTTAAGTTATTGCCCGGCAAATTTTACCGACTTTAAAAGCATGGATAAAGAATTTCAGTTTGCCACAGCTGTAGCTATGTTCGGCCTTAAAGTAAAACAATCAAAATATATTAAGAACGCCGAGTGGGTGGATATAAAAAATATCGCTTCAGAATCTTATAATTCCGGAAGTTATCTGCAGGCAGAATTTCTGCAATTGGTTGATAAGGCCGAAGCTATTTATTCCAAAAAGAAAAAGAAAAAAGGGAAAGGAGATTAAGAAAACATTTCTCTCACCTTATCAAAGAAAGACTTGTCGTTTTTTTCCGGCTTGGGCTTAAAATTTTCAGACAACTGCATTTTTTCCAGCATCTTCTTTTCTTCATCCGAAACATGTTGCGGCGTCCATACATTTACCTGGATCAACTGATCGCCTTTTTCGTAGCTGTTTACATTTGGAAAACCTTTTCCTTTAAGCCGGAATATTTTTCCGCTTTGTGTGCCGGGTGGTATCTTGATCTTTGCCCTGCCGTCAATGGTAGGCACTTCTACCTGCGTGCCAAATACGGCATCGGGGATAGAGATATGTAGGTCGTAGGCCACGTTCAGGCCGTCTCTGTGTAATTGCGGGTGTGCTTCTTCTTCTATCAGTACGATCAGGTCTCCGGAAGAACCGCCTCTTTCGCCGGCATTTCCCCGGCCGCTCAAACTAAGTTGCATTCCTTCCTGCACACCTGCGGGAATATCGATCGTTACTGTTTCCTCGCCATACACTCTTCCGTCTCCTTTGCAGGCGGTGCATTTGTGTGTAACGGTGCTTCCCTCGCCATTACAGGTTGGACAGGTAGTTACGGTTTGCATCTGTCCCAGAAAAGTATTCTGTACCCGTCGCACTTGTCCGCTTCCGCCACAGGTGCCACAGGTTTGTATGCTGTTCTTATCTTTTGCCCCGCTGCCGTTGCAGGTATTGCAGAGCACGTATTTTTTTACCTTGATGGTTTTTTGCGTTCCCTTTGCGATCTCTTCAAAGTTGAGTTTGATCTTCACCCTCAGGTTACTGCCACGCTGGCCACGGCTTCTTCCACCTGAACTTCTTCTGCCTCCGCTGCCGCCAAAGAAACTGCCGAAAGGATTATCGTCTCCGAAAATATCACCAAACTGGCTGAAGATATCATCCATATTCATACCGCCGCCACCGCTGTAACCACCACCGCCGCGGCCCGGGCTAAATGCCTGGTGACCGAAGCGATCGTATTGCGCTCTTTTATCTGCGTCGCTCAGTACTTCATACGCTTCAGCTGCTTCCTTGAATTTTTCTTCCGCTGCTTTATCTCCGGGGTTACGGTCGGGGTGAAATTGCATGGCAACCTTGCGGTATGCTTTTTTAATTTCATCCTGTGTTGAACTTTTGGATACACCCAGTATTTCGTAAAAATCTTTCTTCGACATTTCTTAGATCTTGGTATTGTATAAAACTACTTTTATTTTCTTGCTCCGGTTCCCCTTCCGGGGATAGGGGCATTATTTGCCAACCACCACTTTTGCAAAGCGGATTATTTTATCATTGAGGTAGTATCCTTTTTCAATCTCATCCACTACTTTGCCCTTCTTTTTTTCGGGTACTTCTATTTCGGTGATGGCTTCATGTTTCTCCACATCAAAATCGGTGTTGATACTCTCCATTGCTTTCAGGCCTTTTGCCTGCAAGGTATTTTTCAGTTTATTAAATACTAACTGAACTCCTTTTTTATTGGTGGCAATGTCGTCGCTTTCATCTAATTGTTTTTCGGCCCGCTCGCAATCATCCAGTACTTCAAGCAGTGAGGTGATTACGTCTTTACCGGCTGTTTGTATCAGTTCGATTTTTTCCTTTGCATTGCGGCGCTTAAAATTATCGAACTCTGCAAAAAGGCGCAGGTATTTATCCTTCTGCTCCTGTAATTCTGCCTGTATCTTTTCCAGGACATCTTCGCCCCCGGGGTTGCTTAAATGGGTATTTCCGGGCACGTCGGCATCGGCATTGATGTTCATTTCTGCGTTTTCCTGCGTCATTGTTTCTTTTTCTTCCATATACGGGATTTAAAAATTGGTTGCGAAGGTACAACAGTCAAACATTTTGCCAAGCCCCATATTGCGGTCAAATTGACAAAAAACCAACGAATAAACGGCTTAAGCAGCATACTCTATGACAGGGATGTTACCTTTGCGCCATGAAGAGCATTTTTTTGAATAAAAAAATAAGCCGGCGGGTGGAGTTGGGCCATCCCTGGATATTCGCCAATGAGGTAAATACCGGTAAGGCGCTGGATGCGGCGGCGAAGGCAGGAGATATCGTAAATGTATTTACCCACGATAAGAAATTCATTGGCAGGGGTTATATAAACCCAAAATCGCAGATCATAGTGCGGCTGCTAACGAGGGATAAGGACGAAGTGATCAATGAAGAATTCTTTCTGAACCGGATCCAAAAAGCCTGGGCATACCGCCAAAAGATCGGGTATACAGAAAACTGCCGGCTTGTTTATGGCGAGGCCGATGAGATGCCCCAATTGATCATCGACAAATTCAACGACTATTTTGTGATCCAAACCCTGGCATTGGGAATAGATGTGTGGAAGCCGGCCATCGTAAAAGCCATCGAAAAAATATTCAGTCCTAAAGGCATTTACGAACGGAACGATGTGCCGGTTAGAGAATTGGAAGGACTGGAACAGCACAAAGGTTTTTTATCCGAAGAATTTGATACGAATATCATCATTACCGAGAATGGGATAAAATTTCATGTAGATATTGCCAATGGACAAAAGACCGGGTTCTTTTTAGACCAGCAGGATAACCGGCGTGCCATCCGGTATATTGTTAAGGATGCCGATGTGCTTGGGGCTTTCTGTTATACCGGTTCCTTTGAAATAAGTGCGGCTCATTACGGCGCCAGGTCCGTCCTGGGACTGGATATTTCTCAAAGCGCTATAGATATGTGCAATAAAAATGCGGTGCTTAATGGCCTTGAAAATACCTGCAGGTTTGAATGCGTAAATGCGTTTGATGTATTGAAGGAATGGACAAAGGAAGGGAAGCAATGGGATGTGGTGATGCTCGATCCACCATCATTTACCAAAAGCAGGGCAACCATTGATAAAGCCGTTGCTGGTTACAAAGAAATTAATTTAAGAGGGATGAAACTGGTGAAGCCGGGGGGCTTCCTGGTTACGTCAAGTTGCACCAATCTTGTACCGCCTGAATTGTTCCTCAACATTATTCAGATGGCGGCCAACGATGCAAAAAGAAAAATAAGGCAGGTTACTTTTAATGCCCAATCAGCCGATCACCCTGTTATACACGGACAGGAAAATACCCAATACCTGAAATTTTTAATAGTGCAAGTGATGTAAAAAGGAGGGAAGTTATTTAACTACCTGGAACTTTCCGGAATCAAGGATCTTTCCGTTTTTATCCCTGAGCTGGTAGATGTAAATACCACGATAAAAATCATCCAATGGTATGGTGATCTTTGGAGCAACCTTACTTATCTCATTTATTTTTTTACCCATGAAATTGTATACCTGCAGGGAATACGACTTGTCATAACCATACAGGAAATCAAAATTGATCACCGAAGTGGCGGGAATTGGATACGGCTTTAACATCTTTGCAACCGGGTCACCGGCGCCTGTGGGCTTGTTTTGAGCAAAAGAAGTAAAATTTAATCCAATAAGTAAAATTGATATGTAAACAATTTTCTTCAACAAAGTAAAAATAGTAAAATCTTTCAAATAACCAACATTTCAAAAACGGTTATTTCCGCCTGAAATATGTTAAAACAGCCTAAAATGAACTGTCTTATATTAAAACGGTAAATAATTCAAATTATTATCAGTTTAATCCTTCAAGGGCCTGGTTTATGGCATTAAAGTCCGGGACCTCCCCGGCGTTTTCAAGGACCTCTGCGTACCGGATAATACCAGCTTTATCAATGATGAAGGCGGAACGCTTGCTTACACCGTTCATCTCCAGTATCCAGGTACCATACAGGCTGCCATAAAGTGCAGAAACTTCTTTATTAAAATCGCTTAATAATGGGAAGTTGTATTGTTGATCTTCCTTATACTTCTTCAGGGTAAATACCGAATCCACAGAAATGCCGACTACCTGCACATTTGCATTATTATACCGGCTTATATCATCTCTTACTGCACATAATTCTTTAGTACATGTACTGGTGAATGCCTGCGGAAAGAAAAGAAGAAGTATGTTCTTTCCTCTAAGTGCGGAAAGGGATACTTTGTTTTTATCGGTATCAAATAATGTAAAATCAGGAGCTGGTTTGCCGGTTTCAATTGCCATATCTGGTAATTTGTTTTTGTAAAGGTAATTGTTGTGTAAAACTTGTTAACAGCTATTACGGTCTTTTAGTTTAATTAGCAGGCAGATATTAATAAATAAAACAAATCAACTATGAACAAGTACATAACAGAATTAATCGGAACATTCTTCCTGGTAATGGGAGCAATACTGGGTGGTGCCGTAGGGGCATCATTGGCATTGATGATCATGGTTTATGCCGGCGGACATGTATCAGGGGCTCATTACAACCCGGCAGTTACTTTATCTGTGTGGATGCGGGGTAAAATTGAAATGAAAGACGCCGTAATGTATTGGATATTCCAGTTTGTGGGTGCATTAATTGCTGCATTAATTGTTATGTATGTTTTTTCTAATGAGGGCAGTGGTGAATGTAAGGTGACCGAAGGATGGGGAACAAAAGCGATCATTGCTGAACTGATGGGAACCTTTGCCCTGGCTTATGTTGTATTGAATGTGGCTACAGCCAAAGGCACCAGCGGCAACAGTTTTTATGGAATTGCTATAGGAGGAACGGTATTGGCAATGGCTACTGCATTGGGCAGTTTTTCTGGCGGTGCTTTCAACCCGGCCGTAGCAATAGGCCTGGCTATGCAGCATAGCTTTTGCTGGGATCACGTTTGGGTATATTTTGTAGGCCCCTTGGGGGGTGGTGCACTGGCAGCCATCGTTTTCAGCTTTATTAACCCCGATGATAAATAGCTGGCTTAACATTTTAAAAATCAAAAACCCCTCTGAAAAGAAGGGTTTTTTTGTTATCCAAACAATCCATAAAAACAAAAAATCTTTAGTTTGTTAGCACACGATCTTTGAGATTTGGATTGTATATTCGGAATGAGTGCCTTTGAATACAAGACAGATCAATCAACAGCAATAAATGGTATTGGGACTTTGCAATAGCTGAATGCACTTTTGAAGGTACACCTGCTTTGTGCAGGAGTATTTAATATTGTATTCATAGGATTGGTTTTTGGCCTCTGAAACTTATGTTTAGCGCCAATATATAAACGCACGTTTCAGTATTTTATTGTTAAATACTGACTATCAATGTATTGTTGTTTTTTATGTTTTGTTCCATACAGGTGGCGGCATAAAAAAATCCCTGCATTTTTTGTGCAGGGATTTTTTTTATTAAGATAAAAATCAGTTGTTGTTCTTTGACAAGGAATTCTTGGCGGCTGGTTTGTTTGATTTTACAGGAGCTACAGGGGTCTCCGCTTTTTTCTTGGCATCATTAACCTCTACAACCCATTTGTCATATGCTGCGGCATCCAGAACATCGCCGGTAATGGTAATGCTCTTTGTTTCATCAACACCGGCAAATTTTACAGTAAGGTGTTTATCAAAATGTCCTACAGCAAGTGCATTGAATTTGGCAGAAATAAAGCCGGTAGCACCCGGTGCAATCGGAGACTTGGTATAGTCGCCAATGGTGCAGCCACATGTAGGGCTTGCCGTTTCAATGATCAGGGGTTCATTGCTTACGTTGGTCACAATGAACTTCACCTCTTTAGGCTCATTTTGTTTCAGGTTTCCCTGGTTAATTACTTCGGTTTCAAATTTTGCAACGTCCGCAATTTTCTTTTGTGCAAATAAAGCAGATGTGAAAGTAAATGCAGTTGCAAGTAATAATAACTTCTTCATGGTTATTTAATTTTAAAGTTTAATTTTTTAGATCGTTTAAGCCTTTGTTTTCCGGTGCTGAGCTTCCGGGTGTTTTCCACACCTCACCCTTGATGGTGATTTGTTTGGTCTGGGTATCGTTGTAAGAGACGGTAATGAATTTCGTAAATGGTCCTTCTGCAGCCGCATTATATCCCACGGTGATCTTGGTTGATCCACCCGGGGCAACTACTTTGTCTTTTTCCCATTCAGGAGTAGTGCATCCACAACTTGCATGTACGTTACTGATCTTAAGATCTGAAGTACTCTTGTTGAATACTTCAAAAATATGCGTAACGGGTTTTCCCTGCGGTATTTTACCGAAATCAAATTCGATTTCTTTTAAAACCAACAGGTTATCGGCCTGGGCGATCGTACTTACATTCGCGGCAGCAGGTTGTGCAGGCGCTGCAGTAGACAATTGTTGTGCATTTGCAGCAGACAGGCAGGTTGCTGCCAGTAAAAGTGTAAATGTTTTCTTCATATTATTTTATTTGTTTTAAAATAAGGTTCTCAAAGATACTAAAACGGATTCAACGCCCCCAAATTGTCATCCTGTTAGGAGATTTTTAACAAAGCTCCCCTTTAATTTATATTTTTGCAGTACATTAAATGACCATGGATACAACCAACAATAACGAAGCTGAGCTGGCTGAAAAACTGAGTTTCGATAAATTCAGAAATGAGGTAATAAAAGACTACCGGATCGCCTGTGAAAGCAGGGAAACCAGTTTGCTGGGCCGAAAGGAAGTACTTACCGGGAAGGCAAAATTTGGAATTTTTGGGGATGGAAAAGAGATCGCACAGGTAGCCATGGCTAAGTTCTTCCGGCCAGGTGATTTCCGGGCAGGGTACTACCGCGACCAGACCTTTATGTTTGCAAGTGGACTTGCCACCATTGAACAATTTTTTTCTCAACTCTATGCCGATCCCGATGTTGCCAATGATCCCTTTAGTGCAGGCCGGCAAATGAATGCGCACTTTGCTACAAAGATGGTGGATGAAAATGGCGACTGGCTCGACCTGGTTGAACGGAAAAATGTAAGCAGCGATATTGCACCCACTGCCGGACAAATGCCAAGGGGTTTGGGACTTGCCTTTGCATCCAAGGCATTCCGGAACATAAAACAAACGCATCAATTAACTCACCTCAGCAATAACGGAAACGAAATTTGCTTTTGTACCATTGGCGATGCATCAACCAGCGAAGGGCATTTTTGGGAAACAATAAATGCAGCGGGTGTATTGCAGGTTCCTTTGGCTGTTTTTGTGTGGGATGATGGTTATGGAATTTCTGTTCCCAAAAAATACCAGACAACCAAAGCATCCATCTCCGATGCATTAAAGGGATTTCAGAAAAAAGACGGAACCAACGGAATTGATATTTACAAATTAAAGGGATGGGATTATGCCGGCATGTGTGAGATACTGGAACCGGCTATTCAAAAAATAAGAGATACACATACACCTGCTGTTTTTCACGTGGAAGAGATCACACAACCTCAGGGGCATTCCACTTCCGGAAGCCACGAAAGATATAAAACACCCGAACGCCTGGAATGGGAAAAAGAATGGGACGGACTGAAACAAATGCGGGAATGGATCCTTGCCAATGCATTGGCTGAAACAGAAGAACTGAACAGCATCGAAGAAAATGCCCGCCAGTTTGCAAGAGAGAGCAAACAAAAGGCATGGGACAAATATATTGATCCGATTAAGAAAATGGTTGCAAGAACTGTTGACACGTTACGATCATTTGAGGAGGCAAATACACCAGTAAAAAAACTTACTGACGAACTTGCCTCTTTACGGGAACCTATGCGCAGGGATATTATGAAAACCCTCGCAACAGTTTTAGACATAACGGAAAACAATGATGCAGTTAAGCAGTTGTATGGATCCTTTAAAAGTGAAAACGCAGTTCTTTATAACAGCTATCTCTACAATGATGGCCCCAGGTCAGCATTAAAAGTTCCTGCCATCGATCCTTACTATACCGATGACTCCCCATTGGTGAATGGCTACGAAGTGCTGAATAAGTACTTCGATGAATTATTCGCAACCAATAACAAAGTAATTGCCTTCGGCGAAGACCTAGGACATATCGGCGATGTGAACCAGGGCTTCAGTGGCTTACAGGAAAAACACGGTAAAGAAAGAATATTCGATACAGGTATCCGTGAATTAACGATCATGGGGCAGGGCATTGGTTTATCATTAAGAGGATTACGCCCCATTGCCGAAATTCAATACCTCGATTATTTATTGTACGGGCTTCAGCCACTTAGTGATGATGTTTGTACAACTCATTTCCGCACAGCAGGACAACAAAGCTGCCCGTTAATTGTAAGAACAAGGGGACATAGACTCGAAGGCATCTGGCACAGCGGCTCACCCATGGGAATGATCATTAACGCACTCAGGGGTATGTATGTATGTGTGCCACGTAACATGGTGCAGGCTGCAGGGATGTACAATACATTATTACAAAGTAATGATCCCGGCCTGGTAATAGAATGCCTGAACGGGTATCGCTTAAAAGAAAAATTGCCATCCAACTTAATGGCCTACACGGTGCCATTAGGTGTGCCTGAAGTGATAAAGGCGGGAACGGATATTACCATGGTAAGCTATGGCTCTACTTTACGCATTGTGATGGAAGCTGCAGAAGCACTGGATAAAGCGGGTACCAGTTGCGAAGTGATAGATGTGCAGACTTTATTGCCCTTCGATATCAACCATGCCATTGTTGCGTCGCTTAAGAAAACCAACCGCATTGTTTTCATTGATGAAGACGTGCCAGGTGGTGCTGCTGCCTATATGTTCAATAAAGTGATGGAAGAACAGGGCGGCTATAAATTTTTAGATGTTTCGCCAAGAACCATTACGGCAAAAGCGCATCGTCCTTCTTATGGAAGTGATGGCGACTATTTCAGTAAACCCAATACAGAAGACATCATTGCGGTGATAAAAGAAATGATGTCTGAATAAAATGAGACTGACCTTATATCAAATAGATGCTTTTACTGATAAGCTCTTTGGTGGTAATCCTGCTGCAGTAATTCCTTTGGAAAAATGGCTGGATGAAAAACCGATGCAGCAGATCGCGATGGAGAATAACCTTTCGGAAACGGTCTTCTTTGTTCCTTCAAAAGAGAAGGCCGCCGATTTTGAAATTCGCTGGTTCACTCCCGAAGTGGAGATCAATCTTTGCGGCCATGCCACGCTGGCAAGTGCTTACGTGCTGTTCAATATTTTGAATTTTGATAAACCCGAAATACGTTTCAGTTCCTTAAGCGGCATATTAAAAGTTACGAGGGAAGATGATCTCATCTGCATGGACTTCCCATCCTGGAAACCCGAGCGGCTGGATATCTATCCCGATGAACTTTCTGCCATGCTTGGTAATGCTGAAATAGTTGGCGTATATAAACACCGGGATATCTTGGTTGAATTATTGAATGAAGATGTGGTAAAGAACTGTACCCCAGATTTTTCGCTGATGAAAAAGCACGTGGACAAAATGATCATCACTGCCCCCGGAAAAAATGCTGACTTCGTCTCCCGCTTTTTTGCACCCGGCGCCGGCATTGATGAAGATCCTGTAACCGGTTCAGCACACTCACAGCTTATTCCTTTCTGGTCAGAAAAATTAAATAAGGATCAGCTTCATGCTTTACAACTCTCGAAAAGAGGCGGTGAAATATGGTGCGAACAAAGAGGAATTCGGGTTATAATGAAGGGTAAAGCTGCTTATTATATGAAAGGGGAGATTGAGTTATAATTTGTATAATCCAATCTTTACAGTGTACAAGGCCAATGCAACCCTTGTTTTTACTCCCAGTTTTTCAAACAGGGAATCCCGGTAGCTTTCTACCGTTCTTGCGCTGCAAAACATTTTTTCCCCGATCTCTTTATAGGTTAATTCCGTACAGGTATATTTCAGAAATTCGATCTCCCGGTCACTCATCTTAACAGCAGATTCATTTATTTCAGCCGGGTTTGCCAGGCTGTGTAAAACCCGGCTGGTTGCCCAGTCGGGGTAATAAAACCCTTTTTCAACTATGGAATCAAGTGCCTTTGCCAGTTCTGCCGGGTGAACATTTTTATTAAGATATCCAACGGCCCCTGCTTTGATCATTTTGATCAGGGACTCATCGTCTCCCTGCATGGTAAGTACCATTACTTTTACTTGCGGATGATTTTGTTTTAACCAGGCTGCTGTTTCAAATCCGTCCATTACGGGCATCGATATATCGAGTAAAACAATATCCGGTATATTTTTTTTCTGTTTGAATTTCTCCATCAGCTCTTTCCCGTTTTCCGACTCATACAATACCCCGTAGTTTTTAAATTGCTCAATGATCGATGTAATTGCTTTTGCAATAAGCAGGTGATCATCCACAATAACAATTGTATTTGGCATAATTATATTTCTACAGGGTTTAGTTGTTGTTGCGGAACGAATAGGTTAAGGTTTGTACCTTTTCCTTTTTCACTCTGTAAATTTAATACTCCGCCTATGAACTGAATGCGGCGGCGCATATTATTCAGGCCAATACCCCTGCTTTGTACGGCAGCCGGATCAAAACCAGCACCATCGTCTGCTGCCACTAATCTAAGCCCGTCCGGTTCATATCTCAATTCAATGAGTATGTTTTTGCAGGCAGCATGTTTCAGGCTGTTTTGGATGAATTCCTGTACAATGCGCAGCAAAGAGCTTTTTACAGAATTGCCGATACCTGTTGATCCTTCGGTTGTAAAAGATGCCCTGCACAGGCCTGTTTCATTTACCCTGTCACATTCCAGCGCCAGGAGATCAGGCAGTTCACTTTGCTGAAATTGGGTATCTGTAAGATTCTTTGAAAGATTACGCAGTTCATCCAGCGAGTCGTTGATGATGCGGCTGATGCCTTTCAGTTTCTCCAGTAATTCGGGGTATTGATTCTCAAATTCCAGGTGTTGTGTATAAATGGAGGCGAGGGTGAGTTTTTGGGTAACACTGTCGTGGATCTCCCTGCCGATGAACTGCATGGTCTGTTGTTGTATCCCTAATTGGGTACTCAGCAGCTCAGCACGGTGTTTTTCTTCCAGGATCCCTTTTTCTTTCTGGTGCAGTAACTTTCTCTTGCGGTATTGAAATATAAAAAAGATGATACCGATAATAAATATCAGCAGGATGGCATTTATAAGAATAATGAATATGGTTATTTCGGTTTTCCCCATATAAAAGATAAGGCAAACAAAATATACATTAAATAATTCAGAATAGTTGTGATGATCCAGTACTTATTAAACAGGGCCGGGTATTCGGCGGCCAGCGTATTCCATAAACCATACAGGGGCAGACTCAGCAAATAGAAAACGAGCAGCCCCACACATATCCAGAACATCCTGCTTGACCGGTATTCCAGTATTTCATTTCCCTTAATAAAGATCCTGAAAAATAAAATGGTAAGGATCAGCAATATTACATTTCCCATCATGTAAGAGAATGAAAAAAAAGAAAAGCGTATGTTGGCAAGGAAAAAGATATTAATGAAGAGCGACAGCAGGTATAATACGGAACCGGTCAGTGCCCAGTTTTTATAATTGCCCTTTTCAAAATATTTCCAGAACAGCCAGCAAAAGAATAGAAACTGTAAAGGGATACAGAAAAAAGTGTACAGGTTGCGGTTGAACTGAACCCACTGCAACCTGTAGCCGGCAATTTCGCCGGCGATCTCTGTAACGACTATGATGGCCAGGTATACGGGGAACCATTTCCAATACGTATTCCTGATATTCTTCCAGTAAGCAAAACCTGTGAGGCAGGCAACTGCCTCACAGATATTAAGCCCGATCCGCAACTTTAAGTATATATCCATTTTACCGTTTAATTATTGCCGGTTGGAAAAGACCCTTCCTCAGCCGGCGGAGGCATGAGGCCTCCATGGTTTTCAACCCTGGGAACTCCCTCTAACCCGGGGCGTACTGCCTGGGGTTTCTCTATACCAATGAATGCACCAACAAGATGCCGACGGTTCATCCGAAGCAGTTTAGCATAGGGCGTAGGCTTGCAAGGATCGCCAACGTCTTCAAAATTAAAATCAACATCTTTTCCGTTATGATTATAGGTTGGCGTCATAAACAGGGTATGCATACCTGCAACCATATCACTTAGGCCAGCGAGACTGGGATATTTTGCCATATCCGTTTTGTTTGGATATTTCGCATAGTATATTCTGATCCCAAGTTTCAGGTTACATTTTCCAGAACCTGTGGCGGCTTCGATCTTTGCAAAAAATGTTTTTAATTTTTCAAGACTGAACCATATTGATCTTGCATCAAGCTTATCTGTTCCTTTAACATATGCCTTATTACGATCGTCTTTGTATGCCTGCGACATAATAACGGCCAGACTGTCATCTATTAATCCTGGGAGTTCCCTGTTGGCATAAGACGCAGTTTCGCCGGTTGTATCGGCTGACTGATCAGTGGTAGTTGGTTCTGCGGATTTTTGGGTGTTGTTATTGCACGCCATGAAAAGAATAACTGTCAACAGCAACACATTTGAAGCAATTAAGATCTTCTTCATACTTATAATTTTTTGGTTTAGGAAGTGGTTGATGATTTAAAAATAGAAATAAATATCGGTTGCAGCTACAGCCTAAAGTAGCTCCCGGTATGAATATGTCTCCTGCGATCTCACATATAAATGTGTTTCTGCAACTTAAGTAATCCGGCTCAGGAAAAAATCAGTTGCCTGCACATTGAAATTCCGTCATTTAACGGGAGCCCTGCCCGTTTCTAAATTCATGAAATCTGTTTGTTGACACATTGTTTCCGCTTTCACTCCGGCGCATTTTTGTGAAGAAGAATATGAGAATTACCTGCATATTTTTTCCAGCCTCTAAAAAACACCCGGCAAATAATATTAGTAAACAAATAAAAAAATTATCATGGCAACGATCACGAACGTCACATTGAATCTGCAAAGTTCAGGTTCTCCTGCTCCTTCATCCTCCAGGACAGCAACCGTAACATTCACCACCCGGTTTTCCTTGTTCGAAGTTCAGGGAGGCGCTTTATACACTGCTGATGTAAGACTGCAGGCAGTAGATGGTTCGGTTTATGGTAACCCAACCCTGGTCATGGGTTCGGCTACAGTGAGGGCAACCGGCATTAATGTTGAAACAACACTGACCAATGTTTTCACCAGGTCTACACTGGATGAAGACCGGGATTATTTTATCTGGTACGATATGCACGGACATCCTCACGTTTTTTCACAGGAACTGGTTGACCAGTGGAGAGCAAGGGTGATTCTTACACCGGTTATTCAAACGATCTCCAGGAATTCCCCGATCGTATCGGGCAGTTGGGGGCATGACGGGAATGATTAAAAGTCTGCAGGCATAAATATACTACAGGAGTTCGCTGAAAATCCTTTTAAGAGAGTAAGCGCTCATCTAAAAATATAAAACCATGTTCTTAAAAAAAGGAGCTATTCCGAAAAGATTATATCCCGGTTCCGGTGGTGAATTTGTAGAAACCATTTCACTGGGCAGAAAGGTAAACCGGCTTTATGTGGTAATGAATGGATTTGAGACAGAATTCACCGAAGGCGCTTATAATGTCGGCAATATTACGGTTAACCTGAGTGTACGGCATACAGATGGTTCGGATACTGCCCAACTGCATTGCAAATTCAGGCTCAGCAGTGATAGTACCTGGGGCGGAACTTTCTCAGCACTGTGCGATTATGTCCTCATCGGGGAAAATTATACGCCATCTGCCGGCATAGCGCATTAACTATTTATTATTTATAAGAGGTACACGATAATCTTAACTACGATCAGTGTAAAACTGGTTTCTAAAATTTACGGAAATGAAAAAAAATGATCAAGCAGAAAGCAAAGCAGGATGTTCAGTTGTATTGAACATAGAAACTACCGGTGATATCAATATTTATAATTGCGGCAAATCATCCGGTGACAAAGATTGTGGCTGCCAGGATAGTAATGAGCCGGAACAGGAGCCAACACCGGGCCCAAAAGGAACCTGTGTGCCTGCATCAACCGGGTCAAAACCCAAACAAAGCAGGCACAGAAAGCTGGAGAAGCTGTTTAAAAATAAACCGGTGCCAAGTGTACTTGCTGCTACGTTCCTGCGGGCAAGCAAGCGTTTTGCCGCAGGCAAAGAACCCGGCAGCCAGCTGGAGTCTGTAATTTTTGAAAAATTTCGCAAACTCTCTCCTGGTATGAAGCGGTTATTGAAATGCACCAATCAATCCTTTGATGCACTGCCTTCAAAATACCGGAAATTGTTTGCAGGAGGAATGAACTTCGATGTTAATTCACCGGTAGACGGAAATACACTTGCCGCATCATTCGGACTGGAATTAGCAGGAATAGTAAGCGGCCTGGCATTGGGCAATACCGAAGCGCCGCTGGAAGAGCGGCCAGGTAAAATGAGATTGTATGAAGAGTCGGGAGAAGTATTCGAAAGCCAGGTGCGTATATTCAAGATTAATGGCCTGAGAACCTATGATAATATTCCCCACTTGTTGCCAGGAGAGTTTTTACCGGAAGAATTACAGCAGCACTGTACACCCCGCATGAATGGTGAAGATGTTGTGTGGGATTGCAGTATACAAACGCCTCCTTGTGACGGGATACAGATCGATTCAACCTGCCTGCGTGTTTTACAGATCCAGAATGGTACATCGGTTACACTGGAAGGGGTGAATTTCTTTGATGTGAATGCAACAGTTCAGTTACGCCTGAAACAAACATATGGCAGTTACACAGAAGTGGATGCTTTTGTGTATGGTGATGTGGATACAGCCCTTACAGAAATAATAAGTGGAAACGAGCAGATTATCAGCGACAGCAGGGTTCATGACAAGATATTCTTTACGATTCCACAAACATTGCCACCGGGTATTTATGAATTCATGGTAACCGTGCCTAACACATCGGGTATACCGGGTTTTGGCGACAGCATCAACTCTAATGTCCAGTTCATTGAAGTGGTACCTCCATCTACCGCACGTTTCCAGGTAGCAACCGATCAACTGTGGGCAAGAAAAGAAACGTCACCACAATCGTGGGGTTCTGATGAAGTGGGAATAAAAATAAACTGCATCAGCATTTTTGATGACATGAGTATGGACCGGCAAACGCAGGAAGTAGAAAAAAAATTCGGTGATGTTGATTCAGGAGAAACAAGGGTATGGCAGGACCTGGTATTCTCTCACTCAAGGCCTCTTGCAGGAATGATCATGTCGGTGATCGGCTTTGAGATCGATGGCGATGACGCATACGAACAACAGATAACCGAATGGACGGATATATTTGTTGATATCATAAAAGATCAATGGGAGATCATCTCCGCAGCCGCTTCCGCTGCAGGGGTAGGCTTTCAAACGCTAACAAGCCTGGGCTTCTGGGGTTATGTGATCGTTGGCATTGGAGTGGCTATCACACTTGCTATTGATCTCTTTGTGGCCTTGTGGGCACCAGCCGACCTGATCATTGAAGATAACCTGGCATTTTCTGTGAACGACCTGGTAAGGCTGACCAATATAAATGTGCCTGCTCCTGTAGCAGACTCCGACAAAACATTGTATACCACACCAGGCGATATACAGGTACGATTGATGATGGCTGGAAAAACAGCGAACCAGTACACCGAGGAAAGGGGGTATATCAGTGAAGATGAAGACAGCTGGTACAATATTACTTTCCGTTACACCCGTACCGCATAAATAAAATAATAAAATTAATTAACCATTTAAACTTTAAAACTATGATCATTAAAAAAAACAGGTCCTTCACCGGGATTTTAATAATCCTGCTTGCCATTTTTTCCATGAGCGTTTTCAGTAATTGCTCACAACCGAAAAAAGGGGACGACTTAAAAGAGGCAGCCGGTTTAATAAGAGAAGTTGCTATGAAAGCAAATCCGGCACTCAAAGGCAAGAAGCTGAATGTTAGTATGGTAATAGACGGGGGATTGAACGAAGTTTGTGCCTGTTTGTATGTTTGTGATAACAATGGGAATTGTACCAAATGTTCCTGCTCTCCTGCAAATTGCGGCAGCTGTAAGTAACTTTAATAGTATCCTAAAAAATACAGGGGAGTGCTCCTTATCATTTCACTCCCCTGTATTCGGTGCATTAACCTTACAAAGGTATTTTTATAAAGTTATTTCAAATTGTGATACACTTTCTGCACGTCATCATCCTGTTCTAAATTATCTACGAGTTTTAAAACTTCGTTGGCCTGGTCTTCACTCAGCTCCATTGTGTTGGAAGGTATCCAGGTAAGTTCGGCACTGATAACTTCAATTTTCTTTTCTTCCAGTGCTTTACTCATATTGCCGTACTCATTAAAAGGCGTACGGATGATGATATTTCCTTCTGCATTCTCGCCTATTTCTTCCAGTCCAAAGTCAATGAGGTCCAGTTCCAGGTCATCCGCATTTAGTCCGGTCCCCTTTATTTTAAATTCACTCATATGGGTAAAACCAAAAGCCACGCTTCCGCTGGTGCCTAAGGAACCCCCGCCTTTGGTAAAATGCATCCTTACATTGGCAACGGTTCTTGTTGGATTATCCGTTGCTGTTTCTACCAGTACCGCAATGCCATGTGGTGCATAGCCTTCATACATGATCTCCTCATAATTGCTGGTGTCTTTTCCCATGGCCCTCTTAATGGCAGCTTCCACACGGTCCTTGGGCATACCCACAGCCTTTGCATTGAGGTAGCACCTTCTTAAAGCAGGATTATTATTAGGATCAGGTCCACTGGCTTTTACGGCAATGGCAATCTCCTTGCCGATACGGGTAAAATTCTTTGCCATCTTATCCCAGCGGGCAAACATGCTGCTTTTTCTTACTTCAAATATTCTTCCCATCTTATGGTTAATTCGTTAATTAGTTAATCCGTTAATTGGTGAACCCATCTTTCATCAGGCCCATGCGGGGGCAAATTTAAGGAAAATCATTGCTTAAAATAAAAGTCAGGTATAAGGTTAGTTTCAGTAAGGGTGATATTGAACTCAGGCTCCAGGTCCCCTTCATCCTGAGCGAAGTCGAAGGATAGGGGATAGGGACAAGATAGGTACAAAAGAAAGCGGCCCCTGGCAACAGAGACCGCTTCTTTCATGATCACAGGGGTTAAAAAGTATAGCCTACTGAAACCTTTACCACCCGGTTATAGGCATCGTAATTATCATTTTTATCAAGCTTGGATAATCCGTAGTCGTACCCGGCACGCAGACTGATTCCGTTATCAAACTGGTAGCCAATACCGCCGGATAAACCGAGATCAACTTTATTGAAGCGTTCGGTTATGCCAATGCCTTTATTGAATAATGAAATACCCAGTACACCCACTTTTGCATTCAGGGTGCTGTGTACTAGGTACGAGACCTGTGGGCCGGCATAAATATTCAGCCCTTTTACAATAGTCGCTTTCACGTACAAGGGCATATCGATGTAATGCTGCTGCACCTGGGCTCTTGCATTGATCGCTAAAAATTTCAGCGCATCAATCTTTAGATCACCCTTAATGCTGTATCCTTTTTTTGAATAGGCCAGGCCGGGCTCAAAAGAAAATGTTTCTGAAATGGGGATGTTTACATAACCGCCCACATGAAAACCGGTTTTGCCTTTTGTTACCAGCCAGCCATCGGTTTTTTCAACAAGGTCTTCCACAACCTGCAGGTCTTGTCCCTGCCATTTGGAAAAATTAGCGCCGGCGACCAGGCCGTAAGTGATCTGTGCATTTGCAAAATTCAGCAACAGGATGCTGCTGATGATGGTAAGAAAAAAAACTCTTTTCATAACTGAGTGCAGGGTTTTATAAACTGCTTGGCATACTTGCTTTAGAATATTATGCCATGAATTTTTTCTTTGCAGAAGGATTTGTTAAAGGGAATGTTGTTTGCAACAGATTAACAAAAGGGGGAGAAGTATGATGCAGGATACAAGATTCAGGATACAAGACCCCAGATACAGGATATGCGTTTAATTACAAAAGTTGTTTTAAAGTCGGAAGCTCTATCCTGAATCTTGTATCTTGAATCCCGTATCATTCCGAATCCGTAAGTTTGCTGCAATAAAACATTGCTATGGACAAAGCCGTTTACTACGCCGATTATTTGCAACTGGATAAGATCACCGGGGCACAGGAGCCTGAAAGTTTTAAGGAAGGGAAAACGCCGGCACATGATGAAATGCTTTTCATCATTATTCACCAGGCCTATGAGCTTTGGTTCAAGCAGGTTTTGTTTGAAGTGAATTCAGTTATTGAAATAATGAACAAACCGGTGGTAAACGATAATTCTCCCGAAATGCAAACGGTGGTGCATCGGTTGAAAAGAGTGGTAACCATTTTAAAAGTATTGGTGCAGCAGATCGACATCATGGAAACAATGACGCCGATGGATTTCCTCGACTTCCGGGATATGCTTCGGCCGGCATCTGGTTTCCAGAGCTACCAGTTTAAAGTGCTGGAAGCAAAACTGGGATTGAAATACGAACACCGGCACGGACAGAATTATTACCTCTCTCAACTGAAAGAAAAAGACATCGCCATCATTAAAGATGCCGAAGACGGCAGGTCGGTGCTGGAACTGATCAATGCCTGGCTGGAAAGAATGCCATTCATTACAGATACATTCTGGAAAAATTATGAGCAGGTATATGTAAGCAGCCTGGCAGAAGCAGAGAAAGGAAATGCTGCCTCTTTTGCAGAGATATTCAACAATGCGTCTGCAGAAAGAAACCTGTCACCCAAGGCCAACCGTTCGGCCTTGTTCATCATGCTGTACCATGGTTACCCCATGATGGAATTGCCCTTTCAATTATTAGATACCTTATTGGAAATAGACAACCAGCTTGGCAACTGGCGTTACCGCCACATCAATATGGTGCAGCGCATGATCGGCAGCCGCATTGGAACCGGGGGGAGTACCGGCGCCGGTTATTTAAAAGGGGCGATGGACAAACATTATATTTTTAAAGAGATCGGGCAATTAAACAGTTACTTAGTTGATAGGAAAAAATTACCGGGATTAACGAAGGAAGTGGAGGAGAAGCTGGGGTATCATTTTTAAAAGAAATGATAGGTGTGTGAAAAGTTGTTGGTCAGGCGACCAACAACGGCGAAGATTTGCTTTACATAAGAGCTCAATAAAGTTATATCGTACAAGAGTGCCCTTCGTTCCTCAGGATAAACTATGCCAATAAAGCTAAATAGAATTAATAAAGCCGGTTAAATAAAAAATCTCCGTAGGGTGAGATGCTTCGTTGCTCAGCATGACAGCTAATTTGAAATCAGTATCCAGCACCCAGTATCAGTTATCAGGTATCCAACATCGTGTATCCTGGATCTTGCATCTCGTATCTGCCTTTCGTTTACACCAGTTCCTTCAGCTTCTCCACCACCGCATCTACTTCTGCCTTGGTATTGTGTTTGCAGAAACTGAAACGTACCGTAACCTGGTTGGGGTTGTTGTTGATAGCACGAATAACGTGACTGCCCTGGTCGGAGCCGCTGGTACAGGCGCTTCCGCCGCTGGCACAGATATTATTGATGTCGAGATTGAAGAGGATCATTTCTGACTTTTCTGTCTTTGGAAAACTTACACTGAGTACCGTATATAAACTTCTGCCCAATACATCGCCGTTAAACGAAACACCTTTGATGTTCTTCTTCAGTTCATCCATCATGTAATATTTCAGCGTGCCGATGTATGCACTGTCTGCTTCATAATTGGCGGTGGCCATTTCAAGCGCCTTGGCAAATCCAACAATGCCGTACAGGTTTTCGGTGCCTGCCCGCATGTTGCGTTCCTGTGCACCACCGTGTACCAGCGGTTTTATTTTTACATTCTCGTTGATGTACAAAATGCCCACGCCTTTTGGCCCGTGGAATTTATGGGCAGCGCCGGTAATAAAATGAATGGGCGTATTTCTCAGGTCGAATGGAAAGTGACCAACCGTTTGCACTGTATCGCTGTGGAAGATGGCATTGTATAGTTTACAAAGTTTACCCACCGCCTGGATGTCTAAGATATTCCCGATCTCGTTATTGGCATGCATCAAGGTTACCAGTGTTTTTTCTTCGCTGCCTGCCAGTAATTTTTCCAGGTCGTCAATATCAATATGCCCGTTGGGTAATAATTTCACCAGGCTTACTTTGGCAACGTCCATATTATCCAAATGTTCAACCGAATGTGAAACAGCATGGTGTTCAATGGGCGACGTGATGATGTGTTTGCAACCGAGGTCTCTTATCGAAGCCGTGATTGCGGTATTGCTGCTTTCGGTTCCTCCGCTGGTAAAAAATATTTCGGCAGGGTGTGCATTGAGAATTTTCGCAACGGTTTTCCTGGCCGTTTCAATGGCCATACGTGTCTCCCTTCCATACGAATAAATAGAAGAAGGATTGCCAAACTTTTCGGTTAAGTAAGGCATCATTGCTTCAAGCACCTGTGGATCAAGTGCGGTGGTGGCGGCGTTGTCGAAATAAATCCTGTTCATTTTTGTTTGAAGTTTGTGGTTTAAAGTTTGAAGTTGGGAGAATGATGATCAAAAAGAGCTTATTATTCTTTTACTCTTTTCAACCTCAAACCACAAACTACAAACCTGCCAACCGTTCTTACATCATCTGCCCGATATCCTGCATCAGTCTCCTGGCAATATTCTCGGCAGTTGTTTCAAAATTACTTTCGGCATAAATACGAATGATGGGTTCGGTATTGCTGGTACGCAGGTGCACCCAGTCGTTATCAAACTCTATCTTCAATCCATCCTCGGTATTTATGGGTTGATTCTTATACTTCTCTTTTATCTTCTTGAAAATGTCTTTTACATTAATGCCATTCTCCAGCGTGATCTTATTCTTGCTGATAAAATAATCAGGATACGTATTCCGTAACTGCTTGATGGTTTTTTTGCTTTGTGCAAGATGCGTAAGAAAAAGTGCAATGCCGATCAATGCATCCCGGCCATAATGCAGATCCGGTACAATGATGCCGCCGTTTCCTTCCCCGCCGATCACCGCATTTACTTCCTTCATGCGGTTCACCACATTCACTTCACCCACCATGCTGGGAAAATATTCGCCGCCGTATTTGATCGTTACATCTTTCAGTGCTTTGGTAGATGACATGTTGGAAACCGTGTTCCCTTTTCTTTTACTCAATATGTAATCAGCCACTGCAACCAGGGTATATTCTTCGCCAAACATGCTGCCGTCTTCACAAACAAAACAAAGGCGGTCCACATCCGGGTCAACGGCAATACCGAGGTGAGCATTGTGTTTTATCACTTCGTTGCTGAGGTCGGTCAGATGTTCAGGCAATGGCTCCGGGTTGTGGGCAAAGTTGCCGGTAACTTCCCCATTCAATACAACCACATCGGTAACACCCAACGCTTTTAATAAAGCGGGAACGGCAATGGCGCCGGTACTGTTCACCGCATCAACCACCACTTTGAAATTTTTCTTTTTTATCAGCCCTGCATCTACTAATTCGTAGGCAACTACTGCATCAATATGTTTCTTTAATAAGCTTTCGTCTTTTTTATAAACACCCAGTTTATCAACACCCGCAAATTTGAAATCTTCCTTTTCTGCCGACTTCAATATCAGTTTTCCTTCGTCGCCGCTTATGAACTCGCCCTTGCTGTTTAAAAGCTTTAAAGCGTTCCATTCTTTTGGATTATGACTGGCAGTAAGTATGATGCCGCCGGCTGCATTTTCAAATTTTACCGCCATCTCCACCGTAGGGGTAGTACTGAGGCCAAGATCAACTACATCAAGTCCAAGTCCGATGAGTGTGTTTACCACCAGGCTGCTCACCATTTCACCGCTCATGCGGCCATCGCGGCCAATAACTACTTTATTATTATTGCCCTGTTGCAATAACCAGCTTCCGTATGCTGCTGCAAACTTCACAATATCAACCGGGGTAAGGTTATCGCTGGTTTTTCCGCCAATGGTTCCTCTGATGCCTGAAATACTCTTTATCAATGCCATTCCAATTACAATTTAGGGATTGCAAAGATAAGAAAAGTCAGTTGTCTGCGGTTCATTGTTCATGGATGATAGTTGATGGCAATTGGCCGTTTAATTTATTGGCATCCAGCCATGAACCATGAACTATTAACTATTAACTTTGTTGTATGCAACAAACCTGGTTCAAAGACTGGTTCAATTCTCCTTACTATCACATGCTCTACTTTAACAGGGATGACAGGGAAGCCGCTGATTTTATTGATAAACTGATCAATTACCTGAAACCGGTGCCCGGCAGTACCATGCTGGATGTTGCCTGCGGAAAGGGACGCCATTCTGTTCAACTGGCAAGTAAAGGATTTGATGTTACCGGTATCGACCTGAGTGACGACAGCATCAACGAGGCTTTGCAATCCGAAAGTGATACGCTGCATTTTTACAAACACGATATGCGCCTGCCTTTCTGGATAAACTATTTTGATTACGCTTTTAATTTTTTTACAAGCTTCGGATATTTCAATACAAGGCGTGAACACGATAATGCCATCCGCACCATTGCCCAGGCGATAAAAACCAACGGCATATTTGTAATGGACTTTCTGAATGTACACTATGCTGAAGACCACCTGGTGCACCAGTCGGAAAAAGAAATTGACGGCATCAACTTCATCATCACCAAATGGTACGATGAGACCCATTTTTATAAAAAGATAATTGTGGAAGATGAAAGCAAAGCAGAGCCTTTTATTTATACTGAAAAGGTGGCTAAGTTTTCTTTGGGCGATTTTACCGAGATGTTTGCCTACCAGGGACTGCAACTGCAGGAGGTCTTCGGCGATTATACTTTCTCTAACTACGATGTAAAAAGATCTCCGAGGATGGTGATGATCGCAAAAAAGATCAAAGCCTGACCACGCTTTTATTTTGCCACAAAGACACGAAGTCACAAAGTGAAAAAAACAAAGTTTTTTCTTAGTGGTTATTTGTTTTTATTGTTGAGTAACATCCACCTGGATGTTTCATAAAAGGCAGAAGTGAGTTGCGATAAATGCTTTACTACAGAATCCTGTTGCTGCGGGGACAATTTGGGAAGGGCTGTACGGACAGGCACCAACTCCTCTTTTTTAATGCGGATGTTTTTCCGGTAGAAATAATCATCCGTCACCACACCGATCCACCCCGGTGCATGATAAATGATGAAGGCGGCGTTCTCTTTTTTGTCTTTATCCAGCAGGTCTCTTCCCAACGTGGTATTCAGGTAAGGTTGTTGTATCATGCCGGCAATGGTTGGCAATATGTCAACCTGCGATACGGCCTCTTTTCTGAATTGCGGAGCAACGAGACAGGGCGAGTAAAACAATAAGGGTACGTGTTCATCACCTAGGCGTTGCTCGGTCCAGGCCTTGGGATAAATGGCTTCGGCATTGCCTTCCACCCCATGATCGCCGGTGAAGATGAAGATCGTGTTCTCGAAATAAGGTTGCACTTTGGCGGCCTCCATGAATTTTTTAATGCAATAATCAGTGTAGGCAAACGCATGGTATTCCTCCAGTGATTCAAAACCATATTTCTGCAAACTGTCTTCTTCAATATTTTTTTTCACAAAATCACTGTCCTCTGCCGGTATGTTATAAGGGCGGTGGTTATCGGCTGTCTGTATGATGGCAAAGAAAGGCTTTTGCTGTTTTGAAAGCACTTCATTGGCTTCTAAAAAAAGATTCTTGTCGCTGATGCCCCACACATTTATATTCTGCGCCTTGTACTTTCCTTCTTCATATACCTGCACGCCTTTGATGTTCGAGATGAGTCCGCCGAAATTATTGAACTGGCTTCGGCCCCCGATGAAATAAAATTTTTGGTACCCGTCAAAGTCATTGATGATGGTACGCTGGTCAACCGATTCGGGATTGCGGGTTGCAAATTGCGAAAGCTGCACATCCGGTATGCCGGTGATGGTTGCAAAAATGCCACGGGCTGTTCCAAAAGTCGGCGTAAAGCAGCGGTCGAAAAAAATTCCTTCTTTGCACATGTCATTAAAATAAGGCGTGCTGTTGAGGGGATTGCCACTCATGCTGCTTTTGTACATGCTGAAGCTTTCACACACAACCAGCACCACGTTGGGCTGACTTTCAAAAGCCCTGCTGCCCGGCTGTATCAACCGGCTATAGCTTTGTGGTGGTACACTGTATTTATCCAGGTTCAGCAGGCGGGAAATAACGGGATAGTATTCCTTTGCTTTGTTATTGTGATCGGGTTTTCGAAAGCGCAGGGTGGTAAAAAAATTCTGCAAAGGGTTCAGTGCAAGATTGCTTTTGAATTCGTCATTTAAATTAAATGCCCTGAAAAAATCGAGCGGTGCCAGCGTAAGAAATCCATAAGCAAACCAGCCCATCAACAGTAAGGCCGCAGCATGCCACCTGCGGCGGTAGGTGAACTTGTGGATGTTCATATTTTTTTCTGCAACATCCACATGCGTTTTCCGGAACATCCAGGTGGTCATCATCACGGCACCTGCCAGCCCTATCAGTATCCATACCACCGGGTAGCTCTGCCATACCATCTGTAAACTCTCTCTTGGATCTTCGGCAAATATCAGTGCATCGGCATTAAGCCGGGCATTGATGTAGGCAAACTGGCCAAAGTCGGCGCCGTAAAAGAATAAAACCAGTAAAGTGACGATGCCAAGATAGATGGTCCATCTTCTTTTACTCCGTTCGCTGTAGAAGGGAGATAAGGTGGGGTATAATGAAAAAAGTGCAATAGGTGATAAGATAATGGATATCCAGCGTAGGTCATATTTTAGTCCGAGCCAGAAAGCAGGAAACAGTTCTAAAATGCCGGTGGATTTTGGTTTGAAGAAAATGACCGTGGCGATCCGGAATGCCGTAAATATGCACAGGTAGATGAAGAATAACTTCACGATCCATTGAATTGTTTTTGGAACCCGCCAACTGATGAGCATGCCTGTTTTTTTTCTTAAGCCTGAACAAAGTAAGCGAATATAATAAAAGCAGGGATAGAAACCTGCCTACCGGCAGGCAGGCACGGATAACACTGCTAAATACGGATATGAACGGAAGGGCTTATTGCTTTTTTTTATTATTCAGCAGCAGGTACTTGGCGGTTTCGTAATACGCATCGGTGAGGCGTTGCAGCGATTTTTTTATGCTGTCTGTTTCGGCATTGGCAGGAATGGTTTCATTGCCCGTCATGGAAACAAGTTCTTCCTTACCCGTTTTTAAATTTTTCAGGTAATAGTATTTGTTGCCGGCAAGACCGATGGTTTTTACGTCGTGGTCAATAATGAAAGCAAAGTATTCCTTAGGCAAAAAAGATTTGAATTGTAAAGAAGAAGTAGCCGTATCAAATAAATTCCTTCCCAAAGAATTGTTTGTGTACGGTATTCCGGCAATTGATGCTATGGTGGGAAGAATATCAATCTGCGAGGAAATGCTGCTTATTCTTTTTGGCTGTAAAAATTTCGGTGCATAAAATAACAACGGCACATGTTCGCAGGTAAGCCCTTGCTCGGTCCAGCTTTTTGGAAAATATTCCAATGTGCCGTTATACCGGATGCCGTGGTCGCCTACAAAAACAAAAATGGTATTGTCAAAATATGCTTCCTTCTTTGCCGCTTCCATGAATTTTTGATAACCGAAGTCGGTGTAACGGAAAGCATTCATCTCTTCGTTGCTTTCAAAACCAAAACGTTTTAATGAGTCAGCCGAAAAAGAAACGGGCCTGAATTCGGCTTTGTCCTCATCCGGTATGGTATAGGGCCGGTGGTTATCGGCTGTTTGTATCACGGCGAAAAATGGTTTGGTCTGTTGCTTCAGAACTTTGTTGGCTTCTAAAAACAGGTTCTTATCACTGATGCCCCATACGTCTATCTTCTTTGCATTGTAATCATCCTGCTCATACAGTTTCAGGTTGTGGATGTTGTTGGTGAGAACGCCCCGGATATTAGCCCAGGTAGCGCTTCCCCCTAAAAAATAAAAATTAGTATAATCATTAAAACTGTTGATGATGCTATTCTGGTCAACGGCATTTGGGTTACGGCTGGCGGTCTTCGGACTTTCCACATCGGGGATGCCGGTGATGGTGGCCCATACACCACGTGCAGTGCCATAGGCAGGCGTGAAGCAGCGGTCGAAGAAGACCCCGTTCTTACACAGTTCCGCAAAGTAGGGAGTTGTGTTGAGCGGGTTGTTGTACATGCTGCTTTTATAAGCGCTGAAACTTTCGCAGATCACCAAAACAATATTAGGTTTATCCTTTATTGGGTTATCATTTGCAATACTCCTGCTGTACAATAATTGCGAATTGTCTTGTGATGTTATTCCCAGATAAGAAGCCATCAATGGGTAAGCTTCTTTCACCTTCTTTATGTCGTAGGATGAATTCCTGAAACTCAACGTGCTTAAAAAACTTTGAAAAGGATTGAGTGCCAGGTTCGCTTTAAAATCATCGCTTAATGTATAAGCATCACTCCAGCGCAAGGGAAACTGGCCGATCTTGCCGAAGATGAATCCACCAAGGATAAGAAATGAAATGATATAGGTAAAGATCCCTTTTCGTTTATAAAAACTTTCCTGCTGCTGGTAATGGGCAAGTAATTTTCCAAAGATGAGCCTCCCAAGAAAAAAGACCAGAATAAGTCCGATGCTTATTTTAAGCAGGGGATATGATTGCCACATCATGTTAAAAGAGATGCCTGCATCCTGCAGGTAATTGAGCACGGTTGCATTCAGGCGCTGGTGCAGGTAATCGAAATGGTAGAAATCGATTGCAAAAACAAAAAGCATCAACAGAAAGATCAGCGGCAGAAAAATATTCCAGAATTTTTTTGCTGCGAAATTTTTGAATGGATTAAAATAAGGAATGGCACAAAGCAGCATGAAGAATAATCCAACAACGCAGGCCACCCGGGCATCAAACCGGAAGCCCATGATAAAGGCAGAACCTGAAAGCGCTTTTCCCGGCGGGTTGAATTTCCACAAAATGATGAACCGGGCGATGGTCATTACAACCAGTAAAAGCAGTACCACCGAAAACAGCCAGCGTAAAAGCCGGGGGATCCTTTGCAGAAAAAGCATGATCAATATTTAATGAGTGAACAAAATTAGTTTAATTATTTTTGGCTGGTGCTTCTTTAACGGGCTCTTAAGAATGATCAAACAACTTCTTGCATACGACCGGCATTTATTCAGGATCATCAATGACCAGTGGAGCAACGCTTTTTTCGACTGGCTGATGCCATGGCTTCGGAATGCCGAGATGTGGTACCCGCTTTATTTGTTTTTGATATTACTGGTTTTGATCAACTTCAGGAAGACCGGTTGGACCTGGATATTGCTTGCAGCCGGCACCATCATTCTTTGCAATTTTATAAGCAGTAATATTTTGAAGGAAAATATTGTGCGGCTGCGGCCCTGCAATGAACCTGCCTATGCCGGCTGGATCCATGTGCTGGTAGGTTATCGTCCGCAGAGCTATAGTTTCGTTTCTTCCCATGCCTGCAATCATTTCGGGATGGCTGTTTTTTTCTTTCTCACCCTGCGAAATCATTTTAAAAGATGGCCGGTGCTGTTCTTCCTGTGGGCCTTTAGTATCTCCTATGCCCAGGTGTATGTGGGGGTACATTACCCGCTCGATGTAACATGCGGGGGACTAATTGGAATACTTATCGGATATTTGGCGGGCAAATCGTTTAACAGAAACTACGGTTTAGCATAAAATATGTTCGAATTATTCATTTTAGCGGCGTTGATCCTTTTTAATGGCTTATTGGTAATGACCGAGATCGCCCTGGTGAGTGCCCGTAAATCCAGGCTGGACGCAATGGCTAAAAAAGGAGATGCAAAGGCCAAAGTAGCACTCGACCTTGCAGAGAACCCGGAAAAATTTCTTTCCACTGCACAGATATTCATAACCCTGATAGCTATTTTAACCGGTGTGTATTCAGGCGAACGCTTTGGCGTTTATGTACAGCCTTATATTGAAAAAATTGACCTGTTTAAACCTTATGCCAATACCATTTCAACAGTTATCATTGTCATCCTGGTTACTTTTCTTTCCATCATCTTCGGTGAACTGGTGCCAAAAAGATTTGGAATGCTTCGTGCCGAAAAAATAGCCCGGGTGGTATCGGGGCCGATGAACATGTTATCAAAGGCGACTTATCCCATTGTGTGGTTGCTGTCGAAAATATCACAGTTGTTCTTTAAGCTGTTCAACATAAAAACCTCGGCCGATAACCAGGTAACGGAAGAAGAGATAAAAGCGATGATCACCGAAGGAAGTGAACACGGCGCCATTGAAGAAGAAGAAAAAGATATCATCGAACGCATCTTTCACCTCGGCGACCGAAACATCACATCGCTGATGACACACCGCACCGACATTGTTTGGTTCGATCAGCTGGATACGGTGCAGACATTCAAAGACCGGTTTGATATACTTACCTATTCCACCTATCCCATTTGCGATAAACAGGTAGATGATATTACCGGGGTGATCTTTGTAAAGGATATTGTGAAAGTACCTCCTTCCACGTTGCTTAAAGACATCGCCAAGCCGGCCATGTTTGTTCCGGAGAATAACAGTCCTTACCAATTGCTTGAAAAATTCAAAGAAACAAAGAACCACAGTTGTTTTATCGTAAATGAATACGGTACCCTGGAAGGTATGATCACCCTTAACGACATACTGGAGGCCATTGTAGGCGATGTACCGCAAACAGGGCAGGAGGAATATGAAATAGTGGAAAGGGCCGACGGAACTTTTTTAGTGGATGCCCAGATCCCGTTCTATGATTTCCTGACCCGTTTTGAAAAAACAGAATGGATGAACGAAGGCGAACACGATTTTGATACCATTGCAGGATTCGTTCTGCACGAGTTAAAACATATTCCTGTAACCGGCGAACGCTTTGAATGGAATGGTTTTGATTTTGAGATCATCGATATGGATGGCCAGCGGATAGATAAATTGCTGGTGAAAATATCGGAAGAGATAAAGGAGGATATGGAGGAGAACTAGTTTACAGTTTGTAGTTTGAGGTTTGTGGTTGAAGAGAGTAAAATGAATATAAGAGTTTTTCGGTCTGCATACACCCAACTTCAAACCACAAACCTCAAATCTGTAACATTCCTAAAACTCAAAACTGGCTTTGTCGTCCGGGTTAACAAGCTTGGTGCTTTTCCTGTTCCCGTTTACGATGACATGTATGATGCTGATCTGTTCTTTCTTGTACTCGAAAAGAATATTGTCGGTAACCTCGATCTTCTTTACAGATGGGATGTTGTTCACCTGGTAATAACTCTCAATGCCTTCTTCCTGCTGTTCATAGCCGAGGTATTGTAAAGTGGCGGGCTTACCGTCGGCCTTTACGGCCAAATGTTTTAACACATAGTCGCTCACTAATTTTTCCATCGCCGCTTTTTCTTTCGGGTTCAACAGGTCGATATGGGCATTGTATTGCTGCCTCAGTGTTTTTTCAAAATCATCGGTGAAGATCTTGCAGCTTATTTCCAGTGTTTTGTCTTTGACATTGTGCTCAATTTCGGTAACGCTTACAAAGATGGGATGAACTGGATTTTCTGCCGGAACCGGGTTGGAAAGTAAAAATCCGCCAGCCATCAACCACTTAAATAAAATAGATGCCATTTAGCAAAGAGATTAGTAAAAAATCGTTTCTTTAAAGATATTTGAAGGCCAAAGCTACTACAATCAACTAACTGAAAGCATATTGATGGGGGATTTAGGTTTTTATTTTGAAATGGGTTGGCACCACATCATTGCCTGGGACGCTTTGGATCATTTGCTCTTTGTACTGGCTTTAAGCGCTATCTATCTTATCAGCAACTGGCGACAGGTGCTTGTGCTGGTTACCGCTTTTACCATCGGGCATTCTCTCACGCTGGCATTAAGTGTTTACGACATCATACGCATGGAAGATAAGTGGGTGGAATTTTTAATACCCTGTACCATCATTGTTACTGCGGTACTGAATATGCTGGAAAAAGATTACGAACCCCGGTCACTGCGGGTGAATTATTTTTTAGCTTTGTTCTTCGGACTTATTCACGGGCTTGGGTTTGCCAATGCTCTTCGTTTTATGCTGGCAAAAGACCAGGCGATCGGGTGGAGTCTGTTTGGATTTAATATTGGTTTGGAAGCCGGGCAGATCGTGGTCGTATTGGGGATATTACTGGTTGGTTTTATACTGGTAAGAAAGTGGCGGTTTAAAATGAAGGGTTCTGAAGAAAGAATAGAGATCAATCTTAAACGAAAATGGTGGGTATGGACCTTATCGGTGGTTGCTTTTGTCATTGCGGCCAAGATGGCCTGGGAGCGTTTCCCCGCATAACAGATTTTAAAATAAATTAAACCTCAATAATCTAAAATGAAACAAGTATCAGCCATTGCTTTGCTGCTTATCATCAGCATTTGTGCCAATGCCCAGGACATTAAGAACAACCCGGGCAGTAATCACGGCAACCGTTTTGAACAACTGGGAACCATTCTTCCCACACCAAATGAATACCGTACCGCAAGTGGAGCGCCGGGGCCAAAATACTGGCAGCAGCGTTGCGATTACGACATCACCTGCGAACTGGATGAACCAAACCGCCGGTTGATCGGTAAAGAAACCCTTACTTATTACAACAACTCTCCCGATGTATTAACCTACCTGTGGCTTCAGCTTGATGAGAATGAACACAGCAATACAAATAACTCGGGCTATCAGAACAGCAACCTCATGCCCAGAACAATTACCGAGCAGGACATAACAAGGTACAGCGGCAAGATCGATAAAGACAGGGAATATGGCGATAACATTACCCGTGTCGCAGACGGTGCCGGTAAATTATTGCAATACACAGTTAACAAAACCATGATGCGGATCGAATTGCCAACGCCACTTAAACCCGGCCAGCAGTTCGTGTTCAGGATCGACTGGAATTACAACATCATTGAAAGAACAAAATATGGTGGTCGTGGTGGCTTTGAGAATTTTGCGGAAGACGGCAACGACCTGTATACCATGACACAGTGGTATCCCCGCCTTTGTGTGTACAGTGATTTCCAGGGATGGCAGAACCACCAGTTTGTTGGATCAGGTGAGTTTGCTCTCACCTTTGGAAATTTTAAAGTAGCCATGACGGTTCCTGCCGATCACGTGATAATGGCTACCGGCCAGTGCCAGAATTATGCTTCTATACTTTCTCCTAAAGAACTGCAACGCTGGAATACGGCACAAACAGCCAAAGATGTAACCGAGATCGTAACACTGGATGAAGCAACGGCAAAAGAAAAAACAAAATCAAAAGAAAAAAAGACCTGGATTTTTAAAGCCGACATGGTACGTGACTTTGCCTGGGGTTCTTCACGCAAATTTATCTGGGATGCGATGCCAGCCACCGTGGAAGGAAAGAAAGTAATGTGCATGAGTGCTTATGGAAAAGAAGCTTATGCGCTTTACCGCAAGTACAGCACAAAAACGGTAGCGCATACCATTAAGAGTTATTCAAAATTCACCATTCCGTATCCATACCCTGTTGCGCAGAGTTTAGAAGCAGCCAATGGCATGGAATACCCGATGATCTGTTTCAACTTTGGCCGTACGGAGAAAGATGCAAGCGGGAATTACAGCGCCAACAGCACTTATAGCGAAGGAACCAAGAATGGTATGCTGGGTGTGGTGATACATGAAGTGGGTCATAACTTCTTCCCGATGATCATCAACAGCGATGAAAGACAATGGACCTGGATGGATGAAGGACTGAACTCATTCGTTGAATATTTAACAGAAGAATTGTTCGATAACAAATACCCGGTTAGTAAAGGACCGGCCTATAAGATCGTTGATTACATGAAGCTGCCGAAAGATCAACTGGAGCCCATCATGACAAACAGCGAGAACATCATCCAGTTTGGTCCAAATGCATACAGCAAACCGGCAACGGGTTTAAACATGCTGCGTGAGACCATCATGGGAAGAGAAACATTTGATTATGCCTTCCGTGAGTATGCAAGGCGTTGGGCATTCAAACATCCAACACCTGCCGATCTTTTCCGCACCATGGAAGATGCCAGTGCCGAAGACCTGGATTGGTTCTGGAGAGGATGGTTCTATGGAACAGAACCCTGCGATATTTCGCTGGATACGGTAAAATGGTCGGTACTTAATACCGAAGCACCAACTGCTCCAAACACAAATGCAGGAACAAGAAAAATTCCGGTGGCAAAACCACAACTGAATACATTTGATGATGTATCCAAGATCCGCAACAGGGAGGATAAGAAAATTGTATTTGCAACAGATGCCGATGAGTCGCTGAGGGATTTTTACTGGAGGTACGACCGTGGCCTTGCTAAAGTAGATACCACAGCATTTGAAATAAATACCCCGGCACCAACGCCAAACAGTTATACAGAGGCCGAACGCTTTGCCATTGCCGGAAGCAAGTACATGTACGAACTTACTTTCAGCAATAAAGGGGGGTTGGTTATGCCCATCATTGTTGAGTGGACATTTAAGGATGGCAGCAAACAGGTGGACAGGATAGCTGTTCAGGTTTGGCGCAAGAACGAGAATAAAGTGACCAAAACGTTCATGAAGGATAAGGAAGTTGCTTCCATACAGATAGACCCGATGAAGGAAACTGCGGACATCAATACCAGCAACAACAGCTGGCCTGCTTTTGCTGAGCCAAGCAAGTTCCAGTTGTTCAAAGGTGGCGGTGGACAGCCAAGGGGCGCAGGCGGCGGCGTGAACGTGATGCAGAAAGAAATAAAGAACTAAATACATCGATCCAAAAAAAAGAAAGCTGTCTCATAATGGGGCAGTTTTTTTTGCATCTTTGTGCCAGGTTATAAATGCTGCTTTATGAAATACCTTCTCATCCTGGTCTTTATTTTATTTCTTTCTGTAACTTCTTTTGCCGGAACCGTTGATACGGTTTCCATCTTCAGCAAGAGCATGAGCAAAGCAATAAAAGCTGTGGTGATCGAGCCGGATAATTATAAAAAGAAATCAAACCGGTTTCCGGTTGTTTATTTACTGCATGGGTACGATGGCTGGTACAGCAACTGGATCATCCGGGCACCGGAATTAAAAAATTATGCAGATACTTATCAAACCATCATTGTTTGCCCGGATGGCGCAAAAAGCAGTTGGTATTTCAACAGTCCGATTGATACTGCCTATCGCTATGAAACCTATATCGCCCATGAGGTGGTTGATTTTATCGATAAGAACTACCGCACCCTCGCCGATAAAAAACACCGGGCCATCACCGGGCTCAGTATGGGCGGCCACGGTGCCTTATTCCTTGCACTTCTACATCCGGATATTTTTGGCGCTGCCGGCAGCATGAGTGGCGGACTTGACATGAAAGAAGTAGGCTATCGTTTTGATGTGCCCTTGCGGATCGGGGATACGCTTAAATACCCGCAGAACTGGAACAACTATTCGATCACCGGCATCATTGATAAATATACCGGCACAACTGTTACCATCATCTTCGACTGCGGCATCGGCGACATTTTCATTGAGGGCAACCGCAGGCTTCACCAGAAGATGCTGGTCCTCAAGATCCCCCATGAATATACCGAGCGGCCGGGCCTGCATGACTGGGCCTACTGGCGCAATTCGGTGGAGTACCAACTGCATTACTTCCGGAATTTTTTCAATAAAAATTAGGCGTGTGTAAATTTTACACATTAAAGTGTTAGATTTATAGCCTAAAACGATTGACATGCCTGTAAAGAGAATCCTTCTGATTAGTATTACTTTGTTTTTTGTCTCTGGAATTTTTGCACAAACCAAAACTGTTGTAAGCTCTCCCAATAAAAATATTCAGCTTGGTTTCTGGTTAAGTGATAAGGGTGCACCCATGTATGAGTTGATCTATAAGAACAAGGCCGTAGTACTTCCGTCTTCCATGGGTTTTGAATTGAAGAAGACGATGAATGATGAAGCATTACCTGCACTTAAAGAAGGGCTTACCATTACTTCATCAACGCAAACAAGCAGCGATACAAAATGGAAACCCGTTTGGGGCGATGTGAAAGAGATCAGGGATAATTATAACCAACTGGCGGTAAGCCTTTCGCAGAAAGGAGACAAGGCCATTACCTTCAACATCATCTTTAAAGTATTCGACGACGGGCTTGGTTTCCGCTATGAATTTCCCGAGCAGAAAAACCTTACGCATTTTATTGTGAAAGATGAAGCTACGCAGTTTCGTATGGCTGGCGACCACAAAGCATTCTGGATACCCGGCGACTTCGACAGCAATGAATTCAATCCAAATGTTTCCAACCTGGGTGAAGTGAATGGCGAGAACCCGAAGTATGCGGCCAATATTTATGCCCACCAGTTCTTCGATACCAATTCGGCACAAACACCGCTGATGATGAAATCGAAAGATGGTTTATACATCAACATTCACGAAGCGGCCCTGGTAAATTATCCTGCCATGAACCTGCACATCGATAAATCGAATTTCACCCTTACCTCGGTACTTGTTCCCGATGCACTGGGCAACAAGGCTTACCTGCAGGCACCGGCAAAAACGCCCTGGCGTACGATCATCGTTTCGGATAAAGCAACGGATATTCTTGCATCGCATACTATTCTTAACCTGAATGATCCTTCTGTTATCAAAGATCCTTCATGGATCAAGCCGACAAAATACGTGGGTGTTTGGTGGGAGATGCACATCGGCAAATCAACCTGGGATTATGCCGGCAGCCAGAATGCAACCAGTTTTGATGCAGCCGGATTGAAACCAACCGGCAAGCATGGCGCCAACACGGCCAATGTAAAACGCTACATCGACTTTGCATCAAAGAATGGTTTTGATGGGGTGTTGGTAGAAGGATGGAACGTGGGTTGGGAAGACTGGTTCGGCCAGTTCAAAGAAAACGTGTTTGATTTTGTAACGCCTTATCCTGATTTTGATGTGAAGGGGTTGCAGCAATACGCCGCATCAAAAAAGGTAAAACTCATTATGCACCACGAAACTTCTGCTTCAGTTACCAATTACGAAAGGCAGATGGATACCGCTTACCGCTTCATGAAAAAATTCGGTTACGATGCAGTGAAGACAGGTTACGTGGGCCATATCATTCCCCGTGGCGAACACCACGACGGGCAATGGATGGTGAATCATTATGTACGGGTTGCGAAAAAAACGGCAGAGTATAAAATTATGCTGGATGCACATGAACCCGTACGTCCAACAGGATTGTGCCGCACCTATCCCAACTGGCTGGCATGTGAAGCAGCAAGGGGAATGGAATTCAATGCATGGAGCGAAGGCAACCGGCCTGAGCATGATGTGATCCTTCCGTTCACCCGTTTCCTGGGCGGGCCGATGGATTATACGCCCGGCATTTTTCAACTGGACCTGAGTTACTGGGATAAGAATAAAAAAGAAACCATTCATACTACGCTGGCAAAACAACTGGCATTGTATGTTACCATCTGCAGCCCGTTGCAAATGGCAGCCGACCTGCCGGAATCTTATGAAAAGAAAATGGATGCCTTCCAGTTCATAAAAGATGTGGCAGTTGATTGGGACGACAGTAAATATTTGGAAGCAGAGCCCGGCGACTACATCACCGTGGCAAGAAAAGCAAAAGGAAAGGACAATTGGTTTGTGGGTTCCATCACCGACGAGAACGCAAGAACAACAACGGTTGATCTGAGTTTCTTAGATGCCGGTAAAAAATACACCGCCACCATTTATGCCGATGCCGATGATGCCAGTTATGATAAGAACCCGGCAGCATATAAAATAACCAAACAGGTGGTGGATAATAAAACAACATTAACCTTAAAACTGGCAACCAGTGGCGGATGCGCCATCAGCCTGGTACCGGTTAAATAAACTCGTTTTTATTTGTCTGGGTATAAGCTCCGGTGTAAGGCCCGGAGCTTTTTTATTTTATGTGTTTTTTGTAGAGTGGAAATGACGGAATATAGAATTGGATGTTTAGGCAATAGTTCCTGCAAGGATGAATAATTTGTCGTAATAAAAAGCCCCCGATGCAGGGGGCTTTAAATATTTGAATAGGCCTGTTATTGGACAAGCACCTTTGACAAAGCCATTCGTTTGCCTTCTTTATCAATGATCTCTACCCAGTAAAAACCTTTCCCGTTTCTGCGAACATCAATGTAAATACTTTCGTAGGAGATCGTTTGGTTATAAGACTTGCTCACCAGCTTTAATCCCATATTATTGTAGACGTTAATTTTCAGTGGCAGGATTGAATTAGCATCACTATATAGTCGCACCTGGAAGTGGCCGGTGCTGGGATTGGGGTAAAGAGACATCCTGCCAGCCGAATCCCTGATCCTGAGGGTGTCGGAAACATTTGTACAGCCATTGATATCTGTTACAGTCAACTGGTAAAGCCCCAAACCACTGAAATCAACCAGGAGCGTATCTGCATTTGCACCCGGTACTACAGATGCGTTATGGAACCAGGTGTACGTTGCGGCAGGGTTAGGCGTTACGTTAGAGTAAAGGGTGGTTGTCATACCCGGTAATATGCGCAGGTAGGGAAAAGCGGTGATCGTAACGGTGGGTAATAAATTCACAGTGAGAACGGCAGCATTTGAAGTAGCACCGCCACAGCCAACTCCACCATTGATGACCACCCGGTACCGGTAACCATTCATAGCAAACGGAGGTGCAGTAATGGTAAGCGATGCTGTATTGATGCCGCTGTAAGGCCCGCCATTTACAAGATTATTCCAGGATCCGCCACCATTAGTGCTTTGCTGCCAGTTATAGGTTAACCCGTTGGTTGCTGTAACCGTAAAATGTGCATCATTACCCAGGCAAACATTCTGATCGGTTGGCTGTGCAGTAATCGTAGATGGTACTCCTACATTAACGATCACATTGGTGGGTGGTGAAACGCAGGCCGTGGAAGCCGTATCAAAATTGATCGTATATCCGCCTGCTATTGATCCTAATCCGGCACTGGCATCATCATCTGTAATGAACAGGCTCCATGTTCCATTCATATTGCCTATAAACATACTCAATAACGGTGGAGATGCTTGTACCATATTAGGGCCGGGTGGGGGAAATAAATCCGGCACCCCGTAATTCGTTGGTCTGTAAATACCCGTAGGATTCGCACCCATTGTCAAGAGCGGTCCGGGATCAGCAAACGTATACATAACATTATTTACCGAAGTGGTTCCTCCTGCATCCGACATTAACAGAACGGCTTGCCCGGAAGGGGATATGAGTACTATATCGAGATCCTCGGGTTTGGTATGACTAAGATTATTAAGAACGACCGACTTTACACGGAAACCAGTAAGCGGTAAGCCGGCAACCACCACATTTGAAGGATAGGGAGCAGCTGCACCTCCAATGGGAATTGAAATAGGAGTTGTATTGCTGAATGACCAGGAAGGCGAACCAGCCGGCAGGTTTTGTGTGGTTACCTGGTATGTATAGGTACCTGCAGGAGCAGGCCTTGCCCATACAGAGTCTACCGGCAAACCAGTATAAGGAGTTGTAGCCGCAGGGTCATAGTATAGTCCTGCAAAAGGAGTCCAAATGCCTGGAATTGTATGTGAGCCGGGAGTGACCTTTAATTTCACGGCTGGGCCACCCAGGCACATAAAGGCCGGGTTTGGCGTTACCACGGGTGCAGGAGGAGGCACACATTGTGCATTGGCAAAGATGCCTGAATGCAACATTATTAAAAGAAAAATACCTTTCTGCAGGAACTGCTTCGGGAATGTTGAGGTTGCATTATGTAGTGTAGTTGGGTAGAGTTTAATCATGCATAAGGGGGTTTGTTGAAAGAACAGGTCTACTAATACAAAGTAGGGATTAAAAAAAAGAAAAGCAAATTAAGTTTGCAGCAAATGTTTACAGTTGTGCATTGAGTGAATTACTGTTTTCCTGGTCTTGTTTTGTGGAATAAATAGGTGCTTATAAAATACTCAACCCAAAATATTCAACCAGGGAATGAGCAGGCAGAAAAATAAATACTGCCGTTATCCCCCTGTTGTTCTTCCATCCCGGAGTGCATTCTTCTTACCCTTGTTCTTCTTTTCCCACTCGATCATCTCGGGTGTTTTTTCCACCTTCTTGTTCTTATCAGCAGGCACTGGCGTAATGTTTACGGCATCGGCGCCATTTTTTTGCAAATGGCCTTTGAAATATGTTTCAACCTTAATTATCCGGCCGCCTGCAGTGGGGTCATAAAATTTCCAATCGCCGTGCTTTACACTGTATTGCTCTGCTTTTACAATTTTGTAGTCAACAATTTCATTATTGCCCTGGCCATACACCGGTATGGTATCGTAAGGCGATTCGGGATCATAGCCCAGCCAGGATTCTTCTCTATAAAGTTCGCCCAGGTAGGTATAATATTGTTGTATGCCGTGTTTGCCGCCCAGTTTGTAATTCTCTACAGCAATGATGTCGCTGTTTAAATTATACACCCGCCAAACACCTTCCTTCTTGTCGTTCTTAAAAATGCCTTCTTCTTCATAACCCGGCTCACCACGTATCTCATCCACATGTATCAGCCATTTGCCCTGTTTGAGTCCTTTGTTGTCGATGGCATTGAGGGTGTCGCCGTTCTCAGACAGTTTATATGTTTTATACTGCGCCGTTCCACTCATCAAAAACAAAAACTGGATGATGGCCAATAACCACAATTGCCGTATTTTTAAAATCTGCATGATGTTGCATTTAATGTTTTCAATACCAAAACTTCTTACGATGAGACGAATATTCAAATTTACGTTAATCCTCTTTTTAATAAATGTTAATTACCTGTGTGCCCAGGTAAAGCCAACCCCGGCTGCTGAAAGATTGAACGGTTTGCAGAAAAGAAAATTGCTGGAAGACAACAGTCTTTTAAAGGATATCAAGTTCCGCAACGTGGGCCCCAGCATCATGAGCGGCCGGGTGGTGGATATGGACGTGAACCCGGCTGATCCCACCGAATTCTATGTGGCCTATGCAACCGGCGGACTCTGGTACACGAATAACAATGGACAGAGTTTAGTACCTGTTTTTGATAAAGAAAATGTGATTGGTATAGGTGACATTGCAGTCAATTGGTCGCAGACCCCCGCGGGGAAAACAAGAACGATCTGGATAGGCACCGGCGAAGCAAACAGCAGCCGTTCTTCTTACTCAGGCCTTGGTGTTTATAAAAGCACGGATAATGGAAAGACCTGGGAATACCTTGGCCTTCCTGAAAGTCATCACATCGGAAAAATAACTTTGCATCCTACTGATAACAATACAGCCTGGGTGGCAGTGCTTGGTCATTTATATTCTCCCAACAAAGAAAGAGGCATTTATAAAACAACCGATGGCGGCAAAACATGGAAACAAACTTTGTATGTAGATGATAATACCGGTGCCGTAGATATGGATATCAATCCAAAGAACCCGGATGAACTTTATGCAGCCATGTGGTACCGCACCCGTCGTGCATGGAATTTTGAAGAGAGCGGAAAAACTTCGGGCATTTATAAAAGCACTGATGGCGGTAATACCTGGAAAATGCTAACATCCCCCGGCAGTGGATTTCCTTCAGGCAATGGGTTGGGCAGGATCGGCGTGGCCGTATTTGCGGCAAACCCGAATATCATTTATGCAACATTGGATAACCAGGATCATCGCCCCGACACCGGTGCAAAGAAAAAAGAAGACAGCAATTATGTGCTGAAGAATTTTAAAGACCTTACCAAAGAAAGTTTTTTAGCACTTGATGAAAACAAGCTGGACACTTTTTTAAAGAAGAATGGTTTCCCGGAAAAATACAAAGCGGCTTCGGTGAAGGAAATGGTGAAGAATGATAAAGTAAAACCTACCGCCATGTATGATTATCTTTTTGATGCCAACACGGCGCTTTTTGAAACACCCATCATCGGATGCGAAATTTACCGCAGTGACGATGCCGGCGCAACCTGGAGAAAAGTGAATACCAAAGAGCTGAATCTTTACAATACCTACGGCTATTACTTTGGAAAAATTTCGGTGAGCAATACCAACGAAAATAAATTAGTGATCAGCGGGTTTGCGTTGATGCTGAGTGAAGATGGGGGAAAAACATTTAAAGCCACCGACAACGATGCCACACACGCCGACTGGCACGGCTGCTGGATGAACCCCAACCGGGACGGCCATTGGGTGGCGGGCAATGATGGCGGCTGTAATGTTACCTACGATAACGGTAAGCATTGGTTCAAAGTGAATACACCTTCGGTTGGACAGTTTTACAACATAGGCGTTGATGATGCAAAGCCATACAATATTTACGGTGGGTTACAGGACAACGGGACCTGGTTTGGTCCTTCCAATACAAAAGACATCGACCAGTGGGATTATGAAGGCATATATCCATGGAAACAGATCGGCGGCGGCGATGGAATGCAGGTGCAGGTGGATACAAGGGATAATAAAACAGTATACGCCGGATCGCAGTTTGGATTTTATGGAAGAAGAAATACCGATGGCGGAAGAGGCATGTCCATCTATCCAAGAAATGAATTGGGAGAAACAAAGCTCCGGTTCAACTGGCAAACACCCATCTGGCTGAGCAGGCATAACCAGGATGTTTTTTACTACGGCACCAATAAATTTCACCGCAGTTTACAAAAAGGAGAAAAATTAGAAGCGTTAAGTGCTGATCTTACCAATGGAGCAAAAGAAGGAGATATACCTTTTGGCACCAGTACCACATTGGTTGAATCGCCGATGAAGTTTGGATTGATATACATCGGCACCGATGATGGAAATATTCACCTGAGTAAAGATGCCGGTTATACCTGGACAAAGATCAGCAGCAGTTTACCAAAAACGGTGCAGGGCATGTATGTAAGCCGGGTTATGCCATCCATGTATAAAGAGGGAAGGGTATATGCTTCTTTGAATGGATATCGTAATGATAATTTCGGCGCTTATCTTTTTGTTAGTGAAGATTACGGAACTACCTGGACACAACTGGGTACTGATCTTCCTGCCGAGCCATTGAACGTGGTGAAGGAAGATCCCAAAAAAGAGAACATCATTTATGTGGGAAGCGATAACGGCCTCTATGCATCCTTCGACACGGGTAAAACATTTATGACATTAGACAACAGTATGCCCCGTGTGCCGGTGCATGATATTGCCATCCAGCAGCGGGATAATGAAATAGTGATCGGCACGCATGGCCGCAGCATTTACGTAACCAAACTAGAAGCAATTCAGAAGGCATATGATAAGATGATGGAAGGGAAGAAGTAAGGTAAAGTCAGACTTAACCAGTTAAGTTATTTTACTTTCAACCCAAACAAGGGCCTAAGGAAGTTGACTCGCCTGATTACAAATTCATAAAAAGCGAAGCATCCGGTTACTGTAAATACCAAAACAAAAATAAATTTTAAGTGCACATCCATATCCAGTGGAAATATCAGCAGGGATGCCAGGAACAGGAATATCATATGAATAATGTAGATCGGGTAGGCTGCCTGGCTTAAATAGCGCAATGCTTTGCCGGATCTGTTTAGATATTTGTGACCAAATGCAAAAAGGGAGAATATCCAAAGATCAGACTCAATGACCAACTGGAAATTAGGTACACTCATTTGAGGTTGTAACAGGCGCCAGGTATATAATGAAATGGCGATAGCAAGAAGCAACCATCGCCATTTCAGCAGCATGTTCCAGAAAGATGATCCGCTCAACACGAACAAAAACCCGAAGAAGAAAGCGAGCAGTCCTAAAAAGAATCCATGCCAGGTCATTGCATACAACTCGTATGGATGCGGATTAACCAGTAATACTTCAATAAGGAAGGCTGCGATGACCATAAGCAGGGCAAAAGGATTACTGAAACACTTTTTTATCCAGCGAACGATCCTTCCTTCTTCATTTTTTTTCAGGTAAAAGAAAACCGGCGACAGGATGAGTACATAAACAAAGATGTTTCCCAGGAACCAGAGATGCCCGGGGTTGTAGATATAGTTTAACCTGTAGTGATAATAGTGTTGCCACAGATAAGTGGAAACGGGAACGATGCCAAAGATGCCAAACACAAACGGGATAAAGATCCTTCCTGCCCGCTCTTTGAACAGTTGCTTCCAGTTCCTGTTTTGAATAGCAAAATAAACGCCCATTCCGGATACAAAAAACAACAATGGTATTCTCCATACATTAAGCATTGCCATGGGAATCCATAATGATTCCCATGGTTTGTCATTCGTAATAAATCCAAGCATGATCCCCCAGTTTTGGAAGGCAATGGCTGTGTGATATAGCAGGAGGAGGCCGATGGCGATCACTCTCAACCAATCAATATCGTATCTTCTGTTGTTAGCTGACATGTTGTTGATGTTATTAAGTCAATAAATTTATTTCAGCATCGCTGCAATTTCCGGCCGGGTCTTTTCAAGGTATGCGTAGTCCAGTTTCAGTCCCATGGGCTCGAGCATTTTGCCCAACCCGTCATAGCTGGCCTTAACGGCAGCGAATGGGCCCGCTACCGTTTCGTAAGCATTTTGCCCGTACTTATTTTTTATTGTTTTGTCAGCACGCTTATCCAATAGCATCTTCACAATTTCGGGACGGCAAAAGAATGAAGCGGTATGGAGTGCAGTAGAGCCGTCATTGTTTTTGAAGTTCAGGTCAGCCCCCGCTTCAATCAGCAGTTTAGCCATTTCTGTTTTACCAAATAAGCTGGCGCTGATCAATGGACTTGAACCTCCGAAAGGATCTTTTTCATTCAGGTTTGATTTGGCTGCAATATGTTGTTTTAGCGCTTCCATATTGCCGGTCATCACTGCTGTGTGTATATCCATTTTAGGAGGCTTAACCCTGGTTTCAGAAACAGTTGCATTCTTGTTGGGCTCTTTCCTTTGCTGGCAAGAAGCCATTATTGAGAGCATGGATAGAAAAGTAATGGCAATAAATGCCCTGTGCGAATTTTTAATTTGCTTTTTCATTGTTTATATTTTATGGTTTATGAAACTTGGTAGTGGATGAGCCGGCTGAGTTGGTTGGCAACTTTTTAGTTAGCCTCGCCCATTTCATAATTGCGTATGATCAAATGGTTTAATTTTTAAAAATGCTTTTTTAGGTCATTCTTCTTTTGAATACTCCAGCAGATCTCCAGGCTGGCAGTCCAATGCTTTACAAATAGCTTCGAGTGTACTGAACCGGACCGCTTTTGCTTTGCCGGTTTTGAGTATGGAAAGATTGGCCAATGTCAGATCCACTTTTTCAGCAAGTTCATTCAACGACATTTTTCGTCTGGCCATCATCACGTCAAGGTTGACAATTATCGGCATAGTTATACGGTTAATTCGTTTTCGGTTTGGATTTCGATTCCTTTCTTAAAGATCTGCGCAATTACAAAAAGTATAACGCCCATAAACAGCCACACATCAGCTCCGCCCAGGCGTAAATGTTCTGTATCGGGCATTTTTATTCCTTTGCTGACTATCCACTCGGTATATTTAACTCCCCACCAGGTGAACAGTGCTATCCCAAAAGCTAAATAAGATACTTTAATAATAAAAAGCCTTACTTCATTGCTGAATGGCTGAGACAAATTCAGCTTTTTATTGTGCAAAATTTTTATGATCAGGTAAAATATACATGCCTTCAATACTCCTGCAATGCTTATGTACAATGTTTCTGCAAAAAAATGCCCGGGGTCGTATTTATAAAGGGCCGACAGATCATTGCCCACCCAAAATGTTGCTGCATTGATGGGGTTTATCACCAGCGTATAAAAAGCACTGAATATTGAGCCACTGGCTTCAATACATACGCCTATAAATATTATCCAGGAAAAGACAAGTAATATTTGCAGGATTGTTTTTGTTTTCATTAGTAGTTAATTTTTAAATGATAATGCAAATATAGATAAATATTTATTGATAAACAATAAAAATACATCTTTATTTGATAAAAGTTATCCACATTTTAAAAGATAGGGCTGTCAAAATATTTATACGGAATTGATAATTAAAGAACTGTGGTTGTGCAAAAGGTTAGAATGACTATGGGAATCCAGGCATGTTTGTCAGCCGGTAATTATTTAGTGAAGATTGAAAGATTAAAATAACAGGAAAGAATACTCAATGCAGTTCGATCGTCTCCACTTCAGGAATATCTTTTAAAATAAGTTGAATGTGCTTGTTATGCGCCTTGGTTTTAAAATCCTGGAAAATTTCCAGCACATCCCGGTCAATATACACACTGTCGGATCCATTGATCTCAACAACAGAATATTGCGGAAGCCGGTCAAGCATTTCCAGAAATTTTTTCTTGTTCAGGAAACTTACATTCAGCGCCAGGTCGATGGTAATATGTTTGGTATGTCCTTCTGTTCTTTCTTTCATAGTAAACCCGGCACGATAGGTATGTTTTACCAGAAAATAAATGGAGTAGCCGATGCCGATCAATACGCCGATCAACAGGTCGGTAAAAAGAATGGAAACAACCGTGATGATGAACGGCAGGAATTGTTCCCGTCCCTGTTTATAGACCGAGATGATCATTTTTGGTTTTGCCAGGTTGTAACCGGTGCGGATGAGGATCACCGCCAAAACGCAATACGGAATGAGATTAATGATGGGAATGGCGAGCAGCATGGCAAGCAATAACCACAGGCCGTGCGTAAAAGCAGATAGCCTGGTCTTAGCACCCGCTTCAGCATTTGCAGAACTCCGTACAATGACTGCGGTGATGGGAAGTCCGCCCAGCAAACCACTTAAAAAATTTGCGGACCCCTGTGCAACCAGTTCCCTGTTCTGCGGTGTGATACGGTTATAAGGATCCAGTTTGTCAATGGCTGCAATGCTTAACAGTGTTTCAAGTGTTGCCACAAAACAGATCACGATGGCATTGCGCCATATTTCAATGCTGCTGAACAAGGCACTGAATTGGGGAAACCGTACCTGCGAAAAAATATTCTTCGGCACCATTACATACTGCGTTGGCTTGAGCGCCAGTTGCGGAACATATTGCTGAAAGATGAACGCCAGCAGCACGCCGAATAAAACAGTGATGAAAGAAGTGGGCAGGAAACTTATTTTTTTTGCAAGCGTATTCTTCCAAACGTACAGCAATATGATGGAGAGCAGGGCAATGACGATTACGCCGGCTGAAGAGTGTTTGTATAAACTGTCTACGTTACTGTACACATTTTTGAACGAGATGATATTGAAAAACTCATTCGACCAGAAATCGGGTTTGTCGTAACCAATAAATGCCGGAACCTGTTTCGAGATGAGGATGATACCGATGGCGGTCAGCATTCCTTTAATAACTGCCGAAGGAATAAAATGCGTGAATCCACCCAACCGGAAAATACCCAGAAGGATCTGCAATAATCCTGCAACAGCAACAGAAAGAAAAAATATTTCCAAGGCACCCATTTGGGTGATGGCTGCAGCGCAGATAGCGGTGAGTCCGGCCGCTGGTCCGCTTACACTCAGTTCCGATTTACTGATAAGTGAAACCACTATGCCGCCCAGGATGCCGGCCATTAAACCTGAATACATGGGAGCGCCCGATGCCAGTGATATGCCCAGGCAAAGCGGCAAGGCTACAAAAAAGACACTGATGCTTGCCTTAAAGTCGTGCTTAAGAAATGAAAGAAGATAAAATCTGCTCCTCCGGTTTACCAGGCTCATGATGCCGTAAATTTCGGAATTATTTATGGCATTGCTGCTGATTTATAATTGCTGCTACGGAAATATATATCAGCATTTATTAACCAACCGGGTTCAGTTTTTCAAATGCCTGCCTGAATTCTGCCGCCCCGATACTGGCTCCCTGCTCGCTGAAGCCATAGGCCAGTTCATTCTTTCCTTCTTCCAGTTGTTTGAAAATGGATTCAATAAAACCACTAACCGGTGGAGCAAAATCGTGAATTCCTTTTCCCCCCAGGTCGGTATTCAGGGCAGGTGGTATTATTTCTATCACTTCAATGCTCTTTGGTTTCATCAAATGCCTCAGTGATAGGGTGAATGAATGGAAGAATGCCTTGGTGCCGGAATAAACGGGTGTTTTTGTGAGCGGAACAAAAGATAAACCCGAGGTAACATTCATGATCGTGTTCAGCGATTTGAGGTTTTGAAAAAGATAAGTCAGATGCACGGGTGCTTCAATATTGATACTGATCTCTTCCTTTGCCCGTTCAAAAAAATCGGGATCGCTGATGTTCATCCATTGCTGGATGCCGGCATTATTCACAAGCACGTTCAGGTCGGGGTGTTCTTCTGCAACCCATTTATAAAGTGTTTCTCTCCCGGTTCCGGTCGACAGGTCGCAAACCCTGGTTACCAGGGAAGGCAATTTGCTCTTTGCATCCTGCAAGGCGCTTTCCCTTCTTCCGCAGATGAGTACGGTATTGCCTTCCTGTATAAAACGTTCTGCCAAGGCAAAGCCGATGCCGGTGGCGCCGCCGGTGATGAGGATCTTGTTATTTGAAATGTTCATGTTGCTGTGTTTTAATATGCAGTTGCAGTTCAAAATTAAGGAAATAAAAGTCCGGGGTTGTAAAGAGAAGAAAGGGCGAACTGTTCTTTTGTTCTTATTCGTATGCTTTTATTTTCATCGTATGTATTGATGAATGACCTGTAAATGGTTTTATCGTAATACCTTATTTCCAGCAAAAGCCCGGTTATCTTAACTTTTTTAAAATAAGATTTGTTTATTACCAGTTTGCAGCTGCCCATCCCACATCTTGGGAATGAATCCTGGTAAAAGACCTTTATGAAATTGGAAGGATCAGTAGCGAACAGGAGTTTTTCTTTTTTGGTTAAACTGAATTCGCAATTGATCTTTAAAATATTCAGGGTTACTAATTTATTGGGCCCGTGATTAAAGATGTACAGTGAAGTGGGGTTGAGGTATTTTGTTTCTTTTTCGTTATAGAATAGTACGATCTCGTCATTATGAAACCAGCGGGTGCTGTCTTTGATCTTTGTCAATTGCTTAATCAGATCCTGCGTAGCAAACCGCGGCGGCTCACAGGACCTGAGATCATTTATTGCCGCTTCCTGGCCATATGCCTTCCCGGTTACGGCAAAAAAAAGTATCGCATGGCATAGGTAATATTTCGTTTGAGAAAAAAACACGGATTATATTTTACTCTTTTATTATGGTGCGGCGATCATTAAATATACGCAACTCCGTACACAAAATGAATTCACTTCATTCCCTTTCCGTAGCTTCGCAAAAAAAAAATAACATGGAGCTGAAAGAACAATTTGCAAAAGCAGTAACCGAAAGTAAACAGTTACCCGAAAAGCCTTCCAATGAAACCCTGCTGGAATTATATTCACTCTATAAACAATCAACTGAAGGAGACGTAAGTGGTGAAGCACCTTCCAATCCATTCGACTTTGTAAATAAAGCAAAATACGAAGCCTGGTCGTCTTTAAAAGGAAGGTCTTCTGAAGATGCCATGCAGCAATATGTGGCGCTGGTTAATAAACTGAAAGGCTGATAAAAGGTTGTTTAATTCGTGTTTTTGATAAAATGCCGAAAACTATTAAAGATAGCTAGTTACATCTTTTTGTATTTGTACTGGTATTGAATTCTTCTGCTCTGCCCGTATGGATCGTCATACGAACTACTTTGCGGAAAGCCATCTGGGGTGTAAGTATAAGCATGATTCCAGACAATTGTTCCAGTTATGTTTCCGAAAGTGTCATAATAAGTATTTGTAACTGATAATGGATTTTTGGTGCTTCTTTTTCCATCAAATGGCGGAAACAGCTCAGTGTAGGAGTTAAAAACTGAACTCATTGAATGAAAGATATTGAGATTCAGGTAGGAAATAGGTCTATTGTCATATGTAATATTAGTTTCCATCACTTTCCTGAAAACACCTGAGCCAATATTGAGATTGTAAAAAACAGTTTTCAAAATATTTCCGTCAGTATTAATAAAAGAAGTGTCCTTTTCAGTAGAGTTACTGTTATAGGTGGGATTTGTGGATGTAACTGAATTAGTACTATAGCAGGATACCTGTCCGGGTAAATATACATATCCTGTAATACTGAGTGAGGATGTAAAAGTAGTATTAAAATTGTTGCTCGATCCAACGGTACTATCTTTAATCAATCTCCCTGTTAGATCATAAAAATAGAATTTTGTACTCGTATCAAATGTTCGCCCAAGATCATAAGTACGAATGGCTTGTGCCCTATAGGGCAAGGAGTCATTTGAAATATAAGAAAAGGATATGCTCCCACTGTCTTTAAAAATTGTGGTAGATTTTGATGAAACCCATTTTGCAAGGGTTAATCTTTTCATAGCATCATACCTATATGAGAATATCTTTTGTGTATCTGTAACTCCCGACCTTATATCGGCAAAATAGACTGTATCCAAATAGGTGCTATCTAACCCCGCTATTATACTTGGATTTGTATTAATGCTGCTTAAATCTTTCTGGCAGGCAGAAAAAAAGAATGAGGAGATTATGAGTAATAGTAAAACTCTGTTCATTTAGTATCATTGGGTTCTCAAATATAATTAATTTTAGCACATGAAAATAGCTAACATAATCAGTGAACTTGAAATAATAGCTCCAACCTCTTTGCAGGAAGCTTATGATAATGCCGGATTACTAACCGGCAAACCTGATTGGGATTGCAGCGGCGTGGTGGTTACTTTAGATGCAACCGAAGAAGTGGTACTGGAAGCCATCGAAAAAAAATGCAACCTCATCGTGGCTCATCATCCCATCATCTTTGGCGGATTGAAAAAGATCAACGGAAAGAATTATGTGGAGCGTACGATCATTGCAGCTTTAAAAAACGACATTGCCATTTACGCCATTCATACCAACCTGGATAATGTATCGCATGGAGTGAATGCGGTCATTGCCGATAAAATTGGACTGATCAACCGAACCGTACTTCAGCCAAAAAACGAAGTGTTGAAAAAACTGTACACATTCGTTCCGGCAGATCATGCTGAAAAAGTCCGCTCTGCAATCTTCGCGGTGGGTGCGGGGCAAATAGGTAATTACAGTGAGTGCAGTTTTAATGCAACGGGCGAAGGGACCTTTAAAGCCGGACCGGGAACCAATCCATTTGTTGGTAAAGAAGGAGAGCGGCATACCGAAGCGGAGGTAAAAATGGAAATGATCTTCCCGGCATGGCTGGAGAAAAAGATCATCATCGCCCTGCTGGCCAGCCATCCTTACGAGGAGGTGGCTTACGACGTCATCGCCCTGGAAAACAATGCGCCAGGTATTGGCAGCGGAATGATCGGTGAACTGGCAAACCCGCTGCTGGAAGAGGTTTTCTTACAACTGCTGAAGGCCCAGTTTGGTCTTTCGGTTATCAGGCATACGAAATTGCTGGGCAAACCGGTGAAAAAAGTGGCCCTTTGCGGTGGCGCCGGGGCCTTTTTGATCGGGCCTGCTTTAGCGGCCGGGGCCGACTTCTATATTACCGGCGATGTTAAATACCACGAGTTTTTTGACGCCAACGACCGGCTGGTAATCGCCGATATAGGTCACTACGAGAGCGAACAGTTCACAACAGACCTTTTGTTTGACATTTTGACCCAAAAATTCCCTACCTTTGCCGTCCTTAAAACAGGCGTAAAAACCAACCCGGTACGTTACTTCCTGTAATTTTTAAAAGTAAACTTCAAATAAAAATGGCCGCCGTTAAAGAATTTTCAATTGAGGAAAAATTAAGTGCATTGGTTCTTTTACAAAAAGTTGATTGCAAGCTGGATGAGATCCAGATCTTAAAGGGTGAACTTCCGATGGAAGTAAAGGACCTGGAAGATGAGATCGAAGGGTTGCATGCCAGGCAAACGAGGGTAGAAGAAGAAATAAACGGTATCCAGGAATTTATTGAGCAAAAGAAGAACGGCATCAAAGAAGCCGAGGCCCTGATAAAAAAATACGAGAAGCAAAGTGAGAATGTAAAGAACAACCGTGAGTTTGAAGCCATCAACAAGGAAATTGAAATGCAAACGCTGGAAGTGAAGCTTTGCGAAAAACATATCAAAGACGCCACCGAAGAAATTGCTGAAAAAGCAAAACAACTGGAACTGGCTAAAAAAGCAGTGAGCAATAAAGAAGCAAATCTTGCAGCCAAAAAAGGCGAACTGGAAAAGATCATTGCTGAAACAGAGAAAGAAGAGAAGCATTACAACAAGGAAGCCGAGAATGCCCGCAAGCATGCTGATGAACGCCTGTTGATGAGTTACGACCGCATCCGCAAGAACTACCGCAACGGATTGGCTGTGGTAGCTGTGGAAAGGGATAGCTGTGGTGGATGTTTTCATGCCATTCCTCCGCAAAAGCAGAGCGAAATAAAACTGCGCAAGAAGATCATGGTTTGTGAGAACTGCGGCCGTATCCTGGTTGACTCAGACCTCAATGATTCTGTAGAAGTGAAATAAGATCCGGGATGCCGGATACAAGATACTGAGAGTGCCTGCAATTTGCAGGCATTTTTTATGGTCTGACGTCCCGTCTGACCATTGTATCAGGGCTTAATTATTTTTATACCCATTCCATTCATTCAATGAAAATGCGCTCTTAAATTCACTAATTTGCTTCCCGGCTCAATTAATAATATGCTTCGTAAACTCACCATACAGAACTATGCCATCATCAGCGAACTGGAAATTGAATTCTCAGGCAAATTGAATATCATTACCGGTGAAACAGGTGCAGGTAAAAGTATCCTGGTGGGAGCATTGAGCCTGGTATTGGGTGACAGGGCAGATACCACTGTTTTGCAGGATAAGGATAAAAAATGTTTTGTGGAAGCGGTGTTTGATGCAAAAGGAAAAGAAGCGATCATTGATTTCCTGAAAGCCAATGACCTGGACGGGGGAGAGGAACTGGTGATGCGAAGGGAAATAGCTCCTAATGGCAAATCAAGGGCCTTTGTGAATGATACGCCTGTTAACCTCAACCAGTTGAGATCACTCAGCCTGATGCTGGTTGACCTGCACCAGCAGTTTGACACACTTGACCTGAACTCAGCTGCTTTTCAGCAGGAAGTTTTGGATGCCCTGGCAGGTAATAATGAACTGCTGAAAGAATACCACAAGGTCTTTCACTCGTACCAGCAAGCAAAGAAAGAATTGGAAGTTCTGCAGGCACAGCAAAATGCGGCCAATGCAGCGCTGGATTATAACCGGTTTTTGTTTGACGAACTGGATGAAGCCGGTTTCAAAGAAAATGAGCTGGAAGAGCTGGATGCTGAATTAAAATTGCTCAACAATGCAGAAAATGTAAAACTGCAGTTGAGTGGGATCTGTTATGAACTGAAGGAAAGTGAACAGCCGGTCGTTCAGCAGATAAGATCCCTGCAAAACAAACTGCACAGCCTGGATGAATACCATACAGGCATTGCAGAACTGGCAAAACGTTTACAAAGTGCACAACTGGAATTGCAGGATATAGCCGATGAACTGGATCAAATCAATAACAGTGTTCATTACAGCGCCGAACGTATTCAATTGCTGAACGACCGCATATCACTCGGGTATAAACTGCAGAAAAAGCATGGGGTAAACAGCACCAACGAACTTCTTCATATACAAAATGAACTGCAGCAGAAACTGAATGATATTCTCAATATTGGCGAAGCCATCGGGCAAAAGGAAAAAGAAACAAACGGATTTTTAAAGCAGGCCGGGGAACTGGCAAAAACAATTTCATCCAACCGGAAAAAAGCAACGAAGCCATTTATAGAAAACGTAAATGAATTACTGGCAAAGGTAGGTATGCCCAATGCACGGTTTAAGGCAGAAGCGGAGTCACAATCAATCCTCACCGAAAGTGGGGCAGATAAGATCAGCTTTTTATTTGATGCCAATAAAAGTGATCGCTTTGAACCGTTGCAGAAAGTTGCCAGTGGAGGTGAATTAAGCCGCCTGATGCTTTGTGTAAAATCGTTGGTTGCCCGTAAACTGCAACTGCCCACATTGATATTTGATGAAATTGATACCGGCATCAGCGGGGAAGCTGCCCGGCAGGTGGGAAATATCATGAAAGATCTGTCTGATTCTCACCAGTTGATCTCTATTACCCACCAGCCACAGATAGCCGCAAAAGCAACGGCCCATTATTTTGTATACAAAGCCATCAATAATGATAAGATCGTTACTTCCATCCGGTTGCTCAGCAATGATGAACGGATAACCAGTATTGCCCAGATGCTGAGTGGCGAAAAGCCTACGGCTGCTGCATTACAGAATGCAAGGGAGATGGTGGGGAATTAAAAACTATAAATGAAATACCTGCTCAGCATTCTGCTGTCTTTCTTCTTTTCAGAAATCTTTTCCCAGCAAAGATATATTTCTATTGAGGGTACTATCAAAGGACCCAGGGGAAATGCAGCCGTGTTTACATCAATAAGGGTGAAGCGTGACAGGAATACTACATGCGCTTATTCAGACGGAAACTTTAAGTTGAATGGCGTTAAGATCGGCGACACCCTCTTATTTACAAACATCGGTTACCGGCAATCTTATTTTGTTGTTGACAGGAAATACAATAAACTTGATCTTACATTGATGGTTGATACCTTGGCCTCTTCAACAAAACGGCCACTCACTCATGTTGTTTTTAATTTCAATAGTGCATATTCAGGCAGTAATGATTATGCCCCGGTTAAATTCTCTGAAAGATCAGAAGCTGTATTGGATGAAAAGAAGCCTGATGAAGGGAAGATATTTACCAAAGTTGAAGTGATGCCTGTTTTTAATATCAGAAGCCAGGTATTTGATACAAGTTTAGACAGTTTGATCAATAAACTGCCTAAAAAATATAAACCCCGAAAGGAAGGCATAATAAATGTGTATTATTGGATACGAAGTGACAGGAAGATTGAAGTGACCTCTGTTGAATCTTCTTATATGACGGAGGTAAACACAATCTTTAGTAGCCTTTTTGAGCAGGTTACCAGTATTTATCCAGCCATTCAAAACGGGAGGAATATTGGCGTCTTTTGCGTTACAAGGTTCAAGATTGAAATTGATAAGGACAAAAGCGTCCGTATTAAACTATTTACTCAATAAATGGTAAATTGACCTAAAACACGTGTTTTGTTAAGCCGGAAACTAATTCTCATATGCTTACTCATAGGTGCAATGCTCCTTAGCTATTCCATCTATGGTATTTGGAAAAAACTGATAGACCCAAGGAGATCTTTCGGGTGGTTCATAGTATACGTACTGGTAAATCTTCTCACTATCCTTATAGTGGTATTTCTCACTTCTTTTTTGATATTTCAGAACAAAGAGTTTTTCTTTAAAAGATAAGATTGTTATTTTTACCCCTCAATCACTAAACAAATTACCTATGTCTTATAATCTGCTGAAAGGAAAAAGAGGGATCATATCCGGTGCGTTGGACGAAAGATCCATTGCCTGGCGAACTGCTTTAAAATGCTATGAAGAGGGCGCTGAGATCATTCTTACCAATGCGCCTGTTGCCATGCGGATGGGTGAGATCAATAAACTGGCAGAAGCAGTTAAGGCGCCGGTGATCGCCTGCGACGTAAGCAGTAACGAAGACGTAGCAAACCTGTTCACCAAATCGATGGAACATTTTGGCGGTGGCATTGATTTTATCCTGCACTCCATCGGCATGAGCATAAATGTGCGTAAAGGAAAACATTATACTGAGATCGATTACGGGTTCAACTCAAAGTCATTGGATATATCAGCTGTGAGCCTGCACCGGATGCTGGCTACTGCCATGAAGATGGATGCCATCAATGACTGGGGCAGCGTGGTGGCGCTTACTTATATTGCTGCGCAACGGGTATTCCCGGATTATAACGAAATGGCCGATGCAAAAGCATTGCTGGAAAGTATAACCCGGAGTTTTGGTTATCATTACGGCGTTAAAAAGCACGTACGGGTAAATACCATTTCTCAATCACCCGTTCGAACTACTGCCGGAAGTGGTGTAAAGGGTTTCGACGGCTTTATGGACTATGCAGAAAAGATGAGTCCGCTTGGTAATGCAACATCTGATGAGTGTGCAAATTATATTGTAATGATGTTCAGCGACCTGACAAGAAAAGTGACCATGCAGAATCTTTTCCACGATGGGGGCTTTTCTTTTACCGGTGTTACGGAAGCGGTAATTGAAAAGATGGAAACCCCGTCAGCCCCCTAAAAGGGAACTTTGAGTATTTTATTTTCATTTGTATTATAAAGAAAAAAGCCTTTCATTTTTTGAAAGGCTCTTTAATATTTTATGATCCGGTTCCCCTTTAGAGGATAGGTGTCAATATTCATCTTCATTAAAGAAGAAATCTTCCTGGCTGGGATAATCGGGCCAGATGTCTTCGAGTCCTTCATACATCTCTCCCTCGTCCTCCAGTTCCTGTAAATTCTCTACTACTTCAATAGGGGCGCCACTACGGATCGAATAATCGATCAATTCATCTTTTGTGGCCGGCCAGGGTGCGTCTTCCAAATGAGAGGCTAATTCTAAGGTCCAAAACATCTCTTAATGGGTTTAATTTTTTGCAAATGTATAGGTTCGTACGAAATAACCAAAAGTGTTTTTTAAACGGCTTTTCCCGGAAATTATTTTGCTATAAATACTATTTAACCGGGGCCATGTACCGGTTGGCCAAAACTTACAATTATTAGCTATTTTCGATGTATGTTAACCGCAACAGATATTCATAAGCAGTACGGACAATTGGCTGTACTAAAGGGTGTTGATATTTCCATCAATAAAGGCGAGATAGTGAGTATTGTAGGTTCATCCGGCGCCGGGAAAAGCACTCTGCTCCACATTTTGGGCACTTTAGACAGCGCCGATAAAGGCAGGATCGTCATGAATGATCAGCATATTGAAGCCCTGAAAGGAAAAAAACTGGCTGCATTCCGGAATAAGCATATCGGCTTTGTTTTCCAGTTTCATCATCTTTTACCTGAGTTTACAGCATTGGAAAATGTTTGCATACCGGGCTGGGTTGCCGGCACTAAAAAGAAAGAAGTGGTAACAAAAGCCACAGAATTGTTGAAAACTTTAGGGCTTGCCGACCGGTTGGAAAATAAGCCTCAGCAACTTTCGGGGGGTGAACAGCAACGGGTGGCTGTGGCAAGGGCATTAATAAACGGGCCTGATATTGTGATGGCAGATGAACCAACCGGGAACTTAGACAGTGCCAATGCAAAAGAACTGCACCAGTTATTTATGGATCTGCGTGATCAGTTCAATCAAACATTTTTGATCGTAACACACAATGAAGAACTGGCAAAAATGAGCGACCGGATATTACACATGAAAGACGGGAAGATGATTAATAGGTAATTGGTTAGTGGATAATTGATAATATTTTAAAGCGATATAACTACTATTTCTTTGAGTCCCAATTATCCATTATCAATTATATCGTTATCCATTGATCCTGGGTTTCCACGGAATATCTTCTACTCCCAGTAAATGCCCGGTATACCTGGCCAGTACAAAAAGATAATCGCTCAGGCGGTTCAGGTATTTTAGCACAAGTGGCTCTACAAAAATATCGTGTTCTTTCATATTCACACAAAGCCTTTCTGCCCGGCGGCATACGCAACGGGTAACATGAGTGGTAGATATGGCAACATGTCCCCCCGGAAGTATGAAAGATTTCATGGGAGCTAATTCTTCATTCATCTTATCAATTTCTTTTTCGAGCAGTTCGATATCGGCTTCTTTGAGGTCGGGTATTTTAAGTAAGGGTTCTTTATCGGGATCGCAGGCAAGGGAAGATCCGATGGTAAACAACCTGTCTTGTATCTCTTTTAAAATAATTTTTGAATGTTCATCCGTAAGATGATCTGCAGTAAGCCCGATATAGGAATTCAGTTCGTCGGTGGTTCCATAAGCTTCAATGCGGATATTGCTTTTGGCAACTTTGGTGCCGCCGATCAAACTGGTTTTACCCAGGTCGCCTGTTTTGGTATATATCTTTATGGCCATGATTGATCCAGGTTTTGTAATGTAAAGCAACAAAAATTATCAGTAATAGTTTATAGCAAGATGGAAGATCAGGCCGGAACAGAAGTAGACAGCGGATTCGCATTCACTTTATCACTTTCTATTACCCCATCCCTGAGCCTGATAATACGATGGGCGTATAGGGAGATATCTTCCTCGTGTGTAACAAGGATCACGGTATTGCCCTCAATGTGTATCTTACTCAGGATGTCCATAATTTCATACGAGGTTTTCGAATCAAGGTTACCCGTAGGTTCATCGGCTAAAATAATGGATGGATTATTTATTAAAGCACGTGCAATAGCAACCCGCTGGGCCTGTCCGCCACTTAATTCATTAGGTTTATGATGACTGCGGTCGTCAAGTTTTACTCTTCTCAAAACTTCCATGGCTCTTTCATTTCTCTCCTTTTTGCCAATCCCGCTGTAAACAAGCGGCAGGGCCACATTCTCTGCTGCGGTTAACCGGGGTAACAGGTTGAACTGCTGGAAGACAAAGCCTATTTCCTTATTACGCACTTCGGCCAGGTCATTATCGGGCATGCGGCTTACATCCTTGTTATTCAAAAGGTATTTTCCGCCGGAAGGGCTGTCGAGGCACCCTAAGATATTCATTAAGGTAGATTTCCCTGAACCACTAGGCCCCATCAATGCTACGTATTCATTCTTAAAGATATCCAGGGAAATGCCTTTTAAGACCTGCAGTTCATTTCTTCCGAGGTAATAGCTTTTGCGAATATCTTCCAGGTGTATGATACTTTGCATGGTTGGTTAAGTCGTTAATTGGTTAATCTGTTAATCTGTGAATTTGTTAATTGGTTACGTATAAACTAATTAACGTTTAAGCGGGTTAACTACTTCCTGATCACTTTTGGCACTTTAAAAAAATGTTCATCATGCACCGCCGCATTTTTTAAGCCTTCTTCACGGGAAATGCTTCCTTTCATTTCATCTGCCCGTAAAATATTTACGTTATCACTCATGTGCAATAAAGGTTCAACGCCTGTGGTATCCAGTTCATTCAGTTTATCAACAAACTGTATCATTTTCTGCAGGTCGGTTTTGATCTCAGCCTTTGCTGTTTCATCAAACTTCAGCCGGGCAAGATGGGACAGTTTATCCACCAATTCGTCGTTTACTTCCATAAAACAAATATAGCTCAGTTTTGGCTTTGCCGTATTTGCTTTTATTTAAACGGCACCTGATTTTTTAGCGCTCACAATGACCAATGACTATCGACTTTCATTATCTTCGCCATCCAATGGAAAAGAAGAAAGAAATAGTAATGAGTGGGATACGACCCACCGGTTTTTTGCACCTGGGCAATTATTTCGGGGCCATCCGAAATTATGTGAAGATGCAGGAAGAGTTTGAGTGTTATTTCATGGTTGCAGATCTGCACTCATTGACCACACACCCGGATACGAAGGAACTTAAAGCAAATGTTCACCGTGTTCTGGCAGAAAATATTGCCTGTGGGCTAGATCCGGATAAAGTGGCCTTGTATTGCCAGAGCCATGTTCATGAAACAGCTGAACTTTACCTGTACTTAAACATGTTGGCTTATAAAGGTGAATTGGAGAAAACTACTACATTTAAAGATAAAGTACGCCTTAATCCGCAAAATGTAAATGCCGGGTTATTGACCTATCCCGTTTTAATGACTTCAGATATCATTCTGCACCGTGCCAGTTATGTACCGGTAGGAAAAGACCAGGAACAGCACCTGGAAATGGCCCGCACTTTTGCCAATCGGTTTAATCACCGGTATGGTGAAGTTTTTCCGGAACCACAGGCATTTAATTTCAACCAGGAACTGATCAAGGTTCCAGGTCTTGACGGGGCAGGCAAGATGAGTAAGAGTGAGAACCAGATGGCCACTTTATATCTGGCTGATGAGGATGAAATGATCAGGAAGAAAGTGATGAAAGCGAAAACGGACAGTGGCCCGACAGAACCCGATTCGCCAAAGCCGGATTATATTGAGAATATCTTTTTGCTGATGAAACTTGTAAGTAGTGCAGATGTGATGCAGAAATTTGAAGCCGATTATAATAACTGCAGCATTCGTTATGGTGATATGAAAAAGCAACTGGCGGAGGACATGGTTCAGTTCATAGCTCCCATAAGGAACAAGGTAGATGCAATTCTAAATGATGAAAAAGGGCTTAAGCAGATCATGGAACAGGGAGCGGAAAAAGCCAATAAAAGTGCCCATGCCACCATGAAACTGGTAAGGGAAGCGATTGGCTTAAAGTATTATTGACCCCTATCCCCGAAAGGGGAACAAAGGGAGCAAATATATTTGTGATATTGCTAAGTTTGCATACTTTCAATCATTAATAGCGGTGATTGAATCAGATTTAAATAAATTAAAATTCTCCTTTAGGGGATAGGGGCATGGCAAAGACAAAAAAACCAAAGCATATTGCAGTGGCCGGTAATATTGGTGCCGGTAAAACCACGTTAACGGAGATGCTGAGCAAGCATTATAAGTGGATCCCCCAGTTTGAAGACGTGGATCACAATCCTTACCTGAATGATTTTTACGAGGACATGCCCAGGTGGAGTTTTAACCTTCAGATATTCTTTTTAAACAGCCGCCTCAATCAATTGCTGGAAATTCATCGGGGCACTGAAACAGTGATCCAGGACAGGACCATTTATGAAGATGCCAATATTTTTGCACCCAACCTGCACGATATGGGATTAATGAGCAAGCGTGATTTTGATAATTACTATAAGTTTTTTGAAACACTGAAGACGATGGTACAGCCACCAGACCTTTTGATCTACCTAAAGGCTTCGGTGCCCACGCTGGTAGCGCAAATACAAAAACGAGGCAGGGAGTACGAGGAAAACATACGGCTTGATTATTTAAAGAAACTGAATGAGTTTTATAACAACTGGATTGATAACTACAAAGAAGGCCCGTTATTGATCGTTGATGCAGATAAAAATAAATTTGCAGAGAATGAAGAGCACCTGGGGCAGATAATCAACAATATTGATTCTACCTTATTTGGATTGTTTTAGATTAGCCTAATCAATCAGCGAATTCTTCATAGCGTAGAATACAAGTCCTACAGAGTTTTTAACGCCAAATCTTTCCATCAGCCTGTCTTTGATCGCCTCCACAGTTCGGGCGCTGATATCCATTTTTGCAGCTATTTCTGCAGCGGTGAATTCCATACAAACCAACGTAAGCACTTCTTTCTCCCGCTCGCTTAAAACTACTTCTGAGGTAAGGGAAGGGTTGAATTTTTGCTTGGAATAATTCTTTTTAATGAGTACCTTATTTACGAATGGATTAAGGTAAAACCCGGTTCTCATTACATCCATGATCGCTTTTTTGATTTCGGCCGGTTCCGTGCTTTTAAGGAGATAACCGGCAGCGCCGCAATCCATCAAATGGCCGACAAACCGCTCATCCTCGTACATGGTAAGAATTATAACCCTTATCCCGGGGAAATTTTTAGTAATAAGTTTGGTGGTATCTATGCCATCCTTTATGGGCATTTTAAGGTCACACAAAATAACATCGGGTTGCGTTTCGGGGATCTTAGCCAAAAGATCTTCTCCATTATCGGCTTCCATTACGAATTTGATATTGGTATAAGACCTCATGGAAAGAATTACTCCTTTCCTGAATATCTTGTGGTCATCCGCAATGGCAACTTTTATTTCATTCATAATTTCAGCAGTATCGTAAAATTAAGAAAAGAAAATTCATTTTCATTCGTAAATCAGCCTTTACCTGCTGTAACTGTTTATCTTGAACTCTATTCCGGCCAAAGTTATTGCCTGAATTATGGAAACTTAAATGGCCGGCTCTCTGGGAATTTCTATTGTTACCTTATAATAAGTATGGCTTGGGTCAATTTCAAAGAATATCCTTCCATTAAGTACTTTAGTACGGCTGGCGATATTTTTTAGACCAAGTCCCAGTGTGCTGTGGTTTAATTTTTCAAAATCGGCCTGCACAATACCTGTGCCGTCGTGATGAATTCGGAAATACATTTTTTTTCCGCTTACATTCTGTGTCAGGTGAATGAATCCGGCATTACTGTGTTTTAATATATTATTCACTAATTCCTGTATGATCCGGAATACCAGGAGTTCCTGTTCTACTTTCAACCGGGTACGATAGTCATGAAAGCGGGCGCTTGCATTCAGACTTCCACTGGCACCGATCTTTTGGAATAAGTCAGTAGCAGCACTTTCCAATCCAAAGTTTTTAAGAGTGGGTGGCATCAGGCTGTGGCTGATGTTACGGATCAGCAAGATGGCATCATCGAGTATTTGTTTGGCACTGAAAATACTTTGTAATTGCTGGGCTTTATCCTGGTTAACGAGATTTTCATTCAGGTAAAGGCGTGCTGTTGCCAGTAAGGGGCCTGCATCATCGTGCAGGTCAGCGGCTATTCGGTTACGTTCTTCTTCCTGGAAGCGTATGGATGCATTTAAAAGTATCTGTTGTTTTTCTTCCTCTAGTTTTTTTAGCTGGCTGTTGTAGCGGATCACTTTTCGCTGGTGGAAAATAACGAAACCAACGATGGCTATTGCAAGCGTAAGCATGCCCAGTGTTCCTAAAAACATTGCAGTATTTATTCCGGATGAGGGATTGTTAGTTTGTAAGAAAAACATACTGGATTACTATGATTTCGTTTGGTTTTTAAAAGGATGAAATGTGTCCAGATCTATTTCAAGTGGAGCATGGTGAGGTGCTTGCTCTCTTTTTTCTTTGATTAGGATAGAGATACATAAAAGTACGTTTTTCAAAACGGTAACTGTTGTGTATATAATGGTGTATTGTTTTTTAAAAACATCATCATTGTAACTGTTCTTAGAATATAAGAACAAAAAGAAATTGCCAGACGAATTAATAATGAAGGCAACAGAAATCCAGAAAATTGCTCTTTGATAAACCGGCTCAACAACAGACTCCTGCATGATTTCAAAAAAAAAGTATATAATGACACAGAGCAATGATATTTGTGCAACACTTGCTGGAATGAATGGAATACCTGGTACTTTTTCTCTTAGATAGTCATAAATGCAGAAGATTAAAAAAACAAGAGGAGAAAATACTAGAACCTGTTTAACTTTCTTGTTTTTTATATATAAAGAGAATAGATATGTAAGTACGCTAAATTCTATTACGATGTATACCCTTGCTACTTTGTAGTAGCTTTCTGGTGATTTGAATATGTAAAGAAGACTAAAACCAACAATTATGAGTATTGCTATAAGTATTGTATATAAAAAAAATACCTTTTTTTCTTTCGTAACTATCCTTTTAAATAGGATTAGGCAAAGAAAAAAAGGTAAAAGCTCAGAGATGTAAGTTATATATTTAAGATTCTGTAGGATAAAAAATGATTATTTATTCAAAAATAACCATTGCTTTTTAAAATCAGAAATATAAATTGCTTGCTCTCTTAAGCAAAGCACTCTACTAATAAATCGATAATTCCGCTTAACATAATGATTTAGTTTTTAAGGTTTCTAAGTAATTTGAGATGTAAACTTCTCTCAAAAGCCAAACCCCAGCAACCCCTTGGTCATAGGATACTCTTGTTAATAAATAGTCAAATTCAGTGCCAGAAAGAGTTTGGTAATAAAATGTTAGTAAAAAAACTTGAATATTTAGGGTAAATATACTAAATAAAAATAGTAAAATTACTATGGAGTAAATCGTAAGTTTACCATAGCAATTTTACTATAAGAATAATGTGGGAGTTACGAGGAGGTTTTTAGTCCCTTAGTAGTTGATTTTAAATATATTAGATAAAATCTACTCGTATTGTTTCCGGTCCTGCAAAGCAGGGGCGGGTCATTTTTAAATGGTTTTCAGTTTTTTATATTGGATTTAAGCGGAATCTGGAAATTAAGTTGATTGACACTGGCAACACAAGCACAAACAGGTTCTTCTTGGATAATTGGAAATTTTCTTTAGTTCTACTGGATATTTGGATATAAAACAGGTAGTGAACCAATGTCAATCAACTGGTACAAAAGTATAGCCTGGCAATGTTCTGTGAAAGAGCATTTATGCCCGATTTTCATTTTGTAATATTTACTTTTTAACCGAGTATAAGTGCAGGTAAGGCAGGTAGTTCAACGATAGAAACGGGTAGTAAAATTACTAAGTATATTTTCGGATGATTTTGAAAATCAGCTAATTAAAGAAGTGGCTTATACAGTTTCTTTAACCAAATTGTTCAAATACCATGAAAATTGTAACTTGAGCAGGTTTAATACTAATCCCCGAAGGAAAATACCATGCGTAACGACCATATCATTAAGATCGCAATAGCCGATGACCATAAAATATTCCGGGACGGAATTAAAATGGCACTGTCTGGAAAGGAAAACCTAAAGATGCTTTGGGAAGCCGAGGATGGCAAGGATATGATGCATAAAATTGCCATTAAAAAGCCGGAAGTCTTGTTAATGGATATACGTATGCCGGAAATTGACGGAATTAATGCCATTCAGTTAATCCGGAAGGAGTATGAGGATATCAAGATCATAGTATTGACCATGTACGATGACCAGCAGATGATCAGCAAGATGATGGAAATGGGGGCCAATGCCTACCTGACGAAAACTACCGATCCGGAAGAAATATATGAAGCCATACTTACCTGCATGAACGACGATTTTTATTTCAATGAGTTGGTAAACAAAGCCGTGATGGGAAAATTGATGCAGAAGAAGAATGTGCGGCAGCATTACGGGAGTAATACACCCATTCATTTTAATGAAAAGGAGATTAAGATTTTAAAACTACTGGCAGAAGATAAAACAACGGAAGAGATATCCAAAATAATTTTTCTCAGCCCCCGGACCATAGAGACTATTCGCCAGAACATGAAAACAAAGGTTGACGCAAAAACCATAGGAGGACTTATCATGTATGGTATGCGGAATAAATTGATAGAATAAACTTACAGAATTACGATGCCGCTTTTAATGGCATGTATTGCCAGACCCACCCTGCTTTTTACATCCAGTTTTTCAAATAAAGTATCCCTGTAGCTGTCTATGTGCCTGGGAGTCATATTCATCGCATGGGCTATTTCCTTATAAGTCATATCCGTGCATACTAATTTTAAAAACCTGATCTCTATATCACTTAACGTTGCATTTTCTATCGGCGATTTTTTTTCTTGGCCTTTTCGGAATAAAGAAGCAATCTTGCCGGTTGTTCTGTTAGAATAATAATATTCTCCAGCAGATACCGTAAGCAGGGCATTCCTTAATTCAGAGGGATGGATATCTTTTTTAAGAAAACCATTTACACCGGTACGCAGCAGGCGGATGAGTGCTATTTCACTATCGTACATTGTTAAAATGATCACCTTTATTTCGGGATGATTTTCCTGCAACCAGCAAGACGTTTCATAGCCATCTGATCTGGGCATGTTCAGATCCATTAAAATAAGATCAGGCTTGCTGCCGTTTTCGATGGCCTGTTTTACTTCTTCTCCATCACCGGCAGTAGCTATAACCCTGAACTCATCAAAACCATTGATAAGGTTAGCGAGGGCGTCTCTAAGCAGGATATGGTCATCAGCAAGGATTAACTTATATTGATTTGTTGTTTTCATAAAGCGGTATTTCAATTTTAATTTGCGTGCATACTTGGGGATTGCTGCTGATGATCAGACGTCCTTTTAAGGTAGCAGCCCGTTTCTTCATATTTGACAGGCCGGTTCCAAAACGGTTTTCATCTGCATGGAAGCCTTTGCCATTATCATTAATCATCATACTAAGCAAAAGGCTGTCATAGTGAAGTAAAATATCTATTGCAGAGGCGTCTGCATGTTTTATTATGTTGGCAAGTGCTTCCTGTGCTATGCGAAAAAGGACCAGTTCGGTATTTGCATCTAAAAAAACGGGATTGCCTATTATCGTAAACCTGATTTTGTACCTGCCCGATTTTTTAAATTGCACTGCTTCAAATTCCAGGGCTTTAATCAGGCCATTGTTTAAGAGAATCTCACTATTCATGCTTCGGCTTATATCGCTGAGGTCATTGATGACTTCGCTGATCATACTTACTGAATCATTAACCTGTACAGTGACCTTATTGATATCATCATGGCTAAGAGTATTCAGGTACAGTTTAGCGAGTGTAAGTTTCTGACCTATATTGTCGTGTATCTCCCTGGATATATTTTGAAAGGTTTGTTCTTGTATTTCCAGCTGGGATTGTAGAAGGGAATTTTGATGAGATATTTTAAGTGCTTCAATATCCTTAAAATAGATATTTTGTTTTTGTTGGTAACGGTAAATAACTACTGTAATAAATACAACGAGGCTAAGGGTTAGAATTACCGAAATAATGATAAAAGTTACTAAAAATTCTGTGGGTGCTTTAAGCATAGATAACTTTTTATGATAAAAAGATAAAAAACTATAAGCGACATGTTAGCGATTGAAAAGATTTCCAATCGGCTATTAATAAATTCCTGGTCTTTTGGAATAAAGGAAATTAAAGAATTCACAGGAAATCCAATGCAGGAAGAGTAGAATATTCCCATAACTAGCCAAAATGCAGATGATTTACTAATTATTAAAGTGGGTTTATTCTTCATCAGGTCTTTCAAATAAAATAAGCAGAAAATAAGTAAGAATAAATTTGATGAAATTAGTGGCTTGATTTCAATATTGGTGATAAGCACTAGGATGAGTAGGCTACTTTGAATAAGTACTGATAAAAAAAGTAGCCATTTTATTTTCTTTATCAATGATGATTTATAAAGAGTCTCAGTGAAAAATAATCCAATCATCAAGGATTGGATTATTATCAATAGTTGCTCAATTAAAAGTGGAATTTTCTTATTCAAAATCCAAATGTCAAAATTGTTTGCAAATGTATTAGCAGACATAAGAAGGCCTAAAATTATGAACACAAAAATATACTTGAAATAAATGGGCTTCTTTTTTTTGTGAAAAATTACCGCAATAAAAAAAGTAAATAGAATAATACCGGTTCCAAAATAAATTATGAAATTATGAAGTTTCAACTTGTATATTTTTCTCTACAATACTACTTCTCCTTCCTCAATAATTTCCCAAGAAAACCCCCATTTTTCTGTTGATTTTCCCTTTTATTTGAAAATAAAGGTCATCACTTTGGGATACGATTTTACTCCTTACCCTTTAAGACTAAGCCGTATGTTTTTAGGAAAAAGTTTAATTACCAACTCAAAAACTGAGCGCCAGAATATCCATCCGGCTTGTAGTTATTTTCTTACAGTAATTTCAAAAAGGTAAACTTCCCGCTTGTTTTCGTAAAAACCCCATCCGGAACATAGGGTAATTACACTCATTATTATCTGTAGATATAATTTGAACTTGCGGCCTACGTTATAATAGGGTATTCGTAACCCCTTAAATACCAAAATATGATGCCGAACGACAATATGAGGGAAC
>Ga0209023_10000128_pt1 | contig 130814 bp, 137 predicted proteins | sample LakOneMetagenome_FD_187468 | JGI IMG/M metagenome (GOLD analysis project Ga0209023, IMG submission 187468) | Freshwater and sediment microbial communities from Lake Erie, Canada (SPAdes) (version 2) | ecosystem: Environmental > Aquatic > Freshwater > Lentic | place: Lake Erie, Canada...
TGCGCAGAGATTAATGCAACCAAAAGATTGATACATGGGCAATTTTATGAAAGCTTTTAAGGAATCGGGTTTTGTAAAAGGATTGGTGTACACAGTTGTTGGGGCAATTTCTTATCCGGGCCTTGCTATGTTTAATAAGTTGCAGATAAACGGGATGGATAAACTTAAAAAACTGCCTAAAAATAATGTACTGTTTGTGAGCAATCACCAGACTTATTTTGCCGAGGTGATCTGCTTTTTACATATTTTTTGTGCGGTAAGCTGGCGCAAAAAACACCGGTTGGGTGTGCCTTACTATCTGCTATGGCCTTATACCAGGGTGCAGTTTGTATCGGCCGAAGAAACGATGAAGAAAAACCTGATGAGCAAGATATTTGCGCTGGCAGGATCTATCATGATCAAGCGCACCTGGGTAGATGACAGTAAAGAGGTACGAAAAGGACTGGACCCCAGTGATACCCGCAAAATTTCAAGGGCTTTGGATAAAAACTGGGTAATAACTTTTCCCCAGGGCACTACCACGCCTTATGTACCTGGCAGAAAGGGAACCGCATTTATAGTAAAGCACCACAAACCAATTGTAGTGCCCGTGGTTATTGATGGTTTTAGTACTGCCTTTAATAAAAAGGGTATTAAAATGATTAAAAAAGGCACCCGGCTTACAGTAAATTTTAAAGACCCCATGCAGATCAATTTTGAAGACCCTACAGAAAAAATACTGGAAGATATTATGGATGCTATTGAACAGAGCAGCAGGTTCAAGCCCCAACAACCATCGGCCTAGTCTTTTATAAACAGGGCTTTCAGTTCAATTGCTTCTTCAGGCTTCATTTTTCCACCCAGTATCAGTCTTAACTGTCTTCTTCTTAAAGCGCCGTCAAACAGTTTTTTTTCTTCTTCCGTTTCGGGTACCAGCTGGTTAACCTTGCGTGGTTTTCCGTTTGGATCAAGCGCTACAAAAGTATAATACGCTTCGTTGCTTTTGTATTTGTATTGCTGTATAGCATCTTCTCCCCATACATTCATATGCACTTCCATACTGCTGTTGAACGATCTTGTTACCGTAGCTTCAATATGAACCACATTGCCCAGTTTAATGGGGTTTTCAAAAGAGATATTATCAACCGATGCTGTAACTACCGGTGCTCCGCAGTGTTTCATGGCAGCCAGTGCTGCAGCAATATCCATCCAGTACATCAGGCGGCCACCCATCAGGTTACCAAAAGTGTTGGTATCATTGGGTAAAACCAGTTCTGTCATTACCACCAGCGATTCACTTGCTTTTTTATCCATTGTAAAATTTTTGCAAAGATAAGTGGATTTGTTACTGAAGAAGAGGCAGATTAGTTAGCATTTTTGTAAAACACGATATCTATCATGTTTAAATATTTGGCAGTTCGTGTTTGTTTTATGAATTTCGATGACCGAATTGCTAGTTATGACAGATCAGACAAAAATTTCCTTCGAAAATACAGAATACGCATTTGCCTACAAATCAGATGCAGAGTTAAAAAAAGCAAATTTCCTTTTTGGTTTTATGGGTAAACCCTGGCTGGTGAATACTGCACTGAAGCTAACGCCACTGGCCATTAAATGGCATTTACCATTTACTAAAACACTGATACGCAAAACCATTTTTAAACAGTTTGTAGGAGGAGAAACACTGGATGAAACCGCAAAAGTTGCCGATAAACTGGAGACTTATAATGTACAAGTCATCCTTGATTATGGAGTGGAAGGAAAAGAAGGTGAAGCAAATTTTGAGCATGCCCGTGATGAGTTCATGCGGGTAATTGACTATGCTGCCACCCAGGCCAATATTCCCTTTATGAGCATTAAGGTAACCGGCTTTGCCCGTTTTTCTTTACTGGAAAAACTGGATACAGCTATGCATATTGCTACGGGAACTTTAATGAAAAGATACCTGCATGCGGTGGAGCAGTTACCCGATGCCGAAAAAGAAGAATGGCATAAAGTGAGGCTTCGTTTGCAGCAATTATGCGAAGTTGCCGATAAAAAAAATATTGGGATATTAATAGATGCAGAAGAAACCTGGATTCAGGACCCTGTTGATGCACTTACCATTTTAATGATGGATGTGTTTAATAAGAAGAAAGCCGTAATTTATAACACGTTGCAGTTTTACCGTCACGACAGGCTTCAGTTTTTAAAAGATTCTTATGCTGCTGCCGAAGAAAGAAATTTTATACTGGGAGCCAAACTGGTAAGAGGGGCTTATATGGAAAAAGAAAGAAACCGTGCCGCAGAAATGAATTACCCTTCGCCCATACAGCCTGATAAGCAAAGCAGCGATAATGATTACAATAGTGGTGTTGAACTTTGTATTGAGCATATCGATAAGATCGCTTTAATAGTAGCATCGCACAATGAATACAGTAACCTCTACACAACCCAATTGCTCGATAAAAAGGGGTTGCCACATAATCACCCACACGTACATTTTTCTCAGTTGTATGGCATGAGCGATAATATAACCTTCAACCTGGCAAAATCGGGTTGTTCGGTAAGTAAGTATTTACCTTTTGGCCCAATAAAAGATGTTATTCCCTACTTAATGCGCAGGGCGCAGGAAAACAGCTCCGTATCGGGCCAAACCGGAAGAGAACTTGGACTCATTAAAAAAGAATTACAGCGAAGAAAACTATAAGTATCGTGTTTTTACTATTACAAAGTATAGTAAAATCCGCTGATTATTATTTATATTAATATTTTACCTTTGGGGTCAATTTACATGCTGACCCGCCTAATAATACCAACCCTACTGTTTTTTTTACCCTGTGTAGCCAGTGCCCAGGTTAGAAGCATGCCCGCTGTTAAGATAAGCAGCACCATAAAAATTGATGGTAACCTCGATGATGAAGCCTGGAAAAATATTGAACCTACAGGCGACTTTATAACAATCTCACCTGTTTATGGCAAAGTGTCAGCACGCAATACCAAAGTAAAGATTGCTTACGACAACAATGCCATCTACATAGGAGCGTATATGTACGATCATCCGTCCAATATACGCAGGCAGTTAACTGCCCGTGATGTACTTGACAGGCAGGATATTGATATTTTCACGGTAGGGTTTGATACATATCATGATAAACAGAACGCGTTTGTTTTTAAGGTTTCTGCAGCCAATGTGCAGGGCGATATAAAAATATCCCAGGGTGCAGGCGTGGTGTACGACTACAGTTGGGATGCTGTTTGGGAAAGTAAAACAAGTATAAAAGAAGATGGCTGGGTAGCAGAAATAAAGATTCCGTTAAGTGCTATCAGGTTCTCAAAAAAAGATCAGCAGGAATGGGGGATAAATTTTGCCCGCTTTACCAGGAAGGAAAATGAGAATAGTGTTTGGAACCCGATAAACCCCAACATAAGCGGCGAACTTAACCAGTGGGGTGTATGGACCGGCATCAATAATATATCTCCCCCAACCAGGTTATCTTTTTTACCATACCTGTCCGGAGGGTTCAGGGTATCGCCAACATCTAAAGGAGACGTTACTGAGTTTCTGCGAAGTGGTGGTATGGATGTGAAGTACGGAATAAATGAAAGTTTTACGCTGGACATGACATTAATACCTGATTTTGCGCAGGTGCAAAGCGATAATGTGCTGCTGAACCTTTCACCCTTTGAAGTGAAATTTGATGATTACCGGCCTTTTTTTACTGAAGGAACAGAATTGTTTAATAAAGCGGGTTTGTTTTATTCCAGGCGAATAGGTGCAGAGCCGGGACTGGCCAGTACTGTGTTAAGCAAATATGGTAATATGCCTGCGGATTATGAGATCAAAAAAAACCCGGGCATTACGAGATTGTACAATGCTACTAAATTTTCGGGGCGTACCAAGGGTAACCTGGGTATTGGTATTTTTAATGCCATTACTGCACCCATGTATGCAAAGATCAGGGAGATAAGTGCTGGAAAAGACACCAGCATTTTAACCGAACCACTTACCAACTACAGTATTGTTGTTTTTGACCAGGCATTAAAAAACAGGTCTTCGATAAGTTTTACCAATACCAATGTACTTCGCCAGGGCAATAGCCGTAATGCCAATGTAAGCAGTCTTGATCTTTCTTTATTTGACAAGAAAAATAATCATAACTTTTCTTTTTCGGGTCGTTACAGTTCTATATGGGGCAAGCAGGAAAACAAGAACGGATTTACAACCGGAGCATCTTTTGGAAAAGTAAGCGGTATACTTCAGTACAAAGCCGGCCTTACTATCGAGAGCGATAAATACGATCCAAACGATCTGGGATTTTTGTACAATAATAATTCTTTCGAGTACAGCGGCAATATCAGCTATAATATCAACAACCCAACACGCCGCTTCCTCATTCATAATTATAAGTTCAGTTTTACAAATACATATTTGTACAAGCCTTTTGAATGGTCGGCATTGCAGTTAAACGCAAGTGCTTTTTTCCTGTTTAAAAATTTCTGGGATGTAACAGCCAGTTTTCAAAGCAGTCCTACCTGGAACAAGGATTATTTTGTGCATTCCAATACATACACCGGCTATTTTCTCAGGCGAACTCCTTATTATTATTTTGGTATTAATGGCAGCAGCGACAGCCGTAAAAAAATGTATGTAAGCTGGAAGCTGGGAGCTGCAGAATCGCCCCTGCCAAACGATCCATACTGGACAGGTAATTTAGGGTTGCGTTACAGGTTCAGTGATAAATTTCAGCTGAGTTCCAGTATGGACATTGTGCAGGATAAGGGTAACTGGGGCGCAGCAAAAAGATCAGATGGATCGCTGATAATAAATCCCAATGGCTCTCCGGTTATTTCACGCCGCAACCTTAAGACCAACACTTTTATAGTTAGCAGTCAATATAATTTCAATTCAAGGATGAATGTGAATATCCGCATGAGGCATTACTGGTCCATATTACAGAATACCAATTTCTATAACCTGAATCCGGATGGATACTGGCGTGACACTACATTCTTTGCCAACCAAAATTTAAACTTCAATACATTTAATATTGACATGTTTTTTACATGGGATTTTTTACTGGGCAGCAGGTTAACCCTTGCCTGGAAAAATGCATTGGGCGGCAACGTGAATATAGATCCATACAGCAACAAAACCTATTTCCGGAATTTTGGAAAAGCCGTTGATAATCCGCACAGCAACGAAATAACGGTTAAGCTGGTTTATTTTCTCGATTACCTGAAACTAAAAAGAAAAAGGTAGCTTCTTGATTGCCTGCATACTCTTTAAGGGTTTGTTTGTTAAACTTTGTTAGATTTGGTTTTGAATTGCCATTCCTATTTTTTATTTTGTAAAAAAATACAACAATCATGACACAAGAAACAAGCCCGGACGTTTTAACTTTTGATGCGAACAATCAATCAAAATTACCATCAGGTTTAAATGTACTTACTATTTTAAGTTTTATTGGCTGTGCCCTCCAGTTGCTGGGAGCTTTATACAGTTTTTTTACTGCAAAAAAATCATATGAAGGCCTCGATAAACTTACAGAGCAGATGAACTCGGAGAACATGCCTGGCTGGGTTAAATCAATGATGGGTGATCCTGAAAAAATGATAAAGATGATCACTAAATCTTATGAGAACCGCATACCAATCGTGTTATTATCACTGGTGGCTGTAGCCCTTTGTTTTTACGGGGCCCTGCAAATGCGTAAACTCAAAAAGCAGGGGTTCCTGTTATATACTATTGGAGAACTGTTACCGTTTTTAACCCAGGTGTTATTTATCGGGGCATTCTCTCTTTCAGGTTTTGCTATGTATTTTGGAGTAGGTATAGCAGCTCTGTTCATCTTATTATATTCGATGCAACGAAAATACCTGGTGCAATAAAGCTACAGGCAAAATAAAAAGCAGGTCATTTAGTCTGCTTTTTATTTTGCCTGAAGAATCTGAAAAGACTGTTACCAGGCTTTAGAAATACTTCCATTTAATATCTTAATCAGGTACAGGTGTTTGTTTTCAAAATAATCCGGCACTGTGGCTTTATCATTTAGTTTTACCGGTTTAAAATTGTATTCACAAAATACTTTCTGGTTTTTATCGCTTAAATGACTCATGAAGGCACCCGGATTCTTTGCAAGCAGTTTTGTAAATAGATATACCGCTTCAAAGCCTTTGTAGGCCATATCTGTTGGCTTGGTTTTATAGTTTTTGTAATAAGCTGCAGTAAGCGTTTTGCTGAATGTATCAGTCTTGTCGGTATAAAATGGTGTTGTATAATAAACAGGAAATCCTGCCAAGGTTTTCTTATTGTAAAGTGCATCAAAATTATCCCAGTTTGGCATTCCGATTAAAGTAATGGGAAACGTCTTGTAAATTTCATTGCATGCTTTAGCTATATTTCCTGCAAAGTTTTCATCCAGGCTGCCGCCAATGATCACATTTTTTCGGTTGCTATCTAATTTTGACCTGAGAAAAGCAGCGGTAATTTCTTCATCAATATTGATTGTTTCCATGGTGAGCAGCTGCTTACCATCCTGTTCGTTCATTGCCTTAAAATAGGAAGCAACCATATCCTCCTGCCTGCCTTTTTGCCGGATGAGGTATATTTTATCGGTACCGTGATTTTGCAGTATGTAACTGTATATAGCATCGCAATGCGACTTTAAAGTTGAGTTCATCACTACCAGGTAAGGGTTTGCCGTAACCCCGGAAACATTGGGGTAGGTGGCCGAAATAAATGGTATATTCTTTTCCTGTGCAAATGCAGCCAGTTGTAAAAAATCCTCATCCCTTACGCTGCCAATGATCAGGTTCAGGCTGTCAAGTTTTTTACTACGTACCAGGTCGGGTATTTTTTCTGTGTACGATCTGGTGTCGAAAATACTGGCAATAATGTTATCATCACCAGCCTGCAGGCTGTCTAATGCTGTTAAGGCGCCTTGTACAAAATCAACAGCCGGTGCAATAAAACGGGGAACAGCCTGTTTATACCTGAAGGTATTTTTGGTAAAAACAGAATCAAGATAAAGCGGCGCAAAAATACCAACCCGGTAAACGGGCTGTTTGGCAGCAGTATCAACCTGCGCATGTAATGATGTTGTTACAAAGCATACAACCAGTAAAAATAATCCGGTAAAGCGTTTCTTATTCATATGTTTAATCTACAATCTTAGTTCATCATTCTTTATTCCCATTCTATAGTTGCCGGTGGTTTGCTGCTTATATCGTACACCACCCGGTTTATGCCCGGCACGTTATTAATGATCTCGTTACTGATATTTGCCAAAAACTCATAAGGCAAATGCGCCCAGTCAGCTGTCATCCCATCAACTGATGTTACTGCTCTTAATGCAACGGTGAACTCGTAAGTTCTTTCATCGCCCATAACACCCACACTCTTCACAGGCAGTAAGATGGTACCTGCCTGCCAAACAGTTGCATACAAGTTATATTTTTTTAAACCATTAATATAAATCGCATCAGCATCCTGCAATAACCGTACCCTTTCTGCATTCACTTCTCCTAAAATACGAATGCCCAAACCCGGTCCGGGGAAAGGGTGTCGAAACAGCATTTCGTGCGGAATACCCAGTTCCAGTCCTACACGCCTTACCTCATCTTTAAATAAAGAGCGCAGTGGTTCTACCAGGCCCAGTTTCATGGTTTCTGGTAATCCGCCTACGTTGTGGTGGCTTTTGATGGTTGCCGAAGGGCCATGTACCGAAAGTGATTCTATCACATCGGGGTAAATGGTTCCCTGGCCCAGCAGTTCTACGCCTTCAATTTTGTGTGCTTCCTGGTCAAATATTTCAATAAAGCCGCCGCCAATGGCTTTTCTTTTCTCTTCCGGATCAGTTTTACCGGCTAGTTTTTTATAAAAATGTTCTTTAGCATCAACCCCAATTACGTGCAGCCCCAGTGTCTTATAGATCTGGAGTACATCTTCAAACTCGTTCTTGCGTAAAACGCCGTTGTCAACAAAAATGCCGAACAGGTTTTCACCGATGGCCTTATGTATTAATGTAGCAGCAACGGTACTGTCAACACCGCCGCTAAGGCCCATGATCACTTTTTTATTGCCAATTTGCTTTTTAAGTGCTTCAACGGTATCGGTAATAAAATGTGCAGGCGTCCAGTCCTGGCTGCAGTTACAAATATTTACCAGGAAATTTTTAATTATGATTTTACCTTCGGTAGAATGATATACTTCCGGATGGAATTGTAAACCGTAGAGTGGTTGCTCTTCGCCAGTTGTGCGTTTAAATGCCGCCACAGGAATGCTCTCCGTGGTACCCAGCAATTCAAATCCTTCCGGTAATTCTTTAATAGTATCACTATGGCTCATCCATACCTGCGATGAAGCTGAAATATTTTCTAAAAGCGCGTCGGCTTTGGTTGTTGTAAAAATAGCACGACCATATTCTCTTTTTTCGCTTTTATCAACCCTGCCACCGAATAATTTTGCAGTTAACTGAGCACCATAACAAATGCCCAGCACGGGAACTTTTGCGGCAATCGCTTTCACATCTACAATTAGAGCCTTTTCCTCATTAACTGAAAAAGGAGAACCTCCTAAAATAATGCCTTTTAAACCTGGTTCGTACACTATTTCCTTATTATAGGGGATGATCTCGCAATACACATTTGCTTCCCTAACAGTACGGGCTATCAGTTGGGTGTACTGAGAGCCAAAATCAAGTATTAGTATTTTTTCTGTCATATTGCTGCGAAGGTAAATAATAAGTTGGATGTTATTTGCGCCAGGGGGTTTGAGTTTACTGTTACAAGTTTTATATTTACACAAACTATCAGCCATGAAGCGTTTTCTTGTATTGTTATTAGCCATTTTCACTTTAGCCTCCTGCGATCATACTACCGGCAGTGGCAATATTGTAACGGAAACCCGCAAAACGGGCAGTTTTGATGCCATTTCTGTAGGCGGTTCTTTTGATGTAGAAGTTAAAATGGGCGATGCTGCATCCGTAGTAGTGGAAGCCGATGATAATATTATGAAGTACATAGAAACCAGGGTATCGGGAAAAACACTGAAAATTAATACGGAAGACATGCATAGCTTTTCTGATGTGCACATGAAAGTATATGTTACGGTGCCCGTGCTTACAGCAATCAGCGCATCTGCATCGGCCGATGTAGTGGGCGAAAACATACTTACCAGTGATGATAAACTGGTATTTAAAGCATCCAGCTCGGCCAGTATAAAGGCTGAAGTAAATGCGCCAGAGATCGTTACTGATGCCAATAGCAGCGCCACCATCACCCTCAAGGGAAAGACAAAAGACCACAAAGCAGAAGCTTCAAGCAGCGCAGAGATCAAAGCATTCGGACTTTTAAGTGAAAACACAAAAGCCAACGTGAGCAGCAGTGCCGATATAGAAGTACATGCCAGCGTTAGCCTGGATGCCCGGGCCAGCAGCAGTGGCACCGTTGAATATAAAGGTGCGGCAACGGTAACCCAATCAGTGAATAGCAGCGGGTCGGTAGAAAAAAAGGAGTAAACCAATTGCAAGTTGCTTTGCCTGTAAAAAATGAAATTATCGTCTGTTAATTAATTTCTAAAACGCAATTAAATCTCAATAAAGAATTTTACATTACAGGTAATTTCCCATTACCGCAATGATCGCCCACATCCGTCCGGCAACCGCTTTATTTTTTTTAACCCTTTCTTTTGCATTTTGTTCATGCAAGCATAAAACTGTTGGCACTGAACGTGGATTTTATTACTGGAAAAGTGATGCATATAATCTTGAAAATACAGAAGCTGATGTTTTAAAAAAACTGACTGTTAAAAAACTGTATGTCAAATTTTTTGAGGTGGAATACAGTAAAGTATTTGGAGTAAGGCCAACTTCAAAATCATCCCTTAATTTTCATTACCAGGCTAATGGAGATCTTTCGCCGGATATAACTATAATACCGGTTGTTTTTATTAAAAACGATGTGTTTACAAATACAAAGCAGGAAGACATCAACTCATTGGCAGAAAATATTTTATTCTTAATAGCCAAAAGATACAAGGAGCACGGAAACCAGGACAGCGTTTTTCATGAAATACAATTTGACTGCGACTGGACTGCATCAACAAAGGAAAAATATTTTGCTTTGCTGAAGTACTTAAAAAAACTAACCGGCAAAATAATATCCTGCACGCTGCGGATGTATCCTTATAAATATCCGGAACTGATGGGAGTGCCCCCTGTTGATAGAGTTACCTTAATGTGTTACAACCTGAACAATCCTTTGGAAAATGAAAACAAGAACTCTATTTTGGATGTAGATGAAATCGCAAAATACCTCAACACAAAAAAAGTATATCCACTGCATCTTGACATTGTGTTACCACTTAACTCGTGGATGCTTTGTTTTCAGAATAACCAGTTTGTTGGTATGCTGCACAACCAGGATGACATAAGCCTGTTTGCAGAACCTGTAAAGCCCTTGTGGTACCGTGTTACAAAAGATACCATGGTAAGTGACATTTTTATAAGGGAAGGAGATAAGATCAAATTCGAAGAAGTAAATGAGGATGAATTAAAAAAAATAACAACGCTTTTAAAATCCAAACTGAATCTCAGCGGAACAACGACGATCAGCTTTTTTCATTTAGATAAAACCTCATTAAATAAATACAGTAATGAAACGGTTAATTCTTTGTACAATAGTTTTAATTAGCCTGGTCTTGCCGGCATCTGCCTGTGGCCCATATTACCCTTATGGAGAAGATATACGTTTTTCTATTTTAGACCCTGATGCATTTGGCTATAAAGATTTTGCGGGTTTTAATTACTGGGCCGGTATTTTTTATTCGGAAGATTGTACGGCAGCCAATGAAGAGTCTGGCAGAGCACAAAATACTTTATTGTGGAAAGCCTATTGCAAAAACAAAATAGATACAGCAAGCATTTACCGGGCAGTGTATGTACTGAACGAGGATGAATTGGCTGGTAACGCAATGATTGATTATTTGCTAAAAAACGGGGATACTGCGGCTATTAATTACCTGAAATTTGCCAAACGATGCAATGATCTTAATACCTGGCTGGATGACCCTTGGGAAAGAAACAGCGAAGGAGATATAAAGACCAGGCAGCCGTTTATAAATGAGGCATTGAAGGCTATTAACGCCACCAGAAATAAAATGCTTCAAAAACGCTATGCCTTCCTGGTAATCCGGCTATCGTTTTATAATGGCGATGAAAAAATAATTGAAAGCCTTTACAGTACATATTTTGCACCCAAAAGGACAGGTAAAGATATAGTTGATTATTGGGCATTATATTTTCATGCCCTGATGGATACGAACCAGGTGCGCCAGAATTATAACCTGGCGTTAGTATTTAGTAATGCACCAGACAAAAGGTTTGCGGTAGTGCAGCATTATAACAAAAAGGTGCCGCTAAATTCAATACTTGCGCTGGCAAAAAACAATAAAGAAAAGGTAGCTGTTTGTTTGATGTACAATTTAAATAATGTTGGTCCCGGGTTAGCAGCTTTACAAACCATATATCAGTTACAATCCAACAGTAATGCATTTGGATTTTTACTGCTACGGGAAATTAACAAACTGGAAGACTGGATATATACACCATATTACACCTACTTCGAACCATCGGTGCAAAGCACTTATTCATACTTTAATTATGAAGAGGAGATTAAAGACAGATCAAAGTTTGCATTAGCACATTTAGAAAGAGATAAGCAATATGCAGAAAAGCTACTACGGTTTGTTACGGCAATAAAATCATCAAAGATCAAAGATCCCATATTTTTGATGACAGCAAAAGCATACCTGCAATTAATGACCAATCAATATGCAGCATGTTTGAATATTATTAATACAATACCGCAACAGGTGCTTCCGGCTCAAATTATAAAAGCCTTGTGCCTGGTATCCATGCAATCGGGTAACAACTGCAAAATACCCGAACAAATTAAATCTTTAATAATGAAGCAGGGAGATCTAAAGAATAATCAGTTCCTTTTTGCTATTGCAAGAGAACTGGAATATAAAGGCAACACAACAGAAGCGGCTTTATTGTATTCAAAACTCAATAATGATGAGAATTGGGAAAATCGTATGTACTGGCGTACAAAAAAAAATTACAATACTTTATGGCTTGATTTTTATGAAGATTACTTTTTTTACCTGGATGCAGAGTATAGCACAGAACAAATGAAGAGTCTAATATCAGGTATTAAATTAAATGCGGAAGCAAAGAAAAAAAGCAGCTTTAACCAGTGGGCTTATAGTAATGTGAAAGAAGATGTTGGCAGACTATATGACTTATTGGGAACCAAATATATGAGACTGAATAAGCTAAACGAGGCTTATAAAGCATTTAAACAGGTAGATGATTCGGTGTGGAATTCACCTGACTACCACTACACAACGTATTTAGATGCAAATCCTTTTTACACTAATTTTTACACCGAGCATCAAAAGACAAAAGCCGATACCACCACTTTTACAAAAACCGGAATTACTTCCACACTTATCGATTATTTGCAAAAAGGCAGCGAAAAAAACAACCCCAGAAGGGATTATTATTATTATTTAGCCGCTAATTGTTACTTTAACATGACACATCATGGTAATTCATGGATGATGAAAAGGTATTACTGGAGTTCCAGTGAAGGGGAAAGCAATCTGCCTGATGATAAAGAGTACTATCAGGCTAACCTGGCGAAGGAATATTATTTAAAAGCAGGAACATTTGCAAAAACGCCCCAATTCGCCGCACTTTGCCTTCGTATGGCAGGCAGATGCGAATTTTACAGGCAAGCGGATTTAAATAATTACCAATCTTCAACCGAAAATAAATATTATAAAGAAATCAAAACTAAGTATCCAGATGACTATGAAAGCCTGATCAGTAACTGTTATTCGTTTGATACATACTTTGCCGCCAGGCAAAATATGCCTTAAAACACTCTTATTGATTTACTTAACCAGCTGCTTATTAAAAAAATTAAAGTCGCTTAAAGTATTGACAAATAGATAATTATTGTATTTTGATGCTTTAATTTGCCTAAACCAACAACAAGTTTTGCTCACTATTAAGCATTGCAGAAAGAAAATCTAAAAAACTTTCAGCTTTCCTTTGCTAATTACTTTCCAACCCTTACCTTTGCACTCCAAATTAAAAAACGGATTTAAAAAGTTCTTTTTATATGTCACAGAGAATCAGAATAAAATTGCAGTCTTACGACCATAACCTGGTTGATAAATCAGCTGAAAAGATTGTAAAAACTGTACGTAGTACGGGCGCTGTAGTAACAGGACCTATTCCTTTACCTACACATAAGAAAATTTTTACCGTGTTGCGTTCTCCTCACGTTAACAAAAAAGCACGTGAGCAGTTTCAACTGTGTACGCATAAGCGTTTATTAGATATTTACACCAGCAGCAGCCGTACGGTAGATGCTTTAAGTAAGTTAGACTTACCAAGTGGTGTAGATGTTGAGATCAAAGCCTAATGAACTGGTCCCGTCCTTAAACTTTATTAAGGACAGAGGCCAAGCAAAAGGTAAGTTCTTAAAAGAAAAAAAATAATGAACATCCATCTCCCTCATAGGAGCGCTGGATATAAACAAGATACAATGAAAAGTATTATTGGTAAGAAAATCGGCATGACGAGTATCTTCGATGCAACTGGTAAGCAAACTGCAGTTACCATCATTGAGGCCGGACCATGCGTGGTTACACAAAAGAAGACCGTTGAAACAGACGGCTACAATGCTCTCCAGATAGCATTCGGTGATAAAAAAGAAAAGCACTCCGTAAAAGCTGAGATCAATCACTTTGCCAAAGCGCAAACCTCTCCAAAAAGATTCGTAAAAGAAATCCGCGATAGCGAAATTGACAAGAACGTTGGTGAAACTGTTACTGTTGACATATTTGCCGAAGGCGACGCTGTTGAAGTAATTGGTACTACCAAGGGAAAAGGTTTCCAGGGTGTGGTTCGCCGTCATGGTTTTGGTGGTGTTGGCCAGCAATCTCACGGTCAGCACGATCGCCAGAGAGCGCCGGGTTCTATCGGTAACTCATCAGATGCCAGCCGTGTATTTAAAGGTATGCGTATGGCGGGTCGTATGGGCCAGGACAGAGTAACCATGAAAGGACTGAAAGTGGTTAAAATTTTCGCAGAAAAGAATTACATATTAGTTAGTGGTTCAGTTCCGGGCCATAACGGTTCAATTGTTTTAATTCAAAAATAAGCAACCGGCCGTTGGCCAATAAAAATAAGTACAATGCAAGTAGACGTTTTAAATATAGAAGGAAAGCAAACCGGCAGATCGGTTGAATTACCTGATGAGATCTTTGGTATTGAGCCAAACGACCACGTTATTTACCTGGCTGTAAAGCAATACCAGGGAGCACAACGCCAGGGTACACACAAGGTGAAAACCCGTATGGAAGTTAAAGGTTCTTCTAAGAAATTGCACAAACAAAAAGGAACCGGCGGTGCCCGTAAAGGTAACCTGCGTAACCCTTTGTACAAAGGTGGTGGTACTATCTTCGGACCAAAACCGCACAAATACGATATTAAATTGAACCGCAAGGTTAAAGATTTGGCTAAGATGGGTGCTCTTGCTTACAAGGCAAAAGAAAACGCTATCGTAGTACTGGAAGATGTGAAAATGGATGCTCCAAAAACATCAACTTTCGCTGGCATTTTAGGCAAGCTGAACATTGCAGGAAAGAAAACATTGTTTGTTCTTCCTGAATACAATGACAATTTGTACTTAAGCCTGCGTAACGTACCAACTGTAAGCGGTACTTTATTAAGCGATTTAAACACTTACGATATCTTAAATGCAAACGTTTTGGTTTTAACTGAAAGCGCTGCCAAGATATTTTCTGAAGAAGCTGTAGAAGCATAATTAAAAGAAACAAAAAAACTAGAAAGACATGAAAGCGTCTGATGTATTAATAAAGCCGATTTTATCTGAAAAAGCTAACAAGCAATCAGAAAAAATGAACCGCTACTCTTTTGTAGTGAACAAAAAGGCTAACAAACTGGAAATAAAAAAAGCAGTTGAAAGCTTTTACGGTGTAACGGTTGATAATGTTAATACCATTATTGTGCCTTCTAAAGCAAAAGCAAAGTATACCAAAGCCGGATTTATAGTTGGCCGCAAGCCTTCTAAAAAGAAAGCGATTGTAACTGTAGCTAACGGCGAAACTATCGACCTGTACGGCAGCGGAATCTAATTTAGTAATTAATGAATGGTATTCAATTACCGCAAAAATTGAAAAAATAAAAGAAAATGGCATTAAGAAAATACAAACCAACAACAGCAGGAACCAGGTGGAGAATTGGTAATGCTTACGAAGAGATCACTACAAACGTTCCGGAAAAATCTTTGCTTGAAAAGCAAAAGAATACAGCCGGCCGTAACTCTTCAGGTCGCAGAAGTATGCGCTATATGGGTGGCGGTAACAAAACCATGTATCGTATCATCGATTTTAAAAGAGATAAGAAAGATATTCCAGCTACTGTTAAGACCATCGAGTATGATCCAAACCGTACCGCTTTCATCGCATTGTTAAACTATGCTGATGGTGAAAAACGTTACATCATTGCTCCGCAGGGTTTACAGGTTGGCCAAACCGTAGTTAGCGGTGATGCTGTTGCTCCGGAATTAGGAAATGCTTTAATGTTCAAGAATATGCCTTTAGGTACTAATGTTCACAACATTGAAATGCAGCCCGGCCAGGGTGGTATCCTTGTACGCAGTGCAGGAACTTCGGCTCAGTTAAGCAATAAAGAAGAAAAGTACGCTATATTAAAAATGCCAAGTGGCGAGTTAAGAAAAGTGTTGATTAAATGTTACGCAACCGTAGGCGTTGTAAGCAACAGCGATCATAGTTTGGAAAGCATGGGTAAAGCTGGCCGTAACCGTTGGAAAGGTATTCGTCCACGCACAAGAGCCGTAGCGATGAACCCGGTAGATCACCCGATGGGTGGTGGTGAAGGTAGAGCTTCAGGTGGTCACCCACGTAGCCGTAAAGGTAAATATGCAAAAGGACAGATTACCCGTACAAAAGGTAAAGGTTCAAGCAAAATGATCATTACAAGAAGAAACGGAAAGAAATTACCTAATTAATAATCATTGTTAAAATGTCCCGATGTCAAATCGGGAAAATCAACAGAAAAAAATAAAACATGGCTCGTTCGTTAAAAAAAGGTCCTTATGTAGAAGCTAAGCTTGATGCTAAAGTTGCTGCAATGGTTGAAGGAAAAAGCAAAAAAGGTGTTATTAAAACCTGGAGTCGCAGAAGTACCATTACTCCTGATTTTGTAGGACAAACTTTTGCGGTTCACAACGGAAATAAATTCATCCCGGTTTATGTAACTGAATTTATGGTAGGACATAAATTAGGTGAATTTGCACCAACGCGTAATTTCAGAGGTCACTCAAGTAAAAAATTATAATAAAAAACTGATCCTGGATACTGGTATCTGGAATCAAGAAACATAAAACAATGGAAGCAGTAGCAAAATTGAACAATTACCCAACATCACCACGCAAAATGCGCTTGCTGGTTGATCTGATACGTGGAATGGAGGTTGAAAAGGCATTAGCCGTTTTAGAACACAATCCTAAACACCCGGCTGTTCCTTTACGTAAGCTGGTATTATCTGCCATCAACAACTGGAAACAGAAGAACGAAGCAGGTGACGAAAGCACACTGGTTGTTAAAACAATTATGGTTGATGCTGCAAGGGTTATCAAGCGTATGCGTCCTGCACCGCAGGGTCGTGGCTACAGGGTTCGCAAGCGTAGCAACCACGTAACCGTTATTGTAGACACTAAAGCAATTAAAAATTAATTAATCAAAAGAAGTAACCAATAATATGGGTCAGAAATCAAATCCGATAGGTTTAAGGTTAGGAATCATCCGTGGATGGGATAGCAACTGGTTTGCAAGTAAAACGGAATATCCAAAAAAATTGATCGAAGATAACAAGATCAGAAATTACCTGAATGCCCGTATCAACAAGGGTGGTATCTCCAAGATCGTTATTGAGCGTACGCTTAACAAACTGATCGTTACCATTCACACATCTAAGCCAGGTATCATCATTGGTAAAGGTGGTGGCGAGGTTGACAGGATTAAAGAAGAGTTAAAAAAATTATGTGGTAAAGAAGATGTGCAGATCAATATATTAGAGATCCGTCGCCCGGAGTTGGATGCAAACATTGTTGCTGATACTATTGCCCGCCAGTTGGAAAATCGTATCAACTATAAAAGAGCAATCAAAATGTCAATAGCTTCTGCATTGCGTATGGGTGCCGAAGGTATTAAAGTAAAAGTTGGTGGCCGTTTGGGTGGTGCTGAAATTGCACGTAGCGAAGAAATAAAACAAGGCCGTACTCCATTACATACTTTACGTATGGATATTGACTACGCTAACGTTTTTGCCTTAACTGTTTATGGTAAGATCGGTATCAAAGTTTGGATCTGTAAAGGTGAGGTTTTAGGAAAACGTGATCTGAATCCGAATGTAGTTGCCGGTGGTGGTAAAGAATTAGGTGGCGAAAGACAGCAGGGTGGATTTGACAGGAGAGATGACAGACGCGGTGGCGGCGGTGGAGATAGAAGAGGCGGCGGCGGTGGAAACCGTGGCGGCGGACAAGGCGGAAGACGCTAATTAAAAATTAAGAATTAAAAATTAAGAATGAGGGGAGTGTTGTTAGGTTTAACCCGAAACACATAACTCAAAACTCAAAACTAGAATAAGATGTTATCACCGAAAAGAACGAAACACAGAAAAGCCCAGAGGGGAATGATGAAAGGGAACACCAAGCGTGGTGCAACCTTGGCTTTTGGAACCTTTGGGTTAAAAGCACTGGATGAAGTTTGGATGAGCAGCCGTCAGATTGAAAGTGCCCGCCAGGCAATGACCCGTCACATGAAACGTGAAGGAAATGTTTGGATCCGTATTTTCCCTGACAAACCTATTACTGCCAAGCCAGCCGAGGTGAGGATGGGTAAAGGTAAAGGTAACCCTGAAGGTTGGGCAGCTGTTGTTCAGCCAGGAAGGATCTTGTTTGAGTGCGATGGGGTACCCATGCAGGTTGCTAAAGAAGCATTTGCTTTAGCTGCGCAGAAATTGCCAATTCAAACAAAATTTGTAGTTCGTCACGATTACAAAGCATAATTAAGAAATTATCAAATAGAATATCATGTTAAAGAAAGTTGATTTTTTAAATACACTGAAAGGTTTTAGTGAGGCTGATCTGAAAGCAAAGATTGCTGAAGACGAATTGCGTTTGAAGAAACTTTCATTTGCTCATGCAATTTCTCCTTTGGAGAATCCGCAAAGCATACGCTCTTTAAGAAGAGATATTGCCAGGTTGAAAACAACATTAAAACAAGTTCAGGCAGCATCTTAATTGGTGCATAAAAACTAATACAGTGGAAAGAAATTTAAGAAAGACAAAATTAGGAGTGGTATCCAGCAACAAAATGGATAAAACCATCACCGTAAGTGTAGAACGTAAAGTAAAGCATCCGCTTTATGGTAAGTTCGTAAAAAAATCTACCAAGTTTCATGCTCATGATGAAAAGAATGAGTGCAGCATTGGTGATACGGTAAAGATCATGGAGAGCCGCCCTTTAAGCAAAACAAAACGCTGGAGACTGGTTGAAGTGGTTGAAAAAGTAAAATAATTTTTTCGTCAAGCTGCCGCGGTAAACCCTGGTTTATGCAAGCAGCCTCTGATAATTAACAATAGTAATAATAGCTAAAAGCTAACAAAGATGATACAGCAAGAAAGCAGATTAAACGTAGCAGATAACAGTGGTGCAAAGCAGGTACTGTGCATACGTGTACTGGGTAACAGCGGACAGGATTACGCAAAGATCGGTGACAAGATTGTTGTTACTGTAAAAGACGCCATGCCTGCAGGTGGCGTTAAAAAAGGAACTGTAAGTAAAGCAGTTATTGTGCGTACAACAAACAAGCTGCGTCGTAAAGATGGTTCTTACATTCGTTTTGATGACAACGCAGTAGTATTATTAAATGCATCTGACGAACCAAGAGGCACCCGTATTTTTGGGCCAGTGGCTCGTGAGTTAAGAGATAAAGGTTACATGAAGATCATCTCTTTGGCTCCTGAAGTATTATAATTTAAGTAGCAACTATATAAACTAAACGGTTTTACGGCCGGAGTTAAATAAAATAAAATGAGTACAAGATTTAAACCAAAGTTCAACATTAAAAAAGGCGATTCTGTTGTAGTGATCAGCGGAGAGGATAAAGATTTGAAGAAGCCACGCAAAGTGTTGGAAGTAATTTTAGAAAAAGGTAAAGTATTGGTTGAAGGTGCTAACATTGTAACCAAACATACCAAACCAACTTCACAAAACACCAAAGGTGGTATTGTAAAAGTTGAAGCGCCAATTGCTATCAGCAATGTAATGTTGTGGGATGCAAAGTCTGGTGGCCCATCTAAAGTTAAACGTACCAGGGAAAACGGAAAATTAGTAAGAATCGCTAAAAAATCAGGGGAGGTAATCAAATAATGAGCACAACTACAAATACTCCAAGGTTAGCAGATAAGTACAAAAAAGATGTTGTACCTGCTTTAATGAAAAAATTCAGTTACAAAACTGTAATGCAGGCTCCTAAATTAACCAAGATTTGTTTGAATCGTGGTGTTAATGGTGCTGTTACAGATAAAAAACTGATCGACATCGCTATTGAAGAGTTATCAAACATAACTGGTCAGAAAGCGGTTTCAACCATGTCTAAAAAAGATATCTCAAACTTTAAGTTGCGTAAGAACATGCCAATTGGTGCACGTGTTACACTTCGCGGAGTTAAGATGTATGAATTCTTAGACAGGCTGGTTTCTGTTTCTTTACCACGTGTACGTGATTTCAAAGGCATCAACGATAAATCGTTTGATGGCCGTGGAAACTACACACTGGGTGTTACTGAGCAGATCATCTTTCCTGAAATTGATATTGATAAGGTAAATAAAATTACCGGTCTGGATATCACTTTTGTAACAACAGCCAATACCAACGAAGAAGCATACGAATTGCTTAAAGAAATGGGTATGCCTTTTAAAAACATCAAGAAATAATTATAAAAGATTATGGCAAAGAAATCAATTGAAGCCAGGCAGGTAAAGCGTGAAAAAATGGTTGCAAAGTATGCTGATAAAAGAGCAGCTTTAAAGGCAGCCGGTGATTATGCAGCTTTGGATCTGTTACCAAAAAATGCATCTCCGGTTCGTTTAAAAAACCGTTGTCAGCTTACTGGTCGCCCAAGAGGTTATATGAGACATTTTGGTTTATCCAGGAACATGTTTCGTGACATGGCACTGCAGGGTAAAATACCAGGTGTAACAAAATCAAGCTGGTAAGAGGCCGAAGGCCGATACTGGATACCAGAAACTAGATAAGAGTTTTAAAGTTTCAAAAGCTTATCAAGAATCAAGAATCCAGCATCAAGTATCCAGAAGAGGATATCGCATTGTAAAAAAATTACTTAATCAATTAACTGAAATAACAATGGTTACTGATCCAATCGCAGATTATTTAACAAGAATTCGTAACGCACAAATGGCTAATCACCGTATTGTGGAAATTCCTGCCAGCAATCTGAAAAAGCGTATTACTGAAATATTGTACGAAAAAGGATATATCCTGAAGTACAAATTTGAAGATGATAACAAACAGGGTTTAATCAAGATCGCTTTGAAATATGATGCTAATACTAAATTGCCGGTTATACAAAGCTTAGAAAGAGTGAGCCGTCCGGGATTGCGTACTTATGCCAAACCTGATGAATTGAAACGTGTAAAAAATGGTTTAGGCGTTGCTATCATTTCTACCTCTAAAGGTGTAATGACTGATAAAGAAGCAAAGGCACAGAATGTAGGCGGAGAAGTGCTTTGCAATATTTACTAAGATTTTCTTCCTCGGTTGAGGATTTAAATAGATAATGATTTGACAATTAAGCCCCCGTCGTGGCTGAACACGAATCAAATAATAAACAAAACAAAAAAAATCGACAATGAGTAGAATTGGTAAAAAGCAGATTGAAGTTCCGGCTGGAGTAACAATCACAGTTGATGCGGAAAACATCGTTACAGTAAAAGGCCCAAAGGGTACTTTGAAACAGACTTTAGACCGCGATATGAAGATTGAGATCAATGATGGTATTGCAAACGTAACCCGTCCAACTGATCAGATCCGTCATCGTGCCATGCACGGTTTATACCGTTCACTGGTTAGCAACATGGTAAAAGGTGTTACTGAAGGATATACTAAAAAACTTGAGCTGGTGGGTGTGGGTTATAAAGCCGCTGCAACCGGTAATTTGTTAGATATGGCTTTAGGATATTCTCATAACATCGTTTTTGAAATCCCTAAGGAATTATCTGTTACCACTTCGCAGGAAAAAGGGCAGAACCCGATGATCACTTTCGAAAGTATCGATAAACAACTGATAGGACAGGTTTGTGCAAAGATCAGGAGCTTACGTAAGCCAGAACCATACAAAGGTAAAGGTGTTAAATTTGCTGGTGAGGTGTTGAGAAGGAAAGCCGGTAAGTCTGCAGGTAAATAATAATGGTAAATGAATCCCTGGCAGCATCAGGGAGAAAAAATAAAATATAATGAACAACAAGTCAAACGCAAGGGTTAAAATCAAATATCGTATCCGCAGAAAGATCAGCGGTGCTGCAAGTAAACCAAGATTAAGTGTTTTCAGAAGCAACAGCGATATCTATGCTCAGTTAATTGATGACAATAACGGTGTAACACTGGCTTCTGCATCATCAAGGCAAAAAGATATCCAGGCACAAAAAGCACCCAAAACTGAAAAAAGTAAGTTGGTGGGGGCTGCTATTGCAACCAAAGCAAAAGAACTTGGAATTACTACTGTGGTATTTGATCGTGGTGGTTATATCTACCATGGCCGTGTGAAAGCGGTTGCTGAAGGAGCAAGAGAAGGTGGTCTGGATTTTTAATTATAAATTTCTAATAAGAAAATAGATGTCAAATTTAATTGTAAATAAAGTAAAAGCCGGCGACCTGGAATTAAAAGACAAGGTTGTTGCCATTAACCGTGTAGTAAAAACAACCAAAGGCGGTCGTGCATTCAGCTTTTCCGCATTAGTGGTAGTTGGTAACGAAGCTGGTATTGTTGGACATGGAATGGGTAAGGCCAAAGAAGTTCAGGAAGCTATTACAAAAGGTATTGAAGATGCAAAAAAGAACCTGATCAAAGTTCCTATTATGCATGGCACAATCCCTCACGATCAGCTAACCAAAGAAGGAGCGGCCAAAGTTTACATTAAGCCTGCTGCGCATGGTACCGGTGTAATTGCCGGAGGTAGCATGAGGGCAGTTCTGGAAGCAGCCGGTATTACCGACGTGCTAGCCAAGAACTTGGGCTCTGCAAACCCAACCAACGTGGTAAAAGCAACTTTTAAAGCACTGGCTACATTGCGTGAACCGGTTTCTGTTGCAAAAACACGTAACGTTTCTTTAAAGAAAGTATTTAACGGATAAATTCAGTTAATGGTTAAAAGTTAATTGTTGAATGGTTTTCCGATTAACACATAACGATTAACAGATAACAAATAACAGATACAATGAAAAAGATAAAAGTAACACAGGTTAAAAGCGTAATTGACCGTTCAGAGCGTCAAAAGAGAACTATGATTGCATTGGGTCTTAAAAAAATGAACGCCTCTGTAGAAGTAGAAGCTACTCCACAGATACTGGGTATGGTAACAAAAGTTAACCACCTGGTAAAGGTTGAAGAGCTATAAATAATTTCAAATTTTGAATGTTGAATTTTAATGCAAAATCCTTCATTCAACTTTTAAAATTCAACATTTAAAATTAACAAGCGAGGGGTGATTCCCCGTAAGTACAAAATCAGAGAAAAAATGAAACTACACACACTGAAGCCTGCGAAAGGCGCAACACACAAAGAGAAGAGAATTGGCCGTGGTGAGGCTAGCGGTAAAGGTGGAACATCTACCAAAGGTAACAAGGGTGGACAAAGCCGTGCCGGTTATAAGAGTAAGAAAGCGCATGAAGGTGGTCAGATGCCAATTCAGCGTCGTATTCCAAAACGTGGTTTTAAAAATAACAACCGTGTTGAGTTCAAGGTGTTAAACCTGGGACAAATTGATACGCTTGCAGAAAAATACAGCATTTCAGAATTCAGCCTGCAGAATTTATACATCAATGGTTTAATAAGCCAGTTTGATAGTGTAAAGATCCTTGCTAATGGTGAGCTTAAAGGCAAATTTACTTTTAAAGTGAATGCAGCCAGCGAAAAAGCAAAAGCAGCCATTGAAGCAGCCGGAGGTTCTATCGAGATAATAAAATAATTTCCCGATATTTGCCGACCACGCTTTCAGCGGGGTCATTTTTAATTTAGCGCAAATCACTTAAATCGTTTAAATTCTGTGAAGAAGTTCATAACAACACTTAAGAATATCTGGAGCATAGAAGAACTACGCAATAAGATAACTTTCACTTTACTGCTGATTTTTATCTATCGCATAGGTTCTTTTATTGTATTACCAGGTATCGATCCTAATAAACTTGCCACGCTGGCCGACAGTTCTAAAAGCGGCATGCTTGGTTTACTTGATACTTTTGTAGGTGGTGCCTTTTCTAAAGCATCCATTTTTGCATTGGGTATCATGCCATATATTTCTGCTTCTATCTTTATGCAGCTGATGACCATCCTGGTTCCCCAGATGGCTAAAATTCAGAAAGAAGGTGAAAGTGGCAGAAAGAAGATCAACCAATGGACCCGTTATCTTACAGTAATTGTAACCGCATTCCAGGCTGCTGCCTACATCGGTTATTTACACAGTGCAGGTAACAGGGAAGCTATCATTCCTGCATTTGAAAGCTATTTCACTTTTTCAACTGTGATCATTCTTACCGTAGGTACGTTGTTTGTAATGTGGCTTGGTGAAAAAATTACCGATAAAGGTTTAGGTAATGGTACTTCTATCATCATCATGGTTGGTATCCTAGCTCGTTTACCACAATCATTTATACAGGAGTGGGCAGCAAGGTCAACAAGAGGTGCTGGTGGTATTTTAATGATATTGATAGAGATCGTTCTGCTGATTGCTGTAATTCTGGGTATTATCCTGCTGGTACAGGGTACCAGAAAAGTGCCTGTAAATTATGCAAAACAAATAGTCGGTAACCGCCAGTTTGGTGGTGCCAGAAACTTCCTGCCTTTAAAAGTAAATGCATCCGGTGTAATGCCGATCATCTTTGCACAGGCAATACTTTTCTTACCAACTTTGTTTGCTTTTGGTGGTACCGCATCATGGACAAAATATTTTACGGATCATACCAACCTTGGTTATATGATCGTGTACACTGTAGCAGTTATTGCATTTACATTCCTGTACACAGCATTGATATTTAACCCTAAGCAAATGGCTGATGAACTGAAGCGTAACAATGGTTTTATACCAGGTGTTAAACCAGGCCAGCCAACTGCAGATTATATCGGAACTATCATGGACAGGATCACTTTACCTGGTGCAGTTCTACTGGCATTTGTTGGTATTTTGCCGGGTATCATTCAATTGATATTTGGTATGCAGCAGGGATTTGCTACCTTCTTTGGTGGTACTTCATTGCTGATTATGGTTGCAGTAATTTTAGATACATTACAACAGATAGAAACACAATTGCTGATGCGCCAGTACGATGGTTTGATGAGCAGTGGACGAATACAGGGCAGACAGCAGATTTCTGCAGGAGTATAAATAACATTACCCCCGCAAAGGGGACTTAAAAAATATCAATCTTAAGCCCCGACTGAAAATGTCGGGGTTTGTTTTAAAAAGATTTTACAATGATCCATTATAAAAGCAAAGCTGAAATTGAACTCATGAGGGAAAGTGCTCTACTCGTAAGTGAAACGCTTGCTGTAGTGGCTGCCGCAATAAAGCCAGGCATTACTACTATGCAGCTGGATAAACTTGCGGAAGAATTTATCAAAGATAATAAAGCAACAGCTTCATTCAAAGGCTATCATGGATTTCCGTATGCCTGCTGCATTTCGGTGAACGATGCAGTGGTTCATGGTTTTCCTACTAATGAGGTGCTGAAAAGCGGCGATGTGGTTTCGGTAGATGTGGGTGTTTTAAAAAATGGGTTTCATGGCGATAGTGCTTATACTTTTGGCGTTGGTGAGATAAGTGACGATGTGAAAAAATTACTGCGCATTACCAAAGAATCGTTATACAAAGGAATTGAAAAAGCAATCGTTAATAACCGTACCGGTGATATTGCTTTTGCCATACAGGATTATACCGAAAAGCAACATGGATATGGTGTGGTAAGAGACCTGGTAGGACACGGCCTGGGTCGCAGTCTTCATGAGGCACCACAAGTGCCTAATTTTGGAAAAAGAGGAAGTGGTACCAAGCTTAGAGAGGGTTTGGTAATTGCTATTGAACCCATGATAAACATGGGAACCAAGGATGTGTACAATGATAAAGATGGCTGGACTATACGTACCGCAGATGGTAAACCTTCTGCACACTTTGAACATGATGTATGTATTCAGAAAGGGAAGGCCGATATCCTGTCGTCATTTACGCCGATAGAAGCTGCAGAAAAAGCCAACAAAGAGCTTTGCTCTGATTATTAAGTTAAAGTATCCTGTATTTTAATTCTACTCTTTTGTCTGTCCAGATATTATCAGGGCTAATATACGTATCCCTGTATTGCATGATAATTCCGGCTTTGGCAAAAATATCCCGAACCAGTTCACTGCATATATAATTTCGGTTTCTTTCTCTCCGGCTGATGTGAAATAATATCCGCATCATAATCCGGATGATCTCAAAATTATCATAAGGCCTTGTCAGTTCATCCAGGCCAAAACTAATACCCCGATTCAGTTTTTCTTTTTCAACATCCATATTAATTTTAGCAATGGCTATCTGGCCTTTGTATGGTCGCTTCTTTCCTTTATAATCACGCAGGTATTTTGAGAGTGGGATCAACCGGATGCCAACAGCCGGCTCTGCTTCTAGTACCATAACCCTGCCCAGTTCCTCATCTTTATACACAACAGCTACATGGCTCCAGGTGCTTTTGGTAAGCCTTTGTATAATGCCGGAAAATGCGTAACTGCCGCTGCTGAAAAAAATATTTCCGGTCTTTAGGTTATCTCTTATTTTTTCATAAGGAATAACCGGCATTTCCTTCAATTGCTTTTTTGTAATGGTACCCGCCATTGTTATGGAGTTAAATGTTATTTTTAAGGCTGAAGATACAAATTACAGTCAATGATTAAAAAACGGCTTGTTGTTACAGGAGGCGGAGCTGCCGGTTTTTTTTGTGCAGTAAATGCAGCAAGAATGAACCCGGCACTGGAAGTGATCATTCTTGAGAAATCGAACAAGCTGTTAAGTAAAGTAAAAGTGAGTGGTGGCGGCCGCTGCAATGTAACGCAGGACTGCAGCAGCATTGCAGAGATGATAAAAAAATATCCCAGGGGTTCTTCCTTTCTTAAAAAAGCATTTCATCATTTTTTTACAAACGATACCATTGCCTGGTTCAAGGAAAGGGGGGTGCATTTAAAGGTTGAAGCTGATGGAAGGATGTTTCCGGTAACAGACAGCTCACAAACCATTATAGACTGCCTGCTGAAAGAGGCTAATAAGTTTGGTGTGGAAATCAGGATGAATACAGAAGTAAAAGGTATTTCTAAAAATGCTGGAAAGTGGAATGTATTGCTGAAAGATGATGATATACTGCCCACTGATTTTATTTGTATTGCCAGCGGCGGCTATCCCAAAATAGTACAATACGACTGGCTTAAAAAAACTGACCATCCCATTGACGAACCAGTTCCCTCTCTTTTTACATTTAATATGCCTGGCAATGCCATCACGGCATTAATGGGAGTCGCTGTTGAAAATGCAGCAGTTAAAATAGTTGGTTCAAAGCTTGCCGAAAGCGGCCCGCTGCTAATTACACACTGGGGTATGAGCGGCCCGGCTATACTAAAATTATCGGCCTGGGGAGCCAGGGAACTAGCAAAGAATAATTATCATTTTTCAATTTTGATCAACTGGATTTCGGAGTACAACGAAAACAGCCTGCGTGAAAAGATGCAGCAAATACGTTTTGAGCTGGCATCGCAAAAGATCGTGAACAGAAATCCTTTTAAGCTGCCGGGCCGTTTATGGGAGCATCTGTTACTTCAATCCGGCATTGACGTTAACCTCCGCTGGGCCGATCTTCCGGCCAAAGAACAAAATAAGCTTATCAAAAACTTATGTGCCCAGGAATATGCAGTAAAAGGTAAGACAACCTTTAAGGAAGAATTTGTAACAGCAGGAGGTGTGGAGCTAAGTGAAATTGATTTTAATACCATGCAGAGTAAAAAACATGCAGGTTTATTTTTTGCCGGTGAAATTATCAATGTAGATGGAATTACCGGAGGCTATAACTTTCAAAATGCCTGGACCACAGGGTGGATTGCAGCAAAGGCAATAGCTTCATTGGCTAATGGCTGAATTGTTTAATGGTTAGTTAAACCATTCAGCCATTCAACAATTCAACCATTAAAATACTTCTTTTCAGTTACTTTTGTCCTACTTAAAGTATGAAAAAAATAGACCGCTACATACTGCTTAAATATCTTACAACATTCTTCTTTTGTCTGATATTGTTTACTGCTATAGTGGTGGTGGTTGATATCAGCGAAAAAACCGACAACTTTGTAAAATCAAAACTGCCCATTTCCCGTATCATCGTTGATTATTACTTTGGTTTTATACCCCGCATTGATGCAATGCTGTTTCCACTGTTTGTGTTTATCTCTGTAATATTTTTCACCAGTAAAATGGCCGGACGTTCAGAGATCATTGCCATCCTTAGTAGCGGTGTCAGTTTCCGCAGATTTTTACTGCCTTATATTGCCGGTGGAATTCTTTTAACTGCACTTTTGTGGGGTGGCTATCAGTATGTGGTGCCAAAGGCCAATCTTAAATGGGCTAATTTTGAAGCTAAATACATTGATGGCCCGAAAGCCCCCGAAGGGAATACATCTAATTATAAGCAGAAGCTTTATTTTAAACTGGACTCATTTTCGTATGTAGGCATCAGGGGCTATGATACGGTGCTAAAATCGGGCAATGGGTTTTTTGTACAGCAATTCCGGAAGAACAAACTGGTGTACAACCTGCGTGCCGAGCAATTTAACTGGGATAGTACACAAAAGAAATGGAAGCTGCTAAACACGGCCGAGCGATGGTTAGACAGTATTTCCGAAAGAGTCATCAGGAAACCCGAAATGCTGGTAAGTTATAATTTTAAGCCACGGGATCTTAGAAAAGATGAGTTTCTGAAAGACCAGTTGCCTACACCGGAACTAAATGAGTTTATTGCACTGGAAAGGCTGCGTGGCTCCGAATCGCTGAATATGCTTTTGGTAGAGCGTTATAACCGGGATGCAATACCCGCTTCCGTTCTTATACTCACTATCATTGGCGCCGTACTGGCATCCCGTAAAATACGTGGCGGCAGCGGTCTTCACCTCGCCATTGGGGTAATCATCAGTGTGCTGTATATCTTATTCAGCCGGTTCTCACTGGTATTTGCCACCAAGGGAAACTTCACCCCTTTCATTGCAGCCTGGACGCCCAATTTTGTGTTCGGCATCCTTGCCTTTTACCTGTATAAAAAGGCTCCTAAATAAAAGTTGATAAATGCATTTATTTTATCCAAACTTTCTGCCAAAACTTTTGTTTTAACCCCTGCTGCATCGTAATTTTAAGGCTCCTTAAAGCTCAATTGTTTTTTAAATTTTGTTTGAGGATTTAACGATATCTCAGCTTTCGATTTTACTAAAGAATACAATTCGATCATCAGTAATAAATAATTTATGGGCATTATTAAAGACAGGTTTAAAGAGCAGGCAGATACTGTGGCTGCCGAGATCAAAGGTATTATAAAAGAGCATGGCGATAAAGTAATTGGCGAAGTAACATTAAGCCAGGTTTACCAGGGCATGCGTGGAATTACAGCACTGGTAACGGAAACTTCATTGCTGGATGCACAGGATGGAATCCGTTTTCGGGGATATTCAATTCCCGAGCTCAGGGAAAAACTTCCCAAAGCACAAGGTGGTACAGAGCCTTTGCCCGAAGGATTGTTTTACCTGATGCTGGTAGGGGTATTGCCATCTGATGAAGATGTACATCATTTAAGCAGTGTGTGGCAGCGCCGAAGCCATGTGCCAAACCATGTATTTGCAAGTATTGAAGCTTTGCCGGTAAGCACACACCCGATGACCCAGTTTGTGGTTGCTATCATGAGCCTGCAGACAGAAAGCCAGTTTGCAAAACGCTATGCCAAGGGCATGGCTAAAAAAGATTACTGGGATGCAGTGTTTGATGATACCATGGACCTGATTGCACGCCTGCCACGCATTGCAGCATATATCTATCGCCGTAAGTATAAGAACGGAGAACATATTCAACCGAATGGTTTACTGGATTGGGCCGGCAATTTTGCCCACATGATGGGATACGAAGATGAAGGTTTTCATGAGCTGATGCGCCTGTACATGACTATACATGCCGATCATGAAGGCGGTAATGTTTCTGCACATACCACACACCTGGTTGGTTCTGCATTAAGTGATCCTTACCTATGTTTTGCTGCCGGTATGAATGGACTTGCGGGGCCATTACATGGGCTGGCTAACCAGGAAGTGATCAAGTGGATATATGAATTAAGAGAAGAAATAGGATCTGACACGCCAACTAAAGAACAGATTGAAGAATACGTTAAGAAAACATTGAGTGAAGGAAAAGTGGTACCCGGATATGGACATGCTGTTTTAAGGCAAACGGATCCACGCTTTACCGCACAAATGGAGTTTGGAAAAAAACATATGCCCGATGATCCTTTGGTGCAAACCGTATGGAATATTTATGAAGCAGTGCCGCCAGTACTTGGTTCAATAGCAAAAATTAAAAATCCATGGCCAAATGTGGATGCACACAGTGGAGCATTGCTGGTGCATTATGGCATGGTTGAATACGAATTCTATACCGTACTATTTGGTGTATCAAGAGCATTGGGTGTATTGGCAAGCCTTTGCTGGGACAGGGCCCTGGGCTTCCCGCTGGAAAGACCAAAATCAGTAACAACCACCCTGGTAAAATCATGGCTGGACGGTAAAGAAGAAATTTGGGGAGATTGATCTTTTATCGGATATTTGTCCTGAAACCGGAATAGCGTTCCGGTTTTTTTATTAAATCGTACAAAAAAAATACAATGAAGAAGATAATTTTTGTGTCAGTTATTTCTTTCTTTACTGCCAACTGTTTTGCACAGGGTAGTAAACCGGTGCCGGCTTCAGCAGGTAACCAGCATTTGAAAGTATTTAAGCAATCAGCCACCAGTGGCGATCTTGCAACCGGAATAACAGCCCTAAGTTATTATGTGGCCGACCAGGGTGCCAATACGGTTTATGAAGACACATTAGCCATGCTGTACCTGCAGCAAAACTCCTATGTACAGTGTTATTACTGGGCAGATAAAAGATTAAAAGTAAAGCCGGATGATCTTACTTTAATGGAGATGAAAGGAATTTGCCTGGACAAGCTGAACCAGCCAAAAGAAGCAATAGCTATTTACGAAAAATTGTATGCAAGAACTAAAAGCCCTTATCATGCATATACATTAATGGAACTGCAATACGGTATCAAGCGTTTGGCTGAATGCCTTGCTACATCCGGAAGTACAGAAAAACTGGAGTTTAAACCAGATTTCACCATGACTTACAACGCCGGAGAGCAAATGGGGCGTACGTACCTGCAGGCCGGCATTTATAATGTAACCGGGTTGGCTTTATACGATCTTGATAAAAAGGTTGAAGCAAAAAAATATTTTGAAAAAGCTCTGGCACTCGATAGTAATTTTGTACTGGCAAAGCAAAACCTGCAGGCTATGAAAGCGATAGAATCTGGCACCAATAAAGTAAATGCCGGAGGAAATAATACGCCTGCCTCTCCAGCCAATAAACAAAATTAAAATTTCATTTTGAAGCAGTGTTGGTTGCCTGTATATTTGCAATCCATTTGGGGGGTTAGCTTAGTTGGCTAGAGCGTCCCGAATGGCTTCGGGAAGGTCGTCGGTAAAAAAGTTCTTAAATAAAAATAAATGGGGGGTTAGCTCAGTTGGCTAGAGCGCTTGCATGGCATGCAAGAGGTCGTCGGTTCGACCCCGATACTCTCCACTAAGGCTCACATACATGTGAGCCTTTTCTATTTTATGCCATTCTATTTTACATATTATATTCTCCAACCCTAGACCAATATTATATTGGTCATTCAGAAAATTTAGCATACAGAATTTTTCGCCACACAAACTCCGGTAGCAAATCAACTAAAAAACAGATGATTGGGTTATAAAATACACACAGAAATTTGATTCAAGGTCGGAGGCGATGCAAAGAGAGCAGGAGATTAAAAAAAGAAAAGCCGTAAATATATTGAATGGCTGATCAGCACAGCTGGCTAGAGCACCCCGAGAGCATTCGGGAAGGTCGTCGGTTCGACCCCGATACTCTCCACAATTTAATCCTGCACCTGTAGGATTTTTTGCTTGATGACATTTTACGTTTTCATACTTACTCACGAACCTCAAGCATACATAAAAAGAGCCCCCTGTAGAAACAGAGGGCGTTTTAACGATTGCTATCTTACCAAATGATTATTCTTTGGTACGCAAAAAATTGGAATGTATTTGTTTGATCAGTCTCTAATGATCTATTGGTTTTTCCTCAATAATACCATTGTTGTGCACAAGTAAGGTTCCCTGCAGGTATTTTTCATTATGCTGCGTTGCATCAAGCCCTGCTTCTTCATCTTTTTCACTTACCCTGATAGGTGTAACCATATTGATGAATTTGAAAATGCAAAAAGAAACTATAAAACTATAGCCTGCAACAAATACCATGGCTTTAAACTGGGTAAAAAAGAAAGCCGGGTTGCCATAGAAAAGTCCGTTGGGCCCGCCTGCAATACCATGTACAGCTGTGTTGGCAAATACGCCGGTCAATAGCATACCCACCATGCCTCCCAGGCCGTGGCAGGGGAAAACATCCAGCGTATCATCCAGTTTAGAACGTTGTTTTATGCCAACTGCAATGTTGGAAACAATGGCCCCAACCAGGCCTATAACAATACTTTGCGAAATACCAACATAACCTGCTCCGGGTGTAATGGCTACCAGTCCTACAACAGCGCCTATACAAAAGCCAAGTACCGAAGGTTTCTTTCCTTTGATGACATCAAAGAACATCCACGCCAGTCCTGCTGCAGAAGCTGCTGTGGTGGTAGTGCCTAGTGCATTTACAGCAAGGGTATTAGCCCCCAGTGCCGATCCCGCATTAAAGCCAAACCAACCAAACCAAAGCAGGCCGGTGCCAATTAGTACGTAAGGAACATTGGCAGGCGGAATTTCTTTATTGTCGATATGTGATTTTCTTCTTTTTAATACCAGTGCACCGGCCAGGGCTGCACAACCTGCTGTAATGTGCACAACCGTGCCGCCAGCAAAATCCCAGGCTCCCATTTTTGCCAGGAAGCCGTTAGGATGCCAGCTCCAATGCGCTACCGGAGCATATACCAACAAGGCAAAAAGTACAATGAACAGCACATAAGAAGTGAAACGGATCCTTTCTGCCACGGCGCCTACCACCAGACCAGGGGTAATAATGGCAAACATTAATTGGAATAATGAAAATAATGATAAAGGAATAGTGGGAGCGCCTGCCCAGGGAGCGCCGGACTTAACACCATGATAAAAGGCAAAGGTTGCAGGATTACCTATAAAACCGCCTAAAGAATCGCCAAATGCCAGGCTGAAACCGCAGACAACCCAAAGCACGCCCACAATACCGGCCGCTACCACACTTTTTATCATGGTAGAAATAACGTTTTTACGATTTACCATGCCTCCATAAAAAAAAGCCAGCCCGGGTGTCATTAAAAATACCAGAGCGGTAGATACCAATACCCATGCAATGTCAGAAGGGTTATAGGGTGCTTCTCCTGCATTGGCCACATGATCTGCCTCGGGCTTTATAAACATGGCAATAAGCGCAATGATGACCAGTAAAATAAATGGCAAAATCTGTTTCGCTCTCATCTTACTCATAAATTGTCAATTATATTATAAAAAATTAGATAAAATGTTTTATGCTTTTAAAGTTCAAAAATATGAATGTTAAACTAAAAATTAGTATAAATATTATGCACAGCAATTAAATTTAGGCAATCTATATTCATTTTTAATCGTATTTTAAATATTGTAATTTAAATAATATCCCATTTTTCCTGATTATTTACCGCTGATGTCAGGCTGTTGGCCTGATATTGCTGTCGATCCAGCCCAAGGAAATATAGGATGGTTATTATCATAGCAAGGTTAGCGATATGGATGAAGCTATTAAAAGGTCGTTGAAAATCCTGAATTTGATTTTGTAGCTTCTGCAAGCATTGAAGTAAGGCCTGTTACAATGGAGGAAGAACGACTGGTTCTGTTTATTTGAACAGCTGGCAATACCTCTAAAACCAAAGGCCGCCTTTACGGCAGCCTTTGAATGATCTCTCCTGGATATGGATCGGGGGATATTTAATCGTGTTCTTCTTTAATAAAAGTTCCGCTTGCGCTGAATTGTGCTTCCCATTTAATGCCATTGCGGTTAAAATGAGCCTGCCAGTTACCGTCTGATCTTAAACTCCACTCATACACATTATCATTGGGGTATTTTGTTCTGAATGCTGCTAAAACCACGGCAGGTACTGCACCTGAAGTGCAAGAAACACTGTGTGAATTCTGGTGGCCGCTGTCGTCAAAACCTGCATGGTGGCGTTGGCTCTGATGGTTAAATTCCACTTCAAATTGGTTGCTGCTTTTGTGCCACTCTACTTCTGTAGCACCGGCAAAACTGCTGGTAAAACTTGCCACAACGGCTGCAGGCACTGCCGACTGGGGTATTACTGTAATTGCTTCTGCCGGAGCAGCAGCGGGGGTGGGGGCATCTTTCTGGCAGGAAGTGAAAGCCAGTAAACTAAAAACAGCAGCAGATAATAATAATTTCATTTTCATAAAAAGATATTTTTTACATGATTAATAATGGTTACAATAATTAGTAGCCGCCCATATCCGGAATGTAACCTGCAAATGATTTTTTTTTTGAGACCGCAAAACCATTCGGCTACTAATACTATATAACTGATCATAGGTTTTCTTTTTAAATACTTATACCTACTTTTAATATGGGTTTCGGCCAATAAAAAAAATATCTGTAAAAAAGGTTACAAAAACCCCCCGATTATTTACTATTAATTGTGCAGTGAATGGAAGTAATTAAAAACTATGGCGATGAGGAATTGCTGCAGGCTATACAAAATGGCAGTAATATAGAAAGTGCTATCCGGTATTTATACCGCAATTATTTTGATGCCTTGAGTATTTATGTGCAGCAGAACCAGGGAAACAGGCAGGATGCAGAGGATATTTTCCAGGAATCCATCGTGGCTTTTATACAGATGGTACAGCAAAACCGGTTTCGGGGCGATGCCAGTATAAAAACCTTTTTATTCTCTATTAATAAAAATACCTGGCTGAACGAGTTGAAAAGAAGAAACAGGGCCGGTATCAGAGAAGCAAAATTTGAAACGGGTAAAGAAACGGTTGATGAGGGTATTACCCATTATATTGCCGGAAGAGAGGCACGCTCACAGGTACTTGATGTTATGAATAAACTGGGCGAGGGATGTAAAAAAATATTACTGGCATTTTATTACGAAAACCTGCCGATGAAAGAAATACTGGTGACTATGAATTATGAGAATGACCAGGTACTGCGTAATAAAAAGCACAAATGCATGAAACAACTGGAACAATTATTAACTGCAGATCCTTCTTTGGCAAGAACATTAAAAGCAGCGTTACAATATGGACAACAATAATGATTATACCGAAAGGCTGATAAGCTACCTGGATGGGGAACTGAACGAAACTGAACAGGTAGCTCTGCAGGCGGAATTGCCCGGCAATACTGCCATGCAGGAACAACTGGATAACCTGCTTCTTACCAGGGAGGTGATCAGGAATTACGGACTTACACAACAGGTAAAAGACGTACATAAGCTTATGATGGAAGAAATGAAAACGCCTGCAAAGCCTGTTGTAAGACGCCTTCCCCAAATGATCATGCGTATTGCAGCTGCTATTATAACACTGGTTGGGCTATTTGGCTTGTACCAGTACTTTGCTGTTTCGCCGGATAATTTATATAATGATCAATATACAGCTTACCAGGTAGCTACTATGAGAGGAACCTCCAATGCAGGGGCTATTGAAAAAGCTTACAGCGAAAAGAAAGATGATTTGGTGATCTCATTATTCAGGCAAACAGAAAACCCGACAGCCAATGAACAATTTGTAGCAGCACAGGCTTATTTAAATTTGGCCAATCTTAATAATGCGATACTGCTGTTTAACGGTATCATAGAAAAAAATAAAACAGCTAATACTACTACTCTAAACGATGAGGCGGAATACTACCTGGCTTTAACTTACCTGAAGAAGAATGAAACGGCAAAAGCATTACCACTGTTTAAAAAGATACATGATAATCCAGATCATTTATATCACAGCAAAGTAAGCAGCTGGTACCTGGCTAAAATTAAACTGCTGAGCTGGAAACAATAATTGTTGATGACTTACTTACAATGAAAACACTATAAAGATCAAAATCAGGCACGAGCATGTATAAGGCCGCTTTTAAAAAAGCGGCTTTTTCTTATTGCAAAAATGATGCAGAATAATAAAACAAAACCTGCAAGTATATACCAGTAACTGGTGCTACTGCTGCTTACCGGCGATGCATCGCCTACCAGTACCAGGTGTGCCCAAAAAGCGGGCGTTTTAAAATTGGGTGCAATGGTATTATCATCCAGGTAATCGAGTTTTGCTTTTTGCAAAGCCTCGTCTTTTGCATATCCTTTTTGTAAATAGAAATACAGCTTTTGCGTAAGATAAGCAGTGGCATTATCTTCAGCTTTCCACAAAGAAGTAATTACACTGGGGCAGCCTGCATAAGAAAACGCACGTGACAGGCTCATTAAACCTTCTCCGTTTATCAATTGTCCCTTGCCTGTTTCACAGGCGCTTAAAATGATCAGCGATGAATTATTCAGTCTCAGGTTGTAGATCTCCGGTTCGTAAAGCCGGTACTGCAGTGCCGTACTGTTTTGCTGCGGATAAAAAGCAATGAATGATTCAAGCGGATTTTTATCGTTGGCCTGGGCATGGGTGGCCAGGTGAATGATCGGATATAAGGCTGCCTGGTTTAAAAAATTATTTTTTGTAGCAGCAGTATCTGTAAATATTTTTCCTTGTAATGAGGCTACTTCTTTCATAGAGGCAGGCAATGGGGCAAAAGCCTGTGCAGCAGAATCATTATTGGGCCTGGCAGCAGTGAAAGGTGCAAATGCCAGCACATCATTCTTAACCCTTACTTTGCTTTCTTTATTTAAAAATGAAGCTGCATAATTATAGCTAATGGCAAAATCTTTCAACAGGTAAGCAGATGTGGCAGGGTTTACCAGTATTTCAAAAGGAATATAATGCAACTCGTTGTGAGGAATGATCACCAGCCTTTTTTTCTGACTGATAATATCATATACCGGCTGCAATAGTTGGGTAAATAATTTTTTACCATTTGCAGCCGCTATTGTTTTGTCGAATGCGCCGGCTGTTTCTAACTCAGTTCTGGTATTGATAATGTTGTGGAATAAAGTACTGTCGATGGAAACAGCCTTATAATTAAAATTATTTTTTGTTACTACAAATGTGATCAGTTTTGTGCCGGTAAAGTAATAAGATATCAATGCTGTTTCATTGTTCAGTATTTCCTTCTGTATTTTTTTAACAGAGAGTTGCTCATCATTATAGCGAAGCTGGTGGTAACGTGGGTTTTCATTTAACTGCTCCTGCACTTTCGATAATTTTATTTCATACTCAGCAATGCTTTGCAGTAATGATGCGCTTTTTGTGCTATCGTTTGCTGATGCCGCCTGCAGGGTAAGTGTGGCAATATTTGCTTTGATATTGCTTTCTTCATGCACCAGCGCTGCCGGTATTCCGGGTAGCTGCTCAATCTGCAGTTGCTGCCGGTTAAGTTCCAGCACAGAAGCTTTATTGGTTTCACTTAGCGTGAATGCATCTGACAAATAGGCTTCTTTCTTTGTTAATTCATATAACTCAATGGCGGTTTCAATAGCGGCGGCATAGGCATCTTCTACATTTTTCTTTAGGAATAAACGGGCTTCATCCGTATCTAAAAAACGTTCTACATGCTTGGCCAGTGCAAAAGCAGCTTTGTATGCATCAAACCCGGCATCCAGTTCCTTGATCGATTTGGTTTGCTGGTGAAGTTGGGTAAATGCTTTTGCTTTTGCAGTAAGCGCATTAAACAAATTGAAGGAAGAATGCAAGCCATTGAACTGTAAAGGATTTTTAAGGATATCGGTTTCAAAAAAATCCGGATCCAGTTGTATAATCGCCTGCTGATAACAGGAAATTGCTTTTGAAAAATCCTGCAACGCAGTAAAATAATCGCCGTAGTACTTCAGCGCCAGGCCCTGGGTAATATTTTTCCGGGTTTTATTTACCTTTTTATTTTCTGACATCGCACTGTCTAAATAAAATTTTGCCGAATCGTATTGCTGCAGGTTTATATAAAGCCTGGCCAAATCAGTTAGCTTTAACTGATGATTGTATGATAGTGGCAGCAATGTATGTAGTGCTTTGTCGTAATCGCCTGTTTCAAGGTAAATGACACCCATATTGTGCAGTATAGATGCCTGGTTACTGCTGTTAAAAGGAAGCAGCTCTTTATAAATGGCCATCGCCTGTTCGTATTCTTTCAGCTTAAAATAAACAGCGCCCAGGTTTATTTTGTATTGAATAAATACTTCCCGGTAATCAGGCCTTGCCTTATTAAGCCTGCTGATGGTTTTATTGAAGTAGTTAATGGCTTGTTTGTAATTACCGGTTTGATAATACAGGGCTCCCATTTTATTGTAAAGCCTTTCAGCTTCGTCAACCTGGGGGTAATGACCTGCAATGTCTTCTGCTTTTTTAAAAAAGAACAAAGCCGAATCAAAATTACCAAGACTGTAATGTGAAGCACCGGCAAACAGGAGTGGCTTAAAAAACAAAGAGTCTTGTAAGCCAGGCCTTGTATTTTTTAGCGAAGCCGCTAAAGCAAAATGTGCAAGTGCTGCTGCATCATCATTTTTTGCCTGGTATAAAATCCCAACCCTGGTATAGCAGGCAACCAGCAGTGTATCATTTGTTTTTTGTTGTTTCAGCAAGCTGATGGTTTGCCGGTAATTGAGCATTGCCAGGCTATCAGTTATATCTGTAGGATCGGGGCTGTTGAAAAAATGTTCTGCCAGCGAATAATACTGTTTATAGGCAGCAAGATCATTACGCTGCTGCCCGGTAAGCATACAAATACTTGCCAGCATTAAGCATAATATGAATAAACCGGTTTTAAACATGATCAACTATTGCTTCAAAGATAGCAATAGTTGAGACGATTATTTTATGATGTTACTGGCTAAGGATCACTACACAGGGAGGTCTTCTGCCTTTGCCGCTGTTAGAGTTTTGTACAATATTGCCGGCAGTGTTACCTTGTATGGGCGTGTTATTGCTGTTGTTAAAAGAGTTGATAACTGTACCATTGCGGCCATTCAGCAAGTCCCATACCTGCGTGGTAATATCATTCAGTGTTTTAAAATAGAAGATTTTTATTTTCAGTTTATTGCCGCCCTTTCTGCTGTTGTCGTTAATACGGAAATTTAAAGTAAACTCTTTGTTACTGCCATTAGTTGGCGTAGTACCAAAGGTTCCATTGCGCACTGTTTGTGCCAGGTTGATCCGTGCATCGCTGAGATTTACGGCGCAACCATTGCCATTACATCCGCCGCCTTCGTCAAATACAGATCCGCTGGTAGCACCCGGCAGGCTGTTGCCAAGTGACGCATTGTAAACCGGGGCAATAACAGAATCAGCCGCATTTATTTTGTACACGCCATCCAGGTAATTGATGCCCCCGACAGTAATGAGGGTAGAATCTTTTACAGTTCCATCCGTAAAATATACCCGGTATTTAAGGCCTGTTTCGCTGTTGTGAATATTGATAGCTCCTGTGGTGCTGTTTATATCCAGCCCGTCGGGAAAAGAAGTGTATGTACCGGTTCTTGCTGTTACGGGATTGATGACCTGCAACTCGCTTGTTTCTCCCTGTGGGTATAATACCTGGTCGGGATAGCTTAAATGGTACACAGGATCATTACCCGTTGAGGCTGAATCTTTGCCGCAGCCGGTCAGCAGGCTAAAACAGGCTGCCAGGCATAGTATATAAAGTGTTCGGGTTGTTTTAACTGAGATCATAACGCCGGTCTTTTTATTTAGTAAACACGGTTAGCAATATTGTAACATAGTTCACAAGAATTGAGCCGGAAAGGTACAAAAAACAGGCTTTTTTCTGCTATCATTAATGTTAAAGATCGGGTTGTTTTTACTGATCCTGGTCATGTGCAGGCAGTAAACCATACCCTTATGGCCGGTTAAAAACGGCGAATGATCCGGATGTGGCCAATCAAACTTTCGCTAATTTTGAAAGCAACCGCATAGCAGTATGAAAATAGTTTTTACCCTTATCCTTTCTGTAATCACTCATCTGGCATTGGGGCAATTTGCCCTGGTACAGGATAAAGACGGATTTTGCCATGTACGAAGTGCAGCCGAAAAGGGCAATAACATCATCGATAAACTGTACAACGGGCATATTGTTTATTGTTTTCCCAATAACGGCAACTGGATAGCGATCGACTACAGCCATAATAATAAGGAACGGAACGGCCAGCTGTATAAAGACAGGGTGAAATTTGTATCAGATTATCCTGCTGTTCCTGTTTTTAAAAACGGTAATGCAGGTATAACACTTAAAAAAGATAGTATTACTGTTATTGTAACCGAACAGAAATTTGAAAGAAGCAGGCACCGGTTCAGCTATTATAAAGAAGCCCCGAGCCAGCTTGAACGCATTGATAATAAACAATACTGGGGTACGGACGGAGGCATGCCAACCAGGGAGTATGGATCCATTGAAGTAAGGATCGGCAGCAGGAAAATACGCCTGCCGCAAAAAGCGCTGGAAAACCTGTATGAACCCAATTTGTATGCTACGCAGGCAAACTACGATAAAGCCAATGACATACTTTATATTCAATCCCTAAACAGCGATGGCGCCGGAGGCTATGAAGTAATATGGAAAATTGAGAAAGGCATTTATAAGGACAGGTTTATTGCTTATGGGTTTTAAGCGCCACAGTTCATAAGCAGGTTAGCTACCGGTTCTGCTGTAGCCCGGTTAACAGCCATTGAAAATGACTGAACCGGCATACAGGGCCCGGAAACCGGTACCAGAATATTGAGCCTGATTTTTCATTACCATAACAGCTAAACTATCCGTTTCAACCATTTTTTATTTTTCTTTTGGGCCGGGCTGAAGTTCTTTTTGGGGCATCAGTGGCGTCGCACTCTTGTACAGAAAATCTTTATTTTTCTTCTTTCAAGCACAATATGTAAATATTGCTTTACATAAAATTGTAACGTATATTAGTGCAAATACGGATTTTAACCGCAATAGAAATGACACACACTACGCTTATTAGACATATTAAGGATTTTCAATTAAAGGGGATAAAACAATCATCGGATGGAGATAATTTAAACATGGTAATGAGAAAAAGAAAAATTGTATCTCTATCTCAAGATGGTACTGAAATTCTTTGTAAAATAGTAGATGAACTGCAAAAGCATTACAACATCGGTAGCCTTATTTCAAATAAGCAACTTGAAAAATATTTTTTAGACGATTTTTTTAGTATCCTAATAAAAGAATCAACTTCTGAGAGATATTTAATTAAGAAAATAGACAAGTTTGTAAGCCGCATCAAAGAATTGGTTCATAGTCGATTTACGTTGGCAATTCCAATAAGTGGATTAGTAGTAAAAAAAGATTTTAATGTACTTAATTATAAAATAATCTCTAAAAGTAAATTCATTAACTACTACAAAACCTCCTTTCAACATAAAGACTTAGAAAGAGAATACAAACATATGCTTGAATGTGGAGAGTCAATTGCTATAATTGAAGACTTTGGTGATAAGAATAGCATAAAAGAAAAGCATATTGCAGAACTCGATTTAGCTTTAAATTCTGTACGTCTTTTTATTCCACAGTTTTGGCATCATGTTTATCAAGTTCAAATATCAATTACGACTAAAAAAATATTTCAAGATAATATTTGCTATGTGTTTGACAAAAAAGAATTAAAAGGAATTCAAAACTCTGTTTCTAGTAGGCAACATTCTTTAAGTATAGATGAAAAGCGAACGCATAAACATAAGTATACCATAAGAACCTTTATGAAAAAGTATAACTTCGAGAAGCTCAATAAAATACTTTTAGAAGACAATAAAATTTCAATCCTCTTAAAAAATTCACTTAAATGGATTGGCTTATATACTAAGGAAAAAGATGTCAATTTGAAATTTCTCTTTCTAATTTTTTCGTTAGAGGGAATATTTATTAACGAGCAAAACAATTATAGTACAATTACTGCCTCAATAAGTGAAAAAGTAGCTCTCTTAATCAACAAGAAAGAAGTAGATAGAATTGCTACTTTCAAATTGCTTAAAAAATACTATGAAAAGAGAAGTTCTATTGTTCATGGGTCAACAGATATTTTGTCAGAATCTGATCTCTTCAATCTATACAATATTACAATAAACGTTTACTATTGCTTACCAGATATTATTATTAAAAATAAAATTACTAGTCTTGAAAAAATAAATGACTATTTCCTATCATTAAAATTCAAGTAGCCACGCCCTTGTTTGTGGCACGAAACATTCGACCTCACCACCCGAAATCATGAGCTAAATCAAACACCCACGTCTGTTCTTATGATAAACAGAGAGGGCCACAAATACTTTCCCCCAAAACCAACAAAGCCAACTCATTCCTAAGTTGGCTTTGTTATAAACTATCACTGCTTTGCTAAGGCTTTTTCTTTGGCGCTTTAGGGCTGTCATCAATTTCAAAACCCCAGTCGCTCATCATTTTTGGCTTTTTACTGTATTTGCCCTTTAAGTAATTGGCCGTGCCTGTTAAATGAAAATCGATGGGCTTAAGAATTGCATCCCGCAGGCGATAGGTTTTTTCCATTTCACCTTTAAGGGCTTCTGCCTTTTTGTGCAGTTCCTGGCCTTGTTTAATGGTGGGGCCTACTTTTAGCCAGTCGTAGTCGCTATCCATATTGTTTAGCTCGCTGCTGTTTCCATCCTGCTGATGTTTTGCAAAAACTTTGTCTGCAAGTTTCAGTTTGTCTTCCGGGTTGGTAGGTATTAATACCCTACCTCTTGTGTTTGCCATTTTAATAAGGTTTTAATTAGTAATGTTTTTACTAATATAAAATTTCCTATTGTGATAACATAGTATATTTTAAAATATAGATAATGTTCAAAAACCAATAATTAAATCTAAATTTTGTACAATAACTACGGACTTGAATTAATTGAAATGGCGTTTTTAATATTCAATCTGCCACATTGAATATTCAATTTGCTGTTTTGAATATTCAAAGTGCCGTTTTGAATATTTGATGTGCCGTTTTTAAGGTTGAAACTTCCCCCTTGTTGGCCGTTCACAGTACTTTGAAGGAGGCTGGCATCGGCGTTTGGATAGATCATTAATTGTAAAGAATTGAATTACTTATTGCATATCACTAATTTCGTCCAATGATCTTACACCTGCATAAACTATGATGAGCCATCTGCCAGATACCAACAATCAAATTCATTGTGTCAGCAATTTTGAAGACCTTGTTTCCGCACCTTTTTATGGGGCAATGAATGCGGCTTGCTGGGCCCGTACACTAAGCGGTGATTTTGAAGAGATCGTAAATAAAGCAGTACTACACGAAAATATAACGGTACTTGATGAGGAAGATCTGCTGTCGCTCAGTTTAAGCAATGAAGGCAAGATTGCCCGTGATATACTGTTACATGATCTTACATCGTTGCATGCCTATGGCGCATCACCGGTGCTTAATGTGATACGCTGTTACGACCGGGATGATGCTTACCCGTTTTTTCCAACCGATGTTTATTCTTTTCATGTAGATCGATCACCGGTTGCAACGGATACTTTTTTATGTACTTATTATGGTGCATGCAGTGAAATATTGCCCAACGAACAGGCCATACAAAAAATACTGGTTCCTGAAATACGGGATGAACTTACAAAATTATACGGCGGAGCAACTGAAGGTTTTGAATCATTTTTAACGGAACATTTTTTTGACCTGCACTACCAGGCAACAGCAGGGGCAAAGCCGGTTTCGCTGGGCCTGGGTAATATGTGGAGATTGGCAGTTGATCATCCCCGTAGCCAGTCGCTACCCTGCGTTCACCGTGCCCCGGAAGAAAAAAACGGGCAGCACAGGTTACTGATGATCTGTTGAATCCCTTTCAAATGTGTATCAGCATTATTTCATGATAGTTACATAACCCGTTACCGGATCCCTACCACTACCAATTTCAATAATATAATAGTAGGTATCAAAAGGCAATGGTTTTCCCTTCAGGGTTCCATCCCAGCTTATGTTACTTCCTTTTGAACTAAATACCAGTTTACCTCCTCTTGTAAATACCTGAACACGGCTATCAGGATAATCATTTAAAAAAGCAAGCTTCCAGGTATCATTGATACCATCGCCGTTGGGCGAAAAAGTATTGGGTATGGCTGGTATCCGAAGCAGTTTCACAAATACCTGGTCGTTGGTTTGGCAGCCACCCGGGCCGGTAACCGTTAAGCGGTAAGTCATATCTGCTTTTGGACTGATGACCCTTGGCCTTAGTATTTTATTGTCGCTTAAATATTCAGGCGGTGTCCAGGTATAGGCCAGGTCAGTAGCATTGCCTACAGCCTCAAGCGCAACCGAACCGCCTTCCAGTACTATTTTATCGGGGCCTGCATTGGCTATGGGATACGCATGTACCGTTAGTTTAAAACTGGTTTGCGCCTTCACACAACTGCTACCACTGGTAACTATGTAGTAGGTGGTTTCATCAGATACCACTGTCGGGGTTCCCGATATTACCAATTGCAGGTTGTCAACTACCTGGTAGCTGATACCCGGCGGTAAACCGACAATGCCTTCAATATCTGTTGCTCCTCCACCTAAATTATAGATGATGGGTTTAATAGGATCATTTACACAAACAGACTGCACATCACTGCCGGGAGAATTTGGATCCAGGGAAATGACATGATCCGGCTTTACTTTAAGTGTTACAGGGGTAGTGCCGGGTGTGCAGGTAGTGCCACCGGTTTGTATCGTAAAATTATAAGTATAGTCAAAAGGCAATCCTCCTGTTGATGTAGGTGAGCCGGTAATGGTAACTACATTGCCAGTGTCGGAACTACCCGTAACCGAATAAGTTAAACCTGGTGGCAGCAATGGTATGCTTGCATTGGTAGCACCAATCAATTTATAAGTTATCGGGTCTATCGGCCTGTTTATACAAACGGTTTGGTTGGCGGTACCGGCAGCAGAGGTTAAGGTAATGGTTGCCTGTTGTAAAATATCTATGGTTTGCTTTTGATTTACAATATTGCGGGTACAAGCCGTGCCGGCAGGGTTGGCATTTTTTACTCCCACAAGCTGGTATTCAAATGCCCCCACCACATTGGTTGGTACGGGTATGGTTACAAAATCATCCGTGCCTGCAGTAGTTACTGTTTGTGCAGGTAATGCGCCATTAATGGTGTAAGAAAAAGTATAGGGCAGTGTACCTCCGGTACCCGTAAAAGTAACAGTAGGCTGGTCAGTAGAGTTTACACATTCAATTATATTACTTGCTGCAATGGTTGCATTGGGTATATCCGGCAGGCTTATCGTTTGCACAATAGTATCGCTGATGCAGCCTGTTGTAATAACACTGGCATGTCTTATTCTTTTGATGCCGGGTGTTGTAAACGTGTGCGACACTGTTCTTAGTGGTATAGTTGGTGTAGGTGAATTGGTATACACGGTTGTGGTTGGTGGCGAAGTTGCCGGATCATAAAACTCCCACCACTGCAGGTAAGTAGCTTTAGGGGTTTGCGGCGTGGTTTCTGTTACTGTAACAGGATCTGCATAGCAACCGGGATTATCATGCGTAAAACTTGCCGGAGGCGGATCAATTACTTCCAGGTCAAAATCAATTGCCTGTTCAGTTCCGCAACCAGATGCATTGGGAGTATATGCTGTTATACTAACAGGGTAAGTGCCAATCGTTGGAAAAGCATATAATGTTGGCAGAGAATACCAGTATACCGGCAGGCCGTTCAAAAAGCGTATGGAATCAGGGCCACCTGCTCCTGCTACACAGGTAGTATAATGTTCTACAACAATAGCCGGATTTGGCGGACCGGGAAGCGCTGACAGATCCCAGCGGATAGAATCTACACAATACGGAAAAGATATTTTAAATCTGAATGGCGCATTGATACAAACCGTTGGTGATGTTTCAATTCCGTATTCCGGTTGAATGGTTACCTGCTGAAACAGGTCTTTAACGTTGGTGCCGGCAGAGTAAGCATAGGTTTCATTGGATGCGTATCCGTATGCAATGGCATTAAAACCACTATCAGATTTTAACGAGTGAGATGTTTCTGTTACATTATTGAGGTATAAATAAGAATAGTTAATGTCCTGGGGATGTGGCAGCCACACAGCGGTTGGAGGCAAAGCAGCTCCGTCAAATTGAAAGCTTGATATAGCCGTGCCTGCATTTTTCATGATCACATGAATATAATGCTGTGGCGTAGTTGCATGAGAGAGGCGATCTGAACTGCTCAGCGTAACATCCGATATATTTTGCTCTACCGGATTTAATATCACCATATCCGGATCGTAAGGATTTGGATTGCCTACGCAGGATGCACTGGTAAAATACTGGGCTACACAAATTGCGGAGTCCGATTCTATCAGGTTTGGCGTGGTATTATTAAATTCATAAAAATTATTTGCAAAAGATGCGGCAGGTATTATTGATCCGTTAAGCCTTACAACAGCCGTAGCAGCAGGCCTTATTATTCTGTAGTAATTTGTAGGCCTGTTAGAACTGGGAACAGTGAGATATTTTCTTCCCCAGGTTGTTGCGGGGTAAAGTTGCTGGTACAGGTTATCTGCCCCATTGCCACAACTTGATGGGATCCAGACTCTTCCGCTTCCTGAAAAAACCGCAATTTTTTTACAGCCACCTGAGCCGGAAGCCACAGATCTTACAGATGTTCCGGTAAGATCTGAACCGCTATTACCAGTCATTTGTCCTAAAACCTGGTAAATCTCACCTTTATTTAACGTAACGATATTAACTGAGTTTGCCGGCCAACTTACAGTTGCCTGGGTTGGTATTATTTCTACTGTCGTATTATCTTCAACAGCAATGATCGTAATAAAATTATTTCCGGTACCATTTGCCGAAACCTGGGTATAACTGGCTGCGTAATACAGTTTGCCCAGTACATTGGTGGGCAGGCATAAAGTGGCCGCACTTGAAAGTGCCTGGGTTGTAAATGAATAAACAACTATGGGTCTAACTGCAGTTACATGTATGGCTTTACCGGTAAATAAACCATTACCGCCACCTGAAGGAGGAGTATAGGTGAAATAAGTACTGGGGATGTCAACATTGGTAACCTGGTTTGCAATGATATTACCCGATGCAATAACCCCAACACCATAGGCTTCTATCGAATAGGTTGTATTTACATCAGAAGTTAATGATAAGGTCATTGCCGGTGGAGAACCCGTTCCCATTGCATAATGCCAGCCTGAAGTGATCCAAAAATCCTTGCCTTTATTACTGAAATTCTGGGCAGATACAGACAGAGTTGTTAATACAGAAAAAATGACAAGAATTATTTTGCGCATGTTGTTTGTTAAATAATTGAACACGTATAAATCTATTGATAAAATTGCCCTGCTTCTGCCTGTAACGTTGTAAACAGACCTGCTGCAAACTAACACAGCGTTGTAAATTTAAGAAAAAACAGGCAGTTTTTGGAAATTAAAACGGGCAGCTGGTTTTCAAAAGCAAAAGGTCAATTTACTTAGGTTTACGCTGATGGGGCCTGTTTATTTGGCTGGTTACCAGGCATCAAAAACCCATGCCAGTGCCAGGGGGTAACCCGGTCCCCTGAACAGCTGAATAAAACCAATAACAATACTGATCTTACATTACGGTATAAAGAATGTTTTTTTTAAGCATCTTTACAGCCTGTTAAACGATATGAAATCAGGCAATACCGAAAGCTCAGCCGAGCCTTTACTGGAATATTTCGACCGGCTTTTTCCTTTGAACAAGGAAGAAAAAGAACTGGTGAGGGAAAAATTCCATACAAGGCTGTACAGGAAAAAGCAGTTTCTATTACAGGAGGGCGATGTTTGTACGCATATACACTTTGTAGTTCGTGGCTGCCTGCGTAGTTATAAAATTGATGAAAAAGGCAATACGCATATTCTGCAGTTTGCTACTGAAAATAACTGGATAAACGACCTGGGTAGTTTCCATGGCGAAAGGCCTTCTTTATTGAATATAGATGCGCTGGAAGATACAATGGTATTGCAAATAAGCCGGAATGATCTGATCTCCATTTACAACGAAGCACCAAAGTTTCACCGCATATTCAGGGTATTGATAGAGAATGCTTTTATACGGCTGCAGGAACGATTACTGCAGAACATCAGCTCCACTGCCGAAGAACGTTACCAGTCTTTTTTAGAATTATATCCGCACCTGGTAAATCGCCTCTCACAGGTACAGGTGGCTGCTTTCCTGGGTGTAACGCCTGAATTTTTAAGCCGCCTGCGCAATATCCGTAGCAAGGCAAAGCCCCCGAAATCTTGATCTACATCAATACTATTTCTTAAACCAGTTCATTGGAGCACCGCCCCTTTATGGCGGAGCTTTGCATTATCAATTAATCAAAAAAAAGAAATAGTTATGACACAGAAATCAACCATCGCAGTTATCGGCCTGGGAAATATCGGGACGGTAGTTGCCAGCAACCTGGTAAAGGGCAGCCGTTCAGTAATAGTTGCCGACAGAACCATTGAAAAAGCAAATGCACTTGCACAAAAGCTGGGCACACTGGTGCAGCCTGCAACTATTGCAGATGCTATTAATAAAGCAGACATTATTGTATTTGCCGTTTGGTTTAATACGATCAAAGAATTGCTGCATACCTACGCAACTGAACTGCAGGGTAAGATCATTGTAGATCCTTCCAACCCGATTGCGCCCGACGAAAACGGTGGTTTTAAAAAGATCATTGGTAAAGATGAATCGGCAGGAGAGATACTGCAGGCTTTGTTACCTGCCCATGCAATACTGGTAAAGGCATTGGGCACATTGGGTGCAGCTTCGCTTGAAAATGCTGCCTTTCAGCAACCCGACAAAGCAGTGCTGTTTTATGCTGCAGACGATACCAGTGTAAAAGCCAGTATTGAAGAAGTTATCCAGGACAGTGGTTTTGATGCCCTCTATGTAGGTGGTATCAACCAGTCGATACGCATTGAAGTATTTGGCGAGTTGCATGAATTTGGAGCATTGGGTAAAACAGTTACACTGAATGAAGCACAAAAAATTGCAGTGCCTGCATAAGAGGATCATATTTCTACACATAAACGAACACACTAAAAAATAAAAAAAATGAAAAGGGTAAACATGCAATCGCTCTTACTTGCTTTGGCAATAATTATTTCGGTAAGTATTTTTCAAAGCTGTCAGCAGCCAGCTACATCTGCAAATAATGCAACAGGTAACATAGATAGCTTGAAAAAAGTAGCTATGGAATTAATTGCTTCGAATGATACCATTACAAGTCATCTTAAAATATTTGATGAACTTGACTTCGATGTTTTCACCAATCAAAAGTGGGACAGGCTTAAAGAAAGCCATGCTGAGAACATAAAAGTATATTGGCCCGACGGACATGTTACCGAAGGAATCAGTGTACATATTGAAGACCTGAAAAAACTGTTTGTTCATGCGCCCGATACCAGGATCAAAGAACATCCTATCAGATTTGGTTCAGGCAAATACACGCTGGTAACCGGTATGTTTGAAGGTACATTCACCAAACCCATGCCGATAGGGAATGGTAAATTTATTGAACCAACCGGCAAAGCTTTTAAAATGCCCATGGCAACTGTAGGCATCTGGGAAAACGGGGTAATGATAGAGGAGCATCTTTTCTGGGATAATCAAACCTATGCAAAGCAGATTGGACTACAATAAACTCAATAAAGCAGGAAGGGAAATAATCCTTCCTGCTTTATAGGTACCTATTCAGTTTCACTCCTTTGAAATAACTTTACAGTAATTCTTATGGAACGAAAACAATTTATTAAAACACTCGCCACAGGCGCAATAACTATGACATCACTGGCAGCATTTAAAAATTTTACCGATGGCCTGGAACAACAGGAGCATTTAATGCCTGTATTTTTTGTGGGCCATGGCTCGCCCATGAATGGCATTGAAGACAATGCATTCAGCCAGCGCTGGACACAAATGGCCAAAGAAATTCCGGTGCCCAAAGCGGTGCTGGTAGTATCGGCACACTGGTTTACCAAAGGCACAAAAATTACGGCTATGGATTTTCCCAAAACCATTCATGACTTTGGTGGTTTTCCGCAGGCGCTATTTGATGTACAATATCCTGCACCCGGAAACCCCTTGCTGGCAAAGGAAACTGCAGAACTGATCCATTCGGCCAAAGTAGAATTAGATCATGATTGGGGATTAGATCACGGAACCTGGACCATTGTGAGGCATATGTATCCCACCGCAAACATACCGGTGCTACAGCTTAGTATCGATTACTCCAAAGGTGCTCAATATCATTATGGCCTTGCTAAAGAATTATATGCTTTAAGAAAGAAAGGAGTGCTGATAATCGGTAGCGGCAATATGGTGCACAACCTGCGTATGGTGGCCTGGGATAAACTGAATGAAAAAGAATATGCTTACGACTGGGCAACCCACATGAACAGTAAATTCAAGGAGCTGATTCAAAATGGCGATCATCAATCATTGATCAATTACAGTACTTTGGGTAAAGAGGCATTGCTGGCAATCCCCACACCGGAGCATTACCTGCCATTGATGTACACATTGGGATTAAAAGATAAAAAAGACGAGGTATCTTTTTTTAATGATACGGCTGTTGGTGGTTCACTTACCATGACATCGGTAAAGCTTGGATAAGAATCCTAAAATTTCGGGCACCTCACTGCATCTCTTGTACTGTTATCTTTATTATTAAAATTCTGGTAACCTAAGGCGATCTCAAACCCGCCGCGGCCATAACTTGCATTGCGTAGTTGAGAAGTGTTTGCGTCATAACTGAAGGAGATGGCCAGGTGGCTGATATCTAATTTAGCAACAGGGATCAAAGCATCTTTTACTCGATACATACTTCCAATATGCAACACATAGCGTGGGTCTTCCGGATCGCCCAGGCGGTAGCTGTACATAAAGCCGGCAACGGTTTCCTGGTAGCTGTCCTGCTTGCTGTAATCACCATAAATAGTAAAGTAAGATTCTTCACTCACATTCATCCGAATGCCCAGCGAGCCCACCCATTTGGGTTTCATCTCCAGGTCGATATTGCCGTAAAAAGAAACCTTATTCGATTTATTGAAGTGATGATAGGCCAGGCCTGCATAAATATTATTGTTCTCATTTTCGCCTAACTGTGTATTAAAACTCATACCAACACTGGCATCAAAATAAGAGTAGGAAGTGTTGCTTAAATTTTCGCCGTTACTTAAGTTCGGATCATACTCCATACCATTGTACTGGCTGTTGGTGGTCATTTTGCTCTGGTCTATTCTCCTTTGTACAAGTCCGCCCATAAAGCCCAGCGACAGGTACATATTCCTATCGGTGCTTAAAGATTTCTGATAATTCAGCACCGGTAATAAGTGGGTAGAGGTAAGTGCAATGGTCCCGGCCCGGTCGTATAAAACCTGTCCGCCAATGGTTAAAAAATCATCTCCCCATCCAATTGGTTTTTTAAACTCCACATTAAAAGAACCTGTGCGGTAAGCATCCGTAATATTATTCCATTGGCTGCGGTACACCATTTGTGCCCTAACGTCTCCTTTGAAGATGCCGGCCAGTGAAGGGTTTCGCAGTAAAGGTGTTTCAAAGAATTGAGAGAAATGTATATCCTGTGCATGGGCAAATGCCGTGCACAGCAGCAGGAATGCTGTTTGACAAATGAGGTGTTTTAAAATTGTTTTCATGTGTACGGTATTAAAATGATCTCTGCTTTTGTATAGGGTTTTCTTTTATCTTAGTAATGCAACATTGCCGTTTAAAATGATTGGTGTATTGTTTTCGCAAAGCACTTCTGCTGTGTACACAAATACATCGCTGTTCACTTTTTTCCCTTTGTAAGTTCCATCCCAGCCTGCGGTTGGGTCGTTGGGAGAGAAATTAACTTTCTCAAAAACCACTTCGCCCCAGCGGTTAAAAATGCGCAGCAGTTTTATGCTGAATATGCCTGATCCTCTCGGATAAAAAATATCGTTGCTGCCGCTGCCATTGGGCGAAAAAGTATTCGGTATAAAAATGTTGGCGCCATCGCAAAGCACATAAACCATTATTTTGTCGGTTGCTTTACATCCGCCGGGGTTCCTTACCTCAACCGTGTACTCGGTAGTTGCTTTGGGCTGCACGGTTACAGATGGTGCATTGCTGAATAATATGCCCGGCGCTGTTAACCAGTAGGTATTGGTAACATCCGAAGAAATAGTGGGTGTAATGGTAACAGGCGCTGCACCGTTCTTCATGGTAAAGTCTTTTCCTGCATCTACCTGCGGAATGGGATATACTTTGATGGTAGTGTAGCCGGTATCCTTAAAACATCCGTATGCATCATAACCAACTACACGGTAGGTTGTGGTGGTTCTGGGGCTGGCAGTAGGTATGGAAGTACTGATATTATTCAGCCCGATGGAAGGTGACCATTGATAACTGTAAGCACCCGATGCATACAGGCGTACAGAACTGCCTATGCATATGGTATCGTCTTTTTTATTGTCCATTACAAAAGGCTGTATCACGGTTATGTTCAGCGAATCGATATTGGTACAGCCATGAACTGAGGAACCGGTTACAATATATTTCTGATCGAAGTTGGGTGATGCCATGGGGCTGGCACAATTGGTACAACTTAAACCTGCTGATGGGCTCCACACATAAGTGGCGCCGCCGTTCGGATTTAATTGTGTAGGTGTACCTCTGCATATCTGCACATTGGGTCCCGCTTCAATTGCCGGTATGGCATATACTTCAAAACTCTTGTTCACAGTGTCTTTACAACCACTGCTGTTGGTTGCAATTAATTGCACGTTATAAACCTGCGGTGTTGTATAAGTTTGTGCAGGCGTGGTTTGCAGGGTTGATGTATTGCCGTTACCCAGTTGCCAGCTCCAGCTGATGGCAGAAGTATCAGCTACACTTAAGGATGCACTGAAGCCTGCATTTACCGGTGAGCATGCACTGATTGCATTGGTAAAATCGGCTTGTGGCGATGCTACTACTTTTACAGGCAGGGGTAAGGTAGTTGTATCTCTGCAACCACGGTTAGTAACTACTATCAGCTGCGGAAAGTATTGGCCCGGTGCTGCATAAAAATGCGATGGGTTCTGCAGGGCTGATGTTCCGCCATCACCAAAACTCCATGCATAAATTGCTGAAATGTCATTGATGATAGATGAGTCTGAAAACTGCACTGTACCTAAATCGCAGCGTGGCAGTCCATCAAATCCAAAATTGGTTTTTACGCCGTATACATTGATGGTATCAACACCCTCAATAGGTACCTGGCAACCGCCTGCATCTACCAGTATCATCTTGGGTACATAGGCGCCCGGTAAAGTATAGGTATATGAAATGGTTGAATCGTTTGTGTTGATTGTTGAGCCATCATTAAAATCCCAAACGTATGCAGGATGATCGGGCGACACGGCTGTAAAGTTTACCGTAAGCGGGCTGCAGCCATTCAATGGTGCATAGCTGAAAGTGCCGATTGGGCCTCTTACCACAATCTTTTGTACGATAGAATCCAGGCAGTTATTACCGGGGCCGTTCACAAATAATTTTGCAAAATAAGTTCCTGGTGTGTTGTAAATATGAATGGGATCGGCAGATGATGAAGTGCTGCCATCGCCAAAATCCCAGGTAGCATCGTGGCCGTTGATGGAAGTGTTGGTGAATTGTGCTATCAATGGCGGACAGGTACTTACTGTATCAGAAACTGTAAAGCTTGCATGTGGTGGCGCCACATGAATAAGCTGGTTTACCGAATCACGGCAACCGTACTGGTCTGTAATGATGAGTCTTACCGTGTAATTTCCTTCTGTTATATAATTATGTATGGGGCTTGTTGCCGTGTCGGTAACACCATCGCCAAAATCCCATAGATAAGTAAGTGCGGGCCCGGCAGATGAGTTAGTGAATGTAATATCTACCAGCGGACATACAACCGTATCTGATTGTGTGAAAGCAGCCACGGGGTTTGATATGATGATGCTATGTGTATTTACTGTACTGTCTGTACAACCAACGGCATCAATGGTTTTTAAGGTAACATTATACGAGCCAGGCGTGTTGTAAAAATGCGTGAATGGTGGTGCTGTGAAGCTTTGTGTATTGCCATCGCCAAAATCCCATACCCAGGTGGTAATGGGGTGAAGGCCATCATCAGTTGAATTATCGACAAAAGTAAAACTGTTGTTAGAGCAGCTGCCTCCGTTGGGAATGCTGAATGCTGCTGTAGGCCCGTCGATGCGGATATACTGCAATTTTACCAGTGTGTCTTTACAATTATTTACGTCTGTAATGATGAGTCTTACTGTATATAAACCAGCATTTACATAAGTATGTGTTCTTACAGCGCCGGTATCAGTTTGCCCGTCGCCAAAATCCCATTCGTAACTGCTGATGGTTCCGGGGGTATTACCTATGGCGCTGAAAGTAGTGGATGTATTGCGGCATATTACCGTATCGGTTGCGGTAAAATTGGCAACCTCATCCACAATGTAAATGCTTTGGGTAAAAGTATCATCACAACCGGTACGATGGTTTACAACGACCAGCCTGATCGTGTACCGTCCTGTATCGGCGTATGTGTGAACGTTGTGTTGTGTTGTTGATGTAATGCCATCGCCAAAATCCCAATGCCATTCATCGGGGCCGATTGAATGATCAGTGAACGTGATGGTTTTAGGCGCTGCACAATCGAAAGCAGATGCAAAACTTGCAATAGGCGGATCAATATGTACATAGTCAACCAGGGTTAAAGTATCCGGGCAATTATTATTCCATACGATCAGGCGTATGGTAAAAAATCCGGTGTCTTCGTAATGATGAGAAGGGTTTTGTGCGGTTGAAGTACCACCATCACCAAAGTCCCATAACCATCTTGTTATATTACCGGTAGAGTGATCAAAAAAGTTTACATCATCTTTGGCACAAACATTTCTTGGGTTTGCATCAAAATTAGCAACAGGTTTGTCATCGGCCACAATGCCGGCATTTACCAGAACTGTATCGGTACAGCCTCCCAGTGTGGTTACAATCAGTTTAATGTTGTAGCTACCAGTTGGATATGTATGTGTCGGGTTGGGCAGGGTAGATGTGTTTCCATCGCCGAGGTCCCAGAAATAACTTACAACCGGATCGGGTGAATTTACCGTGGCACCAAAGGTCCAGGTAAGTGGTGCACAATTACTCTGCGGCAGATTATTGATGCTGGCCTGTGGCGGTAATATTTTTACATAATCAGTCATTACCAGCGAATCCTGGCAACCAACAAAATTGGTCACGATCAGTTTTACTGTAAATGAACCATAGGTTGTATAGGTATGCGATGGATTTTGCAAACCTGATGTGCCGCCATCGCCAAAATCCCAGAAATAAGTAGCAGGAGCGGTACTTGTATTGGTAAAGTTTACGGTTAAAGGCGGCTGACATGCATTTCTGTTGATTGCAGAAAAACCGGCTGTTGGTTTGGGGTACACGTTAACAATTGTTGTGGCAGAATCAACACAGGCTCCAAGGTGTGCTACCATTTTTACGGTGTAGGTTCCGGTGGCCGTATAGGTTTTTACCGGGCTTAATGTTGTTGAGTTGGTGCCATCGCCAAAATCCCAGAACACCGATGTGGGTGTTGGGGTGGAGTTGTTGGTAAAGCTGATGGGGTCGTTGATACAGGTGCTGGGCATATTACTGAACGCCGCATGTATAAAATTAATAACAACCGCATTGGGCCTTACCAGCGTGGTAACACAACCCGTGCTGCTGCTTACCCGCAGGCTTACAGTATAATTACCCTGTGCATTATAAGTATGTGATGGATTTTGTAAAGTAGATGTAAAACCATCGCCAAAATCCCAGAGATAAGATAGTGTGCCCGAACCCGATGAAGTGTTGGTAAATACAATGGTGACCGGCAGGCTGCAACCCGTGGGTGCTGTGTTGGTAAATGCTGCTGTTACGCCGTTACTGGCATGTATATAATTACTCTTGGTTAATGTTTTTGAACAGCCAGAAATGGTGGTAACCCGCAGCGTAACATTGTAATTGCCGGCGGTAGTATAAGTATGCGTAGGGTTCCTTACGGTGCCGGTTGTGCCATCGCCAAAATCCCAGAGCCAACTGGTAATGCTTGAACCGGCCGCTGTACTCAGATCGGTGAACTGCACCGTTAGTGGTACACAACCCGATAAAGGAGTTGCCGAAAAATTTACCACCGGAATAGGAAATATATTGATGTATTGTATTTTGGTTATCGAGTCCCTGTTGCCTAAGCCATCTTCCACCACCAGTTTTACGGTGTACTGCCCGGGAGTAAAATAAGTAGCCGACGGATTTTGCAAAAAGGAAGTAGTACTGTTACCCAGTTCCCATCTCCAGTAAATAGGATTGCCTGTTGACTGATCGGTAAAATTTATGACCTGTGGAGAACAACCTGATGTAGGGGATGCTGAAAAATTGGCCGTAACCTGGCTTTTACTGCTGAAACTGAATGAGATTAAGAAGAGAAGTATGATGAAAAGCTGCCTTAGTATAGCTTTAGTAGACATAGGCATAGCGGCTAGGGTTTTTATGAATGTTGGATAAATGGATAAAACAAGGCATTGCTGCCGTGTAATAAACTACTTTTTCTATATAAAAATTGTGTATGTAAGGATATATTTTTACATTGCATTGAGGTTTAATAGCTTAAACCCAAACCAGAACTATTATTATCCATTCAAATTCATCAAAATACTAACTGCATGCACCCTAAATTCTTTAAAATAGCCCTGTTACTTTGCCTGAGCACCACGCTGGTTTACGGGCAAAAAAAAGCAGCAAATAAGGTTGATAAGAAGAAAGGAATGCTTTCTTTCAGTATTAATTACTCCGATTATGGCTTTGTAAAAGCTGTAAAGGATTCTTCTATCAGCTATGCATTTAACCGCAAAGGGCTTTTTAAATCGGGTAATAGCTCTTTTGGTTTTGGCATAAGTTACTGGAAGGGCCTTGGTTCTCACTTTGATTTTTCTGGCAATTTTGCAGGTACATTCTCCAATTTTCCGGCTTTGTATGTAAAAGGCGATAGCATTGGAAAAGCTTCCTTTACTCCACAACTGGATCTGTTGCTGCATGGTAAAGCTTTCAGGGAAAACCGCGTTATAAATCCTTTTATAACAGCCGGGGTTGGTGCTGGTTTTTTTGGAAAACAACTGGCTGTATATGCACCCCTGGGTGTTGGCTTGCAATTTCATTTCAAAAGCGGTGCATACCTGTTTTTGCAGGCGCAATGGAAAATGGCGCTTACCGATGGTATCAGGGATGATTTTATGTTCTATTCTCTTGGCTTTGGACAGCATAAAAAAGCTAAAAAAGTTGAACCTAAGGCAGAGATACCAGCTGTTGATACTACTAAAAATGAACAAAAGAAAGATACCGTTGCAACCAAGCCTAATGTTAATACTGATAAGGATACCGATGGTGATGGTATTATTGATCAGTTCGATCTTTGTCCTGATGTAAAAGGAACCATCAATGGTTGTCCTGATACCGATGGTGATGGCATAGCCGATAAGGATGATAAATGCCCGCTTGTAATGGGTTCTAAAAGCAACAACGGCTGCCCTGCAAAAGATAGTGATGGGGATGGTGTTAATGATGATGATGATCAGTGCCCTGCTGTGAAGGGTAAAAAAGATAATGCCGGTTGCCCTCCTGAAACGCCTGAAAACGCTGATACCGATGGCGATGGCATTTTAGATAAGGACGATAAGTGCCCTGATGCAGCCGGTACCGCAGCCAATAACGGTTGCCCGATGCAGATACTGAATGGTGGTAAACTGATCCGTTCTTCCGGTGATTCCATGACATACTTTGTAAGATTTGATTTTGACAAAGCCAATATTACCAGCGAAGCATTCTCGGTACTGAGCGAAATTGTAAAAGTGCTAAAAGCCGATAAGAGCCTGATGATAAGTATTGAAGGACATGCTGATAACTTCGGACAGGAAAAATACAACCTGCTCATTTCACAGGAACGTGCTAATGTGGCAAGGGATTATCTCATGAGCTATGGTATTCCAAAAAGCAGGATGAAGACCGCCTTCTTTGGTTCATCAAGGCCTTATGACCTGCACCAGGATTGGCTGAACCGCAGGGTGGAAATAACAATATATAAAGTTAAGTAAGCAGTAATAGCAGGGGCAAAAGCCAGGCTTCTATTGCTGAATAATTAAGCCGGATTTTTATATCCGGCTTAATTATTTTAAATATTGAGTAAAAAATATGCAGAAGCTTACAATGGCTTCCCCTAAATTCGCAAATAAAAGCCATGGATTTAAAAGCACAATTTGAGCAGGCAATTACCGACAGTAAATCTTTATCAGAAAAGCCAAGCAACGAAACCCTGCTGCAGCTTTATTCTTTATACAAACAAGGCACCGAGGGCGATGTTAGTGGTGAAGCGCCCACCAACCCATTTGATTTTGTGAACAAAGCCAAGTACGAGGCCTGGGCTGCTTTAAAAGGCAAAACCAGCGAAGCAGCTATGCAGGAATATGTTGACCTGGTGGAGAAGTTGAAAGGATAGAAAATGTTCACCGCCAACCCCTTAATTTTATCAAATGACGATCGGCGAAATAACTTCCTTTTTAGAATCTGTAGCACCGGCATCTCTGCAGGAAAGCTACGACAATGCAGGCCTGCTTACCGGTAACAGCAGCTGGAATTGCAGCGGAATTATTACCACATTAGATGCAACCGAAGCCGTGGTGCATGAAGCCATCAGCAAAAAATGCAACCTCATTGTGGCGCATCATCCCATCATTTTTGGTGGATTAAGAAAAATCACCGGCAAAAATTACGTGGAGCAAACAGTTATTGCAGCTATCAAAAATGATATTGCCATCTACGCCATACATACCAACCTGGACAATGTATTGCACGGTGTAAATGCTGCCATTGCAGATAAACTCGGACTGGTGAACCGACGCATTCTGCAACCTAAAAACGGTACACTTAAAAAGCTATTCACTTTTGTGCCGGTTGAGTTTGCAGAGAATGTACGATCAGCCATTTTTAATGCCGGAGGAGGCCATATCAGCAATTACAGCGAATGTAGTTTCAATACGGCCGGCCAGGGAACATTTAAACCAGGAGAGGGTACTAATCCTTTCACAGGAAAGGTTGGCATTCGTCATACAGAAGATGAAATAAAAATGGAGATGATCTTCCCGACCTGGCAGGAAAAGTTCATTTTGGCTGCCATGAAAGTTGCTCATCCCTACGAGGAAGTGGCTTATGATATTGTGTCGCTTGATAATCAAAACCAGCAGGTTGGCAGCGGTTTGCTGGGCGAATTGCCCGAAGCCGTGACTGAAACAGCCTTTTTGGAGCTCTTAAAGCAAAGATTCAACCTTTCTGTAATACGACATACGTCTTTAATGGGTAGGCCAGTTAAAAAAATTGCGCTTTGTGGAGGTGCAGGTAGCTTTCTTACAGGCGCTGCAGTAGCCGCTGGTGCAGATTTCTACATCACAGGGGATGTAAAATATCACGAGTTTTTTGATGCCAATAACCGGCTGGTAATTGCCGATATTGGCCATTACGAGAGCGAACAGTTCACCATCGACCTGTTGTTTGATCTTTTGAGCCAAAAATTCCCTACCTTTGCAATCCAAAAAACAGGCGTAAAAACCAATCCGGTACATTACTTCCTGTAATTTAAAATATCAAATTTCAAAAATAATATGGCCGCAGTTAAAGAATTCTCAATTGAAGAAAAATTAAGCGCACTGGTACTTTTACAAAAAGTAGATTGTAAGCTGGATGAAATTCAGATCCTGAAAGGTGAATTACCAATGGAGGTTAAAGACCTGGAAGATGAAATTGAAGGCCTGCATGCAAGGCAAACCCGTGTGGAAGAAGAGATCAATGGTATCCAGGAATTTATTGCCCAGAAGAAAGAAGGCATTAAAGAAGCGGATGCACTGGTAAAAAAATATGAGAAGCAGAGCGAGAACGTAAAGAACAACCGTGAGTTTGAAGCCATCAACAAGGAAATTGAAATGCAAACTTTAGAAATAAAGCTTTGCGAAAAACATATTAAAGACGCTACTGAAGAAATTGCTGAAAAAGCAAGGCAGCTTGAAATTGCGAAGAAAGCAGTTGCAAACAAGGAAAGCCACCTGAGTGGTAAAAAAGGCGAACTGGAAAAGATTATTGCTGAAACAGAGAAAGAAGAAAAACATTACAACAAAGAAGCTGAAAAAGCCCGCAGCCATGCAGATGAGCGCCTGCTTACCAGCTACGACCGCATCCGCAAAAACTACCGCAATGGTTTAGCTGTGGTTGCTGTGGAGCGTGATAGCTGTGGTGGTTGTTTCCATGCCATTCCTCCGCAAAAACAAAGTGAAATCAAACTGCGTAAAAAGATCATGGTTTGCGAAAACTGCGGACGTATTTTGGTGGATGCTGATCTGAATGATTCTGTAGTGGTGAAATAGTTAAGAATTAATAATTAAAAATGAATAATTGAAGAGTCCCGTTTTTTCGGGACTCTTTTTCATTTTGGCTTAAGCAATAAATGTGAAAAACAAAACTTTGTGTTGCTTTGTGTCTTTGTGTCTTAGTGGTTTAAAAATTCGCTAATTTGCCAATGAAATTATGCTTCAAAAACTTCACATACAGAATTACGCCATCATCAACGAACTGGAAATTGATTTTTCGGATAAGCTGAACATCATTACCGGGGAAACAGGTGCCGGAAAAAGCATTTTAATGGGCGCCTTAAGCCTTATTTTGGGCGAACGGGCAGATAGCAGTGTATTGCAGCATAAAGAAAAAAAAGCAGTAATAGAGGGCTCGTTTAAAGCCACACAGAATAAAGCCATTGGCGATTTTTTAAAAGAGAACGACCTGGATGCGGAAGATATGCTGATGATAAGAAGGGAAATTGCTGCAAACGGTAAATCAAGGGCATTTATCAATGATACACCAGTTAACCTTAACCAGTTAAAGGCACTCAGTATTTTACTGGTTGACCTGCACCAGCAGTTTGATACACAGGAACTAAACTCCTCTGATTTTCAGCAGGAGGTATTAGATGCACTTGCAGGCAACACTGAACTGCTGCAGCAATACCGGCAGGTATTTCATCAATACAAAAAAGCAAAAAAAGAACTGGGTGAATTGCAGGCCGAACAGGCAGCCGCCAATGCAGCGCTGGACTATAACCAGTTTTTGTTTGACGAACTGGATGAAGCCGGTTTAAAAGAGAATGAACTGGAAGAGCTGGATGCAGAATTAAAACTGCTGAGCAATGCAGAAAACATCAAGCAGGAAATAACCGGAATTTATTACGAACTGAATGAAAGTGAACAACCGCTTGTACAGCAAGTAAAAATATTGTTCAGTAAACTCCATGCTTTGGAAAAATTTCATCCGGGCATTCATGAGCTGGCACAGCGGCTGCAAAGCGCTCAAGTGGAACTGGCGGATATTGCCGACGAACTTGACCAGGTAAACAACAGCATCAACTATAGTGCAGAGCGTATTCAGATAGTGAACGATCGCATTTCAATGGGTTACAAACTGCAGAAGAAGCATGCTGTAACCACTACAGCAGAGTTGTTGCACATAAAAGATGAATTGCAGGAAAAACTGAACCAGATACTCAACATCGGCGAAGCCATTCAACAAAAAGAAAAACAAAGCAATGAACTGCTGCAGCAATGCGAAAAAGCTGCAAAGGTAATTTCTGACAACCGCAAAAAAGCCATTAAGCCTTTTGCCGAAAATGTGAATAGCTTGCTTGCCCGTGTGGGTATGCCCAATGCCCGATTTGCAGCAGAAGCCAGGCCGCTGGATACTTTAAGCGAGTTGGGTATTGATACAATTGAATTCTTATTTGATGCCAATAAAAGCAACCGATTTGAACCCTTGCGTAAGGTAGCCAGTGGGGGAGAGTTAAGCAGGCTGATGCTTTGCATCAAATCACTGGTGGCAAAAAAACTGCAGTTACCAACTTTGATATTTGATGAAATTGATACCGGCATCAGCGGCGAAGCTGCCAAGCAGGTGGGCAATATCATGAAAGAACTTTCGGGGTCTCACCAGTTAATTTCAATTACGCATCAGCCACAAATAGCGGCCAGGGCCGATGCTCACTATTTTGTTTATAAAGCAATCGAAAAAGACAAGATCGTTACATCTATCCGGTTACTGAGTAATGATGAACGCATTACCAGCATAGCGCAGATGCTGAGCGGCGAAAAACCTACTGCTGCTGCATTGCAGAACGCCAGGGAGATGGTGGGTAATTGACACATCAATCCTGTGTATGATCATTTCTTTCCTGAATATAGTTTTTACTATTGGCCTGCTTGCTGCTCCTTATTATTTTTTTAACCGTTACCTCACCAAAAAGATAAAGCCACATGAAAGTGGCAAAAGACTGGCTTTATTCTTTATCACTGTGATAATTACCGCTTCATTGTACAGTGCTATTTGCATTTTAATATTGGTGTGGTTTACACGCAGACATTAATTTTCATATATCAAAGCAGCGCTTTACTGCAAAATTGCCTCTTTAAAAAAAACGTAGCCTTATGCGTATTATCATCCCTATTATTGTCTGTATTGTATTTTTTAGCTGCCAGAAAGAAGTATCGGTTGATACGAATCAAACTACGGCCTCAACATTCGACAGCCTGGTGGGCCGATGGCGGTACACCCACGAGTACAGGCTGGTAACAACCCAGGCCGATACAACAGTGGTTATAGATAGTGTGTATAGTGATCATTACGACCCTTATTCTTATTTTGAAATTAAGGCGGATTCCACTTATAAACTGTGGAGATCAGCCTCCAGGACATTGCCTATGTTCGGTTGGGGCGATCGCGGCAGCATTGCAATTGATAACGCTTTTCGCTTTATAAGAACCCGAGGTGAATTTACTACCAGCGATGATTTTGCTACCACTACCCCTTACCCAACGATATGCGTCGGCCCGCCCTATCATATCAAATACCTGGATAACAATAAGATGGTGTTATATTTCAGGGCATCGGGCAATCCCGGAACATACTGGTGGTGGCATGATGTGTATGAGAAATAAGAACCCGTTTCGATAGAAAATCCGGATTTCCTCCGGATTTTTTTTATTTTCAAATAGGGCTATCTTTACCAATAAAAACTAACCAATGGGATACAACTTATTAAAAGGAAAAAAAGGGATCATATTTGGCGCACTTGATGAAAGGTCAATTGCCTGGCGTACAGCTTTGCGTTGCCATGAAGAAGGGGCTGAGCTGGTTTTATCAAACGCACCTGTAGCTATGCGTATGGGCGAGATCAATAAACTGGCTGAGATTGTACATGCGCCGGTTATTGCCTGCGATGTAAGCAGCAATGAAGATGTTACAAACCTGATTACCAAAACCATGGAGCATTTTGGTGGCGGTGTTGACTTTATTTTGCATTCTATTGGTATGAGTATCAATGTTCGAAAGGGTAAGCACTACACTGATATTGACTATGGCTTCAACGCAAAATCGCTTGATATTTCGGCTATGAGCTTACATCGTGTTTTAGCTACCGCCATGAAAATGGATGCGATAAACGAATGGGGCAGCGTGGTGGCTTTAACATATATCGCTGCACAGCGTGTATTTCCGGATTATAACGAAATGGCTGATGCTAAAGCATTGCTGGAAAGTGTAAGCCGAAGTTTTGGTTATCATTACGGTGTTAAAAAACATGTTAGAATAAACACCATCTCGCAATCTCCTGTAAAAACTACTGCAGGCAGTGGTGTTAAAGGATTTGATGGCTTTATGGAATATGCGGAAAAGATGAGTCCGCTGGGCAACGCCAGCGCCGATGATTGTGCCAATTACATTGTAACCATGTTCAGCGATATGACAAAAATGGTTACCATGCAGAATTTATTTCATGATGGTGGATTCTCGTTTACGGGAGTAACAGAAGCGGTGATCAATAAGATGTAAAACCCCCTCCGCCCCATCAATGAGGAACCAGAACCAAACGATATTAAAGAGCCTCCTGAATTTCAGGAGGCTTAATTATTTATACAATAAAAACTTTACAAATTATAGAAGGTACTTGTAGTTATGATCTCTAAAGTTCCCCCTTCAGGGGGCGGAGAGGGTTTCTATTAATATTCATCCTCATTAAAAAAGAAATCTTCCTGGCTGGGATAATCAGGCCAGATATCATCCAGTCCTTCATATATTTCGCCTTCGTCTTCCAGCTCCTGTAAATTTTCTACCACCTCAATAGGCGCACCACTACGGATTGAATAATCGATCAGTTCATCTTTGGTGGCCGGCCAGGGCGCATCTTCCAAATGTGAGGCAAGTTCTAGTGTCCAAAACATTGTTGTAGGGTTTAATTTTTTGCAAATGTATAGGTTCATTTGGAATAACCAAAAGTGTTTTTTTAACGCTGCTTACGGGCTATTATTATTTAACATGGCTAAAATCATTCATCTCTGCCCGTATAAACCGGAAACTTGCAATAATTACCTATTTTCGAAGCATGTTAAAAGCTTCAGGCATTTATAAAAAGTATGGCCAGCTGGTAGTTTTAAAGGGGGTGGATATATCCATAAACAAGGGAGAGATTGTAAGTATTGTAGGATCGTCGGGTGCCGGCAAAAGCACGCTGCTGCATATTCTGGGCACTTTAGATACTGCAGAAAAGGGCAGCATTTATATAAACGGCCAGCAGCTCGATTCACTTGGTTCGGCAAAACTGGCTACTTTCAGAAACAGGCATATAGGCTTTGTTTTTCAGTTTCATCACCTGTTGCCCGAATTTACAGCCCTTGAAAACGTTTGCATTCCGGGCTGGATAGCGGGTTCAAAAAAGGCAGATGTGGTGATCAGAGCCACGGAATTGTTGAAAACTTTAGGGCTTGGCAACCGGCTGGATAACAAACCTCATCAACTTTCGGGTGGAGAACAGCAAAGAGTGGCTGTGGCCAGAGCACTTATAAACAACCCTTCTATTGTGATGGCAGATGAACCAACCGGCAACCTGGATAGCGCCAATGCCAAAGAATTACACCAGCTATTTATCGACCTGCGCAATAAATTCAATCAAACATTTTTGATTGTTACTCATAATGAAGAGCTTGCAAAAATGAGCGACCGCATATTAATGATGAAAGACGGATTAATGGTGAATGGATAAAAAATGGATAATTTTTTAATGGGTAATTGATAATGTTTTGAAAGCCAGCTTACTGCTTTTACTCAAACAAAATTATCCATTGTTTATTATGGCATTATCCATTAATTCTAGGTTTCCAGGGAATATCTTGTACGCCCAGTAAGTGGCCAGTATACCTGGCCAGCACAAAAAGATAATCACTTAAACGGTTCAGGTATTTGATAACCAGCGGATCTACAAAAAGCTCATGCTCTGTCATGTTCACACAAATGCGCTCTGCACGCCTGCACACACAGCGGCTTACATGGGCTGTTGAAATGGCAACATGCCCGCCGGGCAAAATAAACGATTTCATCTCCTCCAGATCTTCATTCATTTTATCTATTTCGTTTTCTAAAAGTGTTATATCTGATTCTTTAAGGTCCGGAATTTTCAATTTGGATTCTTTATCAGGATCGCAGGCCAATGAGGAACCAATAGTGAATAAACGATCCTGTATTTCTTTTAGAATAATTTTTGAATGTTCGTGTGTAAGCTGATCAGCTGTTAAGCCAATAAACGAATTCAATTCATCCACTGTGCCATAAGCTTCAATGCGAATATTGTTCTTCGCAACCTTGGTTCCTCCAATTAAACTCGTTTTACCCAGGTCGCCTGTTTTGGTATATATTTTAAATGCCATAATGCTTTGCTGTTAAATGAATATAAAGTTATCCAAAACAAAGCAAGTAAAAATAAGTTTACTTCCCGGGCAGTTTGAATTAAAAAAGCCGGTTCAATTGAACCGGCTTTTGAGCAACTACTTAACTGTTATGGTAAAACAGCTGTTGCTGTTGCATTTAAAGTAAGCGTTGCATTGATATTTATATGGAGGTTGAGAATGTCAATTTCGCCACTGGTTAATACAACCAATGTCCCCTGCAGTTCGTACTTACCATCTGCATTGGTATCTTTATAGCTGGCAAAATGTACTTCATAATCACCCGACTCTAAAAAATGCAATTGATAAGAACCGCCTGCACCAACCAAGGTACTGCTAACTGCATTGCTGAACTGAACATTGCTTGCACCCTGTCCCTGCAATTCCGTGGTTCTGTTAAAAGTTCCTTTTTTATATACATAGGCAACCACTTTGCCCGAGCCTGAAACGGCATCAGTTAATGTACCCGAAATAGTACCTGAATTGCTTTCAACAACCAACCGAACATCGTTCTGCAATTCAGCCGATGTTGCGAAATCATACTGATCTGCAGGATTACCGGATTGTGCCACTATCATTTTGCGCAGATCGAAATCGGCAACAATTGAATTGGATGCAGCAGCCTGTAGCGTGTAGTTTTTTGTAACTGTAATTACATTGGAAGTTGTGGTTAATTTGTGTTTTACATTGCCGGTAGTTAACACGTAGCAACCAGGCGCATTGCCGGTGGCATCTGCATCAAAATCAAGCACAAAACTAATACTGCTGTAAGTTTTGCCTTCTAAATTAAAAGTCCCAATGGTTTTTGTGTTGCCATTTTGATAGGCAGCCAGGTCAATAGTTGTTTTTGTAAATCCCTGTACAGCCTGCCCATCTACCCTTATCTCCGAAATAGTAACAAAGGCGCCACTTACATTTACATCATCTGAGGGTGCATCTGTAATTTTTATTGTTGTAGCTGCAGTTCCCGACCCGGAGTTTGTATCGTCATTTTTTTTACACGAAGCCACTGATAATGCCAGCAGGAAAAAGGCGGATAATACAGGCATGAGCCTGCTTGTAAGTTTAATCATTTTCATAAAAGTTTGATTTAATGTTGTTCTGAAAAGTTTCTGTTCAGCGGTAGAAAAGTCAAAACCTGTGCCAGCACTTAATTTTCTATAGAATCTTGTAAACGGTTCGGAAAATTGTATAACGGCTATCAGCAAGGCTTAATTTAGAAATACCATCTATACTACAAAGGAATAAAGCAGACCAGGGGGAAGCGTGCCGGTTAAGCGTAAAGTAACAAAGGGGGATTTAGCTAACAGGCATTGTAGCCGTCAATGGATTGGTATTTATTTTATCTGTTTCCACAATACCATCTCTTAACCTGATAACACGGCGTGCATACATCGATATATCTTCTTCATGTGTAACCAGTATCACCGTATTACCATCAGCATGTATCTTACCGATGATCTCCATGATCTCGTAAGATGTTTTGGTATCCAGGTTTCCGGTTGGTTCATCGGCCAGTATAATCGAAGGGTTATTTATTAAAGCACGGGCAATGGCAACCCGTTGCGCCTGTCCGCCACTCATTTCATTGGGCTTGTGGTGGCTTCTGTCTTCCAGCTTAACCTTGGCCAGTACTTCCATGGCTCTATCCATTCTTTCTTTTTTTCCAACCCCGCTGTAAACCAGCGGCAACGCTACATTTTCGGCAGCCGTGAGGCGCGGTAATAAATTGAATTGCTGAAAAACAAAACCAATCTCTTTATTGCGTACTTCGGCAAGATCATTATCAGGCATACGGCTTACATCTTTACCGTTTAACACGTACTTACCTGCAGACGCTGTATCCAAACATCCAAGAATGTTCATTAAAGTTGATTTGCCTGAACCGCTGGGCCCCATTAAAGCCACATATTCATTCTTAAAAATATCCAGTGAAATGCCTTTTAAAACAGGCAATTCGTTTTTACCGAGGTAATAACTTTTACGGATATTTTCCAAATGAATAATTCCTTCCATCTTAATTATTTTATGTTTTGTGTTTGTAGTTTTGGGTTGCTGCTATTGTCTGCCTCTTATCGATCTAAGGCACAACACAAAACCTAAAACAAAAGACTCAAAACGGTATTTATTTTTTAATCACTTTTGGTACTTTGAAAAAATACTCGTCGTGTACCGGGGCATTTTTCAATCCAGCCTCACGGCTTATGCTTCCTTTTACTTCATCGGTCCGCAACACATTTATATTACCGCTCATGTGCAATAACGGTTCAACTCCGGCAGTATCCAGTTCATTTAATTTTTCAACAAACTGGATCATTTTCTGCAGATCGTTTTTAATAGCTTCTTTTTCAGAGTCATCAAATTTTAACCTGGCAAGGTTAGCTAATTTGTCAACCAATGCTTCATTTACTTCCATATTACAAATATAGTTCAGTTTGGGGTTTGTCCCTTTGGGATATTATTTGAATGGCTTTTAATTTTTCTGAATGCCGGGCTGGCATTCCCAACCGAGTTTTGTTATCTTCGCCGACTGACAATAAAATTTTATGGAAAAGAAAAGAGAGATCGTAATGAGTGGTATACGTCCCACGGGTTTTTTGCACCTGGGTAGTTATTTTGGCGCTATCCGCAATTACATAAGAATGCAGAATGAATATGACTGTTTTTTTATGGTAGCCGATTTGCATTCATTAACCACGCATCCAGATACAAAAGAATTGAAAGCTAATGTACACAGGGTATTGGCCGAAAATATTGCCTGCGGACTTGATCCCGATAAAGTTGCTTTATATTGCCAGAGCCATGTGCATGAAACAGCTGAGCTATACCTGTATTTAAATATGATGGCTTATAAGGGCGAGTTGGAAAAAACCACCACTTTTAAGGATAAAGTACGACAGAACCCTGATAATGTGAATGCCGGATTATTAACCTATCCCGTTTTGCAAACGGCCGATATTATCCTGCACCGCGCCAAATATGTTCCGGTTGGTAAAGACCAGGAGCAGCACCTGGAAATGGCCCGCAATTTCGTAAACAGGTTTAATCATCGCTACGGCGAAATTTTCCCTGAACCTGTTGCATTTAATTACAACCAAAGCCTGGTAAAAGTTCCCAGTCTTGACGGAACCGGAAAAATGAGCAAGAGCGAGAACCAGCTGGCAACTTTGTACCTGGCCGATAGTGACGATATGATCAGGAAAAAAGTAATGAAAGCCAAAACAGATAGTGGTCCAACTGAAAAAAATGCACCCAAGCCAGATTATATTGAAAATATCTTTCTGCTGATGAACCTGGTATGTAGTGGCGAAACGATACAGAAATTTGAGGACGATTATAATAACTGCAGCATTCGTTACGGCGACCTGAAAAAGCAGCTGGCAGAGGATATGGTTAATTTTATTGCTCCCATACGTAATAAGGTAGATGCTATTTTGGCTGATGAGGAAGGGTTGAAGCAGATCATGCAGAAGGGGGCCGAAAAGGCGAATAAAAGTGCTTTTGAAACCATGAAACTGGTAAGGGAAGCCATAGGGCTGAATTATTTTTAATTTCTCCCGATAATTATCTGGATTTGATTTCAGATTTTGTTTACTTTAGATGCTTCGCATATATTTTATTTAAGAAACCGCGGGTTATTAATTTACACTTGAACATGGCAAAAACAAAAAAACCAAAACACATAGCTGTTGCAGGAAATATTGGCGCAGGAAAAACCACATTAACAGAAATGCTGAGCAAGCATTACAAATGGATTCCTCAGTTTGAAGATGTGGACCACAACCCTTACCTGAATGATTTTTATGAAGACATGCCCAGGTGGAGTTTTAACCTGCAGATTTTCTTTTTAAACAGCAGGCTTAACCAGTTGCTTGAAATTCATCATGGTACTGAAACAGTGATACAGGACAGAACGATTTATGAGGATGCCAATATTTTTGCGCCAAACCTGCATGATATGGGGCTGATGACCAAACGTGATTTTGACAATTATTACCGTTTTTTTGAAACCCTGAAAAGTATGGTGCAGCCACCTGATCTTATTATTTACCTGAAAGCATCTGTACCAACCCTGGTTGCGCAAATTCAGAAACGTGGCAGGGAATATGAAGAGAATATCAGGTTGGATTACCTGAAAAAGCTGAATGAATTCTACAATAACTGGATAGATAATTACAAAGAAGGTCCGCTTTTAATTATTGATGCTGATAATAATAAGTTTGCAGAAAAAGAAGAAGATTTAGGAAAGATAATAACCAGTATAGATTCTAAGTTATTTGGATTGTTTTAAGTCGCAGGTATCCGGAATTCGGTACCTGCTTCGTTAATCGATCAGCGAATTCTTCATGGCATAAAAAACAAGTCCTACCGAGTTTTTTACACCAAAACGCTCCATCAGCCTGTCTTTTATAGCTTCTACAGTTCGGGCGCTGATGTCCATTTTAGCTGCAATTTCAGAAGCGGTAAATTCCATGCACACTAATGTAAGCACTTCTTTTTCCCGATCGCTTAACACAACTTCCGAGGTAAGGGTAGGGTTGAATTTTTGTTTGGAATAATTTTTCTTGATCAATACTTTATTCACGAACGGGTTCAGATAAAAGCCCGTACGCATTACATCCATAATGGCTTTTTTGATCTCTGCAGGATCGGTACTTTTTAAAAGATAACCGGCAGCACCACAATCCATCAAATGGCCAACAAAGCGTTCATCTTCATACATGGTGAGTATAATAACACGTATGTTGGGAAAGTTTTTGGTAATCAGTTTCGTGGTATCTATCCCGTCTTTAACAGGCATTTTAAGATCGCATAAAATAACATCTGGTTGCGATTCCGGAATTTTAGCAAGCAATTCTTCACCGTTATCAGCTTCCATCACAAACTTAATATTGGAGTAACTCCGCATGGAAAGTATCACTCCTTTCCGGAAAATTTTGTGGTCGTCAGCTATTGCAACTTTAATTTCATTCATAAATCTGAAGTAGGATAAAATTACGCAAAAGAAAATTCATTTACGTAATGGTTAATCATAATGCCAAAGATCAGCAAAAAGCATACCCCAAGCCATAACTTTTATATAGCAGGTTCTCTTGGTATTTCGATGGTTACTTTATAATAGGTTTTGCTTGGGTCAATTTCAAAAAATATTCTGCCTTTAAGTACCTTGATCCTGCTGGCAATGTTCTTCAATCCCAGGCCAAGAGTGCTGTGATTCAGTTTTTCAAAATCGGCCTGCACAATACCTACGCCATCATGGTGTATCCTGAAATACATTTTATTGGCACTTATATTCTGCGTTAAATGAATAAATCCCGGGTTACTGTGCTTCAGAATATTATTTACCAGTTCCTGAATGATCCTGAATACCAGTAATTCCTGTTCTACTTTAAGCCGGATACGATAGTCATGAAAACGGGCGCTTGCATTGAGGCTGCCACTGGCACCTATTTTTTGAAACAGGTCAGTAGCCGCACTCTCCAGCCCGAAGTTTTTAAGCGTTGGCGGCATCAGGCTATGGCTGATATTGCGTATCAGCAGTATTGCATCATCCAGTATCTGTTTGGCGCTGAAGATGCTTTGCAACTGCTGGGCTTTTTCCTGGTTTACCAGGTTTTCGTTTAAGTATAACCTGGCTGTAGCCAGCAGCGGCCCGGCATCATCATGAAGGTCGGCAGCAATGCGATTGCGCTCTTCTTCCTGAAAACGGATAGATGCATTCAATAAGATCTGTTGCTTCTCTTCCTCCAGTTTTTTTAACTGGTTATTATAACGTATAACCTTGCGCTGATGAAAAATTACAAAACCAACTATTGCAATGGCAAGTGTAAGCATACCTAATGTTCCAAGAAACATGGCTGTATTTATTCCTGTAGCATTATTGTTTGCTTGTAAAAAGAACATATTGGGTTTTGCAGTTAATTATTGTTTTTTGAGGGTTTAAATGAATCCAGATCGACATCAAAAGTTAGATTATCAGGTTCATCTTTTGGGGCTTCTTTTGTTAAAATTGAAATGCATAAAAGCAAATTCTTTATAACAGTAACAGTTGTATAAATTATAGTGTATTGTCTCTTGAAATTAGGATCTTCATTAAAACTATTTTTAGAGTACAGAAAAAGAAAAAAATTACCAGCTGAGTTTATAATAAAAGCAACTGAAATCCAAAAAATTGCCTTTTGATAAATGGGCTCTAAAACAGTCTCTTGCATTACTTCAAATAAATAATAAACAATTATGCATAATAGAGTTATATGTGCCACACTAATTGGCAAAAACGGAATTCCCGGGCTTTTTTCAGTACTAAACTCAAATATGCAAAAACACAAAAAAAGAATTGGGGAATATTTAATAAACTTCTGAATTATTCTATTCTTTATATAAAGATGGAATAAATATGTTAATAACGTAAATTCTATTATTACATAAGTCCTTACAACTAAATAGTATTTTTCTGATGAGTTATAAATATAAAGGACACTGAAACCAACTATTACTAAAATAGTGGTAAAAATAGTATACACAAAGAAAGTGTTCTTTCCTTTAGTTTCCATTCTCTTTAAGAAAAAAAGACAGAAAATAAATGGAAGCAGTTCTGTTACGTATGTTATATATTTGAGATTCTGTAAAATAAAAAAATGGTTATTTAATCAAAAATAACCATTGGTCTTTTAAAATCAAAAAGAATAATTCTACGATTAAGCAAAGCACTCAACCAATAAGTCGATAATTCCGCTGTACATGATAAATAGGTTTTAAGGTTTCTAAAAGTAATAATGAAGTACAAACTTCTACCAAATGCCAGGCTTAGGCAACCCCCTGATGTGGCAAACAAAAACTGCAAAAACACTAAAATGCAATACTGTAAAGGATTAGGGATAAAATGTGCGTAAAATAACTTGTTAAATTTGAGTAAATATACGAAAATAAGACAGTAAAATTACTATGCAGGTTTATAGTAGCTTTACGGTGTACTTGTACGAGGTGCAGGAAATTATTGCAGAGTAGTTATACTTATTGCCTTTAGTAAGCTTATGTTTATGTATTGCTGTAAAGTTTACAGCACACATTTTTGTTATATGCCTTTTGTTGGTGATGCAGGCGTTGCGTTTTAAAATGATATTGGATATTCAAGCGGGAACCAGGTAAAAGTTGATTGACATGGTAAAACAAGCACAAACAAAGGTTCTTCCGGGATAATTGGAACTATTATGTATTTCTATTGGATAATTGGATAAATGGATATTCGTTTAACCAATGCCAATCAACTGGTACAAATGTATTGCAGTGTTTATGGCTGTGCAAGCGCATTAATGCTTCTTTTTCTGCATACAGTAAATACTTTTTTTTAAGTATTAATGCAAACATATAACGTAGTTTACCTGAAAGCCGCTTTAGTAAAACTACGAAGTGGTTTCACTGGCTATTTTTAAATTTAGAAAAATGTATAAAAAAGCTAATGCAAATTGTAGCTAAAAATGAATACATAATAGAATGAAAATTGTAACTTGAAGCGTATTTTTATCAAACCAATTATCAAGACTATGCGAAACGACAGTTTAATTAAGATTGCAATTGCCGATGATCATAAAATTTTCAGGGATGGTATAAAAATGGCCCTGTCGGGTAAACAAAACCTTAAAATGCTTTGGGAAGCAGAAGATGGAAAGGATATGATGCATAAGATAGCCATTAAAAAACCCGAGGTACTTTTGATGGATATCAGGATGCCGGAAATAGATGGTATAAATGCTATACAGCTTATACGTAAGGAATACGAGGATATTAAAATTATAGTGCTAACTATGTACGATGATCAGCAGATGATCAGCAAGATGATGGAAATGGGGGCCAACGCATACCTGACCAAAACAACCGACCCCGAAGAGATTTACGAAGCCATACTTACCTGTATGAACGATGACTTTTACTTTAATGAGCTGGTGAATAAGGCTGTGATGGGCAAACTAATGCAGAAAAAAAATGTACGGCAGCATTATGGCAGTAATACCCCTGTAAATTTTAATGAAAAGGAGCTAAAAATATTACAACTGTTATCAGAAGATAAAACAACGGAAGAGATATCAAAAATAATTTTCCTGAGCCCACGCACCATTGAAACCATCAGGCAGAATATGAAGACCAAGGTAGATGCCAAAACCATTGGCGGATTGATCATGTATGGTATGAGGAATAAGTTGATCGAGTAGAGATTTTAAAGTTTGTACACTTTTTTGATAAACTATAGTTTGATAATAGCTGATCTGCCTCTGTTCGAATTCAATACTGTGAAATTCTTTATCGGGTAAAATATATGTTTTAGAAAGTAACAATCCCATGCCTGATAGCATAAATGGCTAATCCAACCCTGCTTTTAACTTCTAATTTTGTAAACAAATTATCACGATAGTTATCAATATGACGGGGTGTTATTCGCATTGTCTGCGCAATTTCTTTATAGGTCATATCTGTACTTGCCAGTCTTAAAAATTCAATTTCCATTTCATTCAATAATACCCTTTCAAATGCAAAACGGTTGTCAGTATTATTTCTAAACAGCGATGCTATTTTAACAGTAGTATGATTGCTGTAATAATACTCTCCCGCCGCAACAGTAAGTAAAGCGCTTTGCAACTCTGCTGGATGAATATCTTTTTTTAAAAAACCATGTACGCCTGCATGTAACAAACGTATAAGGGCTATTTCGCTGTCATACATGGTCAGGATTACTATTTTTACCTGCGGCCGCTCCTTTGCCAGCCACTTTGCGGCTTCGTAACCATCCATAATGGGCATATTCAAATCCATCAGAACTATATCTGTCTGCATGCTGTCGCGGACTGCTTCAACTACTTCACTACCATTTGCAGCCTTTGCAATTACAGTAAATTCTTTAAAACCCTCAATAAGCTTTGCCAGCGCATCTCTTAAAACAATATGGTCATCAGCCAGTATTATTCTGTAAGTATTTGTCGTGCTCATATAATGGTATTTCAATTTTAATTTTTGTGCCGCTGGCTTCAGCGCTGTTTATCGTAAGTCTGCCTTTTAAAATGTCAGCCCTTTTTTTAATATTCTGCAACCCGGTTCCGTACTTGGTTCCATCTATATAAAAGCCTTTACCATTATCATTTATTTCCATGGTAATCATAGTTGTATTGTAATCAAGATTAATGTTTATTATTGTAGCATCAGCATGTTTTACAGCATTATTTAATGCTTCCTGTACCATTCGAAAAAGCACAAGTTCTGTATCATCACTCATAAAAACAGGGCTGCCTGTTACAGAAAAATTCACGGCAAACAATCCTGGCTTGCCCAATTGTATGGCTTCAAGCTCTAGCGCTTTTATAAGGCCATTGCTTAAAATTATTTCGCTGCTCATGCTGTGGCTTATATTACGTAGGCTGTTGATAGCATCTCCAATTATAGTAACAGAATCATCTATCTGCAATCTCACTTTATTAATATCTGTATAAGGCAGTGTATTTAAATACAGTTTTGCCAATGTTAATTTCAGCCCAATATTGTCATGTATTTCTCTAGATATGGCTTGAAAGGTCTGTTCTTGAATCTCAAGCTGCGATTGAAGTAAGGTGTTTTCATGTGATGTTTTAAGCATTTCCAAGTCCTTAAAATAAATATTTTGCTTTTGTTGGTACTTGTATACAATTGTAATTATAAAACTAATTAGTAACAAGAATAAAATGGTAATTCCGGCTATAAAAATAATTATGCCTTGTGTAGACGAATTGTGCATATGTAAGCTTTTGCAAAAAAAAGGTGCATTATTATTATCAATATATTTGAAATTGAAAAAATGGAGGACGATATATTTTGAGGGAATTGCAATTTAATATAACTGTTGAGACCATAAAATGGTAGCGACAGGCATGAATAAAGAATAACTCCTGTCACTATCCAAAAAGAAGGCTCTGATAATATGTTTTGATAAAAGAGATATTTGAAAAGCCTACTATAATAAATAACACAAAAAATAGTCTTACAAATTGTCGATAATGCAACAGTGTGCAGGTTTTGCTTATTTACCTTACTTACAAAGAGTAAATAAAAAGCAATTAAAAAAACTGTAGCTGTTAAGATTTTAATTAAAACCGCATCTGATTTGTGGTTTAAAATCGTTAAAAAAAACTTTGACCAAAAAAGTAAGTCAAGAAGAAATAAAAAACTCTGAATTAGAAAAAATAGATTTATTGAATACATAAGAAAGAGTGAACCACAAATAGAATTTAACGAAACCAATAAGGCCATAAGCGGGCATAAAAAGAACCCTTTCATATAACTTTTAGTGCTTTGGGGAATTAAAAGCGCAGTTATAAAGGATATGAATATTATACCTGTTCCAATCCAGATTACAGCATTGTTCAAAGTTGGTATTTATATTTTTTACAATACTACTAAATTCTACCATGTATGTTTCCCGAAAAATCCCCTTTTTTTCTGGTGTTTTCCCCTTGGGTATATAAAATCAGGATATCATCTTTGTACTGTATTTAATAGTCAATAAACTCTTTTAAGCCGTACCCTATCTTATTGAACATTGAAACTCCAAAATAAAAAGTAAGCGACTACAGCAAAATATTATCCTTCTCAGTTGCTTTTTAAAGGGTATCGAGTAATTTTAGTCACTTCATTTCATTTTACAACTTTCAACACAGAAAGTTACTTTATCCTCTTAATACTGATTAAAAGCAATTGATTCCCGGATACCTTGACATAAAACAAACAGCTTTCAAATAAGCAACTGATTTTATTAAAATATTCACCCATCAATCGTTTATTTCCCCAAATCCTTTGCGTAAAAACCCCATGCAATACAAAGGGTATTTACACGCTTTATTTATTTTAGATATAATTAGAACTTGCATTCTACGTTATAAGTACGTAAATCCAGATCCGATACTACCCAAAAACCTGTTATATGATGATGAACGAAAATATGAACGAGCCTATAAAAGTGATCATTGCAGATGATCACGTACTATACCGGGCCGGTGTGAAAACGGCCCTGAGCGCAAAGAAAGATGTAAAAGTAGTGGCAGAGGCCGACAATGGCATGCACTTGCTTAATATGCTGAAAATGATTCCGGTAGATGTAATTCTGCTGGATATACAGATGCCGATTATGGATGGTATTACAGCTTTGCCGGAGATAAAAAAACTGTATCCGCAGGTGCGTATTATTATGCTTACCATGATGGACGACCACAGTATGATAACCAAACTGATGGAAATTGGCGCTAACAGCTATCTTACCAAAACCAGCGACAGCGAAATTATTTACGAAGCCATTAAAACCTGTTTTGAGCAGGAATATTATTTTAATCAGTTGACCAATAAGGCTTTGTTAACCAACCTGAAACAACGCAATGATGTAACTCCCCAGCGCATGATGCAGCAGGAAGCACACCTGAATGATAAGGAAATGCTGATACTGAAACTGATGTGCGAAGAGAAAAGTACTAAGGAAATTGCCGATATAGTAGATCTGAGTCCACGTACCGTGGAAGCCATACGTGATAAACTGAAAGTAAAAACCGGTGCTAAAAGTACGGCTGGTTTAATTATGTATGCCGTAAAGCATAACATATTAAATGAAGAGATCTGAACATGAAATTGTAACCCCCGTTTCTAAACTTTAATAAGAAAATACCCTCCCTTAACCGGAGGGTTCTTTTTTATGGGCATAGCTGGCTTACTGTAGTATATTTGAAGATGGACTATTTTAATTTTAACGGCAAAATCTGTAGAGGAGATCTGTCGGTAGTGAGTGCCGGCAGCCGTGGCCTCAGGTTTGGCGATGGGCTTTTTGAAACCATCAAATGCAGCAATGGCCAGCTGGAATTTTTGGATGATCACCTGGCCAGGCTATGGAAAGGCATGCAGGTATTGCAATTTAATATTCCCAAACATTTTACGCCAGACAGGTTGCAGGAAGAAATAGAAAGTCTGCTTAAAAAAAACAGGCATGAAAAAAAAGCAAGGATAAGGCTTACAATCTTCAGGGGTGACGGTGGCTTATATGATGAGATTGACCACCGCCCCAACTATATAATACAAAGCTGGGAGATTGCTGCTGAAACCGGCAGCTGGAACAGCAATGGCCTGGTATTGGGAATTTATACAGAAGTGAAAAAGCCCTTTAATATACTCAGCGGCCTGAAGCACAATAATTTTCTGCCTTATGTATTGGCAGCCCTTTACGCAAAAAAAGAAAAATGGAACGATGTTATTGTACTCAATACAGATGGCAGACTTTGCGATACTACCATCGCCAATATTTTTTTAATTAAAGATGAAGTGGTTTATACACCTGCATTGCAGGAGGCCTGCATTAACGGTATCATGCGCAGGCATATTATAACACGCCTAACGGCATCAGGTTTTAAAGTAGTTGAAGGTGAAATTACTATTGCCAACCTGGAAGCTGCGGATGAAGTTTTTTTATCAAACTCTGTTTACAATATGCGCTGGGTTGGCAGAATAGCTGATAAGGAATATACCTGCAGTAAGGCACAGAAAATTTATGCAACTGTATTTTCAACAAAAGGATAGTTACGCTGTTATAGCTACAGATTCATTAAACAATTACCATTGCAGACAGTTAATATATTTTGGTTCAGGCGAGACCTCCGCTTAACAGACAATGCCGGCCTTTATCATGCACTTAAAAGCAATAACCCGGTATTGCCAATCTTTATTTTCGATAAAAATATTCTTGATAAACTTTCAGACAAGGCAGATAAAAGAGTAGCTTTTATTCATGCTGCTTTGCAGGAAATGCAGGCCTCGTTAGTTAACATAGGCTCATCGCTGGAAGTTTTTTATTCAACTCCTGCTGAAGTGTTTGAAAAACTCACTTCAGAATTTAAAGTTGAAAAGGTATTTACCAATCATGATTATGAACCTTATGCCAAAGAAAGGGATGCGGCCATTGCAGGATTGCTTAAAGCAAAAGGCGCATCGCTGCATACTTTTAAAGACCAGGTAATTTTAGAAAAGGATGAAGTGCTGAAAGATGATGGCAAACCATACACCGTATTTACGCCTTACAGCAGAAAGTGGAAAACTGTGTTGAATGATTTTCATCTTAAATCGTACCCGACGGAAAAGTATTTTAATATTTTGCTGAAACAGGCTCCCGGCAAAATTCCTGCATTGGCTTCAATGGGTTTTACTGATACTGTTACAGAATTCCCATCCAAAACATTGAATGAAGAACTGGTTTCGAAATACCAGCAGCAGCGGGATACTCCGGCCATTGCCGGAACAAGCAAACTGGGTGTGCACCTGCGTTTTGGCACCGTAAGCATCAGGCAAATAGCAAGGCAATGCCGTAGCATAAGCGAAACATTTTTGAATGAACTGATATGGCGTGATTTTTATCATATGATTCTCTGGCATTTTCCGCATGTGGGCTATGGCAAGGCTTTTAAACCGGCTTACGATCTTATTGAATGGCGAAGCAATGAAAATGATTTTGACAAGTGGTGTAAGGGGCAAACTGGTTACCCTATTGTAGATGCAGGCATGCGTGAACTGAACGCAACGGGCTTTATGCACAACCGGGTGCGTATGATTGTAGCATCTTTTTTAACCAAGCATCTGTTGCTGGACTGGCGACTGGGCGAGGCGTATTTTGCAGAAAAATTGCTTGACTTTGACCTGGCAGCAAACAATGGCGGTTGGCAATGGGCAGCAGGAAGTGGTTGTGATGCAGCTCCGTATTTTAGAATATTCAATCCGTATTTGCAAACAAAAAAGTTTGACCCACAACTGGCATACATCAATAAATGGGTACCCGAACTGAACGAGTTGCATTATCCCAAACCCATAGTTGATCATGAATTTGCCCGCAAGCGTTGCCTGGAGGTGTATAAGACGGCACTTGATAAAAATGGGTTCTAAATCTCCGTTTCTAAAAACACATCAGTAACCGGAACTTTATAAAGTGCATGGGTGTTTTGAAAAACATGTAGCAGTTTCTGCACCGCATCTTTTCCGGTCTGCCCAAGGTTTATGGAGTACTTGTTTACATACAGATCAATATGCTGGCGCATTACAGCTTCACTCATTTCCTGCGAATGTTGTTTCACATACCCGGTAAGTTTTTTGTAATGATTTGCGTAGGCATATTCAATACTTTTCCTGATCAGTGAATCTACCTGTAATTTGATTTCAGAATCAACAGATCGCTTAATAACAATGCCTCCCAGCGGAATGGATTTACCGGTTTCTTTTTCCCAGTAATCGCCCAGGTCAGTAATTTTTTGTAACCCTTTATCAGCATAGGTAAAACGGTTCTCATGAATAATTACACCAAGGCCCTTTTCTTCTAATACAAAATTTTCTATCTCATCATAACGAAGAAAAACTTTCTTTTTTGCATTGGGATAAGCAAGCGAGAAAAGTAAATGTGCAGTCGTATGTTCTCCAGGTATTGCTACCATGAGATCTTCAACATTACTAATTATTAATTTTTCATTTTTAATTAACAAGGGTCCTACACCAGATCCCAAAGCACTGCCGCTGTTCAATACAATATATTGTTCCAGCACCAGGGGCAGCACACCATAACTCAGTTTGGTAATATGCAGTTTGCCCTGCAATGCCCAATTGTTAAGGGTTTGCACATCTTCCAAAACAACATCAAACTGTAATCCGCCTGTATCAATTTTATTGTTTACCAACGCATCAAATATAAATGTATCGTTTGGGCAGGGAGAAAAGCCTAAGGTTAAGGTCATTATTGATCTGTTAATTGATTAATCAGTATTGCCAGTTCAATGTTTAAATTCTGAATAGCTTCTTTTATCTTCCATTTTGTTTTATCCCGTTCGCCAACCAGGTTTGATATTGATCTTATTTGCAGAAAGGGGATCTTCTCCTGTAAACAAATATAATGCAGTGCAGCGCCTTCCATGCTTTCAATATCGGCATTAAAACTGTTTATGAATTGCTGCTTTTGCAGTGCACTGTCGCTTATCCTGTTCACAGTAATAGCTTTTGCTTTTGGTAAACCAGTTTTTACTAAAAATTCATTTGAGTTAACAAGCCATCCACCCGTAAAAGGAAACTCATCCTTATCGGCAAAGCTTGTATTAAAAATGGGAGTGTAAATTTCTTTTTCTTCAATTCCAAGGTCCGCAAAACAATCCTGCTGTATCATTACCACTTTTCCTAACTCAGTTTCATTATTAAAACTTCCTGCAATACCTGCCTGTATTATGCAATCATAATCTACCTGCTGAATACGTTTTTGCAGGTGATATAGTGTTGAAGGAGCCCCAACGCCGGTTATCAGCACGTCAGCATGGCTGTTTGAAGCCATAAATGGCTCAATTTCCGGTGCGGTTGCTGCTATAACTAAGATTTGCATGGCACAAATTTCGTGTTTACACTTCACATTTCAGGAATTAGCCGTTACCTTTGCGGAAATTTTGAATAATTAATGGTTTACATCACCCGGACAGAACATTTTAACGCAGCTCATAAATTATATAACCCGGCATGGAGCAGGGAGAAGAATGAGGAGGTTTTTGGTAAATGCGCCAATGAGAACTGGCATGGGCATAATTTTGAATTGTTTGTTACACTTAAGGGCGAACCAGACCCCGATACCGGTTTTGTGTATGATGTAAAAAAACTAAGCATTATTGTACAGGAGCATGTAATTGAAAAACTGGATCATAAAAACCTGAATGTAGATGTTGATTTTATGGCTGGTAAACTTTGCTCTATCGAAAACCTGGTTATAGGTATCTGGAATGAACTGGTGCCACACCTGCCTGCTGGTGTAGAACTGCACTGCCTGAAATTATCTGAAACACCACGTATATTTGTTGAATACTACGGCAATTAATTTCCGTTTAAGCCAAACAAATCATAACTTTAATTATAATCAGCTTTCAATGGTTGATGTGTTTGAACAGCAGACTTCTGTTTTAACCTTCAATTTTTTTGTTCCGTAAGAACAAATAATAGTCTTTGGTTGTTATAACTGGTATCATGAATAATAAAGTAGCCGTTTACCGTAAAGAACGTTTTAATGCAGCGCATCGCTTAAACAATCCAGCCTGGGATGAAGCCACCAATCAACGCATTTTTGGTAAATGTAATAACCCGCATTTTCACGGACATAATTATGAGATCATAGTAAAACTGACCGGCGTGCCCGATCCCGAAACAGGTTATGTAATGGATCTGAAACTGCTCAGTGACATTGTAAAGGAAAATGTACTTGAAAGATTTGATCATAAAAACCTGAATGAAGATACTGCTGAGTTTAAGCATCTTAACCCTACGGCTGAAAACATAGCTGTTGTTATCTACCATATTTTAAGAGATAAGATCGATACAAAACTTGATCTGCAGATACGGTTGTATGAAACAGAAAGAAACTTTGTGGATTACCCGGTAAACTAAAACATAAATGCGTTGTTAAACTGAAAACTATAATTAATGGCCTATAAAAAAACTGAGCAGTATGATGAAGAGACCACCGCAGGTCTGATCGAGAATTACAAGAGTACCCTTAGCCTGTTGGGTGAAGACGCCGGAAGAGAAGGGCTGGAAAAAACACCTGAACGTGTGGCCAAAGCCATGCAGTATTTAACGCAAGGCTACCAAATGGATGCCAACGCCATTTTAAACTCTGCCAAATTTCACGAGGATGTAAGTGAGATGATCATCGTAAAGGATATTGAATTGTATAGTATGTGCGAACACCATATGCTGCCATTTTACGGGAAGGCTCACGTGGCTTACATTCCAAACGGGTACATCACCGGGTTGAGTAAGATTGCCAGGGTAGTAGATGTATTCAGCCGCCGCCTGCAGGTACAGGAAAGATTAACCCACCAGATATTGAACGCTATTAAAGAAACACTTAACCCGCTGGGCGTTGCTGTTGTAATTGAAGCATCGCATTTATGTATGATGATGAGGGGTGTATCCAAACAAAATTCAGTGACTACCACATCTGCTTTTTGGGGAGAATTTGAGAAGAATGAAACCAGGAGCGAATTTTCGAAACTGATCTCTTCCAAACTTCATTGATAAAAAATTATTAGAAATAAAATCCCTCCTCATGAGGGATTTTTTGTTTTATTTGTATTCTAAAATATTGACGATGGCACATGCATATATATTTCCTGGTCAGGGTTCCCAGTTCAGCGGAATGGGAAAAAATCTATACGATTCCAATCCCGCTTCTAAGGAAATGTTTGAGCAGGCAAATGAGATACTGGGCTTCAGAATTTCTGATATCATGTTTAGCGGTTCTGATGAAGACCTGAAACAAACCAATGTAACACAACCGGCTGTTTTTTTACATTCAGTAATTGCTTTTAAAACACTTACAGGTATAAAGCCAGATATGGTTGCGGGCCACTCACTGGGAGAATTTTCCGCACTGGTTGCCAACCGGGTTCTGAGTTTTGAAAATGCGCTCAAGCTGGTTTCTATCCGTGCACAGGCGATGCAGCGTGCCTGCCTGGTAGCTCCGTCAACCATGGCTGCTGTTTTAAACCTGCCCGACGACAAAGTAGAAGAGATTTGTGCAGCCGTGATGAGCGAAACAGGAGAAGTAGTTGTAGCGGCTAATTATAATTGCCCGGGCCAGCTGGTGATAAGTGGCTCTGTAAAAGGAATTGAAATTGCCTGCGAACGAATGAAGGCTGCGGGAGCCAAACGTGCATTGGTATTGCCTGTTGGTGGTGCTTTTCATTCGCCATTGATGCTGCCTGCAAAAGAAGAACTTGCAGCAGCTATTGAATCAACTCATTTCAGCGAGCCAACCTGCCCGGTATATCAGAATGTTGTAGCTAAAGCAGTAACCCAGCCAGGCGAAATAAAACAAAATTTAATTGACCAGTTAACCGGCGCCGTACGTTGGACACAAAGTGTTGAAGCTATGATCGCTGATGGCGCAACACATTTCACAGAAGCTGGCCCCGGCAAAGTTTTGCAAGGGCTAGTAATGAAGATCAATAAGGAAATGCTTACCGATGGGGTAAACTGATCTTATTGTATCAACACGGTAGCTCCATTTCTTTGTATCAGGTTTCCCCTGTAGTCAATGGCTTCGGCCATCCATACAAACGTGCCGGTGCTCTGCATTTTACCTTTTATTTTTCCATCCCAGCCTATCGAGGCATCAGCAGTAGAGAACACCATTTCTCCAAAACGGTTGTAGATGCGGAAAAAATGAAATGCTTTCATCCCCACGGGAACTGCTTTTAGCACATCATTAATTCCATTTTTGTTGGGTGTAAATGCGTTAGGCACATATATCTCAGGATCGGGATAAGCTTTTATATTTATGGTGTCAAATGCTTCGCAACCAATTGCTGTATTGGCATGCATATAGTAAGTCATATCCCGGTCCAGTATAGCTACCGGATCTGGAATAAATGGATTGCTTAAACCCGTAACCGGAGACCACACATAGCTATTAAAGCCTGTATTATTTACATCAATTGCATGTAATTGTAATGGGCGCCTGATGCCAATAGCCGTATCGTTGCCAATAAATACCTTTGCCTGGCTGCTAACAGTAATGGTAAGCAGATCGTCTGTTAACGAGTAACATCCCAGCGCATTTTTTACTTTTAAATGGTAAGTAATACTAATCTTTCCGGGACTAAGAAATACGGGGTTGGAAATATTGGGATCGCTCAGGTATAGTGCCGGGCTCCAGGTGTACGATACGCCGCCGCTTCCATTTAGTTGAAGGTTTTTTCCAAAACATAAAGAAGTGTCTGGCCCTGCATTGGCAATAGGCGAAGGCAGGGAAGTTATTATCAGCTGCTTAATTTCTGTACAGCCGGAAGCGGCTGTACCTTTAATATAGTACGTGCCTGCTGTTGCTGCTGCTGGTGTGGCATAAGCTATGGTTGTTGCTGCATCTAACCAATATGTAAAGTTTAATCCCGGGCTCGATCCCGCTGTTATTGCTGCATCTGTTAAATTAATTGTTTGTCCTTCGCAAATGGAAGGCGGGGCATTTATTATTAAAGTGGGCGGGTTGGTCATTGTAAAATTTACAATGGATTGTGTACCACTGCAAGCCTGGTTTAGCAAAGCTACAATGCTGTAACTGGCACCTGCTGTTAAGCCTGTAAAAATACCGGTAGAATTGGTTGCAAGTAATGTGGACCCACTATACAGGTTATATGTAACAACTGTGCCGGCAGGCGGTGTGGGAATAAGCGTAGCATTGGCAGACAAATTCCGACAATCAATACCAGGGTTAATAACATACAGTGGCGAGGCACAATAAGAAGCAATGTTGAATGATGCTACAAACCCGTCGCCACATGCGTATAAGAGGCTTTTGCCGTTATCATAAACCATGTCATAAACACTGCCGGTATACCCGGGAACGGCAATATCCGGTGCTGCATTATCATCAAATGTATTTCCATTAAACTTAAATACCTTGATAGTGCCACCGGTCCATCCCACAAATATGTTGTTGCATTCGTCTGCAATAATTCCACCCTGCATAAGCGCAGTATTGGATGCAAATGCTAAAGGCGTGCCGGCTGTTGAACCATCCGATTTATTAATTGCTTTCAGGTTAACCCCATCCCAATAAAATAAAAAATTGGTATTAACTGCAATCGTATTGCTGGAGTTATCAAGCCCGCCATTATAGGGCCTGTTTACAGGCTCATGTAATGTAAAATAACCAGAGACAGATGTCCATAAAATATCTGTTACCTTATAGGGTGGTTTATGTTTGTAAATTTTTGCATCAATTGATGGAGTAAGGGTTGATACGGAGAATATGGTATACATATCATTTGAAACAGGATCTATGATGATATCCGATATATCGTGATGCCCGCCGGTAATACCTGAAATATTTGAAGCAACAGGCACAATATTGGGTGGTTCAAGCATAGCCAGTTCGTTATTGGCATTACCACCACCGCCTGCAATGAGCATTTGCGGAAGGCCGTTATTGCAGTTCCAGATCATTTTCCAGTTTTCGCCAAAGCTGGAATTGGCATTGGTTATATAGTTGTCGTACACACCGGATGAGTTTAAACGTATTACCCTGAAGCCCGATCCGGCAAGCCCCTGGCCCAGGTAAGCATTTCCGGTTTGTTTTTCTACAACCCAGCCGCCCTGCGATGGACCGAAAGACCAGCTGGGTATTGTGAGTGTTCCGTTGAATGTCCAGAGTATGGCACCATTCTGATCATACTTTACCATTTTTTGTGCTATGCCGTCTCCTCCTCCCGAAACATAAACATTACCTGCATAATCAAAATCAATATCCTTTGCCTTAAAGGCATATGAACCTGAACCACTGAGCGTTCCTGTTGCAGAAACAAATGGATCGATCACTAAAGTTTTTGCAGGGTCGTAATTTGCAGGAAGTTTAAAACTGATCTCATTTTTATTGGTAACAAAAGAAGCATTGAATTTTTGCAGATCATTATCTGTATAATAACATACCGCATTACTAACTGATATTTTATCAATGTCCGATCTTACAATAAGATTACCGGCATTATCAAGGCTGATATTTTTTACATCTCCATTGTACCGCAATTTAATTTTATTGATATCGGCACCTGGTTTTACAACCAGGCTGTATTCAAATCCTGGTTTTGCTGATTGTATAAATGAATACTGCAGGTCAATGCCGGGATATAATTCTTTGTAAGTTATTTTTTGATAAGCCCTTGCTTTTTCTTTTAACATGCCATAGGTAAAATAAGCGTTGCTCATATCTTCTCCAATAACAACCGGATCGGGGTTTGCATTTACCCATTCCATCGTTATAGCACGGTCAACAAAAGCAGTTTTATCTTTTATCTCAAACCCTTTTTTTTCTATCTTCTCCATTTCTTCGTATGAAAGCTTTTTCATCTTTCTTTGTAAATGGATCAGGCCCTTTGTTGTAAAAAGTACCGGCATATCCATCCCCTCATATCCGTATAAAATTTTCCCCATCCTGGCATAGCCTGCCAGGATTTCGCCATATTGGCCAATATTTTTGATGTAGTTTTTATTACTGTTTAAAAGTCCCGAACTCTTGTCTGAAACTGCATGCAATTGCGGCAATACTTTAGTTAATGCCGGTGCCTGAGAATTATTTTTATCTGTAGCAGATTTTTGTGCATTACTAAATACAGGAAAGAATAATAACACACACAAAAAGCAGTTATGTGTAATACGGAATAGTTTATTTTTTTGCATAAGGGTTTATTGAATACACGGTAGTAATGCTAATAAAGGTATGTCATAAAAAATGGATACAATAATTTTTACTTGAGTAATTTTTCAGAGGCATTAAAATAATAAAAGGCTGAGCAGCAATTAACGGAGAATTATTACCGAACCCTTCCTTTGCAGTGTTTTGCCATTGTAATCAACCCCTTCGGCCATCCATACATAGGTAGCAGTTGGCTGTTCAGTACCCTTTATGCGGCCATCCCATCCAATTGCAGGGTTTGTAGTGTTGAAAATAAGTGTACCCCAGCGATCATAGATCCGGAAGTAATGAAAGTCTTTGATGCCAACAGGGATTGCCCTTAAAATATCATTTCTTGCATCGCTGTTGGGTGTAAATGCATTGGGTACATAAATATCGGGGCCTTTGTAAACCTGTATTTTTATTTTATCGGTTGCCAGGCAGCCAATGGCAGTGCGTGCCTGTATGGTATACGTAATATCTTTATCCAGGCTAACAACCGGGCCGGCAATAAAAGGATCAGTTAAGCCATAATACGGTTGCCATTCATAACTGGTAAAGCCTACCATGTTAACATCCAGTGCGTGAAGCTGCATAGGCTGCCCTACAGCTAAAACCGTATCCCTGCCGGCTTCTACAATGGCCTGGCGGGTAACAGTAATAAGCACATCATCTTTCTTTAATGAATTACATCCATTGGCATCCACCACATGCAATGAATAAGTGATATTGCCGGGCAGGTTAATGGTAGTAGGATTTTGAAGACGGTTATTGTTTAATGAGGAGGCTGGCGACCAGAAATAAGAAACACCGCCTGAACCATTCAATGTAATATTTCTGCCAAAACAAATAGTACTGTCTGGCCCTGCATTTGGTATGGGAGCCGGGTTCACAAAAACAATCACAGAATCAAGCCTGTTGCATATTCCTGTTGTTGCAGTAACAAAATATGCAGTGGTGGTTACCGGGTTTGCCACAGGGCTTCGTAATGCACTGTTATCAAGTGTTGCAGAAGGCGACCAGGCAAAACTGTTTGCGTTGGACAGGGTGATCAGTTGTATGCTCTTTCCTTCGCAGATGGTTTTATCCGATCCTGCATCAAGGGTTACTGTATTATTTAAGGGTATAAAAATGTTTTGAGATGCAGTACAGTTGTTATTGTCTTTCACAAAAATTGTATAGCTGCCAGTGCGCAGGTTGAAAGTATTACTGCTCTGAAAACTGATGCCATCCAGCGAATACAGGTATGGATTTTTTCCGCCGGTTAAATTGATGGTCGCACTTCCATCGGCCAGGCCCGAGCAACTGGCTGCTTTGGTAATGATATTGTCAATCAAAAAATCGGGATATAATTGTGTGATCGGAATATCAAGACTATCCATACAACCGGTAGCATCTTTTACTTTTACCCGGTATACACCTACCGGTAAACCGGTAAAAATATTGCCTGGTTGCCAGGGCCCGTTGTTTATGGAATATTCAACAGGGGCTGTCCATTCATTGCCACCTTCAACCTGTATCTCACCGGTTGCAGCATCCTTACAATTAATTTCTGTTTTGGAAACCAGATCCAGCGTTTTCCATTGCACAAAAGCAGAGTCTCTTCCATGGCAGGTTCCAAAAGTAGAAGTACAGTAATAAATGGTTGAAGGGTTAACAGGTGTTGCAATTGGGTTTCGGATGGTAAGACTGCTTAAAGTTGGATCAGCATCCCACTGGTAAGAAGCATAACCATTGTAGGCTGTTAGCTGTATAGAAGTGTTCCTGCAGATCTTTGCGGTATCGGGTACAATGCCCAGGGTATCGTAATCTCTTATTTGTATGATAGTGCTGTCGGTAGGTGTATTGGCTGCACAGCCTCCACCTGCCAGGGCGTACACTTTTATGAGTTCAATACCTTCAGGCAGGTTATCAATGATGGGTAAAACATTAATTAAAACTTCTTTTTGATTGGCTGGTATGGTTACTGTTGATGGCAGCAACTGCATGTCCACGCCATTAACCGCCGTGCCGCCATAAGAAAGCGCCACAATCAGCGGGGTGCTTTCGGCATTGGGTCTTTTAATTTTAAAAGTACCTGTCATGCAGCCTTCAACCAGGTAATAGTTATTCTGCTGATCTACCTGTGTAAAATTCTGAATGCTGATAGCATTGGAAGAAAGGCTACCTGCCTCCAGGAAAACACCACTATCCAAATCATCATCAAAAACATCTGCAATAACCAGTTTCAAATGATAAATCTGACAAGGCTGTACTTTTTCTGCAGCCGTAAAAACTTTGATATGCCCGTTGTGTGTAAAGAATTTATTCTGCTCATTATTTATGAAATACTGGGGATATAAGGCGCAGCTTTTTTCATTGATATTGTTGATGGTAACCGGTAAACTGGTGCCTGGTATCAAGGCAATGTTCTTTAATCCCATAATACCCGGCCCTCTTATAAAAAATGCAAACGCATCATTATACTGCGTGCAGGAAAAATCAGTGTATTCCTCTGAGCTGAAAACATAATTGAATTTAATACTGTCGCCCAATGGTACAAAATCAAATTCAAGCACACAGGCATCATGAGTTACCTCTGACACAATATCGGTAAGGTCCTGGTCACCCGGATATCCCCAGCCATTAAAAGCATCCACATTTATTGCAGTGGTAGTGCCATCTCCGTTTACTCCATAATTACCAACACCGGCAGTTTTAGCCCTGCCGTTTGTTAATACTATACCACTATCAATTCCAATATTTGTTCCGCTGATGTTGTTGAAAATTCCCGTCATTTCCGGGTGTGCTGTAAGCGTAACATTACTTACGGTTACACCTGGGCCAAGTAATTTTTGCACCAATGCCTGTGCATTGCTTTGGGTTGTTACCTGAAGCTGTGCATTTGATCTGTTGTAAAAAGCAATGCAAATGATACTTAGCAGAAATATTTTGCAGATTAGTTTCACTGGTTACAAGGTACTAATTGTCCTGTAATTTTTCGCAACCGGCCATAAAAAAGCCGCCTGATAAGCATCAGGCGGCTTTCAAACGATCTTTACCTTACAGGTTTTCCAACGCCGCATTCATGCTGCGTACAGCATCTGCACTTTTATTAAAGGCAGCCTGTTCTTCCTCGTTCAGTTTGTAATCAATGATCTTTTCAATACCGGTTCTGCCAATAACTACCGGCACACCAATACAAATATCATTCTGGTCGTATTCGCCTTCTAAAGAAACACAGCAGGTGTATAATTTCTTCTCATCCCTTACAATGCTTTCAACCAGTGCAGCTCCTGCAGCACCCGGTGCATACCAGGCACTGGTGCCCAGTAAGCCGGTAAGGGTAGCGCCACCCACCATGGTATCGGCAGCTACTTTTTTCAAAGTTTCGGCATCTAAATAATTGCTAACCGGGCTGCCCTGGTAGGTTGCAAACCTGGTTAAAGGAATCATAGTTGTATCTCCATGCCCGCCAACAACAAAAGCCTGCAGATCTGTTGCCGGCACACCCATGGCAGTACTCAAGTAATATTTAAAGCGGCTGCTGTCTAAAATACCACCCATGCCAATGATCCTGTTTTTAGGTAAGCCACTTGACTTTAAAGCCAGGTATGTCATCGTATCCATCGGGTTGCTGATAACCACAATAATAGCATCCGGCGAATACTTTAAAATGTTTTCGGTAACAGATTTTACAATACCGGCATTGATGCCGATCAGTTCTTCCCTGGTCATGCCCGGTTTACGGGGAATGCCCGACGTGATAACAGCCACATCAGTTCCGGCAGTTTTTGAATAATCATTGGTGCTTCCGGTAATGCGGGTATCAAAACCCAGCAGGGTAGCGGTTTGCATCAGGTCCATCGCCTTACCTTCGGCAACACCTTCTTTAATATCCAAAATAACCAGTTCGCTGGCAAGCTCTTTACGGGCAATATTGTCGGCACAGGTAGCACCTACGGCTCCGGCTCCAACTACAGTAATTTTCATGTAAATATGTTTATTGGTAGAAAAATAATTTGCGCTGCAAAGATAATTAAATACAAAGGGAGTATAAACCGGAATTTTAAAATATATCCTGCCGCAAAATCAGAATAATGCGGCTATCTCGCCAACCGGAATATCTTTTTTATAGTGCCGCATCAGTTTCCCGCTCTTATCATACACATATACATCAGGTATGGAATGAACGGCGTAAAAGCGGGGCAGGTCAAAAGCAGCATCCCTGGTTACGGTAATATTAGGGTAGTCGGCTATCTTAAAATCCTTATAAAATTTTTTAATACGGGTAAAATCATAGATGGTTACCATCAATAGCTGCACATCCTTAAAACGGTCGATGCTGGCAATGAAATTTTTCGTTGCCTCCTGGCAATGATCGCAATCCGGATCAAAAAACACCAGTATGGTTGCCTTGTTCTTTTGCAGCATTGTATTGGTAAAACTGCTGCTGTCGGGTATTTTGCGGATATTAAATGCAGGTATATAAGGAGATTTAAAGTATTGCTGGCTACTGTCAATTTGTGCAAATGCACCCGTTACCAGGCAAAACAGTATAAAAGTAAAAACCGTTTTCTTCATCTTCCTTAAATTTTGGTAAAACTAATCCCTTTGTTTGATAACTGAATGTTAAGTATAAAAACAGCAAATTAATACTGAATTTCGGATTTAGCCATACTATTACTACTTTTGCAACCACTTAAAAAATGTGATATTATGGCAACAACAGCAGATATGCGCTCAGGTCTCATCATTAAAGTTGATGGTAGCCTGTATAGTGTTATAGAATTCGGGCAAAATAAAACCGCCCGTGCAGCAGCCAAAGTTTGGGCTAAGCTTAAAGGCGTGGATAACAGCCGCACTATTGAATTAACCTGGAACAGTGGTGAAACCATCTTCCCGGTAAGGGTAGAAAAGAAGCCTTACCAGTACCTGTATAAGGATGATACCGGTTACAGTTTTATGGATAACGAAACTTTTGAGCAGATCACCGTTCCGGAAACCATGATAGATGCCCCTAAGTTTTTAAAAGATGGGCAGGAAGTATCTGTATTGATCAATGGCGAAACCGACCAGCCAATGGGTGTTGAGTTACCCGATAAGATCGTTTTACTGGTTACTTACAGCGAACCGGGCATGAAAGGCGATACAGCCACCCGTACCTTAAAGCCTGCAACCGTTGAAACCGGTGCTACCGTTAACGTTCCTTTATTTGTAAACGAAGGAGAACTGATAAGGGTGAATGCAAAAACAGGCGAATACGTAGAAAGAGTAAAAGAATAATCTGAAAAATAAGTCAATAAAATGGGTAGCAGCGCAATCTGCTACCCATTTTTTGTTTTTTCAATATTCTGCATAATTGGGCCATTTTGGGCTAAAAAAGCCCGTTTTTTGCCAAAAAATGACAGTTTTTTGCTTTTTTCCAAAATTTTAGTTGCAGTTATGAAGATAGTTACCCTATCTTAGCAGCCCGGTTTTAATTTAAATTAACCTTTAAATAATTTACATGGACATCAAGCAAATCCAGGAGCTGGTTAAGCTCATCAACAAGACCAATATAGGCGAAATTACCATTGAAGAAGAAGGCGTAAAAATTACGGTGAAACAGAAAAAAGACCCGGTGCAGCATATCGTTGCTAATGCAGGAATGCCTTCTTACGCTCCGGCACCAGCGCCTGCAGCAGCACCCGCAGCCCCGGCCGCAGCCAAACCTGCAGAACCTAAAGCAGATAACCTGGTAACCATTAAAAGCCCGATGATCGGTACTTTTTATCGCCAGGCAGGCCCCGGCAAACCAATTTTTGCCAGTGTTGGCGAAGAAGTTACCCCGGGTAAAGTGGTTTGCATTATTGAAGCCATGAAACTTTTCAACGAAATTGAAAGTGAAGTAAAAGGCAAAATTGTAAAGGTTTTGGTAGAAGATGCCAGCCCGGTAGAATACGACCAGCCTTTGTTCTTAGTAGATCCAAGTTAATTTGGTGATGTAACGATACGATGATTTGATGATGCACAGGTCTGCCAATATGTTAGTTTCCTGAATCACCAAATCATCAGATTTCCAGATCATCAAATCACCAAATCATCAAATTTCCAAATCATTACCATGTTTAAAAAGATATTAATTGCCAACAGGGGAGAAATAGCATTGCGGGTCATTCGTACCTGCCGCGAGATGGGTATAAAAACCGTGGCCGTTTATTCAACCGCCGATAAAGATAGTTTACACGTAAAATTTGCCGACGAAGCCGTTTGTATTGGTAAGCCTGCCAGTGTGGATAGTTACCTGAACGTAGCCCACATCATGGCAGCAGCTGAAATTACCAATGCCGATGCCATCCATCCGGGCTATGGCTTCCTGGCCGAGAATGCCAAGTTTGCCAAGATCTGTGGCGATCATGGTATTAAGTTCATAGGCCCCACGCCCGATATGATCAACGCCATGGGCGATAAGATCACAGCAAAAAATACCATGATTGCTGCCGGTGTACCCGTAGTGCCCGGTGTAGAGGGCTTGCTGGAAAGTGTTGACCATGCAAAAAAATCAGCCAAAGAAATCGGCTACCCGGTAATATTAAAAGCAACTGCCGGTGGTGGTGGTAAAGGTATGCGTGTGGTTTGGGCCGAAGAAGACATTGAAAAAGCCTTCGACAATGCCAAAACAGAAGCCGCCGCCTCTTTTAAGAACGACGGTATTTACATGGAGAAATTTGTGGAAGAGCCACGCCATATAGAGATACAGGTTGCCGGCGACCAGTACGGCAATGTTTGCCATTTAAGCGAAAGGGATTGCTCTATACAGCGCCGCCACCAGAAACTGGTAGAAGAAACGCCTTCGCCTTTCATGACAGATGAACTGCGTGAAAGAATGGGTGCTGCAGCCATTAAAGCGGCACAGGCCATCAATTACGAAAGCGTAGGCACTATCGAGTTTTTGGTAGATAAGCACCGTAATTTCTACTTCATGGAAATGAACACCCGTATACAGGTAGAGCATTGTGTTACGGAGGAAGTGATCAATTTCGATCTCATTAAAGAACAGATAAAAATTGCAGCCGGCGAAAAGATCGTGGGCAAAGCATACTATCCGCAAATGCACGCCATCGAGTGCCGCATCAATGCCGAAGATCCGTTCAATGATTTTCGTCCTTCGCCCGGTAAGATCACTGTATTGCACCAGCCTGGTGGCCACGGTGTAAGGGTTGATAGTCATGCATACGCAGGCTATGTGATCCCTCCTTATTACGATAGTATGATCGGTAAGCTCATCGCTATTGCACAAACCCGTGAAGAAGCTATAGACACCATGAGCCGGGCTTTAAGTGAATATGTAATTGAAGGCATTAAAACAACCATTCCCTTTCACCTGCAACTGATGCAGAACGAAGATTTCCGCAAAGGGAATTTTACAACGAAGTTTATGGATACGTTTCAGTTGAAATAAGACTGAAATTTGAAATATTTTGAGAGCATCCCGATGAATTGTCGGGATGTTTTTTATTTAAGTAAAGCCAGGCATTGTTCTAAACTTTCCTCCCAACTAGGAATTGTAACGCCAAATGCATTTTTAATTTTCGTAGTATCTAAAACCGAATACGCAGGCCGCTTTGCAGCAGTAGGGTATTGCGCTGTGGAAATGGGATTTACCAAACAGCTGCTTCCTGAGAGTTCTTTTATAGAAACTGCAAACGCATACCAGTTGGTGATGCCTGCATTGGAGTAATGATAAATGCCGGGGTTTTTGTTGCTTTTGCCCGATGCAATGATCTGCATAATTGCAGCAGCCAGGTCGGCAGCATAGGTAGGGCAGCCAAGCTGATCATTCACTACATTAATACTTTCTCTTTCCTTCATCAGCCGTAACATCGTCTTCACAAAATTATTACCAAAGGAAGAGAATACCCAGGCTGTGCGGATGATGATGGTTGAAGGATTGTTTTCCAATGCCGCAATTTCTCCCTGCAGTTTTGATCTTCCATACACACTTACCGGGTTGGAGGGGTCGGTTTCTTTATATGGCTTTGTGGCGGTGCCATCAAAAACATAATCGGTAGAGATATGGATGAGCTGGGTATTATATTTATTACAAACAGCAGCAAGTGTTGCAACAGCAGTTCCATTTATTAAGAATGCATTTTCAGCATCTGATTCTGCTTTATCAACAGCGGTATATGCTGCGCAATTAATGCAGAAGTCAATAGACTGTGCTGTAAAATATCTTTCAGTAGCAGCTGCATCTGCAATGTTCAGTTCTTCTTTGCTGACAAATAAAAAATGATAAGAAGGGTAGTGATGTGCAAATGCCTGCAGTTCTTTACCCAGCTGCCCGTTTGCACCGGTTACTAATATGGTAGCCTGTTTATTGTTCAAAGACGAAATTGTTTTTGCAATTGGCCAGTAAAGGTTGTTGCTGGTCTTTTTCTGAAATGATGGCTTTGTCAGCCGGTATCTGCCAGTCAATATTCAGCGATGCATCGTTATAAATAATACCGGCTTCAGAATCCTTATTATAAAAAGTATCGCATTTGTACATGACTTCCGCGGTTTCGCTCAGTACAGAAAAGCCATGTGCAAAGCCTTTTGGTACCAGCAATTGTTTATGATTATCGGCAGATAGTTCAATGGAAAAAGCCCTTCCATAAGTAGGAGAGCCTGTACGTATATCAACAGCAACATCCAGTATAGCACCACTAAGCACCCGTACCAGTTTTGTTTGTGCATGCGGGTTTAGCTGGTAATGCAGTCCGCGTATTACACCAAAAGAAGACTTGGATTGATTATCCTGTACAAACCTGCTGTAAATGCCAGCTTCATGAAATACCTGCTCACTGTAGCTTTCAAAAAAATATCCCCGGCTGTCTTTAATAACTGTTGGTTCAAAAATGATCAGTCCTGGAAATTCAGTCTTAGTAATGGGCATTTGCAGTTAAATTATTTTTACCACATAGAAATATAGGAATATAGTTTTTCACATAGTAGCCTATGTGTCTTTCTATGTTTCTTTATGTGTCTATGTGGTTCAATTTACAGTTAGGAATATTTTTGTTTAAAAAACTCTATCGTTTCTTCCAAACCTGCTTCAAATTTCTTAACAGGTTCGTAACCCAGTAATTTTTTAGCCAGTGAAATATCTGCCAAAGAATCCCTGATGTCGCCGGCTCTTGGTTCACGGTAGGTTGCAGGAAAATCACTTTTCAAATATTCAACACAGGCATTGTATAAATAATTCACCGAAAAGTTTTCACCCACAGCCACATTGTACACTTTGTTCAATGCCTCGGCATTATCAGTAAGCATGCCTTTTATATTTACCTGCACCGCATTATCAACAAAAGTAAAATCACGGGTTTGTCCGCCATCGCCGTTTATAAAAACTTCGGTGCGGTTCATAATATGCTTTACAAAAAGCGGAATCACGGCAGCATAGGCCCCGTCAGGATCTTGTCGCGGCCCAAAAATGTTGAAGTAGCGAAAGCCCATCAGCTTTATGCCATACACATCGGCAAATACCTGGGCGTATAATTCGTTGGTTTTTTTTGTAGCTGCATAGGGCGATAAACAATTGCCAACCCGGTTCTCCTGCTTGGGTAAAGTAGGCTCATCACCATAAACCGATGAGGAAGATGCGTACACAAACTGTTTGATCTTATTATCAACAGCAGCTTTCAGCATATTGGCAAAGCCGCCGATATTTACTTCGGTAAAATAAACAGGTTCCTTAATACTGCGTGGTACAGAACCCAATGCAGCCTGGTGGCTAATATAATCCATGCCTGCACAGGCTTGCTGGCAGGTATCAGCATTCCTGATATCTCCTTCTATAAATTCAAATTGATTGTATTGTTGTAAAATGCTGAGATTAGATTGAAAGCCATTGGCCAGGTTATCCAGCACCCGTACTTTGCCGGCACCGTTCTTTAAAAGATATTCTGCAATATGGCTGCCAATAAATCCTGCGCCCCCTGTAACTAAAAAAGAAGATTGACTGATATCTTTGGCGTGAAAATTATCCATTATCCATTTATTAATTATCCATTACTACAGGCTCCAATATTTTCTTGAAGTTATTTTATTACGATAGATGCCTTTAAGATCGGCCACTATCGCATCAGGTTTTGTTATGGATGCAAAATAGGCATCGTCCATTTTTTTATAAGCCTCGTGCGGAACGGTTACCAGCACAGCATCATAATCATTACCCGGTTCCGGAGTAAGTTCAAATCCATATTCATGTTTCAGTTCATCACTGTCGGCATGTGGATCTGTTACATGCACATTCAATGAAAATGCTTTCAGTTCTTTGATCACATCTGCAACTTTACTGTTACGGATATCGCTCACATTTTCTTTAAAGGTAGCGCCCATAACAAGCACTTTGGCATCTTTTACATTGCCGTTGGTTTGTATAATGTTTTGCAGGATCTTTCTGGCCACATAACCTGCCATGGCATCGTTTATAAAACGGCCTGCCAGTATCACCTGCGAGTTATAACCCAGTTTTTTCGATTTGTAAGTAAGATAGTAAGGATCTACACCAATGCAATGGCCGCCCACCAGGCCCGGCTGAAACTTTAAGAAATTCCATTTGGTACCTGCTGCTTCCAGCACTTCGTAGGTATTGATATTCATTTTATCGAAGATGATAGATAGCTCATTCATCAACGCAATATTCAGGTCACGCTGCGTGTTCTCAATAATTTTTGCAGCTTCGGCCACTTTAATGGAAGATGCTTTGTGTACGCCGGCTTTTACAACCAGTTCGTATACTTTGGCAATCACATCCAGGCTTTCGGCGCAGCAGCCACTTACCACTTTAATGATAGTGCTGATGGTATGTTCCTTGTCTCCCGGGTTTATCCTTTCGGGTGAATAACCGATCATATAATCTTCGGTCATTTTTAAGCCTGATAATTTTTCAATAATGGGCACACAATCTTCTTCGGTACAGCCGGGATAAACCGTACTTTCATATACCACATAATCTCCTTTCTTGATTACCTTACCAATGGTTTCACTGGCACGTGTTACGGGTATCAGGTCAGGAACATTATGTTCATCAACAGGCGTAGGTACTGCTACTATGAAGAAGTTTGCCTTGCGCAAAACATCCAGATCGTTCGTAAATTCAATATCGCATCCGTCAAAAGCTGCTGACTCCAGCTCCTGGCTGGGATCAATTTTATTACGCATCATTTCCACACGCTCAGCATTGATATCAAAGCCAATTACTTTTATCTTTTTTGCAAACTCCAATGCAATAGGCAGGCCCACATAGCCTAATCCTATAACAGCTAATGACTTCTTCTTTTCTAACAGATCCTGGTACATTTATAATGGGGTTTTATAAATTATTTACTGCTTTCAAACTCTTTAGGCAGTTTATTCAATTCTTCTTTTGGTAAACTTTTAAAATACTCGTACGTTATTTTTAAACCATCGGCTCTGGATACTTTTGGTTCCCAGCCCAGCAGTTCTTTTGCCTTGGTAATATCGGGCTGGCGTTGTTTGGGATCATCCGTAGGCAGTTCTTTAAAAACGATCTTTTGTTTGGTGCCGGTAAGTTTTATTATTTCTTCTGCAAAATCCAGCAAAGAAATTTCATCCGGATTACCCACATTCACCGGCTCAGCATATTCACTCATCAGCAGGCGGTAAATACCATCTACCAGGTCATCTACATAACAGAAACTTCTTGTCTGGCTGCCATCACCAAATACGGTCAGGTCTTCGCCACGAAGTGCCTGGCCTATAAATGCAGGTAATGCACGGCCATCGTTCAGCCGCATCCTGGGTCCGTATGTATTGAATATACGTACGATCCTGGTTTCAACATCATGAAAAGTATGATAGGCCATGGTCATGGCTTCCATAAAGCGTTTGGCTTCGTCATACACACCACGTGGGCCAACAGGGTTTACATTGCCCCAGTATGCTTCTGTTTGCGGATGCACCAGCGGATCGCCATACACTTCACTGGTTGATGCAACCAGTATACGGGCTTTCTTGGCTTTTGCCAGTCCTAAACAATTATGTGTACCCAGCGAACTTACTTTTAAGGTCTGGATAGGGATCTTTAAATAATCTATCGGGCTTGCCGGAGATGCAAAGTGTAAAATATAATCAAGCTTACCGGTTACATGAATGAATTTTGAAACATCGTGATGATAGAATTCAAACTCTTTCAGTTTAAAAAGATGCTCGATGTTTTTAAGATCGCCGGTAATTAAATTATCCATACCCAGCACCTGGTAACCTTCTTTAATAAAGCGGTCACAAAGATGCGATCCTAAAAAGCCGGCGGCTCCTGTTATTAATACACGTTTCATTTGATTTTACAGATTATTGGTTATTTATTTTTTGATCAGGTGCTACAAACAAATGCAGTATGATACCTACTTCCACACACAAACCTTACCTGGTTGCATTATTCATATTTTAAGAAGTTACCACTTTTCTTCCCACGCTCACATAGTGGAAACCAAGCTCTTCCATTTTATTCAGGTCAAACAGGTTTCTGCCATCGAAAATTACTTTATTTTTCAGCAAAGACACGATGTTATTAAAATCGGGTGTGCGAAACTCACTCCACTCTGTAGCAATTACCAGGGCATCGGCATCAATTAAGGCATCGTACTGGCGTTCTGCAAAGTTTATCTTACCGGCATAAATAGCTTTTACATTATTCATTGCTTCGGGGTCGTAAGCATTTACAACAGCGCCTTCGGCCAGTAAAGTATCAATGATGGTTAAAGCCGGCGCTTCCCGAATGTCATCTGTATTGGGTTTAAAGGCCAAACCCCAAAGGGCAATCTTTTTGCCTTTCAGGTCGTTGCCAAAATAATTTTTTATCTGCGGTACCAAGTGTAATTTCTGCTTTTCATTTACAGCCATTACAGCATCAAGTATCTTAAAATCATAATTTACTTCTGCAGATGATTTTGCCAGTGCCTGCACATCTTTGGGGAAGCAGCTGCCGCCATATCCTATACCCGGAAATAAAAATCGTTTTCCAATACGTTCATCGCTGCCAATTCCTTTACGTACCATGTCCACATCGGCACCTAACAATTCGCACAGATTGGCTATCTCATTCATAAAAGTGATCTTGGTAGCCAGGAATGAATTGGCTGCATACTTGGTAAGCTCAGCACTTTTTTCATCCATGTAAATGATGGGGTTACCCTGGCGCACAAAGGGCAGGTACAATTCATTCAAAGCCTTTTTTGCTCTTTCAGATGTAGTGCCAATTACCACACGGTCGGGCTTCATAAAATCATCTACGGCCACACCTTCACGCAAAAACTCAGGGTTGGAAACAATATCAAATTCAACTTTTGCATTTTTGGCAACGGCTGCATGTACTTTTTCAGCAGTGCCAACAGGCACAGTACTTTTATCAATAATGATCACATAATCTGAAATGATCTTTCCCAAATCATCGGCAACGCCCAAAATATATTTCAGGTCGGCACTTCCATCTTCACCGGGTGGCGTAGGCAGGGCCAGGAAAATGATCTGTGCGCCGGCAATACCTTCCACTAAATTGGTTGTAAAATGTAAGCGGCCTTCTTTCTGGTTACGTAAAAAAAGTTTTTCCAGGCCGGGCTCATAAATGGTAAGCTCACCGCCATTCAGTTTATTGATCTTTGATGCATCAATATCAACACAGGTAACGGTGTTACCCGTTTCTGCAAAACAAGTTCCGGTAACTAAGCCAACATAGCCGGTTCCAACTACTGCTATTTTCATAAGCGCTTGCTCCTGAACAGGAGCTTTTCTTTTAGGGGGTTAAGAAACTATTTATTTACAAACTCCAACACTTTACTTACAATAAAACCCTGTTGTTCTTCATCCAGTTCTGTATGAATGGGTAAAGAGATCACCCTTTCAGTCAGCCAGTCTGTAACCGGCAGATCGAAACTGCTACCGCCAAAGGCATCAAACATTTTTTGCCTGTGGGCAGGAACCGGGTAGTATATCATAGATGGTACGCCTTGTTCGGCCAGGTACTGGTTTAGTCCGTCACGGTCCACATCATTTAAAATCAGGGTATATTGATGAAAAACGTGGTTATTGTTGCTATCTCTAAACGGAATAGTTATAAAATTATTTTCCGCAAAGGCCTTATCATAAAAATTGGCGGCTTTTCTGCGGGCTGCAATATATTCATCCAGGTATTTCAGCTTGATATCCAGTATGGCAGCCTGCATGGCATCCAGCCTGCTGTTGCAGCCTACCACATCGTGGTAGTATCGCTTGCTTTGCCCATGCGATGCTATCATCCTTAATTTAGCTGCCAGTTCATCATCATCGGTAAACATGGCACCACCATCGCCAAAAGCTCCCAGGTTTTTAGAAGGATAAAAGGAAGTGCAACCAATTTGGCCGATGCTGCCTGTTTTCTTTACGGTGCCATTGCTAAAGGTATAATCGTTGCCAATTGCCTGTGCATTATCTTCTATCACAGGTAAATTATGCTTGGCTGCAATGGCCATTATCTTTTCCATATTGGCCGCATGGCCGTATAAATGCACCGGTACAATGGCTTTTGTTTTTGGAGTAATGGCTTTTTCAATTGCTTCCGGATCTATACAAAAGGTTTTGGGATCCACTTCTACAAACACCGGTTTTATATTCAGCAAGGCTGCTACTTCAACGGTAGCAATATAGGTAAAGGAAGGGGTGATCACTTCATCGCCCGGTTGCAGGCCCAGGGCCATCATGGCAATCTGCAAAGCATCGGTGCCATTTGCACAGGGAATACAATGCTTGCTGCCGTGATACTTGGCCAGGTTTTCGGCAAAATCATTTACAACTTTACCGCCAATGAACATCGAGCTTTCCATAACTGCTATTACAGCGGCATCCACTTCGGCTTTTATTTTGTGGTATTGGGTTTTGGTATCAACCATTTGCAGGGGTCTCATATATATTATTTTATGCGCCGCAAAGATAAGGATTGCTGCAGGAATGAAGAATTTGTAATATGGCTGCTTCAATTGAAAAATAGCCATTAGATTTGCCGGTATATCAATGCTTAGCAAATCTTTATATAATCTCTTTCTACTCCTGTATTCATGCGGCATTCGGGTTGCAGCTATTGTTAATCCCAAAGCCAGGAAATGGATACTGGGCCGCAAAAATATCTTCGCTGAGATACAGTCAAAACTCGATCCCGATAGCAATCGGGACCAAAACTCCAAACCTGTCTGGATGCATTGTGCCAGCCTGGGCGAGTTTGAGCAGGGGAGACCTTTATTGGAAGAATTGAAAAGCCAGGATCCTAAAGTTAAAATAATACTTACTTTTTTTTCGCCAAGCGGATATGAAGTGATGAAGGATTACCAGGGGGTAGACCAGGTTTTTTACCTGCCGATGGATTCGCCGTTAAATGCAAAGAAATTTATTGAGGCAGTTAATCCTTCGTTGGTACTTTGGGTGAAATATGAGTATTGGTTTTATTACCTGACTGAAATAAAAAAGCGAAATATTCCTGTATTACTGGTGTCTGGTATCTTCCGCCAAAAGCAACCTTTCTTTACATGGTATGGTGAGATATGGAGAAAAATGCTGGAAAGCTTTTCGCATTTTTTTGTGCAGAATACAGAATCGAAACAATTACTGGCAACACTTGGATTTTCAGAAAACGTGAGCCTAAATGGCGATACCAGGTTTGACAGGGTATTGGAAATTGCTGATCATTTTACTGAAGTGCGGGGCATTGCTGAGTTTTGTGGCGATAGCCAGGTGATTGTGGCCGGCAGCACCTGGGAGGAGGATGAAATTGAATTGCTACATTTTGTAAATGTACATAAGCAGGTAAAGTTCATTATTGCGCCACATGAAATTGATAAGGCCAACCTGAAGGATGTGAAAGAAGAATTTCCCAACTCTGTTTTTTATTCCGAATTAAGTGACCAACAAGCAGCAACGGGCAACGGTCAACCCAATGTATTAATAATTGACAATATCGGCATGCTTTCACGCCTGTATAACTATGCTACCATTGCCTATGTTGGTGGTGGGTATGGGGCAGATGGTGTGCACAATGTGCTGGAAGCTGCGGTGTATGGCAAGCCGGTTGTGTTTGGTCCTGTGTATGAAAAATTTGATGAGGCAACCGGGCTGGTAAATGCAGGTGGCGCTTTTAGTATCGATGGCGGACCGGTGAAGCTTGAAAATATTTTGAATAATTTATTGGAGGATGAGCGGGAAAGAAAGCAAATGGGAAAGGCGGCAAAGCTGTTTGTGTATTCGCATGCCGGTGCATCAAAAAAGATCATTCAGTTCATTCAGGAAAAACGTCTTTTAACCAGTTGATAGAACTGTGCTACCATCTCATTTCCTGCATCCCAGCCGTTCTTCACTTTTAATTCTCTTTGTATCCAGTATTCAGCCTCGGCAAAAATGGAAAAACTATTGATGGTCTTTATGCTTCTTTCATAAGCAACCTCATCGCCGCGGAATAATTCATTGATAAAAAGATAGCGGTCGTTTACGCCAATTGCTTTACGCAGATCCCTGATGGGAGATTCTGTTAAAGTATCGCCCAGGTCAATTTTAGATTGTTTCAGTTTTTCATTTACCGATGCCTGGTTGTTTGCAACAACTTCATTGATCTCCCTGGCTGCATCTTCTTTTTTAGGCTCAGGCTTATAATCCTGCTGATGAATGAGCGTAGGAATTTCTTCTTCAGGCTCAAACACAATATGGGGCTTGCTGTGTACACTTATCTGTTGTAAGGTTTCTGCATTGCGCTTGATCTCCTCCAGTTCGGCCTCTATTTCAGCTTCATCTACCTGTAAAACTTCAATGATCTTCTCTTCAGCAACAGGTTCGGCAACTTCATTTTTAGCCGCTGTTTCAACCGGTGTGGGGGCTAACTGGTTAGACACGGTAACTGCGATGGATTGTTGCTGAAACACAGGTGTATGCTGCTGCAGGTGCAGTAATTCTGCCTGTAACATCTGAACGGTAAGCAACATCTGATCGGCCGAAGCCTGTTGTGCAAACTGGTCCTGTAATTTTTTTATGAGTGTCTCCACTCTTTCCATGATATTATTATACTTTTGATGCCCATGCTTGAGGAGGCGATGTATAAAATTGTGCTGCGGCCTCTAAGTTACTAACTGATTTTTAAAAAAATATGTAAATGTTTATAGAGCCTAATTTAAAAGGAGAGCGGAGAGGCTGGATTGAAGTGATCTGCGGCAGCATGTTCAGTGGCAAAACAGAAGAACTGATTCGAAGGCTGAAGCGTGTTAAAATTGCAAACCTGAAAGTAGAAATATTTAAACCTGCTATTGATGTACGTTATGATGAGCAGAAAATTGTGAGTCATGATACCAACGCCATTCACTCTACGCCGGTTGACAGTTCGCAGGCAGTTTTGCTGCTGGCGCAGGATGTAGATGTAGTGGGCATTGATGAAGCGCAATTCTTTGATGCTGAGATAGCCAATGTTTGCGAACAATTGGCACTAAGAGGCATAAGGGTGATCGTTGCAGGGCTGGATATGGATTACCTGGGAAATCCCTTCGGGCAAATGCCCAATCTGCTGGCCAAGGCCGATTATATTACCAAGCTGCATGCTATTTGCCAGGTTTGCGGCAATATAGCCAACGTGAGTTACCGTAAAATTGCAGAAGGACCACAGGTGTTGCTGGGCGAAAAAGATATTTACGAGCCCCGCTGCAGGCACTGCGCACAGTTAAAGGATTAAATGGATTACCTGATAAAAAAACATCCGCCACTAGGCGGATGTTTTTTTATTATAACCTGTCTGTTCTTATTGTTTTACAAATTTTGAAGACGAAGTATTCATTCCATCCTCCGTTTTTATCATGTAAACACCTTTAGCCAGTCTTGAAATATCAATTTGTTGCAGGCTGCTGGTTACCTTTTGTTGCAGTACAACAACGCCATTCACATCAACGATCTTTAAAGTACTGTTTCCGCTTAATTGAGCAGGGGTACTTACATTTAATACATTGGTGGCCGGTGTTGGGTAAACCTTCAATGAACCATTATTTGTTATTTCTGCTCCGCCTCCCAATACCGATGCTGTACCCAGCTGCACTTTTAATGTGTAGCAGGTTGTGGCATTGTTGGCATTGTTAAATCCAAATACCCTTGCATAGTATGTACCTGCTGTGTATGTGCGGGTAATGGTTTCGCTGGTTGTACCACCGGCGGCAGATGAAGCAAGCTGAGTACCTGCACTATTCACAATGGTCAGATCGTAATCGGCCGGTAAAGTGGTAAGTGTTACAGTAGCTGTACCGCCGGTTGTAATTACAAACTTATAGTAGTCATTATCACCGGCAGGATTTATCAGGCCGGTTACATTGGTATTGAATGGAATGGTTGCTGCACCACTGATGGTTCCGTTTGTTGAAACATCCAATGCACTCTGGCAGCCGGTAATAGCTGTTGCAGTTGCTTTAATGGTGTAGCAGGTAGTACTGTTGGCGCCATTGTATCCAATTACCTTTATGTAATAGGTACCTGCTGCCTGTGTATTCAATGTTACGGTTTCAGTAGCTGTGGCACTGGTACCAGAGCCAATTTGAGTGCCTGCGCTGTTGTAAATATACAGGTCGTAATCTACGCCCGCAGGGCCAACAAGATTGTAAACAATATTACTGCTGGCAGTGGTAGTTATTTTATAATAGTCAATATCGGTGGCTGTACTGATAGCAGCGGAATTGGTTACACCAGATGTAATGGCTGCTGCAGCAGCCTGTGTTTCGTTTGGTTCAAATGCGGTAGCACAAGGAGAACCACCGGTGGTAGTAAATTGTGCCTGCGCATAAGAACTGCTTCCTGCGCTGCAATTGGTGCGTACTCTCCAGTCGTACACTGTGCCGGCAGTTAAGCCTGCAATAGCAACTGAGGTAGAAGTGGTAGCTGTGGCAGCATTTGTCCAGGTAGTAGCAGCAGTCGTTTTGTAATCCACATCATAACTTACTGCACCTGCAACTGCTGTCCAGCTTACAGTAGCACCGGTATTGGTTAAACCAGATGAAGCTAAACCAGTTGGCGTGCCACATGAATTATAAGCAGCACCCACACCCACAGCATACCAGGCATTGGTGGTAGCAATCACTTCCGGGCTTCCTGCACCATACAGATCTGTTGCGCTTTGTATAGCGGCAGTTCTGGCATTTGCGTATGTAGAAGTAGAAATTAAATAGAAAGTATTGGTGCGGTACGCAATGGCTGCCGCTTTATCAATTCCTATACCTGTTACGGTATAAGCATTGCTGATGTCATTTGTTCCGCTGCCACCTTGTGATAACAGGTAAAACCAGAAATTCAATACACCACTGTTTGTGTGTACACCGCACTGGTCGTTGTTATTGGTAGGTGTGCAACTTGTTGTATTTACCCAAAAAGTACCGCCATAAGTATCTGGCTGGCTAAACTGATTAGGGTTGCTCATATTACGGAATGCGGCGCCAATGTTTTCGCCAATCAACCAGTTGCCTGATGCACCTTTGGCATAAAACTCAATAGCAGTTCCAAAAATATCGCTAAAGCCTTCGTTCATTGCTCCCGATTCTTTTGAATAAACCAGGTTGGATGTTCTTTCGGTTACACCATGGGTTATCTCGTGGCCGCAAACATCAAGCGCTGTTAGTGGAGTATAGGTTGTAGCACCGCTGGTTCCGCCATCACCATAGGTCATGCGGCTTCCATCCCAAAAAGCATTAATGTTATTGCCATAACCAAATGCCACCAGGTTAGTGTGCACATAACTGTTTAAAGCAAAGCCTGCATTATCAACACTGTTGCGGTTGAATTTGGTAAAATAATAATCGTATGTTTTTTCGGTACCCCAATGGCCGTCTGTTGCGTACTGATCTTTATTGGCATTTACATTGTTCCAGTTATTATCAGCATCTGTAAAATCTACTGCAGCAGCGTAATTGGTACCTGCCAAACGCATATCATAAGTGTTTATACCATTGCCCCTGCCGGTTTCACGGAGCCTGTAGGTTGTGCCGGTAAAATCGGTGGTAATAGATTGTACACCACTGTAAGCAGTGGTTGCAGTTCCTGCAGCATTGGTAGTGTGTATCAGTTCTCTTTTACCCAGTATTTTTCCAGTTACTGCATCTACAAAAACATATTGCCTGCTTAGTGGCAGGTTTGCATAAATATCAAATTTGTAAGCTAGGCGCAGTTGTGAAGGAACTACATCTTCTTCGCCACTAAAATAAACCAGTTCTCCTTTAGGAAAAAAGGTAGCCTGCGGATCATTTTGTTCTTTTTTAATGAAAGCTTCTTCTGCAGGTAGCTCCCACTTGTAAACTCTTGCACCCACTGCATCTGTAGCTTTTTTTAATGCAGCTGCTTTACTTAATGAAGGCGCAGTTTGTAAACCTGATGGAAAATCTTTTATCCATTTTCCGTTCTGGCTTTTTACCAATCCGTTCATTACGTGCATAACGTAGGTGGCGTGTTCAACAGGAATACCAGCATAGGTTTGCTGGTAACGTACATGTTCAAAACCAAGATTGTCCTGCTCAGCATGTTTAAGCTGGGCACTATTGCTGGTTGTCATTTTCCCCTGGGCATCTGCAACAAATACAGAGCCCCTTTTAAATACAGGAGCATTGTTTCCGAAAACGATCTGTTCAGGATACATGCCTGGCTTGCCCCCAACAATATCCTGCGCATTTGCCATGTTTGCACAAAATATGCCTGTAAAAAACAAGCAGAGTGTAAATACTTTTTTCATGTTCAATTTATTTTAGTTAAAAAAGATATAGCAATGTAGGTTTAATAATTTAACATATCAATAGTAAATTTACTATGTAAAAGCCCTTGTGGATAAATTCAGAAAGATATATATGTTTTACAGCGCCTTTTTTTATGGTATTGATGATAATCAGGAAGTTGTATTTAGGATGAAAAGTAGAAAAACAGTTATCCTTTTAAGAATGTTAGTAATTTGCAGTAATGGTTAAGAAAATATATGCTTTATTGAAAAAAGATATGTTGCTGGAATTTCGCCAAAAACATACTTTTTACGGGGTACTATTATATATCGCTTCTACCATTTTTGTACTTTATTTATCTATTGAAAATCCCGAAGCCAATGTTTGGAACGGCTTATTCTGGACCATACAGTTATTTATATGTGTGAATGCAGTTGCAAAAAGCTTTTTGCAGGAAAGCCGTGGCAGGATGCTGTATTTTTATTCAATCGCTTCCCCGGTTGAGTTCATCATTGCTAAAATGATATACAACCTGCTGCTGATGATAGTAATGAGCTTACTTAGCCTGTTTCTTTTTTCTCTTTTTTTAGGAAACCCGGTTCAAAATACTTTTTGGTTTACGGGTATTGTAATTTTGGGTGGTGCCAGCATTAGTATCGTATTTACATTAATGAGTGCTATTGCGGCCAAAGCGCAGCAAAATGCCGCATTAATAGCCATCCTGGGATTTCCGGTTATATTGCCCCAGCTCTTGCTGTTAATGAGGTTAAGTAAGGCTGCTTTTGCAGAAGTATTTCGCCAGGGAGCTGTGTTGCAGTTGTCGCTTTTAATAGCAGGGCTTGATGTACTGGTTATTGCCATGGCTGTAATTTTGTTTCCGTATTTATGGAAAGATTAGGCCAATAAAACCGATATTTTTTTGAATTCTTTGCAAAGGTTTACCCTAACTTTGCCCCACTTAATAAATTGCCTTTCTTGAAGAAAAACTGGTGGAAAATATTATCTCTTCTCCTGCTGATCTATACGGTTATTGCCGGATACTTATGGAAAGTGCCTGACCTTCCGATCATTCATCAATCAATACGCAACCTTTATTTTCATGTGTGTATGTGGTTTGGCATGATGATCTTGTTTATTGTAAGTTTTGTTTACAGTATTAAATACCTGCGTGGGTTTAACCTGCGAAATGATATTTATGCTAGCAATTTTGCTGCGGTTGGTACCTTCTTTGGAATACTGGGTTACTCTACCGGAGCTATCTGGGCCAACTATACCTGGGTTACAGATCAAAGCCAGTCTTTAGGCAGTGTTTTAAAAGAACCCAAACTGATTGGCGCAGCCATATCATTACTCATTTACGGTGCTTATTTTGTTTTAAGGGGTTCATTTACCGATATGGATAAAAGAGCCAGGATAAGTGCTGTGTATAATATTTTTGCTTTTGCATTGCTTTTTCCAAGCATCTGGATAATACCCAGGCTTATTGGAAGCCTGCACCCGGGTGCACCTGGAAGCGATAGCGGAAACCCTGCGCTGAACGCACAAAACGATCTTGACTTGGGCATGCGACTGGTGTTTTATCCGGCAGTTATTGGCTGGACATTGCTGGGTGTGTGGATTGCCAATTTGAAAATTCGTTTACAATTACTTAAAGATAAAACTTTGATAAATGAATAAGATAATCAGAAGTTTGTGCCTGCTGATGTTTGGCTTGCTAAGTAGCAGTATTTTGTTTGCGCAGGATGCAAACACTGATGCTGATGTGATGCGTGGTAATGGTAAAATTTATGTGGTAGTTGCAGTGTGTCTCACTATTTTGTTAGGATTGTTCCTGTATGTGTTTTTACTAGATAGGAAAATCAGCAGGTTAGAAAAGGGAAAGGAATAAAGCGGGGCCGATCGTAAAAGATCACATGTATTGCGAAAGCAGTTTCTGAATTTGATGGCAGATACCAGGGCCGGGAACAAAGAAACAACAGACTATAATTTTAAATAACGATTGCTAATATAAAACCAATTTTATGAGTGCTCAACAGCCATACAGCTTTTTCCACAGTGTGGAAAGAAGCTTTGACAAAGCAGCCAAATTTACCAAATGGGATTTGGGTATTTTAGAACAGATTAAAGCCTGCAACAGTGTTTACCAGATGCGTTTTCCGGTAAAGCGTGATGATGGAAGTATTGAAGTTATTGAGGCATATCGTGTACAACATAGTCACCATAAAGCGCCTTGCAAGGGCGGTATTCGTTTCAGCGATGAAGTTAACCAGGATGAAGTAATGGCATTAGCCAGCTTAATGACCTATAAATGCGCCATTGTTAACGTTCCTTTTGGTGGTGGTAAAGGTGGTATTAAGATCAATCCACGCAAATACAGCGAGTATGAACTGGAAAAGATCACCCGTCGTTACACATCAGAACTGGTAAAGAAAAACTTTATTGGCCCGGGCATTGATGTACCGGCTCCGGATTACGGTACCGGCTCACGTGAAATGGCGTGGATCGTTGATACATATGCTTCATTAAAGCCAGGCGAAATTGATGCTGCCGGTTGTGTTACCGGTAAGCCGGTTACACAAGGCGGTGTACGTGGCCGTACAGAAGCAACTGGTCTTGGCGTTTTTTATGGTATTCGTGAGGTATGTAATATGGCCGATGTAATGCAAAAGCAGGGACTTACTGTTGGCATTGAAGGAAAATCAGTAGTTGTACAGGGAATGGGTAATGTAGGATTTTACTGTGCAAAATTCTTCCGTGAACATGGCGCTAAAGTAGTAGCTATTGCAGAATATGAAGGTGCAATTTATAATGCTGAGGGTTTGAATGAAGAAGCTGTATTTGCTCATCGTAAAGCAACCGGTTCTATATTAAATTTCCCTGGTGCAACCAACCTGGCAAAAAATACCGATGCACTGGAACTGGAATGCGATATTTTAATTCCTGCGGCACTGGAGAATGTGATCAATGGCGATAACGCACAAAGGATTAAAGCAAAGATCATTGGCGAAGCTGCCAACGGGCCTTGTACGCCTGAGGCTGATGAAGTGTTTGCAAAAAAAGGAATTTTATGTGTACCTGATATGTACCTGAACGCAGGTGGTGTTACGGTAAGCTATTTTGAGTGGCTGAAAAATTTAAGCCATGTTCGTTACGGCCGTATGGAAAAACGTTTTACAGAAAACCTAAACTCACATATTTTAGGCCAGATAGAAGAGCTGAGTGGAAAAAAAGTAAGTGATAAGGAAAAGGAATTTATTATGCATGGTCCTGAGGAAGTAGACCTGGTTCATAGCGGACTGGAAGAAACAATGATTTCTGCCACACGTGAGATCATGGAAATATGGAAGAACAATCCTGAAATTCCGGATATGCGTACAGCTGCTTATGTAAGCGCCATCAATAAGGTAGCTATCAGTTACAGCGAATTAGGTATCTTCCCATAAGGCTTGTTTGATCTGAATTAAGAAAATAAAAAATGTCCTGGATTAACCAGGACATTTTTATTAATGGGCTACAGCTTTTGTTTTCCAGGATTATAATTTGGTGATATTGATCTCTTCAATAATTTTTGTTTTCCTGTTGATGTTGTAGGTTACTGTCTTGCCGGTTTTTTTTCCGGTAATTTCAAAATGGATCTTGGATGCAGAAAGGTCTTCGGCATTAAATAAAAATTGTTTTGAAATTTTTCCGCCTTTTACTGTCTCATTGTAAAACACGTAACCGTTTTCATCAACAATTACAATGCTGAATTCATTTTCTTCCTCCGATCCGGTAAAATTAAGCTGGAATAAAGGCTGGTTTTTTACTACACCCATGTAATTCAATTCAACAGGCAGGTTTGAAATGCTGTCTGGTGTTTTGTTTGCAAATGCGCTGCTAAAAGATAACAATGCAAAAAAAGCTACTGCGATAATTGTTCTGATCTGTTTCATAAAGTTTAATTTAATGGTTAACAATAATTACTGTTTAAAAAGTTACAAGTAAACAATCGGTAATTTTTTTTCAGTAAGCAAACAAAGATTAAAGAAGCGGAGCAGGTCCGTACTGTTTGCAATTAACAGGTTGTTATTGCGTTTGATGATGTAAAAGTAGCGTGGATGTCATTGTTATTCAAATCAACCTGTGTGTTGAATTGAATTGCCCAACGTCAGATTACAGGGCTGAACTGCCTGTCAGTAAAGGATTTAGATAAAATAATCGTATGACAGCCAAACTGATTTTATGCTGTAAAGCGTAAGGTTTACTTAACATTTAGTTCACAAAGAACAGGGCTCAATCAGGTCCCAGAGATTTCCATAGAGATCTTCAAAAACGGCAACTGTGCCATATTCTTCCTTTACGGGAGGCCTTACAAAATTTATTTTTTGCTCCAGCATATTGTTATAATCCCTCTGAAAATCGTCTGTATACAAAAATAAAAACACCCTGCCTCCTGTTTGATTACCTACCCTGCTTTTTTGTACCTCAGTAGCTGCCTGTGCCAGTAACAGGCAGCAATGTCCATTACCTTTGGGCTTTACCAATACCCAACGTTTTGTTTCAGTCAGTTTTGTGTCTTCAATAAGGGTAAAATTTAATTTTTGAGTATAAAAAGCAATGGCTTCATCATAATTATCTACCACCAGGGCAATATGGGCAATGTGTTGATTCATGGTTTATATTTTATTAATACCTGCAAATTTTATTGATGCAATGCTTTTAAAGCATTGCTGTTTTCAAGAAACAACCTGAAATTATGATCGGGCCGGTTCATAACATCATTGTGCTCTTTAAGGCTATGTATAAAAATAACCTGGTTTGTCTTCAGCAGGGGCGTATGCACATCCTTCTCCTCTGCATGTATAAAGGGGATATTTTTTTCTGTAAGTAATTGCATCATTTTATTTGAAACCTCATCTGTGCCGCCGCCTTTGTTGGTGTACAGGTTTATAAACTGATGCGAAGGGCTGGCTTGTATCCAGGCAGTGTATTTATCAACCTGGCTGTACAGACCGTCAAATAAAATTACCTGGCTTACTTCAAAACCACCGTTCTGTACAATATATGCCATCACCCTGAAAGCTCCGCTATGCCCGGCCAGCACTATGTTTCCGGCTTTGCTTCTTTTGCTGATCAGCTTTTCATTTCTTAGCCTGGTCAACACATCGGTCAACAGATTTTTAAAAACATCTTTTTGCTCCAGTTTGCCTCCATAGCTATCAGGAGCGTTTTTGGTAGTCTCGGGTAGTACTAAAATTGCATTTCGGTTTGATGCCATGAATTGTGTAATCAGCTCAAAGTAAGCAGCAGCGCTGTCAATATTATTTCTCCAGCCATGAAACCAGAATATGATATCAACCTGCCTGCCGGGCTTTAATTGTGGTGGCACCACAATAAGGACACTGCTGTCATTGTAATGCTCAGTTGCAGTATATAAAACCTTGTCGTACCAATGCCCTGCTGCCCTCGCAGTATCAGGGAATGAAGTGAATGCGGAGCTGATACGGAAAAGTTTTGGGTTACCTTCTTCCTGGGCAAAAAGCAATAGGCTTTGAAAGAAACATGCCGATAACAGGATGATCTTTATCTTAAATTGCTGTGGTGTTTTCATAATTATCCGTTTTCTGCAATCATCAAAAATTAACCTATGGTTTTCGTGGTTTTAAACAAAGAGTCCTAAACATACCGCCCCAGTTATTATTGCTATCGTTGTTGGGCAAACCCTGCGCATTTAATAAAGCGTCCGCATCGTTGCCATCATATTTCCAAACCCAACCGAGTACAGACATACCGCGTTTATAAACTGAATCTAAAAATGCACTAGGATTCATAAGCGCACCTGCATTTATGGGGGCAGTTTCTCCAAAAATTACCGGTAGGTTTAATTGTTTTAATTGCTGCAACCTGTTACCGATGTTTGCTGCTTGGGGTAAAAGCCATTTTTCGTAAGCATGTATATCAAACAGTATATTGTTTTTGTTTTGTAAAAATTGTGTAGCCTTATTTAGCAAAACACTTTCATCTTGTCCCTGTTCGGCACATGGCACAACAATAATATTTTTATTCCCGGTATTTCTTATAATGGAAACCAGTTCATTCATGTCACTCATCCAGGTTTCATCAGTATAGCCATCTGTTCTGTCAAACCTGTATGGTTCATTCCAAACTTCCAGCCATACGTCGGGCTGGTTTTTAAAATGCAAGGCCCATTGTTGAAGAGTTATCTTAAAGTCATTCCACCAGTAAGTAAGGGCCGGCATTTTTCCTGTAAAATCAGTTGCAGTAAGGCCATTCCATCGAAACGGGCATAATAAGGTAATTCTGTTGTTAATGCGGTTACTGTCAACAATAGCCTGCAGAGCATGCAGGTAAGCGCCATTGGCATCCAGAATTGCATTGCCGGTTAAGCGAACCTGCTTAACATTGCCAACAACTTCACGTGCAATATCCATGTTCCAGCCGTTCATATCACTGCTGCCTGTTGCAAATACATGAAAGGCATTGGCGCCAATCAGTTGCACCGGGTTATTATAATTGTAAATTTTATTTTCTACAATGCTGTACTGATCAGTATAAACAGGCTGGCCTGCATTATCCGGTTCTTTGTTGCAGGCAAGAATAAGCAAAAACAACAGTGATGTCAGGCTCAATTGCTTCATAGTATCTAAAGCAATTTAAGCAATTAAACCAGCATTCATTTGCTTTGTAACCTGTACAGGAAATCTTCCAGCTGGCTGAAAGTGCCTCCAAAGCCCTGTTCCATACTTTCAGTAATGGAATTAAAGCAATCAATTTCAGATTGTGAGGCATTGATTGGCTCGCTTTGTAAAATCAAAGTAGTAACACCATCGGTTTCGGAGAGTGTGATGCTGTTCATGATTTCCCTGGGCAGGTCAAAATCTTCAAAGGGAGGTTTTATAATTGCTCCTGTTTCATCTGCAAATGAATTGATCCAGCTGATGCTGTCAGGCCTGCTAATTTCCTTGTACCTGAAAATGCCATAGGCCTGGTGAGTACCATTCATCCTGTAATGAAAAATTCCGCCGGGTTTAAAGTCGAGGCTTATTACATCAATAGGGGCTTCTACCGGTCCCCACCATTCTGCCAGGGCTTCGGCATTGGCAAATGCATCAAACACCATTTCCTTTGTAGCATTAAACGTTCTGGTTAAAGTGAATTGCGGTTTCATGGCTATTTGCTGTTTAGTTTGCTTAAATAATCCTGTAAAGAAATATTGATAATGTGTGTCCAGCCCATTTCAAAGTTTGATGTTTTCAGCTCTGCTACACTATTGTCAAACGGAACTGTGAATTCGTGTATGAGTATTACTTTGGTTGTGTTTTCATCCACCTTAAAAAGGTTCCAGCTTAATGTTGATGTGCCTTTGTAACCGGGATACTCCCAGGTGTGCATCAGTTTTTCGCCAGGCACAATTTCAAGCATTTTTCCACGATGCAGCCATTGCTTGTTTTCAGTGTCACCGGCTGTCCATTCAAATACAGCACCCGGTTCCAACTTAAATGTTTCATCAAAATCAAAGTACCATTCCTTCATCATAGCCCGGTTTGTAATAGCCTGCCATACCAGTGTAATGGGGGCGTTGTATGTTCTTTCTACCTGAAAATTTTCCATGGTTTATTTTTTTTGATTCAATTGCTTCGTTAGGTATATATCCAGTTTTTCAACATTCTGTTTCAATCCTTCATCTGCTTTGAATGTTCTTACTGTCTGCATAAATTCTTCTTTGTTCCTGAATAGCATGTGCCAGGTCAGTAAGGTTTTATTGCCCTGTGCTTCAAAGTTGATGGTAGCCGTAAACTTTGGCCCGGTAATATGATCGTACACCAGTTTTTTATGTTTCACTACTTCTTTAAAAATACTTTCGTTCCTGTAATCAGTGCCATCGGGTCCGTGCATGATCAGATTCCATGCTCCGTTTTCCTCTACATTCATTGCAGAAATGGTATTGGTGAAACCATTTGGTCCCCACCAGTTCTTCAGGTGTTCAGGGTCCGTCCATACTTCCCATACCAGTTCTACAGGGGCATTCAGCAAACGTTCAATTCTGATCTCCCTGTCGGCAGTGTTGTTGTCGTTATGCATTCTTTTTCTTTTTTTGAATTTTATCAAGATATTGTTCCAGCGCATCCAGTTTGCCTTCCCAGAACTGTTTGTATTGTGCAACCCAGGCATTTACTTCACTTAGTTTATCAAGCCTGGCTGTGCAGTAGCGCTCCCTGCCTTCCTGTTTTATTTCTACAAGGCCACATTCGGTAAGTACTTTTATATGTTTTGAAATAGCCGGCCGGCTTATGTTGTAATTTTCTGCCACTGCATTCAGCGTTAATGATTGCATGGCCAGCAAACCTAAAATGCTGCGCCGGGTTGGGTCGGCAATAGCCTGGAAAACATCTCGTCTCATCGTAATTATTTAAGTAACCAATCGGTTACAAATATATGTGTAACTTTTTGGTTACGCAAATTATTTGTAACTTTTTTTATTGATTAAGGAAAAAGTAGAAAGTGAATTCTTAAAATTTAAGAATGGGCAGATCGTTATTCATTTTTTCAAACACAGCCGATAATGCGATCTGTTCTTTATTTTTTGTTGCAGATAATTTGATTGTTGCCAGGTTTGAAATTGCCTGCATGATTGCATCGGGCAGATATTTCTGAAGGTTTGCAGGAATTTTTGAGAGGGTAAGATTTAAAAATAAAATAGCATTAACAGATCTATCTTCTGTTGATGAGGTATAGTTTGATGCCGTAATTACGAGTTGGTTTTCATTTTTGATGTTGCAATAAGATTTTACCAGCGGCATGGGAGTAAATAAATTTCCAGCGGTAGTTTGCTCAAGTTTTTTTGTTTGTTGTAAGTGTTTGAAGATGGCAGAAACACTGTCGCCGGTTATCATAAAATTAAAAGCCGGTTCATCTATTTTGTTTACAACCACTTTTTCTACCTTATTAAATTCATCATCGTAACTGTATGTAATTGCCGAATCGGTTCTTTGAACAATGGCTGCCAGATCGATGCTGTAGTTTTTATTGCTTTGTTTAAATAAAGAATCAACATTAATATTTAATGCTGTTGAAATTTTTGCCTTGCCTGTTTCATTCAGCAATGCAAATACTGCCGGTGATGGTTGTGTAAACCCTGATGCACACAAAGAAGCAGAGCTGTAACGGAAATTATTTTCAGAAAAATAATATTGTTTTGCCGGTATAATATTGCCTGATACGCTGATCTTCGTTTTATCAAAGTTGGCAGCAATAACAGCATCTGTTTGTAAAAAACTATTTTGCGACAGGAAAACCGCCAGGTGGCTTTTGGCTGCAATTGCTTTTGAAATACTGGCTTTCGGCGCATAATTTTTTTCAACAAATAATTCGTTGGCTACTGCGGTTAAATAGGCTGTATCTGCATCAGTAGCTGTGGTTACCAGCACCCGGTTATCCTGTATATAAAAGCGAATGCCATACGCATGGCTTATTTGTTCGAGATCATTTATTTTTTCAAACTTAAACTGGTGGAGGCCTTTTTCAAAATCAGCTTTATCTTTTATGGTAAGCAGGCTGTACCAGATATTTGCAGGCTGGTTATTTGCATGAAAAGCAAAAATATAGTCAGGCAATACAAACATATCCCTAAGGCTTACCTCATCACTTTTTTTGGAGAATAGTTTTCCAACTTTCCATTGACTGGGTGTAGTAATGTAATTCCATAATAAACTGTTGATGACTCTTTTTACATCAATCACTACAATGCAATCTGCGCTTTCGGCTACCTTTGTTTCACTGTAGGTTTTATAAAACAGTTTTATATAGCCAAAAATCAACAAGCCTGCCAATACCAATAAAGCCCATTTTTTTTTGCTCATTGTTTATAAAAGCTTTTTCTCTTTTTCCTGTTTATCCTGCTCCATAATATTGTTAATGGCTTCTATCATGTTGAAGAAAAACTCAAGACTGTTGCTGTGGTTGCCTTTAATATTCAAAATGGTTGTTCCCTGTACCATACCATCTTTTACATTGCTTTCCATTTTCAGGTCCCCCATGTTTTTATTCAGATATTCCGTAATTTTTTTATTTACATCGCTGCTTAATTGTGTGTCCAGCTTTTCTATCAGGCGTTTGGTGTTGATGTTTAAAGAATAATTGTGTGTAATGATACTGTTCCTGGTTTCAGCATCTGTTGCAAATCCGGTGTTGTTTAGCGTCATAGTAATTACTTCTTTTGAAGTAGTAACAATGGCTTTGCCATCTTTTACAATAAAGTACAGGCTTTTAATGGGGTATTTGCCGGTATCAAAAGCAAGCTCATAGTAGCCGCCTTTTTCTTTGTAATCGAAATGCTCCTTTTTTGCATATTTTAAGGGCAGATCGGCTAGCTTTTGCATAAAATCCTCCCTGTGTGTTTCTATGGCAAATGTAAAATCGGGTGATAATTCCTTCTTTGTCCGTTTAACTTCTTTACGGTTGTATTCTGAATCATAATCGTAATCGGTGTAATCAACTATTTGCGGTTTCATGTCGTGCATTACAAACATATAATTGCCCGGCAGTAATTCAGCAATACCTTTTTCATCTATAATGATTTGCAGCAGGTCAATATAAATGTCAATAATATCAGAGTATTCATTCATCCCATAGGTATTGGATAAATATTTTTTCATTAGCGGATAATAATAATTGGCCATTGCCTCAGTGTTGATACTTGCAGAAAAATATCCGATGTTACCGGGGTTTACATATTTTACCAGGCTGCTGTTCTGAGTACTATTCATGGTGCTCAGCATCAGGTTATTCATTTTCGTATCTGCAGAAAATGATTTGCTTTCCATACGCAGTTTGTCTTTATCAAAATACATATTAACCGCGGTGTTAAAATCAGATGAGGTGTCCGTGTTAGTAAAAGCGCCCCGGCGCAGCACATTATACATGCCCTTGTTGAAATAATTTGAATATTGAGAGAAAATGCTTTCAGTTTTGATCCATGCGCTTACAGGTGCGGCAGGGTCAACAAGTTTTTGATAACCAGCATCATTTTTTATTGAGCTTATATTTGCAGAAAAAGTATTTTCAATAATTTTCTCTGCTGCAAACTGCTGTTGCTTTTTAGCGATCATATCCTGCTGCTGGCTCCATAATTCCCATTTCATATTGTAAATGCTGTCTCTTACATGCTGAATGGAATCCTCCCTTTGCTTCATTTCTTCGGTCATTTCTTCCGTGATAACTTCAACGGTCGTATCCGGAGCAACAGGCGCAATTACCACATCTTCCTTTTTCTCTTCAACAACACTATCAGTAACAACAACGGTAGTGTCGGTTGTTGCTTCGGCATAGTACGGATAATAACTCTGCCTGTTCTGATAACTGCTGTTAACAATAATGGCCTTGTTCTTATTCCAGCCAATGTAGCTTGTTTCCGAAGCTGGCATAAAACTATAGCCGTTCTTGGTGATTATTTTTTGTGTTGTACCAAAATTTGCTTTGATGAGTTTGAGGAACTGTGCTTCGTTCTTAATGTTTAGCAAAGACACAAAATTTATGCAGGTATCATCCATCGTAATATACTGGTAAAAATCCTGGGCGAAATCAATTCCTATATTTTTCAGGCTGGTTTTTTTATCGAGATGCAGGGTTTTAAAAAGATCATTTTTGATAAAACCATAACGATCTAATTTTTCAACTGGCAGGGTTTTACTGAAATTATCGCCGGCATATTTAATTACTACTGTTGCGTTGGAAGGCACAAGACTAATAAAATCCTGTGCATTGGCTGAAGTGAAAACAGCTAAGCTGAGGATACAGGATACGATATACTTTTTCATATTATTTAGTTAAGGTTATTTTATTTTCAATTGATCTTTTTTCGGCAATGATATCCATGGCATTTAGTTTAAGCATTACCGCTTTTTTGCTGGGAGATATCTTTGTTTCTTTATTGGAGGCCGCAACAACACTATTCTCAAATTTAAAGATGGAAGTGTAGTTGGCGGTAGTAAATACTTCCTTATCGGCATTGCTCAGTTTTTTGTATTCGTCTTTAAAGGAAAAAAGATTAAGCCTGCTAAAAACATTTCCCGCAGGGTCGTAATCATAAATACGTTCAGATGCTTTGCCCTTTGGATTTTCTTTCAGGTAGATATTTTTAACGGCATTATTAATCTGTATAACTTTATTAAAATTGCAGCTGATGCTGATGATAAAATTATCAAAATCGGTTGCTGATTTTACATTGCTGATGCCGGCGGTTTTACTTAATGTTTTTTCAATATCACTGATCTTATTTTTTATTTCTTCCCTGGAGGGTACATCATGGCCGTTTACGGTTTTCATTTTAATGATGGAGTTGAGCCTGGTTTTGCTCTTGCTCATATTAAGCACCAGCTGAAAATCGCCGGAGCCATCGGCTTTTAAAAATACCTGCTCAATAATTTCGAAACAGCTTTGAAAAGTGATGAGGATCGTAAAGAGTACCAGGTAGGTAATTGTTCTCATGGTTTTAAAATTGCAGCAAATCTACATATTTATTAAGGCAATATGACAAAAGCTCCATAAAGATATTCAGTGTAAGGATTACCCGAAAGTCTCGTGGTAATCGTTGCAAACCCAACCGATAGCACATAAAGGCTTGATTACAAAAAATCCCATCGGCTTCTGGCGGATGGGATTTTTTATAATGACCTAATGAACTACTTATTTTTCAGCTTGTCTTTCATATAATCAAAACGCTTACCGGTTACCTCAGCCATATCAGGTATGTCTTCTACCTTGTACTGGCCGGCAACTAATTTTTTCTTGGTTTCTTCAAATGCTTTCAGGGTTAATTCAATATCCTCATCAGTATGCACCGCTGAAGGTATAAGGCGGTAAATGATATGCCCCTTTGGTATTACAGGATAAACAACAATAGAAGCAAAGATGTTGTAGTTTTCCCGTAGATCCATTACCATGGCTGTGGCTTCTTCCACACCGCCGCTCATGTACACAGGTGTAACTACGCTATCGGTTTTACCAATATCAAATCCTCTTTCCTTTAAACCGTTCTGCAGTTTTAGTGCATTGCTCCATAGCTTTTCTTTAAGTTCGGGATGATTGCGTAAAAGTTCCAAGCGCTTGAGGTTACCAACCACTAGTGGCATTGGTAAACTTTTTGCAAATATCTGGCTGCGGATGTTGTAGCGTATATAATCAATGATCTGCCTGTCGCCTGCAATAAATGCTCCGATAGAAGCCATTGATTTGGCGAAAGTAGAGAAGTACAGGTCAATCTTATCCTGGCATTCCTGTTCTTCGCCAGCACCGGCCCCGGTTTTGCCAAGGGTACCAAAGCCATGAGCATCATCAACCAACAGGCGAAATGCATATTTATCTTTTAATGCGGCTATCTCTTTTAATTTACCCTGGTCGCCTGCCATACCAAAAACACCTTCGGTAATAACCAGTATACCTCCTGCACCTTGTTTTTCTATTAAAGCAGTGGCCCGCTGCAACTGCTTTTCGCAATCTTCCAGGTCGTTGTGCTTAAATACATAGCGATGGCCAGGGTGCAATCGTAATCCATCAATAATACATGCATGGCTTTCGGCATCATACACAATGATATCATGGCGGCTGCAAAGCACGTCAATAATACTTACCATACCCTGGTAACCATAGTTTAACAGGGCGGCATCTTCTTTCATAACAAAGGCTGCCAGTTCGGCTTCCAGTTGTTCGTGCAGGTCGCTGTTGCCACTCATCATACGGGCACCCATAGGCAGGGCAAGACCGTATTGTGCAGCGCCATCGGCATCAGCTTTGCGTACTTCTGGGTGGTTGGCAAGGCCCAGGTAATTATTCAGGCTCCATACAATCATTTCCTTACCGCGGAATTTCATGCGGCTGCCGATTTCGCCTTCCAGTTTTGGGAATGCAAAATAGCCATGTGCTCTTTCACGATGCTGGCCAATAGGGCCGTAATTCTTAATTAGTCTTTCAAAAATATCTGCCATAAATGATGTGATTAAAAAATCAGGTTAAAAATGCTCTGCTTTTTAGCGTTTATTAGTGTGCAAAATTAAGGTTTTGAGGGCAAAACACGGAATTGGTATTAATGTTATCTTCAAATGATGAAAACTGCACTTATTTTATTAGGCAATTTGCTCGTTTTAAACGTTGTTTTTGCACAAGGTGAACTCAATGTTAAAAAAATGAAGTTTTGCGGGTACAAGGCTAAAGATTCGGCTGCCTTGCGCAGGGAAATTGCGCAGCAAATTGATTTTCTGAATATACAAAACGGAGATACCATTGTAGATGTAGGCAGCAGCAGCGGCTCATATATTGGGGCCATCAACGCAGTAGGAGCGTTTAGAAATGTACATTTTATTTTGGTAGACATTGACAGCAATTGCCTGAATACAGCTAGAGTAAATAATATGATTGCCTGGTACGAAGATCTGAGGGCAAGTAAATTTAATAACAGCATTAGCTTTATAGTAAATACCACTGACAGTTTATACCTGCCTTTAAACAGTAAAAGAAAACTGTGGATATATAATACACTTCATGAAATACCTGATAAAGCTGCTATCATCAGGCAGATGAGTGCAGTGCTGCAAACCGGGGGAGAGATTATCATTGCTGAACTGATGGCTACTGAAAAACACACCATACACCAGGGCTGCAGAGCCCCGCTGATGACCGAAGCAGAAATTAAAAAACTGATGCTGGATGCCGGCTTTGTGTTTGCGAATATGGTAACAAACCCTTTGCCTGTTAAAAAGATGAGAAATCCTTATTGTTTGTTTCGGTTTGTGAAACTATAAACAGCCTACCTTTGTTTTCTGAAAAATCATTCTATGCTCCGCAGATCTTTTTTACTTTTTACTTTTTATTTTTTTAGTGCTGCAGCTTTTGCACAACCCAGTTCACAGGGTAATACAGGCAAACCTAAACTGGTAGTAGGGCTGGTTATAGACCAGATGCGCTGGGATTATATGTACCGCTTTAATGCATTATATGGCGAAGGTGGTTTTAAACGTCTGCTGAAAGAAGGTTTTAGTGCAGAAAATACTTTTGTTCCCTATGTGCCCACGTACACAGCTGTTGGTCATACCTGCATATACACAGGCAGTGTGCCAGCCATCAGCGGCATTGTTGGTAATAACTGGTTTGATAAAACCACCGGAAAAAATGTTTACTGCACCGATGATTCTACTGTTTCAACGGTTGGTAATAATGGTAAAGCAGGAAAAATGAGCCCGGATAATTTATGGGTTACAACTATTACCGACGAATTGCGGCTGAGCAATAATTTTAAAAGCAAAGTAATTGGAGTTGCATTAAAAGACAGGGGCTCTATACTGCCTGCCGGGCATAGTGCCAACGCTGCTTACTGGTATGATGGTGGCAAATGGATTACCAGTTCACATTACATGACTGCACTGCCTGCATGGGTAGAACAGTTTAATGCAAAAGACCTGGCCGGAAAGTATATGAGCAAAGACTGGACAACCGTTTTGCCAATAGATAGATATGACCTTAGTACGGCAGATGAGAAGCCTTATGAAAGTGTTATTAAAGGAGAGAAAACAACCACTTTTCCTCATAAATTATCAGCAATCCCCGACAGTTTTAAATATGAATCATTCCGCACAACACCCTTTGCCAACAGCTTTACATTTGATTTTGCCAAAACTGCAATAGAAAATGAGAACCTGGGAAAAAATACAGTTACTGATTTTTTAACTGTCAGCATTTCTTCTACCGATTATATTGGACATACATTCGGACCCAATTCTGTGGAGATAGAAGACACTTATTTACGGCTGGATAAAGACATTGCAGATTTTTTATCATATTTGGATGCCAGGCTGGGTAAAGGAAATTATACATTGTTCTTATCTGCAGATCATGCAGTGGCTCATATCCCTGCTTTTCTGGCTGAACATAAGATACCAGGTGGTAATTTTGAGGATGCCGATCTGCGGAAGGAGCTTAACCAGATGATTGAAGCCGATTTTGGCGTGTCAAAGGCTGTACAAAGCCTGCAGAATTACCAGGTTTATCTTAATATCAGCGAACTGGAAAAACAGGGTAAAAATGTTGCTGCTGTTAAAAGGGCTGTTATAAAAACCCTGCAAGCCAAGCCATTTATCATTACTGCTTTTGAAACTGATAAGTTGGCAGCTACCACCTTACCTGAGCCACAAAAAACGATGCTGGCCAATGGTTTTAACCCCAAGCGCAGCGGTGATATTCAGTTTACACTAAAAGCGGGCTATTTTGATGGCGGAGCCAAAGGAACTACCCATGGTTTATGGAACCCCTACGATGCACATATTCCCTGCGTGTTTTTTGGCTGGGGAGTAAAGCCTGGCAAAACCAACCGGGAAACCTATATGACTGATATTGCGCCTACTGTGGCAGCCATGTTGCATATTCAAATGCCTAGCGGGAGCGTTGGGAAAGTAATTACGGAACTTATTAAATAATAAAACCACAGGTATTTAAACAAAAAAGGAACTGAGCAATCAGTTCCTTTTTGTTGCCCTTTCAGTACAATTTTCGAACTTATTTATTATGGATTTAAAGCGGCTAGCAAATATTGTGGCTTAAAATGCTATGCAAACAATTCAAATTATAGACCTAAAAATAGATTTTGTAACTTTAAAAAATGGGAAGAAAAGTATCCATACAAGATAAGCCTGATTTACCAAGACGTTTGTTCTGGGAGTTCAGGTATGATGACATAGAATGGAGAGCCGAATACCTTACAGTCATGGCGCGGGTCATTGAAAGAGGCAGTCCACAAGAATGGGCTGAAATGATTCGTTTTTATGGTAAAGCCAAAGTAATCCATGCACTGAGGAAAGAAATAGTATTCCTGGCTGATTATGCCATAGAAGAAGTATGCGCTTATTTCCCGCTCCGCAAGGAAGAATTATTATGTTATACACGCAAACAGTCGAGGCCAGGACACTGGTTCTGATTAAAGAGTTGATGAAGGATAAAGAGTTAGATTCCTTCAACTTGGTTGGTGGTACTGCACTTTCACTAAAATTAGGTCACCGCATGTCTGTGGATATTGACCTTTTCACTGACAGGGATTTTGATTCCCATCACATCAGTCGTCATTTAACCGAAACTTATAAAGCCGAGAATATTAAAACCCTTAAAAATGGGATATTTTGTTTTATTAAGGATGTTAAAGTGGATATACTTGCCCATCAGTATCCAATATTAAACAAAGTTGAAGAAGTTGAAGGTATAAGGATGCTGTCGCTTCAAGATATAGGTGCCATGAAACTAAAGGCAATCTTACATAGCGGAACCCGTTTAAAAGATTTTGTGGATATGCATTTTCTGCTGGAGCAACTGCCTCTGCAAAAAATCACTGAAGGGTTTGTCCAAAAATATCCAGATGTAAATGTACAGATGGCACATAATGCATTGCTTTATTTTGAGGATTTTAATAAAAAGGAAAAAATAAATTTTTTGGGCAGGGATATTTCTTTGAAAGAGATGGAAAGCAGGCTTAGGACAGCGGTTGCAAATACCAGTCAGATTTTTAAACCTGACCAGGCAAAAACACTGCTTCCAAAAAAGATAAACCCCAGCCCGAATGATACCTTAAAAAGAAAGCATCGCAAAAGACCGGGATTGTAATTGAAATAAGCTTTTGATTTGTGTTAGTGAGATATTAGTTGTGAAAGAGAAAATTGAAGTGTATGAAAAAACTAATGAGTTTGGAAGCCAAACAAATTGACCTGGTGGATTACCTCGCCGCTTTAGGTCACCATCCGCAAAAAATCCGTAATAAAGACTATTGGTATCTATCGCCATTAAGGGAAGAGAAAACACCGTCTTTTAAAGTAAACCGTAGCCTTAATGCATGGTATGATCACGGTATTGGAAAGGGTGGAAATCTGATAGATTTCGGAATACTTTATTTTAATTGCACTATAAGCGATTTATTGCAGCATTTATCGCAATATCAAAACACACCTATTTCTTTTTTTCACCAGCATTCTCCAACACACAATTTGCCAGCCTCTGCACCTTCCTCTGCTGATGAAAAAAAAGAGACTCCTAGTGAGGGCAAAATTATTGTACTGGAGGCGAGACCACTGGCAGAAATATCGCTTTTAAAATACTTAGAAAAAAGGCAAATCCCTTTAGCCATAGCGGAGAAATTTTGTAAAGAAATTGACTTCCTTTTATACGGAAAAATCAGAACAGTAATTGGTTTTCAAAATAATGCCGGAGGATACGAATTAAGGAGTGCCGATTTTAAGGGCAGCAGCTCCCCAAAAGAAGTAACTTTTTTTGACTACAATAAAGAACAGCTAAATGTTTTTGAAGGCTTCTTTAATTTCCTGACTCACCAGGCAATGAATAAAGAAAACATTTTACCGCTGACAAATTTTCTTATCCTTAATTCTTTATCCTTCTTTCAAAAGGAAAGGGATAGAATGGAACAGCACGGGCAGATTCATCTTTTTTTAGACAGGGATTCTGCGGGAATAAAGTTTACTCAGCAGGCATTGCAATGGTCAAAAAAATACATTGATCAAAGCCATGACTACAAAAAGTATAAAGATTTAAACGAGTATTTGATTAAACAACAGGAACCACGACATAAACAGAGCCAGCGATGGGGAAGACACTTTTAAATTTCAGTAGCCAGCTATGTTTCGGTTAAACCGAAACGCTGGCTTTTCTCATCCCGCCTTGGGGTCGGGATTCAAAAAGTATTGCCGCAGACACCAGAAAATTGTGAGAGATGGAAACAGTAGCAGTGAGAATAAAAAATAAAGGCGGACGGCCAATAAAGGAGGTCAAGCAAGATCATTTCATAGGAGTAAAATGTACTCTCATTGAAAAAACTTTGCTGCAGGAGAAAGCAAAAATGTTAGGGTTAACGGTATCAGAATATTTAAGAGAATCCGGATTGAAAGGACAGGCTGTCAGCAAAATAAAAGCACTCCCTCAAGAAGTTTTGCAGCTTACCGGAACGCTGAATCACCTCGCTGCAAACCTCAATCAAATCGCCAAAAAAAGAAATGGAATTGAACAATTAGATGCACTGGAAAGAGCAGGTTTAGAAGTGCAATCCAGGGATTTAAAAAGGCTTGCTGAAGCAATAAAAAATTACCTGAAATGATTGGAAAAATAACCATAGGAAAATCCTTTAAAGGCTGTTTATTGTATTGCCTGAATGATAAGCTGCAAGACCCCAAAAAAGAGCAGGTAATGAAAGATAGAGCGGAGATTTTGCTCTTTAATCAATGCTATGGAAATCAGAAGGAATTGATACAGCAATTTAATGAAGTAAGACAGCTAAATCCCAAGCTTTCAAAACCTGTTTTACACATTACACTTAGCCTTGCGCCGGGAGAGGAATTGCCTAAAGAAAAGCTGATTGAAATGTGTCAGGATTGTGCAACCGATATGGGTTTTGAAAATAACCAATTTGTAGCTATTCACCATAAGGATACCGGCCACCAGCATTTGCATATTGTGGCTAACAGAATTGGCTTTGATAAACGAACGGTCAGCGATAGTAACAACTTTCAAAAAATAGCGTCTTATTGCCGCAGAATGGAATTGAAATTTAACCTTACAAAAGTCCTCAGTCCCAGAAAATTTTTGCCTAAAGAGCAGCGGCAAATTCCCCGGCAGGATGAGCGAAAAGAAAAACTAAAGAATAGTATTCAGAGGACATTACAAGAGGTAAGCAATTATCAGCAATTTGAGCAAGTGATGAAGGCACTCGGATACCGGGTTTTGAAAGCCCGGGGTATTTCTTTTATTGACGATAAAAAAGTAAAAATAAAAGGTAGTGAAGTCGGTTTCTCTTTAATGAAAATTGAAAAAATATTAGCGCTTAAACAAAATCCGGCGAACATATATAAACACGAAAATATTCAACAAGAAGAATTTCAAAAGCAAGAAAGAAATACCGACAAAATTTCTCCTTCGTTACCTCAACAAATAGGATTAAAAAAACAAAATCAATCTCCTGTTATTGACCTGCAAAAGAAAGTAACCGATTTAATCTTTCCCTTAATTGAACCGGAGAAAATTGCTGATCAGCTGAGTCCTGAATTACTTAAAAAAAGAAGAAAGAAAAAAAGGCAGAGACCTCATCACTAATATAATTTCTAAAATTAAAAATGAATCTGATGGAAGGAGTTAAAAAAATTGAGATGCAAGAAAGAGAAACGCTTGAAATTGTACTTAAAGAAATACTGGAAGAACAACAAAAAGTCAATAAAATTAATCTTGACCAGGCTACAGCAATTGGCGGGTTAATAATAAAGGTTAACAGTTTTAATGAAAAGCTGGAAAATCTTAAAATTATTGCACCTCCTGTAAGCACTAAACCCTTTGAAGAAACTCTTAAGAAGGTTATCGCAGAAATGCAACTAACAGCGGATAGCCAACCCAAAATGGTAACCCGGAAATTTCAAATTCTTCTATTCCCAGAACAGGATGCTAAGTTGTTTTATAAAATAGTTTTTGGCCGCTGGTTGCTGTGGTTAACGATTATGTTATTTATTACCAATCTCTATAAATTCAGTATTAATTGGAGTAATAACCAAAAGGAAATAAAGCTGCAGAATTTAGAAACTGATAGAATTAAAAAAGCGTGGAATTACCTGTATTTTCAGGAAGGCAAAAACATTAAACGGTTAATGGATAGTGCTTATAATAAAAGTTTGGAAATAGAATAAAAAATACTTTACAGTAGGAACATTCTCTACTATAAATTCACCCGACCCTATGCAGATAACTGACGGGAGAAGTTCGAACTCAAAAGGTCAGATGTTCCTTTCAAGATTGTCTAAAAGCGTGGTTGCATAAAATCTGATAAAATCGAGAAATTCACCAGCATAAAAGGCTGCCACTTTTATACCATGTCGAGACTTGATGAAAGCACACCGTTTTCACCAACACTATACCAGCTATTTGGCAAAATGGAAGCCAGCAGAAAAGCTCCTGTAAATAAACGGGTTTTCTATCTGAGTATTCAGGCTATTATCAATGCTGTAGTTATTGGTTTTATAGCCAAATTGCTGGTTGCGTTGATCGGACTCATTACGAATATTGCTTTTTACGGCAGATTTTCATTAGAGCTATCTTCTCCTGCAGGCAATCATTTAGGCTGGTTGGTAATTTTCATTCCAATTGTTGGCAGTATCCTGGTAGGGCTGATGGCGAGATATGGTTCAAAGGCAATAAGAGGACATGGAATACCGGAAGCAATAGAAAAGATTATTTTAGAAGACAGCAAAATCCCCCCGATTATTACTTTTTTAAAACCTTTATCTGCAGCCATTTCAATAGGTACCGGAGGCCCGTTTGGAGCGGAAGGGCCGATCATTGCTACAGGAGGTGCATTGGGCTCTTTAACAGGCCAGGCAATGCATATATCGCCAGGAGAAAGAAAAATCATATTAACTGCAGGAGCCTGTGCTGGTATGGCGGCTATTTTTGGCAGCCCGCTGGCCGCAATTTTACTTGCCGTAGAATTATTGTTATTTGAGTTTTCACCCAGGTCAATTATACCGGTTGTTTTGGCCTGCATCACCGGGGCTGGTATGCATGTCTTTTTATTTGAAGCGAGTCCCTTATTCACCATGCCTTCTATCCCGGTTCCAACAAACAGTGCATTGATTATTTATATTTTACTAGGCTTGCTGATCGGCATAATTGCCACACTAATTTCCAGGTCGGTGTATGCGGTGGAAGGCCTGTTTGAAAAATTACCTATCCACTGGATGTGGTGGCCAGCAATAGGTGCGATTGCTGTAGGTGTGACCGGCTATTTTGCACCACGAACAATGGGTGTTGGATACGACAATATACAGGATTTGCTGAAAGGGAATTTGCCATTGGCTATGTTACTTTCCCTTTGTTTTCTTAAATATATTTCTTGGGTTATTTCTCTGGGTAGTGGAACTTCCGGTGGAACACTGGCACCATTATTTACAATTGGAGGTGCTTTGGGAGTATTACTTGGTAGCATTACTTTGCATGTATTTCTATAAATCTGCCAACCGCTGCCTTAATTGGAATGGCAGCTATGTTTGCGGGAGCCTCAAGGGCTTTCCTTACTTCCGTTGTATTTGCACTGGAAACAACAGGCCAGGTAAATGGCTTGTTACCATTGTTGGGGGCTTGTTCTGTTGCATATTTTGTTTCATTTTTCTTTATGAAAGGTAGCATAATGACGGAGAAAATTATCCGCCGGGGAGTAAAAACGTCAGACGCTTATGAACCCGATGTGCTGCATGGAGCCAATGTAGAGGAATTGATAACATCGATACCAGCAGGCATTACCAACCTGCCATATGTTTATAAAACTGATGATGTTGGTCTTGCAGCAGAAATGCTGGGTAAATATAACCTGGATACATTACTGGTTTTGGACAACAAAGCCAACATGCAGCCTGTAGGTGTAATTACCTCAACTGCTATTTTAAAATATTACAGTGATCAAAAACTGAAAGAGCATAGTTATGAATCTCCTAAACGAACACAAAAAATAATGGTGCATGGTAGAAAACTGATGAAAAAAATGGGGGAACAATAAAATGGGAAAGACGAATATTTGCAGGTGCAAAATGAAAAGACAACGATAAAAACAAGTAGAAGAGTAAAAACTCCTTTATTACAAGTTATTCTTTACCTTTGCGCTGAATAAAAACAGCTAAATGGTATCAAAAACCTGCGAATATGCAATCAGGGCAATGCTTTTTGTAGCTCAAAAATCAAAGAGTGACACTAAAGTTGGGGTAAAGCAAATTGCCAAAGCGATTGACTCACCTGAGCCTTTTATTGCCAAAATATTACAGGATCTGGTGAAGAAGGGATTGTTATTATCTGCCAAGGGGCCTACCGGAGGATTTTACCTGGACAAAGCAGGTTTTAAGAAAAGTCTTGCAAATATTGTTAATGCCATCGATGGCGATAAATTATTTACAGGCTGTGGTTTAGGATTAAAAAGTTGCTCGGCAAAAATGCCCTGTCCTGTTCATGATGAGTTTGTTGTTGTCAGAAAGCATATCAAGGCAATGATGCAAAATGCAAAACTAGGTGACTATAACACATCTTTGGAATTGGGAGAAAAATATTTAAAGCGATAATTTTTTTAATATAGTAGATGAGTAAAAGGTCTTAAATTATTTTATATGCAAGTTCGTTTAAAAAAAAATTGGCAAAAA